>WNGB01000058.1_pt1 | contig 131232 bp, 122 predicted proteins | sample 5400681 | NCBI WGS metagenome assembly WNGB01 (sample SAMN13153367, study PRJNA577476) | soil metagenome | isolation source: 115 cm soil or saprolite under grassland replicate 2 | place: USA:California | collected 2016-06-15
GGCCACCCTCGGACGTTGGAGGAGGTGGGTCGGGAGTTTGGGGTGACTCGTGAGCGGATCCGGCAGATCGAGTCGAAGACGTTGTCGAAGTTGCGGCATCCGTCCCGTAGCCAGAAACTCCGCGACTACCTCGAATAGCGAGAGCGGCCAACCGTCGTCTTCTCCCGGGCGCTCCTAGCTGGAGCGCCCGCTGCGTGTGGGGGTCGCTGGAGGAGTCCCTGCCGGGGTCTCCTCGCCACCGGAGCTTCCGCCGGCCGAGGTCTTGGCTGACGGACCCGAGGCCTTGGCGCCCGTGGGCACCTCAGCGGGCTTGGGCGTGTCCGACTTGGACTCGCCGGCCACGAAGCCCTTCGCCTTGTTCGCCTGGTCGGCCAGGCTGCTCGAGACCTGTTCGACCTTGCGGCTGGTGGCGCTCGACACCCGGTCCTTGCCGACGTTGACCGTCTTGCCGACCTCGTCCGTAAGCCGCTGCACCCCCGGGTTGTCCAGGAACGCCCTGGTCGCTTCCACGATCTGCTGGTAGCGCTCACGACCAGCCTTGGCCCCGAGCACGTATCCGGCGCCGAAGCCGACCAGCAAGCCTGACCTGAACTTCATCGCTACCTCCCTGGAGTCGTCCCGTAACGCTGTGTACCCCGCCCGACCATGTAGAACCACTCGGGCGCGGACCAGCCCGGCTGGAGGCCCATTATCGTTCCAGCCGCCGCGGATGTGCCCGCCTACGTGGCATAGTCCGTCGCCGTTCTCCCCAAACCGAGATGAAGCGCCGCCCGGTGCTCGTGTACCATCACGCCCGGCCTGCGGACCGCCGAGCCGGCAGGCGACCTCCTTCCGGCGTAGCTCAATCGGCAGAGCGGGGCCCTGTTAAGGCCAAGGTTGTAGGTTCGAGTCCTACCGCCGGAGCCAACCGCACTCCAGAAACCGTCACCCTGCCCACCGGTCAGGGTGAGGCGCAACCGCACGGCGTGCCGCGTGTAGTCGTAGCGGACCAGCAGGTTCAGGCTGTCTCGCAGAGTCCAGGTACGACAGCGGCGATCACCCGCACCCGGGCGACGGCCGGGTATCAGACCATGGCGGACGCCTTCGACCTTCGCCAGGGCCGCTTGTTCCAGGCGAGGTCCCGGGCGAGCGGTGCGGCTACCTATGCGTGACGGATTCCATCCCCCGGGCTGCCGGGTAGGGTCCTGAGCTGCCTGGGCCTGATCGGCCAGGCACCGCGCTCGGCTGCCCGAGCCTGTCTGACCAACGGAAGGGAACTCGTTTGCAATCGTCGCCCTCCCGCTCCACGAGCATCTCGGTCCCGGGGCTCCGCGCCTCGCTCCGCGGTCGGGTGATCGGACCCAACGACTCCACCTACGACCAGGCCCGCACCGTTTTCTACGGCGGATTCGATCGTCGGCCAGCGGTCATCGTCCGGGTCGCGGACGCCAACGATGTCTCGCACGTCGTCTCGCTCGCGCGCGACACCGGGCTGGAGCTCGCCGTGCGCAGCGGCGGCCACAGCCTCTCCGGGCACAGCGTCACAGAAGGGGGGATCGTGCTGGACCTGTCGGACATGCGGGCGCTGCAGATCGATACCGACCACGGCACCGCGTGGGCCCAGACGGGCCTGACCGCCGGCGACTACACGGTTGCGGCGGGCGCCCACGGGTTGGCGACCGGGTTCGGCGACACCGGCTCGGTCGGGATCGGGGGAATCACTCTGGGCGGTGGGCTGGGTTTCCTGGTCCGCAAGCACGGCCTGACGATCGACGACCTGCTGGCCGCCGAGGTCGTGACCGCCGACGGCCAGCTCCTCAGGGTGGACGCCGAGCGCCATCCCGATCTGTTCTGGGCGATCCGCGGCGGTGGCGGCAATTTCGGCGTCGCGACCCGGTTGCAGTTCCGACTGCACCAGGTCTCCACGATCGTGGGCGGCATGCTGCTGCTGCCAGCCACCCCCCAGGTCATCGCCTCGTTCATCGCCGAAGCGGAGGCCGCCCCGGAGGAGCTGTCGACCATCGCCAACGTCATGCCGGCGCCACCGCTGCCGTTCGTACCCGCCGAGCAGCATGGCCGGCTCGCCATCTTGGCCCTGCTGGCCTACGCCGGCGACACCCAGGCCGGGGAGCGCGCCGTCGCACCGCTCCGGGCGCTCGCCACGCCGATCGCGGACATGGTCCGGCCGATGCCATACCCGGAGATCTATCCGCCGGAGGCGGTCGGCTACCACCCGACGGCCGTGACGCGAACGATGTTCGTCGACACGATCGACCGTCAGGTGGCCGAGACGATCGTCGGGTACCTCCAGGCGTCCGACGCACCGATGCGGGTCGCGCAGTTGCGAGTGCTGGGTGGGGCGATGGCGCGGGTGCCTTCCGAGGCTACCGCGTTCGCCCACCGCGGGTCTCGGATCATGGTGAACATCGCCGCGTTCTACGACGGCCCCGAGGACCGGGCCGTGCGCGAGGTCTGGGTCAGCGACTTCGCGGCGGCGCTGCGCCAGGGTGACACGGGTGCCTACGTCGGCTTCTTGGGCGACGAGGGCTTGGCCCGAGTCCGCCAGGCCTACCCGGGGTCGACTTGGGACCGGCTGGTGGCGATCAAGCGTCGCTACGACCCGACCAACCTGCTGCGGCTCAATCAGAACATCCCACCGGCGATCGACAGCCCCGGGCAGTGAAGGCAGACCGCCGCCGGTTGGCGCGGTTTGGCGTGGTCGCCGCGCCGGTTTGGTGGACGACCTCGGCCCTCCCGCACCATGCCCAACCCGCGGTCTGTCTGTTCGCGTACACGTCTCCGACCAGGGCGCGCCAGGCCCGGTTGGCCCGTGGCGGGCCGAGTCCCAGCCATCCCCCGACGGGTACCAGCAGCCGCCAGCCGCACCGTCTGCACAACAGCCTCCGCTGAATCGCGGCCCTCAGGTAGCACCGGGTCTCTGCTGGAGCCGGGACGAGCGCGAAGCAGCGTGTGTCTCGTTGATCGTGGTCCTGTCGGTCGAGGAGTACGGTGAGCTGCTACTTGCCGTACTGAGGGCCCGGCCGCGCCGTGCGCCGGGTCGGGAGACCGATTCTCGCCGGTACATTGCACCGAGGAGGTGAGCTGGGTGGTGACTTCGGGGCAGCCGGCCGGCCGTCTGCTGTCAGTCAATGTGGGGCTGCCTCGGGACGTGACCTGGCACGGCAAGACGGTGCACACAGCGGTGTGGAAGCAACCGGTCGCCGGGCCGCGGATGGTGCGGCGGCTGAATATCGACGGAGATGGACAGGGAGATCTGGCTGGGCACGGTGGCGAGCAGCGCGCGGTGTTCGTCTACCAGATCGAGTCCTATCGGTACTGGCAGGAGCAGCTGGGACGCGGCGACTTCGACTACGGGCAGTTCGGAGAGAACTTCACTGTGCAAGGACTGGCCGATGACGAGGTGTGCATCGGCGATCGCTACCGGATCGGTGAGGCCGTGTTCGAGGTGACCCAGCCGCGGGTCACCTGCTATCGGGTGGGCATCCGGATGGATGATCCTCGCATACCGGCGCTGCTGGTTTCCCATCACCGGCCCGGATTCTATTTCCGCGTGCTGACCGAGGGCGCGGTGCGGGCCGGGCAGGAGATCATCAAGATTGCCTCCGGTCCGCAAGCCATGACGGTCGCGGAGATCGATGCCCTGCTGTACCTCCCTGGACATCCCCGGCAGCAGGTGCTCCGAGCCCTGCGCATCCCGGCGCTCAGCGGCGGCTGGAAAGCATCGTTCGAGGAGATGCTCGACGAGCGCGGGGAGCGCAATGGTGCCGCCGGCAACGCCGGCCTGACCGAGGTGAGCCCGCCGCCGGAGTGGCCCGGGTTCCGGCCGCTCACCGTCACCGCGATCGACCAGGAGAGCGACACGGTGATCTCGGTCCATCTCGCCGACCCCCAGGGCGCGAGCGTGCCGCCCGCCCTGCCGGGACAGTTCCTGACCCTGCGCCTGCGCCCTGACCCCGCCGGGCGGCCGCTGCTGCGGAGCTATTCGCTGTCGGGGGCCCCGGGCGCCGACAAGTACCGCATCAGCGTCAAGCGGGAGCGGCACGGCGCCGCCAGCCAGTTTCTCCACACCCGCGTGCAGGCGGGTGACGTCCTGGAAGCGGCCGCACCGCGCGGCACCTTCACCCTCCGCCCGGGACAGGCGCCGGTTCTGCTGATCAGCGCGGGTGTCGGCGCGACCCCCGTACTCGCGATGCTCCACGCGCTGGCCGCCGGCCGCTCCAGCCGCGACATCTGGTGGCTGCACGGGGCCCGCAGCCGAGCCGATGAGCCCTTTGCGGCCGAGTCCAGATCCCTGCTGGCCGCGCTTCCCAGCGCGCATCGGCACATCTGCTACAGCAGCCCCGGCCCCGGCGACATCCAAGGGAGCGATTACGACAGAGCCGGACGCCTCTCGGCGCCCATCCTTGCTTCCCTGGAGCTGCCGCGCGGCGCCGAAGCCTACCTCTGCGGACCCGCCGCGTTCATGGCGGAGGTATCCGCTGCTCTGGTCGCGACCGGTGTCCAGGCTGCCCGCATCCGCACCGAGGTCTTCGGTGCCGGGCCCGCGCTGACACCCGGCATCGCGGCAGCGACGGCCCGACCGCCGCACCCGCCCCCCGGCCTGCCCGGCAGCGGCCCGGTGGTCGCGTTCGCGCGCAGCGACCTGACCACCCGCTGGGACCCCGGCTACGCCAGCCTGCTCGAGCTCGCCGAAGCCTGTGACGTGCCGGTGCGCTGGTCATGCCGCACCGGGGTGTGCCACACGTGCGAGACAGCCGTCATTTCCGGAGCGGTTGGCTACGTCCCCGACCCGGTCGACGATCCCGCCGATGGCAGTGCGCTCATCTGCTGCTCGCAGCCAAGCGACGACCTCGTCCTTGACCTGTGACCATCCGGCAACGGGACCATCGGGCGTTGGAGCTTTCGAGCCTGGAGCGGACGGCCTGGGCGGCGCGTTCGTGACGCCATCACCCCAGGCCGTCACGGGCCGGAAGGACCACCTCCGACAGGCGTCTGGACCGGGCCGCCCGCATTGACCACCGCCCGCAACCGGGCTGCGCGCCGCGCATGGACCGACGCACCCGCGTGGTTCACCGGTCCCGCCGTGCGGTGCCGTCGGGCCGCGCAGCGAGGGGACTTGAGTTGTCGGGACCGTCGGCACTGCTCATCGCGTGCCGTTCCGCCTAGCGTGAGGCTGAGGAAGGGCGATGGGTCCAGTTACCGGTCGGGAGGGACACAGGATGCAGGCACTGTCCAGGCAAGGGCTCCTGGCCCTGGCCGACAGGGAAGATGGAGCTCTGGTGTCGATCTTCCTGCCCACACATGGGGCGGGTCCGGATGAGCGGCAGGACGCGATGCGGTTGCGAAACCTGCTCCGCGATGCCGAGCACCGGCTTGACGCCGCCGGCATGCGCGGCGGCCAGTCGCGTCGCCTGCTCGCCCCGGCGGCTGAATTGGCCGAGCGGCCGGCGTTCTGGCGGGCACCCGGCGGCGGCCTGGCGCTGTTCCTGGCCGAGGGTGACTCCGACTACCTGCGGCTGCCCCAGCAGCCGCACGAACTGGTCGTGGTCGGCCGGCGCTTCCATGTCAAGCCGCTGCTGCCCCTGCTGGGCGGTAGCGGGCGGTTCTACGTGCTGGCCTTGAGCCAGGGTCAGGTGCGGCTGTTCGCCGGCGATCGGGAGCAGCTACGCGCAGTCAATCTCCCCGCGGAGGTGCCGGCCAGCCTGGCCGACGCCATGCGGCTGGACGATCGCGAGGAGCAGCTCCAGCTCCACGAAACCGGCCTGGCCCGGCCAGGCGGGCGGCCCGCGGCGGTCTTCCATGGCCACGGCATCGGCTCCGACGATGCCAAGGACCGCATCCTGCGCTATTTCCGCGAGGTCGATCGCGGCGTCCACGCCGCTATCCGGGACGCGCACGCCCCGCTGGTGCTGGCCGCGGTCGACTACCTGGTGCCGATCTACCATGCGGCCAGCACTCACCCGCACCTGTTGGAGTGGCGCCTGCACTGCAACCCCGACAGGCTCGACCCGGTGACACTGCACCAGCGCGCCTGGGCGGCTGTGGGCGACTCCTTCCGGTGGAAGCAGCGGGCGGCCGCCGCCCACTGGCGCCGGCTGGCGGGCACCGGGCTGGCCATCAGCGATCTGCGTCAGGTGGTCCTGGATGCAATCGCGGGGCGGGTCGAGACGCTGCTGGTCCCCATGGACGCGGAGCGGTGGGGTGTTGCCGACGCCGCCAGCGGCACCGTCGAGGTGCACGAACATGCCCAGCCGGGCGACTTCGACCTGCTCGACCTGGCCATGGTCGAGACGCTGCGGCACCACGGCAATGCGTACCCACTGGATCCGGCCGAGAGCGCGAACGGTAGCCAGCCCGCGGCCATCCTGCGCTACAGCCACCCGTGAGCGGTGCCGGTCAGGGGAACGGCACGGCGTACTTGCTCGCCAGGGCTTGCGCGATCGTGCCCCAAGCGGTCGCCAGTTGTGCGGTCGCCTGGCGCCTTCCCGCGTCGCTGTCGTCCTCCTCGGCCAGCTCGGCCAGGCGAATCGCATTGCTGAGCGCCTCCTCGAAGCTGGCGCTCCGGATCGGCGATTGGTCCTTGTCCATGGCGTGCCTCCAGCTTCCATGACCTCTCGGCCGAGGTAGTCGTGCCAAGGTTCTACCCCGACGTGCGGTCCCTTACAGCCGCGACATCGGCTGCTGCCTCGATGCGCGCGTCAGTTCCTCCCGGCGGCGTTAGAATCAGCCTTTCCAGCCTGAGTGGGCAGCTCAGACGAAGCCGAATGATCACAGCGGCGCTCCACGGACCGGATGCACGGCAGCAACCCCCGAACCAGGCCAAGTCTCAACATCCCTCGGACGAGGAGGCGCTGTGTACGACTACGTGATCGTCGGAGCCGGCTCGGCGGGCTGCGTGCTCGCCGCCCGGCTCAGCGAGGATTCTGACGTCAGCGTCGCGCTGGTCGAGGCTGGTGCGCCCGATACGGCCGAGGAGATCCACGTCCCGGTCGCCTTCGGGCAGCTCTTCCAGACGAAGTGGGACTGGGACTATTTCACCGACCCGGAGCCCGGCCTGGACGGCCGGCGCCGGTACCTCCCACGCGGTCGGATGCTCGGCGGCTCCTCGTCGATGAACGCGATGATCTACATGCGCGGCAACCGCGCCGACTACGGGGAGTGGGAGGCGCTCGGGGCCCACGGCTGGGGCTGGGACGACGTGCTGCCCTATTTCCTGAAGGCTGAGGACAACGAGCGCGGCGCCAGCGAGCTGCACGGGGCCGGAGGGCCGCTGACGGTCAGCGACGGGCGCTCCCGCCACGAGCTCATGGATGCGTTCCTCGCCGCCGCGGAGCAGGCTGGGCACCGGCGCAACGACGACTTCAACGGGCCCGAGCAGGACGGCGTCGGCTACTACCAGCTCACCCAGCGCAACGGGATGCGCTGCAGTGCCGCGGTGGCCTACCTGCATCCGGCGATGGCGCGGTCCAACCTGACTGTGATCACCGACGCCCTGTGCACGCGGATCCTGTTCGACGGCGACCGCGCGGCCGGCGTCGAGATCGAACGCGGCAACGAGCTGTCGGAGCTGCGCGCCGAGCGCGAGGTGTTCCTGTGCGCCGGTGCCTACAACACGCCGCAGGTCCTGATGCTGTCAGGGATCGGCGTCGCGGCCGAGCTGCAGGCCTACGGCATCGCGCCGCGGGCGGACCTGCCGGTCGGCGAGAACCTGCAGGACCATCTCAACGTCGGCGTCGGCTTCCTGACCGACACCGAGACGCTCCTCACCGCGCAGACCGAGAGAAATCTCCTGCTGCTCCAACAAGAGGGGCGCGGCCCGCTGACCTCGAACATCGGTGAGGCCGGTGGGTTCTTCAGGACTCGGGAGGGCCTGGCTGGGCCGGACTTCCAGATCCATGCCGCCCCGGTGATGTTCGTCGACGAGGGGCTTGCGCTGCCGGCCGTGCACGCCTTCGTGTTCGGCGCCTGCCTGCTGCGGCCGACCAGCCGAGGCAAGGTGTTCCTGCGCTCCCTGCTGCCTTCGGCCAAGCCGCACATCCTGCATGGCTACCTCGCCAGCGATGAGGACCGCGCCGCCACGATCGAGGCGATGCGCAGGCTGCAGGAGATCGCCGGGCAGCCGGCGCTCAGCGCCCACCGGCGCGGCGCGCTCCGGGCCCCGGCCTCCGACAGCGACGCCGACCTGCTCGATTACATCCAGCGCGAGTCCCACACGCTCTACCATCCGGTCGGGACCTGCGCGATCGGGTCGGTGGTCGACAGCGAGCTGCGCGTGCTGGGGGTCGAGAGCCTCCGCGTCGTCGACGCCTCAGTGATGCCGGTCGTCCCCCGCGGCAATACCAACGCCCCGACGATCATGATCGCGGAGAAGGCGGCCGACCTGATCCGCGGCCGCACGCCGGAGGCGCCGGAAGCCGTCAAGCTGATCACCACCTGAACGAAGCGGACGGACTTGTACCTCTGGTCCGCTTCGTGTCGCCGGAGCCAACGGCTTCAGGCCGAACAGGAACCGGGTGACCCGAGTGCGGCGGACGCCCAGGTCGTAGAGCAGGACGGTCGCCACCAGTGACGTCAGGCTGATCAGCAGGAACTGGGCGCCGGCAGGGATCTTCCAGGTCAGCACCTGGTAGGCGACGACCACGATGACGGTCTCGTGCAGCACGTAGAAGGGCAGCACCGCGTCGTTGGCGTAGGCGCCGAGACGGCGGACGACCCGCGCACCCTCGTTCCCACCGGCCGCCGGCCGGCGGTCCGCCGTCTTGGGACGGCGCGCCATGCGACTGCGGGCCAACCCCAGGATCGCGACCACCCAGAGCCAGCCGTCGATCCCCTTGAGCAGCCGGAACGCCATGCTGACCGGGTCGGTGCCCGTGAAGGGGTCGCCATGTGCCTCCGCGAGGGCGAACACCGGGCCCGCGGCGACGAACAGCAGCACCCCGAAGGCCATGGCGGGGCGCCACTGGCGCTGGAGCGCCTCGCCGATCCGCGTGTCCGCGGCGGCGAGATAGCCGTAGACGAGGAACAGTGCATAGCTGTAGCGGTTCCAGGCGGCCTGACCGACCTGGCTGCCCATGAGCACCTCCACCGCCGCCGGCGGCAGCGCGGGCAGGAAGATCGCGCCGGGCCGGGCCAGCAGCCCGCCCAGGCGCTCGACCAGGCGGATGCCCGTTGAACCGCGCAGCCACGCGAACGCGGGCAGCAGCACCAGCGAGAAGGCCAGCAGGCACACCAGGAACCACAGGTGGCCCGTCTCGAACAGGCCGCCGTCAGGAGCCGCCTTCAGCACGAACGGGAAGTCCAGCGAGGGGCGCGCGTCCAGGAAGCGCGCGTAGAAGTCGGCCAGGGACCCCGCCTTCCCCGACCGGCGCAGCCCCAGGTAGACCTGTAGCGGCACCAGCGTGAGCAGACCGACGACCAGCGGGACCAGCAGCCGCCGCAGCCGTTCGCGCGCGAACGCCCCGGCGCCGCGTGACCGCAGCGAGTACCAGATCCCCATCCCCGAGATCACGAACAGCAGCGGCATGCCCCAGGTGGCGCCGAAGGCGATGAACACGGTCACCACGCGGTTCTCCGCCGCGGCCTTCAGCGGGAACTCGCCGGCGGCGAAGATGACGGCGGTGTGGAAGAGCACCAACCCGACGACGACGACCAGTGCCCGCAGCAGGTCGAGCTCGCCCTGACGAGCCGGACGATGTTCGGCGGATGCTCGGGCGGGACCTCCACCTGGCCCCAGGGCGATGGGTTCGTGACGCATGGGCGCGCGCCTCCATGGCTGGCTTCGCTGGTGAGCTGAGCGTACGACCGGGCGACCGAGCGGCCCTCCCCCGCCGGGCGGGTTCGGCGGGTCCCTCCCATGGGGGAGGACGCTCCGGGTCCGGTCCGGACGCCCTTGACTCGGGCGGTCCACCCGGTCGGCGCGCCCCGGGGAGGTTCCACACGGGCGGATGAACGCCCACGGCGAGGCCAGGAGCGAAAAGGGGAGCGAGCACTGGTGCGCGAAGGCCGGGCCTGCTAGGGTAGGACGTTCGGGCGGGCTTCAGGGAGACGCGCACAAGAAAAAGACGGATAGAATTCCGTCCCCGATACGATAGCGGAGGAGATGGTCGCCGTCAAGACTGAGCTCGAGACCGAGCAGTCGTACGTTTCCATGCTGTACGACCGGCTGGACACTCTGCGGGCTCGGGCCGCCGAGCGGGTCGCGCAGGCGCTGCGGCCGGCGGACCAGGGTGGGACCTACCAGGCGCGGCTGGAGCGGGACGCGCTGGTGACCAGGTATCGGGACAGGCTGGCGCAGTTGTGGGCGGCCGAGAGCGGGCTGTGCTTCGGACGCCTCGACCTCGCCGACGGCACCCGGCGCTACGTCGGCAGGCTCGGCCTTGCCGATGACGACCGCGAGCCGCTGCTGGTCGACTGGCGGGCGCCGGCGGCGCGGCCGTTCTATCAGGCCACGCCGGCCGACCCCCGCGGTGTCGTGCGCCGCCGGCACCTGCGGACCAGGGGCCGCGTGGTGGTCGCCATCGAGGACGACGTGCTTGATCTCGACGCGCTGAGCGACGACGAGCGGTCGGGCCTCAGCGGGGAGGCGGCGCTGCTGGCCGCCCTGAACGTCAGCCGGACCGGCCGGATGGGCGAGATCGTCGCCACCATCCAGGCGGAGCAGGACCGCGTCATCCGCTCCGAGCTGCCGGGAGTCCTGGTTGTGGAGGGCGGGCCGGGAACCGGCAAGACGGCCGTGGCGCTGCACCGGGCGGCCTACCTGCTCTACACCCACCGCGAGCGGCTGGCCGGGCGTGGTGTGCTGGTGGTCGGGCCGAACCCGACCTTCCTGCGCTACATCGAGCGGGTGCTGCCCTCGCTCGGCGAGACCGGCGTGCTCCTGGCCACGACCGGCGAGCTGTACCCGGGTGTGACCGCGACCGCCGCCGAGCCGCCGGAGGCCGCCGCCCTCAAGGGCGACCCGCGCATGGTCCAGGTGCTGGCCGCGGCCGTCCGCGACCACCAGCGCCTGCCCGACGAGGACCTGGAGATCCCCTTCGAGGGTCAGACGCTGCGGCTGGACCGGGTGACCTGCTGGCGTGCCCGCCAGCGGGCTCGCCTGGCCGGCACCCCGCACAACCAGGCCAGGGCGGGGTTCCGGCGCGAGCTGCTGGCCGGTCTCAGCCAGCAGGTCGTGTCGCGCCTGGTCGCCGACCTGCCCGAGGTGGAGCTGCCCGACGACGACCTCCTCAACGACGACGTCCCGAGCGAGCGCCTGCTGGACGCCGAGCTGGAGGAGATCCGCTCGGAGCTCGGCGCCGCGCCGCGGGTGCGCGCGGCCATCGACCGCCTGTGGCCCCGCCTCACCCCGGAGGAGCTGCTCACCCGCCTGCTCACCTCTCCGGAGCGGCTGGCGGCCGCCGCTCCGGAGCTGAGCGCGGCCGAGCGCGGCCGGCTGCTGCGCGAGCGGACGGACCGGCGGGCCACCGGCGGCCCCGGTTGGTGGACGCCGGCGGACGTGCCGCTGCTCGACGAGGCCGCCGTCCTGCTGGGGTCCACGGACGGCGGGGCCGCGCGCGAGGCGCTCCTGGCCTCCGAGCGGCGGCGCGAGCTGGCCTACGCGCGCGCGGTCCTGAGCATCGTCGGCGTGGACGACAACGGCTACGTAGCCCCGGAGCTGCTGGCCGCCCGGCACTACGACACCGGACTGGACACCGGCATCGCCGAGCGGGCGCGGCGCGACCGCACCTGGACATTCGGGCACGTGATCGTGGACGAGGCGCAGGAGCTCTCGGCGATGGCGTGGCGGATGCTGATGCGCCGCTGCCCGGCCAGATCGATGACCGTGGCGGGGGACATCGCCCAGCGAGGCGCGCTCGGGGGCGTGCGGAGCTGGGCGGACGTGCTGGAGCCGCACGCGCCGGGCGCCTGGCGGGTCGAGGAGCTGACCGTCAACTACCGGACGCCGGTGGAGATCATCGAGGTCGCCGCCGACGTGCTCGCCAGCATCTCCGCGGAGCTGCGGCCGCCCCGATCCGTCCGCGAGGCCGGCGTGACCCCGTGGGCGCTGCACCTGGACGAGGCCGAGCTGGCCGCCAGGCTGCCAGAGTTACTGGCCGGCGAGACGCTGGCGATCGGCGACGGCAAGCTGGCCGTGCTGGTCCCCGCCGGGCGCGTGGAGGAGCTCGCCCGCCGCGTCGCCACCGTGCCGGGAGCCGCCGTCGAGCGCGGGCCGTCAGCGCTGGACGCCAGGATCGCCGTGCTGACCGTGGCCGAGGCCAAGGGGCTCGAGTTCGACGAGGTCGTGCTCGTCGACCCCGCCGGCATCGTCGCCGAATCCCCTCGCGGCGCCGCCGACCTCTACGTCGCTCTCACCCGCGCGACCCGGCGCCTCGCCGTGGTGCACACGGGCGACCTCCCCCCGATGCTGGCCCGCCTCCGCCGGGCACCGGGCGCCGGGGCACCGCCGGGCCCGTCAGGCGCCGAAGCACCCGCCGGCCCGGCCGGCGTGGAGCCACCGGCCCGCCCGGCCGGCCCGGCCGGCGTCCCGGCCTCGGTCAGCCGACCACGAAGTTGACGAGCTGGTCGCCGACCACGACCACCTTGCGGATGGGCCTGCCGTCCAGGTGCCTCCGCACCCGCTCGTCGGCGCGGGCCGCGCCCTCCAGGTCGGTGCCGGTGGTGCCCGCCGGCACCGACACCCTGGCGCGAACCTTGCCGTTGACCTGGACCGGGACGGTCACGGTCTCCTCCGTGAGGTAGGCGGGGTCGGCCTCCGGGAACGGGTGGAAGGCCAGCGAGGCGTCGTGGCCCATGCGCGACCACAGCTCCTCGGCGACGTGGGGGGCCAGCGGCGCCAGCAGCAGCACCAGCGGCTCGGCGACGGCTCGAGGCGGGCCGTCCGGGTAGGCCGAGGTCAGGTGCCTGCTCAGCTCGGTGATCCGGGCGATGGCGGTGTTGAAGCGCAGCGACTCGATGCCCGCCCGCGCGGCCGCGACGGTCCGGTGCAGCAGGCGCAGCGTCTCCAGGGTCGGGGAACCCTCCACCACCCTGGACGCGCCCGTTAGCTCGTCGACCAGGTTGCGCCAGATGCGCTGCAACAGCCGGTGCGAGCCGGCGATCGCCCGTGTCTCCCACGGCCGCGACTGCTCCAGCGGACCGCTGAACATCAGGTGCAGCCTGAAGGTGTCCGCCCCATGGCTGGCGTACAGCTCATCCGGGCTGATGACGTTCTTCAGGCTCTTGCCCATCTTGCCGAACTCCCGTGCGACCGGCTGGCCGCGCCACCGGAACCCGCCGTCGACCTCGGTGACCTCGGCCGCCGGCACGTGGACCCCGCGCCGGTCGGTGTAGGCGAACGCCTCCACGTAGCCCTGGTTGACCAGCCGGTGGAAGGGCTCCGAGGCGCTCACCTGTCCCAGGTCGTAGAGCACCTTCTGCCAGAAGCGCGCGTACAGCAGGTGCAGGACCGCATGCTCCACGCCCCCGACGTACAGGTCGACCCCGCCGGCGCCCCCCGGCCGGCGCGGTCCCATCCAGTACCGCTCGTTGGCGGCGTCGACGAAGCGCTCGCGGTCGTCAGGGTCGATGTAGCGGATCTCGTACCAGCACGAGCCCGCCCACTGGGGCATGGTGTCCAGCTCGCGGCGGTAGCGTCTGGGGCCGTCGCCCAGGTCCAGGGTCACCTCCGCCCAGCCGGCGGCGTGCGCCAGCGGCGGCTCCGGCGTGCTGGTGGCGTCGTCGGGATCCAGCGCCGGCGCGAACTCGCGCAGGTCCAGGTCGGGCAGCTCCACCGGCAGCATCGAATCGGGCAGCGCCACCGGCAGGCCGTCCTCGTCGTGGACGATCGGGAATGGCTCGCCCCAGTAGCGCTGGCGCGAGAACAGCCAGTCGCGCAGCTTCCAGGTCACCTCGGCGCGCCCGGCGCCGTGCGCCTCCAGCCAGTCGACGATCCGCCGCTTGGCATGGTCGACGGCCAGCCCATCCAGAAAGCCCGAGTTGATGGCGGGACCGTCGCCCAGGTACTCCTTGCCCTCGAAGCCCTCGGGCGGGGCCACCGTCCGCACGATCGGCAGCCCGTACTCCTCCGCGAACGCCCAGTCGCGGCCGTCCTGCCCCGGAACCGCCATGATCGCCCCGGTGCCGTAGCCCATCAGCACGTAGTCGGCGACGAACACCGGGACGGAAGCGCCGTTGACCGGGTTGGTGGCGTGCGAGCCGCTGAACACACCGGTCTTCGGCCTCGCCTCGGCCTGTCGGTCCAGCTCCGAGCGCCGCGATGCCGCCAGGCGGTAGGCGGCGACCGCCTCTGCCGGGCTGGCGGCGCCGCCGGTCCAGCGCGGCGGTGTGCCGGGCGGCCAGGCCCGGGCCTGGAGCGCCTCGACCATCGGGTGCTCGGGGGCCAGCACCATGAAGGTCGCGCCGAAGACGGTGTCGGGCCGGGTGGTGAACACCTCGACGTCGCCGGCGGGGGAGGGGAAGCGGATCAGCGCGCCCTCCGAGCGGCCGATCCAGTTGCGCTGGATCTGCTTGATCGACTGGGGCCAGTCCAGCTGGTCCAGGTCGTCCAGCAGCCGCTGGGCGTAGGCGGTGATCCGCAGCATCCACTGGCGCAACGGGCGGCGGAACACCGGGAAGTTGCCACGCTCACTGCGTCCCTCGGCGGTGACCTCCTCGTTGGCCAGTACCGTGCCCAGGCCCGGGCACCAGTTCACCGGCGCCTCGTGCAGGTACGCCAGGCGGTGGGCGTTCACCACCTGCCGGCGCTCCAGCTCCGAAAGGCGCTCCCAAGGCCGGCCGAACGGGTTGGTGCCCTCGCCAGGCTCGCGGTCGCCGGCGTCCAGCTCGGCCACCAGCTCGGTGACCGGTCGCGCCCGACCGGCCCGCAGGTCGTACCAGGCGTCGAAGATCCGCAGGAAGATCCACTGCGTCCAGCCGTAGTAGTCCGTGTCCGAGGTGACGATGCCGCGGCGCGGGTCGTGTGCCAGGCCCAGCCGCCGCAGCTGCGCGCGGAAGACCTCCACGTTGCGCTCGGTGGTGACCCGCGGGTGCTGGCCGGTGGAGATCGCGTACTGCTCGGCGGGCAGCCCGAAGGTGTCGAAGCCCATGGTGTGGAGCAGGTTGTGGCCGGTCATCCGCAGGTAGCGGCCGTAGACGTCGGTGCCGACGTAGCCGAGCGTGTGGCCGACGTGCAGCCGGTCGCCGCTCGGGTACGGGAACATGTCATTGATGAAGTAGCTGGGCCGCTCGGCCACGGCGTCGAAGCCGTCGCGCATTGGCCCGACCGGGTTGGGCGTGTGGAAGGTGCCCTCACGCTCCCAGCGGTCCTGCCATGCCAGCTCGATCCGCTCGGCCAGCGCTGCCGTGTAGCGAAACGGCGGGATCTCGGATTCCGTCATCGCATGCTCCTCGCAAAGTCAGCGGGACGCGTGCAGCCGCGCTGACGGTGCCGAAGGTCAGCGCGGCCCGGTAAGGAGCAGCCAGCCGATGACGTGCATGTGGCCGATGGTAGCGCGAACCGCCGGATCGGGGATCTCCGGCGGGTCCACCGGGCCCCGGTTGGCCTCGGTCGGCTCCGCCTCGCCCATGCCGAGGCCGCGGTCCTCGATCTCGACCACCTAGTCGCTGGCGCAAGCGAACCGGGATATCAGCCCGGCTTTTTCTCGGATGCTGCGGCTTGACGTTGGCATGCATTGTGTGCGGATCATAGATGAACAGCGGAGATCATGGCCGTCTGCGAACTGACAAAAGTCTAACTTATTATTCCTGGAGGATGATCGTGGGACCCGCAGGTCTGGTGCTCGGCGGTACGACGCTGCCAAATGGCGACACGGCCGACGTGCGGGTCGAAGCGGGGAGGGTCGCCGCGGTCGCCGCCCCCGGAGCGATCCGGCGGGCGGCCGGCGACCGGTGGCTGGACCTCGCCGGCTACCTGCTTCTTGCCGCTCCCGCCGAGCCGCACGCGCACCTCGACAAGGCGCTCACGGGCGTCCGCAACCCAGCCGGCGACCTGGACGGCGCCATCGCCGCGTGGGGCGGGCACCTGCCCTCGGTTTCCCGCCAGGACGTGGTCGAGCGGGCGGAGCGGGCCGCGCTGCTGCTGCTCGGCAACGGCGCCACGGCGATCCGCACCCACGTCGACGTGGGCGACGGCGGGGCCTGGGGATCGGCCGGCGGATGGGGCATCGGCATGCGCGCGCTCGACGGGCTCGTCGAAGTCCGCGAGGCGCTCCAGGATCAGGCCACGGTGCAGGTCGTCGCGCTGCCGGGCGTGCCGCTCACGGGCGCGGCCGGCGTCGCCAACCGCTCGGCGCTGCGCGAGGCGATGGCTCGCGGCGCCGACGTGATCGGCGGCTGCCCGCACCTCGACCCCGACCCGCCGGCATGCATGCGCTTCTGCGTGGAGCTCGCCGCCGCCCTCGGCCGTCCGGTCGACCTCCACGTCGACGAGACCCTCGATCCGCGGGTCCTGTGGCTTGAGGAGCTCGCGGAGCTGGTGGCCGGGGCGGGCCTGGAGCACGGCGTCACCGCGAGTCACTGCGCCGGCCTCGGGGTCCAGCCGCCCGGGGTGGCGCAGCGCGTGGCAGAGGCCGTCGCTGCGGCCGGGGTGGCCGTGGTGTGCTGCCCGCAGACGAGCCTGTTCCTCCAGGGCCGCGGCCGGCCGCTGGCGCCACGCGGCCTGACCGCGCTGGGCGAGCTCCTGGCCGCTGGCGTGATCGTCGCCGCGGGCGGCGACAACCTGCGCGACCCGTTCAACGCGGTCGGCCGCGGCGACCCGCTGGAGACCGCCTCACTGCTGGTCGCCGCCGGCCACCTCGAGCCAGCGGCCGCCTACGCGGCCGTCAGCGCCGGCGCGCGCGCCGCGATGGGCCTGGACGCGGTCCGCGTCGAGCCCGGGTTCCCGGCCGAGCTGCTGGCCATCCGCGCCGACTCGACCGAGGAGGCCGTGGCCGCCGCGCCTGCCGAGCGGCTGGTGGTGCACCGGGGCCACCTCGTCAGCCGCACCACCGTCATCCGCGAGCGCTTCCACCCGACCGTCGACGAAGAGGGGATCGAACAGCATGGCATCGTCTCCGGAGACGCCCGTCCTTGAGCTCCAGGGCGTCGGCAAGCGGTTCAGCGACGGGACGCTGGCGCTGGACGGCATCGACCTGGACGTGCGGCCAGGCGAGCTGGTCAGCGTCGTCGGCCCGTCCGGCTGCGGCAAGAGCACGCTGCTGCGGATCGTGGCCGGCCTGGCTGGCCCGACCAGCGGCATGGTGGCGGTGCGGACCCGCAGGATCGGCTTGGTCTTCCAGGACCCGACGCTGCTGCCGTGGCGCAGCGTGCGCGCCAACGTGGAACTGCTCGGCGAGCTCGACGGCACGTCGAGGGCCGAGTGCCAACGCCTTGCCGGCGAGGCCATCGCCGTGGTCGGGCTGGGGGAGCTCGCCGGGCACCCGCCCCAGGCGCTGGCCGGCGGGATGCGGATGCGCGCCTCGCTGGGGAAATCGCTGGTGCTGCGGCCCGACCTGCTCCTGCTGGACGAGCCCTTCGGCGCCCTCGACGAGCTGACCCGCCAGCGCCTGAACGACGAGCTGGCACAGCTGCTCAGCGAGCGGCGCTTCGCCGCCCTGCTGGTCACGCATTCGGTGACCGAGTCGGTGTTCCTGTCGAGCCGGGTGGCGGTGCTGTCGGCCCGGCCCGGCCGGGTGGTCGAGACCTTCCAGGTCCCGTTCCCATACCCGCGGGCGCCATTGCTGCGCTTCTCCGGCGCCTTCTCCCGCCTCGCCGGCGAGGTCTCCGAGTGCCTGCGCGCCGGCGCCGAGCGGGTCGACGCGGCGGTGGAGCAGGGGTGAGGCGGCCGGCCAGGTGGGTTCCGCCGCTGGCGGTGCTCGCCGTCTTCATGGGCGCCTGGTACGCGGTCAGCTACCTGCTGCTGGAGCCCGACCGCCGCTTCCTGGTCCCGCCGCCCCACGCGGTGCTCCGGGCCGGCTTCCTCGACCGCGCCAATCTCGCCGAGCTGCTGGAGGCGCTGGCGATGTCCGCCAGGGTTGCCATGCTCGGGCTCGGCATCGCCGTCGCCCTCGGTACCGGGCTGGCGGTCCTCATGCACCAGGCCCGCTGGATCGAGCGGTCGCTGTACCCCTACGCGGTAGTCCTGCAGACCATCCCGATCCTGGCGCTGGTGCCGCTGCTCGGCTTCTGGTTCGGGTTCGGCCTGCCGAGCCGCGTGCTCGTCTGCGTGCTGATCGCCCTGTTCCCGATCATCGCCAACACGCTGTTCGGCCTCCAGGCGGTCGAGCGTGGCTACCACGACCTGTTCACCCTGCACCGCGCCGCCCGGCCGGTGCGCCTGTTGAAACTGGAGCTCCCCGCCGCGCTGCCGGCCATCCTCACCGGCCTGCGCATCTCCGCCGGGCTGTCGGTCATCGGCGCGATCGTCGGCGACTTCTTCTTCGGCCAGGGCCAGCCGGGCATCGGCATCCTCATCGACCTCTACCGGGCGCGCCTGCAGTCCGAGCAGCTGTTCGCCGCCGTGATCCTGTCCTCCCTGCTCGGCGTGGCCGCCTTCACCGCCTTCGGCGTGCTCGTCCACCGGCTGGTCGGCCACTGGCACCCCTCCGGCTCCTCCGCACCCAACCCGTGACCAACCAGAAGGAGAAGCATGGCCCTCAAGCAGAGCAACCATCGGCGCACCGCGACGCTGCTGGCCGCCACGCTCGCCGTCGCGCTGGCCGCCGGCGCCTGCGCGGGACGCCGAGACGGCGCCACCGGCGCCGTCTCGGCGTCCGGACAGGGGAGCCTCGCCGACGTGTGCCCGGGCACCGTGGTGGTGCAGACCAACTGGTTCCCGCAGTCGGAGCACGGCGCCGCCTACCACCTCATCGGCCCCGGCTACCGGGTCGACGCCGCCCACAAGCGCGTCATCGGCCCGCTGGTCGCCCGTGGCAAGGACACCGGCGTGCGCATCGAGGTCCGTGCCGGCGGACCCGCGGTCGGCTTCCAGTCGTCGGCCTCGCTGATGTACCAGGACCCCGACATCACCCTCGGCATGCTCCAGTCCGACGAGATCGTCCAGTTCTCCAAGAGCCAGCCCGTCGTCGGGGTGATGGCGCCGCTGGAACTTGACCCGCAGATCCTGCTCTGGGACCCCAGGGCACATCCCGGCTGGCACACCATCGCCGACATCGGCCAGACCGACTCGCAGGTGCTCTACTTCCAGGGATCGGCGTACATGGAGTACCTAGTCGGCGCCGGCATCCTGCGGCGCGCGCAGGTCGACGGCCGCTACGACGGCTCGCCGTCGCGGTTCGTCGCCTCCGGCGGCACGATCGCGGTCCAGGGCTACGCCACCAACGAGCCCTACCTCTACGAGCACGAGGTCAAGGCCTGGAGCAGGCCGGTCGCCTTCCAGCTCGTCGTCGACACCGGCTACCCCAACTACGCCAACGTGCTGTCGGTGCGCGCCGACCAGAAGGCCACCCTGGCGCCGTGCCTGAAGCGGCTGGTGCCGATGCTGCAACAGGCGCAGGTCGACTTCATCCGCGACCCCGGCCGGACCCTGGACCTGATCGTCAAGCTCGACCAGAGCTACAAGGGCGGGTTCGTCTACTCGCCAGGCCTGGCGCGGTTCGCCGTCACCCAGATGCGGCAGCTCGGCATCGTCGACAACGGCCACGACGCCACGCTCGGGAACTTCGACAATGGGCGACTACAGCGCCTGATCAACATCGTCGCCCCGATCTTCGCCGGCCAGCGCAAGCCGATCCGGGCCAACCTGACGCCCGCCGACGTCACCACCAACGAGTTCATCGACCCATCCATCGGCCTGCGATGACCGCGCCCTCCCCGGGTCGGGGTGGCTTCCCGGGCCAGGGCGGCCCGCTCCGGGAGGCCGGCTCGTTCGACGCGTGCGCCGAGGTGTTCGACCGGCTCGGCGAGTTGATCGGTGGCCCGCTCCGCGAGTACCTGGAGACGGTGCTGCGCGACCGCGGCGAGCGGGCCGCGGACCTCGGCTGTGGCACCGGCCGGCACGCCGCCATGCTGGCCGGCCGCTATCGCGAGGTGCTCGGGGTCGACCTGTCCGAGCCGATGCTCCAGATCGCCGTCCAGCGCCACGCCTCGGCGGGCGTGCGCTTCGTACGGCGCGACCTCCGCGACCTTCGCCCCGAGCGCGACGGGCGCTTCGACCTGGTGCTCTCCGCCCAAACCCTGCACCACGTCGACGACCTCGACGCCACCCTGGAGCGCATCCGGGGACTGGTCGCGCCCCGCGGGCGGGCCGTGCTGGTCGACAACGTCGCAGCGCGGCCCGCCGTGCCCCGCCGCTGGTTCCTGGCCGAGGCCGTGCGCGCGCTCGGATTCGACCTGGCACTGCGGCGGCGCCCGTCCCGTGAGGCGCTGGAGCTGTTCCGGCTGAGCACCCACCCCGCCTGGCTCGACCACGTCACCGCCGACCGCTTCCTGAGCCCGGCGGAGTTCGATCGCCGCTATGGCCGCGTCTTCCCGGGCGCCCGGTACACCGACCTGTACCGCGCCCGCGCCATGTGCTGGGACGCTCCGGAGGCGTAGTCGCCCTCGACCGCTCACCGGCCGCCGCGGCACCCGCCCCGGATCGCCGCCGGGGCCCGCCCGGCCGCCCACCGGGTCGTCGCGGGGAGCTTGCCCGCGGTGTAGCCTGAACTTGTCAGACAACCTGATATCTTGCCCTGCTTCCTCGAGATGGAGGTTCGCTTGCCGCTCACCGAGCTGCGCCGCAGCCCGCTGGTCGAGCAGGCCATCGAGCGGTTGCGGGAGCAGATCACCACCGGGGCGTGGCCGGTGGGCACGCGACTCCCGTCCGAGGCGACGCTCGCGGCCGAGCTCGGCGTCGGCCGCTCCACCATCCGGGAGGCGATCCGCGCGCTGGCCAGCACCGGCATGGTCGAGTCCAGGCAGGGCGCCGGCACGTTCGTGCGCGCCGCCGCCGCGCCCGAGGTCGGCCTCGAGACGCGCCTGCGGCGGGCCGCGCTGCTGGACGTCTACGAGGTGCGCCACGCCCTGGAGCTCCAGGCCGGCCGCCTGGCCGCCAACCGGCGCGACGCCGACGACCTCGCCCGCCTCCGGAGCACGCTGGACCGCCGTCAGGCGGCGCTGGCCGTCGCCAAGGACGCCACCTTCGTCGAGGCCGACCTCGCCTTCCATCAGGCCGTTGTCGACGCCGCGCACAACCCCATCCTCACCGAGCTGTTCGCCAGCTTCACCAGCGCCCTGCGCGGAGCCATGTTCGACGTCTTCGCCGACCGCGACCTTCAGCTCGACGCCACTCCAGCGCACCTCGAGCTCGCCGAGGCCATCCGCGCCGGCGACGCCGAGGCCGCCTCGGCCGCGACCAGCGCCCACCTGGACGCCACCATCCGGACCCTCGAGGCGCTGCTCGACCACCCGGGGCAGAGCGCCAGATGAACCGGATCGGCGTCGCGCTGCTCACCGTCGCGCACGCCGTCGACGACCTGTACCAGGGAGCGGTGCCGGCGCTTCTCCCCTTCCTGGTCGCCGAGCGGCACTACAGCTACGCCGCGGCCTCCGGGCTGGTGCTCGCCGCGAACCTGCTGGGCTCCGTCGCGCAGCCCGCCTTCGGCGCCATGACCGACCGCTTCCGGCTCTGGTGGCTGGTCGGGGCCGGCATGAGCCTCGCCGGCATCGGGGTCGGACTGTCCGGGCTGTCCGGCAGCTATCACCTCACCTGGCTCGCGATCGCGCTGTCAGGGCTTGGCGTCGCAGCCTTCCACCCTGAGGCGGCGCGTTCCGCGCGGATCGCCAGCGGTGGCCGGCAGACCGCCATGAGCTGGTTCGGCTTCGGCGGCAACGTCGGGCTCACCATCGGGCCGCTGCTGGTGACACCGGTGCTGCTCGCGCTGGGTATGCGCGGGACAGCCGTGCTGGCCGTCCCAGCGGTGCTGGTCGGTGCCACCGTGCTGTTCCTCCAGCCACGCCTGTTGCCACGGGTGGCCGCCGCCGGGAAGAAGGGGGCCATCCACGCCGGACGCGATGACTGGCCCGCCTTCGCCCGGCTCACCGCCGTGATCGTGACCCGCGCGGTGCTGTTCTTCGGGCTGACCTCGTTCCTCGCGCTCTACGTGACCAGGCAGCTCGGCGGCAGCCAGACGCTGGGCGAGACGGCGCTGGCGGTGTTCCTCGGCTGCGGCGCGCTCGGCACCCTGCTCGGCGGCCACCTCGCCGACCGCTTCGGCCGGCTGCCGGTGGTGCGCGCCGGCTACGCGTTGATGATCCCGTCCCTGGTCGGATTGGTGTCAGTGGGCAGACCCTGGATCTTCGTCTTCATCGTCCTCTCCGCGCTCACCGTGTACCTGCCCTTCTCCGTCCAGGTGACGCTGAGCCAGGACCTGCTGCCGAACCGCGTCGGCACCGCGTCCGGCGTGAGCCTCGGGCTGGCGATCACCGCCGGCGGGCTGCTCGCGCCGCTGTTCGGAGCGCTGGCGGACGCCACCAGCCTGCGGGTCACCCTCACGGTCCTGATCGCGCTGCCGGTTCTCGCCCTGCTGATGTCGACGACGCTGCGCGAGCCGCGCGCCGAACGGGCGCCCGCCGGTGCGCTCAGTGAGAGGACCCGGCAAGGAGCAGCACGAGCTGGGTGAGGTCGAACAGCCCGTGCGCGATGATGATCGGCCACAGCCGCCGGGTCCTGTGGAAGTACCAGGCATACAGCATGCCCAGGCAGAAGACCGTGAGCGCCGCGCTGGCGCCCTGGTAGAGGTGCAGGATGCCCCACAGCGCCGTCGGCAGCACCAGCACCATGGCCGTCGGCACCTTGAGCTGCTCCAGCCGGGTCTGGGCGTAGCCGCGCACCACCACCTCTTCGGTCACCCCGGCCGTGACCGCGATGACCAGCGCGTCCACCCAGCGGAACCACTGCGGCAGCTCATTGGGCAGGAAGTCGACCTCGCGATGACCGAGTGGCGAGAAGACCCAGGCCAGGATCAGCACCAGCACGAAGCTGGCGACCCACAGCCCGAGCCCGACCAGGCCGTCGGCGCGCCCCTCGAAGCGGCCCAGCCCGATCCCGCGCCGGCCCTCACCGCTGCGAACCAGCAGGTAGGCGATCAGCAGGACCGGCGACCAGGACAGGAACGCGCTGAAGAGCCCGCTCACGATCGCCGGCAGGAGCTGCTCCGAGCCGTTGGTGTTCGCGCCGGTGCCGATCGCCAGCACCAGCAGGCTGAGCGCGCCCGGTGCGAACGCCAGCACCAGCACCAGGCCGAGCTCGAGCCAGAGCACGTGCGGCGCCGCGGGCGGCGGGGGCAGCGGAAGGCGCTCCGGCCGGCTCGGCCGCGGCCCACCCGGACCGCCCGGGCCCGGAGGAGCGCCCGGCGGCTGGCCTGAGCGCTGACCCTGGTCGAGCCCGACGCCCCACCCGTTTCCCTGGGCCGGGCCCCAGCCAGGCTGGTCCAGGTAGCTCGGGCGGTCGGAGTCACCCGGGTGGTCAGGATGCGCCGGCCGGTCGGGTTGCGGCTCCGACCAGGGTCCGGTCCACGATGGAGCGTCGGGCTCGCCCGGGCGCGAGGGCCGGGCCCACGGGTCCGGCTGCGGCGAGGCTGGCTCGTCCGGTCGGTCGCTCACAAGGGCTCCTGACAGTACGGAGGAGAGCTCCCAGCCTACCCCAGCGTGTCGGAAATGCTCGGCTGGCGCACCTTCACAGCGGGGTGCGCGCCGACCCATCCGGCCGCGCCGGTGGCGGGATGGGTCGGGCGGCGGAGGTCACCGCCACAGCGCTTGCCGAACATGCTGCCCGTTGGTCAACGGTCGAGGCGTTCTACTGTCTAGACTTCTGGGTATGACCACCTGGGCGGCCTTCGAGCGGTCGAGGCCAGATCTGGCCGAGATCGGGCGGCGGCTCCTCGACGAGCGGCACGGATATGCCTACCTGGCGACCGTCGCCCCAGACGGAGCGCCTCGTGTTCATCCCGTGGTTCCGGTCCTTGCCGGCGGCCGCCTGGTCGCCGCGATCATGGCACGATCCCCCAAGACGACGGATCTTCGTCGGGAGCCCCGCTACATGCTTCATGCCACCGTCGGCGAGCACGATGCCGAGTTCGCCGTGCGGGGCCACGCGCGTGAGGTCATCGAGCTTGGCTTGCGTCGACAGTGTGTCGACAAGCAGGAGCTCAACAGGGTGGCTATCGCCGACGATCAGGTTGTGTTCGAGTTGCGCGTCGACCGCGTCGATGTCGCCGAGTGGTCGACCGGGAGGCCGGTGCGCCATCGTTGGATCCCGACCGACCCGGACCGGGACTAGTTGTAGTGCGTTGGGTCCGTGAACATGCCAGGCCGCCCACATGCCAAAGCTTGTTCCGCTGGATGGCCCGCGGGCCTGCCGCGCATGCGCTTTCACGATCCCCGCCACAGCGCGGCGACACTCTTGGTTGGGGGGCGCCCATTCCAACATCGTGAGCGAGCTTGCTCGACGCGTACCAAATCGGCATCACCATGGACCTGTACTCTCACCTGACCGCTACGATGCGGCGCGACGCCGTCACGGAGAGTCTTTTGGGCAGTACCGAAGGTGGTAGCGAGAGCTCCGAGCAGGACGAGGAGCCGCAACGCAGCAGCTAGGGCGCGTAGCTCAGTCGGTCAGAGCAGCGGACTCATAATCCGCGGGTCGCAGGTTCGAGGCCTGCCGCGCCCACCGGTAGGAAAGCGGTAGGCCCTGCTGTGGTGGCGATAGGAATCCGGTAGGTCAGCTCGCCTCGCTTCTTGGCCCTGCCCGACTGACCTGACATTTGGCGTGCGCGCCAGGGCGGGCGCCTTGCCGCCGCCGTCGCCGGTCAGTACGACGTCGTGGGTGAGCAGCGCCTCCAGCCCAGCCAGATCGTCTTACTCGGCGGCCGCGAGGAACCGTCGTGTCAGCTCCTCGCGCTGCTCGCGTGTCATTTGGAAGCGTGGGCGGCGCTGCTGGATGTGGCGTCTGGCGCGGGTGGCGAAGCCTCCTGTCTGTTGTCGCTTGCCGGCAGGTTGGGATGCCGCCACCGCTCTTCGCGGGCTCCTTGGGTGCGACGATGCGTACTGGCGTGTGGTCGTGACGGAACGAGGCTTGCAACTGTCCCGCCGTACCTTGGCGTGGTGGCCTGGCAGTCGGATCGTTGGGCCTGTGACCAGCGGTATTGCTGGTGGCGTTGTGTTCGGACCGTGGTCTGTTGGGTCCGCGTCTGCCGGACGTCGCCGCCCACCTTGCGGCAACGCCCCTGACCGGCCCGCCCGTGGCTCGCAAGTTCATCCCGACCGGGTGATGACCCGCAGGCGGACAGGTGAGAGCGTCTCGGACCGCACTCCCGGCGAGCGGGAGCGCCGGACGATCGGGAGGCGACATGGGGAACGGAGGCGACGTCATGGCCGGTGATGCGCCACAGGCCGGGGTGCAGGTGAACCAGGGGCTCGTGGTCGGTGGGGTCGTGCTCGTCGGGCTCGGCGGTCTCCTCGGCGCTACCGGCATCATGCTCCTGACCACGGCCATCGTCTCGGCGGCCCGGCGGTGGATGCGGCAGCTCGAGCGGCCACCCAGGGAGACCGCGAGGCTCCGGTGGGAGCAGGCCAAAGCCGCCACCAGCGCGGGCGCCGAGGCGTGGAGAAGCGGGGTTTCGACCCGGCCGTCCGGCTCCTAGCCGTCCTTGATGCGAGGGAGCGCGAGTTCCTGGACGCCGGTGGAGCGCCAGCGAGCCGAGCAGGCCGAGGAGATGGCTCGACGTGCCGGCCAGCGACGGCTCAACTGACAGGTCAGGACGAGGCTCCTCGCCCTGGTCGTCGTCGGCCGAACTGCGCGGACGCGGTCGAGCCGACCGCCAGGACCCATCCGGAGCGCGGGCTGTCGACCCATCGATCCGGATCCGTGCCAGGTATTTGAGCGAGCCCCCCGACATGTCGGGGTTCGACAAGGAGATCCTGGGCTTCCAGGGTGGCCGAGCAGCTGTATCGGGGCGGATCTGACGTCATCTACCAGGCCGTGCTGACCTCGATGGTCAAGCGATATGATCGCGCCACCAACGGGCTCGTCGACGAATATTCGGTGGCGCATTTCACCCTGACAACCCCGGAATTCGGTCTCGCCAATGGCGGCCTCGACCCTGCGGACGTACGAGGGGACCCCAACCGTCAGGTGGGGGCATCCGCAACGTACCGGCCGGGGGTCAGGCCGACGATGCGCTTGAAGTGCCGGTTGAGGTGCGCCTGGTCGTAGAAGCCCGCCTCCGCGGCGACCAGGGCGATCGGCAGCCCCGTCCTCAGGAGGGACTTGGCGCGGCGCACCCGGACCTGCGTCTGGTAGGCATGGGGCGGCATCCCCACAGCCTCCCGGAAGACCCGGCACAGGTGGAAGGCGCTGAGGCCGGCGCACCGGGCCAGGGCTCCCAGCGTCACGTTCTCCTGCGCATGCTCCTCCAGGTACTCCCTGCTGAGGCGGACCGCCCTGGGCTCCTGGCCGGGTGATCTGGGCGCCAGCGGGGGGGCCGCATGGCGGCCGACCAGCAGGACGAGGGCCTCGGCGAGATGCGCCTCCCGCTCCAGCATGCTCGATTCGGGCGGCTCCGAGAGGCGGTGGAAGCGGCGGAGACGCGCCGCGACATCCCGGTCCCGCACGACATCCCCGCCGAACTCGGGCATGGTGGGCCTGTCGCCGGGGAACTCCGCCATGATCTGGCGCATGAGGTCCGGGTGGGGGTAGAGGGCGCGATAGGTCCAGGAACCCTCCGCCCGGGGTCCGCCGGCGTGGGCCTCCTCCGGGTTGAGCACGATCAGGTCGCCGGGGCCGATCACGTGGGTGTCTCCCCGGTAGGTCGGCGTGGCGAGGCCTGCCTCGGTGAGAGCGATGAAGAACTCTTCGTGCGCGTGCGGGCGGAAGGCGAACTCGCTGAGGGTGGCTCTGAGAAGCTCCAGGCCGCCGAGGTCGTCCGCCCGCCACATCCGAGCGTCGTCGGCTGACTGGGGGTTGGACGATGGGCCGGCTCTGGTCACGGGATCAGTCTAGCCGGAGCAATCCCGTCCAAGACCGGAGCTCCGGCTCCACCTAGGGTCCTGGTGGGAACGCCGCGGAGTTCGGAGGAAGTCACAGGTGGAGACGCACGTCAGGGGCCAGTCTCGCGCTCCGACCGCGGTGTCGGGCGATCTGTTGATGCGCACGGCGGAGATCGCGGCCGACTGGCTCCAGTCGCTCGACCGGCGGCCGGTCGCCGAGTCGGCAACCGTCGACGAGCTGCGTTCCAGGCTCGGTGGCCCGCTCCCTCGGAGCCCCGTCGATCCGCTGGTCGTGGTGGAGGATCTGGCTCGTGCGGCCGAGCCGGGACTGGTCGGGATACCCTCGGGTCGCTATTTCGGGTTCGTGATCGGCGGAGGCCTCCCGGCCGCCGTCGCGGCCGACTGGCTCACCTCCGTGTGGGACCAGTGCCCCGGCTTCTACGCGTGCGGCCCGGCCGCATCCGTCGTCGAAGAGGTGACGGGCGCCTGGCTCCGGCAGTTGCTCGGGCTCCCGGAGGGCGCGTCGTTCGCCTTCGTAACCGGGTGTCAGATGGCCCACCTCACCTGCCTGGCCGCGGCACGACACCACGTCCTGCAAGCTGTGGGCTGGGACGTCGAAGAGCTGGGCCTGCGCGGATCCCCGCCCATCCGGGTCCTGGTGGGGGCACGACGCCACGTGAGCGTCGACCGCGCCCTTCGGTTCCTGGGCATCGGGAGGGCTTCTTTGAGGGTCGTCCCCGCCGACGGCTCCGCCCGGATCCAGGTCTCCCGGCTGCGCGAGGAGCTGGCCGCCGGGAGCGCGCCGGCGATCATCTGTGCCCAGGCCGGTGAGGTCAACACCGGCGCCTTCGACGACCTTGACGCCATTGCCGACGCCGCGGCCGAGACGGGGGCGTGGCTCCACATCGACGGGGCCTTCGGCCTGTGGGCCGCCTCCAGCCCGGCGCTTCGCCATCTCGTCAAGGGCGCCGACCGCGCCGACTCGTGGGCCTTCGACACCCACAAGTGGCTGAACGTCCCGTACGACTCCGGCGTGGCCTTCTGCGCCCACCCGGGCTCTCACCGGGCCGCGATGACCGCCACCGCCGACTACCTGGTTCAGGGCGGACCGGGGCAACCACGAGACGCCATGGACTGGACTCCCGCCTTCTCGCGGCGAGCCCGGGGGTTCGCCGTCTACGCGGCGCTCAGGTCCCTGGGGCAGCGGGGCGTCGCGGAACTGGTGGAGCGGACCTGTGCGCACGCCCGGACGTTCGCCGAGGGCTTGGCCGGCATACCCGGCTGCCAGGTCCTGAACGAGGTCGTGATCAACCAGGTCCTCTTCCGGTTCGAGGATGACCAGACGACGGACCGGGTCCTCCGCGGCGTGGTGGAGAGCGGTGAGGCATGGATGAGCGGAACCACGGTCGACGGTCGCAGGGCCATCCGCCTGTCGGTGTCCAACTGGCAGACGAGCGACACCGATGTCGCTCGCGCTCTCGAAGCGTTCCGGAGTGTTGTGGCCAGCCAGCTCCGCGGCAACCAATGAGGGACGGGAGACCCGGCCGCCAGCCGGGCTCCCGCCGCTGCTTCAGTTGGGATCGTCCACCGGCACGACGGGCAGCGCCATGAGGCGCTGATGCTGCGCCGCCTGATGGAGACCGGTGCGGTCATGCGGCCTGGTCGGGGTCGGCCCAGGCTGCGGCCTGCTGCGGTGGCTGGTGGCAAGGGCTACAGCCTGGCCATGGTCAAGCTCGCTGCGATCGTGCTGCTGTGGTTGGACTGACCTTGCAAGCGTCTGTGCTGGCTGCCGGCCAGTCGCCCGAGTCAGCGGCCGAGCGCCTGCCGCACGGCGTTGCGGACGGCAATCCTGACGCTCGACCTGGCGGCGCGCACGGCGGCGCGCGCCCCCCGCACGCGTGAGCGGACGGTCGCCCTGCTGGCGCGGATGGCGGCGCGGATGGCGGCGCGGACGGCCCGCAGGCGCAGATGGACGCCCGCCGCGGCCGCCAGAGCGACCTGGGCGACGGCGCGGGCTGCGCGGCGTGCCTTGCGGGCCGCCAGGGCGATGGCAGGCCGCAGCACCGCCGCCAGCGTCCTCATCGCCGCCGTCCAGCCGCTCCACACGACACGCGCCACCGTGCGCGCCGCGGCCACCACCGCCCGCCCGACCTGGGCGAGCGCCCGGCTCATGCCCTGCCAGGCGGCGGCCGCAGCCCGACCGGCCGCACGTAGCGGCACAAACGCCCGCCGAGCCGCGAAAACCACCGCCCGTCCGGCCGCCGCGAGGCTGGCGACCAGCGGGCGGGCAAGCGCGCGCAGGCCCTGTTCGGCAAGCGCCAGCATCACACCGACGCCCCGGAGCAGGCGCCGCAGTGCCAGCCACGCCAGCCGCGCCAGGCCGCGCAGCCCAAGCCAGACGCGCCGCGACACCGCAGCGACGGCGCTGCCGATCACCCGCCCGATCTGGGCGAGGCCCCGCAGCACCGCACGCAGCCCGTAACGCAGCGGCAGCACCACCCGCCGAGCCAGCGCAGCAACGGCTGGCCAGGCCACCAGCCAGCCGCGGACCAGCAGCCGCGCCGCCATGCGCAGCACAACCCGAACACGCCGCGCGGCCGCCGCGATCCCGCGCCAGCCCAGCCGGAAGGGCAATGCGAGCGCCCGCCCGGCCAGGCGTGCTGCCAGCGCCAGGCGAGCCGCCACCCTCGCCAGCACCCGGCCCGCCAGCCGGAGCAGCCGCCAGGTGCCACGCACCATGGCACCCGCGGCGTCCCAGCCCAGAACAAATGGGACCAGCGGGACGGCCAGCACCTTGGCGAGCGCCCCAGGGGGCCGCTCTTCCCCGGCCGCAGAGGACCCCACCGGCCCGGGCGGCTCCGGTCGTTCCGTGTGGTCCGCCGGCTCGGTGGGGTTCGCTAGGTTCGTGGGATCCGGCTCCACCGGCTCCCAGAGCTTCTGCTGTGCCGGCAGCTCAGGCAGGCTCATGGCGGTCGGGTTGCGGCGAGTCCGAATCGAGCTAGTCCCGGATCAGTTCGATGCGTGTCAGAGAACTCCAGCCGGTGCGCTGCTCGAAATCCTCCAGAGCACGCACGGCACTGTCGCGCAGCAACGGCGCGTCGCCGCCACGACCCGCTCGTAGGCGTCGGTGAGCCGCCGGACCATATCGTGGCCGAGGTCGAGCGGCAGGCCGTGCTCCAGCGTGCCGTGTAGCCGCCTGGCCGCCCGCCGCCTGGCCAGGCGCTGCCACAGGCTCCTGGCCGGAAGGACCAAGCCCAGCGCAGCAGCGCCAGCGCCGACCACGCCAAGACCGCGTGGGAGCCAACCCAGCCACGCGGTCGTGACCAGCAAGGCACCACCCGCCACCAGCGCCGCGTCGAACGGGCCCGGATCTTCCCTGGTCGGCTCACCGAACAGCTCGTCGAGCACGTCCTCGAGGCCGTCGTGGCGCCGCTTGTCCGGCGGCGGCTTGATCAGCGGACCAGGCCATCGTGGCACCACCACCAGCGCCGCCCGCTCCGGCGCGCCGCCGCCCGCCTCGTCCATATCATTCGCTCCTTGCCCGGAACATCCCGAGAATCTCCAGTATCCGCTGTCAGGACAGCCTCGGTGGCGGCGGAGCCGGTCGCCGAGCCGCCACTACCAGCTCGTCACGCCGAACCCGGAGGTGGTATGAACGGCCGGAGACAGCCCCGATTGATGCAGGCCACTTCCCACCGAACGCCCGCGCCAGAGCGAGAAATCCTCAAGGTCCACCCTTGGGCCACACCGAGCCGGTCATGCTGGCTCGGGCTTGCTGGTGTGGCGCCGACACCACGCGTACAGGGCCTCATAGACGAACATGCCGCGATCCAGCAGCCGCAGGTCGTCGGCCTCGATGTCCAGGCCGCCCTCGCCGACGGCCAGCAGGCCCGGGCCGAGCGGGTCGCTGTCGAGGTCGGCGGCGATGTCGGCGGCATGCACGATGCGGGCCAGTCGCACCAGCGCCGGGTCGCCGCCGAGCTGGAAGTGGTCGATGAGGACCTCGAAGGTGCACTGGTTGTCGCGATGGGTGAATTCGGCGCCGGGCGCGTCGAAGGAGTGGGCGCCGTCGCGTTCGGCGACGGCGAGAACCTGCCCGGCGGGCAAGTAGACGATCTCAGCCTTGGGGTCGATGAACCGGCGGACCAGCCAGGGGCAGGCGATCCGGTCGGTCTTGGGACGCTCGCGGGTGACCCACTTCATGGCGCGCCTCCGGTGGTCGTGGGGGCTTGGGCGAGCAGCGGGACGCGCCGGAACAGGCGCCACAGGGCCAGGTCGTAAGCGCTCTTGGCAGCCCCGGCGATCAGGAACGGGATCGCCAGTCCCAACGGTTGCAGCAGCCCGGCCAGCGCCGGCCCGACCGGGCGCGTGAGGTAGCGGGCGGTGTTGGTCACCGCCGCGGCGGCGGTCCGCTCCGGCGGTGGGACCAGCGCCATCACGTACGCCTGCCGGGTGGGCACGTCCATCTGCGACAGGCACGTCCGCGCCAGCAGCAGCCCGACCGCGGCCGGCAGGCCGGGGGCCAGCGGCACGGCCGCCAGCAGCAGGTTGCTCGGTAGATGGGTGAACACCATCGTCGCGAGCAGCCCCACACGGCGCGCGATGAGGGGGGCGGCCAGGAACGAGGCGGCCTGCAACACCCCGATGGCGGCGAACACCACGCCCACGACGCTGGTCGGCGCGCCGTAGCGGACGCCCAGCCAGTACGCGACGTAGGCTTGCACGACGAACCCACCGGCCAGGCTGTCAACGGCGAAGAGCGCCGCCAGGCGCATCACCACGCCGCGGGACGAGGCCAGCGACCGCCGCGGCCGCGGTGTGCCCGGTCCGGGTCGGGGCGCCTCGACGCTGCCGGGAAGCCGGGTGGCCAACAGCGCGCCGGCCATGCCGACCACGATCAGCGTGCCGCCGAGCAGCCGCCGGTCGGCGGGGAACGTGCCGAGCAGCGCGCCGGCCGCGCCGGCAAGCGTGGCCACCGCGTTGTAGACACCGAAACCCCGCACAAGGGCGGCCTGCCGGGCGCGGGTAGAGGCGAGCATGACCTGCTCCAGGGTGGTGAACGGCCCTGACTCCACCACCTCGGTCGACAGTGCGCCCGACAGGGCGACCAGCGCCAGCAGCCAGGTCGGCCCGCCCGCGGCGAGCACCACGCCGCCCAACGCCAGCGCCACGTACAGCAGCCCGTAGGCGCGGGCGCGGCCGAGCCAGTCGCCCCAGCGGCCAAGCGCCAGGCTGGCCAGTGCGCTGCCGGCCACGATCGCCGCGAGCACCATCCCAACCCCTTGGGAGTCCAGGCCCTCGCCGCGCAGGACCGCGCCGATTTGGACCGCGGCCAGCCCGTAGCCCACGCCCCGCAGCGCTTGCGAGGTCAGCACCACGGCCAGCGCGCCGCGCCCGCTTGTGGGTGGGGCGGTCATGCTGGCTCGTCCTCCCGGGTCGTCGCCCGAGGAGCCGCCGCGGCGCCCGTGGGGGTGGCATCCGCGGCCAGGGCATCCACGGCGGCCCGGGCGATGTCCCGCTCGGCTGGGGGGAAGAAGTCGCGGCGGGCGATCCGGCGTAGCTCGCCACGCAGTTGCCGCGCCGTCCGCGCCCGCTCCACCGCCGTGCCGTGCAGCGACGCGCGTGCCTGTTCGATCATCGTCTGGTATTCGGCGGCGCGGGCGGCGCGCATCGCGGCGGCGATCGCGCGCTCCTGCGCGGCGTTGCCCGGCGTGGCCAGCCACACGGTCGCGACCCCGCCCGCCTCGACGATCTCCTCGGCCAGCCAGTCGATCCGCTCCCGGGTGCCGGCGTCGGCCGGCAGTGCGACCAGCCCATCGCCGAGCCTGGCGACCCCGAGCCGCTCCAGCTTGCGCCACACGGTGATCCGCGGGGTGGATGGTTCCCGGGGCACCCGGTACGCGAGCAGCACCCACCGGCCCACCGTGCCTGGCTCGTCCGCGTCGGGCATTTCGCCTTCGCATCTCCCATGGACCTGGGGCAACCGCGGTTACAGTATATGGGCGATCAGCCCTGTGACATCCTCCTCGGGCATGGGCGCGGAGGACGGGGGGACGGATGGGCTTCGAGCAGACAATGGACGCCATAGCAAGAGGCGTCGAAGTAATCGGGATCTTGACGCTCGTCCTGGGCCTGGCGGGAGCCATTGTCCGCGCCGGGCTCGCCCTGAGCGGAGGCCGCGGCGCGGAGGAGGTCTACCGGATCGTCCGCACCGTCTTTGGACGGAGCATTCTGCTGGGGTTGGAGTTCCTGGTCGCGGCCGACATCATCAGGACCGTGGCCGTCCAGCCCTCGCTCGAGAACGTCCTCGTCCTCGGGTTGATCGTGCTCATCAGGACGTTCCTGAGCTTCTCTCTTGAAGTTGAGATCGACGGGCGCTGGCCCTGGCGGCGCGTCCTCCCGGCCGGGACTGTGGCCGAGCCGAGTGGTGAGCAGCCAGCGGGACCAGAGGGGCGCGATTGAGCTGACGGCCGGATCGGGAAGAAGTGCGACGGCGCTCGGCGACGTCTTACACTATCCGCGATGTCCCCCGATTCCCGTACTTCCGAGCAGGTCACGCAGCCGCCACCCGACGAAGGCGCCGTGCCTGCCGAGCCTGCGTCGGATCCGGTTGCCGCGCACGCGGAGCCAACGACGGATGCGGCCGTCACGCGCGTGGAGACAGGGAGGGTTCCGGGCGCCGTGGCGGCCGCCCCCGGAGGACTACTCGGGAGGTTGGTCGTCCCCGAGGTGGTCCTGGCGGCGTCGGTCGCGGCGTACGTGCTGATCCTTGGGAGCCTGACCTGGGCGCAGCAGTCGAACTTCGGGACCTACGGCTTCGACATGGGCCTCTACGACCAGGGCATCTGGCTGCTCTCGCGGTTCAAGGAGCCGTTCCTGACCGGGCGGGGGCTCAATTTCTTCGCCCACCACGTCAATCCCATCACCCTCCTGTTCGTGCCGGCCTACTGGTTGGGCGCCGGACCGCATTTCCTGTACCTGATCGAGACGGTGTGGATGGCGCTCGGCGCGCTGCCGGTGTGGTTGCTGGCCCGGGACCGCCTCGGCAACTCCTGGCTTGGAGTCGCGCTCGGGGCGGCCTTCCTGCTCCACCCATCGCTGGAGTGGATCAACTGGTTCCAGTTCCACCCGGACGCACTGACGGTCACGCCGCTGCTGTTCGCATACTGGCTGGCCGGACGGCGCCGCTGGGGCTGGTTCGCGGTCGCCGTGGCGGCGGCATTGGCCTGCAAGGAGGACGCGGCACTGGCGGTCGCCGTCCTCGGGTTGCTCCTGCTGCTGCGGGGTGAGCGACGGGCCGGATTGCTCACGGCGGCCGCCGGGGTGGGCTGGTTCCTGATCGCCACGGACGTGATCATCCCGCTCGCCGGCGGCGGGACGGGCCCCTACTACTACCAGCAGTTCTTCCCGGGATTCGGAAACTCGCCTGGTGCCATCCTGGGCAATCTGATCTTCCATCCGAGCCGGATCGTCGACCTGGCGACCCAGCCCGACCGGCTCACGTACTACCAGCAGGTGCTCGCCCCGGTCGCCTTCCTGCCCCTGGCGGCCCCCCTGGTGCTCGCCGTTGGAGCGCCTCAGGCGTTGGTGAACGTGGCGTCCGGTCATGCGCTCACCCATGACGCCCGCTTCCAGTACACCGCCATCGTGCTTGCGGCGGTCTTCCTTGCCACTGTCGAGGCGATCGCGCTGCTCGGGCGAGCACCAGGGGCCAGGCGCTTCCTGGTCGGGCTGGTCGCCGCGACGGCGCTGGCCACGAACGTCGCGTGGTCGCCATCCCCGCTGGGCGTGCACTACCGAACCGGCATCTGGGTCAAGGCTCAGCCAAGGCTGGCGGCCGCCAACCGGGTCATCGAGCTGGTCCCTGGTGATGCCGGGGTGAGCGCCAGCGCCGCCCTCCTGCCCCACCTGACCCACAGGATGCACGCCTACGAGTTCCCGAACCCCTGGATCGCGGCGAATTGGGGCCTCCGCGGCGAGAACCTCCCCGACCCGGCCTCAGTTGACTACCTGCTGGTGGACACGCAGGCGCTCGGCGACAGGAGGCCGCTGTACGAGCGCCTGGTCGGGCCGAACGGGCAGTTCCGGGTGGTGTATTCCCGCGACGGGATCGTCATGGCGAGACGGGTCGCGCCAGCCGGCTAACCGGTGGCCTCACCAACGAGGAGCTCGTCGAGGTGTCGCGCGATCGGCCACGCGCCGGACGTGCTGTTGGACAGCACCGTGTGGGTGAAACGCCCGGCCCGGTGGCGGACGGTTCGGAAGGACACTCCGGCGTCGAAGCCTTCCAGCATCACCGCGTCGCGCGACTGGCCGAGCCAGAACCCCAGGCCGTAGCGCATGGACTCCGACGGCGCGTGGTTGCGGGGACGCACCATCTCTGCCACCCAGTCCGTCGACACGATTCGCCCGTCGAACAACGCCGTCCACATCGCATGGACGTCCGCCGCGGTGGAGTAGATGCCACCGTCTCCGCTTCCTCGCACCGGAAGGTGGAAGACGGTGAGCGAGCAGCTGCTCGACCGTGACCTCGTCATCGATAAGCGGTAGGTCCTCTGCGAGCAACGAGCGAGCGGTCGTGGTCGGCTCGAGCCGACCCTCTTCGATCAGGCTCACCACGGTCAGCGCGGTCAGACCCTTGGTTCCGCTGGCGATCGCGAATTGCGTGTCGACCGCGTTCGCGATCTGGCGGCCGCGATGCGCGTGACCGTACGCCTTGACGAGCTGGACACCGTCTTCGCGGTCGATGCGCACGACCCCGGAGAACCCCGTCTCGGAAGCGATCCGGTCGACCGAATCCTCCAGGCGACTCATGCGCGAAGTGTATCCGAGGGCGCCGGCATCCTGGCCGAGGTGATCGCGGCCCTCCGGTCCAGGGACCACGCTGACGTTGATCAGAGCGAGGTGGGTGAGCGCTCGCCAGAGGTCGTGGGCCCGGCGGCTCCGCCTGGGCCGGAGATGGTCAGAGTCCGGTCGCGACGGTGAAGGGCCGCATCATGTCGTTGTCCTCGTGCTCGACGATGTGGCAATGGTGCACGTAGGTCTGCGGCGCCGTCACTCCTCGGCAGATCGAACCTGCCCCGGATGGTGGTGAAGTAGCCAGGGTTGGCCTTGGTCGTGTCCTTGAAGCCCCGTTCCTCAGGAGCGGGCGGAAGCATCGGTCCGGTCGCGAACGACCTGATGGGTGAACAGGTGAGTGTGCATCGGGTGCGTGTCCCCGGTCAGGTTGACGTAGACCCGGTCCTCGACCGAGTCGACCACGGGCGTCTCGGTCGCCGGCTCCATGAAACCCAGTCCGTTGAGGGTCAGGACCCAGCCGGCCGTGTCCACGCCGACCCTGGGATCGGGCTGACCGGGTAGAGCAACGTCCCGTCGGGGTTGTACTGGCGGTCCTGGACGACCAGCGGGATCTCGTAGTCCCGCCGGGGATGCCGATGGGGTTGGGCTCGGTGCCGGTGTCGTGCTCGTCGCGGACCAGATAGGCGGCAGCCAGTCGGCGAACACGTTCAGGCGGTGGTGCCGAGCCCGTGGTCGTGGAACCACAGCAACGAAGCGGCGGTCTGTGGCGGCTGGTCGGGTATAGAAGACGGTCTGCGTCTCCCCGGGGCCGAAGCCGTTCGGCGTGATCGCCGGGTTGCCGTCGCTCTCGGCGGCGACGAAGCCGCCGTGCAGGTGGGTCATCAACCGCACCTTGTCCCCCAGCGGGGTCAGGCGAGTGTCGACCGGGATCCAGGCCGGGTAGACGTCGGGGATCGCGTGGGTGAAGCTCGCCCGCACCGGCGTGCCGGTCTTGGCGACGAGTACCAGGCCGAACGACCCGGCCTGGCCGCCGAGCCCGGAGCCGTCGTCATAGGCCCAAAGAGGCGTCGGGGGCAACTGCGAATGCAGCCGCCTGCTTATCTGCGTCTGGGTGAACGAGTACCGGTTCGGCCCGGTCGGGGTCGCGACCACCAGACCCTTGCCGGGCAGCGGCAACTGCTCGAGATACTTGGTCAGCTTGCCGCCCATCGCGGCGGTTGCCACCGAGGCTTGCGCCCACGGCACGGCAAGCGCGGCCCCGACCCCCGCGCCTTATTGGAGGAATCGGCGTCTGGTCGGTCCGGTCATGTCGCAACCCCCCGTTCGAAGCCGAAGACGCAAGTTCTCCGCTGTCACCAGTAGCCACCCGGGCCAACCTCGACCGGAAGGGCCGGAGGGCATGATCCGGACGGGATCAGGTCCTGGAGGCGGCCGCACCCGTGCGCAAAGGGCCCCGCCCACGCGGGACCTTCGCGTAGCGGGAGCCGCTACGAGGCGGCGCCGATCACGCCGATGACGTGGCCCTCGGGGTCGGCGAACTGACCGATCTCGGTGTCCTCAGCCACCTTGTCCGGGCCCATCAGCCGCTTTCCGCCGAGGCTCTCGGCCTTCGCGAGCGCGGCGTCCACGTCGGGCACCTCCACGTAGAAGGTGACATGGCCGGCATAGCCCTCCGGCCCCACTCCGACGCCACCGCCTATGCCGACGCCGTCGGCGTTGGTGTTGCCCTCCCGCGGGACGATCCCGTAGTTCATCGGGTTGTTGGCGTCGATCTCCCAGCCGAACATGCTGGAGTAGTAGCGCTGGAGCTTCTGCGCGTCCCTACCGATGATCTCGAAGTGGACGACTGCCCCTCCCATGCTCGCTCCTTTCCGCGCCGCCGCAAGACCTGGGCTTACGAGAAACGCCAGCGGGTGGCACCGTATGGCTCTGCCGTACCCAAGGCGAAGACCGTCTCGGGCGTCACCTCGTACACATCCCACGGAGGCGGGCCCGCACTGGGCGCGCTGTACTCGGCGTACAGAGCGCCGTCGCGCACGGTCGGCTCCCATCCTTCGGATTTGTACACATCGGCGATGCGGCGCAACCTGGCCTCGTCGGTCACCTTCCGCGCCTCGCCCTCTACGACCAGGTCGAAACCATGGGTGGCGACCGTGATGACGCAGTGCTGGTTCTGCGCGAGGTTCCTTGCCTTGCGGGTGCCGGCGCCCGAATTGAAGTAGAACGCGCCATCCGCCCAGAGGACGCCCACCGGCATGACGTGTGGCCTGCCGTCCGGACGCACGGTCGCCACCCAGCAGGTGTGCCGGTCAGGTCCGCCGGTTCCCGGAGCCTGCGGGAGACCCGCCGCCAGGCGCTCGAGCACCTTGGTCCAGGGGATGGGCGGCGCGCCATAGCCGTCGAGGTTGCGCTCAGCCACAGGGTCGTTCGCGACCATCTCCCTTCTCCTCTCCGTCGTGCCGCCAAGCTCAGGTCCAGAGCTTTCGGTTAGCATTGTCGACCGGCCCCCCGACATCTGAAGGAGCGGAGTGCGACCGCGGCCTCGCGAAGGCGGCGCGGGGACCCCAGCGAGGAGATGAACCCCGTCAGATGCCAACGAAGACGACCATAGCGAGCAGCGACCGCGCGGTCCCCTCTCGCCGTGCGCGGCGCTGGCCATGGCTGGCTGCCGCGGCCGTGCTGGTGCTGCTCGGGGCGGCGGCCTGGTTGGCGTTGGGGCTGGTCGGCGCGGCCCGCGACGCCAGGGCGGCCGCGGCCAGGGCGCGCACCGACCTGCACGGCAGCGCCCGAGCGCTCGCCGCCGGTGACCAGGCCGGCGCCCGCCGTGGCATCCGCGCCGCCAACCTCCACCTGGCCCAGGCCGACGCGGCCGCGCGGCGCACCGCCGTCCGGGTTGCGGCGCGGCTCCCGGTTGTCTCGTCGCCCGTGGCCGACTTGCGCCATCTGCTCGCCGCGGGCCATATCCTGGCGGGCACGGCCGGCAGGGCCGTGACCGTGCAGGCGCGCTTCACCGACTCCGGTGTCCTGCACGACGGCCGCATCGACCTGGCCGGCCTGGCGGCGACGCTGGACGACACCACGGCGGTACTCGGCGACCTGCGGCGGGCTCGGGCCGAGCTGGACCAGGTACGCGGTGGGTGGCTGGCCCCCGGCGCCAGCGGGGCCCGCGACGCCAGCCTCCGCCAACTCGACGACGTCGAGCGGCAGCTCCGGCCGATCAACGACGTGGTACGGGCGCTGCCCGACGCGATCGGCGGCGCCGGGCCGCGGACATACCTGGTCGCCGTCTCGAACTCCTCCGAGCTGAAGGCCTGGGGCGGCGCGACGCTGGCGATCGCCCTGCTGCGGTTCGACCACGGCCGGGTGAGCGTGCCGCGCCGCGGCCCGCTGAGCGAGCAGCAGCTCACCGGGCGCATCCGCTGGCCCTACGTGCCCGGCGACCCCTGGCACCATCCCGGGTCGCTCTCGCTGTTCTCCAGCGCTGGCCTGTCGCCCAACTTCCCCACATCGGGCGAGGAGATCCTGCGGGCCTTCCAGGTCCTCACCGGCGTGCGCGCCAACGGCGTGATCGCGCTGGATCCCACGGCGCTGGCCGGCCTGCTGCACGCCTCCGGCCCGGTCGCCACCACCGGGTTCGGCAAGGTGGGCGCGGACAACGTGGTCCGGCTGCTGCTGGCCGACAGCTACCGGCGCTACCCCGACAAGGAGGTTCGGCGCCGGTACGACCAGCAGCTCATGGACGCCGTCCTGGCACGCGTCCTGCGTGGCGGCGACCTGCTCGGGCAGGCCCGTAGCCTCGGCGCCGCGGCCGCCGGGCGGCACCTGCAGCTCTACTTCCGTGACCAGCGCCTGCAGGACACCACCCGTGCCCACGGCCTGGCCGGGGCCCTCTCCCCGGCGGCTCAGGACTACCTCGGCGTGTTCACCGTCAACACCAACGCCAGCAAGACCGACTATTTCCAGCGGCGCCACATCGAGCAGCGCGTGCGGCTGGCGGCCAACGGGTCGGCCAGGGTCGACCGCGCGATCCGGCTCACCAACACCGCGCGGCCCCAGCCGGGCGGCGATCCGCGCACCGGCTACACGACGGGCTGGAGCCGTCCCCTGGTCGCCGCGTACGTCCCGGGCTCCGCCCGCGGCGTGACGGTCCGGGTCGACGGCCAGCCGGCCAGCTGGAGGTCGTTCCGGGAGCTCGGCCGCCTGGTGGTGCGGACAAGCCTGTGGCTGCCGCCCAGGTCGGCCCATACCGTCACGGTCTCCTACCGGTTGCCCAAGGCGGCCATCCCGACCGGCGGCGGTCTCCGCTACCAGCTGGTTGCCGACACGCAGCCGATCGTGCACCCGGCCACGCTCCGCGTGGTGATCGTCCCGCCCGCGGGCTTCCACGCCGAAGCCGGGCCCGGCTGGTCCGCCGCGGACGGAAGCATGGTCGCCACCAGGCGGTTCACCCGTGGCGCCACCATGGCCCTCGACCTGGCAGGTTAGGCGGCCCCGCCTGAGGGCGGGCCGGTTGGGCCGGGATGTCCTGGTCCAAGCCCTGCGCGCCCCCGCTGACCACTGATCACCTCATACCGGCTACTTGACCGGTGCGCCAGGTGCAGCGCTGGTCGCGGGCACGGCCACCGGCAGGTCGAACGTGGGGAACAACGACGGCTCCACGAATGCCACGATCCGGGCGATGCCCGAGCCCGTGATGGTGAGCACCTGCACGGAGTGCGCGCGATGGACGCCGTCGTCGCCGCGCAGGTAGGCGGCGACCGCCGGCTGGCCGTTGGCGCTGGCGCGGACCATCCTCCACCTGTCGGGAGCCACGGAGACTCTGGCCGCGATGAAGGACCTGACGGCGTGGCGGCCGGTGAACCAGGTCAGGAACGGCGGCATCTCCATCTCGACGTCCTCTCGCAGCAGCCCGGCGAGGGCGGGGACGTCGGCGTCGACGAAGGCCGTCATGTACCGGTCGAGCAGCTCGCGCTGGTCGGCGTCGCTCGGCTCGGCGATCCGGTCCTCTACCGGTGCCGCCTCCTCGAGCTGCGCCCGGGCGCGTTGCAGCGCGCTGTTGACCGCGGCGGTGCTGGTGCGCAGCAGCCCGGCGACCTCGGTCGCCCGCCAGGCCAGCACGTCCCGCAGGATCAGGACTGCGCGCTGCCTGGGAGGCAGGTGCTGCAACGCGGCGATGAGCGCCAGGCGGATACTGTCTCGCGACACCACGACCGTTGCCGGGTCGCCCGGCGCCGAGGCGAGCAGCGCGTCGGGGATGGGCTGGAGCCAAGAGACCTCGTGCCGTGGCGCCTCCAGGGGCCAGGCCAGATCGGTGTACGGGTCGGCGAGCCCGGAGGGCAGCGCGCGGCGGCCGCGGTGCTCCAGTGCGGTCAGGCATGCGTTGGTCGCGATCCGGTACAGCCAGGTGCGCAGCGACGCGCGATGGTCGTCGAACCGGCCGTAGGAGCGCCAGGCCCGCAGCAGGGTCTCCTGCACCAGGTCCTCGGCGTCATGCACGGAGCCGAGCATCCGGTAGCAGTGCGCCAGGAGCTCCCGCCGGTACGGACCGGTCAGGCGTGCGAAATCGTCGCTGGCTGTCATCGCTCTCCCTCGACCGGTGGCGACCGTGCCACATCCGCTCATTCTCTGCCCACGGTCTGGAGTTCGGGCGCCACCGGCCGCGGGAGCTCCTCGCGCACCGTGTGCCGGCCGGGGGTCCACGAGCCGGCAACCGCGGCCACCAGCGTCAAGCCGGCCGCGACGCCGGTCGCGGCCGCGAACCCGTCGCTGAACGCCTGGGCCGAGGCGTAGCCGCCGGTTCCGGCGAACACCGCCGCCAGGATCGCGATCCCGAACGTCCCGCCGAGCTGGCGCAGCGTGTTGAAGGCACCGGCCGCCTTCCCGATCGCGCTCCGGGGCACGGAGCCGATGACGGAGTTCTGGGCCGCCGGCATGGCCATCGAGACGCCGCCTCCTGCCACGACCAGCGGCGCGATCAGCGCCGGGTAGGGGAGACCGGGCCTGGCGATCAGCGCGATCCAGCCGAATCCGACCGCCTGCATGAGCAGCCCGCAGACGATCAGCGGCCGCTCGCCGATCCGGTTGACCCAGGCGCCGGCGATTGGGGCGATCACGAAGAGGGTGACGGTCCAGGGAGCCAGGCGGAGGCCAGCGCCCAGCGGGCCGTAGTGGAGCGTGGTCTGGAGGAACTGCGCGAAGAAGAACGCCGCGCCGAACACCGACCCGTACAGCAGGAAGCTGGCTGCGTTGCCCGACGAGAAGGCGGGTGAGCGGAAGAACCGCATGGGCAGCATCGGCTCGCGCGCCCGCAGCTCCCAGGCGACGAACGCCATCGCCAGCACAGCACCGGCCGTCAGCGACACGAGCACCTCCGGGCTTCCCCAGCCGGCGGCGTTGCCGCGCACCAGACCCCACACCAGCCCGAGCGCGCCGCCGGTCACCAGCGCCAGGCCACGGAGGTCCAGGCTGGTGCCGGTCCCGAAGCTCTCGTCGGTCCGGTTTCGGACCAGTGGGATGAGCAGCAGGCCGATCGGGACGTTGAGCCAGAAGATCCACTGCCACGCCAGCCCCTGGGTGACCGCGCCGCCGACCATCGGGCCGCCGAGCGTGGCCAGGCCGGTCACGCTGCTGAACAGTCCCAGTGCCCTGGCCCGCCGCTGCGGCGGGAACGCCGCGCTCAGCAGCGCCATCGCGTGGGGCATCGTCATCGCCGAGCCGGCGCCCTGGACCGCCCGAGCCGCGATCAGCCAGCCGATGCCCGGCGCGAGCGCGCAGGCCGCCGACGCCGCGGTGAACACTCCGAGCCCGATGACCAACAGGCGGCGGCGCCCGAACCGGTCGCCCAGCGCCGCCGCGGTCATCAACAGCACCGCGAAGCTGAGGGTGTAGGCGTTGACGGTCCATTCCAGCTGGTCGATCGAGGCGCCGAGGTGCAGCCGGATGGTGCTCAGGGCGGTTGTCACCACCATGGTGTCCAGCATCACCATCAGCGACGCCATCGAGGTCAGGGTAAGGACCCATCGCTGCGTGGGCGTCGAGGGCGCCTGCCTTCCCCTGGTTTCCATGTGGCCTCCCAGTACGCTTCCGATCTCGCACTGATGCGTGCGCTCGCCGGTTACGTACCGAGCGGCAGGCGGAAACTCATCGGCCGGAGCCGGGCGCTCCGGCAATAGGCGGATTGGGTGGTGATCCAGGCAGCCTGAAAGGCGGCCGTCATCTCCGTCAGGCAGCCTCGTCGACGGCGCTGAGCTGCACGGTCTCGCCGGCCTGGAGACCGTAGCGGCGGCGGGTCGAGCGGTCGAGCAGCCGCGCCGCGTACGACAGGCTCGCGTTGACCGCGATGTAGACCACCGCGATGCCGGTGTAGATGGGGATGGAGTACCTGCCGCCCAGGAACTCCACGCCCGTGCGGCCGTTGCGCAGCAGCTCGGTGTAGCCGATCACGAAGCCGAGCGAGGTGTCCTTGAGCAGCGTGACGAGCTGGCTCACCAGGGCTGGCAGCATCCGTCGCACGGCCTGGGGGAGCAGGATCAGCCGCAGCGTCTGCCCGCGGCCGAGCCCGATGGCCTGCGCCGCCTCGGTCTGGCCGTGTGGAAGTGACAGGATCCCGGCGCGGAAGATCTCGCCGATCACCGCGCTGTTGTACAGCGTCAGCCCGACGATCAGCGCCATGCGCGTGGGCACGTCGATCCCGAGCTGGGGCAGTCCCAGGAACACGAACAGGATCAGCAGCAGTAGCGGCAGGCCGCGGAACAGCTCGACCCAGGCGCCGACGGGCCTGGCGAGCCAGGCCCGTGGCGAGAGGCGGCCGACCGCCAGCAGCGCGCCGAGCACCAGGGAAAGGGCCATGGCGATCCCGGCGGCCTCGAGGGTTGCGACCAGCCCGCGACCGAGCAGGCGCTGGACGTCCCCGCGAGTCAGGACCCGCCACAGTTCGGCGTCGAAGGCGCCCTTGCTCGCCATGCGGGCGATCGCCAGGCCGAGGAGCGCGCCGATCACCAGGACGCCGACGGCTCCGCCGACCGCGATCCTGCGCCGGCCCCTCGGCCCGGCCACGTCGTACAGCAGCGACTCGGTCACGACGCGAACGCCACCCTGCGCTCGAGCACTCCGGCCAGCCAGCCGGCCGGCAACGTGATCACCAGATAGCAGAGGGCGACGCCGGCGAGCAGCGGGATCACCGCGTCACCGTTGGCATTGGCCAACCGGGTGCCGACCGCGGTCAGCTCCAGCGTGCCGAACGCCGCCGCGATCGAGGTGTTCTTGGTGAGCGCGATGACCACGTTGACCAGAGGCGGGATCACCGTGCGGAAGGCCTGCGGAAGGATCACCAGCCGCAGGGACTGCGGGAAGGTCAGCCCGATCGCGCGGGCGGCCTCCGCCTGGCCGGCGGACACGGAGTTGATCCCTGAGCGCACCGCCTCGCAGAAGAACGCCGCGTGGTAGACGGTCACGGCGATAACCGCGAAGACGAAGAACGACAGCCGGACGTCGACCTGCGGGAGCACGAATACCACGAAGAAGAACACCACCGTGAGCGGGGTGTTGCGGACGATCTCAACGTAGGCGGTGCCCGCCGCCCGCAGCGGCGGGACCGGCGACGACCGCATCGCCGCCAGTACGGTGCCGAGCACCAGGCCGAGCGCCGCCGACAGCGCCGCCAGCTCCAGCGTGGTCAGGAATCCCTGCCAGTACAGGTCGAGGTTGGTCGTGACCGCGTCCATGCCCGCCGGCCCCCGCCGATCAGTACCGGTCGACCGCCGGCTGCACCGGCTGGTCGGTGGCCACCTTGCCGGCGGTGGCGTTCCACGCCTGCATCCAGCGCCCGTCCTGCTTCGTCTTGTCCAGGACGTCGTTGATGAAATTGCGGAACTGCGTGTCGCCCTTCTTCACGCCGATGCCGTAGGGCTCCTTGGTGAAGGGCTTGCCGACCAGCTCGAAGGACTCCTTGTCACGGGAGATCAGCCCGAGCAGGATGACGTTGTCGGTGGTGACCGCGTCGACCTGATCGTTCTTCAGCGCCTCCGCGCACTTGGAGTACACGTCGAACTCGGTCAGCTTGGCCTTCGGGTAGTTGGTGCGGATGTTCTCGGCGGGCGTCGAGCCGGTCACCGAGCAGACCCGCTTGCCCGCCAGACCGTCGGGTCCCTGGATGCTGCGGGGGTTGCCCTTCTTCACCATGATGTCCTGGCCGGCCTCGTAGTAGGGCCCGGCGAAGTCGACCACCTGCTTGCGCTTGTCGTTGATGGTGTAGGTGGCCACCACGAAGTCGACCTTGCCCTGCTGGATGAACGGCTCGCGGTTGGCGGAGACGGTCTCGACCCACTCGATGTTGTCGGGCGAGATGCCCATCTCGCCGGCGACGACCTTGGCGATCTCCACGTCGAAGCCCTCGGGCTTGCCCTCGAGGTTCTTCAAGCCGAACAGGGGCTGGTCGAACTTGGTGCCGACCGTGACCTTGCCGGCCTGCTGGAGCTTGGCCATGGTCGAGCCTTCGGGGAACTTCGTCCCCTTATTGGTGCTGCCGCCGGAGTCGCCGCCGCAGGCGGTGGCGGCCAGCGCCAGGACGACTGTCGCCGCCAGCATGCCGAGAACGCGCCGTGCTCTCATCTCGAACCTCACCTCTCCCAGTGGTTCGCGGTGGTACAGGATCTTCAGTGGTTCAGGACCTTGGACAGGAAGTCCTTCGCGCGCTCGGTCGTCGGGCTGCTGAAGAACCGCTCCGGCGGCGCCTGCTCGAGGATGCGGCCGGCGTCCATGAAGACCACCCGGTTGGCCGCGGACCTGGTGAAGCCCATCTCGTGGCTGACCACCACCATGGTCATCCCCGCCTCGGCGAGGTTCCGCATCACGTCCAGGACCTCGTTGATCATCTCCGGGTCCAGGGCGGAGGTCGGCTCGTCGAAGAGGATCAGCTTGGGGTCCATGGCGAGCGCCCGCGCGATCGCCACCCGCTGCTGCTGCCCGCCGGAGAGCTGCGCCGGCAGCTTGGCCGCCTGGTCCTCGACGCCGACGCGCGCGAGCAGCTCGCGTGCGCGCCGCTCGGCCTCCCTGCGCGGCTGGCCGCGGACCTTGACCGGCCCGAGCGTCACGTTGTCGAGCACGCTCCTGTGCGCGAACAGGTTGAACTGCTGGAACACCATGCCGACGTCGGAGCGCAGCCGGGCCAGCTCCCTGCCCTCGCTCGGCAGTGGTCGCCCGTCGAGCAGGATCGTGCCGCTGTCGATCGTCTCCAGCCGGTTGATGGTGCGGCACAGGGTGGACTTTCCCGAGCCAGACGGGCCCAGCACCACCACGACCTCGCCCGCATCGACTTCGAGGTCGACGTCCTGGAGCACGTGCAACGCCCCGAAGTGCTTGTTCACCCGCTCCATCCGGAGCAGGGCCGAACCTCCCACCATGCGGGTCCTCCGAGGTCGAGTCCGGGCGAGCCGCCGGAAGCATCTATACAACCATGTTTGAGGCGAAGATGAGCGCTTGGTGATAACTGCGTGAGAGCGGGCCCGCCGGACAGCCGACAGCCCGGGCGTCGCCGTCCGCGGGCTGGCCTTCGCCGAGCCGGGGTCGGTGCTGAGGCGCGGTCGCTGCTGAGGCGCCTCAGCGCTCCTTCGGCCGGGTGAGGCGGGCGAGGTCCGACACCGGCCCCAGGTGACCGAGCTTGTCGGGGTTGACCACCGAGCGGATGGCCTGGACGCGACCGTCGGCGATCTCCAGGGTGAACACGTTGATCACCTGGCCCTTGGGGTCCAGACCGATCGCGCCCGGCTGCCCGTTCACCTGGGCTAGCTGGACGCTGGCGCCGAGCTGCGCGCCGCGGGTGAACAGCCCGAGGAGCAGCCGCGCGACGCGCTCCCGGCCGGCAATGGGCGCGCCGAACGCCTGCGCCTTCCCGCCGCCGTCGCCGACGAAGGCCGCGTCGGCGGTCAGCAGGTCCAGCAGCCCGTCCATGTCACCCTCCTCGCAGGCGGCGAAGAAGCGGCGCGCCAGCTCGTCGCGCTCGCTCCTTGACGGCTCGAACCGGGGCCTCGACGCCTCGATGTGGTGGCGGGCGCGCGCGAAGATCTGCCGGCAGTTCGCCTCGCTCTTCTCCACGATCTGGGCGATCTCGTCGTAGCCGTACTCGAACACCTCTCGCAGCAGGAACACCGCCCGCTCCACCGGGCTCAGGCTCTCCAGCAGGACCAGGAAGGCCATCGACAGCGACTCGGCCATCTCGGCGTGCTGCGCCACGTCCGCCTCCGTTTCCGCCACGAGCGGCTCAGGGAGCCACGGCCCCACGTACGACTCGCGGCGGGTCTTCCGGGCGCGGAGGTGATCGATGGCCAGCCGGGTCGTGGTGGCCGCCAGGAACGCCTTCGGGGACTCCACCTCGGTGCCGGCGACCAGGGCGCGATGCCACCGCAGGTAGGTGTCCTGCACCACGTCCTCGGCCTCCGCGACGCTGCCGAGCATCCGGTAGGCGATCGAGAACAGCAGCGGCCGCAGCTCCGCGTGGATCTCGCCCGCGTCGTCCATCCGTGTCCGTCGCCCTTCCATGCCGGCCCCGACCCTGAGACGTGCGACCCGCCGAGCCTGTGACAGATCGGCCGTGATCGAGTGTCACACAGGTGCGCGCGTCTTCGTCACAAGATGGAACCGGATCGAACCGAGGAGGCGACCATGCGAGTGTTCGTTGCGGGCGCAACCGGCGCCATCGGCAAGCCGCTCGTCCCCATGCTCCTGGCCGGGGGGCACGAGGTCGTGGCGATGACCCGCTCGGCGGAAAAGGCGGACCGACTCCGCACCATCGGCGCCACCCCGGTCGTCGCGGATGGCCTGGAGCGGCGGGCGGTGGTGGACGCGGTGGTCGACGCCAAGCCGGACGTGGTGATCCACCAGCTCACCGCCCTGACCGGCTTCCGCGACCTGAAGCACTGGGACCGTGAGTGGGAGCAGACCAACCGGCTCCGGACACAGGGCACCGATCACCTTCTGGAGGGCGCGCGCTCGGCCGGCGCGCGGCGGTTCCTCGCGCAGAGCTACGCGGGCTGGCCGTACGCGCGCACGGGCGGGCCGGTCAAGAGCGAGGAGGACCCATTCGACCCCGATCCGCCGGAGCGGATGCGTCGCACCCTGGACGCCATCCGCTACCTGGAGGACCGGGTGCTGGGCGACGCCGACCTGGAGGGCACCGTGCTCCGGTACGGGAGCCTGTACGGACCGGGGACGTCGCTGGCACGGGACGGGGACATCTTCGAGATGGTCCGCCGCAGGAGGTTCCCGCTGGTCGGCGGCGGCGCGGGCATGTGGTCCTTCATCCACGTCGAGGACGCGGCGTCGGCCACGCTGGCCTGCGTCGAGCCTGGGACGACGGGCGTGTACAACGTGGTGGACGACGAGCCGGCGCCCGTCTCGGTGTGGCTTCCCGAGCTGGCCAGGGCGATCGGCGCCAAGCCGCCCATGCGGCTGCCGACCTGGCTGGCCGGGCTGGCCGTGGGGCAGGTCGGCGTCTCGATGATGACCCGCGTCCGTGCCGCCTCCAACGCCAAGGCCAAGCGCGAGCTGGACTGGCGGCTCCGCTACCCGAGCTGGCGGGAGGGCTTCCGCACCGGTCTGGGCTGACGACCCGCGGTCGCCGCCGATCTGGCCAGGATCAGGCCGCGGTTGGGCCTGCTCCTGGCCTGGACAGGAACACGCGGGGTCGGGCAGGGTACCGCAAATGCGTGCACTGTCCGATCGGGAGCTGACCGTCTCGCTGCTGGCCCGGCAGCTGCTGCTGGAGCGGCGCCAGATGCCGGTCGGGCAGGCGGTGCGCTGCCTCTGCGCGCTCCAGGCGCAGTACTCCCCCTCGCCCTACCTGGCGCTGCACTCCCGCCTGGACGGGTTCAGCATCGGGGACCTCGAGTCGGCCCTGCGCAGGCGGACGGTGGTGAAGTCCACGCTGATGCGCGGCACGCTGCACCTGGTGACGGCCGCCGACTATCCGTTCTTCGCGGCGGCCTGCCATCCACAGCTTAGCGCCGGCATCCGCACCTCCAACCGCGCCGCGGAGCCGCTCGAGAAGCAGATCGTGACCGGGCTCGCCGAGTTCACCGCAGTGCCGCGGACCACCGACGAGATCCGCCAGCGGGTCCAGGACCTCAGCGGCGGGGCGGTCAAGCGGCAGTGGCTGCTGGACTACGCGCGACTCATGGTGCCGATGGTCCACTTGGCGCCGTCTGGGCTGTGGCAGCGGCACGGCAAGTTCTCGCTGGTCGCCTGGCGGGATGGGCTGGAGCCGGAGCCGGCGGCCACCGCCCTGCTGGTCCGCCGCTACCTGGCGGCCTTCGGTCCGGCCTCGCGCGAGGACGTCGCCGCCTTCACCTGGCTGCGGTACCGCCAGATCGACCCGGCGCTGGCCGAGCTGGAGCCGCTGCGCCGCTTCACCGACTCCAGGGGGCGCGAGCTGTACGACCTGCCCAGGGGGCCGCTGCCGCCCGAGGACGTGCTGGTGCCACCGCGGCTGCTGGCCAGGTTCGACGCGGCCGTGCTCTCGCACCGCGACCGCACCCGGATCCTGCCGGCCGGCATTCGCGACGAGGTCATGGAGATGATGGGGGGCAACCTGATGCCCTACCTGGTCGACGGCCTGGTCGCCGGCAGGTGGTCGTACCGCCAGCAGCGCGACCGCGCCGTCCTGACCCTGCGGCCGTTCGTCCCAACCGGCGGTTCGCTCCCGGCGGACCTGGAGGCAGAGGCCCACCGCATGCTCTCCTTCGTCGCGCCCGACGCGCACGACCGCCAGGTCGAGCTGGCCGACGGCACCGTCGGCGGGTAGCCCGCGGGAATCGGCTCGACCGCCGAACCGTACGAACTCAACCGCGGTTCAGGTCAGCGCAGGGCCGAGCAGCCGGGCGCGAACCGCACCCATTTCGTCGTCGCCGAGACCGCCGGCGCGAAGCGCGGCCTCCACGTCGAGCGACGCGAGTGTGGCGAGGATGACGCAGCCCTCCCAGTCCAGATGCCGATCGGCGACCACTATCGCTCGATGCGGCTGCCGTGGCGGCCCGCGCCGGCGGCGAAGCGGGTGGCGCCGGCCGTCGCCTCGCCGGCGGCCAGGGCGACCATGCCGTGCCGCAGCTCGTTGGCGATGGCGGCCTCCTCGTCGAGCCCCCACTGCTCGATCGCCGAGAGGCGATCGCCGCGCAGAGCGGCCTGGGGGAGCGCGGCGAGCTCGCCCGCCAGGGCGACCGCCGCCTGGCGGGCCGTCCCGTCCGGCACGACCCGGTCGACCAGCCCCATGGCCAGCGCCTCGGTGGCCCCCACCGCGCGCCCCGTGAGCACCAGGTCCATGGCCCGCCCATGGCCCACCAGGCGGGGCAGCCGGATGGTGCCGAGGTCGATCAGGGGCACGCCGGCCCGGCGCGAGAGAACGCCCAGCACCGCGCCCTCCGCGGCCACCCGAAGGTCGCACCAGATGGCCAGCTCCAGCCCGCCCGCCACCGCCGGCCCCTCGATAGCGGCCAGCACCGGCTTGGAGAGCCGCAGCCGGGTCGGCCCCATCGGCCCGTCGCCGTCGGGGGCAACCCGCGGCGGCGCCCCGGAGGCGATCGCCTTCAGGTCCGCGCCGGCGCAGAACGCGCCGCCCGCGCCGGTCAGCACCGCCACGGCCGCGTCCTGGTCGGCGTCGAAGGCGCGGAAGGCGCCGGCCAGCGCCGCGGCGGTCGGGCCGTCGACGGCGTTGCGGCGCTCCGGCCGGTCGATCGTCACCACCGTGACCGGCCCCTCGCGTTCCATCAGCACGGTGCGTTCCGCCATGGCGCCTCGCGTTCCATCAGCACGGTGCGTTCCGCCATGGCGCCTCCCTGATCGCCCGCTCGAGCGTGGAGCCAGCGTGTCAATCGGGGACGGGGAGCGGCGAAAACGCCCGCCGGCGGCGGGAACGGCGGGACCGGCGACGAGGGGCATGGGGCACCCCATCGTCGCCGGCCAGCTGCCAGCCAGGAGAAGCGGTCGGATGCGTGGTCTCCGCCTCCCGAGTGGCAGACCGTATGACAAGCGAATTCTGCGTTATGGACCCCAATGACACCTCCTGCACGACAACGTAATCATGCTGCGTTTCCTGCGGTATCCGGCGCTGCGTTGGCCAGCGGGGCGCATCGCCGCGCTCAGTCGCTGAACAGCCCACTGATGCTCTCGCGATGGTGGATGCGCCGGATCGCCTCGGCAAACAGCGGCGCCGCCGAGACCAGGCGCACCTTCGGGGACAGCGCCACCGGCTGGGTCTCGACGGTGTCGGTGGTGATCAGCCGCCGGATCGGGCTGGCGTCCAGGCGCTGCATCGACCCCTCGGCGAAGACCCCGTGGCTGACGGCGGCGATCACTGACCGGGCACCCTTGGCCATGAGCTGCTCGGCGGCCGCGACGAGCGTGCCGGCGCTGATGGTGAAGTCGTCCACCAGCACCGCGTCCCTGCCGGCCACCTCGCCGATCAGGTCGACCACCGTTGGCCGCTCGCGATGGTCGGAGCGGACCTTGTCCGCGATCGCCAGCGGCGCGCCCAACCGGCGCGCGAACATCCTTGCCCTCTTGGCGAAGCCGGCGTCAGGCGAGACGACCACCGGATCCGCCAGCCGCTCGGCCCGGATCGCATCGCACAGGAACGGCCGGGCGTAGAGGTCGTCCACGGGGATGCGGAAGAAGCCCTGGATCTGCGCGGCGTGCAGGTCCATGGTGACCACCCTGTCGGCTCCGGCCGCCTCGATCGCGTCGGCGCAGACCCTGGCGCGGATCGAGACCCTCGGCTCGTCCTTCTTGTCGCCCTTTGCGTAGCTGAAATAGGGGATCACCGCCGTCACCGACGCGGCGCTGGCCCGCTTGAAGGCGTCGATCCAGAACAGCAGTTCCATGAAATGGTCGTTGGCCGGGAAAACGGTCGACTGGACCAGGTAGACGCGGTTGCCCCTGACGTTCTCGAGGACCCTCGGGAACAGCGTGCCTTCCGAGAACCGCAGCACCTCGCCCTGGCCGACCGGAACGCCGAGATGCCCGCAGATCTCCTTGGTCAGCCTGGGGCTGGCGGAACCGGCGAATACCAGCGGCCCTTCGGCTTCGTCGGTCGCCAACGCTCCTCCCTCTGGTCACCGCGTGTTCTCACCAGCGAGGATAGCCCGATCTCCACGGGCGAGCTTGAATGGCGGCGAGGGGGGCACTGCCCAGCTCCCTGAAGCTCAGCAGCGTCCCCTCGCCGCCGGCCGAACGCCACCCCCCCATAAGGCGTCGGCACGTCTGTCACGCGGCATCCAAGCGCCCGTCGGCCGCGGCGCCGGCGGCGCCGGGGCCGGGGCAATGGCGCCTGCTCCCGGCCGGCGTTCCGGGAATTCCCGCAGAAGCGGAAATCGCCGAGCGCTTGCCCAAATTGCTCGCTCATCGGACGAAACGACAAGATTCCATCCCGATTTCCGAACCGGCCGAGGCACCATGTCCCCCCAATGTGATTACGCCAGCCGCGGGGTGACGGCCGCGCGCCCACACATGAAACTGCGAAGCGGGGGGAATCAACGTCTCAGCTTGAGACAGCTGCCGGAAATCGATATGCTCAGCGACCGCTTTGCGCTTTTGGGGGTGAGTGCTTGATTCACCGATCTCGGCGCCAACAGGCCTTGGGAAGGGGGCCATGATGCCAGACGCCTACAGCGAGCTGGCGGCGGGGATCGCCGCGGCCCGCGAGCGCTTCCTGGCGGTCGGGGAGGCGGTCGCCGGAACCGTTCGTGAGCAGATCCTGAACTCGTGGCGGCGGTCGCGCTTCTCCAGCGTGGACGTGGACCGCATCGATCCGCCCTACCGAGCTGACATCGACCTCGACAACCGCCTGGTCCGCGGGGCCGGGCCGGTGCTGGACCGGCTGGAGCGCGAGCTCGCCGACGAGCCGATGACGGTGGTGCTGACCGATCCGGACGCGTGGGTCCTGGACCGCCGGTCTGGCGACCGCGCGCTGCAACGCAAGCTGGACAAGGTCTCGCTGGCGCCGGGCTTCAGCTACGCCGAGGAATTCGTCGGCACCAACGGCATCGGCACGACGCTGGAAGAGCAGTCCCCGGCCTGGGTCTACGGCCCCGAGCACTTCTCCGAGCGCCTCCAGGGGCTGTCCTGCGCCGGCGCGGTCATCCGCAACCCTCTGCGGGGGCGCGCCGAGGGCGTGATCGACCTGACCTGCTGGCGCGGGGAGACCAGCTCGCTGATGCGCGTGCTGGTCCAGGAGGCCGCCCGCGACATCTCCCGGCGCCTGGTCGAGCTGGAGAGCGAGCGCGAGCGCGCCCTGCTCCACGAGTTCATCGCCGCCTGCCGCCGCACCGGCAACCCGATCCTGTCGCTCAACGACGACCTGGTCATCAGCAACTCGCGCGGCGTCAAGCTGCTGGACCCGAGCGACCACGCGGCCCTGCGCGAGCGCGCCGCCGAGCTGCTGCGCTCGGCCAACGACACCACCGCCGACCTGCGGCTGCCGAGTGGCCGCGCGGTGCGGCTCCACTGCCGCCAGGTGAGCAGCCGGGCGGGCGTTGCCGGCGCCCTCGTCGAGGTCCAGCCGCTCGGGCGCGCCCCGCGCCGGCGGCCCGGCCAGATGCCGCGGTACCTGCCGCTCGCCGGTGTCGCCGGGCGCAGCGGCGCGTGGCTGCACGCCTGCGAGGAGGCGATCAGCGCCTGCGAGCGGCACGCGCCGCTGCTGCTGGTGGGCGAGGACGGCGCCGGCAAGCTGGCGCTGGCTCGGGCGGTCCATCGCCGCTGGTTCCCCTCGGAGCGCCTGCGGGTCATCGAGGGCCCTGGTGACGGCGACCCTGGCGCCTGGGTCGCGGACGCCCGCCCCATACTGGAGGAGCCGGCCGGGACGGTCGTCCTGCGCCATCTCGACCAGCTCGACGAGGTCGCCGCCGAGGCGCTGGCGCCCGCGATCGGCGCCACGGCCGCCTGGGTGGTCGCCACCAGCACCAGCCACGACCTGCACCCCGCGCTGCTGGAGCGCCTGAGCGTGCAGGTCGGCGTCCCGCCGCTGCGCTACCGCATCGACGACGTGCGCGAGCTGGTGCCCTTCCTGCTCGACCAGCTCTCGCCCGGCTCCGAGGTGCGCTGCTCGCCCGAGGCGCTCCAGGTGCTGCTGCACAACCAGTGGCCGGGCAACGTCTCGCAGCTCAGCAGGGCGCTGAGCGCCGCACTGGCGCGCTCCCGCGGCGGCCGCATCGAGGTCTTGGATCTGCCGGCCGAATGCCACACCGTCACCCGCCAGGTGCTCACCCGCTGGCAGTGGATCGAGCGCGACGCGATCGTCGACGCCCTGGTCGAGGCCAAGGGCAACCGCACCCAGGCGGCCGCCAAGCTGGGCATGTCCCGCGCCACCATCTACCGCAGGATCAACGCCTTCGGCATCCGGCTGACCGGCCTGCACGACTGAGCTGCCGCCGCCCCGGGCCCCTGTCGCGCCGGCCCGGCACAATACTGCTCGTGCTGCTCTCCGAGATCGTCGAGACCTCCGACGCGGTCACCGCGACCGCCGCTCGGCTCGCCAAGGTCGAGCACCTCGCCGCCTGCCTGCGCCGCCTGGACCCGGCCGAGGTCGAGGTGGCGGTCGCCTTCCTGTCCGGCGAGCTTCGGCAGCGGCAGATCGGCGTCGGCTGGGCCGCGCTGCGCGACCCGCCGCCGGCGGCCGCGGCCGCTTCGCTCCGGCTGCTCGACGTCGACCGGGCGTTCGAGCGGATCGGGCGGCAGGCCGGCGCCGGGTCGCAGGGCGAGCGCCGGCGGCTGCTGGCCGACCTGCTCGGCCGTGCCACCGGCAGCGAGCAGCGGTTCCTGGTGCGGCTCCTCAGCGGTGAGCTGCGCCAGGGCGCGCTGGAGGGCGTCATGGTCGAGGCCATCGCCCGGGCGGCCGGGGTCGCCTCCAGCGAGGTCCGCAGGGCGCTGATGCTGCGCGGCGCGCTCGGCGCCGTCGCCACGGCCGCCCTTTCGGAGGGCGTCACCGGCCTGCGCGCCTTCCACCTGGAGCTCGGCAGGCCGCTCCAGCCGATGCTCGCGCAGACCGCCACCAGCATCCGGGAGGCGCTCGAGCGGGTCGGGCTGGCCGCGGTGGAGTGGAAGCTCGACGGCATCCGCGTCCAGCTCCACCGGCGGGACGACGAGGTGCGCATCTTCACCCGGACCCTGGACGACGTCACCACGCGGGTCCCAGAGCTGGTGGAGGCGGTGCGCGGGCTGCCGGTGGAGGCGGTCGTGCTCGACGGCGAGGCCGTCGCCCTTCGTGCCGACGGCCGGCCGCACCCGTTCCAGGTCACGGGGAGCCGGTTCGGCAGCAAGCTCGACGTCGAGCGGCTGCGCTCCACCACGCCGCTCACCCTGTTCCTGTTCGACGTGCTGCGCCTGGACGGCGAGGACCTCATCGACCGGACCGGGGCCGAGCGGCACGCCGCGCTCGCCACCGTGACCCCGGAGGGGCTGCGCGTGCCTCGGACGGTGACCGACGACCCGGCGGCCGGGGAGGCCTTCCTGCGCGACGCGCTCGCGCACGGTCACGAGGGCGTGGTGGTGAAGTCGCTCAGTGTGCCCTACGAGGCGGGGCGCCGAGGCGCCGGCTGGGTGAAGGTCAAGCCGGTCCATACCCTCGACCTGGTGGTGCTGGCGGCCGAGTGGGGCCATGGCCGGCGGCGGGGCTGGCTCAGCAACCTGCACCTCGGTGCCCGCGACGCCGAGCGGGGCGGGTTCGTGATGCTCGGCAAGACCTTCAAGGGGCTGACCGACGAGCTGCTCACCTGGCAGACCAGGGAGCTGCTCGAGCTGGAGGTCTCCCGGAGCGACTACACCGTGTTCGTGCGGCCCGAGCTGGTCGTGGAGATCGCCTTCGACGGCGTGCAGACGAGCCCCCGCTACCCTGGCGGCATGGCGCTCCGCTTCGCGCGGGTGCTGCGCTACCGCCCGGACAAGCGCCCCGACGAGGCCGACACCATCGAGATGGTGCGCGCCATCCATGCTGGGGCATGACCGGACCGGTCAGCCGCTCGGTCGTGGCGGGGGCGGCCCGGTCGCCGCGAGGCTGGTGAGCTCCCGGCCCGGGGAAGGCGCGCCGACCCGTGTAGCTCCGAAGGCAACTCGCCGATGTTGGTGAGAGGCCCCCGCGCGGACCTACGGGCCACCTACCGATCTTGGCGAGGCCGCGATGACTCTGCCCGTGGACGACCGATCCGAAGCCAGCATGGGGACGCGAGCGCCGGACCCCGGCGAGCCGACTCCGGAGCAGGCCGCCACCTGGCTCGATTCGTACGCCCGGCAGCGCGATCCGGGGCTGCGAGAGCGGATCATCCTCGCGCATCTCCAGATGGCCGACCGCCTGGCGATGCGCTATCGCGACCGTCCCAACACCACGCCGGACGATCTGCGCCAGATCGCCAGGATCGGCCTCATCGCTGCGGTGGACCGCTACGACCCCGAGCGCGGCACGCCGTTCGCGCCATTCGCCATCGCCACCATCCTCGGGCAGCTCAAGCGCTACCTGCGTGACTCGACCTGGCAGGTGGGGGTGCCGCGGACGGTGAAAGACAACGCGCTGCGGCTGGCTGCGGCGCTGGACGGGTTCCCCCGGCGGTTCGACGGCTGGCCGAGAGCCGAGCGGATGGCGGTGGAGGCCGACCTCGACGAGGAGGAGATCCGGCAGGCCGTGATGGCGATGGAGAACCGGACGGTGCTGTCGCTGGACGTGCCGGTGGAGCAGGGCGCGCCGCCGCTCGGCCAGCTCCTGCCCGACCCCGAGGCGCACACCGAGGTCGAGGACCTGATCATGCTGCCTGAGCTGGTCTCGGGTCTGCCCGCGGTCGAGCGGGCGGTGGTGGTCCTGTACTACTTCGACGGCCTGAAGCAGCGTGAGATCGGCGCGCTGATCGGTTGCTCCCAGATGCAGGTCTCGCGGCTGCTGCGCCGCTCCTGCGAGCGCCTGCACTCCCAGCTCGTCGCCAGCGACGCCTGACGCCTCCGCCGTCTCGGCGGTCCGGGCGCCCTCCAGCGGGCACGACGCCTGCGCGGCCCGGCGCGTTGGCGGTAGGTTCGTACCGGAACGACCGGGTGCAGCGGCAGGAGGGACCGCCGATGGCCAAATACGACCCCGAGACCGCCCTGATCGTCGTCGACATGCAGAACGACTTCGCCGATCCCGGCGGCAGCCTGTACGTGCGTGGAGGTGAGGAGGTCGTCCCGGTGGTCAACCGGGAGATCGAGCTGGCCAACGCGGCCCGTGCCACGGTGGTCTACACCCAGGACTGGCATCCCGAGAGCACGCCGCACTTCGCCAAGGACGGCGGCATCTGGCCGGTGCACTGCGTGCGAGGCACCTGGGGCGCGGAGTTTCACCCTCAACTTCACATTGAGGGTGAGGTCGTGCGCAAGGGGAGCGGCGGCGAGGACGGCTACTCAGGGTTCTCCACACGCCATCCAGAGACGGGGGAGGAGCATCCCACCGAGCTGGAGGACCTGCTGCGGGAGCGCGGCGTGCGCAAGGTGGTGGTCGCGGGCCTGGCCACCGACTACTGCGTGAAGGAGACGGTCATCGACGCGGCCGCCAAGGGCTTCGAGGTCGGCCTGCTCGCCGAGGCGGTCCGCGCGGTCGAGCTGGAGCCGGGCGACGCCCAGCGCGCGATGGAGGACGTCAACCTGGCCGGCGCGACCATCGTCATGCTCGGGTGACCTGCGGGAGGGACTGGACGTGGACGAACGCGGTGAGATGCAGCAGACCGAGCGCTGGGCCGAGCTGGGCCAGCAGCTCAGGGTGGACTCGGTGCGGGCGGCCGCGGCGGCGGGCTCGGGACACCCGACCTCGTCGATGTCGGCGGCGGACCTGGCGGCGGTGCTGCTCGACGGGCACCTGCGCTATGACTTCGCCGATCCGGCCAACCCCTGCAACGATCACCTGATCTTCTCCAAGGGGCACGCCTCGCCGCTGCTGTACTCGGTGTACCACGCGGCGGGCGCCATCGACGAGCATGAGCTGCTGAGCTTCCGCAAGCTCGGCAGCCGGCTGGAGGGCCACCCGACCCCCAGGCTCCCCTGGGTCGACGTGGCCACGGGGTCGCTCGGCCAGGGCCTGCCGGTGGGCGTGGGCGTGGCGCTCGCCGGCCGCTACCTGGACCGCCTGCCGTACCGGGTGTGGGTGCTGTGCGGTGACAGCGAGCTGGCCGAGGGGTCGATGTGGGAGGCGTTCGAGCACGCGGCCTTCACCCAGCTCGACAACCTCACCGCCGTCCTGGACGTCAACCGGCTCGGCCAGACCAAGGCGACCCGCCACGGCTGGGACACCGGCGCCTACGCCGAGCGGCTGCGCGCCTTTGGCTGGCACGCCATCGAGATCGACGGCCACGATGTCGTGGCCATCGACAAGGCCTACCAGGAGGCGGTTGGCACCGACGGCCGCCCGACCGCGATCATCGCGCGGACGGTCAAGGGCAAGGGCGTCGCCGCGGTCGAGAACCAGAACGGCATGCACGGCAAGCCGCTCGACGACCCCGACGGGGCCATCCGGGAGCTGGGCGGGGTGCGCAACCGCACGGTCCAGGTGCTCAAGCCACCGAGCCAGGCGCCGCACCACTTCCCCTCGACGGGCGAGCTGGAGCTGCCGCGCTTCGAGGTCGGCGACAAGGTCGCCACCCGCAAGGCCTACGGCCAGGCGCTGGAGGCGCTGGGGGCGGCGGAGGGCAACGTGGTCGCGCTCGACGGCGAGGTGAGCAACTCGACCTACTCGGAGCTGTTCGCCAGAGAATATCCCGACCGCTTCTTCGAGATGTACATCGCCGAGCAGCAGATGATCGCCGCCGCGGTCGGCATGCAGGTGCGCGGCTGGCGGCCGTTCGCGTCCACCTTCGCGGCGTTCCTGACGCGGGCATACGACTTCATCCGCATGGCGGCGGTGAGCAGGGCGGACCTGCGGCTGGCGGGTTCGCACGCCGGGGTGTCGATCGGCGAGGACGGGCCGTCGCAGATGGGGCTCGAGGACATGGCCGCCCTGCGTGCGGTGCACGGCAGCGTGGTGCTGCACCCCTGCGACGCCAACCAGACGGCCGAGCTGGTGGCCGCCATGGCCGAGCAGGCGGGCATCTCCTACCTGCGCACGCTGCGTGGCGCCACGCCGGTGATCTACCCACCCGGCACGCCCATGCCGATCGGCGGCAGCCAGGTGCTGCGCTCCAGCGACGACGACCAGGTCACCATCGTCGCGGTCGGCGTGACCGTGCGGGAGGCCCTGAAGGCGGCCGACCACCTGGCCGGGCGGGGCGTGCGCGCCCGGGTGATCGACTGTTACTCGGTCAAGCCGATCGACCGGACGACGCTCCGCGCCGCAGCGGAGGCGACCTCGAGGATCGTCACGGCGGAGGACCACTGGCCCGAGGGCGGCCTCGGCGATGCCGTGCTGGACGCCTTCGCCGACGCCCAGCCCCTACCCAGAGTGGTCAAGCTGGCCGTCTCCGGCATGCCCGGCTCCGGCAAGCCCGACGAGCTGCTGCGAGAAGCCGGGATCGACGCCGAAGCCATCGCCGACGCCGCCCTGGCCCTGGCCGAGGCCGGTCACGCCTGATCCAGGGCCGTGGGACGGCGGCCGGGCGCTACTCCCTCTGGCGGAGCCTTCCGCCCAGGGCCAGCTCCTCGAGCAGGTCGACCAGCTCCGAGATCTCCTCGTCGGTGTTGGCGGCGGTGATCTGGAGCCGGAAGCCGACCTCCTCGCGGGGGACCCCGGGATAGAACGCGAGCGTGACGTAGATGCCGCGCTCGTGCATGATCGCGCCGACGCTGCCCAGGTCGTCCGGGTCGGCCATCGGCACCTCGACGATCGGGAAGCCGGAGGTGTTGAGGGTCACGACGCCGAGCTGGTCGAGGTGATCGAGCACCCGGCGGGTCCTGGCGTACAGGCTGGCGCGCACCTGGTCGCCGCGCTTGGCGTTGACCTTGAGGCCCTCCAGCCCGGTCGCCAGCGACGCGACCGGCGACGGCCCCGAGTACAGGTAGGGCGGGGCGGCGATCTTCAGCAGCTGCTTCATCCGCGGCGGGCAGGCGATGAACGCCAGCATCGAGGAGTACGCCTTGGAGAAGCCGCCCGTCAGGATCACGTGGTCGTAGCTCTGGCCGAGGTGGCGGACCACGCCGTTGCCGTGCCGGCCGTAGGGGCAGAGCTCGTCAGGCGAGCGCTCTCCGACGACGCCGAAGCCGTGGCCGTCGTCGACGTACAGCAAGGCCTCGTAGCGACGCGCCAGCTCGGCGAAGGTGGTCAGGTCCGGCGGGTTGCCGGTCATCGAGTTGATGCCATCCATGCAGATCAGGCGCGGGTGGCCGCGCTCGGCGGCCAGCAGGCGCTCAAGGTCCTCCGGGTCGTCGTGCCGGAAGCGCTTCAGGGTCGCCCCGTGCGACCGCGCGACCACGCAGCCGTCGTAGATGGTCTTGTGGGCGCGCTGGTCGATGAAGATCGTCCCGTCGCCGGCCAGCACCGGGATGACCGAGGCGTGGATGTGGGTCAGCGTCTGCAGCATCAGCACGTCCTCGGCGCCGAGCAGCTCGACCAGCTCCCGCTCGAGCTGCTCGTAGAGCACCGGGCTGCCGATCATGCGCGACCAGCTCGGGTGCGTGCCCCAGCGGTCGAGATAGGCGGGGACCGCGTCGATGATCTCTCGGTCCAGGTCGAACCCGAGGTAGTTGCAGGAGGCGAAGTCGATCAGCCAGCGGTCGCCGATGCGGACGCGGCGGCCGTCGATCGCGTCGATGACCGCGTCGACCTGCGGGTTGCTGGCATGGAGGTCGGCGAGGTCGCCATTGGCGGCAAGCCAGCGGTCCAGCCAGGGTCGGGCGCCGTTGGCCGGTGGGCCGGCCTCAGCGCCGACGGGGCGTATCGCTGCCATCCCTGGTCACCGGCGATCGGGGGCCGCGATCACGGTGCTCGATCCCACGCCCCGGAGCACGGTCGCCGATGACCAGGCTGCTGGATGCGAAGACTGTCGGCATACGCTCCCAATTCCTCTCATTGCAGCACGAGCATACGTCCCGGGACGATAGTGCTGGGCATAGCCGTGGACGGCAAACCGGCTGCTCAGCGGGCGGGAATCCCGCGGATCATCTCCACAGCGATGGTGGTGCCACGCCCTGGGGCGGACTCGACCTGGAGTTTTCCGCCGACCATCTCGACCCGCTCGCGCATGTTGATCAGCCCGAAGTGGCCCTGCGCCATCTTGGCTGTCGCCCTGCCGGGATCGAAGCCGACGCCGTCGTCACGGATCAGCAGGCGCACGTGCCCGTCAACGGCCGCCAGGGAGATGTGCACGTTCGAGGCGTTGGCGTGCTTGCCCACGTTGGTGAGCGATTCCTGAGTCACCCGGTACAGGACCGTCTCCAGCTCGGGCGCGAGATCCAGCATCGGCTCGGTGTCGACCGCGCACTGGACGCCGCTGGCCGACTCGAACGACCGCCCCTGGTTCCGGAGAGCGGTGACCAGGCCGAGCTCGTCCAGCACGGGTGGGCGCAGCTGGGTCATCAGCCGCCGCAGCCCGTTGATCTCGCCGGTGGCCTTGTCCTCGAGGCTGGCCAGGAGCTCGTCGGCGGCGTTCGGGCTGCCGCGGCGGACGTGGTGGCGGGCCAGCTCCAGCCCGTAGAGCAGCGCCGTGAGCTGCTGCACCGGCCCGTCGTGCAGCTCGGCCGCCAGCCGGGAGCGCTCCGCCTCGGTCACCCGCAACACCGACTGCATGGCCCGCTTGCGCTCGTGCTGGAGCGCCACCTCGCCGGCCAGCCCGCTCATGCGCGCGAGCGCGAGCAGGAACAGCACGGCCGACCCGAGGGCCATCACCGGGACCTCCAGCCGCTCGCCGCGCGCCGACTGGATGACCAGCACCGCCGGGGCGATCAGCGTCGCGCAGGTGATCACCACCAGCCTGCTCCGAGGTAGGCGCGCATTGGCCGGCGCGGGCTGCGAGAGGGAGGTCATGGACGGGTGGAGCGCGGCGGCGCCCCAACCGACGTAGTAGGCGATCCAGGCCAGATCGACCGGGCCGCCCTGCTCCCAGGTGCCGGCGAGCTGGAGCAGCCCGAACATCGCGTCTGCGACGATCAACGCCACCAGGCTGCCCATCAGCATTCCCCAGGCCTGGCTCCGGTGGCCCGACCCGACCGCCAGGCGCGCGGCGAGCGCCAGCACCAGCACGTCCGCCAGCGGGTAGGCGGTCGCGACCACGCGCTGGAGCAGGCTCATCCCGGGGTAGTGGACGTTGGGAACGATCAGGAACACCCACGCGAGCAGCGCCAGACCGGTCGAGATGATGGTGGCGTCGATCAGGCTGGCGGTGTCCCGGCCCGGGGTGCGGCTGCGGATGAGCAGCAGCAGGCCGGCGAGCAGGCACGGGTAGAAGGCCAGGTAGAAGAAGTCCACGAAGGACGGGAACACCGCCGAGGAGTCGTGCAGCACGCGCACCCGGGCGATGTAGAGCGTGTCGCCGAGCGCGAACAGCACCTGCCCGACCGCAAACAAATACCATGCCAGTGGCCGATCAGGACGATTACGTCGAGTTCCCACCACAATTGCGGCAGCCGAGGAGAACCCGATCACCGGCCAGACCACGAGCTTCGCCAGAGCCGGCGGGACCAGGTAATACGCAACGGCGAGCGCGCCACCGATGACCAGGTACGCTCGCCATCCCCACTGCCTCATGCCGGCAATTATGGCCCATTGCGATGCAGGCGTCAGAGGACCGGCGTCATCTCATATGGAACGGAGGCCGCCGAGGACGCGACCGGCAGCACCGGTCGGCGGCGTCGCCGTCGACCGCCTCGCGTTCCAGGGTGCTGAGCAGGCCCTTCGCAGCCCCGGTCCAGGATACCGAGCAGATGGTGGCTGGCAGCGGCGGGACCCGCGCGCGGGTGTGCTCCTCGATCTCGAAGACGGTGGCGCCCTTGGAGACGGCGGCGCGCGGCCGCGGTGCCGGCGGGACCGCGGCCGCGCGGTCCAGCGGTCGCCCGAAATCGGCCGGCTCGTGCTGGCGCGGCGCCCATGGCGGCGGCCAGGAGCCGCCGGTGCCGGTCCTGGAAGCCGCCAGAGCGCGTCACGGCGGCGCCGAGGCCGAGCGGGAGGCTGGCCGCCTCCTCGGCCCGCCCCGGTGCCACCAGCGCAAAGCTCCCCGAAATTCGACCGCGAGATGTCGAGTCCGTAAAGCCGGGTGGTCCTTCGGGTAAAGGAATGCAATTCTTCGTGGCAGCCCATTGATTTCGATTTCGAGTATCTTGGGGACCTATCGGATCTGGAGGGTGACGTGCGCGGCTGATCGTGGTCGTGGTGTTCCAGCAGGCGGTTGCCGGCGGTGGTCAGCTCGTCCAGCCGCGTCCTGATCGCCACCACCAGGAGGCTCTCGCCGGGCACGCAGAACATCGTGTCGGTGCCGTTCAACAGGAGCTGGTCGACCAGGATGCGGCCTCCGTCGCGCGCGAGCTCGGCCACGTCACCTTCTCCCTTCGTCCCGTTGTTGCGGTTCGACCCGGGCGCCGTACTCCCAGCGTGGTAGCGGCACCGCCGTGTCGCGGCCGTGTGGGTGCGGGCGAGTCCGCCGGCTGCGCCCGCTGACGTAGCCCAGATGCCTCCCGCGGCCGGACGACGCGCGCAGGCGGAGCCGGGACGATCGATGGCGTACGACACGCAACCGCCAGGGAGCTGACATGGACGCGAGCAGCGTGCACTCGACCGTCGGGCAGGAGGCGCTCCACCCCGCGATCCACGGCCTCCAGGGGGTGCCCGCGCGGTGACGCCCGGCGGCCCGCACGCCCCGCCCGCGCAGGGGCCGCTTGAAGAGCTGGGGTTCTGGGTGTGGCGCCTGGAGGCGGCCTGCGGCGGTCTGCCCAGCTCGATGTTCTTCTCGCCGGACGGCGAGCGCGGAGCGGCGCGCCGGCGGCGCGAGCGCGCGGCCAAGGCGATCTGCGCCGGCTGCAGCGTGCGCGAGCAGTGCGCCGAGTACGCGCTCGCCCACCGGGAGCGCTACGGCGTCTGGGGCGGGCTCTCCGAGCATGAACGAGCGACGATCTGGCATCGCCAAGGAGGCAGGTCAACATGAATCTTCGTCGATTCGCGGTTTCCTCCACGCTGCTTGCCGCGCTGGCCGTCGGCGCCGCCGCGTGCGGTGGCGGTGATGACGATCAGGGGGCGGCGGCCGCCGGCGGCGGTCCCCTCGTGCTGCTGAAGAACTCCAAGTTCAGCCCTCCCAGCCTGAGCGTGCGCGCAGGGCAGGCGGTCACCTGGGACTGGAAGGACCGCTTCGTGGAGCACAACGTGGTCGGCGGCGACTTCGCCAGCAAGACGCAGCGCAGCGGCACCTTCACCCACACCTTCGCAAGGACGGGAACCTATTCTTACCGGTGCACCCTGCACGACAAGATGACCGGCACCATCACCGTGACCGCCGCCCGATAGCGCGGGCTCATGTGGGCCGCCGCCGGCGGTCGGTCCATGCGGGCCCGGGCCGACCCAATCGTGCCGTACGGGCCGGAGGCCGGCCGCCGCGCCGGGCCTGGGCGACCCGGTCGGGCCGGACGGCCCCGCGGCCCGACCGGGTCGTGCCGTGGATCGCTCAGCAGGCTGGTGATCGGCTCCGCTGGCGTCCGTTGCTGACCAGCGCCGCCCAGGTGGCCCCGCCGACCTCCCCGACGGGTGCCAGGCCGTGGGCGCGCTGGAAGCGGCGCACCGAGGCAAGCGTGATCGGCCCGAAGGCGCCGTCCATCGCCAGGCAGATGCCGGTCGCGCGCAGGCGGCTCTGGACCGCCGCCACCCCGGCGCTCAACTGCCCCTGGCGCACCCTGAGCATCGGCGGCGACGACGGCGCCGGTCGTGCCCCGTAGCGCATCAGGCCGGGCCGCCAGATGGAGGCGATCCGGACCGGCGCCGAAGGGTTGGCGGCCTCGACCATGCGCCCGCCGCCCAGATACATGCCGACGTGGTCGATGGTGCTGGGCCTGGCGGGGTTGCGCGCGTAGAACACCAGGTCCCCGGGGGCCAGCTGGCGCACGGGGACACGCCGGCCGACCTCGTACTGCCACCTGGACACGCGCGGGATCCGCACGCCAGCCGACCGGTAGGCCATCATCGTCAGGCCCGAGCAGTCGTAGGCCGTAGGGCCGTTGCCGCCCCACCGGTAGCGCTTGCCGAGCTGGTCGAGGGCGAAGCGCACAGCAGTCGCGGCGGCCGAGCTCCTGGAGACATAGGCCGCGGAGCTGGCCTGAAGCACGGCCCTCCCGGGCAGGGGCACGATCAACAGCACCATCAGGGCGAGCAACAGCCAGCGCCAGGCGCCGGCAGAGAACTTCGCACGCCGGGATCGGCGGCTTCCCGCGGGCATCGGCGGCCACGCTCCTTCCGGTTGGGACGCAAGGTGCGGTGCAGGGACAAGATGTTTCATCGGATCAATCCAGTCAGTAGTTGAGCATCACTCGATCGGGACAGACCGCCGGCGCCGGCGCCGCGAACCAGCGTTCGTGCGGCTTCGGCGGGCCCGCTACCGTGAGGGCATGGCCGCCACCCAACTCCCGGTCACGCGCCCGCTGCGCCAAGCACGCCTGGCGGTGAGCGCGGCCTTCCTGGCCAACGGGCTCGGTTTCGCGAACTGGGCGGCGCGCATCCCGGCGGTCAAGGACGACGTCGGCCTGTCGACCGGCGCGCTGGGTCTGGCGCTGCTGGGCATCGCGCTGGGCGCGGTGGTCGCCATGCCTGTGTCCGGCGCGCTGCTCGTCCGCTTCGGCAGCCGCAGGCTGACGCGCCTGACCCTGGTGCTGTTCTGCATCGCGCTGCCGTTGCCCGCGCTGGCCGCATCGCTGCCCGCGCTCCTGGGCGCGCTGGTCCTGCTCGGGGCCGCCTCCGGCAGTCTGGACGTTTCCATGAACGCCCAGGCGGTGATGGTCGAACAGCGCTACGGCCGGCCGCTGCTGGCGGGCATGCACGGGCTGTGGAGCCTCGGATCGCTGGTGGGGGCGCTCGTCGGCGGTCTGGCCGCCGGCGCCGGCGTCACGCCGCGGGTCCACCTGCTGGCCGTCGCGTCGGTGCTGCTGGCCGGGGGGCTGTTCGCCAGCCGCCGGCTGCTGCCCGGCGGCGTCGACCGCGACCAGGCCACCCCGGGCTTCGTCCGGCCGACACGGACGCTCGCCCTGCTCGGCGCGATCGCCTTCTGCGGCCTGCTGAGCGAGGGCGCCGCCTACGACTGGAGCGCGGTGTACCTGCGGGACAGTCTCGGCTCCAGCGAGGGCCTGGCGGTCAGCGCCTACGCGGCCTTCACCCTCACGATGACCGTCGGCAGGCTGGTGGGGGACCGGCTGCGCGCACGCTTCGGCTCCAGGACGCTGTTGGGCTCGGCGGCGCTGGTCGCCGCGGGCGGGCTCGGCGCCGGCCTGGCGCTGGGGCACACGGTTGCGGCGGTGGCCGGGTTCGCCATGCTGGGCGCCGGGCTCTCGTGCATCGTGCCGATCGTGTTCGGCGCCGCCGGGAGCGCCAGCGGGCTGCCGTCAGGCCCCGCCATCGCGGTGGTGTCCACCGTCGGCTATCTCGGCTTCATCGCCGGCCCGCCGATCATCGGCGGCCTCGGGCAGGTCACCAGCCTGCCGGCCGCGCTCACCCTGGTGGTCGCGCTCACCGCGCTGGTGGCGGTGATGGCCAGGCGCCTGCCGCCGCTGGACTGAGTGGCGGCCCCTCAGGCGCTCGGCGCGATGCGCGCCCTCGCCTGCTGGACGAGGCCGGCCAGGTCCACGTTGCCGCTGGTCACGATCCAGCCGATCTCGCCGTCGCTGTTGAAGCCCAGCGGCGCGCCGGCTGGCAGCAGTCGCGCCACCTCGCCGATCAGCGCCTCGAAGCAGTCGTCGTTGGGGACCTCGACCCGCTTGGTGTTGGAGGGCGCGCGCGCCGGGGCCGGCCGGGGTGGCTCCTGTGGCTCCTCCTCGCCGAACTCCATCAGCCGGGCCTTGGCCAGCGTGTAGTCCACCCCGAAGGACGCCAGCAGCCTGGACGCGACAGTGTCCGGCTGCGCCAGCAGGCCGAGCAGGTAGTGCTGGGTGCCCACCCGGCCGCCGCTGCCGTCCAGGACCGACTCCTGCCTGGCCAGCTCCAGCACGGGCACCGCCGGCGCGGTCAGCGCCACGCTCGGCTCGGGCGGTCCGGTGGGGGCCGGCTCGGTACCCGCCCCCCGCTCGCGGCCGCCAGCGCCGCCCCCACCGGCACCGCCACCGCGGCCACCGCCGCCACCGCCACCGCGGCCACCGCCGCCACCGTGGCCGGCGCGGTCGAGCTTGCGGAGCACCTTGTCGAGGGTGATCCCCAGCTCCGCCAGCAGCCGCGCTCCCGCGCACGACCGCTCCTCGAGCAGGCCGATCAGCAGGTGGTCGGAGCCGATGTGCCCGACCCCTTGACGGAGAGCCGCCTGCGAGGACCGCTCGAGCACGAGCCGCAGGGCGGAGGGATAGGGGGACTCGTCGAGCAGTTGGTGATCGCCGCGCCGTCTGGTCGGCGGCAGGCGCTTGAGGACGTGGTCTCGCACGGCGTGCTCCCCCGGGCCCAGCTCGCGCAGCACCCGCGGCCCGACCGCCGCCTGGTCGCCCTCCAGCCGCGCCAGCCCGAGCACCAGGTGCTCGGTCCCGATCCAGCCGTGCCCCAGCTCGGCCGCCTCCTCGTGCGTGGCGGCGATCACCGCCAGCGCCTTCTCCGTCAACCGACCGAACATCGAAGTCTCCGCAGCCGAGAATTCCCACCGCCCGGGATTGCCGCGTACGGCCGTGGCCAGGCGGCGCAAGCCTACCTACTGAAAGGGACGCCAGGGCGGCCGTCCGGGCCGGACCGGTTCGTACTCGCTGGTGATCCGTAGCTGAATACCACGGAATTCCATGGTTTCCGGGTACGGGGGCGGTCGCCGGGAGGGCAGGATTGCTGAGCGGAATTACGAATGATTTGTGATCGAGCAGGACGCTTGCCAGCCGCCGGTCGTGGGCTCAGGGCCGAGACATCATGGCGATGCGGGACAAGCCCGGCGAACCTGGACGGTACGCAATAAGGGATAATCCTTCAGTCAAAGCGCCTGGTTCGACAAAGTCAAGTGGTGCGTCGGCGTCGCGGGCCTGGTTCACTTCTGCCATGTCGACCATTGCTGCCCCAAGCGTCTCATTCGATGCGCTCCAGCGGCGTTTCGCCCGGCTGTTCCAGGATCGCGACCCGCTCGACCTCGACGACGGCACGGTCGTCGTGGTTCCCTCGCTGACCTTTCCGGTCGCCGAGCTGCGCAAGATCGTGGCCATCCAGCACTACGAGGAGCGCCTGCTCTACCTGCTCCTGCTGCTCGGCCGCCCCGGTGTCCACGTCGTCTATCTCAGCTCACTGCCCATCGACCGAGCCATTATCGACTACTACCTCGGCTTCCTGCCCGATCCGGCCGGCGCCAGGGAGCGCCTCCACATGCTGGCGGTGGAAGATCCCGAGCCCAGGGCGCTGACGGCCAAGGTGCTGGAGCGCCCTGACCTGATCACCCGTGTCAGGGAGGTCTCCGGCGATCCGGCCACTGCGTTCCTGCTGCCGTTCAACGTCACCCCGCTGGAGGGACGGCTGGCCGAGTGGTTGCAGCTGCCGTTCTACGGCCCGCGGCCGGCACTGGCGCCGCTGGGCTCCAAGACCGGCTCACGCCGGGTCGCGCGGCGCGCGGACGTGCCAGTGCTCGAAGGCGCCGAGGACCTCTGGACGGTCGCCGAGGTGGAGCGCGCCATCCGACGGCTCCGCGAGCGGGTGCCCCGGTTCGAGGGCGCGGTGGTCAAGCTGAACAACGGCTTCTCCGGCCAGGGCAACGCCGTCGTGCACCTGGAGGAGCTCACCACGCGGTTGGAGGACAGCAGGACCACCTTCTGCGCCGAGCAGGAGTCGTGGGCGACCTTCGGCGTCAAGGTCCGCGAGTCTGGCGCGGTGGTCGAGGAGCTGCTGCGCGTGCCGGGCATGGTGTCGCCGAGCGTGCAGCTGCGGATCACCCCCACCGGCGTCCCGCGCATCGTCTCCACCCATGACCAGGTGCTCGGCGGCCCCAACGACCAGGTGTATCTCGGCTGCCGCTTCCCGGCGGACCCGCTGTACCGGTCAGCCATCCAGGAGGCGGCGATGCGGGCCGCGGAGGTGCTCGCCTCGCACGGGGTCATCGGCTCGTTCGGTGTCGACTTCTTCGTCGTGCCCGCCGGCGACGGGTTCAAGATCTTCATGGCCGAGATCAACCTGCGGGTCGGCGGCACCACCCATCCCCTGGGGATGATCGCACTGGCCACTGGAGGCGCCTACGACGCCTCCAGCGGCAGGCTCGAGATCGGCGGGAGCGCCAAGTACTACGTGTCCACCGACAACCTGAAGTCCCACCGGCTGGCGGGGATGACGCCCGCCAGGGTGATCGACCTGCTGAACCGCCGTGGCCTGGGGTTCCACCGGGGGAGGATGACGGGCGCTACCCTGCACCTGCTCGGTGCGCTGCGCGAATACGGGAAGATGGGGGTGACGTGCGTGGGCGACTCCCCGGAGGAGGCCGAGGAGCGCTACCGAGAGGTCCGCGCCACCATCGCCCCCGCCTGACCGACTGGAGCTTGCCCCGGGCAGCGCAAAGGCCCGATGCTTGAGCGTGCGAGAGGTGGGCCTCGCCCGCACCTGCCATCGACCAGGTGGCGCTGGCCGCATGGCACGGTCGGGCGGGGCCCCCGAACCTCGTCCGGTCACAGCGAAGGGGCGGGAGCATGGCGCTGGTGCTGCGAGGCGGGACGCTGATCGACGGGAGCGGGGGTGAGCCGGTCCCGGACGCGGTGGTGGTGATCGAGGACGAGCTGATCAGCCGGATCGGGCAGCGCGCGCAGTTCCCGGCCCCCTCCGAGGTGCTGGAGTGCGACGGGCTGACCCTGCTGCCCGGGCTCATCGACGCGCACAGCCACCTTGGGATCATCACCGTCGAAAGCGTGGAGCGGGTCCCGCCGGCGGTGACGGCCGCCCGCATCTTCGGCAACTGCGAGCTGGCGCTGGAGGCCGGGTTCACCACCGTGCGGGACGTCGCCGGCATCGACGGTGGCGTGGCCCAGGCGATCGAGGCCGGGCTGGTGCGGGGGCCGAGGATCCTGCCGTCGGGGCCACTGCTGTCGCAGACCGGCGGCCACGGCGATCACGGGCCGTCCTTCCTGGACGCCCATCACTACGCCTACCGGGGCGTCCCCGGCCTGGTCCAGACGAATGTCACCTGCGACGGGCCGGACCAGGTGCGGTTGGCGGCCCGGCGCGCCTTCCGGCATGGCGCGACCCAGATCAAGGTGTGCGTGTCGGGCGGTGTGGTGTCGTTCACCGACAGCGTCGACGACGCCCAGTTCAGCGTCGGGGAGCTGCGCGCGGCGGTGGAGGAGGCCGAGGCCCGCGGCAGCTACGTCACCGCGCATGCGCACAACGTCCCCGGGATCGTCAACGGGATCGAGGCTGGCGTGTCCTGCTTCGAGCACGGCACCTTCCTGGACGAGGCGACCGCGCAGCGCATGGCCGCGACCGGCGCCGACCTGGTGCCCACGTTCGCGGTGCTGCGGCTGATGGCCGCCGAGTGGCGCGAGTGGGGCGTGCCGGAGGAGGTGCTGCCGAGGCTGGCGGGCGCGGAGGAGGCGATGGCCGCGTCCATGAAGCTGGCGATGGCCGCCGGGGTGCGCATCGGCTCGGGCTCGGACATCCTCGGGCCGCGGCAGGAGCACCGAGGGCTCGAGCTGGTGATCAAGTCCGAGCTGCTCGGGCCGATGGCGGCGATCACCTCGGCCACGTCGGCGAACGCCGGGATCCTGCGGGTCGCGGAGCGGCTGGGGCGCGTGGCGGAGGGCATGGTGGCCGACGTGATCGGGGTTGCCGGGGACCCGCTGGGGGAGCCAGGGGTGCTCGACGATCCTCGCCGCGTTGTGCTGGTCGTCAAGGGTGGCGAAGTCGTGAAGGACCGGCGATAAGCCACGCCACCGTTGATCTCCCGTCGAGGCGGCATAGCGTCAGCTAGGCAGATTATCAGTACAGCTGAGGATCAGCCGTCGCAGTAGAATGCCGGGCATGTCGAGAGCCGCTACTGGAACTGGTGCCGCTGGGGCCGAGGAGCGCGAGGCGCCCGAGGAATGGCCGCCGGCGCCGCTGGCGGACCGGCTGGGCTTCCTCCTGAAGCATGCGCAGATCGAGCTCGCTGGGATCGCCGAGCCGGCGCTGGCGCCATTGGGGATCGGCGGGCGGCAGCTGGCCGTGCTCGGCGTGCTCGCCGACGGGGGAGCGCTGTCCCAGCACCAGGCCGCCCGCCGGCTGGCCATCGACCGGACGACCATGGTGGCGCTGCTCGACGACCTGGAGGCCAAGGGCCTGGTGGAGCGTTACCCGCATCCTGAGGACCGGCGCAGGAACGTCGTCGAGCTGACCGCCCAGGGTCGCCGGGTACTCGACGAGGGCATGCGGGCGAGCCGTGACGCCGAGCGCCGCTTCCTCGCGCCGCTGAGCGACTCGGAGGCCAAGCGGTTCAGGGAGGCCCTGCGCACCCTGGTCGCTCCATCGCCCAGGCGGCGCCACCAGGCCCGCTGACCCCACCTGCACACGAGGAGCCCATGACCTCGACCCAGATGCGCGAGCGCTACGCCGCGGTCCACCCGAGCCTGTCCTTCGACCAACCCAGTGACGGCGTCCTGCGTATCGTGCTCGACACGCCTGGCAGGCTCAACGCCGTCGACGCCGCCATGCACCGCGACCTGTCCAAGGTCTGGCTCACCATCGACCAGGACCCCGAGGTCCGCGCGGTGATCGTGCGCGGCGCCGGCGACGTCTTCTCCTCTGGCGGCGACCTCGACCTGGTCGAAACCATGACCGAAGACTTCGCCACCCGCGTCCAGGTGCTACGCGAGGCGCGCGACCTCGTCTACAACGTGGTCAACTGCGCCAAGCCGGTGGTGTCGGCCATGGCCGGGCCGGCGGTCGGGGCCGGCCTGGTCGTCGGCCTGCTCGCCGACGTCTCCATCGCGGCCCGCACCGCCCGCATCATCGACGGGCACACGCGGCTCGGCGTGGCCGCCGGCGATCACGCGGCGATCGTCTGGCCGCTGCTGTGCGGCCTCGCCAAGGCCAAGTATCACCTGCTGCTGTGCGAGCCCCTGTCGGGCGAGGAGGCGGAGCGCATCGGCCTGGTGTCGCTGTGCGTCGACGACGAGCGGCTCCACGACACCGCCCTGGAGGTCGCCGTCAGGCTGGCGGCCGGGTCGCCGACCGCCATCCGCTGGACCAAGTACGCGCTGAACAACTGGCTGCGGCTCGCCGGCCCGACTTTTGACAGCTCGCTCGCGCTCGAGTTCATGGGCTTCGCCGGGCCCGACGTGCGCGAGGGCATCGCCTCGCTGCGCTCCAAGCGGCCGCCCAGCTTCGACGGCCCGGCGCCGGAGTGAGCCGGTGATCCGGGTGCTGGTGGTCGACGACCAGGGACTGGTCCGCGCCGGCTTCCGGATGATCCTGGAGGCTCAGGCCGACGTCGAGGTGGTCGGCGAGGCCGTCGACGGGCTGGAGGCGGTGGAGACCGCGCGCCGCCTGAAGCCCGACGTGGTGCTGATGGACGTGCGCATGCCGCGGCTGGACGGGCTGGAGGCGACCAGGCGGCTCGCCGGCCCGGGCGTCAGCGACCCGCTCAAGGTGCTGATCCTCACCACCTTCGACCTCGACGAGTACGTCTACGAGGCGCTGCGGGCAGGGGCGAGCGGCTTCCTGCTGAAGGACGTCCGCCGCGAGGACCTGGTCACGGCGGTCCGGGTGGTCGCCGCCGGCGACGCGCTGCTGGCGCCGTCGATCACCAGGCGGCTGATCGGCGAGTTCGCCCGGCGGCCGCGACCGGTCCGCGCCGCCCCCGCCACCCTGGAGATGCTGACCGTCAGGGAGCGCGAGGTCCTCGGGCTGATGTCCCGCGGGCGCTCCAACGCGGAGATCGCCGCCGAGCTGGTGATCAGCGAGCAGACCGTCAAGACCCACGTCGGCAACGTCCTCGCCAAGCTCGGCCTGCGCGACCGCATCCACGCGGTGATCCTCGCCTACGAGGTCGGGCTCATCCAGCCTGGCGCCTCATGAGCGCCGTCCAGGACACCACCGCGCCGGCCGCGAAGGCGCCCGCGGCGATCAGCATGGCCGCCCGCATGCCGGGAGCGAACGAGCCTTGCGCGGCGACCATGGCGCCGAGGAGCGCGACGCCGATGGCCCCGCCGCGCCGGGGCTCCGGGCCGCGGGCCGCGGCACCGGCCTCCCGCCGGCGCTGGGCGATTCGTTGGTCCGTCATCGGATCCACCGTGTCGAGCAGCATTTCGGCTGGAGCCGAAGTGTCGTCGCGGTAGGATGCGTGCATGCATGGAGACGCGAACATCGCGGCGATCGCCTCGGTCCTGGCGGACCCGGGACGGTGCCGGGTCCTGGCCGCCCTCGGGGATGGCAGGGCCCTTCCCGCCAGCCTGCTCGCCGGGGAGGCGGGCGTGGCGCCGTCGACCGCCAGCGAGCACCTTTCCCGGCTGGTGGGCGCCGGGCTGCTGAGCGTGGAGCGGCACGGGCGGCACCGGTACTTCCGGCTGGCCGGCCCGCACGTGGCCGACCTCCTGGAGGCGCTGGCGCGCATGGCCCCACCGGCACCGGTGCGATCGCTGCGAGAGGGGACCCGGGCGCAGGCGCTGCGCTCCGCCCGCACCTGCTACGACCACCTGGCCGGCCGGATCGGTGTGGCCGTGATGGACTCGCTGGTGGATCGGGAGCTCCTGGAGCCCGACCGTGTCGAGGACGCGCTGGCGCCCGGCGACCGGCTGTCCTCGCCGGGCCGGGCGATCCGTTTCGGGGTCACCGAGAAGGGCGCGCTGTTCCTCGAGGAGTTCGGCGTCGCCCTGGGCGCCCTGCCACCGCGCCGACCGGCCGTCCGCTACTGCGTGGACTGGAGCGAGCAGCGCCCGCACCTGGCCGGCGCCGTCGGTGCCGCTCTCACGAGCCGCCTGTTCGACCTCGGCTGGCTCCGGCGCGCCGAGCGCAGCCGCGCCGTCCACGTCACCGACCACGGCCGCAGGGGATTCCCCGACGTCTTCGGCGTCGACACCGACTGATCAGGCCTGCCTTGCCAGGAGCACACACCCATCCACCTCGCGGACATTCCCTGACTCAAACCAGGCCGCTTCGAAGGTGGTCGGGTCCAGGCCCTCGTGCCGTTGGGCGATAACCTGCCGGTAGACCAGATCCGACACGCATACCAGCAGGGGGACCAGACGCACGCCTGAGCAAGCTCCGAAGCTGCTCCGCGCGCCGTGTCGTGGCCCGCGTCGACCCGGATGCCCTGGACCGCGCACCTCCTCGCCGCGATGGACCACACCATCCGCGCGGTCCCGCCCCCCTTGCTGCTGGCCGCCGGTGGCGCCGTGGCGTGCGCGTGTCATACGGCGCGTCGTCGTCGCTCGACCGGTCGTGGTTGCTGGACCCGTCCTCAGCGCAGCAACGACCTGGCGGTGGGGGCCAGCCGCAACTGCTGTGGGGGGCTGGCGAGCATCGCCGACAAGGCGATCTGCAACTGATTCTGTTCGACAGGCGAGCCCGCACTATGCCCAGGCCCTGGAGTGCTACCCGACCAGGTGCCAAGTGTTCCGCGTCCATGTGGCATCGAGCTGCTGCCAAGACCGGCCTCGGGCGTGGGAAAGTCAGTCCGAGGGCAGGGGCAGGCGGGCGGCGACCGTGAAGCCGCCGTCTGGTCGAGGGCCGGCGTCCAATTCGCCGCCGAACAGGTTCACCCGCTCACGCATGCCGATAAGACCGTGCCCGGCGCTGTTGCCCGGACCCTGGCCGGCGCCGTTGCCCGGACCCTGGCCGGCGCCGTTGCCCGGACCCTGGCCGAGACCGTCGTCGCGGATCTCCAGGCGCAGGTCACCGTCGCCGTAGTGGATCAGCACCCGCGCCGTGGCCGGCCCGGCGTGCCGGACCGCGTTGGTGAGCGCCTCCTGAACGATCCGGTAGGCCGACAGGTCCACACCGGGCGGCAGCGGGCGGGGCTCGCCCTGGACCTCGAGTTGTGCCTCCAGCCCCGCCTGCCTGACCTGCTCGACCAGCATGGGGAGCTGGTCGAGGCCGGGCTGCGGGGCGAAGCTGGGGGCGCCGCGGTCGTCGCGGGAGCGCAGCACGCCGAGCAGCCTGCGCATCTCCCCCAGGGCCTGGCGGCCGATGGCGCTGATCGAGTCGAAGGCCTGTTCGGCGATCGCCGGGTCCCGCGCGACGACCACCGGACCGGCCTCGGCCTGGACCACCATCATGCTGACGTGGTGAGCGATGACGTCGTGCAGCTCCCTGGCGATGCGGGCGCGCTCTTCGGCGGCCGCCCGGCTGGCCTCCAGCTCCCGCTCGCGCTCCAGCCGGGCGGCACGCGCCTCCAGCTCGGCCGTGTAGGCGCGGCGGGTGCGGGCGCTGTCGCCGAGCGCCCAGGTGGCGCCCAGCAGGAGCCCGACGAAGGCGAAGTCCACCGCGTCGGCGTCGGTCTGCGGCAGCAGCATGCCGACCAGCCCCACGGCGCAGGCACCGCCGCCGACCAGCGTGGCGGTGCGTCGCGGGGAATAGGCCATGGCGGTGTAGAAGGCGACCAGCGCGCCCAGCGGCACCGGCACCGCCAGGTCGGGGTACGGTGCCACGCCGTAGACGATCGCGGCGGCGGCGATCAGCGTCCCGACCGCCAGCGGGCGGCGGCGGCGCCAGGCCAGCGGCAGGTTGATGAGCAGGACCAGGGCGATCGCCGGAAGGCTCGGTGCGCGGTGCTGGTCGGTGTTGGTGCCCACCCACAGCGGCACCAGCGACACGCCCGCCAGCAGCAGGGCCAGCAGGGTGTCGGCGGCCAGCGGATGGGCGCGCGTCCATCCGAGCGGCGATCCGAGCGCTCGGGCCGCCCGGTGCCAGGGTCTGGAGTCCATGCTCGCCAGTATCAGCCACCGGCCGTGCTGGCGGCCTCCCTCCGCCGGGGGATCTTTGCCGCCGCCACGGCCGCGGAGCCTGGCCCCCGAGGCCCGGCGCGGCCCCGGCGGTTTGGGCCGCGGAGCCTGGCCCGAGGCGCCCGGCGCGGCCCCGCCGGTTTGCGGCAGTGGTGGCGAGCGGGAAGACTGAGCGGCGATGGACACCGGCCAGCTGGAGCTGCGTAGCGCGGTCGCCTGGCGCGGCGGCCGCCTGGAGGCGATCGACCAGACGCTGCTGCCTGAGCGCTTCGCCGTGGTGGAGCTGCGAACGGCCGCCGAAGTCGTGGACGCGCTGCGCCGCCTGGCGATCCGGGGCGCGCCGGCAATCGGCGTGGCCGCGGCCTTCGGCGTGGTGCTCGGGCTCGACGAGCGCCAGCCGCGGACCGCCGAGCAGGCGGGTGCCGCGCTCGATGCGGTGGCCGCCGAACTGGAGGCCGCGCGCCCGACCGCGGTGAACCTGAGCTGGGCGGTGCGTCGCGTCGTGGCGGCCGCGCGCGATGCCGGCGACGCCGCCCAGGTGCGTCGCCGCGCCCTCGAGGAGGCCGAGCGCGTGCTCTATGAGGACCGGGCGTCCTGCCTGCGCATGGCCGAGTTCGGCCGCGCGGAGCTGGCCGGCAGGCGCCGCCTGCTCACCCACTGCAACACCGGCCGGCTGGCCACCTCCGGGGTGGGGACCGCGCTGGGCGTGGTGTACGCGATGGCCGCGGCGGGGGAGCCGGTCCAGGTGCTCGCCTCCGAGACCAGGCCCCTGCTGCAGGGCGCGCGGCTGACCGCCTGGGAGCTGCTCGACGCCGGCATCCCGGTGACGGTGCTGGCCGAGGGCGCCGCCGCCGCGGCCATGGCCCGCGGCATGGTGGAGGCGGTGCTGGTCGGCTGCGACCGGGTCGCCCGCAACGGCGACACCGCCAACAAGATCGGGACCTACGGGCTGTCGGTCCTGGCCCGCTCCCACGGCATCCCGTTCTACGTGGTCGGCCCGTTGTCCTCGTTCGACCTCCAGGCGCCCGACGGCGACGGGATCGTGATCGAGGAGCGCTCCGCGGGGGAGCTGCGCAACCTGGCGGGCGTCCAGGTCGCTCCCGGCCGCGCAGGGGCGTGGAACCCAGCCTTCGACGTCACCCCGGCCGGCCTGATCAGCGGGTTCATCACCGACGCCGGCGTGCTGCGCCCACCCTTCGCGCAATCCATCCCCCTGGCGCTCGGTGGCGGGTAGGCTAGCGCCATGGTCGCGCCAAAGGTGCTCGCGATGGTCCTGGCGGGGGGCGAGGGCAAGCGGCTCGCGCCGCTCACGGCCGATCGTGCCAAGCCGGCGGTGCCGTTCGGCGGCGACTACCGGCTGATCGACTTCGCCCTCTCGAACCTGGTCAACGCCGGCTACCTGCGCATCGTGGTACTGACCCAGTACAAGAGCCACAGCCTGGACCGGCACATCGCGACCACTTGGCGGATGTCGCCGCTGCTCGGCAACTACGTCACGCCGGTGCCGGCGCAGATGCGCCGGGGAAGGCGCTGGTACGCGGGCTCCTCCGACGCGATCTTCCAGAGCCTGAACCTGATCCACGACGAGCGGCCCGAGTACGTGATCGTGTTCGGCGCCGACCACATCTACCGCATGGACCCGCGCCAGATGGTCGAGCAGCACGTGGCCTCCGGCGCCGGGCTCACCGTGGCCGGGATCCGCGTGCCGAGGCGCGAGGCGAGCGCCTTCGGCGTGATCGACACCGACGCCGACGGGCGCCGCATCCGCGCCTTCCTGGAGAAGCCCGCCGACCCGCCGGGGCTGCCCGATGCCCCCGACGAGACCTTCGTCTCGATGGGCAACTACGTGTTCACCACCAGCACCCTCGTAGAGGCCGTCTCCCTGGACGCGGCGGACGAGGACTCCAACCACGACCTCGGCGGCGACATCGCGCCATCGCTGGTGGCCCGCGGCGAGGCGGAGGTCTACGACTTCGCCGGCAACGACGTGCCCGGCGCGACCGACCGCGATCGCGGCTACTGGCGCGACGTCGGCACGCTGGACACCTACTACGACGCCCATATGGACCTGATCTCGGTGCAGCCGATCTTCAACCTCTACAACGACCGGTGGCCGATCCTGACCTGGCACGAGCCCCTGCCGCCAGCCAAGTTCGTCCTGGAGTCGCCTGGCAGCACCGGCCACGCCATCAACTCGATGGTCTGCGCCGGGGTGATCGTCTCGGGCGGCACGGTGCGGCGATCGGTGCTGTCCCCGGGCGTACGGGTCCGCGAGGGCGCACTGGTGGAGGACTCGGTGGTGATGCACGGCGTGGAGGTGGGCGTCGGCGCCGTGGTCCGCCAGGCGATCGTCGACAAGAACGTCCAGGTTCCCGAGGGAGCGCGCATCGGCGTGGAGCCGGAGCGCGACCGCGAGCGCTTCGCGATCTCCGACGGCGGCGTGGTGGTGATCGGCAAGGGCCAGAAGATCGAGGCGTGAGCGGGCCGCTAGTGCGCGGTGAGCCAGACGACCACGCGGCTCGCATCCTGGTCAGGGGGAAACACCGGGTAGAACACGTGCTCGATGCGACCGCGGTCGATCACCAGCGTGTGGCGCTTGAGCAGGGTCGTGCCCTCCGCCTCGAAGGTTGGCAGCCGCAGGGCGCGGGTGAACTCGAAGGCCGCGTCGCTCAGCACCTCGTAGGGCAGGCCCAGCCTGGTCGCCATCTCCCGCTGGTAGGCGGTGTCCTGGGTGCTCAGCCCGTACAGGCGTACCCCGAGCTGCCCGAACTGCTGGGCTTGGTCCCGGTAGCCACAAGCCTGTGGGGTGCAGCCACGCGCGCCGGGAATGGCGGTCCAGGCGGCCATGCCGCCGGGCGGCTCCTCGCCGGGCCTGGCCGTCAGCGAGTAGACGAAGACCACGGTCCGCGGCGCGGAGGGGTCGTCCAGCCGCACGGTGCCGCCGGCGGTCGAGGGCAGGGCCACGCCGGGCACCGCCATGCCGGTCAGGTGGTCACAGGCCCCGTCGTCGATCGGAACGGGCAGGTCCTCGGGGAGTTGCTGGACATCGGCGGGCATCTCGGCTCCTCCGTCGTTGCCATGGGACGACGTCTACGATACGGATGCCTGGGCCGCGAGGCATCGAAACGAACCGGGAGCGCGGGATGATCAACGGCGCAAGCTCGGGGTCGAGGACCGCGGCGGTCAGCCGGCGAACCCTATTGCTCGGCGGGCTCGCGGTCGCGGCCGGGGCGAGCCAACCCGCCGCCGCGCGCCTGCCGTGGGGTGGTGCGGGCGACCCCTTCACGCTCGGCATCGCCTCCGGTGACCCGTGGCCGACCGGGGTGGTGCTCTGGACGCGGCTGGCCCCCCAGCCGCTGGCCGACGACGGCCGTGGCGGCATGCCGCACCGGACCGTGCCGGTGGGCTGGCAGGTCGCCAGCGACCCCGGCTTCCGCAGGCTGGTGCGCTCTGGCACCGCCCGAGCGGTTGCGGAGCGCGCCCACGCGGTGCACGTCGAGGTCGACGGCCTGGCGCCGGGCGCCGAGTACTTCTACCGCTTCCGCGCCGGCCCCTACCTCTCACCGGCCGGCCGCACCCGCACGGCGCCGAGCCCCCTGGCCACGCCGGCCGCCCGGCTGGCGGTCGCCTCCTGCGCGAACTTCGCCGACGGCTGGTACACCGCCTACCGCCGCATCGCCGAGGAGGAGCCCGACCTGGTGCTGTTCCTCGGCGACTACATCTACGAGTACGCCGCCCGGCCCGGCGACGTTCGGGAGGTGGTCGGCCCGGTGACCAGCACGCTGGACACCTATCGGCTCCGGTACAGCCAGTACAGGCGCGACGCGGACCTGCAGGCCGCCCATCAGGCGGCGCCCTGGGTGGTCACCCTCGACGACCACGAGGTGCAGAACGACTGGGCCGCCGGCTTCGGCGAGCACGGCATCGGCGGCGCCGCCTTCCTCGCCCGCCGCGCCGCCGCCCTCGAGGCCTTCTACGAGCACATGCCGCTGCGCCGCGCCTCGGTCCCCGCCGGCCCGAGCATGCAGCTGTACCGGCGTCTCGACTGGGGCAGGCTGGCCAGCTTCCACGTACTCGACACCCGGCAGTACCGGTCGAGGCTCACCTGTGGTCAGCCTCGCTGCGACCGGGCCCGCGGCGATCCGCGGCGCAGCATCACCGGGGCCGAGCAGGAGCGGTGGCTGCTGCACGGCCTGGCCAGCTCGCCAGCGACCTGGCAGGTGCTGGCGCAGCAGGTGATCTTCACCTACTTCGACCGGGCGGCTGGCCCGGCGACCGATTTCAGCGGCGGCGACTGGAACGCCTACCTGGCCTCGCGCCGGCGCATCCTCTATGGGATCGTCCGGCGGCGCGTCAGCAACCCCGTGGTACTGACCGGCGACGCGCACCAGCATCTCGCCAGCGACCTGAAGGCCGACTTCGCCGATCCCGGCTCGGTCGTGATCGGATCGGAGTTCGTCGGCACCTCGATTAGCTCGGGCGGCGACGGCAGCGACAAGAACGAGCGCCTTCGCAGGGCGGTGGCCGAGAGCCCGCACATCAAGTTCCAGAGCAGCCGCCGCGGCTACCTTCGCTGCGACCTGGACGGCTCGACCTGGCGCACCGACATCCGCGTCCTACCCTATGTGACACGACCCGGTGCGCCGGTCCACACCGCCGCCTCCTTCGTGATCGAGAACGGCCACCCGGGCCTGCACCGCGCCTAGAGCACCGGGGCGGTCACTCGTCGGCGTAGGCCTGGTCCAGCAGCTCGGCCGGGTGCAGGACCCGCGTCCGCGAGCCGCGCTCCCGGAGGCCGGCGGCGATCTGCATGGCACAGCCCGGGTTGGCCACCAGCACGGCCGGCGCGCCGGTGGCATCGATCGCCGCGGCCTTCTCCCGCTTGAGCTGGTCGGCCATGCCTGGCTCGAGCACGTTGTAGAGCCCAGCCGCCCCGCAACAGCGGTCGCCGTGCTCGACCTCGGCCACGCCGAGCCCTGGCAACCTGGCGAGGACCTCTCGAGGCGCCGCCGCGATCCGCTGCGCGTGCAGGAGATGGCAGGGGTCGTGCAGCGCCGCGCGCCGCAGCGGGCTGCCCGCCGGCGGCTCGATGCCCTGCCGGTCCAGGAACTCCATGAGATCGCGAACCCTGGACGAGAGCTCATCCGCAACGGCAGCCGCCGCGTCGCCCGCCAGCAGTTCCCCGTACTCCTTCATGTGGGCGCCGCAGCCGGCGGAGTTCACCACGATCCAGTCGACTCCGGCGAAGGCCGCCAGGTTGCGGCGGGCGAGCCCGCGGGCGGAGCCGAGCCGGCCGTAGTGCGCGCCGAGCGCCCCGCAGCACGCCTGGCCCTCTGGTACCACCACCCGCCAGCCGTTGCGCGCCAGCACCCGGATGGTCGCCCGGTTCACCTGCCGGTACCAGCGGTCCTGGACGCAGCCCGCCAGCACCGCGACCGTCCCCCGCGCCGCGCCGGCGGGCCTGGGTGGCGGCCCGGCGGCCGCCGGTGCCTCTGGGTCGGGCGCGCCGGCGGGCCTGGGCGGCGGTTCGGCCAGCACCGGCTCGGTGACCCGCGGGAGGCGCCGTGCCAGCTCGCGCAGCCGAACCCTGGGGAGCAGGCCGCGCACCCGGCGCGGCAGCAGCGGCCGGACCAGCGGCAGCAGCGCTGTCGCCAGAGTCAGCAGCCAGCCGCGCGGCAGGGCGACCTCCAGGCCGAGCCAGCGCGAGAACCGGTGCGCCCCCGGCCGCAACGGCTCGACCTGCGCGCGGGCGCGCTCCATCATCCGGCCGAAGGGCACGTGCGACGGGCACACGTCCTCGCAGGCGCGGCAGGACAGGCACAGGTCCATGAACTCCATGAAGCGGCCGTCGACGTCGGCCCGGCCCTCGGAGACGGCGCGCATGGCGGCGATGCGCCCGCGCGGCGACGCGGACTCCTCACCGGTGAGCCGGTAGGTGGGGCAGTGCGGAAGGCACAGCCCGCAGGCCACGCACGAGGCGATGTCCGCGGGATCGGGGGCGTCGGGCAGCGGCCATCGGGGCACCGCGCCCGGCTCCGGTCCAATGAAACGGAACCCCTCTGGAAGCCCGAAGGAGCCCGCCCGCTCGGCCATCACAGCCCTCCCCAGAAGCGGCCCGGCGCCAGCACCCCGTCAGGGTCGAACGCCCGCTTGAGCCGTCGCTGCACCGCCGGCGCCTGGGGCGCGGCGCCCAGCCCTCCGGGCCCGCGCACCACCGGCGCGATGCCGCCGAGCTCTGCGACCATCGTGCGCAGCCGCTTCAGCGGCTCCCCAGCGTCGTCGAGCCCGATCCAGCACGTCCCGACCCCCGCCAAGGCGGCCCATCCCGGCCCGCCGCCACCGTCCGATCGGTCCCGCCGCGCTCGGGCCAGGTTCCCGGCCGCCTCCACCAGCGCGGGCAGGCGCGACGGCGCGACGGCCGCCTCCACCACCACCGGCGCGTCCCAGAGCGCCCGCCCGCCGGGGAACGGAGCGTCGTCGCGCGGCCTCGCCTCGGCGCCGAGCAGGTCGACCGCGAGGCGGGTCTGCTCCTCGACGTCCTCGGACCAACCCTCCAGGCGCAGCTCGACGCCAGCGGGCGTGACCAGCGCCGCCGTGACCAGCGGCACGGCCCGCAGCAGCGCCGCGGCGCGATCGAGCCCGCCGGACACCAGGATGGTGCGCCGGGCACGCGGCCGGGGCCGCAGCTTGAGCGCCGCCTGCACGATCACCCCGAGGGTGCCGATCGAGCCCGTCACCAGCCGGCAGAGGTCGTAGCCGCTCACGTTCTTGACGGTGCGGCCGCCCGCGCGCACCCGCCGGCCGCCGCCGGTGATCAGCTCGACCTCGAGGACCAGGTCGCGGACGGGGCCCACGGCCAGGCGGCGGGGCGAGGATGCGGCGGCGGCGATCACCCCGCCGACCGTGGCCCTCTCCGGTGCGTCAACTGGCCACTCCTGGCCCTGCTCGGCGAGTATGCGATCGAGCCGGCCGCAGCCCATGCCGGCCTCGACCACCGCGATCATCTCGGCGGGCTGGTAGTCGACCAGGCGATCGAGCCCGGCCAGCTCCAGCTCCGCGTCCACCGGGCTGGGATTGCCCTTGTCCAGGTGGGTGCGCCCGCCGACGGCCAGCAGCCGTCGCCCGCCGGCCCTGGCGGCGGCCACGGCGGCGGCGACCTCGTCGCGGGAGGCCGCCGCGATCAGATCCACGAACCCTCGGGCAGGCGCTCGACCGCTTCGGCCAGGTCCTGCCCGCGGGCCATGGCGAAGTCGCCGCAGCGCGCGCCGGACGGCAGCACCTTCCCCGGGTTGAGGGACCGCCCCGGGTCGAAGGCGGCCCGGGCGCAGTCCTGTGCGGCCAGGTCGTCGGCGCCGAACAGCAGCGGCATCAGGTCCCGCTTCTCCAAGCCGATCCCGTGCTCGCCGGACAGCACCCCGCCGGCCTCGACGCAGGCGCGCACGATCTCCTCCGAGGCGGCGAGCACCCGCTCCAGGGTGCCGGGCACCCGCCGGTCGAACAGCAGCAGTGGGTGCAGGTTGCCGTCGCCGGCGTGGAACATGTTGACCACGATCAGGTCGTAGCGCCCGGTGATCTCGTAGACGCGGGCGAGCACCTCGGTCAGCTTGGCGCGCGGGACCACCGTGTCGTGCAGGTAGTAGTGGGGCGCGATCCGCGACACCGCGCCGAGCGCGCTCTTGCGACCCTTCCAGAGCCTGGCCCGCTGCCCCTCGTCGCGAGCCACCTGGATCGAGCCGACGCCGTGCTCGCCAGCGACCCGCTCGATGATGGCCGCCTCCGCCGCCACCCCGCCAGGCAGCCCGTCGACCTCGACCAGAAGGACGGCGTCCACGTCGGTTGGGTAGCCGGCGTGGACATACGGCTCGATGACCTCCAGGATCCGGCGGTCGAGCAGCTCCATGGCCGCCGGGACCACCCCGGCGGCGATCACGCCGGCGACCGTGGCGGCGGCGTCGGCCACGGTCTGGAAGTCGAGCAGCATGGTGCGCACCGCCGGCGCGATCGGCGTGAGGCGCACACAGATGGCGGTGACGATCCCGAGGGTGCCCTCGGAGCCGACCACCAGACCGCGCAGGTCGTAGCCGGGGGCCTCCGGCCCCTCGGCGCCGAGTCGGACCAGCTCGCCGCCCGGCAGCGCGAGCTCGACCGCCAGCACGTGCCCGGAGGTCACGCCGTAGGCCAGGCAGTGCGGACCGCCGGCGTTGGTGGCCACGTTACCGCCCACGCTGGACGTCTGCTGGGACGAGGGGTCCGGGGCGAACACGAAGCCGAGCGGCCGCAGCCGCTCGGAGAGGTCGAGGTTGAGCACCCCTGGCTCCACCCATGCCAGCAGGTCGTCCGGACGGACCTCCAGGACCCTGTCCATCTTGGTGGTGACGATCACCAGCGCGCCCGCCATGGGCGTCGAGCCCCCGGCCAGGCCGGTGCCCGACCCGCGCGGCACCACCGCGAGCCCGTGCCGCTCGGCGATCGCCAGGCAGCCGGCCACCTGCTCGCGGCTCCTGGGGAACGCGACCAGGGAGCAGGCGCCCTCGATCATCGACGCGTCGCGGCTGTACAGCGCCAGCGCGAGCGGGTGGTCGAGCACCCCGCCGGCCCCGAGCAGCCGCGCAAGCTCCACCCTCGCCCGCTCCACCGCGGCCGGGTCCGCCCGTTGGTGAGGGTCCGTGCTCGCGATCATGCGCACCTCACCGCTCGCCCCGATGACGTTCTCGCGCCAATGACTTCGCGGTCAGGCTACCGGCCCGGCGGCGCGCGCGGGAGGGGGTGTGGACAACGCCGCCGGAAAGCGCCGCTCCAGCTCGAGATCCGCGATCTCCGTGCGGGGACGCTACCGTATGGTCGTGACGGACCAACCAGCGGAGGACCCGGAGCCAGTCGTGGCGAGCGTGGACACCTGCCGGTGGCGGTTCCCGGACCCGTCGACCGCGGATGCGGACGGCCTGCTCGGCTTCGGCGCGGACCTGGAGCCGGAGACGCTGGTTCACGCCTATCGCCAGGGAATCTTCCCCTGGCCGCACCCTGGGATGCCGCTGCCGTGGTTCTCCCCCGATCCCCGCGGGATCATCCGGCTCGACGGCCTGCGGACGTCACGGTCACTGCGGCAGCGGCTGCGGAACTCGGGATGGGAGACGACGGTCGACCGCGCCTTCGAGGCGGTGGTCGCCGCGTGCGCGGAGCGCTACCGGCCGGAGGGCACCTGGATCGTCCCGGAGTTGCGCGCCGCCTACTCGCGCCTGCACCGGCTCGGCCATGCGCACAGCCTGGAGGTCTGGCGGGGCGAGGACCTGCTCGGCGGTCTCTACGGCGTGAGCGTCGGGGGCGTGTTCACGGGGGAGTCGATGTTCCACCGCGCTACCGACGCCTCCAAGGTGGCGCTCGTGGACCTGGTCGACCGTCTCGCCGAGGCCGGCGGGCGCCTGATCGACGTGCAACTCGTCACCGACCATCTCGCCGCCCTCGGGGCGCGAGCGATGCCGAGGGGGAAGTACCTCAGCCTGCTCCACGATGTCCGCGACGAGCCCGTGCGCCTGCCGTCCGAGCGTCGCACCGTCGCCCGGCTGGCCCCTGGCCGCGGCGTAGGCTGATCGGCGGAGCTGGTGGCGTGGCCGATCGACCAGGAGGGTGCCCCCGATGAGTGGAGACGTGCTCGAGGCGCTGGCGGAGGCGCGGCGGCAGGGCCGGCCGGTGGTGATGGCGACGACCGTGCGGACGGAGGGGGACCCGCCGTCGGCGCCGGGCAACCGCGCGCTGTTCGCGCCGGACGGGGCGCTGCTGGCGGGCACGATCGGGTGCAACGGGCTGGACCGGCGCGGAGGAGCGGACGGTCACGAGCTGCTCGCGGCGGGCGACCGCTCGACCATCCGCCGCTACACCAGCTTCGAGGGCGAGCCTGGCGAAGGGGTGGTCGAGGTCTTCCTGGAGGCCTTCCGCGCCCGCCCGCGCCTGGTTGTGGGCGGCGGCGGTCCGGTGGCGGAGGCGCTGGCCACGATCGGCGAGGTGGTCGGTATGGCCGTCCGCGCTGACAGGCCCGGCTCGGCCGAGTTCGCGAGCGCCATCGAGACCCTGGGTCCCCGGGACGCCGTGGTGTTCGTGGACCACGATGATCCGGAGCTGCTGCCTTCCCTCACCGCGGTCCTGGCTGGCGAGGCGGGCTATGTCGGGGTGATGGGCAGCCGCCGCCACACGCCCGGGTTCGTGGCCAGGCTCCGCGACGCCGGGGTCGACCTCAGCCGGCTGCGGAGCCCCACCGGGCTGGACCTCGGGGCCCGCGTACCGCCCGAGATCGCGCTGTCCATCCTCGCGGAGATCATGGCCGTCACCCACGGCCGGCCCGCCTCGAGCCTCAGTATCGTGCCCGCCCACGGGGCGCCCTGAGGAATTGAACGGCCGGGGGCGGGGGAGACGCCCAGGAAAAGGCCCCGAGACAGCCCACGGATATGGTGGACCCGTGGAGCTCCTCGGGGCCCTTCACCCCAGAACGGCGACCTTTCGACCCGCCCTCGGGGGGCGGACCACACCGCACGAAGGGCCGCGTCGCCCAGGCGGTCGGCGCCCGACCCCCGGATGGGACCGTGGCGCCCGGTCCGGCGCCACCACGCCCGACCTGCCGTCCACCGGCTCGAACAAGATTCGTCCCGGTGCAACGGACTGTGGCAGACTGGCCGCTTTGCAGTCAATCCCTCTTCCGTCCGTTTTGCCGGGTGACATGGGCAATACGGCGTAGATTCGCCTCACGGAACGAACGTAGGGCATCTGAGGCAGCAACTGTAACCCGGGTGGGGGACGCGTTCGTCCGGAAGGCGGAGCCTCGGAGTGAGCGGGTACGCTGCGCTGAGACCGCCCCAACGCGCCGATACCAGAAAGGAACGCACACGACGATGCCCATCCAGGCCGGCGAGGAAGCACCCGATTTCGAGCTCAAGGACCAGGACGGCCAGGCGCGCCGGCTCTCGGACTACCGCGAGAAGAAGAACGTCGTGCTGGTGTTCTACCCCCTGGCCTTCTCGGGCATCTGCACTGGCGAGCTGTGCCAGCTCAGGGACGATCTCGGCAGCTTCGACAACGAGGAGACCACCACGCTGGCGGTCTCGGTCGACTCTCCCTACGTGCTCAAGGCCTTCGCCGAGCGCGAGGGCTACCGGTTCACGCTGCTGAGCGACTTCTGGCCGCATGGCGGAGTCGCCAGGGCCTACGGGGTCTTCAACCAGGAACGCGGCTTCGCGATCCGCGGCACGTTCATCGTGGACAAGCTGGGGATCGTGCGCCACATCACCGTCCACCAGCCGAGCGAGGCGCGCGACCCGGAAGAGTACCGGCGCGCGCTCGCCGAACTGTAGGGCGGCGAGCACCCGATGGCGAAGCGGGAGACGATCGCGCTGCTCGGAACCGGGATGATGGGCTCCGGCATGGGGCGCAACCTGCTCGACGCGGGGTTCGCCGTGCGGGCCTGGAACCGGACGTCCGCCAAGGCCGAGGCGCTGGCCGCGCTCGGCGCGACCGTGGCGAGGTCACCGGCGGAGGCGGCCAGCGGCGCCGGGATCCTGCTGACCATGCTGGCCGATGGGGAAGCGGTCGAGGCCGCGGTGGCGGGACCGCCGGGGGCGCTGGCCGCGCTCGGCGACGGCGCTCTGTGGGTGCAGTCGAGCACCATCGGCGTGGACGACACCGACCGGCTGGCGCGGTTGGCCCGCCAGCACGGCGTCGGGTTCGTCGACGCGCCAGTGCTCGGCACCAGGCTGCCAGCGGAGCAGGGCGAGCTGACCGTGCTCGCCTCGGGGCCGGAGACCGCGCGCGAGCGCTGCGAGCCCGTGTTCGACGCGATCGGCTCGCGCACGATCTGGCTCGGCCAGGCGGGCGCCGGCACCAGGCTGAAGCTGGTCGTCAACACCTGGCTGAACGGCATCCTCGCCGCGCTGGCGTCGACGATCGCGCTGGCCCGCGCGCTGGACGTGGACCCGGAGCAGTTCCTGAGCACCATCGAGGGCTCGCCGCTGGGGACGGCCTACGCCCGCATGAAGGGCGACCTGATGATCGCGGGCGACTATCCGACGTCCTTCACTGTGACGCTGGCGGCCAAGGACGTCCGACTGGCGCTGGAGGCAGCCGCCGAGCACGGTGCGGACCTGCCGGTCCTGCGGGTGATCGCCGACCTCTACCGCGACGCGATCGACCGCGGCCTCGGAGGCGCGGACATGGCCGCCATCTACGAGGCCACCCGCCCTCGACCCTGAGCTGACTGCCGGCCGGCCGGCAGTCGAGGCGAGCCTCGGGGCGACCCGCGCCGCGTGGACCCTGGGCCGCCCGGGCCCGCGCCGCGTGGGCCCCGCGCCGCGTGGGCCAGGGCCTACTCCTACACTCACGCGCGCTCGGCTACGCTACGACATTCGATGACCGCAACCCCTGGGACCTTCGGCGTGCGGTCGATGACCGCGCCGCTTCGCAGCGTGGCGCTCCGCACCCCTACGACCGTCGGCGACTTCGTCTCGGCCGGCTGGCGGCCGCCCGACCAGGCCATGCTGCTGGACCAGCACCGGCGCCTGGCCGAGCTGCTCGGCGAGCTGGGTGCCGAGGTGGTGGTGCTGCCGCCGCTGGACGGCCTGGTGGACGCCTGCTTCGTGTACGACCCGGTGCTGGTCACGGGTGCTGGGGCGGTGGTGCTGCGCAGCGCCAAGACGATCCGGTTCCCCGAGGCGGCGCCGCTGGTCGCCGACCTGGAGGATCTCGGCGTGCCGGTGGTCGGGCGGCTGGACGGCGCGGCCGTGGCCGACTGCGGGGACCTGCTCTGGCTGGACGAGCGGACCCTGCTGGCGGGCCGCGGCTACCGCACCAACGCGGAGGCCCACCGTCAGCTGGCCGCCGTCCTGGGGGCCGAGGGGGCGGTCCTGGAGCGCTGCGACCTGCCGCACGACCTTGGGCCGGGACACGTCCTGCACCTGCTGTCGGTGGTCTCGCCGGTCACCGAGGACCTGGCCGTGGTGTTCGAGCCGCTCGCGCCCGTGCCCCTGCTCGAAGAGCTGCGGGCGCGCATGATCCGCTGGCTCGCGGTCGATCCCGAGGAGTACGCCATGCTCGCCGCCAACGTGCTGGCGGTGCGGCCCGGGGTGGTGGTCATGGCCGACGGCAACCCGCGGACCCGCCGCGCGCTGGAGGCCGAGGGCTGCGAGGTCCACGTCTACGAGGCGTCCGAGCTGTCCAAGGGCGACGGCGGTCCCACCTGCCTGACCCGCCCGCTGCTCAGGGCCCCGTAGCCTCGCCTGGCCGGGCACGCAGGGTCGCCTCACGCCGGGTCATGGCTGTGACGGGGCGGGCCGTCGGCGGGCACGGAAGGCGGCCACGCTCTCGCGGTGCGCGCAGAGTTCGGAGCAGAAGCGTTTCCGCCGATTCTTGGACATGTCGACAAATGCCTCTCGGCAGCTCGGCGAGGCGCAGGTGCCGAGCCGCCCGGCGCCCTCGTCGCAGAGCACCACCGCCAGCCCCATGCCCGCCGCGCTCGCGATCCTGTCGGCCAGGCTGGCGCCGGTCGGCTGGAAGTGCAGGTGCGGCTGGCCGCCGTGGGTGGTGACGTGCGGCGTCGCGCTGGCCTGCTCCAGGACGTGGTTGATGCGCTCGCCCGCGGTCTCCGCGTCGCCGGCCGTGAACACCGCACGGAGGTCGGCGCGTAGCCGCCGCACCGCCTCGAGGTCGCCCGCGCCGGCGCGGCCGTCCTGGTCGTGCGCGCGCAGGAAGGCTCGGAGCGCGGCGAGGTCGGTGAGCTCGTCGATCCCTGTCACGGGCTGCAGCGTGTTGACCAGGTCGACCGCCAGCCTGACCGGCGCATCTGTGTAGTGGGTGAAATTCATTTGACGTGTCACTGGCTGAAGTCTACGGTCGTGACTGACGATAACAACTTTGCTTGTTACATGCAGGGGGGTTGTCGCCATTCGGAGCGAGAGAAGCCTTGGAGGGGACCATGCAGGCCCTGTTGTCGATGGAACTGGGCGAGCAGCGCAGGCAGGACCTCCTGCGTCAGGCCGAGCGCGCCCGTCGGGTCCGCAGGGCCCGTCGGGCCCGCTCGGCCCGTGCCGGTCGTGGCACGCCGTGGGGGTGGCGGGCGGCCGCCGGTCGGGTCCTGGTCCGGGCCGGCGTGCTCGCCTCAGGCACGGCGCTCGACGATTCCATGGTGGTCGTGCGCCACCGCCGCCGCCCAACCACGATCGCGGTGGTCTGGAGCGACCGGGGCGCGCTTCCCGGCGGAGCGCCCGCTTCCATGCGGCTGCGCGGCGACCGCTCCGGGAGCCGGTCGTAGCCTGATGTCGCCGCGGCCAGTACTGGCCGCGGCGATGCCCGATCGCGCTGGACAGCTCCGCGGAGGGTGCGGGCCACCAGGTCGCCCAGGGCCGCATCGCCTCGAGCCGTCCAGCCCCACTGCGACGGTTCCTGCAACGTGAGCCCGCCGCTGAGGAAACGGCGAATCACCGGCCGACGCGGTCCACAGGCCCTGACCGCGGCTGTCCACAGACTCGCGGATAGCCGTCCCGGCGCAAACCCCGGGGCCCTATCATGCTGTGCTTACCAGACGATTGGGGTGTCGACAATTTTCCGGATGGCCTTCATGACGACCCGGGGGGGAGCCCATGAACGTCGCCCCGCCGACGGAGCAAGGTCCTCCCGGACAGGGGAAGCCCCGGCCGGGCTGGCGGCGCCTCCCGCGTGGACTGGCACGACGCCTGCGCCCGCGGCTCCCGGCGCGCCCGAACCGTGCGCCTCAGCCTCGGGACCCGGCCGCTCCGGTGCCCGACGAGCGGGGTGGGGCTCCCACCGAGCCGGTGCGTCCGCCGCCCGCGAGCCCTGACCAGCAGGAACCTCGACCGGAGCCCGGGCCGGGGCCGGGGGCCGATGTTGGGCCGGGGGCCGATGTTGGGCCGGGGCCGGGGGCCGATGTTGGGCCGGGGGCCGATGTTGGGCCGGGGCCGGGGGCCGATGTTGAGCCGGGGCCCGAGGAACGGCGGCCGGTGTGGCGCCGGGCGGTCCCCGCGCTCCGCGTGGTCGCCCGTCCCCAGCCGGGGAGCCTGCTGGTCTGCCTGGGCCTATCCGTGGCCATGTTCTGGCGGGTCTGGCAGGACCCGTCGCACCGGCTGCTCAGCACGGGTGCTGGCGACGGGGCGATCATGATGTGGTTCACGCGCTGGACTCCCGCGGCCCTCGGGCACGGGCTGAACCCGCTGTTCAGCGACTATCTGAACTTCCCGCACGGCATCAACGTGATGTGGAACACGTCGCTGCTCCTTCCCGGGCTGCTGCTCGCGCCCATCACCGTCGCCTTCGGCCCGGTGTTCAGCTTCAACCTGCTGAGCACCCTTTCGCTGGCGCTGTCCGCGTGGTGCGCCTACCTGGCCTTCCGGCGCTACGTCCGGAGCAACCTGGCCGCCCTCATCGGCGGGCTCGCCTACGGCTTCTCGCCGTACATGCTCGCCCAGAACCGCGGGCACCTGCACCTCAGCCTGGCGTTCCTGCCGCCGCTGCTGTTCCTGGCGGTCGACAACATCCTGGTGCGCCAGCGCCGGCCCGCGTGGCTGTCCGGCGCCGTCCTCGGGGTCATGGCGGCCTGCCAGGTGTTGATCGGAGAGGAGGTCTTCGCGCTGGCCGCGCTCGTGCTCGCGGCCCAGGTGCTGGTCATGATGCTGCTGTTCCCGCGGCACATCGCCCGCAAGGCCCCGTATGCGGCGATCGCGTTCGGCACGGCGGCGGTCGCCTTCGCCGCCATCGCCGGCTACCCCATCTGGTTCCAGCTGTTCGGGCCGCAGCACATCACCGGCGACATCCAGAGCGGCAGCAACCGGTATCTCGTCGACCTGTGGAACCTCATCACCCCGACCCGGATCCAGGCAGTGGTGCCGGCCTCCGCCACCGGCATCACCTCCCGGTTCACCGGCAACTTCGCTGAGACCAACGGCTACATCAGCATCCCGCTGATCCTGGTCGTGCTGTTCACGGCGGGGCGCTGGGCGTGGTCCAAGGCCGTGGTCAGAGTGGCGTTCCTGCTCGCGCTGCTGTCGGTCCTGCTGTCGCTGGGGGACCACCTCCACATCCGCGGCCGGATCACCGGCATCGCGCTCCCGTGGAACGCGTTGCAGAACCTCCCGCTGCTGGAGAGCGCGGTGCCCAACCGCTTCATGCTGCTCACCATGCTCTTCTGCGGGCTGCTGCTGGCGGTCTTCGTCGACCAGGCGCTGCGATGGCGCTGGGCCGAGCGGGTGCCCGCGGCCCTGCTGGTGATCGCCGTGATGGTCGCGCTGGCGCCCCGCCTGCCCCTGGACGGCGGCCGGCTCCAGGCGCCCGAGTTCTTCACCGGAGCCGCGGTGCGGCGCGTGCCGCAGGGCAGCGTGGTGCTGGTCGCGCCCTATCCGGGGCCCGGCTCCTCCGTCGCCATGACCTGGCAGGCACTGGCCGGCATGCGCTACCGCATGCCGGGCGGCCATTTCGTCGGCCCGCGGGCCGACGGCAGGCCACGGTACGGCGGCCGCGCGAACCGGCTCACCGGGAAGCTCATCCAGCTCGGCGCGGGCTGGGACCCTCCCGAGATGGACCCATACCTCCGGCTCACGTACTCCTACAACCTGGTCCAGCTGAAGGTGAGGACCGTGGTGGTCGGCCCGATGCCCGACGAGCTCCGCCGCGCGAATACGGTCGGGATGCTGACCGACCTGCTCGGCCGGCCGCCTTCCAGAGAGGGCGGGGTGGACGTCTGGTGGGACGTGCGCCCGCAGCGGATCATGGACGAGGCAGCCCGCGGCCTCGGATAGCGCGGCCGTTAATGGGGTACCATCCAACCCCGAATTCAGGCCGTTGCCGGACCGGTTCCATTGGTGGCCCGACCGGCCGTCCCGTCAGGGAGCCCAGCTTCAGGAGTTCACTTCAGTGAGCAGTGCATACGCGCAGTCCATGACCGATCCGGCGCCGCCAGACGTGAGTGTCGTCCTGCCCTGCTACAACGAGCGCGATCACGTCGAGCAGGAGATCAAGCGCATCCGCGCGTCGCTGGAGTCCGCGGGCATGACCTACGAGCTGATCTGCGTGGACGACGGCTCCACCGACGGGACCCGCGAGGCCCTCAAGAAGGTCCCGGACGTGCGGCTGATCCTGTTCAACCGAAACCAGGGCTCCGGCACCGCGCGCCGCATCGGCACGCAGGAGGCCACCGGGCGGGTGGTGGTCTGGACCGACGCGGACATGACCTACCCCAACGAGCTGATCCCGGACCTGGTCCGCGAGCTGGACGACAACTACGACCAGGTCGTCGGCGCCCGCAGGTCCGAGGCCGGCACCTACAAGTTCTTCCGCGTTCCGGCGAAGTGGGCCATCCGCCGGCTGGCCTCCTACCTGACCAGCTCGACCATCCCGGACCTGAACTCCGGGCTGCGGGCGTTCAAGCGCTCGGTCGCCGAACCCTACCTGCGGCTGCTGCCGCCAGGGTTCTCGTGCGTGACCACCATCACGCTGGCGTTCCTGTCCAACGGCCACCAGATCAAGTACGTCCCGATCGACTACTTCAAGCGCGCCGGGCGCTCGAAGTTCCACCCGTTCAAGGACGCCTACAACTACATCCTCCAGGTCCTGCGGATGGTGATGTACTTCAATCCGCTGCGGGTGCTGATGCCGGTCGGGCTCACGCTGTTCGCCGCGACCTTCGTCAAGCTGGTCTGGGACCTGGTCGTGCACCACTTCCGGGTCACCGGCTCGACCGTGCTGATCGGCACCGCCGGGTTCAACATCATCGCGATCGGCCTGCTCGCGGACCTGGTGGTCAAACGGACGGCGACGGACTGACGCGGGGGCCTGGAGAGGTGGCCGCCGGTCCGGGCACGAGCCGCCCTCCTCGGACCCGCTCGCGCCGCCTGCGCAACCTGCTGCGGCTGGTGGTGCTCGGGATCTTCGCCGCCGCGCTGGCGGTGGTGCTCGCCCGCCGCTGGAGCGAGGTCCGGCCGCTGCTCCACAGCCTCTCGGTCGCCGGCGTCGGGCTCGCCGCGGCCGCGGTGGTAGCGGGCATCTACGCGAGCTTCCTGTGCTGGCGCGCGGTGCTCACCGACCTCGGCTCGCCGGTCCCCCCCGGTGGGGGCATGCGGATCTTCTTCCTCGGCCAGCTCGGCAAGTACCTGCCCGGCAGCCTTTGGCCGCTGCTGGCGCAGATGGAGCTGGGCCGCGACTACAAGGTCCCACGGCGTACATCCGCCGCGGCGGTGGCGATCTTCCTGCTGCTGGTCCTCGGTACCGGCCTGCTGGTGGCGGCCGTCGCCCTGCCGCTGCTCGGCGGCGACGCCCCACGGCGCTACTGGTGGATCCTGCTGGTGCTGCCGGTGGCGGCGGTGCTGCTGTACCCGCCGGTGCTGAACCGAGGGCTGGCGATCCTCCTGCGGCTCGCCCGTCGCGAGCCGATGCCCAACCCGCTCTCGTTGCCCGGCGTGCTGAGGGCGGTGACCTGGAGCCTGGTGATGTGGCTGCTCTACGGGGTCCATGTGTGGATCCTGGCCCGCATGCTGGGCGTTGGGGGAGCCGGCGTCCTGCCGCGCTCGATCGGCGCCTTCGCCGCCGCCTGGTGCGTCGGCTTCCTGGTGGTGATCGCCCCCGCCGGCGGTGGCGCCCGCGAGGCCGCGCTGATCGTGCTGCTCGGGACGGGCGTCGGCGCCGCTCGGGCGACCGTGATCGCGGTCGTGTCGCGGCTGCTGTTCACCATCGGGGATCTCGGCTGGGGAGGAGGCGTGGCGCTGGCGGTGCGGCGCCGGCGCCGCTCGCCCGAGCGGGAGCACGAGTCGGTCGGATAGCTCGATCCGGACCGGCCGCTGGAGGTCCCGGGCCGTCAGTCGGGGAGCTCGGCCCAGATGGTGGTCCAGGGAAACGGCGTGGTCACCTCGCGGACCGTGCCGACGCTGGAGACCAGGCGCGTGAAGGAGCGCTTGGACCAGTGGTTCAGGTGGCCGGGGGTGTTGCCGAGGTCCTTGACGTAGCGGCCGGCGACCAGGTTGCAGGAGCGGAAGATCGGCTCGCGCGGCACCGACACCACCAGGTGCCGCCGCCCGACCCTGGCCATCTCGTGCAGCCCCCTGATCGGGTCGGTCAGGTGCTCGAGGACCTCCACCGCGACGACCAGGTCGAACTGGTGGTCCTCGAACGGCAGCGCATGCGCGTCGGCGTGGAGGAACTGCGGGCCCTGGTACGCCTTCCATTCGCTGCGCAGCCCAGCATCGGGCAGGTCCAGGGCCACCACGTCGTCGAAGCGGTCGTGGAGCTTGCCCGCGATCACGCCCTCGCCGCAGCCGACCTCCAGCGCACGTTTGGGAGCGCCCTGGGGGTCGCGGCCGATCCGGTCGAAGGCCTGCGCGAGGTTCGCCACCCACCGCTCGGTCAGCCAGCGGATCGCCGGGTTCTTCGAGGTGTACTTCGGCGTCGTGTTGCCGATGACGATGCCTGGCGTCTCCGGCTCGGTCCCGTGCTGGTACTCGTGTGTCACGACGGCCGACCTCCGGTGGTCTGGTCCGACTCCATGTGCCTCCTTCCGGCGCCATGCCGGTCCCCGGCCTCGCCGCCGGCCCGGTGAGCCAGGATGATAGCTCGTTACGGCCTGGTCGTTCCCCGCCGTCGCGCCGTTCGAGGCGGGACGGGGTGCGGCGGCACCGGCCTTCTCGCCCCTACCACAGCTGCTGGTTGCCCGGCCCCGTCCAGCTCGGAGCCGAGACGGATGGCACGCAGTTTATGGGCCCCACGGCACTGTTCGGACGGTGCGGGAGGGTCAACGCTTATGGAGCGGGACCAGGGCTCGCAATGAGCCCGACAGCGGGCCTCGAAAAGGAGGCAGTCGATGTATGTGTTCGCGGTTGCGGCGCTGCTCGGCCTTGCCGTCGTGGCGATCGCCATGATCGCGGAGCGCTACTTGAACATCGTCCAGGAGTTCTTCGCTTTCGTGGTGGCCGCGCTGGGCATCGGGGCGGCGTGGCTGGCCGACTTCAACATCTTCAGCCTGTGGGGCATCGGCGTGCGCTACCAGTGGGTCGGCATCGGCCTGACGGGACTTGCGCTGGCCGGGATTGCACAGGTCTGGCGCGCGATCCTCGGCCTGCTCACCGGCCTGATCCGGAGGTACAACGACGAGGCCGAGAGCATCGAGAAGAGCCAGGGGCTGCGCCGGGTGGCGTGAGCCAGCGGTGGCGGCATCCAGGAGCACCGGCGGAGCGACCGCCGGTGCTCCTGCCGTAGAGGGTGATACCCCTCGGTCGCTGAGCCCCGACGGTGTCACACGAGCGCCCGGACGGTGGTCACAGGTCGTCCGGCTCCCGCCGGTGGGCGTGGCCCAGGTGCTCGACCGTTGCGTCCGACCCGGGAAAGTAGATGCTGACGTGCCCGTCGGCCTCCCAGCGGACCCGCCACGGCGGCTGCCCGTCGGGGCCCTCCAGCGCGATGATCTCGCCGTCGCGCTCGGGCTCGCCCAGATGCCTACCCTTGATGACCACACGATCGCCGACTGTCGCGTGCATCCTGGCCTCCTGTCGCGTCGCGCCTCGAGGCCTGTCGCACCCCTACCTTCCGCCATCGGCGGCATGCGAGGAAGGACTGTTGGTCCCGGTTCGCAGGGGTCCTGCCGTCGCCGTTCCGGCGCAACGCGGCGGTCCCGGGCGCCGACGGCGCCGGAGAAGCCGGGGGTGCCGCGGGCGACGATGTCCAGGTCGACGTCGGGGCCGAGTTCTTGCCGCGGGCGTGGACTTGGAGGATGGCGCGGCGTTCTCGTCGGGTGGGTAGGGATGCGCTGCCGCCATGTGGACCTCCCCGGTTTCAGGGCCGGTCTCTCCACGCCGATGCAGATGCCCCATAGATCCAGGTCATGAACGGGCCGGCTCGACCTCGGCTGGCTGCCAGGCGGCGAGCACCAGCAGGTCCCGTACCGACAGCATGCCGATGACCTTGCCGCGCTCGACCACGGGAAAGTGGCGGATCCCGAACTCCAGCATGCGGTTGGCGACCTCCTGCGCGTCCTCGTCAGGGCCGACACTGGCCGGCGCGACACTGAGGTAGCTGGCCACCCGGGTCGTGGCCATGTCGGCGTCGTCGGCGACCGCCCGTGCCAGGTCCCGCTCGGTCACGATGCCGACAAGCTGGTCGTCGTCCAGCACCGCCAGGGAGCCGATGTCGTGGACGAGCATGCGTCGCGCGGCTCTGGCCAGACTCTGGCCGGCGTCGATGGTCACGGCCACGGGGCGGTAGAACTCCTTGACCTGCATGGTCCACCTCCCTGCACAGTCCCGCCAGCCATAGAGACCGTACCGCGGCGGGCGCGCGTGGCCGAGGGGCGAAGAGCCCCTGAAGGCCGGGACGATCACCCCAGCGATCTCAAGCTGTGTGGGCTCCGGCTGTCAGGTCGTCCCGGTGTGCGATCGCGTCGGTGATGGCGGCGACCAGAGGCCCCGTGTCGTCGGGAACGAGTGGGACGTCGCCGTGGCCGTGCAGGCTGCCCTGCAGCAGCGTGACCAGGACGGCCTGGGCGATCGGCAGGAGATTGGCAGCCTGCTCGAACACCAGCGAGCGCGGCCCGTCGATCACCTCGCTGCTGACCTCCTCGCCGCGGTGGGCTGGCAGGCAGTGCAGGAACACCGCGTCGGGCTTGGCGGCTGCCAGCAGCCGCTCATCGACCCGGAACGCCTCCAGCACATGCGCCCGTGCGGCGCGCGCCCGGTCCGGGTCGTGCATCGACATCCAGGCGTCGGTGACCACCGCGTCCGCGTCGCGGACCGCCGCCGTGGGGTCGAGGGTGAGCTGCACCCGACAACCGCACTCGGCGGCCAGCCCCCGCGCCCGCGCCACCACCGCGGGATGGGGCTCCAGGCCATATGGGGTAGCCACCACGATGTCCATCCCGGCCAGCGCCGCGGCCTCCAGCAGGCTGTGGGCGACGTTGCCGCCGTCACCGACATAGGCCAGCTTGTGACCGGCCAGCGCACCCCACCGCTGGCGCAGGGTGAGCAGCCCGGCCAGCGTCTGGCAGGGGTCGTGGTGGTCGGTGAGCGCGTTGACGACCGGGACGGAGCAGGCGGCGGCCACCTGGCGCAGGTCGGCGTCGGCGAACCCCCGGATCACGATCGCGCGGACGTAGTGGCTGACTATCCTGGCGGTGTCCTGGATGCTCTCGCCGCCGGTGCGCCGCAGCTCTCCCGGGTCGAGCATCAGCGGGATGCCGCCGAGGCGTGCGACCGCGGTCTGGAAGGCCAGGCGGGTGCGGGTGGAGGGCTTGGCGAAGTACAGCGCCACGGTGTCGCCCGCCAGCAGGTCCGCATGCTCGTGCGGCTCGGCCATGGCCGCGGCGGCCTGGTCGAGCAGCAATTGCAGGTCGGTGGAGTTCAGGTCCGCGATGCGCCGCAGGTCCTTCATCATCGCCTCCCTTGCCCGGACCGTGCCCTCGCCATCACCTCGGCGCGCGCTCCGGCTCGCTCCAGGCTTGCCCCACGGGAGCCGACGCACCAGGGCCCGCAGTCCCCTCTCCAGCGAGGCCATTGGCCGGCGAGCATCGCGGCGCCTCCTCGGCGGGACCGGCCCGAGGCCCCGCGGCGGCTGCGTGCACGGGCGGCTGATCCACAAGAGCAAGGGTCCCATGCTTGCGTGGCCGGTCGCCCCTACGCATCCAGGCGGCGGCGGCGTAGCGTGGTGTTCCGGGCGACCCGGCCGGGAGAACCTCCAGTTCTGCCCGGTATTGGCCAGCAGGCTGCCACGGTGATCGGCTCGCGAGGCCGAAGTGCGGTGACCGGCCCGACCAATGGGGCCGCCCGGGGTGCTTCCTTGGTCTGCCATGTCCAATGCGACACCCAGTGGGAGGACTCGGGATGGATGCGCATGACCACGACGCGATCGTGCACGACCATCAGCACGTGCACGTCACCCACTACCTTCGCCATGGAAGCGAGCCCGAGCATGAGCTCGCCACCCACGCCCACCAGCACGATCACCCCGCGCTCACTCACGAGCACCAGCAGCATGCCGATCCGGCCAAGGAGCACGGGCGCGAGGCGCACGTGCACGACCACCGCCACGCCGTACACGGGAGCACAGCCTCCTAGCGATCGGCCGATCAGCCCTCAGGTGGGTCGACCGCAACCGGCGACAGGTGGCGGCACCTTACGCGCGAGCCGCTCGAGCCTGCTCCCGCCTGCTGGCGACAACGTGGCGCGCGGTGAGTCTGGGCGTACGCGAGGAGTCGATGGTGATGACTGAGCTTCAGGTGCAGGTCATGACAGGACATGGGAACGTCGACCCGGGCGTGCGGGCCTATGCGAGGCACAAGATCGGCCAACTCGCCAAGGTCGTGCCAGGACCGGTGCTGCAGGCCCGGGTCACGCTCGAGCAGGCGCCGGATCGGGCCATCGAGCGACCCGCCCTTGCCAAGGCCACGCTCGATGTCAACGGCCGGCTGGTGCGCGCGCACGTCGCCGCACGGCAGTTCGACGAGGCGGTCGACCTGCTGGAGGCGCGCCTCCGCGACCGCCTGGAGCATCTGCACAGCCATCTGCGGGCGCGGCGCCGCCGTGCGGCGATCGGCGGGCCAGGCGAGTGGCGGCGCGGGGATGCGGCCGCGCGCCGGCCGGCCTGGTTCCCCCGTCCGCTCGAGGAACGCGCGGTCGTGCGGCGCAAGCAACTGGCGCTCATGCCCATGTCGCTGGAGGAGGCCGCGGTCGACCTGGAGCTGCTCGACTACGACTTCTACCTGTTCCGGGAGGCGGAGACCGGCCAGGATGCCCTGGTGCGGCGCAGCCCGGAGGGCACCCTGGGCCTGGCTGTCTCCGGCGGGCAGGCTCCGAACCTCAACGGCTGCACGGTCCCGGTCCGGCCCGCGCCGGCGCCGCCACGCCTGACCCTCGAGGAGGCGACCGGGCGGCTCGACCTCACCGGCGAGCCATTCATCTTCTTCGTCGACGCAACGACCGGACGGGGCAGTGTCGCCTACCGCCGCTATGACGGGCACTACGGGGTCATCACCGCGGCGGGAGCCGCTCTCCGGAGCCCACCGCGCTCGCCCAGTCCGGGACTCGCGTGATCGTCACGCGCGGGCCACGGACGGCCAATGTCATCCGCATCGGCGTCATGGCCCGCGAGCTTCTCGCGGAGCTGCGCCAGACCCCGATGGACCAGGCTGGCCGTGCGCGGCTGCGGCGGAGGCGTCCCGTCGTGCGGGACGGGACCGGCCGGAGCCGGCCGATTCCCAACGATCCGATGCCTACCTGTAGCCCCGGCGCGGATCGTGAGGGATGAAGGGGTGAGCGGGCGGCCGGCGGTGGGGCATCGGCTGTTGCCGCATACAGCGGACGTGGTGCTGGAGGCCTGGGCGCCGAGCAGGGAGAGGTGCCTGGCCGAAGCGGTGCATGGGCTGGTCGCGGTGTTCGCCGACACCGCCGGGATGGTGGCGGGCAGGTCGGTGGGGTTCACCCTGGGCCGGGCAGGCGACGAGGAGCTGCTGGTACGGCTGCTCGAAGAGGTGATCTACCTGGTCGAGGTGGAGGGGCTGGTGCCCGTGGAGGTCCACGTCGAGCCGGCATCCGATGGCGGCCTGGGCGGCCGGTTCGATGTCGTGCCGCTGGCGCCGGCCATGGTGGTCGGGCCGGCGGCCAAGGCGGTGGCCTGGCACCAGCTGTCGTTCGCGCCAGGACGGGCGGGCTGGACGTGCCGGGTCACCGTGGACGTGTAAGGGCCCGGCGCGCCTGCCCTCAGCCCTTGACCACCCCGACCGGGCGCAGGCGCGCGACGCGGCGGGCCAGGCCGGCCTGCTGGCAGGTGGCCACCACCTCGTCGACGTCCTTGTAGGCGGCCGGGGTCTCTTCGGCAAGGCCGCGGTCGGAGTCGGCACGCACCTCGACCCCGGCCTGGGCGAGCTCTGCGCGGAGCTGCCCGGCGCGGACGGAGCGGCGAGCCTGGTGGCGGCTCATGCGCCGCCCGGCGCCGTGGCAGGTCGACCAGAACGCGTCGCCGTCGGGCACGCCGGCCAGCACCCAGGAGGCCGTGCCCATGGAGCCGGGTATGAGGACCGGCTGGCCGCTGGAGGCGAGGTCGGCGGGGAGGTCCGGGTGGCCGGGCGGCAGCGCCAGGGTGGCGCCCTTGCGGTGCACGCACAGCAACCGCCGCTCTCCGTTGAGCTGGTGGGATTCGAGTTTGGCGAGGTTGTGGGAGACGTCGTAGACCAGCTCCAGCCGCCGGTCACCGGTGACCTGCGCGAACGCGTCACGGGTGGCATCGGCGAGCAGGTGGCGGTTGGCGCGGCCGTAGTTGGCGGCCGCGGCCATCGCGCCCAGGTAGGCTCGTCCCTCGGGGGAGGTGACCGGGGCACAGGCAAGCTGCCTGTCGGGCACCTCGATGTGGTAGCGGCCCATGGCGGCGAGCATCGCCTGGACGTGGTCGGAGCAGATCTGATGGCCCAGCCCGCGGGAGCCGCAGTGGATCATCACCGTCACCTGGCCAGCTTCCAGGCCGAACGCCGCCGCGGTCGCTGGCTCGTAGATCGCCTCGACGACCTGCACTTCCAGGAAATGGTTGCCGGAGCCGAGGCTGCCGAGCTGGCCGAGGCCGCGCTGGCGGGCCCGCTGGCTGACCTGGGCGGGGTCGGCGTCACCGACCGCGCCATGGTCCTCGCAGTGGTCCAGGTCGCGGGTGTCCCCGACCTCGTGCTCGACGGCCCAGCGGGCACCGCCAGCCAGCACCTGGGCAAGCTCGGCGTCGCCCCGCAGCCGCCACAGACCGCCGCGGCCGAGCCCTCGCGGGATCCTCGCGGCGAGCGCGTCCATCAGCGCGGGCAGGCACCCCGGCAGGTCGGCTCGGCGCAGGCCGGAGGCCAGCAGCCGAACGCCGCAGGAGATGTCGAAGCCGACCCCGCCGGGGGAGACCACACCGTCCCGCTGGACGTCGGTGGCGGCCACCCCGCCGATCGGGAAGCCGTAGCCCCAGTGCACGTCCGGCATGGCGTAGGAGGCCACCACGATGCCCGGCAGGGTCGCCACGTTGGAGACCTGCTCCATGGAGCGGTCCTCGACGACCTCGGGCAGCAGCGTCCTGGACGCGAACACGATCCCCGGCACGCGCATCGCACCGCGCTGCGGGATCCGCCACCGCACCGGCGTCTCCTGGACCAGCTCGGCGGTCGCCGCTGGCATCAGATTGCACCCCTTTCGTCCCGCGCGGCCGGAGATCCGGCTCGACGTCATCCACGGATGGCGTCAGGTGCGGCTCGGTCAGTTCGGTAGGAGCTGGGGGCGGCCCGGTCGCCGATCGAGCCGCGCCGCCAGAGCCCGAAGGACGTCGTCACGGGCCAGAATACCGACGGGCCGGCCGTTGTCGTCCACGACCGGCAGGCGGTTCACGCCACGCTCCACCATCAGCGCCACGGCTCGGGTCAGCGGCCAGTTGGCTACAGCGGTCGCGGGCTGGTGGGTCATCAGCTCGCCGACCCGGCAGCGGCTGAGCTCACGCTCGTAGCGGAGGAAGGGCCCGGTCGTCCGCACGGCCTCGCTGTCGATGGCGGCGGCGGCGAACAGGTCCCCCAGCGTCACGACCCCGACGACGCGTCCGTGCTCGACGACGGGTGCCCCGGACACGCCGGCTCGTTCCAGCCGGCGCGCGGCGACGTCTCCGGGGGTCTCAGGATCCAGGACCAGCACCTCGGCGTGCATGGCGTCGGCAACGGGCCCGAGCAGCCGGTCGAGCGTCTCATGCTCCTGGCTGACATCTCTCTGGGTCATGACGGTCGCCTCCTCGTCATTCTGAGCCTGCGTCTGGCGGCGGTCCGGTCGTACGGGCCTTGGTCCCGGCAAGATGGGGACCCGCACGCCCGGGGGGAAGGCCGGCGGGGGCCGCGGACCCGAGCCAGTCGTAGATCTCGTCCTCCTGCGCGTTGTGCAGCCGCAGGATGGCGTCCAGCCCGTAGAGCGTGCGACGCAGGTCCAGGACGTCCTCGACGGCGGGGCCGGTGGGCGGCAGGCTGTCGAGGAGGCGCCGGTAGCGGCGGACGAGGTGCGCGATCTCCAGGTGAGTCGAGCGCATGGCGCCGAGGGGGTCCTCGCCCCCGAGCAGGTCGGCCAGCCCCGCCGCCGCCAGCTCGTCGTCGCGCTGCTCGTGTGGGAGCAGCTGTCGCTGGAGGAAGCTGTCGACCTCTTCCAGGTCGTCAATCTGGCCGGGGCCGGGCTCCAGGCTGTCGGCGACCTCGCGGATGCGGTCCAGGCGGGGCGCCAGCTCGTCGTGCTCGCGGTGGAGCCGGTCGACGCGGTCGGCGAGCGGTCGCGGCGCGCGGGGCTGGGCCCGCCGCCGATCGCCGAGGGCGCGCAGGGCGTTGAGGATCACGGCCACGTCGATGGCCTCCTGGACGACCGCGCCGAGCACCGGGACCAGCCAGCCACCGGCGGCGACCAGCATCGCGGCCAACGACAGGCCCATGCCGGCCAGTACGCTCTGCAGTGCGATCGAGCGGGACCGGCGGGCGATGCGCATCGCCTCGCCGAGCCGGTCCAGCCGGTCGACCGCGAGCACCACGTCGGCCGCCTCCGACGAGGCGGTCGCGTCGCGGGCGCCCATGGCGACGCCCACGTCCGCGACGGCCAGGGCGGGGGCATCGTTCACGCCGTCGCCGACCATGATGGTCACGCCCTGCTTGCGCATGGCCCGGACCGCATCCACTTTGTCCGCCGGGTCCCGTTCCGACAGCACCTGGTCGACTCCCACCGCCACGCCGATCGATTCGGCAACCTCGGCGTGGTCGCCGCTGACCATCACGACCCGCCGGATGCCGGACCGACGCAGGCCGCGCAGGACCCTGGCGGCGTCTGGCCGCAGCGGGTCCTCCAGGACCAGCGCGCCCGCCAGCTGCCCGTCGACCGCCGCGAACACGCAGGAAGCCCCGTCCAGCGCGCCACGGCGCCGCAGCGCGCGGGCTGCCGGCGGCAGCTTCGCGCCCGCCGCCCATTCGGCGTTGCCCAGCGCCACGGCGTGGCCGTCGACCATGCCGCGGACACCGGCCCCGTGCCGTTCCTCGACCTCGGTCGGGAGCGACAGCGCCAGCCCGCGTTGCCGCGCGGCGGCGGTGATCGCGGCGGCCAGCGGGTGGGGAGAGGCCTGGTCCAGCGAGGCGGCCAGGCGCAGCAGCTCCTCCTGCGCGAGCCGGCCGAAGCTGTTGACATCGCGAAGACGCGGAGTGCCGGCGGTCAGCGTCCCGGTCTTGTCCAGCAGCAGCACCTGCCCGGTTGCCAGCGTCTCCAGTGCGCCGCCGTCCTTGACGATCACCCCTCGGTGGGCCGCTCTCGACATGCCGGAGACGATCGCGACCGGTGCGGCCAGGATCAGCGGGCACGGGGTCGCCACCACCAGCACCGCCAAGCCGCGCACGGGGTCGCCCGACAGCAGCCAGGCGGCTCCCGCGATCAGCAGGGTGAGCGGCACGAACGCCAGCGCGTACCGGTTGGCCAGGCGGACGAATGGGGCCTTGCGCGCCTGGGCCTGCTCCACCAGGCGCAGGATGCCCGCATACGTGCTCTCCGCCGCGACGGCCGTGGCTCGCAGGTCGATCGCGGGACCGGCGTTCACCGCTCCGCTGCGGACCGGGTCGCCGCGTGCCCGCTCGACCGGCAACGACTCCCCGGTCAGCGCCGACTCGTCCAGGACGGCATGGGCCGCCTCCAGCGTGCCGTCCACGGGGACGACCTCGCCCTGCATGACGAGCAGCAGGTCACCCCTGGCCACCTCGCCGACGGGAACCGAGACCAGCTCGCCGCGCTGGTGGCGGTGGGCGCTCCGTGGGGCCCGCTCCAGCAGCGCTTGGAGCTCCCGGACGGCTCTCCCGCTGGCGTGCGCCTCGAGCGCCCGCCCGCTCGCCAGCATCAGCGCGATCACCGCGCCGGCCAGGTACTCGTCGAGCAGCACCGCGCCCGCCATCGCCAGCAGGGCGATCAGGTCGACGCCCAGCTCGCGCCTGCGCAGCTCGGCCACGAACGATCCGAGCAGCGGGACGATCCCGAGCAGGGTGGTCAGCGCCCACGCCAGCGACGCCTCACCCGGCAGGCCGAGCAGGACGAGGATCCCACCCGCCGCCAGGCCGAGAATCGAGACGCTCAGCAGCAGCCCGGTGGCACGCCCGCGCGACCCACGCCCGCCGCGCGACCCACGCCCGCCGCTCGACCGCCGGGCCGCGGAGCGGTCGGGATTCGCGAGAGGTTCCGTGGCCTGTCCTCCTCTGCCCTCGCCATCGTCAGAGCCGGTGCGATCGCGGCCATGCGGGCACGGTGTCGTCCCGGCCGTAACCGAGCTCGTTGACGACAGCGACCACACCGTCGATGACCTGCGCGAGCTGGCCGATCTCCCGTGCCTGGCTGCGCAGCTCGACGGCGCCCCGCAACCGCACCAAGCCCTCGTGCACGTGGACCTCGATCGCGTCCTCGGGAAGGTCGAGGGTGGCCCGGAGCACGCCGTGACGGATCCGGCCGGCGATCTCGTCGTCGCCGCGCAGGAACACGCGAAGCAGGTCCCTGCGACTGACGATGCCCACGAGCCGCCCCTGCGCGTCGACCACGGGCAGGTGGTGGACGCCGCGGCGGTGCAGCAGTCTGGCGGCCTCGGGCACCGTGGCGTCGGGGGCGATGACCGCTGCTGGCCGGCTCATGCATTCCTCGGCGACGATCGCGGCCGCCTTGCGCCGCTCGCGGCGCCGGGCCGCGCCCTCCAGGAACGGCACACGGCCACTCGGCCGGTATTCCTGTTTGAGGGCGAGATCGGTGTCGGAGACGATGCCGACCAGCCGGTCGCCCGCCTCGACCACCGGCAGCGCGTGGATGCCGCGCTCGCGCATCCTGCTGATGAGCTCCTTGTAGGGTGTGCCTCGCGTGGCGGTCACCAGGTCGGTCGACATGACGTCGGCGACGGTCGGATACATCGAGCCACCTCCTGCTCTACTGCTGTACTGCTGTACCGCTTTGGCCCAGGCTCAGCTTCCCGCCCCCCGGCACCGTGCGCAGCGGTCGCAGGACCCGGCCTGGTGGGGACCATCGACCCGCGGTGCGCAGGCCGGTTGGTCAGCTCCGCCGGCGGGAGGGTGTGATAGTGGTGAGGGTGCGGATGTAGTTGGCTCGCTCGTAGGCGGCGGAGTCCGGCACCTTCTGGCGGCTGGCCGCGCCGCGGATCTCGGCCACCGAGCCGTGACCTTGGCGTTCGAGCCAGCCGCGCAGCTCCGCCTCCATGTTGGCCAGGTGTTCGGGGCCGTAGAGCAGCAGCGCGGAGGTGGTCATGGCCACGTCGGCGCCGGCCAGCAGCGCTTTGGCGGCGTCCAGGCCGCTGTGGATGCCGCTGCTGGCGGCCAGGGAGGTTGGGAGCTGGCCGTAGAGGATGCCGATCCAGCGCAGCGGCAGGCGCAGCTCTGCCGGGTCGCTCAGGTTGAGCGTGGGGGTGACCTGGAGGGTGTCGGGGTCGACGTCGGGCTGGTAGAAGCGGTTGAACAGCACCAGTCCGTTGGCGCCGGCGTCGATCAGTTGCAGCGCCAGGTTGCCAAGGGCGCTGTAGAAGGGGCTGAGCTTGATCGCCAGCGGGATCCCGAGTTGGTCCCGGACGGCGCGGACCAGGGTGGTGCAGCGGGTCTCGATCTGGTGGCCGGCCATGCCGAAGTGGGTGGCGATGAAGTAGAGGTTGAGCTCAACGGCGTCGGCGCCGGCCTCTTCCAGGAGCGGGGCGTATTGGACCCAGGTGCCGGGGTTGACGGCGTTGAGGCTGGCGATGACCGGGATGTCGAGGGCGGCCTTGGCTTCGGCGACCATCGTCAGGTAGCCGTCCGGGCCGGTGTTGTAGCTGCGGAGCCTGGCCAGCGACCGTTCGGCGGGTTGGTGGCTGGGGGGGCCGGCGGTGATCTGCTGGAGCACGCGGGCTTCCTCGGTGAGCTGTTCCTGGAACAGGGAGGGGAGCACGACCGCGCCCGCGCCGGCCTTCTGGAGGCGGCGCAGGTCCTCCAGGCTGCCGGTCAGTGGTGAGGCGGATGCCACCAGCGGGCTGCGCAGCTCCAACCCCAGATAGCGGGTCTGCAAATCCACCATGACGTCAGCCTCCTCGGCCCATGGTCGGAGCCAGGGCCGGCGTCCGGGTCCCAACCCCACGTCGAGGGTGACGCCTCCCGGGTCCGGCGACACCGGCCGGATGTCCTCATCCGGTAGAGGCCATCGGCCCTCGGCCTCAGCCCTCCGCCTCGGCCCTCGGCCCTCGGCGAGGGTCACGCGCTCCGGGCCGCTCCGGCGGCGACCAGGTAGGTCGCGCAGGTCCTGAGGCTGTCCATGGTCGGGTAGTCCCGCTCGGGGATCTCGACGCCGGTCCGTTCCTGTAGCGCGAGGATCAGGTTCAGGAAGTCCATGGAGTCGATGTCGATCTGGTCCTGGAACGGGATGTCCGGGTCCAGCTCGTCAGGGGACACCTCGGGGGCGATCTCGCGCAGCGCTTCGAGCACGATCGCCCGTGCCTGTTGCTCGTTCATAGTGCCTCCGGTTGCTGTAGGAGCCGATCGATGGCGGCGAGGAACAGGCCGCCGCGGTGCCCGTCGCTCGCGCGGTGGTCGGCCGCAAGGGTCGCGGTCACGATCGGGCGCGCGCCCACCATGCCGCCGGTGGCCCACGGCCGCTCGGTGATCTTCCCGAAGCCAACGAGGGCGACCTGTGGTGGGTAGATGACCCCGAACACCGACTCCACGCCCTGGTCACCGAGGTTGGTGACGGTGATGGTCGGGTCGCTCATCTCCGAGCCGCGCAGCCTTCCCGCTCTGGCACGGGTCACGAGGTCCCGCAGCGCGTGCATGAGCTCGCCCAGGCTCAGCCGGTTGGCGTCATGGATGGCCGGGGCGATCAGCCCGCCCTGGCGCAGGGAGATGGCCACGCCGGGGTGGACTGCCCGGCTGGGCGTGAACTGGTCGGCCTCCATGAACCCGTTCATCTCTGGCACCTGGCGGACGGCCAGGGCGACCGCCTTGAGCAGCAGCACCGCGGGGAGCAGCCGGTCGGCGACCGAACGGGCGGCGTTCTCCCGCTCCAGCCAATCGAGGGCGCACTGGAGGTCGATCTGGGTGGCGAGGTAGTAATGGGGGATCTCGCGCTTGGATCGGGCCATGAGGGCCGCGATGGCCTGGCGCATGGTGAGCTGGCGGGCGGCTTCAGCCGAGGCTGGCCGTTCCTCCGCTGCGGAGGGCCGTGGTCCCGGAGCGGCCGCCGGCGCGGGCGCCTCTGGCCGCGGGGCTCGGGCCGCCGCAGCGCGCTCGACGTCGGCGAGGACGACGGTGTCCCCGGGGCCGGTGGCGTGCAGGCTGGCGAGGTCGAGGCCGAGCTGTCGCGCCCGCTGGCGCGCGGCCGGCGAGGCCCGCCGCCGACCGGGCTCGGGCGCGGTGGGCCGGGGCGGTGGCGGCGCGGTGAGAGCGGGGCCCGCCGCCCGCTGGACATCCGCTCGGGTCACGGCACCACCTCGGCCGGTCCCGTGGACCGCCGCGAGATCGACGCCGAGCTCGTGGGTCAGGCGGCGAACCACCGGCGAGTGGGGCCGGGCCGGTCTGGCGGCTGGCACGGTCTCGGGGACGGGAACCGGCTCGGCCGGCGCCGGCATCGCGGTCGGCTCGGGCACGGGCGGCGCCTCCGGCTCGGCCACGGCCGGCGCTTCCGGCTCGGGGACCCGCGGCGCCTCCGGTTCGGCGGGGGAGCGGAGGGTGGCCAGGACCGTGCCGACCGGGACGCGGGCGCCCTCGGCGACCAGGAGCCGGTCGATCACGCCGCTCTCGAAGATCTCCACGTCGATCGCGGCCTTGTCGGTGTCGACCAGCGCGACGACGTCGCCGCGCTCGACCTCGTCCCCGGGCTCGACGTGCCACTCCAGAAGCGTGCCGGCGTCCATGTCGGCGCCGAGCGACGGCATGCGGAACTCAGCCACTGCGCGTCACCACGCCGCGGGCCGCCTGGAGGATGCCGGCGACCTGTGGCAGGGCGGCGTCCTCGAGATGCTTGGCGTAGGGGATGGGGACCTCGGCGCTGCACACCCGCGCGACCGGTGCGTCGAGCTCCCAGAAGGCGCCTTCCATGATGCGGGCGCTGACCTCGGCGGCGAGGCTGCCGCTGCGCCAGCCCTCGTCGACCACGACCGCGCGGCGGGTGTGGGCGACCGACGCCAGGATGGTGGCGTCATCCAGCGGGCGCAGCGTGCGCAGGTCGATCACCTCCGCCTGGATGCCCTCGGCGGCCAGCGCGGCGGCGGCGTCGAGCGTCTTGCCGAGGCTACCGCCGTAGGTGATCAGGGTCAGGTCGCTCCCGGGACGGCGCACGGCCGCGCGGGCGATGTCGACCGGCCCGGCGCCGGCGGGTAGCTCGCCCTGCTGGTTGTACAGGGCGCCGTGCTCGAAGAGCAGCACCGGGTTGGGGTCCTCGAGGGCGGTCCACAGCATGCCGCGGGCGTCCTGGAGGGTGGCCGGCGCGAGCACCTTGATGCCGGGGAGGTGGGCGTACCAGCCCTCGAGGCTGTGGGAGTGCTGGGCGGCGAGCTGGCGGCCGGCCCCGGTGGTCATGCGGATGACCAGGGGGACGTTGAACTGGCCGCCGGACATGTGCAGGATCGTCGCTGCGTTGTTGAGGATCTGGTCCAGCGCCAGCAGGCTGAAGTTGACGGTCATGATCTCCACGATCGGGCGCATGCCACCCAGGGCGGCGCCGATGCCGGCACCGACGAAGGCGGACTCCGACAGCGGCGTGTCGCGGATGCGCTCGGGGCCGAACTCCTCAAGGAGTCCTTTGCTGACTCCGAAGCAGCCGCCGTAGCGGCCGACGTCCTCGCCCATCAGGAACACGCGTGGATCGCGCTCCAGCGCCTCGCGGAGCGCGGCCCGGATCGCCTCCCTGTAGGTGAGCCGCGTGGTGCTGGCGGGGTTCTCACTGGCTGTCGTGGCGGTCATCGCTGCTCTCCCGGTAGACCATCCGTGTCAGCTCTTCCACCGGCTCCAGCGTGCCGGCTTCGGCGAACGCCACCGCCTGGTCGATCTCGGCGCCGATCTCCTTCTCGATGCGAGCGAGGCCGTCGTCATCGAGCGCTCCCCGGTCGATGAGGCGGGCGGAGAAGGTGGCGACGGGGTCGCGCCGTTTCCACGCGTGGACCTCGTCCTTGGTGCGATACAGCTCCGGGTCGTACATGGAGTGCGCACGGAACCGATAGGTGCGCAGCTCCACGAAGCACGGCCCGCCACCCCCCCGGACCAGTGCCGCGGCCCGCCGCACGGCGGCCTCGACCGCCAGCACGTCCATGCCGTCCACCGGCCAGGCCGGCAGCTCATAGCTGGCGGCCTTGAGGGTCAGGTCGGTCTCCGACTCCGAGCGGGCCAGCGCCGTGCCCATGGCGTACAGGTTGTTCTCGCACAGGAACAGCACCGGCAGCCGCCACAGCGCCGCCAGGTTCATCGACTCGTGGAACTCGCCCTCGGCAACCGCGCCCTCACCGAAGAAGCACGCGGTCACCCGCGAGCGGCCCCGCAGCTTGTCGGCCAGGGCGAGGCCGACCGCCAGCGGCAGGCCGCCGCCGACGATCGCGTTGCCGCCATAGAAGTTGGTGGCCGCGTCGAACAGGTGCATCGAGCCGCCGTGCCCGCGGCTGCAGCCCTCGACCTTGCCGTACATCTCGGCCATGATCGAGGCGGCCGGCATTCCCCGAGCCAGCGCGTGGCCGTGCTCCCGGTAGGTCGTCACCACCGCGTCGGTGGGTTCCAGCGCCTGCATCGCGCCGACCGCCACGGCCTCCTCACCGATGTACAGGTGCAGGAACCCGCGGATCTTGGCGGCACTGTACAGCTCCACGCAGCGCTCCTCGAAGCGGCGGATGCGGAGCATCTCGCGCAGCAGGTGGACCTCATGCTGAGGTGCGGCCCCGGCGAGCTGCCCCGACGGGCTGGAAGCCCCAGTCTCGGGTGTCATGTCCGGCCTCCTATGGTCGAGACGTCCCCCTCGGGCAGGCCAAGCTCGCGAGCCTTCAGCAGGCGGCGCATGATCTTGCCGCTCTGGGTCGTCGGCAGGTCGTCGCGGAATGCGAGCTCCTTGGGGGCGACCGCGGCTCCCAGGCGCTTGCGGGCGAACCCGAGCAGCTCCAGCCGGAGCTCGTCGCTGGGCGCATAGCCGGGGTTGAGGGAGACGAACGCCTTGACCAGCTCGCCAACCACAGGGTCGGGCTTGCCGATCACCCCCGCCTCGGCCACCGCCGGATGCTCGAGCAGGGCGCTCTCGACCTCGAACGGGCCGATCAGGTGCCCGGCGGACTTGATGACGTCGTCGGCACGCCCCACGAACCAGAAGTACCCGTCGACGTCCCGCCTGGCCAGGTCACCGGTGAGATACCAGCCGCCGGCGAAGCGCTCGCGGTAGCGCGCCTCGTCGCCCAGGTAGCCGCGGAACATCGACGGCCATCCCGGCCGCAGGGCCAGCTCGCCCTCGCCTCCGGGCTCTTGGACGACCGCTGCCCGGCCGTCCGTGACCACGATCCTGCCCTTGTCGTCGCGGCGCAGGATGGCGGCCTCCACTCCCGGCAGGGGCCGGCCCATCGAGCCCGGCTTGATGTCCATGGCCGGGTAGTTGGCGATCATGATCCCGCCGGTCTCCGTCTGCCACCAGTTGTCGTGGATCGGCAGCCCGAACGCGCTCTGGCCCCACACCACCGCCTCGGGATTGAGCGGCTCGCCGACGCTGGCGATCAGCCGCAGGTGCTCGAAGTCGTACTCCCGGGCCACCCCCGCCCCGAGCCGCATCAGCATGCGGATCGCTGTCGGGGCGGTGTACCAGACCGTGACCCGCTCGTCGCGCAGGATCCGGTACCAGCGCTCGGCGTCGAACTCCGACTCGTCGACGATGCTGGTCACCCCGTGCGTCAGCGGCGAGATGATCCCGTAGGACGTGCCGGTCACCCAGCCGGGATCGGCAGTGCACCAGAAGACGTCATCCGGCTGGAGGTCCAGCGCGAAGCCGCCGGTCGCATGGTGGGCGACGACCGCCTGGTGCACATGCACCGCGCCCTTGGGCTTGCCGGTGGTCCCGCTGGTGAAATGCAGCAGCGCAGGGTCCTCGGGCTCGGTCGGCTCGATCTCGAAACGGTCGTCGGCGCCTGCCATCAGCTCGGGGAAGCTGCGTGTGCCAGGAACCGGCTCCCGACCATCCTGGTCGACCAGCAGCACGTGCTCCAGGTGGGGCAGCCGGTCGCGCAGCCCGGCGACCTTGCGCCGGTAGAGCGTCTCCGTGGTCACCAGCACCCTTCCGTTGCCCATGGCCAGGCGCTGGTGGATCGGCTCCGGACCGAAAGCCGAGAACAGCGGGCACACCACGCTTCGGTTCTTCAACGCTCCGAGCACGCTCACGTACAGCTCGGGAATGCGGCCGGTCAGCACGAACACCCGGTCGCCCTTGCCGACCCCCAGCGACTCGAGGACGTTCGCGAACCGGCTGGTCAGCTCGCGCAACTGGCGATAGGTGAAGTCACGGCGCCCGCCGCGCCTGCCCAGCCACCGGAGCGCCAGGTGGTCACCGCGTTCGCCGGCCGCGTGCCGGTCGACCGCCTCGTACGCGATGTTCAGGCCGGCCCCGCCCGGCAGGCCGTCCAGCGCGAGCCGGGCCCTCTCCCAGGAGAATCCCGCCCGCGCGGCCTCGTAGTCCACCAGGTTGGGGACGACTTTCCAGGCCTCCCGCGGTTTCCCGATGGTCTGATACTCCGTCTCTATCCCGGTGGACCCGATCTCACCGATCAGCGGCTGCATATCGGTCGCCTCCCCGCGCGGGTTCCCTGGCTCGCGCCGGATTGGACCCGTTGGGAGTCAGCGTCCATTGCCATTCGCCGCGAAGCACCTCCCGCCAGACCTGCCGCCGCGGCCTCGAGTGGGCCGGGGGGAAGGCGAGGTACCACAGCGGTCGCAGTCCCGGTGGGAGGGCCGGCCCGACGCGGGCGGCGTCGACCGGCGGCAGGACGCCGCCCAGGGCGTCCAGGACCGCGACCGTGACGCGCTCGGCCCGGACCAGGTCGCCGAGCCCGCTCGTGTGTGCCACACAGGTCACCAGGTCGGCGGGCTGGTCCGTCCACCGGCACGGGTGCCTTGGAGCCGCCAGGCGCCGGAGGTCGGCCGGCAGTCCGGCGAGCAGCCGGTAGCGCTCACGGGCTGGCAGGCAGGCCGCGAACGCCTCCACGACCGCGCGCACGGCTGTGGGCGCACGGTCGGCTCCGGCGCCCGCCAGTGCGGCGGCGTCGAGCAGGCGGCGCAGCGGCTGGGAGGGTGCCCGCCTCCCCAGCCGACCCTGCGAGGGCCGGCCCTGTCCCGGGAGCAGGCCCACGTGGAGCTGGCATCGCACCGCCATGACGCCGGGGACCGCTCCCGCGGCCCCGGCCAGGCCGAGCGCCTCCGCGATGGTGCCGACCTCACCGTGCAGGATTGCCACGTGGTCGGTGACCATGACGTGTGCCCGTGGGACGTCCAGGCGCTTCTGGACCGGGCCGAGTGCCGAGCGGATCCGGTCGGCCAGGACGTCGTCGCTGACCAGCGGATCGGGTCCGCGCCCGGCCAAGCGGTAGCGCGTGCCCTCCATCACCCCGCGGAGACGGCGGCCCTGCCGGCGCGTCGTGCGCCATTGCCGGACCGCCATGCGGGGCGGCCGGAGCGCCACGTCCGTCACGGCGTGCTCGAGGCGGCGGGCTGGCTGGTGCCTTCTGGCTGTCATCCTCTCCACCCCCTCCTCCAGCGTGCGCGCTCAGCGGGGCGCGGTCCTAGGGACCAAGGTCCCGCCTCCGGCCGGGCCGCCCTCGGCCGCCCTCGGCGCTGCTCACACCGGCGGCCAGGCCCCCGTGCCCGCGCCGCCCTGGTGCGAAGGTGGCCGGCGGCCGGCCGCCTCCCGGCGGTCGAGATCGTCGTGCTCGAAGGCGAGGTGGCCGCGGACGGCGACCACGCCGTCCACCGCCCGCGTCAGCTCGGTCAGCGCCACCGCCTGGCTGCGGCGCCGGAGCGTCCCGGTCAGCGTCACCACCCCGCCTTCCACCTCGACCTCCAGGGCGTGGCCCTGGAGTCGCAGCAGCCTGGCGATGATGTCGTCGAGCAGCTCGACGCGGATCTCCTCGTCGCTACGGAGGAAGACCTTCAGCACGTCGGCGCGGCTGATGACACCGGCCAGCACGCCCGCCCGGTCGACGACCGGGAGCTGATGGACGTTGAGGGCGTACATCCGCCGGGCCGCCGCGGCAACGGGTTCCTCCGGGTGGGCGGTCGCCACCTTCGCGGTCATGACCTGCCTGGCGGTCGTGCCCGCCGCCTTGGCGTACTCCTGGCGATCGCGAATGGTCGTCTCCAGCTGGCCGAATGGGCCCCCGAGCTCCTGCACCTCCTTCAACAGCAGATCGCTCTCGGAGACGATCCCGATCACCTGGCCGGTGTCATCGATGACCGGGAGGGCGGACACCTGCTCTCGGCTGAGCAGCACGACCAGCTCGTGGAACCGGGTGGTCTCGCGTGCGACCACCACACCTCTGGTCATCACGTCCTGCACGGTGCGTTGCATGACGCCCTCCTCCCGAACCCTCGCGCTCGGGTCGGGCCCGCGTCTGCTCCGACCGTACTGCGCCCCTGGGTGGTCGCCCAGAGGCGCTGGGCGGGCAGTCATCGGGGTCTGGCCCCTGCCATGGGGAGTCGTTGGTCCCGCCGCCGCGCTGGCGGTCCCGCGTATGGCGGGGCGCTGGTCGACGGCATCAGGTGACGCTGGTCCCTAGGCCAGCTGGGGCGATTGGTCCTCCAATGAGTGGGAAGGACCGCAACCCCTTGGTCTGGGAGGCCACGATGCGTCGAGTCAGGGAATTCATGACCGGCAAGGTGCTCACGCTGACGCCCTCGACCCCGTTCAAGCAGGCTGTCGAGCTGCTGGCTGCCCGCGGGGTCGGCGCGGCGCCGGTGGTCGACGATGACGGTCGGGTGCTCGGGGTGGTCTCCGAAGCCGACCTGCTGCTCAAGGAGGAGTACCCCCGCGATCGGGAGCAGGGGCTGGGGGAGCGTCTGCGTCACCGCGCCGACCAGGCGCGGTCGCATGGCACGGTCGTGAAGGACTTCATGTCCAGCCCGGCGGTCACGATCGGGCGGGATGCGACGGTGCGTGAGGCCGCCAGCCTGCTGCATGCCCGGCGGGTCAAGCGGTTGCCGGTCGTGGACGAGCTGGGCCGGCTGGTCGGGATCGTGACCCGTGCGGATCTGTTGAAACTGTTCCTCCGGAGCGACGAGGAGATCCTGGCGGAGGTCCGTGAGGATGTGATCGGGCGTCAGTTTGCCACCGATACGGGTCGGTTCGTCGTCCACGTGGAGGATGGCGTGGTCACCCTGGAGGGGCGTTGCGAGCGGCGCAGCCACGCCCCCGTGCTGGTGCGGCTGGTCTATGCCGTAGAGGGTGTGGTGCACGTGGACTCCCGGCTCGGCTGGGACCTGGACGACACGACACCCCACTACGTCGGGGTCGGCTACCTGGGCCCGTGACGATGCCCAGGGGTTCGGACCGTGGCCGTCCTCCCCGGGACGGGCTGGCGTCCGGGTGGCCTTTCGGCCGTCCGGTCAGGCGACCGGCCACGGGGCGGTCTTGATCTGGTCGTCGATGCGCCAGGCGAGCTGGGCGTCGACCTTGACCACCCCCTCCACCGCCTGGACCTGGCCGACCAGCGCGATGGCCTGGCTGCGGCGCTCGACCTGGCCGCTCAGACTGACCACCCCGCCTCGGACGCTGACCCGGATGGTGCCTGGAGCAAGGCCGAGCCGATCGCCGACGATGTCGTGCTCCACCTCCCAGCAGATCGCCGGGTCGGGACGCAGGAACACCTTGAGCAGGTCGGTACGGGTCACGATCCCGGCCAGTCCGCCCTGCTCGTCCAGCACCGGCAGGCGCTTGACGCCCTGGCGGACCATCAACCGGGCGGCGTCCGCGACCGGGGTGCCGGCCACGACGGTGATCACCGGTGCGGCCATCACCTCGGCGGCGCTGGCGCCGGCGGCCTTGCCCAGCCGCCCTCGGTAGCGGATCGCCTCCACCATCCCGGCGTCCTGGGCCCCGTGCGGGTAGCCCTCCTTGACCAGCAGGTCGGCCTCGGACACGATCCCCACCAGCCGGCCGGTGTCATCCACCACCGGCAAGGCGCTGATCCGGTGCTGCTCGAGCAGCCGCACCAGCTCGCGGAACGGCGTCGCCGGCCGCACGGCGACGACCTCGTCGGTCATGACGGACTCGACCGTGCGCTTCATGCTCGGCTCCTCAGCTCATCGGATAGTTGGCTCACATACGACCCTATGGCCGGGCCGATGGGAGCACCAGGGCGCCTGGCCCCAGCAGCGACGGGCCATGCGTCCCATCCCTCGCACATCACCGCCTGACACGAGGCCGCCCACCCCGCACCACATCGAGCACGCCACCCCGCTCGGGGGTTCGGGGCCGGCGGCCGGGGCGGGCCCGGCGTGAAGGGGCCGCATGGCCCTGCTCATCCAAGACAGAAGTCGGCATGGTCGAGGTGCCGCCAGCTGGCAGCCCGGTCAGCTCCGCCACCGGGATGGAGGTGCGTGATGTCGCTGGTCACCATGTATCTGAAGGATCGCCACATCCCCTTCGAGGTCCTACCGCACCGCCGCGCGGTCACCTCCCGTCAAGAAGCACGACTCCTTGGCGTCGACACCGACACCGTCGTCAAGACAGTCGCCCTGGCCACCGCCGACGCCTACTGGCTGGCCGTCATCCCGGCCTCCTGCCGGCTCGACCTGCTGCTGGTGCGCAAGGCTCTCGACGATGCCGGCACGCGGCTCGCCAGCGAGGGAGAGCTGCTGGTCGCCTTTCCCCGCTATGAGCTGGGCGCACTGCCGCCGCTCGGCAGGCTGCTGGGCGTGCCGATGCTGATCGACCCCCAGGTGCTGACCCACCAGACAGCCATCTTCGCTGGAGGAACCGAGACGGAATCGGTCAAGGTGGGTACTACTGAACTGTTCGACCAGGAGCCAAAGCTCGTCGCACCGATCGCCCGCCAGCCAGAGCAGAGCTGACGGCTCCCGCCCGCGAGGTCAGATGGCTCCCAGGTCGACCTTGATCGAGGTGAAGCTGTTCCTGCGGGAGCCGCCCGGCGGCAGCCAGTACCGGCGAGCCTCCCGGGCTGGCGCTCAGAGGTCGTCCCTGTGGGTGGTCGGGCTGGTGAGGGAGGTGGTCCTGGTCGAGCTGTCGCCGGGGACCGCGGACGCTGTGGTATGGCCTTGGAGGTTGCCTGCCACCAGTGTGGACAGGATCGCCTGGGCGACCGGCAGCAGGTTCTCGGCCAGGTCGAGCACCCGCGAGCGTGGTCCGTCGATGACCTGGCCGGTGGCCTCCTGGCCCAGGTAGGCCGGTTGGCAGTGCAGCAACAGCACGTCGGGCCTGGCATGGGCCAGCAGGCGCTGGTCCACGCTGAACCGCTCCAGGGCATCGGTCTGGGGCTGGCGGGCGCCCGTGAGGTCGTACGCCGGCCTCCAGGCGTCGGTGATCACCGCATCCGCGCCCTGGACGGCGTCGATCGGCTCGCTGGTCAGGTGCACCAGGCCGCGCTCCACGGCCAGCGTGCGCGCCCGTGCCACCACCTCGGGATGGGGTTGCAGGTCATGCGGTGTGGCGACCGCCACGCTCATCCCGGCCAGCGGCGCGGCCTCCAGCAGGCTGTGGGCCACGCTGCCGCCCTGGCCGAGATAGGCGAGCTTGCGGCCGGCCAGCCCACCCCAGCGCTGCTGGAGGGTGAGCAGCGCCGCGAGGATCTGGATGGGGTCGTGGCCGTCGGTGAGCGCGTTGATGACCGGGACCGAGGCGGCCGCGGCGAGCTCGTGAAGGTCGGCGTCGGCGAACCCGAGGACCACGATCGCGCGGACGTACTGGCTTGCCACCCGGGCTGTGTCCTGGATCGACTCACCCCGGGTGAGTTGCAGCTGGCCCGGGGTGAGGGCCAGTGGCGTCCCACCCAGGCGCACGACCGCGGTCTGTAGCGCCAGGCGTGTGCGGGTTGACGGCTTGGCGAAGTACAGCGCCACGCTGTCACCACGCAGCAGGTCGGCGTGCAGGTGCGGATTGCGCTTCGCCGCGGCCGCCTCCTCCAGCAGCAGCGCCAGGTCGGCCGGGGCCAGGTCAGCGATGCGTAGCAGGTCCTTCATCATCGTCTCCTCGTCCCTGTCCCGCCCACCAGCCGCGGGACCCGGGGCGACCGGCCCCGGGAACCCGGGCGGCGAGTCCCGCCCCGGACCCAGGTACGGCAGCCGTCAACACGGCCTTCCTCCCGGGCCCTGCCACAGGGCCCGGAAGGACACGGGTGATCCTCGGTCTTCTACCTCGGCAGCCGGGCGGCCTCAGGCAATGGCTGGCGCCGGCTTGGCGATCGGCTCCCAGCAGTCGGCCAGGCGCGCCGCGACCTGCGGCATGGTGGTGTACTCCGTCTCCTCCAGCGGCAGCCGGTGCGGCTCGAACGGGCCGTGCCGGCGCAGGTAGTCCATGATCTCCTCGGCCTGGCGGCGGGTCCGGTCAACGGCCGGGTCGTCGAACATGTCCCGCGGGCCGATCAGCCGTCCACCGGTCACCTGATAGCCCGGGCAGACCACCCGCGGGGGACCGTCGAGGCTCAACACCAGCGCAGGTCGTCGCCGCAGGTGGACCGCCGTGTGCCCCACGAAACCACCGGTATCGGCCTTGATGATGCTCAACGTCCGCATCAGGCCATCCCTCTTCGAACCCACCTCATCACTGTGAGCATTGCGCCGCGGCGTGAGGCCGGGGAGGGGCGAAGGTCCCGCGGAAACCGACACCGCCGACCCTGGCCAGGGTTACGGATCGGCGAGACAGTGCGAGCAGCCACCCGGATCGCCGTGGCACGTCGGGCGCCAGCCCGGGATGGAGGTACGACATGACCGTCGGCTTTCCGGTTCTCGTGGTCATCGTGATCTTGGCGATCGTGTTCCTGGTGAGGCAGCGGGACCCGCTGACGCAGGCGCGCATCCTCAGGCGGGCCGGCTTCGGCGTCGCGGCGTTCGTCACCGTGGTCTTCGGGCTCTTCGTTGTCGGTGAGACGTTCGCCGACCCGGGCGGCTGGAAGGCGCTCGGGCTGGTCGTCGCCTGGGCGGTCCCGCTCGCGGCTCTCGCCGCGGCCGCCTGGTACCGGCCTGACTGGGCGACTCGCATGTTCGCTGCCCTGATCGCGGCCGTGATCGCCGTCAGCGTCTGGCTCGCCGTGAACCCGGAAGGGTGGCGTGCGTTCGAGGACCGACACGGTCCCATCCGGGCGGTCATCAGCTTCGTCCTGGCCGCCGTGGTCGCCGTGCTGGGGGTGAAGCGGACGGCGGTCGCCGGGTGTATGTTGCTCGTCCTCGGCGTCGCCCCTGTGGTCGTGTCGAGCCTGGGGAGTCGGCTCGGCTTCGCTTCGCTCGCCGTCGTGAGTTCCGCGCCGGTCATCACCGGGGTCCTGTACCTGTGGTCGGCGGCCCTGGCGGGTCGCTCGGCGCCGCCAGGACGCGGAGATGCCTCTCCCGGGGGTCGGCCGTGGCCATCGGCCGCGACGCACCAGAGCAGCGTTATGCGCAACCGGCGGGTTGCTATACGTCGGCGCATGTGCTACCATTGGGTAGCACGTCGTCGACAGGAAAGGCAGGCAGATGGGCCCCGATCGCATCGAGCGTGAGATCGTCGTGGCGGCACCGGCCGAACGACTCTGGGAGGTGCTGACCCGGCCAGAGCACATCGGCAAGTGGTTCGAGGGCATGGACGCGGAGGTGGATCTGCGTCCCGGCGGGGCGATGGTGCTGACCAGCCATGAGTACGGGAAGTTCCATGCCGTCGTCGACAGGGTGGAGCCACCGCGCCGGTTCGCCTACCGGTGGGCCCGCCACCCCGAGACACCCGTGACCGAGAGCACGACCACCCTCGTGGAGTTCACGCTCACACCCGAAGCCGATGGCACGCGGCTGCACGTCGCCGAGAGCGGCTTCACCGGGACGGACGCGGTAAAGGTCGACCAGGCGCGGCACGCCGAGGCGAACAGCCAGGGCTGGCTGCAGGTGCTCGACAGCCTGCGGCGGTACGCGGAGCAACGCACCGCGTGACCGAGGCAGCGCCGCAGCGGCGGGTCGGGTCGGTGGGCGAGGCCACCGAGGCTGACGAGGTGTTCGTCGCGCTCGCCGACCCGACCCGCCGCCAGCTCCTCGACGTGCTCGCCGCCCGCGGCGAGGCGTCCGCCACCGCGCTTGCGGCCAATCTGCCGGTCAGCCGCCAGGCGGTCGTCAAGCACCTCGGGGTCCTCGACCGGGCCGGCCTGGTCCACGGTGCCCGGCGGGGCCGTGAGGTGCGCTACACCGTGCGTCCCGAGCGCCTGGACGCGACCGCCCGCTGGCTGGCCCGCCTCGCCGCCGAATGGGACGCCCGGCTGGCGGCCATCAAACGCCTCGCCGAGACCGGCGAGCCCCCGTCTTGATGCGCCGACCCATTCCGACGCGTCGACCGGCGGCATCAGACACCGCCTTCCCGCGCGAGCCCAGGGGCGGCGTGCCGGGCGCGTGCCTCCGCCTCGGCCTTCACCGGCTGCAACTGCAACCGCTGTATCGTAGCGGCGCTTGACCTCCCAGAGGTCGAGCTCATCGGGTGGCCGGAGCACCAGTTCGTTGACCACCTTCCCTTCCGCGTGGTCGATCTCCAGGACCAGCTTCGCCCCCTCGCGGCGCAGCAGCCGCACCCCGCTGATCGTCGGGAACAGGGCGAGGCCAGCCGGGGTAGTCGGCGTAGACCTCCGAGACCATCTCTTGTCAGCCAAAGGCCGTGCATGGCACCCACCGGCCAAGGTCCGCACCCCAGTACGTAACCCACTTCGGTGGGGCGCTGGGCCTGCCGCGCGCCAGGTGCCAGGATCGCAGGATGTCCGCGGCTGAGAGTGCGCGTCTGCTGGTCGACTTCTACTTCGCCCATCCGGTCGGCCACGTCATCGAGGCGCTTCGCTACGCCCTCGGCTACCACCGCGCCAACCCCGACCTACGTATCAGCCTGGTGCTCAACGGCAGTGCCCCAACCGAGCTGGCCGGCCTGGTGCAGTATGTGGAGAGCGCCTACGCGGTCGGCGGTTGCCTGGACTTCCTGCACGGCGGGGATGCGCGGCAGGCGATCGCGCACATCCCGCGGGACTGGGACTGGGTGGCCGACGACGCGCGCAGGGACCACCCTGGGCTCCGCTCGGCGTTCCCGGGGATGGCCGCCTACTACGACGCCTCCGATACGCACTTCCGCGTGACCAGGGCCCGCGGCGTCGCCGGCGCCGAGCCGCCCGCCTATCGGCCGCACCAGCGGGTGGTGCTCAACCTCCCGGAGGCACCCCGCGCCCGCGCGCGGCGGCGCCTCGCCGGTCAGGGGCCGCGGATCGCGGTCATGGCCGGCGGCAGCGACGCCCGGGCGCTGTACCCGTCGGTCGCCTCCTGGGAGAAGATCCTGCACGCGCTGGCGGTCCAGCACCCGGACGCGGTCTTCTGCCTGGTCGGCAAGCTCGGCACCAGTGATGGGCGGACCAGCACGCGGTTTGCTCGCGCCGAGGTCGACCGGCTGTTCGGCGCGGTCCAATGCGGCGTGGACGCCTTCGACCTGCCGCTGTTCGATCAGCTTGCCCTCGTGGAGGCGTGCGAGGTGTTCATCGCCCCGCACACGGGCTTCGGGATGGCCGCGCTGGCGGTGGGGACGCCCTGGCTTGCGCTGAGCGGGAACCGGTGGCCGGAGTTCTTCTACAACAACGTGCCGTTCTACTCGGTCCTGCCCGACCCCGATCGGTTCCCCTGCTACCACCAACTGGAGCCCGGCCCGCCCCTGGTGGCCGACCGCGACGGCGAGGGACCGCGCAGCCCGAGCATGTGCGCCGACCGGATCGACGACGACCTTGACGAGCTCCTCAGAGCGGCCGGCCTGCTCATCGAGCGGCAGCTCTCCTACGACCAGGCGATGGCTGGCCACTTCCAGCGCCTCCAGCGGTTCTTCCACGGCCGCGCCCCGCTGATCTGGTCGGTGGACGACGCCCATGCCGATTACGTCGACCCGAGCGTCTTCGACCAGGGCCGATAACGAGGGACGGCACGTTTCGGTCACGGTGACGGGCATCTTGGAGCGCCCGGCGGTAGGGGATGGGACTGGCGATGCGACCGGCCGCTGTCGGGGTTGGGCGGTAACGTGATCTGGCGGAGGGGCCCGGCTCTTTGATGCGGAGGTTGCTGTGGCTGATGAGGTACCCCAGACCGACGATCGAGATCCTGCGGAGGTGGTCAGCGCCATGGTGGCTGGCGTGCTCGAGCTGGCTGTGACCTGGCCGGCATGGGACGGCCGGCCACGGCCACGCAAGGACGTGGCCTTTGTGTACACGCCTCACAAGGCCATCCGGCGGGTCACCGACCATCTGGTCGACCATCTCGCCGAGGTCGAGGCGCGGCTGGCTGGGGTGGCCACCTTGCCCGATCATTGGCATGGCTCGGTGATCACCACCGCGGCTGACATGGCGGCCTTCACCGGCGATGACCTGGACGAGGCCCGTAGCCGGCTCACTCGGCTGGCGCAGGTGTGGGCGTTGCGCCTGGGGACGCTCGATGCTGAGCGGTTGGACCGCCAGGAAGGCGGGGCGTGGACGCTGCGGCAGGTCGCGTTCCATGCCGCCGAGTCCATCGTGTACGCCGAGTCAGTCGGTGATCTCCTCGATGGGGCAGCCGACCGAGCCTGCGCATAGCTGGAAGGCGGAGGTACAAGCCGAGCTCGGTTCAGGTGGGGCGTTGGTAGTGGGGCGCCCTGGGGGTACGGCGTTCGGGCTTGCTGGATGAGCCGGCGGATGACGACGAATTGGGGCGCGGCCAGGTAGAGGAGGAAGCCGACGATCCTGCCGTCGCGTTGAGTGAGGTTCCCCCGGTTTCCGGACGGTGTGGTGTGCCCTCGGTTTCACGGAGCCGCATAGACTGTGACCATGTCCAACCGACCCGAGCGAGCTGGACACTGGCCCGAGCATCTTCCGGTCGGCGCGTTGCGCGTCGGCCGCTCAAGCGCCCACTACGACCAGGCAGTCCAGTTCTACCGGGACCTGATCGGGCTGCCGGTCCTGGAGAGCTTTGAGGGAAGCTACGGCGAGGATGGCACGATCTTCGGCCTCCCCGACACCTCTGTGCAGCTGGAGATCGTCCGGTCGACTGAGCCGCTCGTCCGGGTCGATCGCATCGATATGCTGGTGTTTTACCTGCCCGACGCGGCAGCCCAGGAGCGTTTGATCGCGAGGATGGCGGCTGCCGGTGTGGAGCCGACGTCGCAGCACCCCTACTGGCACGCGAACGGCGGCGTGACCTACCAAGATCCGGACGGGCGCGAGGTCGTGTTCGTGTCGTGGGTCTACGGGCGCGACCGGACCTGACAGAGCCGTGTTGAATTGGCAGCCCGAGCAGAAAGGACGTGCCGCCTCTTGTTTCGGTCAGCGCTCTGGCAAGACCTGGCGGGTCTGGGCTCAGGCTGCCTTGGAGACGCGGGGCTCGTCGATGCGGCGAAGGACAACGAGCTGGTTGGCTCCGAACAGAAACCGCCTGTAGGTCTCCACCAGCAGCCCGGCGTCGGTGGCGAGCTCCTGTAGACGCTTTCGGTCGAGCAGTTCCTCGTGCTCCTCGTGGGCGTCCCGGTTGAACAGGTGCGTCCTGGCGCCCAGGGTGTGCGCCCACTCCAGCGACGGATGCGGGGTGGTCAGCACGATCCGTCCATTGGGCTCGAGCAGGCTGGCGAACCGCACCAGCCAGGCGCCGGGGTCGGGAACATGCTCGATGAACGCGAATGCGGCCACGGTGTCGAAGCGCTCCTGGCCGGAGGCCGAGGTTGCAAAGCGGAACCCTGGATGCGTCGCCCGTGCCTGGTCCAGGGCGGGCACGTTACTGTCGACTCCCAGATATGACTTGGGCCGGCAGAGGGCGGCAAGTTGGCCGTCACTGCATCCATAGTCGAGCACACGCCCGCGCAGGTAGGGAAACCCGATCCTGAGACGCCTGCGCTGCAGCCAGGGCGAGAGCAGACCCCCGCGAATGTCCTTCATGGCGACCTCCCCCGAAACACACGACGCCTGTGGTCCAGGCACCAGCATGGCCGGAGCCGGTCACGGCACAGCGACGGGGGAGCATCACCGCAACGGCGGAAGGAACTCGACTCGGTTGCAATCGTCGATCGGGACGAGCACGGGCCTTGGGTGCCCCCCGCACCTTGCCGTGGACCTTGCGGTAGCCGTCAAGGCATACCGCTGCGATGCCGGAGCTGGTCTATGCGGTAGAGCCGCGGGTGGTGGTCGCGACGCCGTTCCCCGAGACTGTCAATCCTTGCTGGGGTGGGCGCGACCCGCGGCGTGGGCCGACTTCGCCGTCCAGCGGCAGGGACAACTCGAAGCGCGCCCGGCCATCCGCGTTGTCGGGGTCGACCGGGCGTAGCTCGCCGCCGTTGGCATGGGCCAGCTGGCGGGCCATGGCCACGCCGTGGGAGAGCCCGCCGCCGGGCGTCAGCCCCCGGTCGTGCTGGATCTCCTGATCGAAGATGCGCTCGCGCTGCTCTGGCGTGACGTTTACGCCGCCGTCCTCCACCGCCAGCACCACCTGACCCGCCTCGACGCCGACCATCAGGTGGATCGGCGTCAACGGAGGGGCGAAGCGGTGGGCGTTGAGCACCAGGTTGCCGAGCACGTCCAGGACCTCGTCCTGGTTGACACACACCGGAAGGTGCTCGGTCGGCGCCTCCACGACCACCGGGCGGCCCTGGCAGATTGTCCTGGCGAGCTGCTCGGCGACGCGCACCAGGTCGGTCGCGTCGATGCGCTCGCGCACCGAGGTGGGCCGTGGCGGCGTGCCGCCCTGCTGGAGCTGCTCGAGCTTGTCGCTCAGCTGCTCGGTGTGCTCTACCCCGTTTGCCGCCAGGTCCCGCAGCCACGGGAGCTGCTGCCGCTCGGCCTCGCCGGTGATCGTGCTGAGCAGACCCTTGAGCATCGAGGTGGAGGCGCGCAGGTCCAGCGCAACCGCGGCCAGCTGCGCGCTGTTGACCCCGCCGCCAGTGTCGGCCTGACGCCGGAATCGGTCGGCGACCACGAACAGGTGCCGGTAGCGCAGGAGCTGCTCAGCGTACTGGCGGCTCAGGCCCTCGGCGCGCTCGGCGGCGCGGCCGGCGACGAAGATCGGTACCGCCGGCAGCGCCAGCACCGCCGGCAGCACAAGCCGGTGCTCAGCGACCAGCAGGGCGACAAGCACGATGCTGAACTGCACGGCGCCTTCGACCAGCTCGACGTGGGCCTCCGCCAGCAGGTAGCCGATGGTCATCGACCGATGCTCGTGCAGCGCCACGGCGACGCGAACCAGCAGCCGGTTCACCAGGATCAGCACGACCGCGGCGGCGATGAACGCGGGCACCGAGGCGAGCGCCAGCGACGGCTGCCCGCCGAGCGCCCGGTAGATCGCGCCGGCGGCGGCGATTGACAACGCGTACTGGGCGGCATTGAACGGTATACGGATGAGCGGCTTGCGGTCGGTCCTTCGGTGGTTCAGGTCGCTCACCACGCTGGCGATCACAAAGACGATCACGGTCACCGCGATGCCCCATCCGGTCAGCAGGGCCAGCGCGAACGGCCGCGACATGGTGATCTGGTGCGCGGCGCCCCGCTGCCAGATGGTGATGCGCATGAGCTCGGCCGGGAGCACACAGGCCGCCAGGATCCAGAAGGTCAGGTCGACGTCGCGGACGACGGCGACCGCATCGCGGAGCAACGCCCCGCAGACGAGCGAGCCTGCCAGGATGACGAGGCCGACGTACACGTCCAGGGCGCTCGGGGAGCGTCTGGCTCGCGGGAAGGGAAGCTGGAATTGGCTCGCCATCGCGCCGATCCTCTCAAGCGGTAATTCCCCGCACATAGCGAATAACAAGGAAGCTTCCCTGTCAAACCGCTTGACAGTATCTCTGTGCCACCAGGTAGAACCCGCGGAAAGAGCGACGGGCTGCCCAGGTGGGTCCCACCACCTGGGCAGCCCGTTCTGTGTGGTGTCTACCACCACTTCGTCATCGCGCCGCCTGACATGGCCAGCGCGGCCAGCGCCGCCAGTGCGGCGGCAGCGCGGGCCGTGCGGCCCTTGAGGCGAGTCATCCTGTCACCCCCTCTGTGGGGTTGAGCACGATCGAGCGGTCGTGGGGGGACCGCGGTCGTTGTGGGGGAAGGTGGGGCAGGCCCACCGCGCCAACCGCTGGATTCTATACACGAACTGGATGAAACGTCTGTTCCACGCGTTCATTCCGAACAGCGATATTCGGCGGCCGCGTAACGAGACTCAGGCCGTGCCCGCGAGCGCGGCCGTTCCCTCTGGCTGCTCCCCTTCGGGCCGGGCAGCCTACTGACACCGCATGCTCTTGTCCTGAGAGGCTCTCCGCGCCTGAAGTGGACGTCTCGCTCCGACCACCGGACGCGCCCGAACGGTGGCGTTCAGAATGAGACGATATGTAGAGGTCGTGGCGATCGGGACAGTCCTGCTCGAACCGCTTCGACGCCAGGGTCACTTGCGCCGGGGCTCCACCCTCTTGTGTCGTGCGTCGTAACATCCGCGACGTCATCAGGAGCCATGGCGCTTGACGCCGAATTTGCAGAACGCAGATTGTGGGGCTTTGCTCCTTCAGGCAATCCAATGGCTTCTCGACGGTGGTGATTTCTAACCTGGTTGGTCGGGGCGAGAGGGCGGACGAACCAGCCATGAAGTTCTACTCCCCCAAGTGCGATCATTGATGGATAGTCGCGAACCGCCCAGAAGCACCCTTATTTCAAAGTGGCACCTCCCGCTTCGCTTGAAGTGGCTCTTGACGAGGACCAGTAAAACCCTAGCTTGGTAATCGTCATAAGCGACGGCGGGCAACCGGAACTCGGCTCTGCCCCAGCCCTCGCGGGGCGAGTGCCCCGCAGATCAAGGAGGAGGCCATGACGCCTGTGTCCGCGAAGGAGGGTCAGACGATTTTTGGGGGGCCAAGCAGCGTCAACCCCGAGGAATGGATCCCCCTCGATTTCCCTCACGAGAGAGGGACCACCTCGCCCGGCAGGCAGGTTGCCGGTGAGATGGCCTTCTACCGAACCGAGGGCTCGAGCTCCCACGCCCTGCTTGTGGGCCTGTGGCGTACGCACTCCCAGGCGCCGGGCTGTGACCCGAAGACGGGTGAGTGCGAGTTCCCCTGGGAGTCGCTTTGGGGAGACGAGCAGGTCTACGTCATCGAGGGCACCGTAACGGTAACCAACAGGGAAACCGGCGAGGCTCGCAAGTTCAAGCCCGGCGACATATTCAGCATGTCGAAGGGTCTCGACACCGACTGGCATGTCGACGGGCCCTATTTCAAGAAGTACTTCTGCATCGCGCACAGCGAGCCCACTGACCTGGACACGGCCTCGATCCCTATTCAGGGCTTCTGACCCGCTATTGGGGCACGGACACGCCCACGGGTTCAGTGCCAGCCCGTGGGCGTTGCGCCGCATCACGATCGTGATCGGGCACCATGGCGCCTCCGGTATTTCCCAAGCACGTAAGGCGCCTCGGCGAGGTGATCGAACTGGGGATCCACCAAGGCGGTGGTAGCGTCAGGGCCACAGGAATTATGAAGAGATGCGAGACCGAAGCTGAACTGCAGAGCTACGTTCAATCCGCGGCAATGCCTTGCCCTTACGCAAGGCTTCCCACATCATATGTGCATCTGGACGAAGAGGTTGAAACGAAAGAAGCCCGGGAGAGCCTCAAAAAGGCACTGGACGAGTTTTGGCCGGATGAAAGAAAAAGAATCCTCGCGATCGTTCCTCGATGGCAGCCCAGCAACCATTTCGAAGCTCGGAAACAAGCGTACTGGCTCAGATATCACTGGCACTACCTGCATTTGGAGGAACACGGGCGAATCGAAGGGAGGGGTAGAGGAGTTGATCCGAGACTGAAGGTGCTGTATTCAGATTGGATGTCAGATACCTTGAGTTTTGTGGGACCGAGGGTTCTGATCGGAAACGCAGATATAATGATGACCGCCTTCAACCCCCTGTATGATGCGGAGCATCCAAGATACGCGCCTCATACGGTTCTCCCCGTCATTCGATCGAAAGACCTTCTGGCTATTCACGAGAAGCACCCTGACGTCTCGTTCGAAATTTCTGCTCGCGCCAAGTGCAAGATGGTTCTAAGTATGTTGGGCAATCGGCATGGGATCGAGATTGCGGAGATGCTACGAGAGTATGGCGAATGGTTGGACGCCCTGGGTTATTACCGTGATCTCGTAACGACACTTTATACCGACAGTTATCGCATAGACCCGCGCACACTGCCTCGCTTGAGTGTTAATAGAAAAAGAATGAGGGAATGCATGGAATCTGAGGAGTTCAGAGCATCCCTCATAGCGTTTCGAATTATAGTCAGTGAGAATCCTAAGGTTGCTTCTCTGAGGCGGATTCTATCTCAGAACCCTGATGTGACCGTCTTTGACATCGCAAAGATCGTGTATGGCGACGTTGCGGGCATGTACGTCGTACCGTAAATAGCGCCTCACTACAGTCAGGCGGGTCGCGGAAGTGGCTGAGAATGGTCGACCAAGGGCGACCTCATCGGCGTTGACCTATTGGCGGCGAGGGCGGTCCGGCGCCGCCGAGCGGGTGGGTCACCTCGAATGCACGCGCATGAGGGCGCGGCCAAGTCGCTGCACACCGGAGCGGATCTCTTGCGGAGTCAGGCCCGCGTAACCAAGAAGGAGCGCGGCGCGGGGATAAGGCTCAAGCGAGTGGAGGGACAACGGCCACACATCCACACCCTCCGAGGCCGCCTCCCCGGCCACCACGGAATCGTCCAGGCCGGCGGCCAGCCACCCGATGAGGTGCAAACCGCTCTGGGATGGACTGACCTCCAGAATACCTTGCAGCTCACGTTTCACCGCTTCCACGAGGATCGCCTGTCGCTCGGCGTAGAGCACGCGCATCCGCCGCAGGTGGCGCTCGAAATGGCCCTCGCGGATGAAGTCCGCCAGCGCGGCTTGCTCCAGCAAGTGGGCGTGCATGTCGGTAGCCATGTGCGCGCCGACCAGGGCGTCCACCAACTGTGGCGGTGCGACGAGGTAGCCAAGCCGCAGCCCGGGGAAGAGCGCCTTGCTGAAGGTCCCCACATAGATGACGCAGCCCCGTCCGTCGATCCCTTGTAGGGCCGTGAGGGGCCTGCCCGCATACCGGAACTCGGCATCGTAATCGTCTTCCACCACCCACGAGCCCGTGCGGTGCGCCCAATCGATGAGGGCTAGACGGCGAGCCAGGCTCATTGTCGAACTCAGCGGGAACTGGTGCGACGGAGTCACGACTGCCAGCCTCGCTTCCGGCGAGCGAGTCTCGGCGGCCGCCACGTCGAATCCGTCGTCGTCGACCGGGACAGGCACGAGCCGCGCTCCTGCGGCGACCAGGGCCGCACGCGCTCCAAGGTACCCAGGATCCTCGATCCAGGCGGGATCACCAGGGTCGAGGAGAATGCGCGCGGACAGGTCCAACGCCTGCTGAGAGCCGGTGACGATAATGACCTGCTCGGCGGTGCAACGCACGCGACGAGCGGTCGCGAGGTGCGCGGCGATTGCCTGACGAAGCGGTGCGTAGCCGGCGGGATGGTTGTATCGCATCAGGTGGGAGGGGGACTCACGCAGCTGGCGGTTCAACAGGCGCGCCCACAGCTCGTGCGGGAAGGCCTCGAGCTCAGGCAGCCCGATCGTAAACGCGCGTTGGTCGACAGAACGCCCGGTCAGGATCGGTAGCGGTGTGCGGGTACCGGTGGCGATCCGCTCCCCACGCTCCGACAGACGTCGCGCAGGCCCGCTGGTCCCAGGCGCTGCCAGCCCGAGTCGTGACGCAGAGGTCGCCGGCGTCTGAGATCCTGCCGTGAGCAGCTCGTCGGGCAGCTCCCGAGCCACGTAGGTCCCCGAGCCGAGCCGCCCTTGCAGGTAGCCCTCAGCATGGAGCTGCTCAAATGCTGCCAGCACCGTGTTCCGGGAGATTCCCATTTCCGCCGCGAGCGCCCGCGTCGAGGGAAGCCGCGATCCAGCCAGTAGCTGCCCACCAAGGATGCTCACGCGCAGCTGTTCGTACAGCTGGCGGTGCAACGGAAGGGAGGCGGAGGGGTTCAGGGCCGTCAGGGTGTTCAACCCACGGGTCGTGTCCGTTGGCAAGTGGTACCCCCCACGCGTACGAGGTTGCGCTTGACCAAGAGCCAGTATCCCTGAGCCCGAGTGCACCGTTCCAGCATTGGAAGGATTCTTTCGGATGTGAGAAAGGCCCTCTGACCTGGCGAATGGCTCCAGCGACCACGCCGGGGCCGGTAGCGCACGTCGATCGCCTCGGCCAGGCGGTCGAGCCGGGCGCGGGTCAGCCACACCTCGCGCCGTCGCACCGGCTGGTGGCGGGGTCGGCGCGCGGCGACCGTGTCGGGCTCGCAGACCAGCACGTCGACGTGGGGGGCCGATATGTCTCGTGAAGCAAGGTCTTGGCGAGTTCATCTTCAGAGGAGAACGCCTCTGAGCCAAGGCAGCCTGGTCGGGGAGTTGCTGGCGGTCGCCGCGCTCGATCGCCCGCTTCTCGGCGAGCGCCCGGCGCTGGGTGGGAAGATGCCCGCAGGTCCCCGTCAGCCTGCCTGCCGGGGCGTTGCCGCCCGCGGCTACGCCTGGACCAGGAATGTGAAGTTGTCGCGCCCGACGGAACGCTGCAACGTCCGCAGGATGGCGTCGGCGTCGTCGTGCGGGCCCTGGACGAAGAAGGGCTTGCCGTCACGCCCGAACCTGATCGCGGCCGGGCCAGCCCACGACCCCAGCTGATCGGTGGTTGCCGCAAAGTCCGGGGCAGGCTCGCACCCAAGGCTCCGCGCATACGCAACCGCGCCGAACACCAGGTGCTGGGCCAGTTCCAGCGGCGCCTCGAGCGGTCTGGCCTGGTAGGCGGCGAAGAACGAACGGGTGAGGTCACTCGCGCGGCGCTCGTCCATGATGCGGGGGCCGATCACGTCCTTGACTCCCAGGCAGTAGACGTCGACCAGCCAGCCGCACAGGCGCACGCGGCCGTAGCGCTCCTGCCGCGTGACCAGGACGCTGACCAGGCCGAACGAGGCATCGGCGTCGGCGGCGTCGACATCGGGCCACCCGGGATGCCCCTCGACGGTAAGCCCCTGGCTCCATCCAGGGCTCACCCAGCAGCCGGCGAGCTTGCGCTCGGAAGCGCCGGCGTGGTCTTCGGCGGCGATGGTCCTGACCAGAGTGACCACCTGTGCGGGCCGCAGGCCGAGCGCACGGGCAATCTCTTTCGGAGAACGGCCCGTCGCGCGCAGCGCACGGACCTGTCCTAGGTGGCTGGTGTTTTTCGCGAGCGTGCAGGCTCGCTGGTTGATCCCGGATCGGGGAGAATCACATGGATGTGATTCTCGACCTGGAGTGGCCGATGACGATCGGGATGACCCCCAGACAGGCCGACTTGTGGCGT
>WNGB01000061.1_pt1 | contig 131056 bp, 121 predicted proteins | sample 5400681 | NCBI WGS metagenome assembly WNGB01 (sample SAMN13153367, study PRJNA577476) | soil metagenome | isolation source: 115 cm soil or saprolite under grassland replicate 2 | place: USA:California | collected 2016-06-15
GGCTCCGGTTCGAGCGTGGCCTCGAAGGCCTCCGGGCTCGACTCGTCGCCTCGAGTGGTCGCGGCCTCGAGCTCCTGGCGGGTTTCGGCCGATGGCTCCGGGGCCAGGTCGGCAGAGATGGCTTCCGTGGGCTCGGCCTGAAGCTCCGGCTCGGGGAGGAGTTCGGGCTCCTCGGCCACCCGGCGGGTGGACAGGCTGATCCGTCGCCTGGACACGTCCACGTCGACGACCTTGACTCGGACCTGCTGCCCCACCGAGACGACTTGCTCGGGAGACTCCACGTGCTGGTCGGACAGCTCGGAGATGTGAACCAGGCCCTCGATCCCCTCACCGACGCGCACGAACGCCCCGAAGGGAACGAGCTTGGTGACGGTGCCGTCGATGATCTCCCCGGCCTGGTGCTTGCGTTCGAACTCCCTCCACGGATCCTCCTGCGTCGCCTTGAGGGACAGCGACACGCGCTCGCGCTCCAGGTCGACGTCCAGGATCTCCACGTCGACCTCCTGCCCCACCGACACGATCTCGCTGGGGTGGTCAACGTGCTTCCACGAGAGCTCTGAGACGTGGACGAGTCCGTCCACTCCCCCGCCGATATCCACGAAAGCCCCGAAGTTCACGATGGAGGACACCACGCCGTGGCGGCGCTCCCCCTTCTTCAGGCTCTCCAGGAACTTCTTCCGTCCTTCGCTCTGCGACTCCTCGAGGAACGCCCGGCGGGAAAGCACGACGTTGTTCCGGTTGCGGTCCAGCTCGATGATCTTGCACTCCAGCGCCTGGCCCACATAGGGGTGGAGGTCGCGGACCCGGCGCAGCTCCACCAGCGAGGCCGGCAGAAATCCGCGCAGGCCGATGTCGAGGATCAGCCCGCCCTTGACGACCTCGATGACCGGCCCCGTGATGGTGCCGCCGCGCTTCATGATGTCCTCGATGCGCGCCCAGGCACGCTCGTACTGGGCTCGCTTCTTGGAGAGGATGAGGCGCCCTTCCTTGTCTTCCTTCTGCAGGACCAGGGCCTCGAATTGGTCGCCGACCTTCACCACTTCAGACGGGTCGACGTCTTGCCGGATCGACAGCTCCTTGGCCGGGATGACCCCTTCGGACTTGTATCCGATGTCCAGGAGGACTTCGTCCCGGTCGACCTTGACGACCCTTCCCTCCACCAGGTCCCCGTCGTTGAAGTCCTTGAGGCTGTCCTCGATGGCCCTGACCAGCTCTTCCGGGGTCAAGTCGTCCTGGGCCACAGGCCTATCGGTCGCGCTCTCGATCCTCGCTCACGCTCCTTTTCGTACGCCGGACGATCCGATCCGCCACCGGACACCGTGAGACGGGGCTTGGGTGAAGCAGAATGGATGCGCCGCAGCGCTTCCGATCAGTCTAGTGGCGCCCAGGCGAGCGCGTCAATGCTAGCCAGCCCAATGATCGAGCCGCCCTAGCCAACGATGGACTGCCAATCGGGCCGGTCGTCGGCGGCGGAGTTCACGATCAGGGCCGCCGCCCCCGACCCGTCCGGGTTGATGGTCCAAAGGTCGTAGTTCCCCGACCGGTTCGTGGCGAAGAGGATCTTGGTGCCGTCCGGCGCATAGGCGGGGTGCCCGTCGAACTTGGAGGCAGTGTTCAGTTTCAGGAGGTGGCTCCCGTCCGTGTTCATCCTCCAGACGTCGTAGTTCCCCGTCCGGTTGCTCTGGAACGCGATCCTGAGGCCGTCGGGCGAGTACGTGGGGTACCCATCGGCGGAGTTCTTCGTCTTCGTCCTGGCCCGCTGGTCGGTCCCATCCGAGTTCATCGTGTAGACGTTCGAGTTCGACAACCGGTTGCTGGTGAAGGCCATCCGCGACCCGTCCGGGGACCAGGCAGGTGTGAAGTCGTCGCGTGTATCCGTGGTGAGCTGCGTGGTCGCCCCGGTCGAGATCGTGATGAGCCAGATGTCGAGGTTCCCCGATCGAGTGCTGGAGAAGGCGATCTGCGTCCCGTCCGGGGACCATGCCGGATCGCCGTCGAACGCGTTTCCCGAGGTGAGCTGGGTGGCGTTCGTACCATCCGCGTCGATCAGATAGAGGTCGCCGTTCCCCGTCCGGTAGCTGGTGAAGGCGAGCCTGGTCCCGTCGGGCGACCACGTCGGGTCCAGGTCGCTCGCCGAATTGAACGTGAACTGAGTCGGGTTCGAACCGTCGGCGTTGGCCACCCAGACGTCCTGGTTCCCGCTCCTGGTGCTGTCGAAGGCGACGTTGCCGTTGCCTCCGGGGACGACGGGGAGAAGAGCGCTCAGCGCGTCCGGCGGACCGGGTGCCGCGATCCCCAGGGCGACGGTGAGGACGACCGCGCCGACCACCCAAGCCCTCACCGGGGCCCCCCGCGCGGCTCGATGGTGACGGTCGTCAGGATCCGATTGGCCTCGCCCACCATTCGCTGCAGCCACGCGTTCGAGGGGAAGACCACGTACAGGCAGAACGCCCGGCCGGATTGCGTGAAGAACCGCTGGACGGCCGTCCGCCCTCGGACGATGCGCTGCAGGGTCTTCGGGTTCGTTTCGGCCGCTCGGAGCGGCAACGGTAGCCCGGGTGGAGCAAAGATCCCCGTGCCGGCCAGGACGGGATCATATTCGAGCAGGGCGGCGAAGGCATCGGTGGGTCCCATGGCGACGATCGCCCCGCTCCCGAAGTCCGCGTCATCCACCGGGAGAGCGAAGCTGCCGGCGTGCACGATGGGATACCCCTGCGGCCGCTGGTAGATGCGACCCTCCCACGCCGTGGGGAGACTCAGGCTGATCCCGTACCCGGATATCCTCATGGCTTCACTGCCCGCCTCAAGCCAGCGCCACCGAGACGCAGGCGGCGATCAACGCGACCTCGCACCCCACGGCAATCCGCTGGGACGCGCCGTCCCAGGCTCGCAGTCGGGCATCGACCAGTCCCAGCTGAGCGGGTCGCCGGATCCTGCCCGCGGGCACGATCGTCGCTGCCCGTACCACGCCGAACGCCGCCCCGATGACCGCTCCCCTTACGAGCGACCCCGCGAGGAACGATGCGGCGAACGCCGCATACACGGCGGAGCCCACGACCACCGTGACCACGCCCGCGCCGAGCTGGAACCCGAACCCGGTCCCGTAGACCCACGGGCGGTAGCGATGAAGCCAGGCCTCATTGACCTGTCTGCGGATCGTGGGAAGGGTGAGACCGCGCGGGCCCAGGTCCAGGACGACGCCGGCCCCGATCAGGGCGGCCATCAGCAAGAGCCCGACCGTCGGCGGTGGGGCGAGCGCGGCGCCCACCAGGCCGAGCGTCGCCCCGACCGCCAGACCACCGATGGCCGAGCCGATGACATAGACCACCAGCGTGCTGGTCCATCTGGATCCGCGACCGCGCTCCCCGAGCGCGGTGATGCTTCCGAGCATCGATTCGCCTCAAGGTGACCACGTCGAACGGATGGCACCGACCACAGCGAGCGCGATGCCCACACCGACCAGGGCGACGTCAGCGCTCCTCATCTGCCTGCTCCATGAAGCGCGCCTCCAGCTTCCCGTCGCCTCGCCACAGACTGTGATGTCCTGGATGGATGCCCGCGGCGGCAAGCTCCTCGTCGGCCCGTCGGACCCGTTCCGCGGACCCATCGGCGGCTCTGCCCCGCACCGGCAGCGAGGGCTCCTCCTGCAACCGACTCAGCTCGTCATCCGCCAGGGCATCCCGTAACAGCGACACGACCTGATCCCAGCTCGTCGCGCTGCCTTCGCTGTGCACCTGCCCGATTGGGCCGTCGACGTAGATGAAATAGGGGCTGCCCTTGACTCCGTAGTCGTCCCAGGCGGCCGAGGACATCACGAGCGTGACGTCGGAGGGCGCCAGCTCGCGAAGCTTGGTCGGGCTCTCCTCGGTGCGGTCCTTCGTGACGACCACGAGCCGCGCTCCGCCGGGGAAACGGAGATGGCTGCGGTTCAGCTCGTGCCAGAGCTTTCGGCAGGGGAGGCAGCCACTGGAAAGGAAGGCCAGCAGGGTGTTGCCGCTGGCGCCGGCCACGGCGACCTTCACGGCGTCCCCGGCCACGGTCGCCCCGGCGATGTCGAACGCCGGCGAAGCTCCGTCACGGGCCGGTGGCAATTCCTCTCCCGAGGCTGCGCGCGGAGCCTCCCCGCCCCCAAGCTCCGCAAGCTGCCGAAGGATCTCCGCATGGCTCCGCAACAGCCCCGCCACGAGGAGGGTCAGCAGCGCTAGGACCAGCGTCTCGACCGTGATGAGGATGGCCATCGGTACCTCTCCTTCCCCCGCGAGGGATCTCGCCGGCGCGTCGTGGGCAGGGACTACAGGCATCCCGCCTCGTGGCTGCACGTGTTGTTGTCCTGGAAGAAGGTGTCGTTGCAGTTGACGAACAGGGTGGCTGGGCTCGTGCAGGTCACCATGCGGCATACCACCTCCGTCGTGCCGAGGACCTCGGTGTTGCACTGTCCGTACCGGAACCAGTTACAGCAGGTCGAACGGTTCCCGCAGTTGTTCTTGGCGCAGTGACAGCCCTCATCGCACTCGAAGGTGGGTGTCCGATTGCAGTCGATGTAGTAACGGACGTTCTGCGCACCACAGAGCTTGGACCCTGTGTAGTTCGTGCACTTCCACCACCCGGCCATGAAGGTGTTCTGGGGGCAGCTGTTGTCTCCGCGCAACGTGCAGCAGAACGAGGTCCAGCCGTCACAGCACTGGTCGGAGTTCGAGCAGTCAGAGCACCTGATGGTGGCCAGCGCGGACATGGGACGGACGAGATATCGAAGGGGCGCCACGGTGAGGGCCGATCCCGCCTGGGCGGCTCGGGCCAGCAAGTGCCGCCTGGACACTCTGCGGTCGAAGGCCGTCACCACCCGGTCGAGGACCCAATCGATCACGATCGGCCCCGATAGGCGAAGAGGACCGTCGGGAGGTAGGCAGCGCACAGCACGGCCAGCCACGAGACGGTGGCAACCCCCGCGACGAACCCGGCGCCTGCCAACGGCAGCCCTGCTGCGGTCCGCGCGGCTCCTTCGAACGCCGGGCCTGTCGAAGCGGCTACCAGAGCCGCCGCAGCCGCGGCGAGGTTCAGCCCGACGTGGATCCAGGACGGCGGCAGATCCCGATCGCCGGCGCACCCGCACGACGGGACTTCGATCCGCCGGACAAGGAAAGAGGCCAGGAATGCAGCAAAGAGGAGATACAGCAGGCCGATCCCCACTGCGGTGGCTCGCCCCGGCGAGACCAGGCATGCCGTTCCGAGGGCGAGCTCCAATCCCCCGAACACTCGAACGACAATCGGGCCGACGGGTATGCCAATCGCAGCAAGCATTCGTACGAGGGGCCCCGGGCGTCTGAGCTTGGCGAGTCCGGACAGGGCAAGCACCAGCGCGGCGGCTGAGAAAGGGACAGCCAGGGATCGAAGGGCAAGCATCCGGTCCCGCCCGAGGCTACCAGCGGGGGCAGGAGAGTCAAGAACGCCAAGCGCCCGCTAGGGACTCGCCGAGGGGCTCGAGGTGTCCGACGGCGACGGAGAGGGGCTGTCGGACGGGCTGAAGGAGGGGCTGGGCGAGGCCGTATCGGATGGGCTCGGGGACGGGGTGGGCGACGGCAGCGGGATGGTCTGCCAATCGGGCCACGTTGCCACCCCGAAATTTGCGATCAGGGACGCCGCGCCGCTCCCGTCCGCGTTGGCCACCCAGATGTCCTGGTTCCCCGAGCGGCTGGAGGTGAACAGGAGCCTCGTCCCATCCGGCGACCAGCTCGGGTAGCCGTCGAAGTGAGAGGACTGGGTGAGTCGGCGGGTACCCGTGCCGTCCGAGTTCTTCACCCAGAGGTCGTAGTTTCCCCTCCGGTTGGTTTGGAAGGCGATCCGGGTGCCATCGGGCGACCAGGCCGGATAGGCATCCGCGTGGGGATCGTCCGTCAACGCTCGCTCGTCGCTGCCGTCGGATCGCATGGTATAGACGTCGGAGTTGTGCTTCCGGTTCGAGGTGAAGGCGATCCGGTCACCCGACGGCGACCACGCCGGGGCGAAGTCGTCCGCCCAATCGCTCGACAGCCGGAACACTCTTCCGGAGGACCGGGTCACCACCCAGATGTCGAGGTTACCCGACCGCGTACTGGCGAAGGCGATCCGAGCCCCGTCCGGAGACCAGCTTGGATAGCCGTCGAACGCGGCACTCGAGGTGATGCGTTGCACCGCGCTCCCGTTGGAGCGCATCGTGTAGATGTCGCCGTTCCCCGTGCGGTAGCTGGTGAAGGCAATCAAGGAACCGTCGGGCGACCATCGGGGATGGAGGTCGGCGGCGGCGTTCAACGTGATGCGGACCCGATGCGAACCATCCGCGTTCGCCACCCAGATGTCGACGCTGCCGCCAGTGGCTCTGGTGAAGGCGATGCGGCCGTTCTGGCCTGCATAGGACAGGAGATGCGAAGGGGAGCCCGGCCGCTGGGAGCACGCGGTCGCCAGCAGCGCCACACCGGCCAGGAGTCCGAAGAGCCGCTTCACGGCGCCTTTCCCTTCCCCCCGCTCTTCTTGTCGATCGACAGCGTGCGAAGGATCGAATTGGCGTGGTCCAGGTTCTGGCGACCCCCGGTCGTCTGCCCCATCACGATGTAGAGGCAGAACGCTCGATCACCCTCCGTGAAGAACCGCTGGACCCCGGCCTTCCCCTTGAGAGCCCGGTGCAAGCCCTTGGGGCTGGCGTCCGCGCTGCGGACCTTTCCCGGCCGCCCGGCGGGGGCGAACAGGCCCACTCCGGCCAGCTCCGGGTCGTATTCGAGCAGGGCCACGAACACCCCGTCCGCCGGCATCGAGGTGATGGCCTGGGTCCCGAAGTCCCCGTCTCCGATGGGAAGGGGGAACGTCCCGGCATGGAGGGCCGAATGGCCGGCCTCGCGCCGGTAGATCTTCCCCTCCCACCCGGTGGGGAGATCGATCTCGAGGCCATGTCCGCGCATCTTCATCGCCGGTCGGCCCTCACAGGATGGCCGCCATCAAGCAGACCCCGGCAAGGGCCACCTCGAGGCCGAGCGCGACCCGGCGCGACGGCGCGTCCCAGGCCCGAAGCCGGGCGTCCACCGCGGCGAGCTGGGCTGGACGCCGAACCCGCGCCACGGAGAACGCCGCTGCTGCTCGGAGGAGGCCGAACACGGCTCCGATGGCGGCTCCTCGCGCGGGGGAGGCTGCGAGCAGCGCTGCGGCCATGGCGGTGTAGACGGCCGACACGTTCACGACCGTGACCACACCGGCGCCGAGCTGGAACCCGAATCCGGCGCCGTAGACCCAGCCGCGGTACCGGTGCAGCCAGTCTTCGTTCACCTGTCGATGCACGGTGGGCAGGGCCATCCCCGCCGCTCGGACGTCCATGGCGAGCCCGAGCGCGATGAGCCCAGCCAGGACCCACAAGCGGGGTGCTCCCGATCCGCCGAGTGGGGGCAGCGCCGCCCCCACGAGTCCCAGGAGGGCGCCCACGGCCGCCCCCCCTGCCGCGCTGCCCGTCAGGAATGCGGTCATGGTGACCCCCCACGTCGATCTCCTGCCCCGCTCTCCGAGTGGGGTGATGCTTCCCAGCATCGACTCACCTCAGGGCGACCAGGTGGACCGGAGAGCCGCGACCACGGCCAGGCCGGCCCCGATGGCCACGACGGTGCCCTCAGTGCTGGCCATGTCCGTCCTTTCCCGCGTCCCGCGTGGGTTCGTTCCCCCAGAGGCTGGGATGCCCGGGATGGATCCCCGCCGCGGCCAGCTCGGTGTCAGCGCGCCGGATCCGTTCGGCCGAGCCATCGCCCTCCCGCCCCGGGCCGGCGTCCAGGAGGGCGTCCTGAAGGAGCGAGAGGACCTGCTCCCAGCTTCCGGCCGTTCCCTCGCTGTGGACGTGGCCTGATGCGCCGTCGACGTAGATGAAGTACGGGCTTCCCTTCACTCCGTAGTGCTCCCAGGCTGCCGACGACATGACGACCTGCGTTCCTTCCGGGGCGAGCTCTCGCAGCTTGGAGACGCTCTCGTGGGACCGGTCCTTGGTCAGCAACACCAGCCGGGTCCGATCCGGGAAGACCGGGGGGTTGGGCGAACTCAAGCTCCTCCACAGGGGCACGCAGGGGAGGCAACCGGTGGAGAGGAACGCGAGGAGGGTGTTCTCCCTCAAGCCCGTCACCGCTACCTTGACCGCGTCTCCGTGCGGGGTGGTACCCGCGACGTCCGTGGCCGGCGTGGCCTGGTCGCGACCCGGGGGGAGGTCGGGGGCCCCGGCGAGGCTCGTTCCCTCGGTCTCGGCGATGCGGCGGAGGATCTCGGCGTGACTGCGCAGCAGCCCGGCTACCAGCAGGGTCAGTAGGACCAGCACGAAGGTCTCAACGGCGATGAGGATGCTCAAGGTGACGCTTCCATCACAGACATCCGGCCTCGTGCGCACACGTGGCGTTCTCGACGAACATGGTTGAGTTGCAGTTGACGAACAGATGGGACGGGTTGACACAAGTCACCATGCGGCACACCACCTCGGTCACTCCGGCGACCTCGGTGTTGCACTGGCCGTACCGGAACCAGTTGCAGCATGTCGAGCGGTTCCCGCAATTGTTCTTGGTGCAGTGGCAGCCCTCATCGCACCTGGCCGTGGGAGTGCGGTTGCAATCCACGTAGTAGCGGACGTTCTGGTTCGCGCACAGCTGTGACCCCGCGTAGCTCGTGCACTTCCACCACCCTGCGATGAAAGTGTTGGCGGGACAGGTGTTCTTTCCGGTGAGCTGGCAGCAAAAGGCGGTCCATCCATCGCAACAGGCGCTCCCGCTCCGGCAGTTCGAGCAGGTGACCACGGCCATCGCGGAGAGAGATCGGGTGAGGTAGACCATGGGTGCCACGGCCAGTGCCGACCCTGCCACCGCGGCCCGGGCCAGCAAGCGGCGCCTCGGCACTTTCCGGTCAAGGCTGGAGACCACTCTGTCGAACAGGCCGTCCATCAGCGCTCCCCCTGATAGGAGCCCAGGGCCTGTGGCAGATAGGCGGCACACAACGAGGCCAGATAGCCGAGCAGGCCGACGCCCACGAGGAACGTGACCCCATGGAGAGGGAGCGGAGCGACCATCCCGACGATGCCCTCAGGGCCCCGGTTGATCACTCCGAAGCCGAAGGCCGATCCGGCCGCGACCACATCGAGGGCAACGTGGAGCCAGGAGGGCGGCACCTCGCGATCGCCGGCACAGCCGCACGTCCCGATGGCGGGCTTCGCCACCAGGAGGAAGGACAGGAAGCCGGCGAAGCCGAGATACGCCAGACCCACCGCCACCGCGACGGCCGCGGTCGGCCGGAGCAGGCCGAGGGTTCCCAGACCGAGCTCTGCCGAGGCGAGGAGCCGGACGCCGGCGGGTCCAACGGGCAGTCCCGCAACGCCCAGTGCCCGTACCAGCTGGCCCGGCCTCCGGAGCTTGGCGGTGCCAGACCACGCCAGGACGAGAGCGGCTGTGAAGAAAGGGACCACGAACCATTCGGATGACCGCATCGCGCCCGCCCAGGCCACTCACAGGAAGAGCTGCGTGAACGGCCCGCCTCCACAGTGATATTCGGCTGGCCGCTCAGTCGTCTTGAGATGGGGCCCGTTTGCCGCGCGGCCCGGCCCGTTCAGTGACCTGCCGGCGCGGCCTCCGCCCAGCTCTTCCCCCACCCGAGGTCGACCCTGAGTGGCACGGTCAGTGGGTAGGCGGTTTCCATCGCCATCTTCACGAGCGCCCCCGCTCGCTCCACGTCTCGATCCGCCACATCGAATACGAGCTCGTCATGGACGGTCAGGACCATGACGCAGTCCAGATCGGAGGCCTGGAGCTCCCGAGCCACCTGGATCATGGCGAGCTTCAAGATGTCGGCCGCGCCACCCTGGATGGGCGCGTTCAACGCCATGCGGCGCCCCATGTCCCGGACCCGGGGATTGGCCGCCTGCAGTTCGGGCAGGTATCGGCGCCGCCCGAGGATGGTCTCGGTGAACCCTTCGGCCGAGGCCCGCGCCACCTGGCGATCGAGGAAGTCCCGGATCCTCGGGAACTGCGCGAAATATGCCTCGATGAACTCCGCCGCCTCATCGGCGGTGATGCCGATCCGGCTGGCCAGCCCGTACGCGTTCATGCCGTAGGGAAGCCCGTAGTTGATCTGTTTTACGCGGCTGCGCAAGGCGCCGTCGACCTCGTCCTCGGGTACGCCGAACACCTTGGCGGCCGTAGCGGCGTGGAAATCCTTGTCCGCGGCGAACGCCTCGGCCATGGCCTCGTCCCCGGAGAGGTGGGCCATCACCCGTAGCTCGATCTGCGAGTAGTCCGCGACCAGCAGGAGCCGGTCGTCGGCGCCGGGGACGAACGCCCGCCGGATCTTCCGGCCGAGCTCGCCCCTGACCGGGATGTTCTGGAGGTTCGGATTCACACTGGAGAGTCGCCCGGTGGCAGCCCCGACTTGGTTGTAGGTGGTGTGGATGCGGCCGGTCTTCGGGCTCACCAACGGCGGGAGGGCGTCGAGGTACGTGGACTTCAGCTTGGAGAGCTCCCGGTAGCGAAGGAGTGCGTCGATGATCGGGTGCTGATCCCGCAGCTTCTCCAGGACGTCCGCGTCGGTGGACAGCGCGCCCTTGGAGGTCTTCTTCAGCGAGGTCAGCCGGAGCTTCTCGTAGAGGATGACCCGGAGCTGAGGAGGGGAGCCGATGTTGAACTCCTCGCCCGCATATCGGTAGATGTCCCGTTCCAGGGTGGCCATCTGGTCACCCAGGGACTCGGACATGTCCGCCAGGTACCCCACGTCCAGGCGGACCCCGGCCGCCTGCATCCGCCCCAGGACCGATGAGAGCGGCATCTCGACCTCGGAGAGGAGCCGGGTGAGGCCAGCCCGCTCGACCCGTTCCAGCAGGACCGGGGCGAGCAACGCGACGGCAGCTGCTGACCCACCGATCCGTCGCGACGGGTCGGCGAACAGCTGACCGGACTGCTCGCCTTCGATCTCGGCCAGCACGTCCAGGCCGAGGTATCGGCGGCACAGCTCGCCCAGCGGGTAGGAGGCCTCGGCCGGGTCGAGCAGATACCCGGCCAGCAGCGTGTCAAAGACCACCCCTTCCAGGGCGCAACCCTCGACCAGGAGCGCGGCCTGCAAGTCCTTGGCGTCGTGGACCCACTTCGGCGCGTCTGGGTTCGCCAGCCACCGCGCCGCCACATCGGGCATCCGGTCGAACGGCACGTACAGGGCTTGCCCCCCGCCCAGGGAAACCCCGAGGCCCCCCACCCCGTCGTCGAATGACGGATACACGGCCTTGGGCCCCTTCCCCGACAGCAGGGCAGCGAGCTCGGCGGCCGTGCCGGCCCTCACGTCCAGCGAGGCCGCCTCGACCTTCGGCTTGGCCGCACGCTCCACGTCCTCCAGTCGCTCCAGCAGCGTTCGAAACTCCAGGGAGTTGAAGAGTCGCCGCACGGCGTCGTGGTCCCACTCCCCCATCACGCAGGCCTCTGGATCCAGGTCTAGCTCCAGGTCGCAGTTCAGCCGGGCCAGCTCCTTGTTTCGGATCAGGTCCTGTCCGGCGGCCTCGATGGCCGTTCGGAGGCGGCCCTTGACCTCCTGGGTCCGGTCGAGGAGGTCCTCCACGCTCCCGAAGTCCTGCACGAGCTTGGAGGCGGTCTTCTCCCCGACCCCGGGGACGCCGGGGATGTTGTCAGAGGTATCTCCCTTCAGAGCCACGTAGTCGAGGTACTTCTCGGGGGGGAGGCCGAACCGGCCGGCCACCGCGGCCACGTCGTAGGTGACGATGTCCGAGATCCCCCTTCGGTTGAACATGACCTCGATGCCCGGGCGGACCAGCTGGAAGAAGTCGCGATCGGCCGTGACGATCACCGCCTCCAGCCCGCGATCGGCCGCTCGGCAGGCCAGGGTGGCAATGGCGTCGTCGGCTTCGTAGCCCTCCACGGAGACCATCGGGATCTTCAGGGTCTGGAGAACCTCGAGGATCAGCCCGAGTTGCTGACGGAACTCGTCCGGTGCCTCCTGTCGTCCGGCCTTGTAGTCCGCGTACTGGGCCAGTCGAACGGTCGGCCGGCCGAGATCGAAGGCGACCACGATGTAGTCAGGCCTCTCTTCGGCCAGCAGCTTGATGAGCATCGAGGTGAACCCATAGACGGCGTTGGTGATCTGCCCGCTGGTAGTGGCCAGCGAGGTGGGCAGGGCGAAGAATGCCCGGAAGGAGAGGCTGTGTCCGTCGAGGAGGAAGATCCGCTTGGGGCGTTCGGCTTCGTCGCGGATGGCCTGTGTGGGCTTGTTGGATGTCTTGGTCTTCGGGGCTGCCACCAGACCGATTGTAGACTCCGGCTCCGACCGCCCGGTCGTCGCGATGACCAGGGGGCCCGTTGGCAAGGGCAAGCCTCGGGGCGGTTGTCGGGAATCCGATCTAGCAGGTAGATTTTCTACCGGTATTCCAAGCGATGTCCTGCCCATCTGACTCATGAGCCTCGCCCAAACGACGCTGCTCGGCTTTATCGCGGGGGCCACGATCTTCCTGAGCCTGCCCCTCGGCCGGCTGCGCCGTTCGGCCCCGCGGTTGAGGTCCTTCCTCAACGCAGCCTCGGCGGGGATCCTCCTGTTCCTGCTCTTCGAGATCTTCCACCAGGCGTTCGACCCTCTGGAAGAGTCGGTTCAGCGCATCCAGGAAGGCGAGGCCGCATGGGGGTCGACGTTCGGTTTCGGCGCCGTCCTGTTCGGAGGGCTGGCCGCCGGGCTCCTGTCGCTCCTCTATCTGGGTGGGCTCCTCCGGCCCCGTCGGCCGTCGCCGCAGATCGGCCCGGGGGCCATGGCGATGGCCGAGGCCCGGGCCGCCCATGCCGACTCCCCCCATGTGGCCCTGGGACTGGCCATGTCGATCGCTCTGGGGATCGGGCTGCACAACTTCTCCGAGGGCTTGGCCATCGGCTCGAGCGCGAAGTCGGGTGACACGCAGTTGGCGCTGTTGCTTGTGATCGGGTTCGCGCTGCACAACGCCACCGAGGGGTTCGGGATCATCGGGCCGCTCGCGGCGGGAGGGGTCCGGGCCTCCTGGCCGTTTCTCCTGATGGTGGGGTCGATGGCGGGAGCGCCCACGCTCGTGGGAACCGTGATCGGGTTCGGATTCCAGAACGCCTACGTGTCGGTGGCTTTCCTGGCGCTGGCCGCCGGAGCCATCATCTACGTGGTCGCCGAGCTGTTGAACATCGGGCGGAAGCTGGGGGCGTGGCCCATCACGGTGTGGGGGGTGCTTGCCGGCATCGTGCTGGGAGCGGTCACCGAGCTGATCATCGTCGCCGCCGGCGGATAGAGCCGGCCGTCGTGGAGCCCCTATAGGACGGCTCCAGGAAGCGCCACCCCGATGATCCGCGAGCCCTGAATCGAGTCAATTGGCGTGCGCCGTCATTCGTTACGACGTCTCCAACTTTCTTTGGCATTCTCTGGAATTTTTCCGCCTCGGTGAGGCCGTCACTACCTGCGAAAATCCGTGAGAATCATTGTGCGACAGTGCTTCTGTGGGGTTTGACACAAGGTGAGGCCCCTTGCTACCTTTCGCGCCGGTCCCAAGCGGCCAAGGCCGGAGGGAGGGCCCGGGGTCTCCCCAGGGAGTGCACCGGACCCGAAGGGCGACAGCCCGGAGGGTGGTGGAACCCACGGACCGCGGAGGATAGATCGGAGGCGGCAGAAGTCGCCCGATCCCTTCGCGAACCGTCGGAGGCTCTGGTCGACCCGATGGACGCTGGGTCGCTCGGGACCGACTTTTGAGCGGGTCCGAGGTGCCGAGTAGATAACGCTCGCGTATGGGGAAGGCGCGAGCGGCTCCAAAGGCTCCTCGGGCCCGCTCAAATGTTTCCCAGCCTCGCTCCTTGGCCACGCTCCATCGACGCGGTTCGCGGTAGTGTCGAAATCCATGGCAGACCAGGCGCAGGAGTTGAGCGGACGTGAGCCGCAAGTGTCGGACAACGTATCCACCCCAGGGTTTGCTCTTGACCCCCAGCGACTCCTTCGCATCGCGGGGGTGACCCGCGAGGTCCTCGAGGAGGCTCGTCGGATCCGCGCGGAGCCGGGGGCCATCGATCATCTGCGGCGGGTCCACAGCCAGATACAGGAGGAGCTGAAGGAGGCCCTGCCTCCTGCCCTCTACGAAGAGCTCGATGAGCTCACCCCTGACATCAGGGACGGCACGCTCGAGGAGCTGGCGCTGGCCCATGCGGAGATCCTGGGGTGGTTGGAGGGGTTGTTCCAGGGAACGCAGCTTGCCCTACAGGTGCAGGCGGCCCACGCGCTGGACCAGATACGCCGGCCGTCGCTTCCCCGCGATCGCCGTCGCCGAGAGGGCGAACCGGAGACCGACGAACCGGACTCGCGGTATCTCTGAGCGCTGATCGCAGAGGCCTCTCGTCAGGCCTTTCTATACTGAGCGTAGGCCGGGATAGCCGAACTGGTACAGGCGCGGCGCTCAAACCGCCGTGGGCTCAGGCCCGTGAGGGTTCGAATCCCTCTCCCGGCACATTCCGCACGACTCTTCATGTCTTCGGACCAATGATGCGATCGAGTTTTGCAACGTCGAGGCGCCGGGCCACTGAAATCGTCACGCGATTCATCCTCCGCTATGAGATGGCTCGAGCGCACCCCTCAAGAATCATGTGGTAACGCAAGTCCATCGTTATGCGAAGCCGATACCTGTCGGGGATGCTCCGAGATACAGCCATCTCCCAAGTAGAGGCCGAAGAGGTATGCGTACTTGGGTCCATCCATGGTCGACCCAGCGCATGCTGGACAGTCGGGATCCGGCTCTCTCTTCTGAGCCCTCGTTCGATCCTGGACCCGCCAGTCCCGAACGGTCCCCCTCGGAATCCGCGTGAGGCGCGAAATCTGGAGGTCTGTCAGGCGCGACGGGATGAGGGCCATGACATTCTCGTACTCGGCCAGGGTTCTCACACCCATGAATCATGGCGCCTGCCTCCGACACGAGTGTCCGAGGGCAGCCGATACAGTTGCCGGCCATGAAGCTCCAGCTCACGCCCTCCGACCAGGCCATGATCGATGGGGAGCGCGGAGAAGCGGCCCGCTTGGCCATGCGGATCGTGGCGTCCATGGCGGGGTCGACGGGAGCGGAAAGACTCATCGACGTCACCTCCGCGCACGTGGACGGCTGCCTCTACCACGGGCAGGCGAGCCTCGATTTCGCGGGGCGGCTGGTGGCCGGAGGAGCTCGAGTGGCCATCCCGACCACGCTGAACGTCGGTTTGGTCGACCTGCTCCACCCCGACTTGTACCGGGGGGACGCCGAGAGCGGCGCCCGCGGCCGCCGGCTGATGGAGCTGTACGTGTCCATGGGGTGCCGCCCCACCTGGACCTGCGCCCCCTACCAGCTGCCCGAGCGGCCCTCCTTCGGTCAGCACGTCGCCTGGGCCGAGTCGAACGCAGTGGTGTTCGCCAACTCGGTTCTGGGAGCGCGCACGGATCGTTACGGAGACTTCATCGACATCTGCGCGGCCATCACCGGCCGGGCCCCCGCGGCGGGCTTCCACCTCGACCAGAACCGAGCCGGGCAGATCCTGTTCCGCCTCGACGGTGTTTCGCAATCTCTCCTGGCCCAGGACGTCCTCTTTCCGGTCCTCGGCCATGTGGTCGGGAGCGAGGCCGGGACGCTGGTCCCGGTGATCGAAGGATTGCCGGGCTCGGTCACCGAAGACCAGCTGAAAGCGCTGGGAGCGGCGGCCGCGTCATCCGGGGCGGTGGCGCTGTTCCACGCCGTGGGAATCACACCGGAGGCCCGCTCGGTGGAAGAAGCGTTCGGCGGAACCGAGCCCAGGCGGGTGGTCCAGGTGACGCCGTCGCGGCTGGCGCAGGCTCGGGATTCACTTTCCACCGTCGGTGGAGATCGCATCGACGCGGTCAGCGTCGGGACCCCCCACTTCTCGGTGGCAGAATTCGCCAGGCTGACACCCCTGCTCGAGCGCGCGGTCATCGCTTCAGGTGTGGATTTCTTCGTGTCGACGAGCCGCCAGGTCCTGGCCGAAGTCGAGTCGCGCGGCTGGCTCGACGTCTATCAGCGGGCGGGGGTGAAGCTGGTCGTGGACACGTGCACGTACGTGACCCCGATCCTGAACCCTTCGCATCGGGTGGTGATGACCAACTCGGCGAAGTGGGCGTACTACGCGCCGGCCAACGTCGGCGTCGACGTGGTGTTCGGCAGCCTCGAGGAATGCGTCCGCTCGGCCGCAGAGGGGAGGCTTCGGCGTGACGAAGCGCTCTGGCGACGCGGCTGAATGGCGCACGCTGTTCGCCGGGTCGGCTCGGGGGCGGGCGCTCCGCCTGGACGAACCGCTGTCATTGTGGGGCGGCATGGACCCCGCCACCGGCAGGGTGATCGACCGTCGGCATCCCCAGGCTGGACAGGATGTGGGCGGTCGCGTCTTGTTGATGCCATCGGGCCGCGGCTCCAGCTCGAGCAGTAGCGTGCTGGCCGAGGCCGTACGGGCCGGGACGGCGCCCGCGGCGGTGGTCCTGCTGGAGCCGGACTCGATCGTGGCGTTGGGGGCCGTGGTCGCCGCCGAGCTGTACGGCCGGCGGGTGCCGGTAGTGGTCGTGGACGAGGGTACGTACCGGGCGATTCGGTCGGGCGACCAGGTGGTGGTCGAGGCCGGCGAGGAATCGGCCTCCGTTAGCGTCGTTGGAGGCCGAGAGACTCGGCCGCCAGACGGGCCAGGCGCTCCCCGATCAGCGGAGCGAACTTGAAAGCGTGGCCGCTGCACGCCGAGCCGACCACGACGGGTCCTCGGCGTTCCAGAATGAAGCTCTCGTCGGCGGTGTTCGTGTACAGGCAGGTTTCGGAGTGGTGCGGGGTGGGCCGGGCCGCCGGGAACCGTTCCACCACCCAGGCGGACATCCGCTCCACGATGCGGGCCTCCACCTTGCCCCGGTCGTCCGGATTAGCCGGAGAGCCGGTGTGATGCCATCCGGTCTTCAGGCCCTGCCCCGGACTGGGGAGCGCATAGAGCGGCCCGGGGCCATCCATCCACTCCACGAACACGGGGAGAGGCGTCCCCGCTTCCACCGGGAAGAAGGCCACGGTCTCGCGGCTGGGAGTCACGGGCAGATCGACTCCCCCTCCAGCCAACAAGGGCTTGGCCCACGCCCCCGCTGTGACGACGGCCACGTTCGCGTCCCACGTTCCCTTTTTGGTGACCACCTCGACTCCCGCGCCGCCGGGTCGGATCGCCGAGACCCTGGTTCGCTCCCGCAGCTCGACGCCTCGCGCGGTCGCCACACCGACCATGGCGCGAAGGGCTCGGTCGGCGGCCAGCACCCCGGCGTCGGGCTGGAACAGGATCTTCGCGTCCGGTGGGGGGGCCAGGCCCCGGAATCGCCGGGCCACCTCCGCTCCGTCCACCAGGTCCCACACCGCTCCCCGCGCATCGAGAGCTTCTTGGTGGGCCTCCAGCCGGGCCGGCGAGCCCATGTCGAATCCTCCGGTCACCGTGAGCAGCGCCTGACCGGAGTCCTCTTCCAGCCGGCGCCACAGCGGCAGCGATTCCATGGCCATTGCCACATACCGCGGCTCGTCGTAGGAGAAGCGGAACACCCGGGCCGCCCCGTGGCTCGACCCGCGATCGTGGCCGACCTCGAACTGCTCGAGCAGTGCGACGTCCCGGCCGGCTCGGGCCAGGCGCCACGCCGCGGCCGCCCCCATCACGCCGGCCCCGACCACGACAACGTCCGCCCGAGGCATGGACCTCACACTACGTGGTGCTCGGGGACGACATGGCCCCCGACGAACCGGTCCAGGCCGAGCGAGGACACGTCGACCGTCCGGGCCGCCCCCTCCACGATCAGCTCTGCCAGGAGCTTGCCGACGATCGGGGCGTGCTGGAACCCGTGGCCGGAGAACCCGTTGGCCAGGTAGAAACCGTCCACTCCGGGTGCCGCACCGATCACGGGGTGACGATCGGGACTCATCTCGTACAGGCCGCACCAGCGATATCGCAGGTCGGCTTCCTCCAGCGGAGGGAACACCTGCACGGCTGTGGGCAGGACCTCCTCCTCGATGAAGCGCTCGTTGACGCGCGTATCGAAGGAGGGCCGTTCGTCCTTGCCGCCCATCCCCATCAAGACGCCCGGGCCCTCTCGGTGGAAATAGAAGGTGGTGTCCGCGTCGATCACGAGCGTCCTGCGGCCGGGCGCCCCGGGGAACGGACCGGTCACCGCGACCTGGCGAGGGATCGGATCCACGGGAAGGTCCACCCCCGCGGTGGTTGCCAGGGGACCGGCCCACGGGCCTGCCGCGTTCACCACGACCGGGGCCGACACACCCCCGCCTGGCGTGCTCACGCCGGTGACGCGGCCCCGGCTGACGTCGACCCCGAGAACCTCGGCCCGCGTGCGGATCTCCGCGCCGGCCCGCCGGGCCAACGTGGCGTACCCCTGGGTCAGGCCGGACGGATCGGCGATCCCATCCTTCGGCCCGAAGGTCGCGCCCGCCAGGCCGGCCACGTTGATCCCCGGGATCAGCTCGGCGGCCTCCGTCGGCGCCAGAACGTCCACCTCCACCCCGAGCGACCGCTGGAGGTCCACCGCGGCCATGAACTCCCTCCAGGAGTCCTCGGAGCGGACGAGGAACAGGTAACCGTCCTGGGAAACGTCGAGCGGCAGGCCGTGTTCCTCGGAGAACCGGAGGATCATCTGCACGCTCTCCAGCGAGAGCAGGATGTTCAGCCGGCTGCTGAACTGGTGGCGAAAGCCGCCGGCGCACGCTCCGGTGGCACCGGTGCCCAGCTTGTCGGCCCGCTCCAGCAAGAGCACCGACCCTGCGCCCGCGGCCGCCAGATGGTAGGCGACGCTTGCTCCCACCACGCCACCGCCCACGATGACGACGTCCGCCGCCTCGGTCATCGCTGCATCCGGTCCAGGGCTGCCCTGGCAACCACGAGATCCTCGAACGCCACGCCCACCGACTTGAAGATCGTGATGTCCTCGGGAGAGGTTCGAACCGCCGCCCCTCGCACCACTTCTGCGAGGTCGGCCACGATGGCCGAAGGGCCCATCACCCCCGTCTCCATCGGGATGACCAGGTCGCCCGCCTCCGCCAGCGCCGACTCCCGTGTTTCCACCACGATCCGCGCTCTGGCCACCGCGGCATCGTCGAGCTCTCGCGTGTGCGGCCGATAGGAACCCACCGCGTTGACGTGGGCCCCCGCCTTCAGGAGGGCCCCGTCGAACAACGGCTCGGCGCTCGTGGTGCAGGTGCAGACCAGGTCGGCCTTGGCCACGGCCTCGGGGCCTCCCACCGAAGCCTCCATGTCGAGGGCCCGCGCTCGGTCGACCAGCTCCGCGGCCCGCTGGGGCGTCCGCGAGACCACCGTCATGAGCCAGACAGGCCGCACCGCCCGCATGGCCAGGAGATGGCTGTGTCCCTGCACGCCGGCGCCGAAGATCACCAGCCGCTCGGCCTCGGGGTTGGCGAGGTAGCGGGTGGCCAGCCCCGACACCGCCGCCGTGCGCAGGGCCGTCAGAGCCCCTCCCTCGATCACGGCGCGGGGCTCGGTCGATCCGGGCCCGAAGAGGACGTAGACCGCGTGGATCAGCGGAAGGCCCCGCCCCGGATTTGAGGGATTGACCGTCACCAGCTTGATGCCGATCCCGGGATCCCCGACGGCCGGCATCATCAGCAGGTCGGCCCCTTCGGCCTCGACGTGGGTCCGCAGAGGAGACGCCGGCAGCACGGGGGCGCGGAACGCGGCTTCGAGCGCGTCGATCGCCGCCTCCATGGGAAGGGCTCGGTGCAGCCCAACGGCGTCGACCAGCTGCAGGCCCATCCTCAGAGCTCCCCCAGGTAGGCCTCCCGCATCAGGGGGTTGCTCAGGAGGTTCTGGGCGGAGTCGGACAGGACGATCTGCCCGGTCTGGAGCACGTAGCCCCGGTCGGCGATCGACAGGGCCATGTTGGCGTTCTGCTCCACGACGAAGATCGTGGTCCCCAGGTCGTTGATCTCCTTGATGATCTGGAAGTTCTGTTCGACCAGGACGGGGGCGAGCCCCATCGACGGCTCGTCCATCAGGAGGATCTTCGGGTTGGCCATCAGGGCCCTGCCCACCGCCACCATCTGCTGCTCCCCTCCGGAGAGTGTCCCCGCCCGCTGGGACAATCGCTCCTTCACCCGAGGGAACAACATGAAGACCCGTTCGAGGTCCTCCTCGACTCGTCTGAGGTCCTTCCGCAGGTAGTGCCCCAATTCCAGGTTCTCCGCCACGGTCATACGTTTGAAGAGCCGGCGATTCTCCGGGACCATCGAGATCCCCCTCTCCACCAGGCGCTGGGTGGGGATGCCGTTGATCCGCTCTCCGTCCAAGAGCACGTCACCGGTGGTGGGGATGACGTAGCCGAGGATGGTCTTCAGGGTCGTGGTCTTCCCGCTGGCGTTGCCTCCGAGGAGGCAGACGATCTCCCCACGGTGGATCTCGATGCTCACGCCTCGCAACACTTGAACGGGGCCGTAGTGGGTGTTGACATCGCGCAGCTGAAGGACCGGTTCGCCGTCCGGGCTGGGCTTGGTCGATGCCACGGTTACACCGTCGCCTTCCGCCCCAGGTACGCCTCGATGACCTGGGGGTTGTGGGCGACCTCGTCGTACGGCCCCTCGGCGATCTTGCGGCCGTAGTCGAGGACCACCACTCGGTCGGACACCCCCTTGACCACGCGCATGTCGTGCTCGATGAAGAGGATGCTCAAGCGTTTCTCGTCCCGGAGCCTCCGGATCAACCGGGTGAGTTCGAGGGTCTCCTGGGGATTCATCCCGGCCGTGGGCTCGTCCAGCAGCAAGAGCTTGGGGTCCGAGGCGATGGCCCGGGCTATCTCGAGCCGGCGCCGGTTCGCGTAGGAGAGGCTGATGGCCGACTGATCGAATCGGTAGCCGACCAACCGGGTCCCGAAGAAGGACAGGGCCTCCTCCGCGCGCTTCCGGGTCTCTTCCTCCTCGCGCCGAAAGGCCGGAGTGCGGAGGATCGCGCTGAGGACGCCCGACCTCGTTCTGCAGTGGCGGGACACCATGACGTTCTCTCGGACGGTCATCTCCGGGAACAGACGAACGCTCTGAAAGGTCCGCGCGCAGCCCAACTTGAGGATCTGGCTGGGACGGAGGCCGACGATTCGGCGGCCGTCGAACTCGATGAGGCCCTTGTCGGCGGCGATCATCCCGGTGATCATGTTGAACAGGGTCGTCTTTCCTGCCCCGTTCGGCCCGATCACACTGACGATCTGGCCTTCGTCGACGTGGAGCTCGAGGTCGTCGATGGCCCGAACCCCGCCGAAGTCCTTCACCAGCCCGCTGATCTGGAGAAGCGGCATGAGGTCAGCTCCCCTCCACCGCAGCGGGCTGGGCCTCGCCCCGCTCGGCCTCCCGGGCCCGAAGCCACGCGTCCTGGAGGACCTCTTCCTCCCGAAGCTCCTGGGCCCGCCGTCGGCTGGGGATGAAGCCCTCGGGCCGCTTCAGCATCATGAAGATCAGGAGCACTCCGTAGATGAGGAAACGGAACGAAGAGAACTCCTGGAGGATGTTGGGCAGGGCAACCAGTACCAACGCCGCGAGCACCACGCCTGGGATGCTCGCCATGCCACCCACGATGACGATGGCCAGGACGGTGATGGAGATAATGATCTCGAAGCTGTTGGGGAAGATCGAGGCCCTGTTCGCCGCGAAGAGGGCGCCTCCGAGGCTGGCGACGATGGCCCCGATGATGAAAGCCCACAGCTTCGCCGCCACGATGTTCACTCCCATCGCCTCGGCCACGGACTCGTCCTCGCGGATGGCCATCCACGCCCGCCCCAGACGAGAGTCCTGCAATGAATACGAGACGTAGACAGCCAGGGCGGCGAACCCAAAGACCAGATAGAAGAACGTCTCCGGCTTCCCGCCAAGGAGCTCGACCGGCCCCACGCGGACGCTGGGGATGTTCGTGATGCCCAGGGCGCCGCCGAAGTATTTCGTCATCCAGGTGGATTGGACGAGCAGCCGCGTGATCTCCCCGAACCCGAGCGTCACGATGGCTAGGTAATCGCCCCGCATGCGCAGGACGGGTGTCCCCACGATGATCCCGGCCGTAGCCGCGGCCAGCACGACGAAGGGGATGGCCTCCCAGAAGATGAGCTCAGGGGCGACCCGAGGAGCGCCCGTGACGGACGATTGCGGTGCCATGAGGCTCGCCGTCGTATAGGCGCCGACCGCGAAGAACGCGACATAGCCCAGGTCCAGGAGACCCGCCACCCCCACGACGATGTTCAGGCCCAGACCCATGAGCAGGAAGATCCCGGCGATGTTCAAGGCATCGTTGAGGTCGGAGGAGAGGAGTCGCGGCACGATGATCAGGATCCCAACCAGCGCTAGCACGACGACGCCCATAGCAAGTTGACGCTGCTTCCCGGGAAGCCCCTGGAAGCTTGCCTTGAGCTGGGCCGGGGACCGCTTGGGAACGAGGTAGAGAGCGAACAGGACCACGAACACGCCGATTGCGCCCGCGATGGTGAGCGAACCCTGGACGTTGTAGAGCTGGTCGACGAATGCGAACCCTAGCCTGTCCAGGACAGTGGACACCACGACTCGAAGAAGCCCGAAGACAACGACCCAGGCGAGGGCAGAGGAAAGCGCTCTCCGCAGGTTGTGGTCAAGGAGAGTCAGGGCGGCTCCCAACGCCGACAGGCCCACGGAAGCCAGGAGGACCAGTACCCACCCTGTGATCAGCCCCTGCTGCAAGGTGAGCCGGTTCAGCATCTCAGGGGAGATGTTGATCAACTGGTCTCGGACGTCGAAGTTGCCGACCAGGGACAGATATACACCGAGGGTGCCACCGGCCACCGCCCCGGCCACCGCCCCGGCCAGGACATTCCGGGGACCCCGCCTCGGTTCCTCGAACCCCTCGAGCTGCCCGGGGGGCTTCCCCGCCAGGTATCCGAAGGCAACGGGAATGGCCAGGAGGATGACGTAGTCCAGGCTGAACTGCCTCACGATCAGGCGATCCTTGAACGCGATCAGCATGCCGATCGAGGCGACGAATACAGTCGTGAGGCCGCCGTAGAGGCCAGAGTTCACCATTTGTCGGAAGCCCACCTCGCGGGCCGGCAGGAGGAGGCCAGCGCCGGCCGGGATGGCAGATGGCACCGTTCGCAAGCCTTCAGCCATGGCTTAGGCCCTCTCCTCTGGCACCCGCTCTCCCAAGATGCCCGTGGGCCGGAAGATCAGGATCACGACGAGAGCCAGGAAGACGACCATACCTTTCAGCTGGAAGGCGGCGGGGATCCCTAACCCAGACAGGATCAGGTTGGGGGACACCTGCTCGATGAGCCCGATGAGCAGACCGCCCACCATGGCTCCAACGATGTTCCCGATCCCGCCCAACACAGAGGCGGTGAACGCTGTGATCCCCGGGAAGAAGCCGATGAACGGTTGGGCCTGTCCGAACGCCAGCGCGAAGAGGAACGCAGCGATCCCAGCCATGGCCCCCCCGATGCCGAAGACCAGAACGATCGTCCGGTCCACGTTGATCCCCATCAGCCTGGCGGTCTCCTGGTCCTCGGCCACCGCCCGGATCGCCTTCCCGGTCCTGGTCCTCTCCACGAGCAGATAGAGCCCCGCCATCATCAAAAGGGCTGCCACGATGACGATCGCCTGGGTCTTCAGCAGGAAATTGAGGCCCGAGACGCCGATCCGGCCGCTGAGCTGCGTCACCTGTGGGTAGTTCTTGACTCCCACGCCGAACAGCCCGGCGAAGGTGTACTGGAGGAAGAAGGAGGCTCCGATGGCCGTGATGAAGGGGATCAGCCTCGGCTTTCCCCGGAGGGGGCGGTACGCTACGCGCTCCAGCAGCATCGCGATCAACGTGGCTGTGGCCATGCTCGAAAGCAACACGATGAGCAGCGCCAGGAAGATCATGTTGCCGTCCCACAGACCGGTCCCCGATAGGGCCTGGGCCACGAAGTACCCGACCATCGTCCCGCTCATGAAGACCTCTCCGTGAGCGAAGTTGATGAACCGCAGAACCCCGTAGACCATCGTGTATCCAAGCGCGATGAGCGCGTAGACGGATCCGATGGAAAGCCCGGAGACCACGTTGTCTCGCCACTGGGCGCTGGAGAGGGTGACCAGGCCACGGCCGCTCAGGCTGCGGAAAGCGCCCCAGAACAACGCGACGAGGGCGGCGATTCGGATGAGCCAGAGAAAGGCGTCAACGAACGGGAGCTGGACGGACCGACGCGCAGTGACCTTCACGGTTTCGGCCATGTGACCTGTCCGTCCGCTCCCACTTCACACCACATAGACAGGGAGGGGCACCGGCTTCGGCCGGTACCCCATCCCTTCATCTGTTCGCCGACAGCCCCCTATTCCACAGGCTGGCAGACGATGTTCGCCTTCACCGCCGTCAGGTCCGCAGTGTCTGCGGTGGCCTGGAAGACGGCGATCCGCGGCGAGGCGCAGTCGCCGAACTGGTCGCACGTGAGCGTTCCAGTGAGCCCCTTGAAGTCCTTGGTCGCCTGGACGGCGTCCCGGAGCTTCTGCCGGTCGATGAACAGTCGCCCGTCGGAGAGCTTTACGGCGACTTTCTCGATCGCCGCGGCCATGACGTTCAACGCGTCGTACCCGTGCGCGTGGTAGGCCTGGATCGGGTCCTCTCCGAACTTCTGCTTGTACGTGTTCAGGAAGGCCGTGTACTCCCCGCTCGCGGGCGGGATCGGGCCGGAGAAGTACATGCCTCGGGCCGTCCCCTTCGGCGCCTTCGGCGTGTCGTGCACTTCGGCGATCACGAACTTCCCGCCCTTGCTCCCGACGTAGGTGTCGGAGGTCAGTCCGTCGGCTCCCATGATGGCGGTGCTCGAGAGTCCCGAGACGTCCTTGGCCTGCTTGGCGATGAAGTCGGCCGCCGGCTGGAAGATCGGCATGTACACGAGCTGGGCGCCCTTCGAAGCGATCTCGGTCAGCACCCCATGCATATCCGTGTCGGTCTTGGCCACGGCGGTCTCGTCCACGACCTCTCCACCGCCCTCCTTGAAGGACTTGGCGAACGCCTGGGCCAGGCCCACCGTGTAGGGGTCGCCGTCGTTGATCGTGGCGGCCTTCATCACGCCGAGGGTCTGGATCGCGCAGTCGGCCGCGGCCTTCCCCTGGAGCGTGTCGTTGTGGGCCACTCGGAAGTACCCGGCCTTGTGGTTCTCTCCCGGCGTCGTTCCGTCAACGGTCGTGAGGAATGGGGACGTGTTCGACCCCGAGATCATGGTGAAGCCCAGCGGAGAAAGGATCCCCATGGCGGGAACCGCTGCACCCGAGCAGCTGCTTCCGATGATCCCGACGATCTGGTCCTTCTGGGCGGCGATCTTCTGGGCGGCCTCCGCTCCAGGCCCGGAGGTTCCGCACGACTGGCCGCCGGCCTCGTCGATCTGGACGAGATCGATCTTGTGGCCGAGGAGCGTTCCGCCCTTGTCGTCGATGGCGATCTGGGCTCCGCGGACCTGGTCGGTGCCCAGGCTGGCGCCGTCACCGGTGATCGCTTCGAGGATCGCAATCTTGATCGGGGCGCCCGCGGCGACGGTGACCGCGCCCAGTGCCCCCGCCTTGGGTGGCGTCGCGGTGGTGCCTCCTCCTCCACCACATGCCGAGGCGAGAAGGACGAAGACGCCGAGCAGCGCCCCGCCCGCGAACAACCTACGACTCTTCATGCTCCCTCCTCCCTGGGGACACTCCCCCAGTGCCTCAACCGATTGTGGTGGGAGTCTGGCCTCCTTCGAAGGCTTGCCCCCTGCCGAGTCGGCATCTCTTACCACATCTCCCCGAGAAACACCAGGTCAGGCCGCCTAACCTGGCATCGGGGTCGTGTCTTCTCCCGTTGTACGAACCTGGCCGGGCCGCCGGCTTGGCCGGATGAGTCTCGGCAACCCAAGCATCCAGTTTGCAGGGCCGGGAGGGGGAGACTTATCGTCCCGGGCGTATCCCATGGGGGCCAGCGGCAGGACGATCGTGCCCGACGTGAAGTCCTTTCGGGCTCACCCCTCGGCGCTCTTTGAGATCCGGCAGTTCGTGCGGGATCGGGCCGCCGCTGCCACCCTCTCGGAGCCCACCACCAATGACCTCCTCCTCGCCGTGTCCGAGGCGGCGGCCAATTCGATCATCCACACGACCACCGCGGACATCGAGCTCCGGTGGAGCGTGGACGGCGAATGCATCGCGATCGAGGTTCGCGACCAGGGAGTCTTCAGGAAGCGCGTTCGCATGCCGGAGGTCGAGGGAGAGGGCGGTCACGGCATCCAGCTGATGATGGCCCTGGTGGACCAGGTGACCATCGAGGAGGGGACCCAACGCAGGCCCGGGACGCTCGTTCGACTGGTGAAGTGCATGAGCTGACCGTTGCTCTCTTCGCCTAGCGGGCCGGCCTGGCCGCCGCCACGGCCGACCCGTCTTCGAAGCGGGCGGCCTCCGGCCCCAGCAGTCGGTGGAGCTCGGAGAGCAAGGCCGGGGACCCGTCCACCCGGTAGTCGTCGTTCAGGCGGAGGCGGGTCACCTCGCCGTTGTCGACCAAGCGAAACACCACCGGCACCGCCCCGGGATGCATCGACAGCAATCCCTTCAGCCGGCCGATGAGGCCTCCGGTGCAGGTCGACGGCGTCAGGTCCAGGACGAGGGGATCGCGCGGCTGGGGCCTCCGGGCTCCCGCCCGGGGAGCGACTCCACCGGAGCCCAGCTGAGGCTCCGAGATCTCAAGCGCCACCAGCTGGAGCTCCCGGCCCCGAAGGTCGGCCCTGCCCTTCACCACCAGGATGCCGTCCGGTGCGAGCAGGGGGCCCATGGCGTCGTACACGGAGGGGAACGCCACGATGCCGACGCCGCCAGTCAGATCTTCTAGCCGAAACATCGCGAAAGGCTCGCCCCGCTTCGTGTAGCGTCGGCCCAGGGCAGCCACGATCCCCGCCACCCGGACCACGTCGCCGTCTCCCAGCGCCCCGACCTCGGAGATGTCCATGTCGGTCTGGGCGGCCAGCCGCTCCCTGATGGCCAGCAGGGGATGGTCCGTGACGTACTGGCCGAGCATCTCTTTCTCGTACCGGAGGAACTGGGACTTCTCGAACTCCTCCCCCGCCAGCACCGTCTCATCGATGTTCAGCATCGGTCCGGCGTCACCGCCGAAGAACGACTCCTGGCCGAGGGCCTCGGCTCGCCGATCCGACAGGACGGGGGTGACCACCTTCTCGTAGCCGTTCAGGAGTCCCTGCCGCGTGTACCCCATGGAGTCGAACGCGCCCGCCAGGATCAAGCTCTCAATGCATTTCTTGTGCAGAGCACCGGGATCCACCCGCCGGCAGAAGTCGGTGAAGGATCCGAACGGCCCGCCATCCTGGCGACCCTCGATGATCTGCTGGACAACCCCCTCCCCCACGTTCCGCACCGCCGCCAACCCGTATCGGATGTCCCCGTCGGTCGGGGTGAAGTAGGTCTGGGATTCGTTGACGTCCGGCGGGAGCACCCGAAGCCCCATGAGTCGCGCCGCGTTCAGGTAGAAGGGCTTCTTGTCCTTGTCGTCCCGAACGCTGGTGAGCAGGGCGGAGACGTACTCCACGGGGTGGTGCGCCTTGAGGTAGGCGGTCTGGTAGGCCACGTACGCGTAGGCGCAGGCGTGGGAGGCGTTGAAGCCGTAGTCGGCGAACGGCGTGATGAGGTCGAAGATGTCGTTGGCCAGCCGGTCCGAGTACCCGCGCGCCACCGCGCCCCTCACGAACCGGTGCCGGTGCGGGATCAGCTGCTCGCGGATCTTCTTCCCCATGGCCTTGCGCAGCAGGTCTGCCTCGCCCATCGAGTACCCGGCGAGGGCCGCGGCGATCTGCATGACCTGCTCCTGGTAGACGATGATGCCGTACGTTCCGACGAGGATCGGCTCCAGGTCCCCGTGCGGATATACGAGCGGCTTGCGCCCGTGTTTCCGTTCGGCGTACTCGATGTGCTGACCCATGCTGAGCAGGCCCGGGCGATACAGGGCGACTAGGGCCATGAGGTCCTCGAACCTGTCGGGCACCAGCACCTGGATGAGCTGGCGCATGCCCGGGCTCTCCAGCTGGAAGACGCCGTTCGTGTCGCCCCGCTGGAGCATGGCGTAGCTGGCTTGGTCGTCCAGCGGCACGTGGTCGATGTCGAGGTGGATCCCCTTGTCCCGCAGGAGAGCCACCGTGTCCTCGATCACCGAGAGGTTGCGCAGGCCGAGGAAGTCCATCTTGAGCAGCCCGAGCTTCTCCACACCGTGCATGTCGAACTGCGTGACGATGCGCCGTGCGTAATCCGAAGAATCCTTGCCCAGCTTCAGCGGCAAATAGTTGACCAACGGGGCATCGCCAATGACGACTCCGGCGGCATGGACGGAGTCCTCTCTTCGCAGGCCCTCGAGGGCTCGAGCCGCGTCGATGACCTCCTTGGCCTCCGGTTCTTTCTGGTAGGCCTCGCCAAGCTCCGACGACAGCTCCAGGGCCTTGTCGATCGAGTAGTCACGCCCCAAGAGCGCGGGCGGATACATCTTGCAGAGCCGGTCGCCAAACATGGGGGGGAATCCAAGTACACGAGCTGCGTCCCGAATTCCCTGCTTACCCTTGATTGTTTGAAACGTGATGATCTGGGCGACATGTGCGTTCCCAACGATCTGCTCGGAGGCATGACCTCCGTACTTTTCCGCGACGTACCGGATGACCTCGTCGCGCCGGCGCTCGTCGAAGTCCATGTCGATGTCGGGCATCTGCTTCCGCTCGGGGTTGAGGAACCGTTCGAAGATGAGCCCATAGCGCAGCGGATCGAGGTCCGTGATCTGGAGGCAGTAGCTGACAACCGACCCGGCGGCGGATCCGCGTCCCGGCCCCACGCGGATGCCGTGGTCGCGGGCGAACCTGATGAGGTCCCACACGATCAAGAAGTAGCCGGAGAACCCCATCTTCTCGATGACCAGGAGCTCGGAGTCGAACCGCTGGCGGACCTCTTCTGTGATGGTCCCGTAGCGTTTGCGGGCGCCCTCCTCGACCAGCTCCCTGAGGTAGCCGTCCAGCGTCTTTCCGGCAGGCGGATCGAACCGGGGCAGGTGCAGCTCGCCGAAGCGCAGGTCGAGCTCGCACGCCTCGGCGATGCCCAGGGTCGCGTCGCAGGCCTCGGGCAGCGCGGCGAAGACCTTCCGCATCTGGGCGGATGGCTTCAGGAAGAACTCGTCGGTGTCGAACTTCAGCCGGTTGGTGTCTGTGAGGACCTTCTGCTGCTGGATGCACAGCAGCACGTCGTGGGGCCGGGCATGCTCCCGCTCTGTGTAGTGGATGTCGTTGGTCGCCGCGAGCGGGATCCCTGTCGCCTTGGACAGGTCCACCAGCATCGGGTTGACCCGGGCCTGTTCCGGGAGGCCGTGGTCCTGGACCTCGAGATAGAAGCCTTCCGGTCCCAGGATGTCCCGGTAGGTAGCCACGACGTCGCGGGCCTTCAGCTCTTGGCCTGCCAGTAGAAGGCGAGCTGTCTCGGAGGCCAGGCACCCTGACAGCCCGATCAGGCCCTTCGACCGTTCGGCCAGCAGCTCCTTGTCGATGCGCGGGCGGTGCCAGAACCCTTCGAGGTGGGCGTCGGTGACGAGGCGGAGGAGGTTCCGGTAGCCCTCCTCGCTGCGGGCGAGCAGCGTGAGGTGCCGGTACTTCTCCTCGCTCTCCCCCGGCGTCCGGTCGAAGCGCTTGCCCGGGGCAACATACGCCTCCACGCCGATGATCGGCTTTATGCCGTGGCGGCGAGCGGCCTCGTAGAAGTCCAGCGTGCCGAACATGGCGCCGTGGTCGGTGAGCGCGACGGCCGGCATACCGAACTCGGCCGCTTTGGCGCACAGCTCCTCCACGCGCGAGGCCCCGTCCAGCAACGAGTACTCGCTGTGCGTGTGCAGGTGGACGAAGCTATCCGACGACATCGGCTCCAACGATATGGGCTACCCCCGACACACCGGGCGGCCGAACAGCGTCCCCGAGGTGCCGTGGGGAAAACCTGTTGATAAAGTTACATCCTTGTAATTCGGGTCGAACGCAGCTTACACTCCGGACCAGGCCCAGTTCAAGAGGTGACGCCGCTCGTATGAGGCTCTCATACTCCTCGATCAACACCTACGAGACCTGTCCGGCAAAGTACAAGTTCCAGTACGAGGACCGGCTGCCGACCACGGGCTCACCCGCCCTCTCCTTCGGCGACGTCCTGCACCGGACGCTGCACCGGTTCCACGACCGCCCCGTCCCCGTGGCGCCCTCTCTCGATGAGATGTTCGAGATGCTGGACGGCGAGTGGTCGGGGGACGGCTACCGCGATCCATCCGAAGAGCGCCTGTACCTCGACCACGCCCGCCAGGTCCTGACCGAGTACCACCGGGTCAACGCCGATTCGTTCCGGATCCCCGCCGCGCTGGAATTCCGGTTCACGGTAGAGATCGAAGGGATTCAGCTCAGCGGCATGATCGACCGGATGGACCGCATCCCCGGAGGCGGGTACGAGATCATCGACTACAAGACGAACCGCCGTCTGCCTCCCAAGGACGTCCTGGACCGGGACCTCCAGCTTTCCCTGTACTACATGGCGGCCCGGGAGATCTGGGGGATCGAACCCGAGCGCCTGACGCTGTACTTCCTGCTGCCCGGCCAGCGCATGACCACGTTTCGCACCGAGGCGGATGCAGATCAGCTTCGGCGCCGGATCGCCACCGTCGCCGAGCGCATCGCCGCCGGCAAGTTCGAGCCGCGGCAGAATCCACTGTGCGACTGGTGCGACTTCCAGGCGGTATGCCCGCTCTACAAGCACAAGTTCGAGAAGGAACGGGGCGATCCCGCCCCCAGGATGACCGAGCTCGTCGATGAGTGGATCGCCCTCAAGCGGGAGGACTGGGAGCGCTACCGGCGCCTCGAGGATCTCCGCGCTCTGATCAACGCGTTCTGCGAGGAACACGGATACCGGCGTCTCTTCGGCTCGGACGGCTCAGCCGTTGACAGGCGCCCCGTGCATGTCACGGAGCCCGATGGCGAGCGGATCCGGCGGATCCTCGAACCCCTCGGACTGTGGGAGCAGGTGATCGCGGTCGACCCCAAGAAGCTCTCGTCGCTGATCGAGCGACGTACGCTGCCGCCCGACGTCGAGGACGCGCTGCTGGCCTCTCGCGAAGAGGTCCGCACCCAGTACTCGCTGTACCTGAAGGACCGGGTTCGGGCCCGCCGGTAGGCGGTGGCGATCGGATGAGGGATCTTGCCTGATTTTCTCCCCGTGGGTGACAAAAGTCACTGACAGAGGCAATTTGCCCTCCTAATATCGAACGCATGTTCGAGAGATTGGCTGACCGGATCCGGGCCGGGCTGGAGGGCTATCCAGATGATCCGTCGGCGTTGCCGGACGAGGCTGCGTCAGAGGGATTTGCGTGCCTGCAGCGGATCTCCGAAGCGGTCGAGGCCAAGCGACTGCGGTGGCTGGCAGACCAAGACCGCCGCGCCTCCTACCGGGCCGACGGTTATCTGTCGGCCGCCGCGTGGCTGGCTGACCGGTTTGGAGTTGCAGCAGGAACCGCCAAGCGGGAGGTAGGCGTTGCGCAGGCTCTGGAAGAGATGCCTGACGTCCGTGAGGCATTCCTTGCAGGCGAGCTTGCTTCAGGTGCGGTCAGGATCTTGGCCGAGGCCCGGGACGAGCACCCCGAGCCGTTCGCCGAGCAGGAACAGGCCCTGGTGGAGCAAGCTCAGACCAAGACCGTGGACGAGCTTCGTCGGGTGGTGGCCTGCTGGTCCGGTGCGGTGGACGCAGAAGGCTGGGTGGAGCATGCAGAGCAGCTCCGTGATCGCCGTCGTCTCGATGTCTGCTCAACCGCGTCCGGCATGGTGAAGGTCGACGGGGAATTGGATCCAGAGTCCGGTGAGGCGATCCTCACCGCCCTCCAGGCTCTCGTGGACGCCGAGCTCCGCACAGGAGGAGCTGCAGACCTGCGGACGCCCACCCAGCGTCGGGCGGATGCTCTGGTCGAACTAGCCCGACGGTACCTCGACTCCCCGGAGCGCTCGAGTGTGGGCGGAGAGCGTCCCTACCTCACGGTGACCGTGGACGTGACGACCCTTCGCCGCTGGGCAGGACAGGCCGGAACGGGAGACGAAGCTGACCGACGAGCGGAGCTGGACCACACGGGGATGGTTCATCCTGAGACGGCTCGTCGCTTGGCCTGCGACGCGTCCTTGATGCGGGTGGTGATGGCCGGTCCTTCCGAGCCTCTGGAGGTGGGGCGTCGGACCCCGGTGGTTCCCCCTCACCTTCGCCGGGCTGTGGTGGTGAGGGACAAGGCCTGCCGGTTCCCTGGGTGCAGGAGGCGTCATCCCTGGTGCGACGCCCACCATGTGATCCACTGGGCCGACGGTGGCCGGACCGTCTTGGAGAACCTCGCCCTGCTGTGCCGGCCGCACCATCGCTTGGTCCACGAAGGGAGGTTTCGCCTCGAGATGGTCGAGGGTAAGCCCGTCTTCTTCCGGCCTGATGGGTCGGCGATCGAGGAGGGGCGGGCTCCTCCCGCTGTGATTCAGCCGCTCACCTTGAACAGCGTGGTGCCGAAGTAGACCAGTGGTTTCTCCGGCTGAAGCGCGCGCGCCTTCGGAAGGAACTCAAGGAACCGGGGATGCTCATCGAACTCCTCGTGCTCGGCCATCCCGGGTACTTCGACGTGCAGGATGTATTGACGGATGCCCTCGCGCTCTTCGCCCCCACCCTCGACGGGCGACAGCGATGCGTCGATGAACTTCCCCTGAGCGGAGAACTCCTCCCACAGCGGCATGACCTCGGCCCGGAACATCTCTTCGAACTGTCCAGCCTGCTCGTCTCGGAACTTCAAGATGATTGCGATCGTCTGCGTCATGGTTACTCCTTTCCTTCGGCATCGTGAGCAGCCGCCCCCAGCGTGGATCGCGCCCGCCGGAGCAAGCTGCGAGCGGCCTCGGCGTCGAGCGGGTCCCGCCCCTCCCCTCTTCGAAGTGCAAGTGCCGTCGTCACCAACACGGGCTCGAACCCGCGGTGGACCGCCCATTCGGCTCCGTCGTCCTTCGAACCGATGATCCCGTCCTCCATGAAGCGGAGATTTCGACAGGCGTTGAGAATGCCGCTGCCCCAGTCGGCATGCTCCTCCGCCCATCGCATCTCGTCAGCCATTTGCTCGAGCATCCAGGCGCGCGGCAGGATCGGGAACAGCATTTCTGGTAGAGGGCCGAACAGTGCCAATCCGTATTCCCGGCACACCGCGAAGTGGAGGACGAGATCTGCATCGCCCTCGCGAGTCGTTCCGTCCACAACCGTCTTCCACCGCTTCGTTCCGACGTGGAGCTCGAAACGGGGCCACCTGGTTGCCTCTCGAACGGCGTCCTCGGTTACCACGCTCATCTCCAGGCCGCCGGCTGGGCAGGGCAGAACGTCTTCCGAGAGGCGCTCAATCAGAGCACGCTTTTCCTCGGCGGCGAGCGGGCGGGAGCAGACGGCCAGGATGTCGACGTCGCTCCTGGCCGAATCGAACCCACCAAGGGCAGCCGACCCATGGAGATAGGCGCCGATCAGGTCCTCGCCGAGCACCTGTTTGAACGAGCGAACGACGGCTTGAACGTAGGCCGACAACTTCGGATCCAGAGTCACGTGACATCCCGCGCCCGTTGAAGCGCCTCCGCGAGGTCTGGCGAGAGTGGGTCCTCGACCTCGATCCGCTGCCGACTGATCGGATGGTCGAAGGTGAGCTTCCATGAGTGAAGGAACGGCCTGGTGAGGCCCAGACGGGTCGCGTCCTGGCCGGCTCCCCCGTACGTCCGGTCTCCCAACACGGGATGCCCTACCGCGGAGAGATGCACCCGGATCTGATGAGTCCGGCCCGTTCGAGGCCTCGCCTCCACCAGCGTGGAGCGGGCCAGTCGCTCCCGGACCTCGACCTCGGTAGCGGCCTTCTTCCCGGTGGCGGCCCGAACCAGAATGCGGGCTCGCTCCCGGCTGAGCGGGGCGTCGATGAGGAAGCGGTCGTGCTCCACGTCCCCCCGGACCAGCGCCAGATAGCGCCGATCGATGGCGTGGCGCCGGAACATCTCGGCGAGGGCGGCGTGCGTCCGGTCGTCCTTCGCCACGAGCATCGCCCCCGAGGTCCCCGCGTCGAGCCGGTGCACGATGCCGGGACGGTCGACCCCTCCCGCCGTCGACAGCGGCACCCCGAGTGCCAGCAGCCGGTTCACTAGGGTCCCGGTCCGTTTGGACGCAGTGCCGTGGGTGATCATGCCGGCCGGTTTCGACACCACCATGAGGTGCTCGTCCTCGAGCAGGACCGTGAGCGGGCCGGGCTCGGGCTCGATGTCTCCGGCCGCCCGGAGCTGGACCTCGATCGTCTCTCCCCCGGCCACATGGAACGACTTGGCGCGTTCGCGCCCGTCCACCAGCAACCGGCCTTCGGCGATGGCCCGCTGCACCTCCGCCCGCGGGATCCCCAATCGCTCGGCCGCCACCGTGTCCAGGCGCCCTGGACCCGGCGCCTCGAACGACACTCGTTCCATATCGCGCTGCTGGCTAGGCTCGCCGGCGCAGCCCCGCCAGGGCCACGATGAGCGCGCCGATGACGATGGCGGAGTCGGCCGCGTTGAATACCGGCCACACCCGGAAGTCGATGAAGTCGATGACGCCGCGGGGCCCTCGCACCATGCGGTCGGTGAGGTTGCCCAGCGCGCCGCCCAGGATGAGCCCGAGCCCGACGGCGGACACTCGCGACTGGACCGAGGCGGAAACCACCACGATGACCACGCACACAACCGCGGTCGCTCCGAAGAACAGCCACGCCTGCCCTCCGAACAGACCGAAGGCGCCGCCCGTGTTCGTGGTGAAGCGCAGCCGGACCACCCCCGGGATGACGTCGACGGGCGGGCGCCCGGATAGTCTCAGCTCGACCACCCACTTCGTCACACGGTCGATGGCGTAGATGCCGGCGGCCGTCGCGTACAGGAGGAGCGCCAGGCGAGCCCGGCGGGTCAGGGCCACGGCCTCAGCGGACGCGCTCTTCGGCCTGCTTGTCCTTGATGCAGAGGTTGGCGTAGGGCAGCGCCTTCAGACGGAGCTTCTCGATCGGCTTTCCGCACCGGTCGCACAGGCCATACGTCCCATCCTCGATCTTGCCAAGGGCCTTGTCGATCCTCTCCATCAGGTCGCGCAGGTTGTTGACCAGGGAGAGGTCTCGCTCCCGCTCGAACGTGGCCGTGCCGGCGTCGGCGTATTCCTCGTCGAACCCCATCTCCCCGGTGAGCTCCGACTGGTTGGCACCGAACGAGGACTCCTCGAGCTCCTTGTACTGGGCCTCGAGGTCCTTTCGCTCGGCCAGGAGCTGCGCTTTCAGCTCCTGGGTCTCCTTCTTGGATAGGGGTGTCCTGGTCGCCATGGTCGAGGTTTGGCGGAAGGTAGCATCCGGGGCGGCCCGCCGCCAGCCCAGGATACGGGGTACCCGCCGATAGAATCCGGACCGTGCCCGAAATCTTCACCAGGCTGCCTCCAAAGCCCGACCATCCCGCCCTCGAGCTGGACATCCTCGAGCGCTGGGAGCGAGGGGGCACCTTCGAGCGCCTGAGGGACCTCAATCGGGGCGGCCCGAAGTGGAGCTTCATCGATGGCCCGGTGACCGCGAACAAGGTCCTCCCTGTCCACACCTCGTGGGGGCGGACCTTGAAGGACGTGTTCCAGCGGTACAAGGCCTTGAGGGGCTTCGACCAGAGGTACCAGAACGGCTTCGACTGCCAAGGCCTGTGGATCGAGGTCGGGGTGGAGCGGGAGCTCGGCCTCAACTCCAAGAGAGAGATCGAGTCTTACGGGCTGGCCGAGTTCGCCCGGCGCTGCCGGGAGAAGGTGGTGTGGTCCGCCCGAGAGATCACCCGCGGCGAGAAGCGGCTCGGCCAGTGGATGGACTGGGGCAACGACTACTACACATTCTCGGACACCAACATCGAATACATCTGGCGCTTCCTGAAGCTCATGCACGAGCGCGGGTGGCTGTACCTAGGGCACCGTTCGACGGAGTGGTGCCCGCGATGCGGTACCTCGATGTCGCAGCACGAGCTGTCGCAGGGCGATGTCTATCGGGACAAGACCGACCCGTCGGTGTACGTGCGGTTCCCCCTTCGGGAACGTCCGGGCGAGTCGCTGGTGGTGTGGACCACCACACCCTGGACGTTGCCGGCGAACGTGGCCGCCGCCGTCAAGCCCGACGCCGAGTACATCCTGCGGGAGGACGGGATCTGGGTGGCCCGTGCCCGCTACCCGACCGACCTCGCGGTGAGGACCGTTCCCGGCGAGGAGCTCGTGGGCCTGACCTACGAAGGGCCCTTCAATCATCTCCCGGCCGCCGCCGGCATCGAGCACCGCGTCATCTCCTGGGACGAGGTGTCGCTCGAAGAGGGCACCGGCATCGTCCACATCGCGCCCGGCGCCGGAACCGAGGACTTCGAGCTGTCGCGGGTGCACGATCTCCCCGTCCTGGTGCCGGTGGACGAGGCCGGACGGTTCTACGACGACTATGGCTGGCTCCATGGCCTTGGGACGGTGGAGTCGGCCGATCAGATCGTGGCCGACCTGGCCGAGCGGGGCAGGCTGGAGTCGGCCGAAGAGATCGTCCACCGCTATCCGCACTGCTGGCGGTGCCAGACCCCCCTGATCTTCCGGGTCGTGGACGACTGGTTTATCGCCGTGGAGGAGCTTCGTCCGAAGTTGCTCCGGGCCAACGCCACCGTGAAGTGGACGCCCGACTACATGGGCAAGCGGATGGACGACTGGCTCCACAACCTGAGCGACTGGAACATCTCTCGCCGGCGCTATTTCGGGTTGCCGCTCCCTTTCTACCCGTGCTCGTGCGGCCGTCTGAACGTGATCGGTTCGAAACGGGAGCTCGAGGAGCGAGCGATCGCCGGGCTGGACCAGCTCGAGGAATTGCATCGCCCCTGGATCGATGCCGTCAGCATCCGGTGCGACGCCTGCAACGAGGAGGTCACCAGGATCGCCGAGGTGGGCGACGTGTGGCTGGACGCGGGGATCGTTCCCTTTTCCACCCTCGGATGGCAGAACCCGGCGTGGATCGAGGGTGGCTACGCGACCGGGGCCTCCAAGGCCCTGTCCACGGCCGACCTTCCCGACCACGCGTACTGGGAGCAATGGTTCCCGGCGGACTGGGTCTCGGAGATGCGGGAGCAGATCCGCCTGTGGTTCTACTCGCAGCTGTTCATGTCGGTGGCGCTCACCGATCGGGCGCCGTTCAGGGAGGTCCTGGGGTACGAGAAGATGCTCGACGAGCACGGCCGCGAGATGCACGGCTCGTGGGGAAACCTCATCGACGCCGAGGATGCCTTCGCCCGCATGGGTGCGGACGTCATGCGCTGGCAATTCTGCGCTCAACCGCCGGACCAGGACTTGCTCTTCGGATACGGCCCCGGCCACGAGATCAAGCGGCGGCTCCTGACGCTGTGGAACTCCGTGTCGTTCTTCGTGGAGTACGCGAACATCCAGGGGTTCCGGCCGGACTACGGAGATCTCTCCACGGGCGTTCCCGGCGAGCTGCATCCCCTCGACCGGTGGCTCGAGGCGAGAACCCGCAAGCTGGTGAAGGAGGCCACGGCCGGATACGAGGCCTCGATGACCGTCAACGTCATCCGAGCCTTCGACGCATTCGTCGAGGACATCTCGATCTGGTACATCCGCCGGTCCCGCCGGCGCTTCTGGCAGGGAGATGAGACGGCGCTGCGGAGCCTGTGGAGCGCGCTGGTACCGGCGGTGCGCGTGATCGCTCCGATCATCCCTTTCCTCGCCGAGCACCTGTGGCTCAACCTCGTGGCCGGGCCGTGCCCGGACGCGCCCGACTCCGTCTTCCTGGCGGGGTGGCCCGCGGAGAAGGCATTCGACGCAACGCTCCTCGATGAGATGGCAGAGACGCGGCGGGTCGTCGAGCTCGGCCGGCGAGCCCGGGCGGAGGTGGGGATCAAGCTGCGGCAGCCGCTCCGCCGAGCGTACGTGCGGGGAGCCCGGCTGGCCCGGAGCCACGCCGACGAGATCCGCGACGAGCTGCGGGTGAAGGAGATCGGGTTCGACGAGGGACCGCTCGCCCTCCCAACCATCAGGCCCAACCTACCCGTCCTGGGACCGCGGCTGGGGGCCCGGATCAACGACGTTCGGGCCGCGCTCCAAGCGGGCGACTACGAGGAGCTTCCCGGTGGCGGGATCCGGGTGGCCGGCATCGATCTCGGGACGGAAGACGTCATCCGCGGCGAACGCATCGCGCTGGAAGGCTGGGCTATCGCAGAAGAGGGGCCGATCTCCCTGGCCATCGACGTGACCATCGACGAGGATCTCCGACTCGAGGGGCGGGTGCTCGACATGATCCGGAAGCTCAACGACCTGCGGAAGGCGGCCGGCCTCGAGTTGACCGATCGCATCACGGTCACGCTCCCCGAGGCCGAGACCGATCTCCTTCGCCACGCGGACCGGATCAGGGAGGAAGTGTTGGCCGTCGCCCTCGACACGGCCCCGGGGGCCGAGGAACCGCGCATCAGCAAGGCGTGACCCGGTACGCTTCGCCGACCCCAAGGGAGCGAGGGAGGCCTCATGGAACCGTTCGACATGTCGCTGGTCCAGTGCGGGGCGCGGCTGCGCCGCTCACCCTTCTACCAGGCAGAGCAGCACTATGGGCCCAAGGCCTACACGGTCTACAACCACACCCTGTTCCCCATCCGGTACGACGACCTCGAGGCCGAGTACTGGCACCTGCTGGAGCACGTGACGCTGTGGGACGTGGCCGTGGAGCGCCAGGTCGAGATCACTGGGCCGGACGCGTTTCGTTTCACCAACATGCTCACCCCCCGCGATCTTTCCAAGTGCGCGGTCGGCCAGGGCAAATACGTCCTGATCACGGCTCCGGACGGCGGCATCGTCAACGATCCTGTCCTGATGCGCTTGGGAGAGAACCACTTCTGGCTGGCGCTCGCCGACAGCGACGTCCTTCTGTACGCCATCGGCCTGGCCGCCTTCCTCGACATGGACGTGCGACTCACTGAGCCCGACGTGTCCCCCCTGCAGATCCAGGGGCCAAAGTCGAAGGACGTCGTTCGAGCGCTGTTGGGGGACCAGGTCCTCGGTCTCAAGTACTACTGGTTCGTCGAGACGGACCTCGACGGGATCCCCGTGATCGTGACCCGCACCGGATGGACCGGCGAGGTCGGGTTCGAGATCTACCTTCGAGACGGCAGCCGTGGCACCGACCTGTGGGAACGGATCATGGCTGCCGGGTTGCCGTTCGACATCCGTCCGACCGGTCCCTCCGACATCCGGCGGGTCGAGGCCGGCATCCTGAACTACGGCGCCGACATGGACCTGCGGAACAACCCCTACGAGGTGGGGCTGGAACGGCTGGTCGACCTCGACAAGGGCCAGGACTTCATGGGTCGGGACGCCCTGCAGCGCATCGGCGAGGCCGGCGTCTCCCGCAAGCTGGTCGGGGTTGAGATCGCAGGCGATCGCCTGCCGTTCAACGACCAGAGATGGACGGTCCGCGACGGCGACCGACCCGTCGGCCACATCTCCTCGGCGCTCTACTCCCCGCGCCTGGAGAAGAACATCGGGTACGCGTGGGTTCCGACGGATCGCAGTCAGTTGGGGACGAAGTTCGTGGTCGAGACCCTGCTGGGCGAGGCCCCAGCCCTCGTGGTGTCGATGCCGTTCGTGGACCCGACCAAGGAGATCCCGAAGTCCTGAGGGTGCCGGCGCGACCCTCGCGGCCGGCTCTCTAGTAGTCCTCACCCCAGAACAGCTCTCGGATGGAACGGTCCTCGATAGAGTCGTCCTCGGGCGGGTCAGTCTCGCGTGCGGCCCGCTGCGGCTCCAGCTTTCGGCGAGCCGTGTCCGGTTCGTCGCGCTTATCACCGGCCCCTGCGCGGTCGCGGTCGCGGGACTCTCGGGACTCTTGAGTGAGGTCAAGGATCTCATCGGGGGCGCCGGAGGCTTCCGCACTCCTGCCCTCAGGCGACGAGTAGTACCCCCTCCAGTCCTGGGGCGACGACGAGTCGAGCTCCTCCGGCATCCAGGGCTGGGTGGCCGGCCCCGATCCCTCGTCTTCGAGGTCTGTGGAGTCGTCCTCGAGCGACGGCGGCTCGGGTTCCCGGGGGGCGGCTGCCTCCCTGAAGGCGGCCCGGGCGGCGGCCTCCTCCCGCAAGGCGGTTATGGCTGCGGCCTCCCGCTCGGCGGCCTCTCGGGCCGCGTTCTGGGCCGACGCCTCGCGGGCGCTGATGTGGGCGGCAGCGTCCCGAGCCCGCCTGATCTGATCCTTCACCGCTTCGGCGTGCGTCTGGATCAGGTTGGCCAGGCTCTGGAGGAACTCTCGCTCCTGCGCCACGAACGGAGCCAGGGCGGCGGCGGATCCTCGCCCTCCGGGCGCCGCGACCTCCGGGTCCATGGCAGAGACGCGGGCACGGGCATCGGCCAGCAGGCGCGCGGCTTCCTCCCTGGCCTGACGGAGAAGGGCGTCGGCCTCTTCAGCTCCCCCCAGGTCCAGCCGGGACGTCCGGGCGAACTCGAGCTCTTCGCGAAGGCGCTTGTTCTCCGCGTAGAGCCGGGCCACCTCTTCGGTCACCTGGTCGAGGAACTGGTCGACGTCGCGCTCGTTGTAGCCCCGAAAGGCGAGGCCGAACTCCTTCTGCTGGATGTCGACCGGAGTGATGCGCGTGGACTCACCCGTCGCAGGCTGGGCGTCCGGGCCCTTGGTCTTCTCTTTCTTCCTCCTCGGCATGGCGCGCACCCCTCAGCGACAGACGACGGCCAACACGATGCTCAGGACGATGAACACGATTATCGGCGACAGGTCAATGCCCATCCCGCCGAGGGGCAGTGGCGGGAGCACCCCGCGGACCAGCCGGAAGACGGGGTTGGTAATCGCGAAGATGAAGTCGATGACCCGCCTGGCTGGACCCGAGTACGGCAACGGACGGACCGCAGCGACCCACGAGATGATCACGCTCGCGATGAGCACGAACATGTAGAGGTAGAGCACGATGCAGATGATGTGCATGCCTCAGCTCCATGGCCTGGTCGAGGTCCGAGGGCGCCCGCCGGCCTTTCCGCCCGACCCGGCCCGCGGGCGCGATCAGAACTGGTTGAAGAAGCCCCCTTCCACGATGCGTTCGCGCTCTTCGGCGGACACTTCCATGTTCGCCGGCGTGAGCAGGTACACGCGCGAAGCAACCATCTCGATCTTGCCATCGAGCCCGAACACGAGGCCGGACGCGAAGTCGACCAGGCGCCGAGCGATGGCGTCCTCAGTGGACTGGAGGTTCATGATCACCGGGACGCCTTGGCGGAACCGCTCCCCGATCTCCCGGGCCTCGTTGAATCTGCGCGGCTCGGCGCGGTGGATGGCTGCGGTCGGCCTCCGGGTGGAGGGCATGGTCCGCACGATCGCTTCCGGCCGATCGGCCACCGGCATCTCCGTCCGGGCGATGCGACGGACCGAGGTGGGCTCGGGCTGGGCCGTGGAGGCATCGGCGTCCTCGAGCTCTTCGAGCTCGTCGTCCTCGACCAGACCGAGGTACTGCAACGTCTTCTTCCAGACCCCAGCCATGTTCCTCCCCTTCAGCGCGGTCCCCGCCCACCCGGGCTCACGTCGGAGTCCGGGACGCGGCCCGGAGGCCGGGGACCGAACAGGGCGGTCCCGACCCGCACCATGGTAGCGCCTTCCTCCACCGCAACCTCGTAGTCTCCGGACATCCCCATCGAGAGCTCGGCGAGACCATCCCACCGCTCTCGAAGCTGGTCGCGGAGCTCCCGGAGCCTGGTGAACCAGGGGCGAGTGGCCTCGGGGTCATCCGTCCACGGCGGAAGGGTCATGAGTCCCACCAGTTCGATCCCGGCGAGGCTTTCGGCGGTTCGCAGGAACCCCTCCACCTCCTCCGGCGAGACGCCCTGCCGGCGCCCCGTGAAGTCCACCTGTACCAGGCAGCGGATCTGCTTTCCACTGCGGGCCGCTCGCGCCGCCACCCGCTCGAGGGCTCGGCCCGGCTCCGCCGAATGGACCACGTCCGCGTGATCGGCCACCCGGGGCGCGGTTCCCGTCTGGAGCTTTCCGACGAAGTGCCAGGTCGCGGGGACCTGCGGTGCCTTCTCGGCCAGCTCGTTCGCGTGGTTCTCTGCGAGGTGCTCCAGCCCCGCGCCCCGAGCCAGCCGGATCGCCTCGATCGGAACGGTCTTGGTGACGGCGACGAGCACGACCTCGTTCGATCTTCGCCCGGCGCGGGCCGACGCCCGTTCGATCCCGCCACGAACCCGATCGATGGCCTCACGCAGGTCGGGCCTTCCTGCCACCGACGGCTCGGCCACCGCCCTGTCCTCTCGCACCTGTGTCAGGACAGGCGTACCGCGATGAGGCCCTGGCGTCCGGTCCGGCCGTCGCGACGATAGGAGAAGAATCGCTGGGGGTGGCACGCCGTGCATTCCTCGACGTGCTCGACCTGCTTGACGCCGAGGTTTCGGAGCGTCCGCGCCACCGTGCCGGGGAGGTCGAGCAGGAGCCGCGATCCCTCCCTCCGAGTGATGGCTCCACCCTCCGACGCAGCCGAGACGGCCGACGCCACATCCTCCGCGACCTCGTAGTGGTCGGGGCCCACGGCCGGGCCGACGATCGCCTCCACACCGGCAGGGTTGGCGAACGCGCCCAGGACCGTGCGAACCATGCCCGCGGCGACGCCCCGCCACCCGGCGTGGACCACGGCGATCTCTCCGGCTGCGGGATCGACCAGAGCCACGGGGACGCAATCGGCAGCCAGCACGGCGATCGGAACGCCCGCAGAGGTGGTCAGCAGGGCGTCGGTTGCAGGGATGCCCTGGGCGGAGTCGGCGAATCCCCTGCCTGCGGACTCGGGCCCCACGCGGACCACGTTGGTCGAATGCACCTGTCGAGGGCACGCGAATGGCGGGATGCCGAGAGCCCCGATGAGGCGGCGGCGGTTCTCTCTCACCACGTCGGGATCGTCGCCGCTCTTCAGACCCAGGTTCAGCCCTCGGAACGGGCCATCGCTCACTCCTCCCGAGCGCTCGCTGAACGCGACCAGGAACCCTTGCGACTCCAGTCTCGGAGCAACCAGCACGGCCACGTCATGGTCCAGGACCCGTCGATCGAGCATGGAACGACCCTAATACGAGAGCGAGTCACGCGGTCGCCGGAAATGAACGTGGGGGCGGGAAGGATTTCCACGAGGCGGGGGAAGGACGCCTCGCTGCTCCCGCCCCCACATGCTGGGGGCCGCGCGCTCTAGCCCTTCAAGAAGTCCGGGATGTCCAGGTCCTCGTCCGCGTCGAACACCACGGTGGCCGGCGCAGGCTTGAACATCTCCTCGTCCTCGTCCTCCAACAGCGATGGGACCGCCTCGCGCTCGCCTCTCCGAGGCTCGGTCCCGAGGACCCTGCCCAGGAGCCCGGTACCGATCTTGTCAAACCCGGCGGCGATGACGGTCACTCGCACCTGATCACCCAACGCGTCGTCGATGACCGCGCCGAAGATGATGTTCGCGTCGGGGTGAGCGACCTTGGTGATGGTCTCGGCGGCCCGGTTCACCTCGTGCAGCGCAAGGTCGGACGGGCCGGCGATCGAGAGCAGGACGCCCTTGGCGCCCTCGATCGAAGCCTCCAGCAGCGGAGAGGAGATGGCCGACTTGGCAGCATCTTCCGCCCTGCCCTCACCCGAGCCATGGCCGATGCCCATCAGCGCCGATCCAGCTCCGGTCATGACCGCCTTCACGTCGGCGAAGTCGAGGTTGATCAGGCCGGGGGTCATGATCAGCGACGTGATGCCGTCCACGCCCTGATACAGGACCTGATCGGCCATCCGGAACGCATCGATGACCGGGGTGGAGGGGTCGGAGACCTGGAGGAGACGATCGTTCGGCACCACGATCAAGGTGTCGACCGCCTGCTTGAGCTCAGCGATGCCGATGTCGGCCTGCATGGCCCGCTTGCGCCCCTCGAAGGAGAAGGGACGCGTGACGACCCCGATGGCGAGTGTCCCCAGATTCTTGGCGACGTCGGCAACCACGGGGGCTCCGCCGGTGCCGGTTCCGCCGCCCTCTCCGGCCGTGATGAAGACCATGTCGGCGCCCTTGAGGATCTCCTCGATCTCCGTACGGTGCTCCTCAGCGGCCCGCCGGCCCACTTCTGGATTGGAGCCTGCCCCTAAGCCTCGGGTTGTGTCTCGCCCAATGTCAAGCTTAACGTCAGCTTCAGACATCAGGAGGGCCTGAGCGTCGGTGTTCATGGCGACGAACTCCACGCCCCTCAGGCCAGCCTCGATCATGCGATTGACGGCGTTCACCCCGCCGCCCCCGATACCCACCACCTTGATGACGGCGAGGTAGTTCTGGGGAGACTGCATGCTGCTCTCCTCCCTCCCGGGGCCCTGACCAGGCCCTTTTCCTACCTGGGGAAAGTGCCGTTCCCGCTCGCGCGGCGTGCTCCGTCCCTGCTCCTGTGCCCGACCTTCACCTCAACTGCAACGTGAGTGTTATGTAAACCTCACCCACAAGGGCAGGACACTACAACACGCAGATGGGTCGGTCAACCCCCCGCTTGTGGCGATGCAGCGGGCAAGCTGGGTTGTGCATTGGCGTACGGGTGCAGAGCCGGAGCTGTCGGGGCCCGGACGTCAACGGATCCCGGCCGGACACCGTGCCGTGCTGCCCATGCCAGGACGGCTCGCAGCGTTTCGGACTTCGACGCCGCGGCGGTGGCGTCCCCGTACAGCGCCCGCACCCCGTCTCTCAACGCCAGCACCAGCGGCCCGTGGGCGTGTCGGCCCACCGTCGCCACCTCCGGGAGGAATTCGGCGGGAAGGCTTCGGATCACGGCCAGGGAATCGGTTGCGGAGATCAGGTCGCCCGGCGCGAATCTGCCGGTCGTCTCCACCACCGGGAGACGAACATCCGCCTCCGCCGGTCCCAGCACCATGCCGTCCCCCGCGAGCAGCATGGGATGCCGACCGCTCGTCATCGCGATGGGGACTCGCTCCTCCAGTGTGATGGTGATCGCCGACGGCAGACCCCGGGAGATCCGCGCCTCCAGGATCCACGGATCGGATTCCAGGCGGCGCTCGACCTCGGCGGTCCTGAACCACAGGACATTCGTGTTCCGGGTGAGCCCCGACAGGCCCGCCACCTCCGGCGTCGTCAAATGCACATTGCCTCGTACCTGCAGCGAGCGGAGGCCGAATACCGGGGAGTTGGTGACCCACCATCCTGCCCCCAGCACGATCGCCAGCCCGAGGCTCAGGACTGCCCACCGGGCGAACCCGTCCCGGACTGGCAGCACCAGCGACGGCGCCTGCGGCCGCAGCGCGACGCCGCTAGAGGGATGCAAGGTCGAAATCGCCGACACGCTGCACCTCCGTCCCCAGGTTCACCCCGAACCGCTGCTCCACGGCGTCCTGCACCATCCGGATCAAGCGGTGAACGTCCTCAGCGGTGGCCCCGCTGCGGGCCACGATGAAGTTGGCGTGTTTCTCGGAGACCGAAGCTCCGCCCACCGACAGGCCCTTCGCTCCCGCAGCTTCCACGAGCCGAGCCGCGTGGTCGCCCGGTGGGTTCTTGAACACGCTGCCGCAGTTCGGCTCGGCCAGCGGCTGGGTGGCCCGCCGCCAGGCACGGGCGGCTTCCATCTCCCGGCGGATGTCCTGTTGGTCGCCGCCGCGCAACCCAACGGTCGCCCCCACCACGATGGATCCCTCGGGCAGGCCGGAATGCCGATAGGCGAAGCCAGCCTCATGTGCCGTGACGAGCGACCGCACGGCTTGAGGGATCGAGTACACCTCGATGTACCGCAGGACCTCGTCAATGGAATGGTGATGGGCTCCGGCGTTCATCCGAACCGCTCCGCCCAGCGACGCCGGTATGGCCACGCCGAACTCCAGGCCGGACAGCGAATGCGCCAGCGCCACACCCGACATCGCCGGCAGGGGCATCGAACCCCCGGCGTGGAGCTCGTCCCCTTTCCTCGCCGCCCACCGGTATCCCTTTCCCAGCCGAATGGCGAGCCCGGAGAATCCACGGTCCGAGACGAGCAGGTTCGATCCCTTCCCGATCACCGTCCACGGGATACCCGTCGAATCGAGGGCTTCGGCCACCGCCGCCAGATCGGCGTCGCTCTCGGCTTCCAGGTAGAGCGCTGCGGGACCACCCAGTCGGAAGCTCGTGAGTGGCGCGAGGGGGAATGCCACCCGGACCCGAGGGCCACAGGCCGTCCGCAGGATGCGTTCGGCCGCCTCCAAGAGCTGTGCGCGGGACCCCCTCATCGGCCCGACTCCTTCGCCCGGAGCTGCTCGAGGATCGCTCCTGCCACCATGGTGATGTCACCGGCCCCCATGGTCAGCACGAGATCGCCGTCCCGGATCACTCCGACCAGGAACGGTACGACGTCCGAGCGTCTGGGCAAATAGATCACGCGTTTCCCCGGGACCGCTTCGGTGAGCGCTTGCACGAGCAACTTCCCAGTCACGCCCGGGATCGGCCGCTCCCCCGCCCCGTACACGTCGGTAACCACCACCACGTCGGCGGTGCCCAGACTCTCCCCCAGCTCCCGCCACAGCGCGTGGGTCCGCGTGTAGCGGTGTGGCTGGAAGACGGCCACCACTCGCTTGGATCCGTCGAGCCTGGCGGCCGCCAGAGTCGCGGCCACCTCGCTCGGATGATGGGCATAGTCGTCGATGAACGTCGCGCCGCCCGCGAGGCCTCGGCATTCGAACCGCCGGCGGACGCCGCCGAAGGAGCCCAGGGCCTCGGCTGCCTCTCTGACCGGCAGGCCGAGCTCCGCTGCCACGCCCAGAGCCGCCGCCGCATTGAGGAGGTTGTGACGCCCGGGAACCGGAAGCTGCAGTTGCACCGACGTACCTTCGAACTGGACCGTCGCGGTGGACCCGTTCCAGTGCAGGTCTTCGTCGCTGAGCACCACGTCGGCGGCCGGATCCCAGCCGTAGCGCAGCAGCTTCACCGGCAGGTCGGCCAAGGCCCGACGAACTCCGGGGTCGTCCCAGCACGCCACCACGGATCCAGCTCGCCCGGCAAAGGCCGCGAAGGCCGCCTCCACGTCCGCCCGTCCTGGGTAGTAGTCGAGGTGGTCTTCCTCGATGTTGGTGATCACGCCCACCGCGGGCTCGTACAGGAGGAAGGAGCCGTCGCTCTCGTCGGCCTCGGCCACGAACACATCCCCGGCGCCGTGCCCCGCGCCCGAGCCGATCTCGTTGAGGTCGCCGCCGATGACGAAGGTCGGGGCCAGGCCCAACCGTGAGCACATCACCGAGATCATCGACGTCGTGGTGGTCTTCCCGTGGGTGCCTGCCACGGCCACGCTCCGCTTGCTGCGCATCAGCGCGGCCAGTACGTGCGCCCGCGACACGATAGGGATGTCTTGCCGCTGGGCTTCCTTCAGCTCCACGTTGCCGGATGGGATGGCGGCAGAGACGACCACGGCATCTGGCCGGCCCACCTGGCGGCGACGGTGCCCAACGAAGACCTTCGCTCCCGCTTGGCGAAGCGCCGCGAGTCCATGGGAGTCCTTCAGGTCCGATCCACTCACCGCGATCCCCTGAGCCAGCAGGAGCCGGGCGATCCCGCTCATCCCGGCTCCACCGATCCCGATGAGATGGGTGCTTCGCCATGCGGAGAGGTCGGGGATGTCCACGGTCACGTCACCGACACCTCCTCCACGAGGTCCGCCAACCTGGCCGCCGCGTCGGGCCGGCCGAACGCCCTCGACCGCTCGGCCATCGCCATCAGCCGTTCGTCATGGTCGATCAGGCTCTCGATCCGGGACGCCAAGGCGTTCGCCGAGAGCTGGTCGTCGAGCAGCACGCTGGCGCCCCCGGCGCGCTGGAGGGCCCGGGCGTTGGCTTCTTGATGGCCTCGCGTCGCGTACGGATACGGAATCAGCAAGGCGGGCAGCCCGCACACCGTCAGCTCGGCCATAGTGGTCGCCCCGGAGCGGGACACGGCCAGGTCCGCGCACGCGTAGGCCAGCTCCATACGGTCCAGATACCCCAGGAGTCGCACCCGCAGGCCGGCTTCCTCCTGCGGCAGGCCGCGGCGGATCGAATCGAGGTGGGCCGGCCCGGTGATCAGGACGACCTGGAGGTCGGCGCGACGTGAGAGGAGCCGGCAGGCCCCGACCGCCGCGCGATCGATGTGCAGCGCGCCCTGGCTTCCCCCGAAGATCAGCATCGTCTTTCGCTCCTCTTCGAGGTCCAGGACCTCCCGCCCTTCCTTGGCCAGCGTGTCCCGGTCCTCCACCGCCCGCAGGATGTCGTCGCGCACGGGGTTCCCGGTCAGCTCGACGCGGACGCTTCGCCCGAACGCCTGCCGGGCATCCGCGAACGACAACGCCACGACGCGCGACAGGCGAGCGAGTGCCCGGTTCGCCATACCGGGGATGGCATTCTGCTCGTGCAAGACGACGGGAACGCCCTCTCGCCTGGCCGCCAGCACGGTCGAGACGCTCACGTACCCGCCCATCCCGACCACGACTGACGCTCCTCGGACGAGCGGCCGGCAGCGGCGGGTGGCGCCCAATGCCACGAACGGCGCCCGGAGAGCGTCGGCCGACACACGCCGCACGAGCGGTGTAGCGGGCACAGCATGGAACTCGAATCCCGCGGCCGGGACCAGGCGGGCTTCGAGCCCACCCTCGGTTCCGACGAACCGCACGTCGCGCCCTCGGTCCCGGAGCGTTCTCCCCAGGGCCAGGCCAGGGAACACGTGGCCGGCGGTCCCGCCGCCGGCGATCACCACGAGCCCCCCGCTCACCGCGCCCTCCTTCTGCGTGCGGCCGTCTTCTGCAGGGGAACCCCGGCCCTTCCAATAGACAACAGAACGCCCACGGCGCCCATCGACACCACCAGCGAGGAGCCGCCGAAGGAGACGAAGGGCAGCGGCACGCCGGTGATCGGCAGGATCCCGGTGACGGCCCCGAGGTTCACCACCGCCTGCAGTCCGAGCCAGGCTGTGATGCCGCCTGCCAGGAGCTTGCCGAACACGTCAGGAGATCGGAGCGCGATCCGGATGCCTGCCCAGAGCAGCGCGCCGAACAGCGCGAGGACGGCCAGCTCGCCGAGGAGTCCCAGCTCCTCGCCCAGGATGGCGAAGATGAAGTCGGTGTGCGCGTTCGGCACGTATGTCCACTTCTGGCGACTCGCGCCGAGCCCAACCCCGAAGAGATGGCCGGACCCAAGCGCGATGAGTGACTGCACGATCTGGTAGCCGGTGTTCCGCGGGTCCGACCAGGGATGAAGGAACGAGAGCAGCCGGGCCCGGCGATAGCCCCATCCGAGAACGAGGGCCATCCCGGCACCGGCGGAGAGGAACAGCGTCACCGCGAGGAGCTGGAGACGGACCCCTGCCAGGAACAGCAGCAGGAACGCCGTGGCGGCGATGATCGTCATCGTCCCGAGGTCGGGCTGGAGCAGCACCAAGAGCGAGACTCCGCCCACGATGAGAAACAGCGGCAGCATCCACCGCAGCGGTTCCGCTTCCAGCCGGTCGGCGTTCGCGGAAAGGATCGAAGCGACCGCCCCGACCACGGCGAACTTTGCGAGCTCGGACGGCTGGAGCGAGAAGGGTCCGACCTGGATCCACCGCGCTGCGCCCCCCACCACGGTGCCGGCAGCCGGATGCAGGACGAGCGCCAACAAGACGACGGACACGCCGAGCATCGGAGCCCAGGCCCGTTTCCACACCCGGTAGGGAAGCCGGGCCGCTCCGAGCAGGGCGACCGAGCCCATCGCGGCGTACAGCAGCTGCCGCTTGAAGAACAGGAAGCTCGATCCGTAGGTGGCGAACGCCGACACCGAGCTCGCCGAGAGGACCATGACCAGCCCGATCGCGGTGAGCGAGGCCGTCGACAACGAGGCCGTTGCCAACACCCGGCGAGCGCTCCGCTCCGCCCGGGCCCGGACTACGGCCGGAGCCACTTCGCGCGGCCTGACCAGCCGAAGGCGGGGGCGAGCCGACATGACGGCCTCACTACGCATGGCTCCGCCTTCGGATGGGCTCCGACCCGCGCGCTCTCGCTGCCACCGCTCGGGCCGCGGCGGCGAACCGGTCCCCACGTTCCCGGTAGTCGCGAAACATGTCCTGGCTGGCACAGGCCGGCGCGAGGATGACGGTGCCACGTTGCGGCGCGGACCGGTAGGCGGACTCCACCGCTTCTTCCATGGTTCCGGCCACCGAGACCGGGACCGACCCCTGGAAGAGCCGGACTAGGGCGGGGGCCGCCTCTCCGATCGCCACGACGGCCGCCAGCCTGGGCACCGCGGTCGCCAGCGGTGAGAGGTCGAGGCCCTTGGCCTGACCGCCGGCGATCAGGACGACGTCGGCGAGGTTCTCCAGCGCGGCCAGGGCGGCGTGCGGGTTGGTGGCCTTCGAGTCATCGATGAAGCGGACGGCCCGGGCTTTCGCTACTACGGCGCCTCGGTGCGGGAGCGGGGCGAAGGAACCGATGGCATCCCGCACAGCCTGATGGGGAACCCCGAAGGCGCGAGCGGCGGCGGCGGCTGCCGCTGCGTCGCTGAGGAAGGCTCGCCCCGAGCCGAGTGGCTTGCCGAGGAGAGCCCCGTCGCCGGCCACGACCCGCCCATCGACGACCCCGATGTCGCTTTCGCCCGGACTCCCCCACCGAAACCACCGAATCTCGCAGGGGGCCTGCTCCGAGATCCGTGCGCCCACTGGATCGTCCCGGTTCCCGATGTGAATGTCTCCCGCTCCCTGGCGGGCGTAGACCATCGCCTTTGCCGCGGCGTATGCCTCGAACGTGCCGTGCCAGTCGAGGTGGTCGGGCGCCACGTTGAGGAGTATCGAGACCTCGGGATGGAAGCTTTCTTGGAACGCCAGCTGGAACGAGGAAGCCTCCACCGCCAGCGCGTCGAGGCCTTCATCTCGCGCCGCGAGCGAGAAGGGATACCCGACGTTGCCACACGCTCGCGCGGCCACGCCCGCGGCCCGCATCATGGCGGCCACCATCTCCGTCGTCGTGGTCTTCCCGTTCGTCCCGGTGACACCGACGTAGGGGATACGGCACAGTCGCGCGCCGAGCTCGAGCTCGCTCCACACCGGCAATCCCCGCTCTCTGGCCCACCCCATCACCGGTGAGGCCTGCGGGACGCCGGGGCTCACCACGACGAGCGACGCGCCGTCCAGGTGCTCTGGCCGGTGCCCTCCCACCAACAGCTCGAACCGATCGTCGGCGGGACCCGACGCGCCGTCTGGGATCGCCAGTGCTTCCAGCGGCCGGGCTTCCGTGGCGCGGACAACGGCCCCTTCCGCCAGCAGCACTTCGACGGCGGCGCGGCCACTGACCCCAAAGCCGACGACCACCACGAGCTGCCCCCGGAAGTTCGCGTTCATACCGTGCCGCCCCGGGCCAGGAAATCGGCGTAGAACAGTCCCAATCCGAAGGCGACGGCCAGGCCGGCCAGGATCCAGAAGCGAACGATCACGGTGAACTCGGGCCACCCCAACAGCTCGAAGTGATGATGGATCGGGGTCATTCGAAACAGCCGGCGCTTGGTGATCCGGAACGCCGCGACCTGGAGGATGACCGAGGTCGTCTCCAGGACGAACAGGCCGCCCAGGATCACCAACAGGAGCTGGGTCTCGGTCATGATGGCCAGGGCGGCGAGGAGCCCGCCCAGGGCGAGCGATCCGGTATCTCCCATGAAGATCTTGGCGGGAGCCGCGTTCCACCAGAGGAACCCCGCAACTGAACCCATCGCTCCCGCCGCCACGATGGCCACGTCGAGGGCGGGAACCACGCGGATGTCGTAGCAACCCGGCGCGACCACTGCGATCTGGCAGGAGTGACGGGCCTCCCAGAACGAGATGACCACGTAGGCGGCCAGTACGAGGACTGCCGACCCCGACGCCAACCCGTCCAGCCCGTCGGTGAGGTTCACGGCGTTGGACGATGCGGCCACCATCACGAAGACCCAGATGTAGAAGCCCACGCCCAGGCGCAGGCCGGTCAGCGGGCGGATGAAGGAGATGTCGGTGGTGACGTGGGACAGGTGAACCGCGGCAAGAGCGAACCCCACGGCTACGAGGGCCTGGCCGACGATCTTCGTGATCTTGTTCAGACCGAGGGACCGCCGCCGCCAGATCTTCAGCAGGTCGTCGAGGGCACCCACGATCCCCAGGCCGACAGCCGCCGCCAGCACCGCCAGACCGGCACGCGTGAACGGCGTCCGGGCCCTGGCCGCGAAGTAGGCCACGACCATCCCCCCGATGATCACGATCCCGCCCATGGTCGGAGTCCCCATCTTTTCGAGGTGCCCCTGCGGGCCGTCCTCCCGAATGCGCTGGCCCCACCCCCATGCCCGGAACACACGGATCGCGATCGGCGTCCCCAACAGCGCAGCGAACAGACCCGTGGCGGCGGCGACCAGGATCGGAGTCACCGCGCCGCCTCCTTTGCGGGCTGATCGAGCGCCGCTTGCAGTGCATCGGCCACTCGTTCGAGGCGGGCCACGCGGGACGCCTTGACCAGGACGAGGTCTCCCGGTCGCACGATCGACAGAACGGACTTCGTCGCTTGGAGCACGTCGTCACACACCACGACTCCGTCCTGCGGGATGCCCTCGCGCCGGGCGGCCACCCCGATCAACCGGGCGTCCGGCCCCACCACCACCAGCACGTCGATTCCCAGGCTGGCCACCAGCTCCCCGATGCGCTCGTGCTCTTCGTCGGCGATGGGGCCGAGCTCTGCCATGTGCCCGAGCACCGCGATGCACCGTCCCGAACCGGCCATCCAGCGGACAGCCCGGAGGGCGGCCGCCGTCGAGGTCGGGTTGGCGTTATACGCGTCGTTGACGATGCGCACCCCGCCGGCCTCCGAGATCTGCATCCGCCCGCCCGTAACCGGCGCGGTCGCCAGAGCCTGGGCGGAGCTCTCGACCGGCACGCCGAGCGCCCATCCCACGGCGGCGGCGGCCAGCGCGTTGCCCACCATGTGTTCACCAGGTACCGACAGCAGCACCGGCGCCGATCCGTCCGGCGTGCGCAGAAGGAACTCGGCCTGTCCGGTCCCGCGGTGGACATCGAGCGCCTCCGCGGAGACGTCGGCGCCCGGAGCGGTCCCGAACAGGACGACCCTCGCCCTGGTCCGGTCGGCGTACGTACGAACTGCCGGGTCGTCGGCGTTCAGCACGGCCACCCCGCTGGCGGGGAGCGCTTCCGGGAGCTCGGCCTTCGCGTCGCGCAACACCTTCCGGGAGCCGAAGCGCTCCATGTGGGCCTCTCCCGCGTTGGTCACCACGCCCACCGTGGGAGTGGCCACCTCGCACAGGAGACGGATGTGGCCGGGCCCGCGACTGCCCATCTCGCACACCACTGCCTCGGTTCTTTCATCGGCCCGAAGGAGCGTGAGCGGGAGACCCACCTCGTTGTTGAAGGATGAGGGACTGGCCACCACACGGAACTGCCGGCCGAGCACCGCGGCGGTGAAGTCCTTGGTCATCGTCTTCCCGGTCGAGCCGGTGATCCCGATGACGTGCGCAGAGATCGTGGATCGTTCGTCGCGGGCCAGTCGGAGCAGCGCCGCACCGGGATCGCCCACCTCGACGGTCGGTTCGACCCCTCCCAACCAGCCTCGCCGGACCATGGCGGCGGATGCCCCGCGGGCCATGGCCTCTCCGACGAAGTCGTGCCCGTCGGCGCCCTCCCCCGGCAGGGCCACGAACAGGTCCCCGGGTCCGGCCTGCCGGCTGTCCACGGCCGCGGCCCGCACGATCACTTTCCGATCGCCCCGCACCGAGCCGTCGACTGCCGCAGCCACCTCCTCCAGGGACCTCGGCCTCATGGATCCACCTCGAGGAGCGCCGTGATCTCTTCAGCGGCCACCACCCGGTCGTCGAAAGGGATCGTCCGGTCCCGGAACTCCTGGCCGCTCTCATGACCCTTGCCCGCGATCAGCAGGACGTCCCCGGGCCGGGCGTCCGCCAGTGCCGTTCGGATCGCGGCCCGCCGATCCGGTTCGACCACGAAGGGACCGCCGCCCCGCCGGGCCCCGGGCTCGATCTCGGAGATGATCTCCAATGGTTCCTCGGATCGTGGGTTGTCGCTCGTCAGGATCGACAGGTCCGCCAGCCGAGTGGCGACCTCTCCCATCAGCGGACGCTTGCCTCGGTCACGGTCCCCCCCGCATCCGAACACAACGATGAGCCGCCCCGGCGTCAGCCCCCTGGCGGCCGTCAACAGGTTCTCCAGGCTGTCCGGCGTGTGGGCGTAGTCGACGAGCACGGTGAACGGCTGCCCGGCCTCGACGGGCTCCATACGGCCGGGTACCCCGGCGAGAGCAGCCAGGCCCTCCTCGACAGCCTCACCGTCGATGCCGACCTCACGCGCCGCGGCCAACGCTCCAAGGCAGTTGTAGACATTGAAGGTTCCCCTCAACCTCGAGCGGTAGCGCCGACCCTCTACGGTAAAGCCCACACCTGAAGTGGAGACTTCCACATCCGTAGCCCTCAGGTCGGACCCCTGCGCTAGGCCGAATGTCACCGTCGGGACCTCGACCTGGCCGATAAGGCGGCGCCCCTCGGGCGAGTCGTTGTTCACGACGGCACGGTCGGACAGCTCCGGGGTGAACAGGCGGGCCTTGGCCGCGAAGTACTCCTCGATGGTCCCGTGGTAGTCGAGGTGATCCTGGGACAGGTTCGTGAACACCGCACAGGCAAAGCGAGCTCCGTCCACGCGGTGCTGGTGAAGCCCATGTGAGGAAACCTCCATGGCTGCGGCCCGGACGCCTTCTTCCACCATGTGGGCAAGCAGCCGCTGGAGGTCGGTGGCCTCCGGGGTGGTCCGTTCGAACGGCACCGACCGGCGGTCGATCCGGACCCCCGTCGTCCCGATGACCCCGGGCACCAGCCCCGCCGAGCGGAAGATGGACTCGAGCAGGAAGGTCGTGGTGGTCTTCCCGTTCGTGCCGGTGATGCCCACCAGCGTCAATCGGTCGGCCGGGCGGTCGAAGAACCGCGCCGACATCGGCCCCATCGCCTCACGGGTGGTAGGGACCAGGACCTGCGGGCAATCGACGTCGAGCCATCGCTGCACGACGACCGCCGAGCTCCCGCTTCGGCAGACTTCACCGGCGAACCGATGGCCGTCGGTCTTCGCGCCCTGGACGCAGAAGAACAGCCAGCCCGGCCGAACCTCGGAGCTTCGATAGGTGAGGCCAGTGACGGCGACGCTCGCGTCACCCCGCACGCGTGCTTCCGGGACCGCCCCCACGAGCTCGGCGAGCGGCTTACTTCGGGCAGCTTCAGGACGATTGGTCGCCACAATGGATGGGCCAGAGCCGGGCACGAATGAGCCCCCAGACGAAGCGTCGGGGGCCCGGAGCAGCGGCGATTCTGGCATGGCCCTCTCCCTCCTTAACTTAACCGACCGTGCGGATGGCGTGCGGCGGCAGCGGGAGCTTGCGAGCCGGCGCCACCCGCAGCCGGGCCAGAGCGAACCGGGCCACGTCACGGAACAGCGGCGCCGCGGCCACCCCTCCATACACAGTGGACGGCTCATCGAGCACGGCGGCCACCACCAGCGCGGGGTGACCGGCCGGGACGAACCCGATGAACGAAGCGATGTACTTCCCCACCTCGTATCCGGTCCCGTCGGGTCTCACCTTCCTGGCCGTACCCGTCTTTCCGGCTACCCAATAGCCCGGGATCTGGGCCTGGGTTCCGGTCCCCACGTCGACGGCGTAGGCGAGCATCCGGGTAAGGGCCTTCGCCGTCTCAGTGGAGACCACGCGCCTGGTGACGGAGCCCTGAGCAGGCCGGAAGGTGCCGTCGGGGCCCACGGTCCCCCGGAGGAGCCGGGGCCGAACCCACACCCCTCCGTTGGCGATGGTCGCGTAGACCGTGGCCATCTGCAGCGGCGTGACGGCGATGCCCTGGCCGATGGGGATCGTCCCCATGCTCGTCCCGGACCAGTGGCGGGGGGGCGGAAGCAGTCCCGCCGATTCCCCCGGGAATCCAAGTCCGGTGGTCCGGGTGAGGCCGAAGCGCTGGAGGTAGTCGTACAGGAGGTTCGGTCCGAGGCGCTCGGCCACCTTGATCGTTCCGACATTGCTGGAGTAGGCAAGGATGTCGCCCAGCGTCATCCGCTGGGGGGGGTGGAGGTGGGCATCCCGGAAGACCTTGGTGTAGAGCTGGAGGTGGTCAGGGACCATCAACCTCTGGTCGAGCTTCAAGTAGCCCTCTTGCAGAGCCGCGGCCGCCGTCACGATCTTGTTGACGGACCCCGGCTCGTAGGCGTCGGTGACGCCACGGTTGCGGATCGAGCTCCCTGAGGCCTCGGTGAACGCGTTCGGGTCGAACCACGGTGAGTCCGCCATGGCCAGGATCTCCCCCGTCGTGGGGTTCAGCACCACGATCGTTCCACCCTTTGCGTGGTTCGCTTTCACGGCCGCCTCCAGGGAGGCCTGGGCCCGGAACTGGATCTGACGGTCGACCGTGAGGATCAGGTCGTCCCCTTGGACGGGTGGGACGTCGACGTTCTCGCCTTGAGGGATGAGGACCCCCCGCGGATCGGCTTCGACGACCTCGTGCCCAGGGCGACCGGCGAGGAGCGACTGGTATTGCTGCTCCAGCCCGGCCAGGCCTGTGCCGTCCACCCCGACGAACCCGAGAACCTGAGGCGCGAGCGCTCCCCCCGGGTAATACCGCTTGCTCTCGGGGAGAAATCCGATGCCCGGCAGGCCCTGCCGCTCCAGAGTTGCTGCCTTCGCAGGGTCGACGCCCCGGGCCACATAGACGAACGGGTCCGACTTCTTGAAGGCGGCGTGCACGCCCGCGGGATCCAGTCCCAGCGCCTCCGCCACCTTCCGTGCCTCCTTCCCCGGATCGCTCACCAGCTCCGGTCGCGCGTACACGGCTCTGGCCGGGAGCGACAGAGCCATCTCTTGGCCGTTCCGGTCGAAGATCGAGCCCCGCGACGCCGGCAGGTCGATGGTCCGGACACGTTGGTCCCAGGCCAGCGTCCGGTAGGCGCGCGAGTCTCGAACCTGGAGCTGCACGAGTCGGACCAGGATGGCCGACAGCCCGAACACGAGGACGCAGAAGAGCGCCACCAATCGCCGGCCGGCCCTCGCCGTTGAACCCTTCTTGCGGGACCCTCCCGCCCCTGCCGTTCGCTTCCGAGTGGAGATCGCGGCGCTGGTGGCGGTCACGGCCGGCCTCGCACGGCGATGGTATGCAGCTGCCCCGGATCCGGAAGCCGGTAACCGAGCCGCCGGGCTTCCTTGGCGATGCGATGAGGAGCAGACAGTTGTGCGACCTCAAGCTGCAGCATGCCCGAAGCCTGGGCCAGCTCGGCGTTCCTTCGAGTCAGCTCCTGCAGGCGAAACGAGTTCTGTGCGACGAGCGCCTGCATGCTGACCACCGCGACGACCAACGAGCCAACCAGAACGAAACATGCGATCAGGAAGGGCAGGCGCCGGGACCGGGGAGCTCGCGGGGCGCGGACCACCCGAAGGCGCGGGCGACGGGGCTTCGAGGTGCGGCCTGACCGGTGAGAGCTCCCAGAGGTCATGCCGCGGCCTCCGCAACGCGTTCGGCGGCTCGCAGGCGGGCGCTCCGGGCCCGCGGGTTTGCGGCCGCCTCGTGCGACGAAGCGCGAAGCGGCTTCTTCGACAGCGACGACAGGTTCGTCTCCGCCGCCATGAACCGCTTCACGATGCGGTCCTCCAGCGAGTGGTACGACAGCACCACCAGTCGCCCACCCGGCTCGAGGAGGCTTGCTGCTTGAGGAAGGGAAGCAGCAAGCTCCTCGAGCTCCCGGTTGACCTCGATGCGCAAGGCCTGGAAGGTTCGCCGGGCTGGATGGGGTCCTCGCCTGCGCCGGGGCACCGACCCGGCTACGATCGCCGCGAGCTCGTCGGTGGAAGCGATCGGCCGCCGCTCCCGGGCCCGGATGATGGCTCGGGCGATCCGTCTCGCGAAGCGCTCCTCTCCGTAGTCCGCAATGACGCGGGCAAGGTCCTCCTCCGGGTAGCCGTTGACGACATCGGCTGCGGTGGGCAAGCTCTCCGCTTGCTGCATCCGCATGTCGAGCGGCCCGGACGTCCGGTAGCCGAAGCCCCTTCCCGGATCGTCGAGTTGCATGGAGGAGACGCCCAGATCGAACAGGACCCCTCCCGCGCGCTCGACACCCGCGGCGACAGCGGCCTCCCCCAAGTGGGAGAAGGGCGACAGGGCGGTCCGGAAGCGGGTGCCGAATTCGGACAGCCTGGCCACGGCGAGGCGCAAGGCCGAGGGGTCGCGGTCCACGCCCAGAACCATCCCCACTCCAGACCGCAGCAGGGCCTCGGCGTGGCCCCCCGCGCCCACGGTCGCATCGATCACGACCGCTTTGGCCGCCAAGAGCTTCACGACCTCAGATGCGAGCGCCGGCCGGTGGGGGCTATCCAAGCACCCGGACGGCCAGGAGCCCCAACCCGACGTAGCTGGCCACGATCGCGGCCATCAGTCCCATCAGGTAGAAGCTCTGCCGGATCTCGGAGATCAGCGGTCCCTTCATCGCACACTCCCCTCCTTGTCGCTTCGACCCCGATTGGGGCTCGATCAGCCGTGCTATGGGTCCAGCGTTCCCGCGGTGTAAGCCCCGGCGTGCTGCTGTTCGTACCGGTCCCACATCGAGGTGGGCCAGATCTCCAGCCAGTCAGAGACGCCGATCACCACGGCATCTCGTCCCAGCCCGACCTGCGACCGCAGCTTCTGCGGGATGACCATGCGGCCCTGGCCGTCGAGGTCGATGCGCTCCGCGTTCCCGAAGAACATCCGGGCTCGGGCCCGAGCCAGCTGGCCGGCGGCTCCCAGGGACCGGAGCTCCTCCCGGCGGCGATCCCACTCAGCGCGGGGGAAGGCGTACAGGCACCCGTCCTCACCGAGGGTCAGGTAGACCCCGTCCGAGTACGGCTCGCGGAACTTGGCCGGAAGGGCCACCCGGCCCTTCGTGTCGAGCTGATAGCGGTGCTGGCCGAGCAATTCAGCCACGGGGCGCCCTTCTCCTCCACTGAGCTCCACGTTTATGCCACTAGGACTCCACCACGTCAAGATGCTCGGCAAAGAAAGAAGAAGGCTTGAGGGGGAGGGAAAAGCACCCGCCAGGGCGGCCGGGTCACCCGCCAGGTCGAAGGAGAGGCTCTACAGGAAGGCTTCCCACTCCGGCTCGAGCCGCCCGAGAGAGAGTCGGAGCCCGTCTTTCGGAGCGAAGGGCTGGTGCGGGAGCCGCAGCCCGACCTCCGAGGGAAGCCGGTTCTCCTTCCGTGAGTTGCACCGCCGGCATGCCGCCACGACGTTCTCCCAGATGTGCTCGCCGCCCCGGGACTTCGGGATCACGTGGTCGACGTTCTCCGCCGTAGACCCGCAGTACTGGCAGGTCCAGCCGTCCCGGGCGAACACCGCGCGCCTGGTCAACGCGGCTTGCGCTCGATAGGGAACGTGAACGAAGTACCGCAGTCGAACCACGGAGGGTGCGGGTAGTTCGAGATGCTCCGATCGGAACACGATGCCGTTGGAGGCAACGATGTCGGCCTTCTCCTTCAGCACGAGGACAACCGCCCTTCGGGCCGGCACGACCGCGAGGGGGTGCTCCGTCGCGTTGAGGACAAGGGATCTACCCACTTGGAACCCGCCGCGAGTATAACAACGGCGCATGGAACCTCCGGGAGTCGGCTCAAGCGCCGCCCGCCCTCGGTGCTTGACATCGCCATCTTACATGCGTGTAATTCTGCCCCAGGGAAGACGGCTGCACTCCGTCAGCGATGAACGGCGCCCGACTGGGCTCCTGCTTGTCGGTGAGTCCAGTCCTACATGAGGGGCCGCGCGGGGCGTCTTCAGGTAACAGGGCGGAGTGGTACCGTCTTCCCTCTTTCGCTCGCTCCCGCGTTCGCAAGGCGAGGGAACCGTTTGCATGGGCCCGGCCGTCTGCTCGGTGACAGGCCGGCGACAAGACGACTCCCTGTGAGGGTGCAGGGACGCCGGCAAACCGTCACGGGCTAGTTCTCGTATTGGGAGGATAAGATGGCTGATCTGGTTGAGCCCGGAGGGGTCGTGGTCGCGCGGAGAGAAGCCGGCGAGTGGGATCGATTCGCTTCTTCCTTCTCACGCGTCGCCGACAACATCAGGCAAGTCATCCAGGGAAAGGAGCAGGAGGTCCGGCTCGCCTTGGTCTGTCTGGTCGCGGAGGGACACCTCCTGATCGAGGACGTTCCGGGCGTGGGCAAGACCATGCTGGCCAAGTCGATGGCGAGGTCCATCGACTGCTCGTTCCGCCGGATCCAGTTCACTCCCGATCTCTTGCCCACCGACGTGACGGGGGTGAACGTCTACAACCAAGAGCGCGGTGATTTCGAGTTCAAGCCCGGCGCCATCTTCGCCAACATCGTCCTGGGCGACGAGATCAACCGGGCCAGCCCCAAGACGCAATCGGCGCTTCTGGAGAGCATGGAGGAACGGCAGGTCACCGTGGACGGCGTCACCTATCACCTCGGCGTCCCGTTCATGGTCGTCGCCACGCAGAACCCGATCGAGCACGAAGGCACCTATCCCCTCCCCGAGGCTCAGCTGGACCGGTTCATGATGCGGCTCTCGATCGGCTACCCGAGCGCCGAATCCGAAGCCAGCATCCTCTCCACGCACGGCGTCGCCTCGACGCTCGAGGACATCGAGGCGGTGACCGACGCCCAGGGGGTCTCCGAGATGATCGCGATGGCCCGCGAGGTCCACGTGGCCCAGGCCATCCTCCGTTACATCGTGACGCTGGCCGAAGCGACCAGGCGCCACCCCGACGTGTATCTGGGGGCCAGCCCGCGCGCGTCGATCATGCTCCTGCGAGCAGCCCGCTCCCTCGCGGCCTCGGATGGGCGCGACTACGTGATCCCCGATGACGTGAAGGCGCTCGTGGTCCCCGTCATGTCCCACCGCATCCTGATCGCGGCCGACGCGGCGATGACCGGGCGAACGCCCCAGGCGATCCTGGAGGAGCTGCTCCACCAGGTCCCGGTTCCGGTTCGGGACCGCGCCTGATGCCGACCCGCCGGGGCTGGGCGGCGCTCGCGGCCGGGCTCGGTCTCTATATCGCGGCGCGGTTCGTCGGATCCGACGACCTGCACATGGTCGCCGTGGGTATCTTCTCCCTCCCGTTCCTGGCGGCGGCATTCGTCCAATGGAATAGGGTCCGCCTGGGCATCCATCGCCACCTGTCCGCGGTGCGCGTGTTCCCCGGGGCCAGAGTCAACGTGACCCTCACCGTCGAGAACCAGGGACTGTCGACCAGCCCTTTCCTCCTGCTCGAAGACTCACTCCCGTCGATCCTCGGGAGATCGGCTCGGCTCGTGGTGACGGGGGTGCCGCCGGGAGGAAAACAGAGTGTTTCCTATTCGGTCGTCACGAGGCAGCGAGGCCGCTACACGCTGGGCCCGCTGAACACTCAGATCACCGATCCCTTCGGGCTCGCTCGCGTGCGTCTGCAGACCGCGTCGAGGAACGACCTCATCGTCTATCCGATGGTCGAGGAGCTGGATCGGTGGGCGCTGGGGATGCATGGTGCCGGGGCGGGCGAATCCACCGTCCGACAGCTCTTCCGCTCAGCCGCCGAGTTCTACACGATGCGCGAGTACGTCACCGGGGATGACCTGCGCCGGATCCACTGGCCCAGTGTCGCTCGCACCGGCCATCTGATGATCCGGCAGGACGAGACCACCCGGCGGTCCATCGCCACCGTGTTCCTCGACAACCGGAGCGCTGCGCTGGGGGCGTCGGGATCCGCCGCCTTCGAACGAGCCGTCTCCGTCACGGCCACCTTGGGGCGCGTCCTCGTCCAGGCCGGGTTCGCCGTCCACTTCGCGACGGTCGACGCGCCGGCTGCGCTCGTGTCGGAAGGCGCGCTCCTGGAAACGCTGGCGGGGGCCAGCCCGGTGCGCGTCCGAGGAACCGGAGAGGTCCTGACCGCGCTTCGGGAGACGGCCCGCGGCGACACCAGCCTCGTTTTCGTGTCCTCGCCCCCCATGGCCGGAGAGATCCCCGCGCTGATCCGCGCGGGAACGGCGTTCGGCCGCAAGGTCGCGGTGTTCGTGTATCCCGTGGATCCGTCCACCCTGCCCCCGGGGCAAGCTGCCGAGCTCGAAGGTCGCGCCGCGGCGGGCCGAGGATCGTTGCAGCACGCTGGGTGGGAGGTCTACGTCCTGTCGCCGGAGGGGAGGCTCGCTGACGTATGGCGGCCGAGCAGACAACCGAGAAGGCTCAAGGCAGCCGGCTCGTCCTCCTCGTAGCGCTCCTGGCGCTGGTGGTCGACGCCTCGGCGGCGTTCGGCCGCGTCTTCCAGGGGTCGAGGCCGGGTCTGCGCCTGGGGCTGGCCGCGGGGGTGGGGATCCTGCTCGCGGTGAGCCTCGAGCGACGGCACGTCTTGCTTGCCGCGCTGGCCAGCGCGGCCGGGATGATCGTGGCGGTGGGCATCCTCGTGTTCCCGCACACCCTCTGGTTCGGACTCCCCACGCTGTCGACGCTTCGGGCGGCCGGCCGGGCGTGGTCCTTGATCGGAGACACGGCGCGAACGGAGGTCGCGCCGGCCCGCCCCCTCGGTCCTCTCTTCCTGGCCGGGCTGACGGCGGTATGGGCGGCCTCGTTCTCGGCGCACGCGCTGGCAGTCCGGGCCCGGAGCCCGTTCCTGGCCCTCCTCCCTCCGGCCGCCCTCCTGGCCTTCCCCAGCATCTTGTTGAGCCAGGGGGCCCGCCCGCTGTACGTGGCGGTCTTCCTGCTCGGTGCGCTGCTGTTGCTGTTCGGCGACTCGTTGCGCCGGGTGGGCCAATGGGGGCCGGTGGCGATGTGGCAGGGAAGGCCGCACCCGCGGTTCGGCACGGCGACCACCACGCGAGGAGCCCGTCGCCTGGGGCTGGTCTGTCTCGGCGTGGCCATGCTGATCCCCGGGATCCTCCCCGGATACCACAACGAGGGACTGGTCGACGTACGGGGTGGTGCGCACTCGGTTCGCGTCTCCATCGACCCGATCGTCGACCTTCGTCCGCAACTGCTGCGCCAGGATCCCATCGCACTGTTCACGGTCACCGCCAGCCAGCCGACGTACTGGCGGTTCGCCGCGCTCGACTCCTATAACGGCCGGCTGTGGAACTCCTCGAACCTCGATGCCTTGGGGGGGCGCCACGTCGAATCGGGGGCGCTCGCCTCTCTTCCCGCGGTCGATCCGACCCTGTCCAATGCGCGCGTGATCAGCCAGCGATTCCAGTTCCAGAATCTGGCACAGGAGTGGCTCCCTGCTGCATACGACCCCATCCAGATCGACGCGTCGGGCAGCTCCTTACGGTACGACCCGCGAACCAGCATGCTGGTCGACTCGGAGCTCACCGACCCCGGGCTGACCTACGAGGTGCTTTCACGGGCACCTGCGCCCACCTTCGAACAGCTCAACGGCATCCAGTCGCTGGGCGGGGCGCTCGCCGCTCCCCACCTGAAGCTGCCGTTCATCCCTCGCGCCATCACCGCTCTCGCACGCAGGATCGCCGACCCCCAGCCGACGCCCTACAGGAAGATCCTCGCGATCCAGACCTTCCTCCGCTCCTTCACCTACGACGAGCACGTGGTCGCGGGCCACGACGTCGATTACCTGGTGGAGTTCCTGACCAAGACGAAGGCCGGCTACTGCGAGCAGTTCGCCGGCGCCATGGCCGTGATGCTTCGAGCCCTCGGTATCCCTGCCCGCGTGGCCGTGGGGTTCACGCCGGGGCAAGCCGGTCCCGTACCCCGGACCTACTCGGTGACGACGGAGAACGCCCACGCCTGGGTGGAGGTCCTGTTCCCGACTTTCGGGTGGCTCCCCTTCGAGCCGACCCCGACCCGGAGCAACCCGGCCGCCACGGCCATCGATTTCCCCCTGGCGCTGTTTTCCTCCAGCGGCACGGGAGGATCGGGTCCCGCGCAGACGTGCCAACACGCTCTACCGGGCAAGCTGGTAGTGGGCGATCCCTGCGAGCGAGGCAACGCCGCGAAGGGCGGCCTGGGCCCGGCCCCGGGCGGCGGCCGGACTCCAGCGGGCCTAGGAGATCCAAGCGGAGGCGGTTCGAGCGCCACCCCGCCCGCCGCGAAGCCGGTGAGCTGGCGGCTTCTCGCGTTCAAGGTCCTGCTCCTCGTGGCGCTGCTCGTATTGCTGGCCATCCCCGCCGTGAAGTACGGCCGGCGGCGAGTCTCGCTGGCCAGGGCCCGGGGCCCCCGTGACCGAGTTCTGGCTGCCTACGGCGTCCTCGCCGACCGTGCCGCCGACCTGGGATTGGCGCGAATCCCCGCGGAGACGCTGTGGGAGTACCGGTCCCGGCTTCGCGAACGCGTCCGGGAGCTCGATGGTGAGTTCGACCGGCTGACGGGTTTGGCCGGGCGGGCCGCCTACTCGGAGCGGACCATCAGCATCGAACAGGCCGACCGGGCGACCACGACGGCCCGGCGGGCCATCCGGTTGCTTAGCCGGACCGTGTCGCCCACACGAAGGATCATGAGCTGGTTCTGGATCGACCCGGCCAGCTTGCACAGGACCGCCTGACCTCCGGGAGAAGCTCCAATTTCGGGCTCAGACGCCCATCCTGGCTTCACGGCTGGCGTCCCGGAGCGCCCGCAGGAACTGGTCCCGGTCCCGGCGGAATTCAGCCACCTCCCCCGACACCTGGCGGGCACACTCGTCGATGGCTACGAAGAAGGCCATCTGGCCCTGGCGCAGGGCATCGAGGACCTCGCCTTCTCGCCGGACCACCTTGAAGATGGACTTTCCATCGGTGACCAACTTCACCTCGGAGAGGTGATCGTCGAGCCCGGCCTTCTTGTTCAGGTACTCCCATGCCCGGCGGACCCGTTGCAGCGACATCCCGCCGTCGAGCAACGACTTGACGACTTTCAGCGCCACGAGGTCGCGGAACGAGTAGAGGCGCGGTACACCCGGCCGCCCGCCGGTTTGCTGGACTGAGGGTCTGACGAGCCCGATCTGGTCCCAGTACCTGAGCTGGCGGGCGGTGCAGCCGGTGAAACGGGAAGCCTGATGGGCAGTGAATCCCTCCAACGCTCGCTCCTCGTCGATACTCGGCCCGGGCCGGCCGCCCAAGGAGGGCCGCGCCGGAGGGGAAGGCGTGGTCAGTTCTAGACCAATCGAGCCCCTGTATGCAAGGCAACGCGAGGAGCAGGTCGAACGGATGTACCGGCGCGCGGAAATGATCGACGTCCGATGCCGGGAGTGGTCGGAAGCGTTTGATCCAGGACCGATACGAGGAAGCTGTTGCGAACCGCTACTGGTTGCCGCGCGAGCGCCGAAGGCGTTCGGCAAGGCGGGCCAGTGCCGCGGTGACCGAGAAATGACCGCCCCCTTCCCCGTGGGAGCGTAGTTGATCGCGGCCCATGCGCTTGAGGTAGTGATACACGACAAGCCCGGAGAGCAACATCAAGACAAATCCACCCACCGCGAACCACAGGCTCGCCACGAACAGGAGGAGAAGGATGAAGCCCGCCAGGAACCCCGTCAGTCCCCACCGGATCCTCCTGAGGGCGTGGGCGGCCACCGTGGCCTTGGACACCGACTGCACGAGGCGGGGGTCCTCCTCTGCCAGCTTCCTCTCGATCTCTTCGAGGATGCGCTGCTCGTGCGGTGTCAGAGGCATCGGATCCTTCCTGGGAACTCTTTCAGCCATTATAGGAATGGCTTCGTCACTCCTCTATCCCCACCTGAGCCGCGTCCCACGCCCCGGTCCAGGAGCGTGGCTGGTAACGCCATCCCACGTCCAAACCTTCCCACCACGCGGTCGAGCGCTCGCTCGGCATCCTTCCATCTCCCTTCCCGGACCAGCGCGACCTGCTCGGCGCCTGCGGGCTCCAGGCCCGAGCCGGCAACGCCGATCAGCCGGAACCGGCGACGGCCTGGAGGCAGACGCAGGAGCAGCTCGCGCGCCACGCGGTAGAGATCGGCCGCGGTGTCGGTGGCCGCGGGAAGCGTTCGAGACCGGGTCAGCGTGGAGAAGCTGGGGAGCCGCAGCTTCAGCGTGACGGTGCGGGCCCGGTAGCCCTCCGCCCGGAGCCGGGAAGCCACGCGATGGGAAAGGGACAGGATCTCCCGAAGCACCTCCTCTTCGCCGTCAAGGTCCCGAGGGTAGGTCTCCTCGTGGCTCACCGATTTGGGTGCTTCGAACGGGACGACCCTGCGGTCGTCGCGCCCGTGGGCCAGCGCGAGCAGGTCGTGGGCGTGGCCTTCGCCGAGGACCCGCTTGAGGATGGCCTGTGGGGTTCGGGCGAGCTCCCCCACCGTCCGGATCCCGAGGCGGCCGAGCGTCCCGGCGGTCTTCTCCCCGATCCCCCACAGGGCATCGACGGCGAGCGGGTGGAGGAAGGAGATGACCTCGCCCGACGGCACCACCAGCAAGCCGTCCGGCTTGGCACGCGTGGACGCGACCTTGGCCAGGAACTTGTTGGGGCCAACCCCTACCGAGGCCGTCAGTGAGAGCTCGCCCTGGACCGTCGCCCGGATCCGGGCCCCGATCTCTGCGGGCGCCCCGAACAGCAGCGTGGCTCCGCGCACGTCCACGAACGCCTCGTCCAGCGAGATGGGCTCCACGGCCGGGCTGTGGGCGAGGAGGACCTCCCGGAACCGGTTCGAGTAGGCCTGATACGACTCGAAGTCTGGCGGGACGAAGACCACGTCCGGACAGAGGCGACGGGCCCGGACGCTCGGCATGGCCGAATGCAGGCCCCTGGCCCGTGCTTCGTAGGACGCGGACATGACGACGCCCCGAGCGGCGGCGCTCCCCACGACCACCGGCTTTCCGGCGAGCGACGGATCCTTGAGGACCTCGACCGAGGCGTAGAAGGCATCGAGGTCGACGTGAAGGATCGGTTCGGCCGGCCGGTGATTCCTCCTATCCATCGAGGTCGCTGTCGCCATTGCCTGCCTTCGAACCGGCGCTCTCAGCGGCCAGCCGAGCCGCCGCTCGCGTACCAGACCTTCGGGACCCGAGACGGCCTCGGGGTGACCGTTCCCCGAGAGGCCAGGCCGGAAGAGGATTCGGCGAGCGCCTCGGCGAGCCTCCCCTCCCGGCGGGCATGGGAGAGGGAAGTGAGATCCCAGACCTGCTCGGCGATGATACTCGCTCCCCTCACCCCGGTCCGGCGCAGCCGTCCCCACACCGCGAGGAGGAATCCGTGGAAGATCGTCTTGGCGCACCACGGTTGCACTCGCTCGAACACCGTGACGTCGGACAGGCCGGTCCCGTCGTCCAGGGTGAGGAAGATGATGCGCTGGCCGCTCCGCACCGCCGGGGTCTGGGAGGCCACCTTGACCCCCGCCACCATCAGCCACCGCTCGCCCTTGAGATCACCCAGGTCTTTCGCCGGCGTCACGTCGAGGTCTTCCAGCAAGGGACGGTAGAAGTCGATGAGGTGCCGGGAAGCGTCCACACCGACGACCTCGAGCTCGGCCCTGACCTGTTCGGCGGACGTGTACTCGCGCAGGCCCGACGCCGCGGGCGGTTGGTCGAGCCGGAGCGTCATCTGCTCACCTTCTCGAGGAGCATCCGTCACCATGGCAAGGAACAAGCGATCCCGGCGGCTCCCTCCTCCCCAGGCCAATCGATCGAACGCTCCTGCATGCGCGAGGGCTACCGCCACCGGCCTGGTGAGCGCGGTCCTGCGAAGGACATCGCCGACGTCGGTAAACGGTCGTTCGGCTCGGCCCTGGAGGATCGAATCGACCTCCGCACCGGAGATGCCATGTACATCTTTCAATCCGAGCCTGATGCCGTACTGGTCGGCACCGCCGACTTCCACCGTGTAGTCGGGCTCGGAGAGGTTGATGTCGAGGGGGAGGATCTCGATGCCGTGGCGCCGGGCATCGTCGAGGATGAGCCGCCTCGGGTACATCCCGGGTTCGTGCGTGAGCACCCCAGCCAGGAAGTGCGCGGGATAGTGGGCCTTCAACCACGCGGATTGGTAGGTGGGGACGGCGAACGCGGCGGCGTGGGCCTTGCAGAACCCGAACGAGGCGAACTGCAGGACGTCATGCCAGATGTCGCGGGCCACGCGCTCGGGGACCCCTCTCATCGCGGCCCGGCGGAGGAAGTCGGGTTCGATGCGGCCGACCTCGACGTCGTCGGCGAGGTTGCGGCGGATGCGGTCGCACTCGGAGAGGTCGTAGCCGGCCACGGCGGCGATGACTTTCATGACCTGCTCGTGGTAGACGACGACGCCATGGCTCTCCTCGAGCGCAGACTTGAGGAGCAGATGCGGATAGCCCTCCGGTTCGACGCCGTGGCGGCGATTCAGGAAGGGCGTGATCATGTCGGACTTCACCGGGCCCGGGCGGAACAGCGAGATGTCGATGATCAGGTCGGCCCACTCGGTAGGCTGGAACTTCTGCAACAGCTCACGCTGGCCGGGTGACTCGATCTGGAAGCAGCCGAGGGTGTCTGAGGATCGGATCAGGTCGAACGTCTTCGAGTCCTCCGGCAGGATCCGGTCGAGATCGACCTTCTCCCCTTCGGTCCGAGCGATCTCGTCGAGGGCATGGCGCATGGCGGAGAGCATCCGTACCCCCAGCACGTCGAGCTTGAGCAGCCCGAGGAGCTCCACGTCGTCCTTGTCGGCCTGGACCATCCGGTAGCCCTCGAAGGACCGCTCCAGCGGCACCCTGTCGGGCAGGTCGTGGCCGGACAGGACGATCCCGCTGGGGTGTAGAGCCAGATGCCGGGGGAACCCGGTCAGCCGTTCCACCACGCGGAACAGGAGGTCGAGCTGTCCGGCGTCGAGGTTCAGTCCCGCCAGCTCGGGGAGGTGGTCCATGGCCTCCCGGACGTGGTGGGCACCGATGTGCGGGAAGGCCTTGGCCGCCAGGTCGACCTCCCCCTCGGGGAACCCCAGGGCTTTCCCCACCTCCCGGATGGCCCCGCGGGCCCGGTAGGTGTCGATCATCGTCACGCAGGCGCAGCGGTCGTCGCCGTAACGTGACAGGACCGCGTCATACACCTCTTTGCGCCGGGCCGATTCCACGTCGATGTCGACGTCGGGAACCTCGTCGCGAAGTGGGTTGATGAACCGTTCGAACAACAGGCCGTGGCGAACGGGATCCACGTCCGAGATGCCGGTCAGGTGACAGACCAACGACCCCGCCGCCGAGCCGCGGCACGCGGTGCGGATACCCATGGCCCTGATGTCGGAGCAGATGTCGGCCACCGTCAGGAAGTAGGCCGCGTAGCCCATCGTCTGGATCAGGGCCAGCTCGTGGTCCAGCCGGTCCCGGACTTCCCGCGTCGGCCGCATCCCACGATCGGCCATTCCCTGCCAGCACCGCTCGGCCAGCACCGACCCCGCGCTCCTACCCTCGGGCGTGGGGAACCGCGGGAAGTGCACCTCCCGCAAGCCGATGTCGAACCGGCACCGGTCGGCGATCTCCAGCGTCAGGTCGCACAGCTCGGGCGCCTCCGCGAACAACGCGCGCATCTGGTCTCCCGACTTGAGGTAGCCCTCGGCGTTCTTCCGCGAGACGTGATGGGAGGCGATGGGCGCGATCTCTCGCATGCACTCCAGGACGTCGGCCAGGAACGCGTCCTCCGGCACGAGGTACCGCACGGCGTTGGTGGCCACTGCTGGAACTTCGGCTTCCTGGGCCAGTCGAAGCATCTTTCGGACCTCGGTGATGCTTCCCGCCTCGAGGCGATGCTGGACCTCGACGAACAGGTCTCCGCCGGCCCCCGATCCGAACGCATCTCGGAACGGGTGGATCGCCGCGAGCGCTGTCCCCGGCCTGCCGGCCACTGCCAGCGAGCCCGGTTCGGATCGCGGTCCCAACAGGCAGACCAGCCCTCCGCTTCGTTCGCAGACCTGGCCAGCGGTAAGCGCGGGGTCGCCTCGCTCTCCCGTCATGTGGGCAGTGGTGATGAGCCGGCACAGGTTGCCGTACCCCGAGGCGTCCTTCGCCAGGAGCGTGACCAGGCGGTCCCCGGCAAGGGTTCGCACCGTGAGCGTGGCGCCGAACATGGGCCGGACCCCGACCCGGCGGCAGGCGTCGGCGAACCGGGCCGCCCCGTACAGGCCGTCGCGGTCGGTGAGGGCCACCGCGGGCATCCCCAGCTCGGCTGCCCGGATGGCCAAGTCCTCCGGCGAGAGCGCCCCGTCCTTCATGGAGAAGTAGGAGCGCACGGAAAGATGGATAAAGGGCGAGGAGGAGTCCATCGACCAGTGTCCGCCGTTTCCTCACGCCCTCAGTCCCACAGCCGCTCCAGGTGCCACCGGCCGCCTCGGCGGTCCTCGTAGAGGTCGATCACCGCTCCTCCCCTGGCCTCCACCCGCCAGTACTCCCGGTCCCGTCCGTCCTCCCACCATCGACCCTCGATCCTCCACCGGCCGATCACGTCGCGGACCTCGTAGCGCCGGCCCCGCCACACGAAGGCCGCCGGCATCCCGGCATCCCGCTCCACCACCACGTCCTCGTCGTAGCGCTTGGCCATCCGGGCTGTCTCCGGCTGCCCCTGCTCCTGATCGGGAATCGAACATATGTTCGATGGAGTATGGAGGCTACGTCTGACACGAATGAGCTGTCAAGCCCAGCCCCTGCTCCCGGGGCCCAGAGGCCCGCCACCGGGTGCTCCCCTTCCCCTGCTGGGTACACTCCCCTGGTTCCGATGCCCTCGCGAGTCCTCCTCATCGGCTGGGACGGCGCCGACTGGCGCATCCTCGACCCGCTCCTGGAGCGAGGCGTGCTCCCCAACCTGGCGGCATTGATCGATCGCGGGGGCCGGGCCACCCTCACCTCGACCATCCCCACGCACTCCTGGGCGGCGTGGCCTTCCTTCCTCACCGGGGTGGACCCGGACGGACACGGTGTCTACGACATCCTGGAGGGGCGGGGTGGGACCAGGCAGTTCCCGGTGACCTACCGCTCGATCAAGGAGCGAACTTTCCCCCAGGACCTGAGCGATGCGGGCATCGAGTCACTCGTCGTCAACGTCCCACTCACTTTTCCGCCGCCCGCGATCAAGGGAAAGCTCGTGGCCGGCGGGGTGCTGCCCAAATGGAGGGCGTTCACCCACCCGGAAGGGCTGGCCGATGACCTTCGGAAGGCCGGCGTGCCCTGGCCCATCAACGGCATGTCGTGGACGACGTACCGGAACCGTCCGGCGCCGTTCCTCGAAGAAGTCGTGGAGGTGACCTCGGCCCGCCAGCGGACCATGGAGCACCTGCTCGACACGACCGACTGGCGGGTGGCCTGTCTCGTGTACTTCTCCACGGACCGGGTCCAGCACTGCCTGGCGAAGTACGTATCGCCCGACCACCCGAACTACACCGCGTTGTCGAAGGACCGGGTGGCAGAGCAGGTCCGCGACGTGTACCGGATGCTCGACGACGGCATGGGGAGACTGCTGTCGCGAACGGGCCCGGACGACCTGGTCATCTTCATGAGCGACCACGGGTTCCAGTCGGTCACCCGAGCGCTGCACATGGACCGGCTGTTGGAGCACCTCGGCTTCCTCGAGTTTTCCGCCTCCAACAAGGTGTTCGGCCCGATGCAGTGGGGGCCAGTCCGGACCGTGGCTCGCAGGGTCTACGACCGCCTCGGCCTCCACGGTCGCGTGTCGCTTCCCCAGCCTGTCGATTGGGCGAGCACCAAGGCGTACACCAGCGTGCGGTCGACGGGCGAAGGGGTCTCGGTGAACCTCGCGGGCCGTGAGCCCAACGGCATCGTCGATCGGGCCGACTTCGAAGGGGTCCGGGAGGAGGTGGCGGAGCGGCTCGGCTCCTTCGTTGACCCGGAGAGCGGCCGGAGCCCGGTGGCGCGGGTGTGGCGGCGGGAAGAGATGTTCAAGGGGCCACACGCCGACGGGGCTCCCGACCTCCTGCTCCAGCCGGCCCCCCTGTACAGCCTGACCCACGCCAAGAGGGCCGTGGCGCCGGCCGACTGGATCTCCGGCGATCACCGCCTGGAGGGCGTCTTCGCTGCGGCAGGTCCCGAGGTCGAGCGGTCGGCGTTCTCTCCGGCGTTCCGGCTGGTGGACCTGGCCCCCACCATCCTGGCCTCGATGGGTGTGGAAACCTCCGTGCACCACTCGGGCGTCGTCCTGGTGCCCGTGGCCGGAGACCGCGCGGCCGGCGCGATCGGCGAAGCTCGGATGCGGCGAGCGGAGGAGGGCGCGGCGCCGACCAGCGGAGAGAGTGCAGAGCTCGATGAGAGCGAAGCCGAGGAGGTCGAGGAGCACCTCCGCGGCCTCGGGTACCTGGAATAGCCCTCGTCGCGATCAGCCGCGGGCGGCCGTCACGTCTCGTTCATCGCCTTCGCCGAACGTCGGCGGAGGAGCAGCGCCCCGACTGCCCCTCCCGCCACCACCGCTGCGTAGGTGGCGACGCCCCCCGGACCGGCCAGCCTGACGCCCGACTCTGCAGCCACGAGTCCGGCCAGGATGAGCGCCGCCGCGCCGGCGGCCGGAGCGGACGACCACAGCACCTCGGGTCGTACCCCGGGGCCGAAGATCACCGCCGCCCATCCGAGGCCCGCCGCTCCCAAGAGGAGCAGCAACACCGCGCCCCACAGCAGCCCGCGGACGGTGCGCGGGACGGGGCGCTGCAGCGGGGCCTCGCTCAATGGCAGGGGCGGCGACGGTCCCTGCAACAGCGCCACACCAGGCGCCAGCACCGAAGCCCCCATCGCGAGGGCCGACTGGAACTGGTCGGGACCGAAGGATTGCAGAACCAGGACGGGCGGCCGCAGCGGAAGGATGCGGCGGACGTCTTCCCAATAGGGTTCGGTCTCGCCATCGATCGGCCCGCTGACGTGGGTGCGTCGTCCGGCAAGGAGGTCGGCCGGCTCGCCCACGAAGAAGTGCGCGTCGACCTCCCGATCGGTGGGCAACCCCACGCGGATGTTCCGTTCCTTGAGCGGCACGGAGATGAGGCCGGCGGGCCCGAGCGGCCCGATGAGGAAGACGACGGGCGTCCTCGGCGGAAGGGCGCCGACGTACTCCGCGGCCGTCTCGGTCTGTTGAAGGCCCACCCGATCGAGCCAGATGCCCGGGCCGTGCCGGTACCACGTCACCGCCCCGGGCAGGGTCAAGACCCCCACGGCGAGCACCATCGCGACCTTCGCTCCGACGGCCGACCCTCGAGCTGCCGGGCGCCCCGCCGTCGCTCGCAGCACGGAGCTGCCCAGCCACCACACCGCCGCGGCCAGCGCGACGACGCCCGGCACGGCCACCATCATCATCAGGAAGCGGTGGGGCGGGAGGTTCCTCGTCGCGGCCCCGTATGCGATACCCGCGACGGAGACCGCGGTCCACGCCACCAGGATCCGAAGGACGAACGATCTCGGGTGGTTCGTCGAGGAGAACCGCGGTGGCTCGCGGCCCGAGGCGATGGCGGTTGCCCCCAGCGCCGCAACCGGCGCCGCCAAGGGCGTGAGCAGCCGGGAGAGGTCCTCGCGCAGCTTCGGCAGGAACCGCCTCGGGTCCTCCCTGATCTCGAACGTGTTGAACGGCGCCCGCAACACGCCCATGACCATCGCCACCATGAGCGCAGCGGTGGCGCCGATCGACGAGACCAGCGTGCCGGCCTCGGTTCGGATGACCGGCACACCCGCGGCGGCCTCGCGACGCGATGCCGGAAGGGCCATCACGGCCGCGAGAGCCAGGATGGCTCCGACCACCGCCAGGAAGGTCCAGTGGGCCAGTCCCGCCGCGACGAACAGGATCACCGCCCCGCCGAGGCCGGACCCCCCTCCCACCCAGCCTGCCAGCGCCGCCAGCCCCGCGACCACCAGCGCCAGGAGGAGGAGGTTCGCGACGTTCTCGCCGACCAACCGCGTGGCTCCCAGCAGGGTGCCCGCGACGGTCACGACGATCCCCCACCTCCACCTCCGCACGCCGAACCCGGCCGATGCAAACGCCCCGAGGGCAAGGGCGAACACCGAGACCAGGACGAGCGGCAAGAGGGCGGCCAGCTCGAGCTGTGACTGCCCGGTCACCGAGCCGACGACCGAGGACAACAAGGCGTGCCCCGGCCGGACTGCGGTATCCAGCGGACCCAAGCCGTGCTGGCCCACGTACCTCGCCCGCCACACGTACCAGGAAGTGTCGAATCCGACCGGCACCGGGAAGAGACGGATCCTGTACACCAGGAAATAGAACGCGTAGATCGCCATCCCCAAGGCGAGCGCCACGACCGGGAGCGCCCAGGACGGAAGCGAACGGGGAGCCGGTCGAGTCAGACCCGAGGCTTGCCGAGCCGACGCGTCATCCGCGATCGCATCATGCCGCGTGCCCCAGGTCATGAGGAGCGAGCGCGATGCGACACGACGAACCCGTCGGCCGGATCCGCGGCGTCAAGGGCACGACTGGACACGCCGATATGGTCCGTGAAAATGTAGGACCCGATCCCGCCGTCCATCGTCCGAGTCTTCACGACGCCCGTGGTCCTGGGAGGATCGATGCGATCGACTGCGAATGCTTACCGGCACTGCGGCAAGACAACACGCTCCACCTCCATCGTCCGACTCGCCGGCCTCACTGTCGGCCTGGTTCTCCTCGTGGCGCCCGCCATGTCCGCCGCGGGCTCGGCGCCCCCGCCGGTGGGCCGTGTGGAGGGAGTCGTGCTCGCGGCGTCGACGAACCGGCCGGTCGCCGGCGCCACGATATCGCTGCCGGACTATGGCGTCCGAACGACCTCCGCGGGGGACGGCTCGTTCGACTTCGGGAAGCCGCTCCCCACGGAACGTCCCTACCGCCGTATGCAAGCGGTCGTCACCGCGCCCGGCTGGGGACGGTGGAGCATCCGAGGCGTTCCTCTCTACCCGACCGACACGGTGAGGCTGCACGTCGAGCTTCGATCGCAGGACTTCGACCACCTGGTCCTCACCCCGGCCGAGCGGCGCGCCACGCCGCAACCCGGGCCTCCGCCCTCGAGCTACACCTTCACCTGCACGGGCTGGAAATACCAGCTGGTGCCTCCGTCGACCATCAAGGTGTGGATCACGGAGCAATCGAAGTCCGAGCAGTACGACTTCGTGTTTTACGCGACGCACGTCCTTCCGAACGAATGGATCCCCTCCTGGGACGCCGACTCCCTGGGCGCAGGCGCCGTCGCCGTCAAGACCTACGGGTACTACCGGGCCATGCCCGGTCACGCCTACAGCGGAGGAACCGGCTGCGCCGACGTCGTCGACGGAGTCGGCGACCAGGTGTTCGACCCCACGTGGTCCACAGCGGCCACGGACCAGGCCGTCTATGCCACGCTGGGAAGCGTGCTCTGGAAGAACGGCGCGCTGTTCCTGAACCACTACTTCGCCGGCGCGCCCGGCGACCCCTGCGCCCCGGTCCAGGGCCAGTACGCCGGGTGGATGTCGCAATGGGGGACGCAGACCTGCGCGACGCTCGAGCCGAACGGGATGCTGTGGCCGGAGATCGTCACGACGTTCTACGACGACACCACGTGGAACTATGTGACCAACCTGATCCTCGACCCGGATCTCGAGTCGGCAGCGACGTACGCGTGGACGTGGGACCGGGGGACGGCCACCCGCACCAACGGCGGGAGTTACACCGGTAACTGGCACTGGGTGGACACGCCGTCCCCGGGGCAGAGCATGTCCTTGCGGGAGCGACGACCATTCGACGGCAACGGAACCACCACCTATCACGCGGAGGCCGCCCTTCGATGCGGGCCCGAAAACAGCGCCAGCTGTTCCGTCACGATCTGGGTGGTCGTGTTCGAAGCCAACGGCAGCTCTCACAAGAAGTCCAAGACCGTCACGGTCGCCAACGACGGTGTGTGGCGCCTCTACACGTTCGACCCGGCTGCTTCTGGGTACGTTCACGACGAGGTCAAGCTGGTCATCTCCTCCAAGCAGACGATCGGGGTGGACGCAGCCGCATTGACCAGCGCGTACGGAGGACCCTGACCGCGGGCCGCAGCCCGTACAATATGCTCGCTTCGAGCCCGGCAAGACACCGGCCGCCGGGCCGGGCGAGGAGAGGGGTGCGATGCGGATCCTGATCTTGGGTGGTGACGGCTACCTGGGCTGGCCCACCTCGATGTACTTCTCCGCACGCGGGCACGAGGTCCACGCGGTCGACAACTACCTCCGGAGAAGAGCCCATCAGGAAGCCGGCACGGACTCCCTAACCCCCGTCCTCGACACGCTCCCGGCCAGGGCGGATGCCTGGCGGCAGGTCACGGGATATCGCATCGGAGTGACTGAAGGCGACCTGTGCGACTGGGAAGTGGTGGAGCGGCTGTTCCGCGACTTCGAGCCCGAGGCCATCGTCCACTATGGGGAGATGCCTTCGGCCCCATACTCATTCATCAGCCGGGAGCACGCTGTCTTCACCCAATACAACAACGTCGTATCTACTCTGAACGTCCTGTGGGCCATGCGCGACTTCACCCCCGACGCCCACATGGTGAAGCTCGGCACGATGGGAGAGTACGGCACGCCGAACATCGACCTCGAGGAGGGCTACATCCTCATCCACCACAACGGCAGAGAGGACCGGTTGCCGTTCCCCAAGCTGCCCGGCTCCTGGTACCACGCCTCCAAGGTGCACGACTCCACCAACATCCACCTCGCCTGCCGCATCTGGGGCATGCGGGCCACCGACCTCAACCAGGGCGTGGTGTATGGCATCGAGACGGACGAGACGAGACTCGACTCCCGCTTCGCCACTCGATTCGATTACGACGAGGTGTTCGGCACGGCCCTCAACCGGTTCTGCCTGCAGGCCGTGATCGGGCACCCGCTGACCGTGTACGGCCGAGGCGGGCAGACCAGGGGCTACCTCAACATCCTTGACACCCTGCAGTGCGTCGAACTGGCGACGATGAACCCGGCTGCCCCCGGCGAGTTCCGGGTGTTCAACCAGTTCACCGAGCAGTTCTCCATCAACGAGCTCGCCGAACTGGTGCAGCGAGCCGGTGCCGAGTACGGGCTCGATGTCAGGGTCGAGCACGTGGACAATCCCCGGGTGGAGGCAGAGGAGCACTACTACAACGCCAAGCATTCGGCGCTCCTCGATCTCGGCCTGAAGCCGCATTATCTGTCCGAAACACTGGTCGAGTCGATCTTCGCCAAGATCGAGGACCACAAGGACCGCGTTACCACCGAGGCCATCATGCCGAAGACCAGGTGGCGGCCGGCCGCGCAGGAGCGCGAATCCGTCTCGGGCTAGCCGACGGGCCATGGAGCGCGGATGATCGCACTTCGCGTCGTGGGAGGAGTTTTCGCGATCCTCCTTTTGGCCGGGGCCGCGCGCCAGCACCGGCACCGAAACATCTCTCGGCTCAGCCTCATCATCACGTGGCTGGTCGGGTTGCTGATCGTGGTCCTGGCCATCGCCCCCGTCGTGTTCAATCCGGTCTTCGACGTGTTCAAGTTCAAGAAGGGCACCGGGGGGCGCCTGATCGGGGTCTTGCTGTTCGCCAACGTCGTAGCGTTCCTACTGTTGTTCCGCAACATGTCGACGATCGACTCCGCGGCGAGGAGCGTACGCATGCTCGTCGAGGCGCTCTCCCTTCAGTCCTTCGATCGAACGCAGGCCAGGGACCTTCCTCCGGGGCAGCGGGTCGTCGTGATCATGCCCGCCTTCAACGAGGCCGAGAACGTCAGCACCGTGCTGCATGCGATGCCGGAAGAGGTGGAAGGATACGCGGTGGTGCCGCTGGTCATCGACGACGCTTCGGAGGACGCCACCTCCGAGGTGGCGCGTTCGGCCGGAGCGCTGGTGGCGAGGCTCCCCATCCGGCGGGGCGGCGGCCTGGCTCTGAGGGTTGGCTACGAGATCGCCGCCCAGCTCGACGGAGTGGTCGTGGTCACGATGGACGCGGACGGCCAGCACGTTCCAGACGAGATGCCCCTGTTGGTCAAGCCCATCCTCGCGGGGGAGGCCGACATGGTGAACGGCTCGCGGGTCCTGGGCGAGTTCGAGCGGGAGAGCCTCATCCGACACGTCGGCGTCCATTTCTTCTCGTGGCTGGTGACGGTGCTCACCGGGTCCCGGATCACCGACGTCTCCAACGGGTACCGGGCCATTCGGGCCGACATCCTGAACGGACTGGTCCTCGATCAAGATCAGTTCTGGGCGTCCGAGCTCTTGATCGAAGTCATGCGGCAGCGCCGACGGATCCTCGAGGTCCCCATCACCGTCCGGGCCCGCACCAGCGGCGTCTCCAAGAAGCCCAAGACCTTCAAGTACGCGAGGAACTTCACCAAGGCCATCATCCAGACCTGGCTGCGGTGAAGCTCGAGCTCAGACGGCGGACGGCATCCGCCCCGCCGCGGCTGCTCCTGTGAGCCCCACCACCACGAGGGCCGCGATCCCCGGCCAGCTCCCCGGGTCGCCTCCGAGGGCCGCGACGAGGAACGAGATCAGGATGGCCAACCCGGCCCCGATGGCCGGGGCCACGCACGCGATGTCGAGCCGGGAAGGCCCGGCCCGTCGCAGGGCGAACCTTGCCCACCCCCACCCGGCCAGCATCAGGATCGCCAGGAACCCGACCGCTGAGGCCGCGCCCCGAGCCAGGCTGAAAGGCCTGGGCGGGATCGGAGGACCGACCCTGATCAGGGGCCCGCTCACGACGTACAGCCCCGGGGCGACCTCCCGGCCGGGGTCCTGTGCCACGGCCTCGGAAAAAGGGTCCTTGGCATAGGTCCGGGCGATCAGGACCACCGCCCCCTCGTCCAGGGCGGGCTTGGCCTGCGACCACATCTTGAGGGAGGTGGCGTTGAACGCCTGCTGCCATCGCTTCGTGGCCTCAGGAAGCACGGTGGGTTGCCCCGCTTCCAGCTCCGCCAGGTGCCCGACGTAGACGAACGTCCTGGTCACGTCCTCCGCCGGGACGGAACCCCGGATGACGTACAGGTTCAGCTTCGGCGTGAAGGCCCCCCAGTAGCCGCGCTGATAGACCACGAACACCACGGGGCGATCCCCCGGCAGGCGCTCCAGGTAGGTCTCCGCAGCCCGCAGCTCGGTCCAGACCGGACTGGTCCGGGCGGCGACCTGCCGGTGGAACACCGAGTCGAACAGCTGGCGGATGGCCGGCGCGGTGGCCAGGATCAGCACGACCGCCGCCGCCAGGAACGAACGAAGGATCCCGGACCGTCGAAGGATGGTCACGCCCACGGCCACCGCCCCCACCCCGACGAGGACCGCCGAGGGGAGCGCGAACTGGATGAACCGGGACGCAGCGATGACCACGCCCGCGCGATAGAGGACGACGGCCCCCACCGTTACCGCGAGCCATGCGAGACCCAGTCGGATCACGATCCGGGCCGGCCGGCTCTTTCCGGAGACCCAGCCGAGAGCCGCACCGACCATGGCCACCGGGACCGTGACCCCGAGCCGAAGCGCTCGGAGGGCACTGTGGGCCCGGGCGCGATAGGTGAAACTAACCGCCGTCGTGTCGACCGAGCTGGAGGGACGGATCCCCAGCCACCCGAAGAGGGCCGCTCCCCCCACGACGGCCCCTCCCAGGATGGTCGCGGACATGGCCCCGGCTTCCGTGTGAAGCAGAGCGACCCCGCCCCGCCGGCCACGGACGAACGAAGGCAGCGCGGTCACCACCGCGAGGCCCGCGATGGCCACGAACACGAGATAGAACACGATGTGGGAGAGCGCTCCCGCGGTGAACAGGGCGGTCGACACGCCTAGAGCGCGCAGGTCACCCTCGGCGAACGCCAGGACGCCGATCCCCGCCGCGAGGAGCACCTGTTCCATGAGGCTCGCCTGGTATCCGAAGACGATCCGCGAGGTCATCGGCCAGAAGGACACCACGAGGGCGATGACGGCCGAGGCCCAGACGGGGAGGCGGAAGGCCAGCCGGGTCACCGTCCCGGCGGCGAGGCCAAGCATCAGCGCGAGCACGGGGGGAAGCACCACCAGCTCGCGCGACGGATCGATGGGGATCACCGATCGCAGCACGGATGCGAGAAGCGGCAGCCCGGGCCGCGCCCCGACGCCGGCCAACGAACCGTGCCCGATCGCCTTCGTTTGCCACACATAGGCGTGAACGTCCCACCCGACCGGATTCAGATCGTGGACCGGGTAGTGGAGCAGGTAGAACCCGAGGACCACGACGCACAGAACGCCCATGGCAGCCCACACCAGGAGTGGGGTGCGCGCAGCCGGCGGAACCGGTTCCGGTTCGGGGCGAGGCTCGGAGGCGGTCTTGCCCACCTCGGCGGTTCGCATGGCGGCCATTATCGTCGCGAGGAGAGACGGGGGTGTCGCAGCCCGTCGAGGGCACCCACCCAGTTTCCTGCCCACACGGTTCGAGCCATGTAGTGTCCGTCCTCGGCATGTCCAGCCCCCCCGGCAAACCGCGAGGTCGCCGAACGTTGCTCTCTCGGAGGATCGTGGCGACAGCGCTCGTCGTCGCGATGGGGCTGGTTGCGTGGAGGGTCGTGGACGCGGTGACGGGTCCATCGAAGGCGCCGCGCGGCTCGGGAAGCGGAAAACCGAACCTGATCGTGATCCTCACCGACGACCAGCGCTGGGACAGCCTGGCGGTCATGCCGAACGTGAGGAGACTGCTCGCCGGACACGGCGTCACGTTCGAGAGCTCCTTCGTCACCACGGCCCTGTGCTGCCCATCGCGGGCCAGCCTGCTGACGGGGCTGTACTCGCGGCATACCGGTGTGTACGGGAACGTTCCTCCCGATGGCGGAGCTACGGCATTCGAGGACCGCTCCACCCTCGCCGTGTGGCTGCACGGTGCCGGATATCGAACCGCCTTGATCGGGAAGTACCTGAACGACTACCAGCGACTGGGACAGACCTACATCCCGCCGGGTTGGGACCACTGGGTGACGATCGCCCAGCGACGGCAAATCAAGTTCTACCAGTACGTGCTGAACGAGGATGGGAAGCTGGCGCGGTACGGTCGGCAGCCTCGCGACTACAGCACGACGGTGCTGTCCCAGAAGGCGAACGACTTCGTGAAGGAAGCGGCGGAGCCCTTCTTCCTCTACGTGACTCCCATCTCCCCCCACATCCCCGCCACACCGGCACCTCAGGACATGGGCAAGGTCTCCCCGCTACCGCCGTTCGACCCTCCCTCCCTCAATGAGGCGAACGTCCACGACAAGCCGTGGGGCGGGGGATACCCGGTCCTGGGGAGCGAAGACCTCCAGAGCTTGGCCACGCTCCGGGAGCGGACCCTCGAGTCGCTACTGTCGGTCGATCGGCTGGTCGGGACACTCGTCGCCACTCTGGAGGAGAAAGGTGTCCTGGACCGGACCGTCGTCTTGTTCACCTCGGACAACGGCCTCCTGCTCGGGGAGCACCGCCTTCGCACAAAAGTGTGGCCCTACGAAGAGTCGATCCGGGTTCCGCTGGTGGTCCGGACGCCGTGGGCCCAGGCCGGATCGACCGACCGCCACCTGGTGCTGAACATCGACATCGCCCCGACGCTCGCCGACCTGGCCGGTGTCATTCCCCCGGTACCGGTGGACGGGCAGAGCTTCGCGGGCCTGCTTCGGGGACGGTCGCCGCCGGGAGGGTGGCGCACAGCCTTCGTCGTCGAATACCTGGCGGGGGCCCGATCAAGGGAACTCCCACCATCGTTCGAGGCCGTGCGGACCGAACGGTATCTCTACGTGAAATACGAGAACGGCTGGCGAGAGCTCTACGACCTGGCGAAGGATCCACACGAGCTGACCAGCAGGGCCGACGATCCGAGCTTCCAGCGTATCCGGCACACGCTCGAGTCGCGGCTTCAGGAGCTCCTCGCCTCGGGGCCGGACGCGGGAACGCCCACGGAGGCCAGCCCCACCGCGTCCTGATCTCGCCGCGTCCGCGCGGTCCCGAGCCTCCCTTCTCGCCGTCGCAGCAACACCATGAGGGCACCGAGGAGCGCCCAGGCGATCCCCGAGATGACCAGGCCGACCCCGATCCAGGGGTCGCGGTACCGAAGCTCGACCACGTGCGATCCGGCCGGGACCGGCACGGCCTGGATCAGGTAGTCGGCAACGAGGAGTTCGGCAGGGTGACCGTCGACCACGGCATGCCAGTTGCGGTCGAACGCGTTGCGCACCACCAGGAGCCCTGGGCCGGTCGAAGTCACCTCGATCCGCACGCGCTGGGGTGACAGCTCCTGGTAGGTGGCGGACCCCACGCCCCCACCGGCCGTCGGCACCCGTCGCCCGGCGATCTGTGGTGAGGCCTCCACCACGGCGGTTCGGGCGGGATCGAAGCCTGCCGAAAGCACGCGATGGAGCACCTGGCTCGGTGGAAGACGTTCCCAGTCGAAGACCACCGACGCCCTGGGGTCGACCTCCGACAGCTCATACAGGACGAACCGCCCCTCGCTGGCCACCGGCCCGGCCGCGACGGGGACCGGCTCCCCTCGCGGGAGGATCAGCCAACGAACGCCGAACAGGCGGAGGACCTCCGGCGGAGCCGCCTGCAGCGTAGCGGCGTTGTAGTAGATAGGGATCCGGTCCACGGTTCGAACCAACCTCCAGTACCGAACGAGCTGGACCGACAGATAGCCCTGCACTTCGTCGATCCCGAACAGGATCGATCGACCATCTTCGTAGGCGGGCCACGAGGCCGGGTCCTGGTGGAGGAGGAACCCGCGGGGTTCGGTGGCCACCTGCCGGTCGAGTGTCAGGTATCTCTCGTGCAGGGACGCGTTCGCGATGAGCGCCCGTCCGATCGGGCCTGGGGTCGTGTAGCGGACCCCGTCGATGACCGGTCGTTCGAGGCGTCCCAAGATCGTGCCGAACTCGTTCTCCGGCCGAAGGGACCCCGGCAGCTGCGAGCTCGCCAGGCGAGGGGGTTGCAGCTGATGCACCGGCCCCGCTTGACCAACGAGCCCCGCCACGGTGAGCTCCGTCGCTACGAGCACGGGGATGAGCGTCACCGCCCACCGCCTTCCCCGTGCGGCCAGCAGGAGAAGGGGGACCAGCACGATGGTCCCCCCCGCCAGGAGCACGTAGCGACCCGGCGAGCTGCCCCACAGAAGGGGCCACAGCGCGAACACAACGACCGACGGAGCGAACCAGAGGACTGGGCGGAGGCCCGTTCGCTTCGCTTCCAGCCACGCCTGATACCCGTAGCCGGCGAGCGCGGCGAAGGACAGGATCAAGAAGTACTGAAAGCGATCGGGGGACCTGAGCCAGAGCTCGCCGAGCCGCGTTGCCGCCGCCACCCCCCGGATCGGTGGGGCCCGCACCACCCAGTCCAGGTTCGACGCCCAGGCCATCGCGCCGATCACGGCGAAGCCGGCTGCAGGCAGTCTCCAGCGGCGGGAGGAGAACGCAACGGCGATCAACAAGATGGCCAGCGCCCCGACGTACCCACCCGGCCCCCGCGCGAACGACGTCCCCCACCAGGGACTCAGGCCGTGCACGGCCAGGGCCGAGGGAGCGGGACGGCCCGACAGCTGCGCGGCCATCTGGTCCAGCTCGCGATAGCCGCGGACCAGGGCCGTTCGAGGGGCCAGCGCCAGCCTCGGGATCAGGATCGCCGCTGAGAGCGGGACGAAGGCGACGAACAGCGCCAGGCCCGACCCCATCGCCGACCGAATCGATCGCATGCCGGCCTGAACTTGAGCGATGCAGCGGGTCAGCACGTAGACGAACAGCACGGTGAGACCCATGAACAAACCGTTGGTGGGATGGGCCGCCGCGACCTGGCCCAGTCCGAACACGCTCAGCCCGAGCCACGCCACTCTGGAGGACGGGTACGGAGCGCGGAGATAGCCGGCCGCTCCCCACAGCGCCACCGCCGTCCACGCCAGGGCGCCCGAGAACGGCATGGAGAGCACGACGACGGACCCGCAGACCGTGAGGGCCAGGGTGAGCGCGCCGACGGTGGCCGCCGGCCGATCCACCCCCTCCTGCCGGAAGAAGCCGTACATGGCCAAGCCCGCGATGATGGGCTGCACGACGATCATGAACGCCATCGCTCGCGTGCAGGAAAGGGTCGAGAAGAGCAGCATCGGTGGAAGGCTCAACCAGCCGGACTGCGGATCGGACGCGAAGGGCACCCCCCCGGCCTGGTACGGCAGCCAGGTGGGGATGCTTCCGTGCGCCAGAGACTTCCCCAGGTAACACCACCGTGGCAGCCAGTACGCCAGCACGTCGACGTGCTGATTTGTGAGGCGGCTGAACAGCCAGAATCCGTGCAGGAGGGCGAGCACGCCGGCAACGATCAGCACCGGCCCCGCGACGGGCAGACCCCGCCGCAGCCTTTTGTAAGACCTGGTCGACTGCACTTCGGACGGGATTCGACCACAGAACGGCGGCTTCGGAAGCAACCGTGCGGGTCGTGCTGGTTGCCCACGCCGGGAGGCTCCCGCAGAATCCGGCGGTGGATCGAACGGTCACCCGAAGTCCCGGGCACGTGACCAACCGTCGAAGTACCGATCCCAGGCTGCGCCGAGCGGCCTGCGTGGTGGCGGGCCCGATCCTGATCTGTATCGCCGTTCTGGCCACCCTGAACGCGTTCGCGTTCGGCGGCCTTCTGTCGACCCAGCATCCCGACGTGCTGCCCTTCTGGCTCCCCACCTGGTGCTATCTGGGCAAGAGCCTGGGAGCTGGACACATCCCCCTGTGGAACCCGGCGGTGATGGGTGGCATCCCGTTCGCAGTCGACCCTCAATCGGGATGGCTGTACCTCCCCCCAATGTTGCTGTTCACCGCGTTTCCGTGCCACGCGGCGATCCGGTGGTTCATCGTGCTGCAGCCGATCCTCGCCGGGCTGGGGATGTACTGGTTTCTCACGAGCGAGAAGCTGTCGCGACCCGCGGCCACGGTCGGGGGCCTCGCCCTTTCCTTGCCGGTGGCCGGATCGATCTACCTCCTCTCCCTTCCCTTCGCCGGGACGTTCGCCTGGACCGCTCTCCTCCTGGCAAACGCCTCCCGTCTCCTGCGATCGTCCGCCTGGCCTTCGCGGTTCGTGTGGCTGACGCTGTCGGCGCTGGCGTGGGGGCAGCTCGCCTCGGCCCATCTCAGCCATGGGCTCGTGGTGGGGACTGCGGCGCTCGTCACCTTCGGCGCGGCACGGTTGATCACGGATGTTCGCACCGGGGCCACCCGCGGACGCGACGCGACGGCCCTCGGCTCACTCGTAGTGCTCGCGTTTCCCCTCGTCAACCTGGCCATTCTGCTGCCACGCCTGGCATACCTTCCCGGCACCACGCTGGGAGAGGGCTACGTTCGGCTCGACGCGCTCTCGAAGCAGTTCGGCACCTACACGACGGACAAGGTGTTGACGGCCGGCATCGCCCCGACGTTTCCCCTGAAGCTGACGCCCACCCGCGGGACGTACGTCGGGGCCGTCGTCCTCGGGCTCGCGTTCGCCGCCCTGTGGCATCGAAGGCAGCGCCCCCTGGCCATCGCCTTCGCCGTCTTCGCGGCCATCTGCTACGTCCTGTCGCTGGATGCCGTGGCACACGCGCTGGCCCCCGCGGCAGGCTCCAGCACGATCGGGAGCTTCTACACGCACTTTCCCAATCGCATGATCATCGGGTTGTACGTGGCCCTGCCCATCCTCGGGGCGATCGGTGTCGACGCGTGGCGACAGGCTGCCTCGAATCGAGACCGTGCGCTCATGGTGACGCCCGGCGTCATCGTCTGGGGCATCCTCCCGTTCGCCCTGAGCGTGTCCCGGCCACACTTCATCGTTCCTCTCGTCGGGGCGGGGGCCGCGGCGGCCGGCCTGGCGATAGCGACGCGCCGGCCCCCGCTTCTCGCGCTGGTCCCGCTCGCGCTGGCGGTCGAGCTCGCGGTGAGCGGGCTGGGGATCCAGCGACGGGCCTTCCCCGCGACCCTCTACGTCGATCCGGGTCCCATCGGGCGATACCTGGAGCGTCACCGCGCCGACGGACGCTATCTCAGCCTCGCACCGGGGCGGTGGGGGCGAACCGGCTATCACGTGCTCCAGCGAAGGTCCGACTGGGGATTGATGGCCACACAACGCTCGATGATCTTCGGCCTCGAAGAGGCTCAGGGGTATAACCCGGCGCAGCTGCCGCGGTATTGGACGTTCACCCGGGCCATCGATCCCAAGCCGATGCGTTACAACGCCACGGGGTTCGTTCACGCCGATCCCCTGGCTCTGGACCTCCTGCAGGTGGCCTACCTCATCCAGCCCCACGGGGACCCGCCCGCGGTCCCAGGCCAGGTGCCGGTCGCTACGGAGGATACGTGGGTGCTGTACCGCCTTCCACAGACGCCCCCTCGGGCCTCCGTCCTGACGTCCTGGGCTATCGTCGCCTCACCCCTGGAAGCGCTGGGGGCGGTCTCCTCACCCGGCTTCGATCCGCAGCGCCAAGTGGTGCTGGAGGCCGATCCGCACCCAGGCATCGCGCCGCAACCCGGCTCCGGAGGGGCGGCCACGTTCCGGTGGAACGGGGCACAGTCGGCCCGGGTCGTGGTCGACGCCGCGGCGCCGGCAGTCGTGTTGATCAGGAACGCGTACGCGTCGGGGTGGCGAGCCACGGTCGACGGCCGTCCCTCCCACGTCCTGCCCGCCGACGACCTCCTGCAAGGAGTGCCCGTCCCCGCGGGGCACCACGTGATCGATCTCACCTACGCGGAGCCCACGATCGGGTACGGGCTGGCAGGGTCGGCCGTTACGTTGGTGGGATTGCTGGTCGCGGCGGTGCTGCTCGGAAGGCGGCAACGACGGTATCGGCCATGGCCGGAACCGAACGACGAGAGAGGCGCGTCGAGCGACGAGTGACGGTATCCTCGTTGCCCATGCAACCCGACTCGTCCGTTCACCGACCCTCCCTCCTGTGAAGACCGCCGCCCGGAAGCCCCGAACGCTGCCGCCGCATCCGCCGCATCCCTCGCCGAGACCCTCGCTCCGCGACGTAGGCACGTGGATCCCTGCGTTCCTTCTCGCCGGCACGCTCGCCCTGGTCATCATGGCGTTCTTCCTTTCGGTCTACGCCGCGAACAAGCTCCCCGTGCCGCTCGGCTGGGACACCTCGAAATACCTGTGGCGCACCTCGCTCCTGAAAGCGGTCGGCTTCGCCCACATGACGGAGGCGGTCCAACAGGGGATCGGGGTGGACCCCGGACGGCCGGCGTTTCCGGTGATCGCCGCCACGTTGTCCGCGACGCTTCACGTGAGTCCCTTTCGGCTGGCCGCCGTCCTTCCCGCCGTGTCCGCCGCAGCGATCGGGCTGGGGGCCGGCGCCTTCGTGTCCGTGACCCTTCGCCGGCCGATCTGGGAGTTCACGGCGACCGCTCTGTTCGTCGGCATGTCGGCGTTCGTGGTGCGGCTGGTGGGACCGGAGACGTATCAGGACAATCTGTTCGCCGCAGCGGTGTTCGTCGCGGCTGCCGTCCCGATCGCGCTGTCGATCACGGACCGCCGAGCTCTCATCCCCGCGGCGCTGCTGTTCGGGGCCGGTGGAGTGGTGCACTGGGCCTTCTTCGTGTTCATGGTGGCAACGCTGGGACTGACGGCGGCCGCCTACCTTCCGGCCTCGATCGGGAGATGGCGGGCCGGCGAGCAGGCGATCGGCGACACCACGTCGGCTCGTCTGGCGGGCGTGATGCTGGGGGGCATCGCGTTGGCCGCGGTGACCATCCTGGGAATCCTTCACATCCCCCGCGAGCCTCACCTCTCGGCCAGCGAGTTCGCCAAGAAGCTCCGGCAGGACATCCCCAAGTACAAGTTCCCGCTCATGCTCCCGATCGCCGTCATCGGCGCCGGGTCGCTGGCCGCCGCTTCACGGCGCGGCAAGGACGGCGCAGAGGAGGGCGGGAGCGGCACCCGGTTCGTCCTCACGCTCCTGCTCGCATGGGGGGCCGTGACCCTGGGCGGATACCTGGCTTTCAAAGTGCTGCACCTCCGGGTGCCGGCCCATCGCTTCCTGGCGTTCGCGCTGGCGATCCCTCTTCTGGCCTCGCTCGGCGTCATCGCCGTGGGTCGCCTCCTGGCACGGTGGGCCCGGCCGCTGGCGGCCGTCGTCGTCGTCGCCGCCCTGGCGGGTGCTGCCTATCTCTCTCACGTCGTCCTGTTCGGCGTCCAGGCCTGGATGGATCCCGCCAAAGTCACGGACGCGGCCCAGGCCGGCTCGTACCTCCAGACGACGCGCATCGGCGCCGACCGCCCCATCGTGTTCATCGTGGGCCGGGCCGACAGCAGCTATACCGCGCTGATGGGGCACATGATCAAGGCCACGCTGCCCGCGGAGCGCATCGGCCACGTGTACCTGTTCGTCGGCACCCCCGACGACTACCTCGCCCAGCGGCCGCTGGGCACACCCGGCGGCCCCAGCCCTCTCTCCGTGCGATATCTCCGGGCCCTGGCCCCGACGTACGCGCAGAATCCGGTCGCCCTCGTCCTCTCCTCCTTCAACACGGACGCCTTCAATCGGTGGGTCGAAGCACACCCCGAGGACCTGGTCGCTCGAAACGTCGGTCTCGTTCGGGGGCCCCGGCCGCAGACGGCCGTCCCGCACGCGAAGCCGCCCTTCGGAGGCCTTGGCGGGTTCTGGGTCGGCGTCCTGGGAGTGGCGAGCATGTTCGTTCTGGCCGCCATCGGGGTGGGATGGGCGATCCTGCTCCTCGGACGCTGGCTGACGCCGCTTCCTCTTCTGGCTCTCTCTCCCGCCGTGGGGATCGCCGTCCTCGTCCTGGCCGGTGTGCTCGTCGACCGGGTGGGGATTCGGCTGGGGGGAGCCGGCGGGATCTTCGCCCTTGCCCTCGCCACCGTATCCAGCTGGGCCCTGATGGGGATCCAGGGCCTCAGGGCTCGTTCATAGGGAGGCCCGTTTCCCGGCGAGCGCAGGCGGTGCGGGAGCTCCCCTCCGGCGGCGGCGTGTCCAGCCCGCGGAGGTCCATCCGGCCCCCGTCACTATCAGGGCCAGGACCCAGGCCTCTGGTGTGGAGAATCCCAGGCCCACGCGATCCCAGACCACGGCCGCCAGGGTGAGGGCCGCCGCGCCGAGGGCGGGGCAGAGCGCCACCCGGATGGCAGGGTCGGCCGGAAGGAGCGCCATCGCCCATCCACTTCCGGTGGCGGCCAGCAACAGGACGACGGCGGCCGAGATCCAGGCGAGGGGAAACGCTCCGAGGTTGCCGATGGGGGTCGGTCCGTTCACGAAGGCTCGGGGAACGGATGCTGTTCGAACGAGGACGCCCGGGACCACGGTGGCCCAATCTGCCATTCCGACCGCTTCTCGGTATCCCGAGCGGTTGTACGCCCTGAGCACGAAGGCGATCGGCTCCGACGATCCCGTGTCCGACGCGGTCCCGGACGCGTTCTCCGCGAGCATCGCTTGCTCGAATTGGGCGGGGGTGCCGGCGAACCGCTCGACGCGCGGCACGGTGTCCGGGGAAACGGATGCTTGGAGGACGGCCCATGGATGGCCTCCCTCCCGCTGGAGGAAGATCACCGAAGTGTTCGGTGCGGACTGGGTGGCGTAGAGGTCGGCCGCCGCAGCCTGACTGGCCGACGCGGGAGGGATCCACGGCTTCCGGCCGGCTTCCCCTTGCCACGCCAGCGCGCCGAACGCGACCAGGGCGGCGAGCGGGACCAGCCCTCCGAAGACAATCCGTCTGGTCCGATCGCTCGAGGCCATCACTCGATACATCGCCCAGAAGAACACTCCGGTCAGCACGGGGACCGCGAAGAGATAATTCAGCAGCCTGGCCCCCGCCACCGGGACGTCGAGCAGTTGGGCGATGCTGGCGACGAGGGAGACGACGATCCAGGCAGCCATGAGAGAGAGGAACAGGCGGCGAGCCGGATCTCGCCGCGCGGAGAGCGACGTCCTCGCGGCCAGGAAGCCGCCCACGGCCGCAAGGGGGAGGGCGTAATAGCGCGAGGGGTCCCGCAGGCGCTGCAGGAATCGCCCTCGGATGATCGTTCGACCGCGCTCATCGAAATAGTGCAGAAGGCGGCCGGGCGGCCGGGAGATGAACGTCAGGCCCGCAAACACGCCGGAGGCCCCGACGGCCAGCAGCAGCGGGCGAACGGCGGCCAGCAACTCCGGCCGGTGCTCATCCGGCGACCGCAACGAGGGCCACGCGAACACGGCGAGGCCGAGCAGGAAGATGGCGACCGCGAGGACGTAGAAGGGCCACTCCGCCAGCGCGCTCGCGGCCAACAGCACCGCCACCGCGGTGGCGCCCCTTCGCTGACCGGCGAAGGCCACGGCCGCGGCGAACGCCGGAAGAACGAACGCGGCGTTCAGGACGTTGTCGAGGTGGCCGCCGATCATCCCGATGTGCCCGAACGCCAGCCAGCTCAAGACGCCGATGACGAGCATCCAGCCCGTGCTCACCTCCAGAGCCGCCCGCGCCATGGCTGCCGCCCCGAGGGCGACGATCCCGGCCAGCACGGCCATCGCCACCGGGACCATGGTGAATCCGTTCTGACCGGTGATCCGCATGAGGATGCCGACCAGCAGCGGCGAACCTGCTCTCACCGTCCCGATCCGGGCGAGCCCGTCCACGGTCACCGCAGCCGAGCGCCACACGTAATACGCGGCGTCCCAGCCGATCGGATACGAGTAGTGGCGGAGCGGGTACCGCACGAGGATGAGCAGGGCCAGGGCGGCGAAGGTGAGCGCCGCCCCGAGCACCGCGGCGAGGTACTCATTCCGACTCCGCGCCCCAGCGGGCGGCGCTTCGGCCACGCCTTCGGGGGGCGCCACCGTTCGCCTCATGGCGCGGATCGACGTGCGTACCCGGCGGTCGCTAGGCCCGCAACCGTCATGACCACGTAGACAATGACACCTCCCGCACCGGCGAGCCGCATTCCGAACTGGTCGGCCACGAGCCCCCCGATGATCAGGACCGCGGCCCCGACGATCGGGGCCATCGACACGAGCGTCTCGCTGCTGGCCCTTTTGTCGAACAGCGCCCGCGTCCACCCTGCTCCACACGCCCCCAGAAGGAGCAGGACGAGCAGCCCCCACAGCGCCCCCGGGACGAGAGACGTGACGGCTCGTGGAGGCGACGCGGCAACGAGTCCAGATGGGGCTCCCGGCCCCCGGAGGACCAGGACACCCGGCCCGATCGCCGTGGCTCCGAGCCGTTGAGCCTCCGGGAAGCTCTGGCCGGCAACACTCCGCAACACCAGCGTGACCGGATCCTCGCCGATCAGCGGGCTGACGTCCCTCCGGTACGGGCGCGTGGCCAGCTCCAACCGCGCGTTCGGCGGCGTGGTCAGGCGATGCTGCACCAGGTCAGACACGTCGCCGACGAACACATGGGCGTCGGCCACCCGTGACGGCGGCAGGCCGATCTTGATCGAGCGCTCGGCCAGGATGGGGCCGGTGGGGAACGGCGGAAGGAAGTACTCGACGACGAAGACCGCCGGTTCACGCGGCGGCAAGGTTTGCAGGTAGCGTCCGGCTACCCGGGCCTGCTGCAGCGTCTGGTCGCTCAACAGGACCGGGTAGCGGTACCAACGGAGTACTCCGGGGAGGGCGAGGGCGCCGACCGCCACGACCAGCACAGTCGCGGCTGCGATGGCCGAGGTCCGAGCGTTCCCTGGAGCGGAGCGCCCGCCCCGGATCCGGTCGGCCACCCATGCCACCGCCCATGCGGTCACCACCGCCCCGGGCAGCGCGACCAGCAGTGCGAGGAACCGGGCAGGGGGAAGCTTCAACGTCAGAGCCCCCAGCAATACACCGGCTCCCATCACCGCGGTCCACGAGGCCAGGAGCCGGCCCGAGAACGCCCCGCGCTGGAAGCCCGACGACTCGTGGGACGCGCTCGCGCCCGGGATATCGACGACCGCCCTCCGTCGGTCGAGCAAGAACGTCCAGCCGCCGAACAGGCCCGCCGCCGACGGAACCGCCAACCTCAGGAGATCCCTGGTGAACTTCCTCCAGTACAGCACGCGGTCCTGTCCCACCTCGATCGTGACCAGAGGGGCGCGCAGGATGACCCCGATCAACACCGTCATGACGAGAACCACCGTCCCGGAGACGCGCGCCAGGACGGCGGCCTCGGTTCGAAACCAGAGCCTCGACGCCCCCGACTCCCGCCGTGTGGACAGCAGCCCGAGGGCCGCGACCACGACGAGGACCATCGCGAATGTCGCCAGGAAATCCCAGTGCGCCAATCCGGCAGCGACGAGCAGGACCACCGCTCCCCAGAACCCGGCACCTCCGCCCACCGCCCACGCCAATGGGACCAGCGCAGCCACGATCAGCGTGAGGTTCAGCGTGTTCGACAGGTTCTCCCCTACCAGGTGCGTCGGCCCCACCACGACCCCCGTCACCGCAATCACCAGGGCCCATCTCCCTCGGCCGACCCCGAGGCCGGCGTTGGCGAATGCGCCCACCGCCAGCGCCAGCAGGGAGACCATGATGAGCGACAGCACCGGCATGATCTGGAGCTGAGACAGACCCGTCAGCGAGCCGCTGATGACCGACAGGATCGGATACCCGGGACGGGCCGCCGCGGTCCCGGTTTGGATGCCCTGGGACGCCAGGTATTGCGCGCGCCACACGTAGTACGCCGGGTCGAATCCCATGGGGAGCTCGAGATGGCGCGCCGGATAGGCGATGAAGTACAGGAGATAGACGCCGAAGGAGAGGGCCACCGCGGCCGCGATCGGGACGCCGGCCCGCCGGAGGTTCGAACGTGGGGCCGGCGGGGCCACCGGGATCTCCGTGAGCTGCTCCGTCACGAGGCCCCTCCCGCGCCCGCCTAGCCCGGCAACGCCGCCAGCAATCCGCGCACGGCCTCCCCGGGGTCCTCGGCGGAGGTGACCGCTCGCACCACGACGATGCGCCGAGCCCCCGCGGCCACGACCGGCCCGAGCGTCTCCGCGTCGATGCCACCGATGGCGAACCATGGACGCTGCTCGTTTGCTGCCGCGAACCGGACCAGGTCCAACCCGACGGCCGGGCGTCCCGGCTTGGTCGGCGTCTCGTGCACGGGACCGACGCAGACGTAGTCGGCCTGGGGCGAAGCTCCTCGGAGCTGGTCCTCGCTGTGGGTCGACAGGCCGATGATCATGGCAGGCCCGACCAGCCTGCGCGTCACCGCCGGCGGAAGGTCGTCCTGCCCCACGTGGACGCCGTCGGCTCCGAGAGCGACCGCCACATCCGGGCGGTCGTTCACGACGAAAAGCGCTCCGTGCCTGCGAGCCGCCGTCGCGAACACCTCGCCCCATCGAAGGAGGTCGCCACCCTCGGTCTCCTTCTCCCGGAGCTGGATGATGTCGGTCCCGGCTCCGAGGACCGCCTCCAAGAAGTCCTCCAAGTCGCCGCGACCCTTCCTGACGTCCGTGACGACGTACACGCGCGACCGCGACAATCGCTCGCGCCGCCAACGGCCAGGGTCTGCGCGGTCCTTCGCCTGGCCGGCTCGAGGTTCGGTCGGAGCGATCGGCATCACCCGCCCGCCACGGCTCGGACCAGCTCCAGGCGATCCCCGTCGGCCAGCCGGACGCCGTCGTACTGCGAGCGCTCGAGCGGTTCGCCGTTTCGCTCGACGACTACAAACCTGGGATCCAGGTCGCGAGCACGTACGAACGACGCGACGGTCGTTCCCGGCTCAACCTCGTACGACGTGCCGTTGGCTGTGACTCGCATCGCACCTCGATTGTATGGGGACCCGAGGAAGGGGCCACTCTCTTCGTGGCAGGGGACCCTTCCCCGCCGACGAGCTGTCGCGTACGCTCCCCCATATGCGAACGATGCTCCTCGCGGCGGCTCCTGCCGCACTTCTGTCGTCCTGCACATCGCAGGGCCCGTCGACAGTATCGGGGGCACAGGCTAGGAATTCTCTGTGTGTTCACCTGACACTCTTGGCGGCGACGGCGATCGAGATACCCACCACGATCGTGGATCAAGTCGTCCCCGCGCTCGACGTCGACGCCCGCCTCCTCCAGGAGGCCGGCGATCGAGATCTTGCCGCGAAAGTCCGGGCTCTCGGCTCGAAGATCCAAGCCGCTCGGCGGCCGAGCGACGACGCCGATGTAGCCGTATTTCTGGATACGGATGTCACCGATGAAGCGCGAGCTGCCTTGGAGCGGTTGATCCGCACTCTGGCGTGACATCGGTCGCGTACGAGTCGCAGCAGCAGGCTTACGCTCGCTTCAAAGAGATCTTCAAGAGCCAGCCCGAGTTGGTGCAGAGCATTTCGGCCAGCTCGCTCCCCTCATCCTTTCTGATCAAGCTGAGCGATCAGTCCGTCAGGGGAGCGATCACAACCAAGCTCGAATCGCAAACAGGGGTCAACGCCGTCCAGGCGCCGGCGAGGAACTTCGTCATGGTTGACGTCGGCGAGGAGGTTGAGTCGCTGGTGAAGGCGGTGAACTGTCCGCGATTGTTCCCGAGGGCTTCGCCCTAGGGTCGCTCTATCGTCCAACGAACATCTGATCGGTTGCGGGGGTGACCGTGGCCCAGTCCTCCCACACCGGTTCGTAGCCGAGGTCCAGGAGGCGGGCCGCCACCTCACGAGGCGAGCGCAGGTCCGCCACCTCGAACTGCTCGGTAGCCTCCTTCGGCTGCATGTAGCCGCCCGGTTCGGTGTGCGACCCCGCGCTGGCGTGGGTGATCCCGATCTGGAACAACCCGTCGCGCAGCTCGGGAGCCTCTCGCGTCGACATCACCAGTCCGGCGTCGGGGAGCAGCAGCCGAAGGGCGCACACCAGCTGGACCAGCTGGGGGTCGCCGATGGGGTCTCGCGGGAGGTATCCGGCCGCCGATGGGCGCAAGCGCGGGACGCTCACGCTCACCTGGGAACGCCAGTGGTGCTTCATCAAGAAGCGGGCGTGCGCGGCCGTGGCGATGGCCTCGAATCGCCAGTCGTCGTGCAGGCCGAGCAGGGCACCGATCCCGAGCCGGCGCATCCCGGCCCTCGCGGCCCGCTCCGGCCCCAGCAGCCGCCATTCGTAGTGCCGCTTCCTGCCGGCGAGGTGGATCTTCGCGTAGGTCTCCGGGTGGTACGTCTCCTGGTAGATCACCACGCCGTCGCACCCGGCGGCGGCCAGGCGCCGATATTCCTCTTCGCTCCACACCTGGACCTCGATCGAGAGGCTCGGCACCTCGCGCGCCAGCAAACGGATCCGCTCCTCGAGGAATTCCACGCCGGTCAGGCGCTGGTGCTCTCCGGTGAGCAGCAGGATCGACCGGAACCCCTGACCGAGGAGGTGCCGGGCCTCATCGAGCGTCTCCTCTGGCGACAGCGTCTTACGAGCGATGGGGAGCTCCCGCGCGAACCCGCAGTACACGCACATGGTCAGGCACTCGTTCGACAGGTACAGCGGGGCGTACATGCGCATGGTCCGGCCGAACCGCGCCACCGTCAGCCGTTGCGACGCCCGGGCCAGCTCCTCCAGGCGCTCCCCTGCGACGGGCGAGATCAACGCCGCGAAGTCAGACAGGCCGCGCTCCAGGGGTGGGGTGGCCAGGGCTCGTTCGACTCGTGCCGGTGACGCCGTCCACGCCGCCTCGAGCAGGCGGTCGAGCGGCGAGCCCGCGAGGACTTCGGCGAACGTCTCCCCAGGCTCCGGCGACACGAAACCCCGGTCGGCCGTCACGGTGACGTCACCGCCGGATCGACCTGCGATGTTCGCTGCTTCTCGAGGAATCCCGTGAGCGGGCTGGAAGCTTCGGCCGCGTCGCGCCCCCTTCCGAGACCGGCCTGGTGCGCTCGGCGCCCGGCCTCCACTCCGAGGCGGAAGGCCGCTGCCATCTCCACCGGGTCAGCCGCGACGGCGATCGCCGTGTTGACCAGCACGGCCGCGGCGCCCATCTCCATGGCCTCCGACGCGTGTGACGGTGCGCCCAGCCCGGCGTCGACGACGACGGGAACCGTCGCTTGCTCGATGATGATCTGCACGGCATCACGGGCCCGCAGGCCCTGGTTCGAGCCGATCCACGAGCCGAGGGGCATCACCGTCGCACAGCCCGCCTCCTCCAGCCTCTTCGCAAGGATCGGATCGGCGTTGATGTACGGGAGGACCGTGAAGCCGTCCGCCACCAGGGTTTCGGCCGCCCGAATCGTCTCCACGGGATCGGGAAGCAGGTAGCGCGGCTCGGGTGTGACCTCCAGCTTGATCCAGGTCGGCATCCCGGCCGCCCGGGCCAGCCGGGCCAGCCGGACGGCCTCGCCGGCATCCACCGCACCGCTCGTGTTCGGAAGCAGGAGGTACCGGCCCGAATCGATGAACTCGAGGATGTCGGGTCCGCCGGTGGCCTCGAGATCGACTCGGCGAAGGGCCACCGTGACCATCTCCGTACCCGAGGCAGCCAGAGCCCGTCGCATGAGGTCGTAGGAGCCGAACTTCCCCGTGCCCACGATGAGGCGGGAAGCGAACGTTCGCCCCGCGATCTCCAGTGCGTCGGCTAGCTGGAGGCGTGCTGTGCCCTCGGCCGTTTCCGTTCTCTCGGTGGGGATGTCAATCGCTCCCTTCGCCGGCGTTATCCGGATCAGGTTCGCGGGTCGCCGGCGCCGTTCCTCGCCAGCCGGCCTCTCAGCCCGGTTGCCCCCGAGCTCCCCGGTGGTTCGACTCGATTATACGAGCGGCCCCGAACCCGCTCCTCTGGCGCATCGGACGGAGCGGCGCAGCCGTGTCGGCGCTGATGCTCCCCGCTCTGCTTCCGAGGGCTCCTCAAGGCCCAATGAGCGGGGGTCGCCGCAGCCCCGGACCCGACATCCCCTTCCTGAGGGACCCTGGGCCCTAGAATGTGGCGAGGCCCGCCCAGCCCGAAGGGGGCGGAGACATCGGTGTCAGTCATCGAAACCGCCATCGAAGGCCGCTACCAGATCATCACCCGTGTCGCCTCCGGCGGCATGGGCGAGGTGTATCGCGCCCATGATGCGGTATTGGCACGCGACGTCGCCATCAAGCTGTTGCACCCTCAACTGGCCGGCGACCGTGGTTTCGTCGAGCGGTTCCGCCGCGAGGCGCGGGCCGCGGCCATCCTGAACCACCCGAGCATCGTCGGGGTCTACGACTGGGGCTCCACCGACGGCACCTACTTCATGGTCATGGAGTACGTGCAGGGCATGAACCTCCGTTCGCTGCTCGCCGAGTACGAGCGGCTGGAGCCCGCCCAGGCCGTGGAGATCTGCCTGCCGGTCCTGGCGGCGCTGGATCATGCGCACGGCCACGGGATCGTGCACCGGGACGTAAAGCCGGAGAACATCCTGATCGCCCGGAGCGGAAGCGTGAAGGTTGCGGACTTCGGACTGGCCCGCGCGTACGCCGACTCCTACGTCTCTCAGGCCGAGGGCACGGTGACCGGCACGGTGCAATACCTGGCCCCCGAGCAGATCCAGGGCGAGCCCGCCGACCCCCGGACCGACCTCTACGCGATGGGCGTCGTCCTCTTCGAGTTGCTCACCGGCCGGCCTCCCTTCATCGGCGAGACCTCGCTGGGCATCGCCTACCAGCACCTCTCCGGCCGCGTCCCCACCCCGTCCACGGTGGTCCCGACCGTTCCCCCCGAGCTCGACAGGATCGTGCTGATGGCCACGGAGAAGGAGCGCGACCGCCGTCCGGCCTCGGCCCGGGCCCTGCGCGACGAGCTCGTCCGGGCCACGCCCAGCCTGGCGCCGGCCGGGTCGGTGCGGCGGCTCGCCGCGAACATCCCATCGGCGGAGCTTATCCCTCCGGACCGCGCACCCACGGTCACCATCCCGCGCTCGCTGTCGCCACGGGCCCGCCGGGCCCGCACGCTCCGAAAGGTCCTGAGCATCGTCGGCTTGGTGCTGCTCTTGGTGGCTGGGGCCTGGGCGACATGGACGTACGCCATCCCGCACTACACGAAGGTCCCCGGCGTCATCGGGCTGTCCCAACGGCTGGCCGAAGGAAGGATGCGAGGGGCCGGGTTGGCCGTCGAGATCGGGGACGGTCGATATTCGACCGAGGTGCCGGTTGGCTCGATCGTCGCCGAGCAGCCACCTCCGGGGACGAAGCTGCGCAAGGGAGCCACCGTCGTGCTGTTCCCCTCCCTCGGCCCCCGTCCCGTGGAGGTCCCCGATGTCACCGGGGACACGGAAGAAGACGCCACGAAGACGCTGACGGACCTCGGGTTCGTCGTGTCGGTGCGACGTGCCTTCGACGAGACCGTTCCCGCGGACCATGTCATCCGGCAGAGCCCCGACCCACGGACGAAGCTCCAGGAGGGAGCCAAGGTCACCATCACGGTCAGCAAGGGTCCCCCGCCCGTCGGGGTTCCGGACGTGGTGGGCCAGCCGGCGGCAAGCGCCCGTGCCACCTTGGAGGCCCTGGGGTTCAAGGTGAAGCAGACGAACGCGTTCTCCACCGACGTGCCGAACGGCGACGTCATCAGCACCGATCCGCCGGCCGGCGGGACGGCCCCGAAGGGTTCCAGGATCACGATGGTCGTCTCCAAGGGCCCCAAGACCTTCGACATGCCCAACGTGGTGGGGATGACGAAAGAGGAGGCCGTGAGCTACCTCCAGAACCTCGGACTCGTCGTCAAGGTCTACGAGCTCCCCCTCACCGATCCTCCGAGTACCGTGGTCCTCCAGGACCCCGAAGCCGGAGCGACCGTGAAGCAGGGTCAGACGGTCAAGATCTTCGTCACCCAACCGTAGAGCCGATCTCGTGCGCATCGGGGCGCACGTGCCCACGCGGGGCAATTTGCTCAGAGCTATCGACTCAGCTCGCGCGTGCGGAGCCGAGGCCGCACAGATCTGGGGGTCGAACCCGCGGGCGTGGGCGCCTCCGTCCGTCCCTGCCGGGGTCGCCCGCGAGTTCGGCCGGCGATGGCGATCCGAAGGATTGGGCCCCCTCATCCTGCACGCGCCCTACATGGTCAACGTGGCGTCACCGAACGGCGACTTCCGCCGTCGCTCGGTGGATCTGGCCAAGGCGACGGTGGCACTGGCCGAGGCGATCGGCGCCACCGGGGTCGTCGTTCACGCCGGCGCGGCGGGAGCAGCCACGGAGCGCACCACGGCCGTGGAGCTGGCGGCCGCGTCTCTTCGGGCCATCGCTAGCGCCGCCATCCGAACCTCGGTCTTCGTCGAGCTCACCGCCGGCACGGTTGGCTCCGTGGCCTCCACCTTCCGCGAGTACCGCGAGCTGCTCGACGCCTGTCACGCTCATCCCCGCCTGGCCCTGTGCGCGGACACGTGCCACCTCTTCGCGGCGGGCTACGACCTCCATACCGAATCCGGGGTCGGGACTTGCTTCGACGAGGTCCGCGGGCTGGGCCTGAGCCGCCGCCTGCGCCTGATCCACGCCAACGATTCGAAGTTCGCCGTCGGGGCCCGCCGGGACAGCCACACACACATCGGGGAGGGCCACATCGGCGAGGCCGGCTTCCGGGCCATCCTGCATCATCCGGCGGTCCGTGCCTGCACGGTGCTGTGCGAGACTCCCGGCCGACTGGAAGATCACGCTCGCAACATCGCCACGCTGCGCAGACTCGCCTCACCCCGACAGGCCTGAGGTATCCGGCGCGGACCTCGAGGGCGCCCCCGAGCCGGCGCCTCAGGGTTCGGACTGGGAGTCCTTCGTCTCCTGGTAGGAGTACCGCTCCTCGCGCCAGGGATCGGCATGCGTGTGGTAGCCCCGGACCTCCCAGAACCCGCGCTCGTTCCGAGCCGTGAACTCCAGTCCTCGCACCCACTTCGCGCTCTTCCACGCGTAGCGCTTGGGCACGACCAGCCGGAGCGGGTAGCCGTGCTCGGGCGCGAGCGGCTCTCCCCCGTGGCCCCAGGCCACCAGGACGTCGTCGTCCATCATGGCCCGCAGGGAGAGGTTGGACGTGTAGCCGTAGTCGCAGTGAGTGATCACCCACGCCGCCTCCGGTTTGGGCCCCGCGCGCTCGGCCAGGGTCCGAAACGGCACGCCCTCCCATTCGTTGTCCAGCGTCGACCACCCCGTGACGCAGTGCATGTCAGCCTGCACCCGCCCCGGCCCCATCGCCCTGAGCTCGGAGTAGGTCACGGTGAAGGGGCGGTCGACCAGCCCGGTCACCTCGAAGTCCCACGTGGACTCGTCGAAGCGCGGGATGGGGCCGTATTGGAGGACCGGCCATCCCTTGACCAGGCGCTGCCCGGGAGGGACCCGGGCGGCGACGTCCTCCGGGTACCGAGGGCCGAGCAGCCTCACGGCCGAGCCCCCTTTCGGGCCGGGCCCACGACCTGGTCCCAGGTCCGCACGGCCTCGTCGACCTCAGCGGCCGACACGTCTCGATGGGTCACCAGACGAACCTTGCCGGCGACCACGTTGACCAGGACGCCTGCTTGCCGGAGCCGCTCGCGCAGCTCAAAGGGCGCCACCCCGATCGCCCGCGTGTCGGCGAACACGATGTTGGTCTCGACCGAGGCCGTGTCCAGCACCTCGGGCGTGCAGAGCGCGATCCCGTCCGCCAGCCGCCGCGCGTTCACGTGGTCCTCCACCAGCCGCCCGGGGCCCTCCTCCAGGGCCACGAGCCCGGCCGCCGCCATGATCCCGGCCTGCCGCCACGCCCCGCCGAACAGGATCTTCGCTCGCCGGGCCTCGGCCACGAAGTCGGCCGTCCCGCACAGCACGGACCCGATCGGCGCGCCCAGACCCTTGGACAGCGAGATCATCAGGGCGTCCACTTCGACCGCGTACTCCCCCACCGGCGTCTCCGACGCCACGCTCGCGTTGAAGAGGCGGGCCCCGTCGAGGTAGACGGGCACGGTGGCCTCCTGGGCTGCCTTGCGGATCCCCCGCAGCTCGTCGGCGGGCATGACGGTGCCCCCGCCCACCTGATGGGTGTTCTCGAGTGAGAGCAGGTCGACCACGTCAACGCCGTAGGGATCGGGTTCGAGGGCCTCGCCCACCATCTCGGCGGTCAGCTGCCCCCGATCCGCGAGGATCGGCTTGAACGCGATGCCCGACATGGCGGCCGCCGAGGCCACCTCGACCGTCGCCACATGGGACGTGCCCTCGCAAACCACGAGGTGCCCGGAGTGGACGACAACGTGCAGGGCGATCTCGTTGGCCATGGTGCCGGTGGCCACGTAGACTGCGGCCTGCTTACCGGTGATCTCGGCGCACCGCTCTTCGAGGCGGTTGACCGTGGGATCGTCCCCGTACCAGTCGTCTCCGACTTCCGCCCGGGCCATCGCCGTACGCATGGCCTGAGTGGGCCTGGTGACGGTGTCGGATCGCAGGTCGATCGGGCGCGTCACGGGGCCCGAGTATAGTGGCCACCCGTGAGGACTCCGGTCGGGGAAGCCGGCGGGCTGAGGGCACCCGGGGGCATGACCCCCGAGCCCGTCGGGTAAGGAGGACACATGGCGACGGCGATCGTGCTCATCCTGCTGGGCCTGCTGGGCCCGGTCGCGGCGGCCCAGTGGCGGGCGGGTCGATGGATGCGGCCCGCCGCCTGGATCGCCACCAAGTTGTCCCCGCAGTTCCTGGCGGGGGTGCCGATGTTCGGCATCCTCCTGATCGCCATCGGGGTCTCGTTCGTGTGGCCGCCGGGAATCATCCTGGTCTTCCTCGCGGCCGGCGGGTTGCTGTGGGCGCTGTTCGCGGCCACCGATCGCCGGGTGCCGGAGGCTCCGCCCCGCCAGCGCCGCGCGGCCCCCGGGGCCCCTCCCGCCAGGCCGCCGGCCCCCCAGCCACCGAGCGAACGGCGCGAGGCGGGATAGCGAGGCCCTCCCCGGTCAGGCCGCCCCGGCAGGCGCTCGCGCGGTCACCACGTACTCGTACCGTTCCCGGAACTCGTCGGGGGTCATCCCGGCGGCCTCCGCGATGGCCTTGAGCTTCTCGGGGTCATCGAGATCCTCTTGCTCCAGCCGGATCATGTATTCGGTCGCCACCCGGTACATCCCGCTTTCCATGTTGACCTCTCGAACCCGGGGCCGCCCGGTCCCGGGATCGGTGAACGAGCCGAACGGAAGCGGGACCATCTGTTCCTCCTGGATGGTGATCATCGCCCCGACCTCGTCCCGGCCTTCCCCGAACAGCGTCCGCAGGTACTCGATGGCGCCGTAGCCGAGGTCCCTCGTGTATTCGATGTCGAAGGGAATGGGCGCCGCGCACCGAAGCTCGTACCCGATGTTCTTGGCGGTGATCGTGACCTTCTGGCCCCGCTCCTTGAAACGCCCCCTGACGAGGTCCGCCAGCACGCCGTCCAGGTCCAGCTCGCCCAGGCGGATGTGGCCGTGCTCGTCCCGCTCCACGTCCGGCATGGCCTTCTTCAGGTCGTCTTCCTCCATGCGCAGGGCGATGCCCTCGGACAGGACGACGACCCCGAAGGGCCGGCCGTGGGCCACCCGTTTCAGCATGGCCGCGTCGATGAGATCGACCAGGTGCATCAGCCTGATCGGGCGATCCGGCGGGAATTCCTCTGCGATCACAGTGAGCGTGACGCCCGCGGCCTTCCCGATGCGCACGGCGAGATGCCCGGCGGACCGTCCCATGGCCAGCACGAAGAACCATCGCTTGGTAGTGATGGCGTCGGTCATCAGATTGTTCACGAGCTCCACGCCGACGTGGCGCGCCGTCTGGAACCCGAACGTCGAGACGCCCCTGGGGAGCGGCAGATCGTTGTCGATGGTCTTGGGCACGTGGGCCACCTTGATCGCCCCGCCGGCGGCCTCGGCCACCCTCTGTGCCGAGAATGCCGTGTCGTCCCCGCCGATGGTGACCAGCGCATCGATGGCGAGCTCCTTCAGTGCCCGCACGGTGTTCTTCATGCGCCAGTCCGGATCGTCCGCGCGCTCGTCACGGATGGTGGGGTTGGCCCGCGACGTGAACAGGATCGATCCGCCCAAGACGTGGATGCGCGAGACGTCGGTGATCGTGAGGCGCTGGACGTGCCCGGTGTCGCCCTGCATGAGATGCTCGAAGCCGTCGAGGATGCCGAGGACGTCCCATCCTGAGTTGCGGGCCTCGATCGTGGCCGCCGAGATGACCGAGTTGATCCCCGGGGCGGGCCCGCCGCCGCACAGGATGCCGAGCTTCACGGTCCTCCTTCCCCCCACACGTGCTCGAGGACGGTTCGGCCCATTCTAGGCTGAGGCTTCCCACCCTCTCCCTGATATCGGGTAGTCCCACCCGGCCGTCTCTCAAGGCATCGCCTCCCAGGACCGATCTCGAAAGAGGTCCCCCCCAGACCGAATCAGGAGTTCCGCGTGCGAAAGAGCGCCTCGCTTGTCCTGCTGGTCTCCTTCGTCGCCATCTCGGCGGCCGGGGTTGCGCACGAAGCCGGGGCCGATTCGGTTGAGCAGAGGCTCGCCAGGGCCAGGGCCAAGCAGGCGGCCGCACGAGAAGCTGCAACGCAGGCAGAAGCCAACCTTGGCCGGTTGGTCGACGCATACCGGCGGCTTCAGGCGAAGCTGGACCAAGCGGCGAAGGACGTGGTGGCCGCCTACGCCACCCAGGAGGACCTCTCACAGCGGCTGGACCAAGCCCAGGAGCGGCTGAACGAGCGGGTCACGGCAGCCTACGAGCTGGGACCCGCCGCGTCCATCGATCTGTTCCTCGGGTCGCAGAGCGCGGCCGATTTCGCCTCGGCCCAGGTCTATGCCGCCGGCACGTTCCAAGTCGACGACTCATCCGTCTCCGAGGTGGCGATGCTCAAGACAGCGCTCGCCGACTCCACTGCCCGGCTGGAAGCCAGAAAGCAGGACCTGGCAGGCTCTGTTCGCCGCGTGCAGTCCCTGGCCGCCGAGGCCGCCGCCGACGCCGCGGGCGCCCGCGGGAAGGCCGGCGCCGCGGGCCGAGAGGTGAAGCGCCTGGAAAAGGAGCTGGAGGCGGCGCGAGCCGCGGCCGCGGCGGCGCTTTCCGAGTACCTGGGCTCCGGCGGGGTCGGAGCAGGCTGCGCCTCCGGCACAGTGCACGACCTCATCGTGAAGTCGTTCAGCCCGCTGGGCCGAGACCAGATCAACACCGCCTTGGCAGTCGCCACGCGCGAATCGAACTGCCGCCCCGAGGCCTACAACCAGATCGAGGTGCCCCCGTACGGAAATGCGAGCGGCGTGTTCCAGATCCTCACGCCCGGAATCTGGGAACCCTGGTCCCAGCGATGCGGGAAGGGGGGCACCAGCCCGTTCGACCCGAAGGCCAATGTGGCGGTGGCCGCCTGCGTCGTGGCCGACCAGGGCTGGTGGCCCTGGGGCTTCTAAAGCTTTCCCCACCGTTCGGTAGCATCCTCCCGAAATGCCGGGGGTCCTCGCGATCGATGCCGGAACCACTGGGGTGACCGCGCTGGTCGTCGACGAAACCGGCACGGTTCTCGGAAAGGGATACCGCGAGTTCCCGCAGTCCTTTCCGCGGCCTGGATGGGTGGAGCACGAGCCCGACGATTGGTGGACGGCCATGCTCTCCTCCATCGAGGCTGCCCTCGGGTCGGCGCGGGTCCAGCCTTCCTCGCTCGCCGCACTCGGGATCACGAATCAGCGAGAGACGACGATCCTTTGGGACCGGCAGACCCTCCGGCCCGTGCACCCGGCCATCGTGTGGCAGGACCGGCGGACCGCCCCGTTGTGCGAACGGCTTCGCGAGGAGGGATGGGAGGGATTGGTCCGCGAGCGCACCGGCCTGGTCATCGACCCGTACTTCTCGGGAACCAAGCTCGCGTGGTTGCTCGAGCACGTGCCGGACGCTCGAAAGGCCGCCGAAGCCGGCCAGCTGGCCTTCGGGACCGTGGACTCGTACTTGCTGTCCCGGATGACGGGCGGGGCTGCCCACGCCACCGACCGAACCAATGCGTCGCGGACCATGCTCTACGACATCCACCGGCTGGATTGGGACGAGGAGATCCTGGATCGCCTGGGCATCCCCACCGCGGTGCTGCCGGGAGTGATGGCGTCCTCGGGGACGTTCGGCCTCACCGATCCCGACCGCCTGCTGGGGGCTCGCGTCCCCATCTCTGGGATCGCCGGCGACCAGCAGGCAGCGCTGTTCGGCCAGGCTTGCTTCGAGGCGGGCGACACGAAGAATACGTACGGCACGGGTTCGTTCGTGCTGATGAACACGGGCGACCGCCCGGCCCGTTCGAGGTCCGGGCTCATCACCACGATCGCCTGCGGGCCGAACGGAGGCCACGCCTACGCGCTCGAAGGATCGATCTTCGTGACCGGGGCTGCCGTCCAGTGGCTCCGCGACGGCCTCGAGGTCCTGGGCGCGACGTCCGAGGCGGGACCACTTGCCGCCTCGGTCCCGGACGCCGGAGGGGTCTACTTCGTCCCTGCGCTCACGGGCCTGGGCGCCCCGTGGTGGGATCCGTACGCCCGAGGGGTCATCGTGGGGATCACCCGGGGTACCAGCCGGGCCCACGTGGTGCGGGCGGCGATCGAGGCCATGGCGTACCAGACCCGCGACGTGGTCGAAGCCATGCGGTTGGACGCCGGCATCCCGCTCACCGAGCTGAAGGCGGACGGGGGAGCCAGCGCCATGGACGTGCTCCTGCAGTTCCAGTCGGATCTGCTCGGCGTCCCGGTGCGCAGGCCACGGGTCCAGGAGACCACCGCGCTGGGGGCCGCCTACCTCGCCGGGCTGGGAGAGGGCGTGTGGTCCTCCACCGGCGAGCTCGCCGGATACTGGCAGGAGGACCGGGCGTTCCACCCTCGCAAGGATCCACGGATCGAGGACGGCTACCGCTCGTGGCGGCGAGCGGTGGAACGGGCCCTCGGCTGGGCGGCCCCAGAAGCAACGGGCTAGTCATCCGGCCGAGCCCCTGGGCGGGTGTGGAACGCGCCGGATCCCCGGGGGGCGTTTTGTCACGGAAATGGCTGCCGTGGGTGGTTCCGGTCGGTTAGCGGCCCAGCGCGCACGGGTATCAACTGGCCGCTTCGAGGCCGCCTCAGCGCCGTCCCGGCGGTCCGCGGTGCGTCAGGAAAAGGAGAACGGTGTGTCTCGTTGCCCGGTTTGCCAATCGGTGAGGATCGTCATCGTCGTCAGTCCGCAGCGGAGGGCCTTCTGCACTGGGTGCGGAGCCCGATGGATCCAGGAGGGCAGCGAGCAACGCGGCGTCAAGCGGGGGCCTCTCACCGCGCCGCAGGCAGCGCGTTAGGTCTGAAGGTGCCGATCCGATCGGTAGGAACGACGGCTACGCGTGGCTCGCCGGTTTGGCGGACGACGGGGCGCCGGTGCTAGCCCCCGCGGGCTGCTGCGAAGCTTCCTGACCTCCGCGTTCCGTTCGGGCGAGCTCGCCTTTGAGCGTGGAGGCGTATTCATCCACGTACTCCTGCCCGGACTGCATCATGATCTCGTACATGAGCTCGTCGGTGACGGATCGCAGGACGAACCGATCCGTCGGCGTGTCGTAGTGGCGGTCGAACCGGAGGGGCCCGCCGAACCTGATCTCGACCCGACCCGGCTTGGGCATCTTCTGGTGATACGGCATGGCCTCGAACGTCCCGGTGATGGCGACCGGGATGATCGGAACCTGGGCTTCGAGCGCCATCCTGGCGACGCCCGTCTTGCCTCGGTACAGGCGGCCGTCCGGCGATCGGGTGCCCTCCGGGAAGATGCCGACCAGCTTCCCCTCCCGAAGGGCCTGCACTCCGGCCTGGATCGCGGCCTCCGCCCCCGAGCGGCTCTGCCGGCGCACAGGGATGACGTTGGCACCCTTGAAGAACCACCGGAGATACCACTTGTCGACGTACTCGGCCTTGGCCAGGAACACCACCTTCCGGTTCGGCACCACCAGCGGAAGCAGGAGGTCGTCGAGGAAGGACTGATGGTTCGCGGCCAGGATGGCCGGCCCGTCGGCCGGGACATTCTCCAGCCCTACCGCCTTCGGCCGGTACATCAGCCTGAGCAGCGGCCCCAGGAACACGTATTTCATGAGCCACCAGAACACAGGGGTCACCTCACCCGATAGACCCCGCCCCTCGGGGGTTCCGTTACCCGAATACACTAGTACCGACCGGCTTCCGGAGGGCAAACCCATCACATGCTGGCATTCGGGCCTCTCGAATGGACGTTCACCGCCATCCTGATCGTCCTGGTCGGGGTGGCCGGGCTGTTCGCCCTGTACCTGGTGATCCAGCTGTTCCGAGCGCACTCCCGCCGGACCTGATGGTGAGCCAGCCGGCGCAACCTCGGGTCATCCCGGGAGCCGAAGCCTTCCGCTTCGACGGCGGCCTGGTGGGCGTCCTCCTCCAGCACGGTTTCACGGGATGCCCCGCCTCCATGCGCCCGTTCGGGGAATGGCTGGCCGGGCGGGGACTCTCGGTGGTCGGGCCGCGCTTACCCGGGCACGGCACCACCTGGGAGGAGCTGGAGAAGACGACCTGGCCGCAGTGGGAGCAAGAGGCCGAGAGAGTCCTCCTCGAACTGGCGCACCGCTGCTCGACGGTGGTTGCCGTCGGGTTGTCGATGGGCGGAGCCATGGTTCTGCATCTCGGCGCCAAACACCCGGACAAGGTGAGCGGCGTCGTCGCTGTCAATCCCATCATCCGCCGCCCCGACCTGAGATTGGCTCCCCTGGCCCGATTGTTCATGCGCACGAGCAAAGGCCTGGGCAACGACCTCAAGCGGCCGGGGCAGGACGAGATCGTGTACGAGCGGGTGCCGCTCCGCGCCGCGAACGAGCTGGGGAAGCTGCTGCGGACCACGGACCGCGAGTTGCCGTCGATGGGGCTGCCGCTGCTCGTGTTCTCGTCGCGGGAGGATCACACGGTGAAGCCGGCCAACTCGAAGCGAGTGTACGAGCGGGCCGGCAGCGAGCAGAAGGACATCATCCTGCTGGCCAACTCCTATCACGTGGCCACGCTCGACTACGACGCGGAGATGATCTTCGAGCGGACCCTGGCCTTCACCGCGGCCCTCGCCGGGGGGAGCTCGGCGATCTCCGCGTAAGGAGGCCGGTCGGATGCCCGTCGTGACCGTCTCCCGCCAGTACGGCGCGGGGGGGCGTCGCGTCGCCCCCGCTGTCGCCGAAGCGCTCGGCTTCGCGTTCGTGGACCGGGAGGTCGCCGAGGAAGCGGCCCGCCGCCTCGGCCTGGACCCCGAATTGGCTCAGGCCATGGACGAGCGGGCGCCCGCGATGGTGGAGGAGGTCGGGATGGCCCTGGCCGCAGCAACGCCAGGATACGGGCTGGCCCCCGTCCCGGAGCTGGACGAGCGGGCGCTGGCCGAAGCCACCCGTCGGGTCATCCTGTCGCTTGCGGAGGCCGGCAGCTACGTGATCCTGGGGCGAGGAGCGCAAGCGGCCCTGGCCGATCGCGTGGATGCCTGTCACCTGTCGCTCGTCGCCGACTTCCGAGACCGGGTCAGGCGGATCTCGGAGTGGCAGAAGGTGGACGAGAAGGAAGCCGCGGTCCGCTGCGAACGAGCGGACTCCGAGCGGGCCCACTACGTTCGCCGGTTCTACGGCCGAGACATCAGGGACCCCCTCCTCTACGACTGCGTGTTGAACACGTCCCGTCTGACGGTCGAGGCGACGGCGGAGATCGCGGTGGCGGCGGCCAGGCGCAAGCTGAGGCCGTAGCCGTTGGGATCGTTCGACTCGCTGCGGTACCGGAACTTCCGCTTGCTGTGGATCGGCGCGTTCCTCTCGAACATCGGGACGTGGATGCAGTCCATCGCCCTGGCCTGGTACGTCTTCCTGATCACCCGTTCGGCGTTCTGGGTGTCGTTCGTCACGTTCGTGAACTTCGTCCCGACTGTCCTCTCCCCCATCGGCGGCGTGTTCACCGATCGGTTGGACCGCCGGCGGATCCTGTTCTCCACGCAGACCTTCATGATGGTCGACGCGGCGATCCTCGCCGCCCTGGCATGGCTGCATCACGCCACCCTGTTCGCGGTGATGGCGCTGACCTTCGGGCAGGGCCTCGCCTTCGCCTTCAACGGGCCCACGTGGCAGGCCTTCGTCCCCTCGCTGGTGCCTTCCGAGGCGATGGTCAACGCTATCGCCCTGAACTCTGCTCAGTTCAGCCTGGCCCGCGTGATCGGCCCGGCCATCGCCGGTGCCATCATCGCCGCGTCGTCCAAGGGCGCGGCGCTCGTCTTCACCGTCAACGCCGTTTCCTTCCTCACGGTCATCGGCGCGCTCGGTCTCATGCGCACGCCCCCGTTCCGGCCCGGCGAGCGGCGGCGGGTCCGGGAGCAGCTCCGGAGCGGGGTGGCGTACACGTGGAGGAACCGGCGGATCCGGGCCATGATCGTGGGGATCGCCGTGGTCTCGTTCTTCTCGGCTCCCGCCACCGCGCTGCTCCCGCTGTTCGCCGCGGACATCTACGGGCGGGGAGCGGGCTCCTACGGATCGCTGGCCGCTTCCCTGGGGCTGGGGTCGGTGGCGGGCGCGCTCGTCCTGGGGCGTCTCGGTAACAGGATCGGGAAGCGGGTGATCGCGACCGCGATGGTCTCTGTGGGCGCGGTCCTCCTGGTCTTCGGGGCCACCGATGCCTACCCGATCGGCCTCGCCATGATGTTCCTCTTCGGTGCGGCGTACCTGCTGGTGGTGTCCGGCACCAACAGCGATATCCAACTGGCGGTCGACGACCAGATGCGAGGCCGGGTCATCAGCATCTGGGTGGTGGCGTTCGGGGTGGCCTATCCCGCGGGCGCCCTCCTGGCCGGACTGCTCGCCTCGGCCTGGGGCCCGCAGGCCACGGCTGTCGTGGGCGCGGTGGCGTGTTCGGCCTGGGGGCTCGGGATGTTCCGATGGACCCCGGGACCATCGCCCCGGCCGGCTCTGGAACCGGGCTCCTGACCCAGGCTACGGCGAGCGAACCTCGATGTCGGCCACGACCGGGCGGTGGTCGGAGGCGAGCGCGACTGCCGGACTGGACGGCACCCACGAGCGGAGTGGCCGAATGGCCTCGCTCACGAACAGGAAGTCGATCCGGACCGTCGGCAGGCGCGCCGGGAACGTGAGCTCCGCACGGCCGTCCGGCCGGAGGTAGGCGTCGAACAATCGCTCCCCGATCCACCGCGCGGCGGGAGACTCCGAACCCTCGTTCAGGTCGATGCCCAGGACCACGTGCCCCTCGATGCCGGCGATGGCGTCGGTGAGCTCCCGGGCGTGCTGCTCGCGCTCCCTGGGCGAGAGGCCCAGGTGTGCGGAGACGGCTGCGAGCCGTTCGCCGGTCCGCCGAAGATGCACGACGATGAAACCTCGAGGAAGCGTTCGGCCCTTCCGTGTGAAGGTTCCCACCTCAACGGCCCCCCGCCGCCACGGTGATCGGTACAGCACCGCGTTACGAACCCGCCCGAAGCGCCGGTGCGTGGACTCCGCCTCCATCTCCAGGGCCGCGGCGAACCGGCGAAGCTTTCGTCGCGATCCGCATTCCTGAACCAGCAAGACGTCCGGTTGCTCGGGTCCGATGGCCACGGCGGCGCCGTCGACCCCCGCGCGGAACGACTGGACATTGAAGGTGGCGACCCGGATGCGCACGCCGACGAGGCTATCCCTGAACCGGGTCCATCAGTACGCGATCCATGCCTGATCCGGGCTCCCTGACGTTCTACAGGACGGGGCGAAGTGCGTCGGCGATCGTGGGCGACCCTTCTGCTTCCTCGAGGTCGTAGGAGGCTCGAACCGCGGGCTTGTCGATGCGCACGAGCTTGCGCAGATCTACCGGTGTGGCGATCACCACCACGTCGACGGGCGTGGCGTTGATCATGGACTCGAACTCACGGAGCTGCTGCTCCGAATACCCCATGGCCGGAAGAACGGGACCGATCTGGTATTTCGCGTAGATGTCCTTCATCGACCCCACGGCGAACCGGCGCGGGTCGACGATCTCGGCCGCACCCGCCTGCCGGGCGGCCACCACGCCGGCCCCGTAGAGCATCCCCCCGTGGGTCAGCGTAGGCCCGTCCTCGATGACCAGCACGCGCCTGCCCGCGAGCCGCGCCCCGTCCTCGAGCGTCACCGGGCTGCGACCCTTGATGAGGAGCGCCCTCGGGTTGACCGCCCGCGCCGAGGCCTCGACCTCCGCGATCTGTTCGGGCGTGGCCGAATCGACCTTGTTGATGACGATGACGTCCGCCATCCGGAAGTTCAACTCGCCCGGGTGGTAGGCCATCTCGTGGCCGGCTCGGAGGGGGTCGGCCACCACGATGAGTACGGTGGGCCGGTAGAACGCATAGTCGTTGTTCCCGCCGTCCCAGACCAGCACGTCGCATTCCTTCTGCGCCTGCTCCAGGATGGCGCCGTAGTCCACGCCGGCGTACACCACGGTGCCGTTTCGAAGGTGGGGCTCGTACTCCTCCCGCTCCTCGATGGTGACGTTGGCCCGGTCAAGGTCCTCGAACGACTCGAACCGTTGGACCCGCGCGGCCAGCAGGTCCCCGTACGGCATAGGGTGGCGCACGACCACCGGGGTCTTCCCGCCCTCGCGGAGCGTCTTCACCACCTTGCGGGTGGTCTGACTCTTCCCGGACCCGGTTCGCACGGCGCAGATGGCCACCACCGGGACGTTCGCCTCGAGCATGGTGGCCTTCGGCCCGAGCAGCGCGAAGGACGCCCCGGCTGCCATCGCCAGGCTGGCCTTGTGCATGACGTCGATGTGCGAGATGTCCGAGTAGGCGAAGACGACCTCGTCGACGTCGAGCTCGCGGATGAGGCGTGGAAGCTCCTCCTCCAGATAGATGGGGATCCCTTCGGGGTAGCGGGGACCGGTCAGCTCAGGCGGATACTTCCGGTTCTCGATGAAGGGGATCTGGGTGGCCGTGAACGCCACGACGTCGGTTGCGGGATCGTCTCGATAGACGACGTTGAAATTGTGGAAGTCGCGCCCTGCGGCGCCCATGATCAAGACACGCTTGCTCACCATCGGCCTTTCCAGTATCGACGTGGCGGACACCGAGCGGAGTGACAAAAGCGAGCTTACGGGGCCGATGGAGAGGGCGTCAAAGATGCGGCCCACCAGCCGAACGCAGCGGTGCCGCGTGACTCAGATCAGAGGCAGCGGGGGCAGCGGCGGAAGTGGAGGAAGGAGCGACCCCCCGCCGGACCCGGGCTGTGGTGATCCGTCCCCGGGCTGCCGGGGAGCTGCGGGCGACCCGCTGCCGGTACCCCGCTCCTTCGAAGGCGTCTTCGACCCGGGCGCCTCGCCTCTGCCAGGAGACGCCAGGAGCGTCCCCAGGATGGATCGGATCCCCAACGCCACGTCGTGGGGGGTCCGGGCTAGGGCCGAGGGTATGGTCGCTCGGATCTTCCGGTCCAGTCCGGTCACGTCCGCGCCCAGAGCGAGGGCCGTGCTGCGCTCCATCGACAGCGCTCTGGCCAGCTCGGGCGCACCTCCCACCCGCCCGCTGTGAAGAGCGTCGGCGAGATCGGTCAATCGTGTTTCCGCCAATCGAACGTGGATCTGGGCTTCCTGCGACAGCGTGGCCCTGACGGCTCGATCGACGACGTCTTGGGTGGCCAGGTGCAACCGGGGCACCAGCCCGATGAGGATCCCCACGATCAGGGCCACGGCGGCAGCCACCGCCACCGACCTGCCTGACGGCGCGGCGCGCTCCTTCGGGCGACTCGACCGCGCAGCGGCAGGGTGATGAAGGCGAACCGCGAATCGCTCCCACGTCCGGTCAAAACTCGGCGCGTCGATCCGCGCTCCTTCCCGTCGGATGGCGCCGGCGATCGCGAGCTCTCGGGCCAGCGCGACCGTCCGGGTCACGCCCTGCCGCTGGAGCTCGCCGAGGTCGTCACCGGCCTCCAGCCTCACCAGCCGCCGCTCGAGTGCGTCGGCGCGCGACCTCATCGCTGGTCCCCCATCCAGCGGCGAAGCTTCGACAGCCCCCGTCGCTGGAGGTCCTTCACCCTCGACTCGCTCCTCCCCATCGCCGTGGCGACCTCCGACGTGGTGAGGCCGACCACAAGCCGGAGGATGAGGACGTCTCGCTGTCTGGCGGGAAGCTCCTCCAGCGCGGACTGGAGGTAGCGAGCCGAGACGGCATCGTGTTCGAACTCGACGGACGGCTCGGCCGCGCTCTCCAGCGGGAGGAGGACGACCCGCCTGCCCCGGCGCCGGTCCGCCACCTTGTTCCTGGCGATGGCGAACATCCATCCAGAGAGGGAGCCTCCCCGGTCCCAGCGGAACGAGGGGAGCTCCTGCCAGACGGCCAGGTAGAGGTCTTGGAGGAGGTCTTCGGCATCCTGCGGTCCGAGCCGGACATGCGCATACCGGTACAGACGGTCGTGATAGCGCTTCATGAGGCGCTCGAAGGCGTCCGTGTCCCCGGCCGCAGCCCGCTCCACGAGGGCCCGCTCGTGGTGGAGCACCTGGGCCGAGTGGCCGGCCAATTGGACTCGAGCTCGTGTACCCATGCTTCTCGCCGCTGTTCTCATCGACCTCCCGCGGCCCGTCGTTGAGACCTCGAGGAGCCGAGCGTCATCGGAAGGGGCCAGAGCGGGCCCCAGTCGTGACGGCTCCTCGCCCTCAGGGGCGCCGCAGATCCTTCCGGGAAGGAAATCCGCGAGAGGCGCCCGGGAGGACGTCGGCGGAACCGGGGATCTTGGGCGGGCGGATGGTGATGCCGCCTCGGCCGTTCGGGCTCGGAGACGGGAAGGCTCAGGAAAGGCCAGGCAACACGCGCTCCGCCACCAGCTCGCGGCGGCCGGGGGGTCCCGCCAGGACCATGATGACCCAGGTGGCCCCGGCGTCTGCCAGGTCGCGAAGGTGCTGGGCAAAGCGATCCACCGACCCCGACCAGGACAGCGAGTCGCTCATCGCTTTTTGGTGACGAGCCTCCAGGAGCCGCCCGGCCTCGGCCTCATCCTCTCCTACCAGGACGATCCCCGCCCAGGTCGCTTCGGCACGTCGCCCGGCGCTGGCGGCCTCCTCCTCAAGCAACTTGGCTTTGGATCGGAACTCGCCGGGCGCGAGCCCCCAGCCGTTCCAGCCGTCTGCCAGGCGACCGGCCATCCGTACGACCTCGTCGCTCTGGGCTCCCAGCCAGATCGGAGGCCCGCCCTCCTGGACGGGAGGCGGCAGGAGCGGCCCTTCAACGCGGGGAACGTGCTTCCCACCCTCGTAGACCTGGCCATGGAACAGCGTCTTGATGGCTGAGACCGTCTCGGCGAGGTGCTCCCGGCGCTCCGACACACCGAGATTGGGGAACCCGAAGGCCTCGTGCTCGGGACGGTCGATGGGGTCGCCCGTGCCGATCCCGAGCACGACTCGCCCGCCGGAGATGAGATCGATCGTCGACAGCATCTTCGCCAGGAGGCCTGCCGGCCGGAGCACGGCGCGGGTGACCAGCGTGCCCAGCCGCACCCGCTCGGTGGCCGCCGCCACCGCCGCCAGCGTGGTGCATGCCTCCAAGGCCGGTCGGTCCGGAGGCCCCCCCGGAGGAAAGAAGTGATCGAAGACGAAGGCGCCGTCGTAGCCGAGCTCCTCGGCCGACCGGGCCGCAGCGAGGACCTTCCCCGGGTCGCCGGAGAACATCGGCAAGATGACGCCGACCTTCGGCCTGTGCCCAGTCACTGCGGGACCAGCTCCAGCCACGCCAGGTCGGCCGCGCCGACGGCCCCCGCGTCGTTGCCCATCATCGCGGGGACGAGCGGAACCTCAGGCCGGTGCTCCGGCGCCTCCACGGAATCGACGAACGATCGTCGGGCCGGTTCGAGGATGAGGTCCCCCGCCTCGATCACGCCGCCCCCGATCACCACCATGTCCGGATCCAGGATGTTCACCAGGCCCGCGATGCCCTCCCCCAGCCGGCGCCCCACCTCGGCCAGGATGCGAACCGCGACGGGGTCGCCCTTCATCGCTGCGGCGGTGACCGCGAGGCCGGTGACCGCGCTCGCCTGGCCTCCGGCCAGTTCGACGATCAACGACTCGGGATGCTCCTGGGCGGCCTCGCGGCCGAGCCGTCCGATCGCGCGGCCAGACGCCACCTGCTCCCAACACCCGAGATTGCCGCACCCGCACAACGGGCCATTCGGCTCCACGATGACGTGGCCGATCTCCCCGGCGAACCCGTGGCCGCCCCGGAAGAGCTTGCCGCCGGCGACGATCCCTCCCCCGATCCCCGTCCCCACCGTGACGAGCAGCATGTCGCTGCAGCCCCGGCCCGCTCCGAATCGGAACTCGCCCCAGGCGGCGACGTTCGCGTCGTTGTCCACCAGCGTCGGCAATCCCACGCCCGACCGGACCTTCTCGGCCAGGGGAACCTCGCGCCACGCCACGTTGGGCGCGAACCGCATCACGCCGCCCCGGTCCATCATCCCGGCCGCGCCCACCCCCAGGGCGGAGACGTCGCTCCTTCCCGCCATGAGCTCGCGAGCGAGCGCCACGATGGTTCGGGTCGTCGCCTCCGCGTCGGTGGCCGGCGTCAGTGCCAGCCGGCGGTCGAGGATGCGGCCGCCCCCCTCCACGTCCACGAGCAGCGCCTCGACCTTCGTCCCCCCGGCATCCACCCCGATGGCCAGCGCTCCCGACATGCCGGGGAGCGTACCGGAGCGGTGCTGGCGTGACTACCGATCAGTAGCGCAGCAGGGCTCCGACCTCCGCTCGGTCGCGTCCGTCCCAGCTCGTCAGCGTCTCCACACGCGCGCTCTGGCGGATGGCCTTGGCCACCGCGCTCTCCACCACGTCACCGACCTTCTCGGTTGACCCGCCGCACGCCATGCACACTGTGCCGGATGTTCCCAGCCAGCCGCACTGCGTGCACCGCACGCCTTCGACGGCGAGCCCGTACGGGACGACGAGCGTGTCGATCCGGCTCTCGTTCAGGGCAGCGAGCACGGGCTCCAACCCGACCACGGCGTGTCGTCCCGCCGCCGCTTCGGCGGTGACGCGTTGGACCACCTCGCGCTCTCGGCGGGCCTCCATCTCCTCCTCGACCTGGAGGGAGCGCTCGAGCACCTCAGAGGCGGAAGTGCCCACCGGCAGCGCGATGCGGGCCACGATGCGGCGCTTCAAGTAGTCGTGGAGGTCCGGCTCGAATTCGGCCACCACCTCATCGGGACCGGCCAGGATGAGGTGGTCGAACCCCTGGCGCTTGAAGTACCGAAACAGCTCCTCGGTGACGTGGCGGAGATGCCGCCCCACGTGGTCCTCGATGTGGCGCTGGTAACGGGCCTGTGACCACCCTCCCTGGTCGTGCCGACCCGGGACGTCGTCGAACACACCGGTCTCCTCCCGGATGCGGCCCATCCTCGCCTGGAAGATCCGGGCCTTCTCTCGGTCCACCAGCACCGTGCAGAACGTCGCGTAGGTCTCGACGAGCGCCTCGAGCGGGAGTACGTGCGGATGGTCGGCCAGCGTGGCCCGGTCCGATACGGGCCGGGAGACCCGGACCTCCTCCCACAGGCCGGCCGAGGAGCACGAGAACAACGCCACGCCCCGCGAGGGCCCGCGATCCAGTCCTTCCAGCCACTCGAGCATCTTCTGGGTGTCCTTCGTCACCGACGAGCGCCCGGAGCGATCCAGTCCCTCCGCTTCCTTCTTGAGCTGGTGGCACAGCTGCTCGGCCCGGATCAGGTAGTCCTGCTTGCGCGGGTACCGGCGCCCGTCGACGTCCAGGTACAGGCTGGCGACGGGGGCGCCGTTCGCGCTCCATTCCGCGAGCTTCCTCAGGAAACCCCGATCGATGACCTCTGGCATGGAACCACCTTCTCTCTCCCCCATGGATCCGCGCTCAACCCGCACGGGTCATTCGATGGTGAGGCGCTCCAGCTTGACGGGCGAGTCGACCCCGTCGAGTCTCGCCTCGATCACCGCCCGGAGCGCCAGCAGGAACTCACGCCCAGCCACAAGGAGGTGTTCGACGAACTCGGGCTTGACCTCTCCCACCGCCGTCACGGCCATGCAGAACGGACAGAACGGCACCGAGCAGAGCGGCAGGGGTGCGGCCGGGGCGGGGGCGGCTCGCACACCCCCTCCGGTCGTTCGTTTCGCTCGGGACCCCGTGGGCTTGGTCTGGGCCATGATCGCTCCTTCCTACCTCGAGCCCGCGCGGGCGGGCGTTCCGGCATCGCGGGCGAATCGGATCTCCAGCCGGTCCTCCACGAATCTGGCCCCCTTGACCTCCAGTCGTTGGAGGGTCTGGGGAAGCACGAGGTTGCGCTTGTAGCTCCCCACCCGTAGGAACAGCTCGTCGGCCTTCCGGAACACCTCCAGCTCGCCCTTCTCCGTGAAGGGCAGTCGGAGGCTGAGCACGTAGGACGTCCCCTGCTTGCGAATCCGCATGGGCTCGTCGCGGTACAGGATGGCGGTGGCGTCCTGTTCGCCGTACACCTCGGCGCCCATCTCGGCGAGGAGGTCGATGCCCACCATCTCGCGGTCGAACAGACGGGCAGTGAGGATCGGGACAGGCTGGAAGGACTCTCTCACCGTTTCGAGATGCTCCCTTTGGATGTCCTTCCACTTCCCGAAGTAGGGGTCTTCCACTTCATCCGGGATGATCCGGTTGACCACGACGGCGTCGACCCGGTAGCCGAACAGCGAGAGGTAGGTGTAGGTCCGCTTGGCCTCCGCGATCACCATCTTCTCGGGATTGACCACGAGGCGGACGCTGGACATCCGCTCGTTGGTCAGGAGCTGCCTCACGCCGTCGAGGTTCCGATGCAGCCGCTCGACGGCGGCGAAGATTCGGTCGTCCGCGATCGGCATGCTGGTGAGGCGGGTGAGGAGCGGACGGATCGTCTTCACCACCCGCCGTTCCACGGGGAAGATCCGTTCGATGTACCAGTTCATCGCCTCCGGCAGCGAGAGCAACCGGAGCGTCTCTGCGGTGGGCGCGCAGTCCACGACCAGGAGGTCGAACCGCCCGGAGTCCGCGTGTCGCTTCACGTCGGTCAGACTGAAGATCTCGTCTAGTCCCGGGATCACCGAGAGCTCCTCGGCCTCCACGGCGTCCACCCCTGTCCAGTTCAGGAACGACACCACGAACTCCTGGATATCGCGCCAGTTCGATTCGAGGCGCTCCTGGGCGTCGATCTGCTCGGCCCACAGGTTGATGGAGATCTGCTGGGCCTGCGAGGTCAGCGGGATGTCGAACGAATCGGCCAGCGAGTGGGCCGGGTCGGTGCTCATCACCAGCGTTCGATGCCCGGCCGATGCCGCTCGCACCGCCGTAGCCGCGGCCACGGTGGTCTTGCCGACCCCACCCTTGCCGGTGAACAGCAGGATGCGCACGTGAGGCATCTAGGGTAGACCGACCGGAGAGAAGCTGCCTCGGCACCCCCACGCTTTCGAGGACAATCCCGAAGTGGGAAGGGAGACGGTGATCAGGGCTGCCGGCGAGACCGATGTGCCAGCGGTCGCGAAGATCCACGTGGCGGGATGGCGGTGGGCCTACCGGGGCATGGTCCCCGACGAATTGCTGGACTCCCTCTCGGTGGAGCGGCGCGACGAAGGCTGGCGGCGAGGGCTGGCCCGGCGAGCGGCCGGTGAGGAGTTCCCCAGGATCTGGGTGGCGGATGTGGAGGGGCGGGTGGTGGGATTCGCAGCGGCCGGACCGACCGAGGACGCCGACGCAGCCGAACGCACGGGCGAGGTGTACGCGATCTACCTTCAGCCCGCCGTGGTGGGCACGGGCGTGGGGAGGGCGATCTTCGCCCACGCGGTCGCCGACCTTGGTTCGCTGGGATTCGCCCGGGCCACCTTGTGGGTGCTCGAGGACAACGCCCGAACCCGGCGCTTCTACGAGATCGCCGGATGGCGGCCCGATGGGACCACGAAGACCGAGGACTTCCACGGCTTCCCTCTCCGGGAGGTTCGCTACCGGATCGAGCTGGTCTCGTAGGGGATCGAGGGGAATCAGCGGCCTTCCACGCGCTTCTTCAGGCCGACCAGCGCCGCGTTGATGATGGTCTTTTCGGCCTGCCGCTTCACGAACCCGATTAGAGGGATGGCCGGCTCGATGGTCGTGCGGTACGTGACCGTGGTGCCCGCCTCCGAGGGCTTCAGCGCGTACTCGCCCTTGATGTCCCTGACCGCGCCCGAAGCCGACTTCGTCGTCCAGGACAGCCCGCCGAACTTCGCCCTGTAGCCGTAGGCGAGCGTGTACTGCGCAACGATCCCCATCTGGCTCACCTCGAACGCCACCTCGCTCGGTCGACCTTTCGAGTCCCGCTTCTTGACCTCGGCCATCCTGATGCCGTCCGCCCATTCCGGATAGGCGTCGAAGTCGACGAGGACCTTCATGACCTCTTCGGCGGTCGCCGAGATCTCGATGGACCCTTCGGTCTGTTCGGCCATCGGCCTTCCTCCGGCGCTGGTCCGGGACCTGGGGAGGGTAGCATCCGGGCTCGTGGGCCCCGCCGCAGCTCCGGTCAAGGCCGTGCTGTTCGACTTCGGGCACACGCTCGTGGACTTCCGGCGGACCCAGGAGGCCCTCCACGCCGCGTATCAGGAGATCCGCGACCGCATCGAGGCCGTGGCGTTCATGGAGGTTCCGGAACTGCTCGACCTCGTGGAACGGGTGGCAGGTGGTGTGGACCGCCTGGTCGAGCAGTCCTACCGCGAGGGCCGGCTGGAGGAGATCAATCAGGCGGTGCTGTTGCGCGAGGCCCTGGCCGGGATCGGCTTCGACCTTCCCGACGACGTCATCGACCACATCGTGATCCTGGACCACTCTGCGTACTCGAACTCGATCGCGGTGGAACCCGACGTTCTCGCCACGCTCAAGACCTTGAAGGGCGACGGATACCGAATGGGGCTCGTGTCCAACCTCACCCTTCGCGCCGACCTGATGAGGGCCGACCTGCAGCGATGGGGCCTGATCGACCAGCTCGACGCGACCGTGTTCTCGAGCGAGGTGGGCGTGCGCAAGCCGGACCCGCGCATCTTCAAGGAAGCCCTGAAGCGGGTCGGGGCCGAGCCGGCCGAAACCGTCTTCGTCGGTGACCGCCTCTACGACGACGTCAGCGGCGCGCAGGCGGTGGGGATGCGCGGCGTGCTGACGCGCCAGTTCCGCCAGGAGGAGGATCCCGCCTTTCAGCCCGACGCGGTGATCGAGCATCTGAAGGAGCTGCCCGACGTCCTGAGGAGCCTGGCCGCCACCGACTAAGCCCTCGATCCTGGCTTTCCCCGGTAGCCGCCTGCGGCCTGCTCCAGTGCGGCCCTCGCCGTATCGGCGTCCACTCCCGAGATGGCGAACACCTTCGTGCGAGAGCGCGCGCCGCGATGAAGCGCCACACGACTCGGCGGCACGCCGAGCGCCCTGGCGAGCGCACGCCGCGCCTCCTCGGTGGCCGAGCCGCCCACCGGGGCCGCTGCCACCCCCAGGACCAAGCCGCCGCGGACGACCTCCCAGCGCGGTCGCGAGCGGGGCCGCACTCGCACCTCCACGAGAATCCCTCCTGGCGCGGAGCGAACCGTCTCCCCTTCATCTCCGCCCCCATCGCCCAACGAGGGGCTAGCGCGCCTCATCTCCCGCCCCCGAGAGGAATCCGAGCACGATCCGGTTGAACTCCTCCGGGGCGCGAAGGCTCGGGAGGTGGTCGGCGCCTTCGATGACCACCTTGCGGGCTCCGGCGATGCCCCTTGCCATCTTCTCCCCCATCACGGCGATGACGGCGGCATCGTGCTCTCCCAGGATCACCAGCGTCGGCACGCGCACCTCCCGCAGACGGCCGGCCGCGGGTGGATCCAGGCGCTGGGAGAGCGACCAGTCCAACGTGTCCACCCGACGGTTGTCCATGGCGATGTCATGGATGCGCCGATCGACATCGGGGTCGGTTCGAAGGGGCGTCCATACCTGGAGCTGAAGGTCGACCATCCGTCCCAGGTCTCCTGCCTTGAAGGCCTCCTCGGCCTCCTCCAGCACCTTGATCATCTCGGCATCGTCGGGCGTGTCGTCTCCGGACATCCCCGCGGCGACCAGGACCAATCCATCCACCATGTCCGGGTGCTCCAGGGTGAAGTCCAGCGCGATCTGGCCGCCGATCGAGCATCCCAGCACCGCGGCTGAAGAGACGTCGAGGAAGCGCAGCAGATCCGCGATCTGCCCACGGATCGAGAACGGCCGGTCGGGGAACTCCGAACGTCCGTACCCCGGCAGGTCGAAGCGGACGACCGTGTGTCCCTTCGCGAACGCCTCCATCTGATCGTCCCAGATGCGCAGGTCCCACAGGCCCGCGTGGACGAGGACGATTGCCGGCCCGGCGCCTCGCACCTCGTAATGGAGACGGCAGCCGTCGACCGGAGCGAAGCCCCGCTCTGGTCTGGTCATCGCACCGCCTCCCGGAGGATCGCGGCGAGTTGCTGAGTACGCTTCGGCCAGCTGAAACCTTCCTCGACCCTGGCCCGCCCCGCCGCACCCATACGACGCATGGTGTCGGGATCCCTGAGCAGTCCGGCGATGGCGAGCGCGACGGCCTTGGGCTCGCTGCCTTCCACCAACACTCCGGTGACCTCGTCCACGATCGCCTCGCCAGCTCCCCCCGACCGTCCGGCAACCGCCGGCTTGCCCGTGGCGGCCGCCTCCAGGAAGACGATGCCGAACCCCTCCACCTCGAGACCGCCCCACCTCGAGCGGCAGGGCATGGCGAACAGATCAGCGGCAGCGTAGTAGCAGGCGAGATCGCGCGGGTCGACCTCTCCCGTGAACACGACCGACCCTCCGGGCGCTTCCGCCGCCGCGGCCTGGAGCCGCTCGCGATACAGGCCGTCGCCCACGATCAGCAGCACCGCGTCGGGGACGAGGGACCGAACCAACGGCATGGCCGCGATCAGGACGTCCTGGCCCTTTCGAGGCACCAGGCGGGAGACGCACACCACGACTCTGGCATCCTTCAGGCCGTGCCGTTCCCGAACCTGCGAGCCGTCGGCGGCCGGGGAGAACCGCTCGGCGTCGACGCCGGGATGCAGAACCGGCATGGGCCCGTCGGGAGGAGCCACTCGTCGCAGCGCCCGGGCCGTCCATCCGCTCACCGCCGTCACCGCAGCGGCGTGAGCGAACGCCGCTCGCATCGACGCGGCAACGGCGGGCGTTCGCGCCAGCCACACCTCCGCGCCGTGGGTCAGGACGACGTAGGGAGTCCCGCGTCTCGCCAGGGCCGGGCCCAGGAGCGGGAGTGGAAAGCCGTGGCCGAACAGCACGACGTCCGCGTCGTGTTCTTGGATCAGCGAGGTGACCCGTCTCCGAAGCTCTTCGGTCGGCCACAGGAACGAGGACGGCCATCGGTGCATGGGGAACGTCGACGCGGCGTCGTGCTCCCTCCATCCCGGCCAGCTCGGCGCGAACACGGCGACCCGCTTCGCGGGAAGGTTGTTGACCACGTTCCAGACGTACTGCTGCACTCCTCCCACGCGAGGGGGGAAGTCGTTGGTGACCACCAGCGTACGGGGGATGGTCGTTCGTCTGGTCACCCGGCTTGCTGCTCCATCCTTCGACGGTCTGTTCATCCTCGGAAGCTTGACTCTGACACGGGCGATCGTCCAAGCTAGGTTCTCGACCAGCTGAAACCCAGATTTCGGGTATAGCCAGGGGCCCCTGGGGGTAACTACGATCGTTGGCGCTGCCCCGGTGGGGAAGGGCGGCAAGGAGGGGACGAGATGCCGGTTGCCGACGGGATGCCGGGCTGGCCTTCACCAGCCCAACCACGCAACATGGACCAGGTGCTCGACCTGGATATCGACCTCCAGCAGCTCCCGAAGCAGGTCAACCCGCCAGACTTCTGGCAGGAGAAGGCGGCCTGCTACGGCCTCGATCCTGAAGTCTTCTTCCCGACCACCGAAGAGGAGGCCGGGCTGGCGCTCTCCTATTGCGGCGTGTGCAGCGTCCGAGAGGTGTGCCTGGCCTGGTCCATCCAGAACGGTGAACGCTACGGCGTGTGGGGCGGGACCACCGAGCAGCAGCGCCGCCGGTTGATCCGCCACGTCGCATAGCCGCAGCCCAGAACCGGACCTCGCAAGACCTCCTCCTATAATCGCGGCGTGGAACGCGTCTTCATCGTGGAGGGCGCCCGAACGCCCGTCGGGCGGTTCCTGGGGTCTTTCTCCGAGATCCCCGCCGTCGATCTGGGGATCCATGCGGTCAAGGCCGCCCTGGACCGTGCCGGGGTGGAGCCTTCCGCCGTGGACGAGCTCGTCTTCGGCCATGCCAGGCAAGCCGGGAACGGGCCCAACCCCGCTCGGCAGGTCGCCTACCGGAGCGGCCTCGGCGAGGACAAGCCCGCCTTCACCGTCAACATGGCCTGCGGCTCCGGCAGCAAGGCGGTCCAGGTTGCCGCCGAGCAGATCATGCTGGGCAACGCCGAGGTCGTCGTGGCGGGCGGACAGGAGAACATGACCCGCACCCCGTTCCTCCTCGACCGCATGCGGCTCGGCTACCGAATGGGGAACGCCACGCTGTACGACGGCATGAACAGGGACGGTTTCCTCGATCCTCTGTGCGGTTTGATCATGGGCGAGACCGCCGAGAACCTGGCCGCGCGCTACTCCATTCCCCGCGAGGAGCAGGACGAATTCGCCCTGCACAGCCAGCGGAAGGCGGCAGCGACCTGGGAGCGGCGGGCCAAGGAGATCGCCCCCATCGAGATCCCCGGCCCCAAGGGACAGACCACGATCATCGAGCGCGACGAGCACCCTCGCCCCGAGACCACGCTCGAGGGCCTCGCTCACCTCAAGCCGGTGTTCGACCAGCAGACCGGGACCGTGACGGCGGGCAACTCCTCGGGCATCACCGACGGCGCGGCCGCCATGGTCCTCATGTCCGAGTCTCGCGCCAAAGCAGAGGGGCTCGAACCGCTGGCGCGGATCGTGGCCTACGCGTCCGCGGGCGTCGATCCGGCCTACATGGGAATCGGCGTCGTGCCGGCCACTCGCAAGGTGTTGGACCAGACCGGGCTGTCGCTCCAAGACTTCGAGGTCATCGAGCTGAACGAGGCCTTCGCCGCGCAGGTGCTCGCCTGCGACCGCGAGCTCAAGTTCGACCACGACCGACTCAACCCGAACGGCGGGGCCATCGCCCTCGGCCACCCCATCGGGATGACCGGCGCCCGCATCATCCTGACCACAGCGTACGAGATGCGGGAGAAGGGCTACTCGCTCGGGCTCGCCACGCTGTGCATCTCCGGCGGGATGGGGATGGCCATGGTCCTCGAGCGGCAGGCTTAAGCCGCTCGGTTCGAGATCTCAACCCATTTCGAGAGAACCTGGGCGGCCTTCCCCGAGTCGATCGACTCGAACGCCCGCTCGATGCCTTCCGGGATGTCGTCGGAGATCCCAGCCAGCACCAGCGCCGCCCCCGCGTTCACCGCGACGATGTCTCGAGGAGGACCTTTCTCGCCGGACAAGAGAGCCGTGGCGATCGAGGCATTCCGCTTGGGAACGCCGCCGGCGACGTCCGCGGCCCGAGCCGTGGGCACGCCCATCTCGATCGGAAGGAGGTGCCGCGGCATCACCACGCCGCCCCTCGCTTCCAGCAGGTGCGTCGGCCCGCTGATGGTGATCTCGTCCACGCCGTCGTCTCCACGCACGACGAAGGCTCTCGTGCCCCGGCCCGCAAGGACGCCGGCCAGTACCCGCTGCATGCGCTCCTCGGGGACTCCGACCAGCTGGGCCTCCGGCCTGGCCGGGTTGGTGACCGGCCACAGGAAGTCGAAGACCGTCCAGACGCCCATCTCCTGGCGCGGCTTCGCCGCCTTGGCCATGGACGGATGGAAGGACGGCGCGAACATGAACCCGATCCCGCACTCGGCAAGGCAGCGGGACACGCCATCCGGGGCGAGGGCGATCTTCACGCCGAGTGCCTCCAGGAGGTCCGCCGACCCGCACCGCGAGGAGGCGGCCCTGGATGCGTGCTTGGCCACCACGGCCCCCGCTCCGGCCGCCACGATCGCGGCGAGCGTCGAGACGTTGATGGTCCCGGAACGGTCTCCCCCCGTCCCGCTGGTGTCGATGGAGGGTCCCGGCGTCTCCACGGCCGGAGCCAGCTCCAACAGAACCTCGGCCATACCTCCAACTTCGTCCGGCGTCTCGCCCTTCGCTCGGAGGGCCACGACGAAGGCTGCCACCTGCGCCGGCGTGGCCTCCCCCCCTACGATCAGGCGCATGGCCTGAGCGGCTTCGTCGGAGGAGAGGTCCTCCGTCGCGAGCAGACGGCTGAGGACGGTCGGCCAGAAGTCGGTCACGGTTGGGAAGGGGTCAGCGCAGCACCCACACCAGCGCGGCGGCGATCATGGCCAGCCCGAACAGGAACATGAGCAGGTCCGCGCGCTTGATCTTGCCCGGCTGCATCGGATTGAAGCCCACCCTCGATCACTCCGATCCGACGATCTTGTAGTACTCGCGGAACTTTCCGGGGGAGAGCCAGTAGATGTGCTGGCGGATCGTTGAGGCAAGTGTCCGCGCCTCGGTGACGTTCCCGCACGACCGCGTCCACGCCACGGCGCCACCGGGAGCGATGATGCGGACCTCCCACCCGAGCTCGCCCTCGTGGAGCTCGACGCCGAACTCGTTCGGCACGTCATCGATCTCGGTGTTGCTCGCGCCCTTCACGTGGAGCGCCCTCCGCTCTTTCGCCGTTCGTTGAGCGAGTCGATGTACATCCGGATCTCCTCCAGCACGGAATCGGTCTCGATGATGAAGGTGGGATCCATCTCGGAGATCTTCTCCAACGCGTTCTCCAGCACATTGCCGGCCGACTCGGCCGCCTCCAGCGCCTCCGCCAGCACGGCGGTGTAGTCCTTGTTGAAGGGCTTGCCGTCCCAGGGGCAGTGGCCGCCGGTCAGGAGCACCTGCTGGACGAGTATCTCCCGCCCGCACTCGGGGTGGAACAGCTTGATCTTCACACGGCCTCCTTGCGGGCGGTCTCCAGGAGGCTCGCGACGGCATCGCCCAGCTCGAAGGGGTTCACGGGCTTCACGAACCAGGCATCCGCGCCGGACCACCTGGCGAGCCACTCGTCCTGCGCCCGGTCGAGGAGGATGATCACGCTGCCGGGGAAGGGGGGGTCCGCCCCCTTCAGATCCATGGCCACGGCGAACGCTCCTGCCCGGCTGGCGATCTCGTCGGCCACGACCACGTCGGGAAGGTCCCGCCAGGCCAGGGCCAGACCCGACATCCCATCACGCGCCTCGAGCGTCTCGAACTCCTCCCCCACCCGGCGAGCCGCGCTGCGCACGGCGAGGGCCACCCACTCCCGAACCTTGGGATCGGGCGAGATCAGCAGGGCTCTCACGGGGTGGATTCTACCGGGGCCATGACGTGGCCTTTCCATTCGCTCCGCCGCACCCGTTACGCTTCGGCTCGTGGTGTGAGGGGCCTGAGCCCAGACCCGAGTCGAAAGGAGATGCGATGAGGTCGATCGGTGAGCAGGTTCTGGCCGAGGTGATCGGCACGTTCGCGCTGGTATTCATCGGTGCCGGGGCGGTGGTCATCGCGGCGGCCGGCGCTTCGACGCTCCTTGGGGTAGCCCTGGCCCACGGCCTGGTGCTGGCCGTCATGGTGTCCAGCTTCGGCCACATCTCCGGCGGGCACTTCAACCCGGCGGTCACGATCAGCGCCTGGGTGGCCGGCAAGATCGAGACGGTCCGGGCAGCCGCGTACGTGGTGGCCCAGCTCGTGGGGGCCACCATCGGGGCCGGCCTGCTGCGGTGGGTCATGCCCGCGTCGGTGTGGCAGCGCTCCGACCTGGGCGCCACCACCGTCCGCGGCGTCAGCAACGGCCAGGCCGTGCTGCTCGAAGCCATCCTGACCTTCTTCCTGGTGATCACCGTGTTCGCCACGGCCATCGACGACCGCGGCGTGTTCAAGGCGATCGCGGGGCTCGCCATCGGCCTCGTCCTGACCTTCGACATCCTGGTCGGCGGACCGCTCACCGGCGCGAGCATGAACCCGGCCCGTTCCTTCGGGCCGGCCCTGGTCGGCGGGACGTGGACCGGCTTCTGGATCTACGTGGTGGGGCCAGTGGTCGGTGGATTGGTCGCGGCGAGCGTCTACACGTTCGCGTTCCTCCGGGAACGGCCGGCGTGGGCGCCCCGCACCGAGACGCCGATCGGTGGAGGACCCGAGGAGGACTTGCCCTGACCTAGAACCGGGGCTTGGCGGAAGGCCCCCGCCACGGCCATCCGATCGTGTGTTGCCAGCAGTTCGGCCCCGGGTTGTAGAGAGACAGGCGGACGCCGCACTCGGGACATCGCCGCGAGCCCTCGGTCCGCGGGCGAACCCGTGCCAGGAGTTCGTCCTCGGGCAGCTTGCTCCGGAAGTCCTTGTCCACTGCCCCCCCTCGTGACGACCCACCCCTCGGGCCGCGGGCATCGGATCAAGCCTGAACCGGGGCACATGATAGCGTGCCTGTCCAGCCGGACTGCCGACTCATCGCCGAGGAGACACGCGTGGACCGACAAAAGCTCGGGACCGGAGGGCCAGAGGTCTCCGTCGTGGGCTACGGCGCGTGGGAAGCCGGCGGCGACATGTGGGGCCCAAATGAATCGGAAGGCGCCGTCGTCGAGGCGATCCGAGCCGCCCTCGATGCCGGGATGAACTGGGTCGACACGGCCGAGGTCTACGGAGACGGCCGATCGGAGCAGCTCGTCGCCAAGGCAGTGGCGGGCCGCAGAGACGACGTCCAGATCTTCACGAAGGTCGCTCCTCGGCCGGCCGGGTCGGGGTTCCGCGCGGAGGAAGTGAAGCGAGCCATCCGTGGGTCGTTGGAGCGGCTAGGGACCGACCACGTCGACCTCTACCAGCTGCACTGGCCCGACATGTCGGTCCCGGTGGAAGAGACCTGGGGCGCCATGGCGGAGTTGCAGGACGATGGCCTGGCCGCCCACATCGGCGTCAGCAACTTCGACCGCCCTCTGGTCGAACGATGCCTGGGTATCCGTCACGTGGAGTCGGTGCAGAACGAGTTCTCCCTGCTCTACCAGGAGGACCGGCGGCGTCTGCTTCCCTGGCTCGACGAACACGGCGTGGGATATCTGGCATACGGCCCGCTCGCGTTCGGCCTGCTCACGGGGGCGATCAAGGAAGACACCACCTTCCACCAAAGGGACTGGCGAAGCGGCAGCATGGGGATGGGTTCCTACTCGAGGCTGTTCGCCCCCCGCAAGCGTGGAGAGAACCTCCAGAAGGTGGAGCGGCTGCGGGCTATGGCGGAGCGTCTCGGCACCGAGCCGGCGACGCTGGCTCTGCGGTGGGTGATCGAGCAGCGGGGGGTGACCGCGGCCATCGCCGGGAGTCGTAACCCGGCTCACGTCCGGAGCAACGCCGCGGCGGGCGATCTCCACCTGGACGCGAAGACGTTCCAGGAGATCGACGCCATCTTCTCCTAGCCCCGGCCCCCGGTGGGAGGCGACAGTCCCCCCCGCCGTGATCGCGGGCAGGCCGGACCTCATCGTGGTGGGCGACGTCATGGCCGACGTGAGCGTGGCGTCGGAAGCACTGGCCCCTGGCGGCGACGTGCACGGGGAGGTTCGGATCCGACCCGGCGGCGGAGGGGCCAACGCGGCGGTGTGGGCGGCCCACTCCGGAGCACAGGTGACCCTGTACGGGTGCGTCGGGGACGATCTGATGGGCCGCATCCTGTCTCTGGCCCTACGGGCGTCGGGGGTCAGCGCCTCGCTCGCGATCCGAGCGGACGCGCGAACCGGCGCCATGCTGGTGGTCCGAGAACGCGGCGAGCGGTCGATGGTTGCAGACCGCGGGGCCAACGCCCGCCTTTCGCCGGAGGACCTCCCCGACCGGCTGGCGGCGCGAGCGGTGCTCCTCTCAGGCTATTTGCTGTACGACCCCCGGTCGGAGCCGGCCGCGGGAGCTGCTCTGGGCAGGGCCGAAGCGGAATTCGTGGCCGTCGACGTTTCATCGTGGCCGCTGCTCGAGGCGCACGGACGCGAGCGTTTCCACGCCGGCGCGCGGAGGGCGAACTTCCTCCTCATGAACGCCCGGGAGGCCGAAGTCCTGACGGGCCGACCGCCGGTGGAAGCCGCCCGAGCACTGGCGGCGCGTCCTGACGGGCCGACCGCCGGTGGAAGCCGCCCGAGCACTGGCGGCGCGATACCGGTGGGCGTGCGTGAAGCTCGGGGCTGAGGGTGCCGTCCTGGCGACGGCCGATTGGCTCTTCACGGCGCCGGCCCCCGACGTCGACGAAGTGGACGCCACGGGAGCCGGCGACGCCTTCGACGGGGTGCTGTTGGCCGAATTATCCAGAGGGGCGGACCCGGAGGCCGCTCTGCGAGAAGCCTGTGGGGCTGGCGCGAGGGCTGCTTCGAGCAAGGGGACCTGGCCAGAGGGCGCGAAGCGACGCCGAGATCCGAGACGAGCTAGTTGACCTCCCAGGTGTCGCCGGAATTGAGCAGCTTGCCGAGGTCCCCGGGGCCCAGCTTCTTCGTGGCCATCTCGATCTGCCGCTCCATGAGCTCGCCGTACACGGGACGCTGGATGTCCCGGAAGACGCCGATGGCGGTCGGCTGGGTGGGGCCACGCGACAGATGCGCCAGCGCGAACGCGGCGCTGGGTTCCTCGCGGTGCGCGTCGTGCACGTAGATCAGCTCTTGGGGAACGTCGGCAGTGTCGCCCACCCTCAGTGAGCCGTCGAATTCCACGTACACGCACCGTTCCCCCTTCGAGCCGAAGAGGACGGGCTTGCTGTGCTCCAGCCGGATCTGATTGAGGCCTTTCGTGTCCCGACCGGTGAGGGCGATGAACGCGTCGTCGTTGAAGACGTTGCAGTTCTGGTAGATCTCGATGAACGCCGTTCCCTGATGGGCGGTCGCTTGGCGCAGCACTTCGACCAGATGCTGCCGGTCTACGTCGATGGTCCGGGCCACGAACGAGGCCTCCGCTCCCAGCGCCAGCGCTACCGGGTTGAACGGATGGTCCAGCGACCCGAACGGCGTGGATTTGGTGACCTTGCCCTCCTCGCTGGTCGGCGAGTACTGGCCCTTGGTCAGCCCGTAGATCTGGTTGTTGAACATCAGGATCTTCACGTTGATGTTTCGCCGGAGGGCGTGGATCAGGTGGTTCCCACCGATCGACAGCGCGTCCCCGTCGCCGGTGATGATCCAGACGGCGAGATCTGGCCGGGCGGTCGCCAGGCCCGTTGCGATGGCCGGAGCCCGTCCGTGGATCCCATGGACCCCGTAGGTGTCCATGTAATACACGAACCGACCCGAGCACCCGATCCCCGTGACAAACACCATCTTGTGGGGCGGGACCCCGAGCTCGGGCATGAAGCCCTGAACTGCGGAGAGGATCGCGTAGTCCCCGCAGCCCGGGCACCATCGCACCTCCTGGTCGCTGACGAAGTCTCTCTTGGTCAGCGTGCCCAGGCCTCCCGGGCCGGGGCCGGCCTTCCCGACCGCGCGGCTCTCGCCCTGCCCGTTTCCTTTCGCTGCCTCGCTCACAGTCGCCTCAGGATCTCCGCTTCGACCTCCGCGGCGTGGATCGGTTGCCCCTGGACCTTGCTGAACAGCTCCGCCTCCACCAGGAACTCGGCCCGGAGGATCCGCCACAGCTGACCCATGTTCATCTCGGGGATCAGGACCTTGGGATAGTTCCGCAGGACCTCCTCCGTGTTCCTGGGCAGCGGGCTGAGATGCATCAGGTGAGCCGAGGCCACCTTCTTGCCCTGGGCCCGAACTCGCCGGACCGCCGCGGCGATGGCTCCGTACGTGGAGCCCCAACCGAGCACCAGCAGCGAGGCCTCGCCGTCAGGGTCGTCCACCTCGAGAGGTGGAATGTCCTCGGCGATCTTCGCCACTTTGGCCGCCCGCAGATGCGTCATCCGCTCATGGTTGGTGGCCTCGTAGGAGATGTTGCCGGTCACGTCCTCCTTCTCGAGCCCGCCGAGCCGGTGCTTCAGGCCCTCCGTGCCCGGCACGGCCCACGGACGGGCCAGGTTGTCGTCCCGCAGGTACGGCATGAACCCGTCGTCGTGGTTGGGCTGCGTGGCGAACTTCGGGTCGATCTCGGGCAGGTTCTCGATCTTCGGCAGCCTCCAAGGCTCCGAGGAATTCGTGAGGAATGTGTCCGAGAGCAGGATCACCGGCGTCCGGTACTTGACGGCGATGCGAACCGCTTCGAGCGCGGTGTCGAAACAGTGGCCCGGCGTGCGAGCGGCCACGATCGGGAGCGGGGACTCGCCGTGGCGCCCGTACATCGCGGCCAGGAGATCGGCCGCCTCCGTCTTGGTGGGCATGCCGGTGGACGGTCCGGCTCGCTGGACGTCCACGATCACCATGGGCAGCTCGAGCATGACCGCCAGCCCGATCATCTCCTGTTTGAGGTC
>WNGB01000341.1_pt1 | contig 130168 bp, 135 predicted proteins | sample 5400681 | NCBI WGS metagenome assembly WNGB01 (sample SAMN13153367, study PRJNA577476) | soil metagenome | isolation source: 115 cm soil or saprolite under grassland replicate 2 | place: USA:California | collected 2016-06-15
GCGACGAACGACCGACGCACTGCGCGCGGTGGTGGAGCGCACGCGCGGTGATGTCACCAGCGCGCTCGTCGCGTCGCGTTTGCAAGCCGCGATCGAGAAGCGCAACGACTGATTCGACCGGCCGGATCGCAAGGGGCCGGTGGTACGATCGACGGCTCCCGGGGGTGTAGCTCAGTCCGGTAGAGCGCTACGTTCGCAACGTAGAAGTCGTGGGTTCAAGTCCCATCACCTCCACGCGCTGACCTGCGGTTTTGCAGGATCTTTCGGGAGCGATTCCCAGGCACCTGCACCACAAGCGACGCCAAACCGCGCGCTGAAGCTGGGCTCGGGACAGCCCTTCGGTGCGGCGATGGTTTCCGCGTCGGGGCAACGCCACACTCCTGTTTGAGGAGCCGAGGCGCTGTCAGTTCGCATCCTGAGTTGCCCGGTCGTTGGCAGAGCGCGGCTTGCCGGCGGAGTCACTCTTCCGCTGCGCCCCGTGCCGGCGGTATGGGCTTGCGGGCCGTCATCGCGGGACCGAACGGAGCTGCTGTCCTGCCGACTGCGCACGACGAACGGACGCCGCACGAGCACGGCGTTAGGCTCCGCTCGTGGGCATGACGCGCGTGACCCGCCACATCCGGGCTCCCCGCGCACGCGTCTACCGCGCATTGCTCGACGCGCAGGCGGTCGAGCATTGGATGGTGCCCGACCAAATGACGAGCCGCATCCACTCATTCGACGCGCGAGAGGGCGGCACGTTTCGGATCTCGTTGACCTACGACATGCCCACGACCGCTGGCAAGGCGAACCCTCAGACCGACTCGTTCCACGGTCGCTTCGTCAAGCTCGTGCCCGATACGGAGGTCGTCCAAACCGTCGAGTTCGAGACCAACGATCCTGCGATGCAGGGAGAGATGACGACCACCTACACGCTCGTCGATGCTGACAGCGGCACCGGCCTCGTTGGCCTGCACGAGAACTTGCCTCCCGGCGTGTCGCCCGCTGACAACGAACTGGGCTGGAGCATGTCGATCGACAAACTCGCCAAGCTCGTCGAATCTGGCCCCTCAGACACAACGCCTCCGACGTAGCCACGCCCCATCCGCCAGCCTCTTGTGGAAGTCCCCAGCGGGCGGCCCGTCCCGCAGCCGGCGGCATGGGACACGCGAACCGTTGGTGAACCGGTCGGCAACCATCCTCCGTAGGCTTGCACCGTGTCCTTCTGCCCGATCTGCGGACAGGATGAGCCGCTCAACAAGGAAGGCGTTCTGCCGCAGTGGGTCCGCCGTCACGCACTAGCGCAGGGCGGAGGGAACAACTTCCGGGGGACGGTCAGCGGTAGGCCGTACGACGCCCCAGTGCCGTTCAGCGTGATCGTGCGCGTGGGAGAGCCGTGCAAACGCGTGGATAGTCCGGCGGCGTGCTCGTCGGAAAGAAGGTCCGCATCGAATTCAACGTCCAAGCCGTCGCCTCACCGCGACTGTGACGACCATGGTGGATCCCCGCCTGGCCGCTCTCGAGAACGAGATTGTGATCGCCCACGCGGCAGACGCCGGCTTCCGACTCGTGCGGTATGAGAGCGACAACGGCCAACTGGTGTGGGAATGGCGACGCGGCAACGAGCCCCGGCCCCAGTTCGCTACGCGTCGAGTTGCGATCCACTGGATGCTGGAGTTCCTTGAGCGCGAGCACGGCGTGGCGTTCATCTCCAATACGGGCCAGTCGTACTGGTAACGACCCCGGCCGTGGGACACCCCACGAAGGACGGAGGCATCATGGCGGAACTTTTCTCGACGACCGTTGCGGGTGCCGGAACGCTCGATGTCGGCGGTGACCTGACGGTGCATCGCCTCGGATATGGAGCGATGCGCATCACCGGCGACGGGATATGGGGTGACCCGCCCGATCGTGACGAGGCCAAGGCGGTGTTGCGCCGGGCCGTCGAACTCGGCGTGAACTTCATCGACACCGCGGACTCGTACGGGCCCGATGTGAGCGAAACGCTCATCAGCGAGGCGCTGCATCCGTACCCGGACGACTTGGTGATAGCGACGAAGGGCGGACTCGAGCGCACGGGCCCGGGTCAGTGGGCGGCCAACGGTCGACCCGAGCACCTTGTCTCGGCCTGTGAGGGGAGCCTGCGCCGTCTCCGGTTGGACGAGATCCCGCTGTACCAGTTGCATCAACCGGACCCAGCCGTGCCGCTCGCCGATTCGGTCGGCACGCTCGTCGAGCTCAAAGAACAAGGCAAGATCCGCCGCATCGGCATGTGCAATGTGACCGAGGCTCAGCTCCGCGAAGCGCAACGGGTCACCGCGATCGTCTCGGTCCAGAACCGGTTCAATGTGAGCGATCAAGCATCGGACTGGACCATCGACCTGTGTGAACAAGAAGGCATGGTCTTCTTGCCGTGGGCCCCGATCCGCGACGCTGAACCCAACCGCGCTGTACAGCAGATTGCCGTGCGTCACGATGCGACGCCGAGGCAAGTTGCGCTCGCTTGGCTGCTCGCGCGCTCACCCGCAATCATTCCCATTCCCGGTACGGGTTCCGTCTCTCACCTTGAAAGCAACATCGCCGCAGCCGCGCTCATCTTGACCGCGCAGGAGGTCGCGACCATCAGGCAGCCTTCCGGCCGCACGGCTGACGGCACGTCCCGTGGCTGAGCGACCGGCGGCCGCGTGCGTCGAGCTCGCTCATACGCCAACCGCGTGGGTGTCGCCCGCTCGCGCGGCCGTCTGGCGTGTAGACGGGTCCGACGCACCCGCCGCTCGAGGAGGGGAACGAGGTCGCGGAGCGGATAGCTACGCCAGATGGCAGCTGATGTAGTGCTATCGACGAGCCGCACCGTAATCATCCCCTCGGACGCGTCCACAGTGCTCGAAGTTGAGTCCGACGGCGCGTGGTCCGTCGACTTCAACTAGAGCCGGTCGTTCCGCCCTTTCGCAACAGCTCGCCCGGGCGGCGACGACGATGGAATGGGCACTTGATCGGCAAGGTGATGGGCGCGACTCTGGCCGAAAGTGATCATGTCATCAGCCGAAGCGCCAACGCGCTTGCTCCGACGGCCGATGCTGGTGGGCGTGCTCGTGGCCTGCGCTGTTGCTCTCGCCGCTTGCGAGACGCAGTCCGCCCGGCACGCCACGAGGTCCACGAGTTCGACGACCGTCTCGTCTTCGACCACGACGACGGGGCCCCCGATCACCTATCAGGTCAAATCCGGCGACACGTTGACGGCGATCGCGAGCTTCTTCGGTGTGCCAACGGCGGTCCTCGCCGCGACCAACCATCTCGCCAACGGGGATCAACTCACCGTCGGCCAGGTGCTCCAAATTCCTCGTCGCCCACCCATCCAGCTCAACGTCGCGCCGCCTGCTGGGCCTGCCGGTGAAGCCTTCAAGCTCGAGCTGATCGGAGCCCAGGCCGGCGAGGCCATCAGGTTCGAAATCGACGTGCCCGATGGCGACAAGTTCACCGGACCACCCCACACCGCCTCGCCGGAAGGCTCCGTGACCGCCAGCTACCAGACCGGCTTGGGGGACACGCCAGGGATGTACAAGGTTGTGGCGACCGGCGACCACGGAAGTTCCGTCAGCGCGAGCTTTCGCGTCGAGCCGAGCTCACCGAACGCGTGAAGGGTGGGCCGAACGCTCTCTGCGCCGGTCTTCCGCGCCGAGGATCCGCAGATCGCGCGCGGCGCGCTCTGTGGAGACCGTGCGCGGCGCTCCGCAGATGTCAGGGGTCGATCGCGGCGTAGGCGGCGGCCCAGAAGTCGGTCACTACCTCGGGGGGCTGCGGCGACGTCACCGCCCGCTGCGTCAACAGGATCCCGGTGAGGCCGACAGCGGGATCCGTGCGCCAGCTGGTGCCCGTGCCACCTTCCCAGCCGAAGCCGCCCGGCACACCGGTCGACCCGTCGCCCGCCGGCACCGACATCATCAGCCCCCAGCCACTGTGGTCGCCGACGAACACCTCATTCTCGGCCCGCTCCTCGGCCGTCATGCGGTCGATGAGCATCAGCCGCACGGACTCGGGCGACAGGAGGTCGCCCCCGTCCGCCGCCAGCATCGAGGCGAAGGCCCACACGTCGTCCACCGTCGACACCAACCAGCCGGCGGCGTCGGGCATCTTCGGCGGCGCTGACCACCAGCCATCGGGCCGGTCGAGCACGCGCAGCTCGCCGGTCTCGCCGTCGGGCGCGTATTGCGTCGTGAAGCGGTCGAGCTTCTCGGCCGGGACGTAGAAGGCGGTGTCGACCATGCCGAGGGGCTCGAACACGCGCTCCCGCAACACGTCGGCGATGGGTGCGCCCGCCACCCGCTCGATGAGCACGCCCGCTACCTGGGCGCCGCCGGTGTAGCGCCATCCTGCACCGGGCTGGTGGAGCAGCGGCAGGCTCGCGAACCCGGCGATCCACGCGTCGGGCGTGAGATCCGATGGCGGCCACGGCGGCGTGAACGTCCTGAGGCCCAGCTCGCTCTCGGCCCGCTGGATCGGGTACCTGTCGGGCGGCGCCATGACCGAGCCCCACCCAAGGTGGAACGACAGCACATCCTCGACCGTGATCGGCCGCTCGGCCGGCACCGTGTCGTCGAGGTCGGACTCCAGGGTGCGCAGGACCCGGGGTTCGGCGAGCTCGGGCAGCCAGCGCTCGACGGGATCGTCGAGCGCCATCGCCCCGTCCTCGATGAGCAGCATCGCCGCAGCACCAGCGATCGGCTTGGTGATCGAGGCGATGCGGAAGATGGCGTCGCGCCCGATAGGTTCGGTGTCGCCGAAGTCCCTGTGCCCGACGGCCTCGACGTGCACGTCGTCACCGCACGCCACGAGCGCGACGATCCCGGGCATGTCGCCTCGCTCCACGTGGCGCGCCAGTGCGGTGTGCAGCGCCTCCACGCCGTCCTTCGTGAGCCCTCGGGCCATGCCTCTCCTCCTCTTCGTCGTCACCCTTCAGACGTCCCGAGGGGGCGAGACTCATCGGTCACGCCTTCCGCGCCCTCGGCAGACTTCCACGGATCAGAAGGTTGGGGGTGCGAGTGTCCGATGCGTGCACCCGACTCCATGAGATCCGAGTCGCACGCTGCCGGGGCAGGGCCGTCGCCGTCGTGGCAATGTGTGTCAGGTGTGACGCGCACGAACGGCGCAATCGCGACGTCGCACGACGGCATCGCCCGCCGGGCTGTGCCCGTAGGTGAGCCCTACGCCTAGACGCTCACCGGTCCGGTTGCGCTGAAATCACCGAAATACAGCGTGCCGTTACGGAAAACGCGCACGAGGACGCGGTACTTGCCGTGCGCAAATCCCGCAGTGTGCCATGCGTACGAAGCGCCGGTCGCGCTGTTCGCGAGCCCACTGGCGATCTGCGTCCACGCGGAACCGACGACCGACGTGTTCCGCACGAAGATCGATACCTTGTCGGCCGGCGCAGCACGCGCGTCTCGCCAAGTGACGTTGAACACTCCGAAGACGGGCGCGTTGTCCGCGTTCAGCTTGATGTCGTGCAGGTGGAACCAGCGCGCACACTTGTCCTCGTTCGGATCCCATCGAAGCGTCGTGACGTAGTAGCCACGCGGTACGACGAACGGGTACTTGTTGCCGGCGCCCTCCTCGTTCAGCTGCGACGTCGGCGCTGCGAGGTCGAACGTGAAGACCGCGCGGTCCGAGTAGGTGATCCAATCCTTCGTCTGCATGATCAGACCGGGGTGCTGGGTGTCCAGCCACATGAGCCGGCCAATCGTGCCGCCGTGACACGCGTTGTGCAGGTCGAACGGGCCGTTGTAGGTGAAGATCACCGTGATGCGGTGGTAGACGGAGCTCGGGATCGCGTATGGGCCCGAGCCGACGTGCAGAAAGACCTGCGGATCGTTGATGTACCCGTTGACCGAGCAGTTGTATCCGCTGAACGCACCGGACGGGCTGCTGTAGGTCGAGCCGCAGACGTTGCCGGTCCTCGCGACGTCGCCGGGGCCGGAGAAGTCCCAGGGGTTCCTCAGGTAGCGGGTCGCGTAGTCACCGGCGCCGGCCAGGCTCGGGGCCGTGACGACGGGTGTCGGGCGCGAAACGATGGTCACGTCACCGGACGGACCGCTGCAGTTCGAGGTGGTCCAGAACTGGTACGTGCCGGGCGGCAACGCGGACAGGTCCGTGTTCCCGCTTCCCGAGAGCTGTTCGCAGGTCGCGCCGTTCCCTGTGTAGTAGAGCCCCGACGTCACACCCGAGAGCGAGTTGTTCGGTACTGGCTGGTAGAGCCGGATCCAGTCGATCTGCACCGTCGGCGTGGTCCCGCTGGCTGGGTTCAACGCGATTCGTAGACCGTGCATGGGTCCGGACCACGCGACCGGCAGACCGAACCCGGGGTTGTTCGCGAGCGGGAACGTGTACGTATGCCAGTGCCCGTCGCCGAGCCCCGAGAGCGATACCGGCATCCCTCCTTCGCACGAGAGGGTCATCCGGTCGCAGTTGGACCAGAAGATGCCGGCCCCGCCCAAGGGCGCAGATGCGTACATGCGGATCGAGACGTACCGGTAGGTGTTCGCGTCGATGGTGTTCGAGGCGAGCGTGCCGTCCCGCCCCATCTGCAGCGAACCCGGAAACCCGGTCCACAGCGGCGAGATGTAGCCCTTGCCGGTCAGCGAAAAGCTCAACACGCCACCGCCGAACGCCGCTCCGGACACGTTGTACATCGGCCCGAAGTTCCGCAGCATGTCGTCCGCGTTGTTCATGTCCCACGGGTCGGACCACGCGCGTGTGGGGAAATCGGGCGCCTCGTTCACGGAGCTGCCCGGTACGCCGACGGCCGCATGCGCGACCCCCAGCAAGGGCGTGAGACCGACAAGTGCTGCCACGACGATTGGAGCGATGCACAGGCGAGTCAGCCACCGCGCCCGCATGCGCGTCAATCCCACGCCTGCTCGTTGCTCCGATTGCATGCCAATCGCCGTCGTCCCACCTGGAGGACCGCTCTGCGCACCACGGTAACTACTCGGCGGCATCCTTTCGAAAGTTGAGCAGTCAAACCGGATCGTTGATGACACCGCAGCGGCGATTGTTTTTCCCGTCGGTCTTCGTCCACACGTCGCAGGCTGGCGATACGGGCGGCTCGGGTATTCGCGATATCTCTCGTGCTCGTCTTGGCTTGTTGCTCAGTGGGCGTCGCTGCCTCAACGAGCGTCGACGACGTGCCCGGAGTAGTGGATGAACGACTGTGGCCGACGACGCGTCGTACCTGCTCAGCAAGCTGAGGCTCGGGGATGGCCAGGAACTCGGGTATGCGCGAGTCGCGTCACGTTGAGGTCGAGCCGCATTCGTTGCACGGCTCGCCGTAGGTGGCCTTGTCCCACTCCCTCAGAGGCACGGAGCCTTCGTGTCGTCGACGCGCGCGCGAAGGTCGAGCTCGTACACCTGGCCGACGAGATCGGCGCCGAAGCTGTGATGCGGCTCCTCCTCGACGAGGCGGAACTCGCGTGAGAGGTAGACGTGGCGAGCCGCGACGAGCGGATGGTTCGTCCAGAGCTTCATTCGTGCGTATCCCGCCCCACGGGCAAAGCGCAGACACTCGTCGACCAATCGGCCGCCGAGCCCCTGGCCGCGCACCGACGGATCCACGAGCAGGATTCGCAGCTGCGCGGTGGCGTCATCGGCGGCGACGCAGAAGACGCATCCCACCCGGCGACTGTCCGCCTCTGCGATCCATGCCGCCTCCCGGGTCGAGTCATGGCCGCTCGCGTAGTCAGCCACGATGCGCGCCACGAGCGCCTCGAAGCTGGCATCCCACGCGAACTCCGCGGCGTAGAGCTCGCCGTGGGCCATCACCACCCAGCCAAGGTCACCCGGCTGGCCCAACCGCCGGATCACGGGTTGCGCAGCGAGCATGGTGCCCTAACCTCCCTCACTGAAACAGTCGTTTCAGTGAGAGGTTAGCGTGATGCACCCAGCCGAACAACGGCGGTCGCCGCGCCACGAGGAGCTGCTGGAGCAGGCATACCAGTACGCGCTCGAGCACGGGTTGGCCGACCTGTCGCTGCGGCCCCTCGCGACCGCGATCGGGTCCAGCCCGCGCGTGCTGCTGTTCCTGTTCGGCTCCAAGGACGGGCTGATCCGAGCTCTCCTCGCCCGGGCACGAACCGACGAGCTGACCGTGCTGGACCGCGCCCGCGCGGAGACCGGGCACGACGATCTCGCCACCGCGGCACGCGCGATCTGGCGTTGGCTGCGCGCCGAGCCGCATCGACCGCTGCTCACGCTCTGGGCGGAGTCCTATGCCCAGTCCCTCGCCCACCCCGACGGCCCGTGGGCCGACTTTGCGCGCCGAACCGTCGAAGACTGGCTCGACATCCTCGGCAGCGCCCAACCCGCCGCCCGCCGACGCTCCAAGACCGGTATCGCCGAGCGCACCCTCGCCCTCTCGGTGCTGCGCGGCGCGCTCCTCGACCTCCTCGCCACCGGCGACGCCGAACGCACCACTGCCGCCGTCGAACACCACCTTCGTCTTTCCTCGACCTGATGCCAGCTTCGGGGCCGTGACCCCGCACATCCGGGATGCCGCGACGCGGGGCGAGCACGTCAGTCGAGCTCCCGTGTGGCGTGGACGACGGTGCTGGTGAAGGAGACGACCACCTGACCGGCATCGACGACCGGGTTGAAGCCGGTCGCGGGACCGCCGGCGAGCTCAGCCCGCAGTGCTGACATGACCGCGTCGCCATCTGCGGCGTCGGTCAGCATCTGGTCGACGGGAAGGGTGAACGGGTCCGACGTCTCGCCATAGCTGAGTGGTCCGACGGTCGAGCGCACGAGCTCGACCAGCTCGGCTTCGAGGAGCACGCCCGCGTGAGAAGGGTCGAGCCGTCGGTGGAGCTCGTCGAACGGCTCGCGCGCGTCGGCGCTCGGCGCCACCATGTCGGACACCACCACACGGCCGCCCGGTCGGCAGGCCCTTGCCATCTCGGCAACCGGTTGGTCGGGACGCGGGAAGTGGTGCAGCGACCCGCGGCACACGACCAGGTCGAACGATGCATCCACGAAGGGAAGCTCGGCGGCGTTGCCCTCCTGAAGGAGCACGTTCGTGATCCCGGCATTGCGAAGGCGGTCGGCGCCGACCTCGAGCAGCGCGGGCGTCAGGTCGAGGCCGACGACCTGGCGTACGTGCGGGGCGACCTGCTCGGCGGCATGGGCGGCCCCGCAGGCGACGTCGAGGACGATCATGTCGCGGTCCAGTGGCTCCAGCCACGCCAGCGCCGAGACCGGGCGCCGGGCGAACGGTGAGTCCTCGCCGGTGAAGAGCCCGACCTGCTGCTCGAATGATCGACGGACGACAGCGTCATGCTCGCTCGGGCTCATGGCTCCTTCGTACACGCTCGACCGCGGTCGTGTTGGGCCGATGCGCCGCCGGTTCGCCGTTCGGTGTGCGAACATGTGTTCGTGTCGAGGGAGGGCACGATCCTGCACGCCGACCTCGACGCGTTCTATGCGTCGGTCGAGCAACGAGACGACCCTCGTCTGCGCGGCCGCCCCGTGATCGTCGGGACGGGGGTCGTCCTGGCGGCGAGTTACGAGGCCAAGGCGTACGGTGTCCGCACCGCGATGGGCGGCGGGCAGGCCCGCCGGCTGTGCCCGCAGGCGATCGTGGTCGAGCCCCGGATGCCGGCGTACTCCGAGGCGAGCAAGGCGGTGTTCGAGGTGTTCGAGCACACGACGCCGCTCGTCGAGCGAAGCGACGTCCGCGAGCGGGTTGGTCTGCCCATCACCGTCGGGGTGGCCAGGACCAAGTTCCTCGCCAAGGTCGCGAGCGGCGTGGCCAAGCCCGACGGTCTGTTGGCGGTGCCGCCCGACGGCGAGCTGGCCTTTCTCCACCCGCTGCCGGTCGAACGGCTCTGGGGCGTCGGGCCGGTAACCGCCGGCAAGCTCCGCGACCGGGGGATCAAGACCGTCGGCGAGGTCGCTCGGCTCGCCGAGGCGGCGCTGGTCTCGATGCTCGGTCGGGCGTCGGGCCGCCACCTCCACGCCCTCGCCCACAACCACGATCCCCGTCCGGTGCAGGTGGGCCGCCGTCGGCGCTCGATCGGGTCGCAGCGCGCCCTCGGCCGTTCGCCGACATCGACCGACGCCGTCGACGCGGTGGTCGTCGCACTGGTCGACCGCGTCACCCGCCGAATGCGGGCCGCCAGGCGAGTCGGCCGCACCATCGTGCTCCGGTTGCGCTTCGACGACTTCTCGCGAGCGACTCGTTCGCACACGCTGTCTCAGGCGACCGCACAGACCCAGACCATCCTCACCACGGTGAGGGCGCTGTTGACGACGGCGTTGCCGATGATCGAGCGTCAGGGGCTCACGCTCGTCGGAGTGGCGGTCGGAAACCTCGACGACGCCGACGCCGTCCAGCTCGCGCTGCCGTTCGATCGACATCGCAGCAGCGCCCTCGACGCCGCACTCGACGACGTGTGTGAGCGGTTCGGATCGGCCGCGGTCACCCGCGCCGTGTTGCTCGGCCGCGATCAAGGCCTGTCGGTACCGTTGCTCCCCGACTGAGCGAAAGACCGTAAGGAGCGCTGCCGCGCTCACGTAGGCTCACGCTCCATGTGCCGAAACATCACTGAGCTCCGGGGGCTCGAGCCGCCGGCGACTCGGGAGGAAATCGAGGCTGCGGCCCGCCAGTTCGTCCGCAAGGTGAGTGGGGTCGCGCGGCCTCGCGCCGACATTGCCGACGATCTCGAGACTGTCGCGCTCGACATCGCCGCAACGGTCGAGCAGCTGCTCGACCGTCTTCCGCCCCGTCGCCAGCCGCCGAAGAGCGTTCCGCCGCTGCGGCGACCGGAGGTCAGGCAGCGGATGGGGTTCGCACCGCTCCCATGACCAGCGACGAGCAGTCAGCGGGATACGAGAGACGCACGTTGGTCCATCGCGGTCATGCCGTTGCAGACACGGCGGCCTGATCGCGGAAGGTCGGGATGACCTTGTCACCCCAGATCCGGATCGTCTCGAGCTGCTGGTCCTGGGTGAGGGTCCCCATCTGGATGAGACACATCACGTTGTCGACGCCGGCGTCGGCCAGACGCTGCACGTAGGCGATCGCGGTATCGGCGTCGCCCAGTGCGTGGTCGAGGCTGTAGAGCAGCGACGCCGCGCTCGGAGGCGCGTCGCCTCGTGCTACCGCCTCGTACGCGGCCGCCAGGTGCTCCCTCATGTAGGCGACGTTGTCGACCTTGTCGGTTCCGCGCGCGGGGGCGACGCCGTTCGGCGCCGCCCAGTGGGTGATGGCCTCGGCAAAGAACCGCAGTGCGCGTGCACCGACAGTTAGGGCCTCCTCACGGTCTTCCATCAGGAACGAAGGGCACAGGGCGACGAACTCGTCGTTGACATGCCCCGGGGACACGACCCGTTCCGGGTCGCGAGCCGCACGCTCCTCGTCGAACATGCGGCGCATGTCGCCGATCGCGTCCGGTCCGCCGAACCCGAGCACCATCGGCCCAACGCCGTACTGCGCCGCGCGCTTGACCGTCTCCGGATTGGTGCACGCGAGGTACAGGGGCGGGTGGGGCAGCTGCACCGGGCGCGGGACGACGGTGTGCGGTGGCCGCCCCTCGGGCGGGTGGATGGTGAGCAGGTCGGTGTCCCACTCGATCGTCTCCTCGCGCCAGCAGTGCCCGATGAAGGTGAGGGCCTCCTTCAACTGTGGAACCGTCAGTTCGGGATCGACGCCACACAGGGCCATCTCCTGCGCGGTGCCGCCGCGCGCCGCGCCGAGGTTGAGTCGCCCCTCGGAGACGATGTCGAGCATCGCGGCCCGTTCGGCGACCCGCACGGGGTGGTTGTAGCCGAACGGCATGCACACGGCCGCGTGACCTACGCGGAGACGCGACGTCCGGGCAGCCACGGCCGAGAGAAAGATCTCGGGCGCGCTCATGTGCGAGTACTCGACGAGTGCGTGATGCTCGACCGCCCAGATGCCGTCGAAGCCCATCTCCTCCGCGTAGACGGCCTGCTCGATGCAGTTCCTGATCGCCTGCCGCTCCACGTCGGGTGTTCCGAACTCGACCTGGGCCTCGAAGATCATCGAGAATCTCATCGCCTCTCCTTCTCCTCCGACAGAGTTGGGCGCACGCACGGCGGCACGCGCACCGGTCTCGTCGCTCAGGCCCGGCTGTCCAGCTCGCGGAGGCGGCGCGCCATCCCGGTCAGCAGTTGATCGCGGATCGTCGGCGACTCGGCGAGGCACGCCGAAACGCGTCCCCGACCGACATTCTCACGACCTGGTTCAGGCGAGAGAGTATCCGCGCGTCCACGCGACCCGGTATTCGTCGAAGGTTCGAGCACCGCTTCGGAACGCGTCGAGTAGCGAGGCCTCCGTGTGGGCACAGTGGGGGTGTGATCGTCGAGTGCCCGAGCTGCGGGAAGAAGAACCGTGTGCCCGCAGTCGCCGATGGTCGCCCACGGTGTGCCAACTGCAAGCAGGATCTGCCCTGGGTCGCCGAGGCCGGTGATGCGGACTTCGACGCCGTCGTCGAGCGTGCCCGCCTGCCAGTGGTCGTCGATGCATGGGCGCCTTGGTGCGGGCCTTGCCGCATGATCTCGCCCGCGCTCGAAGAGGTGGCGAGGCGCCTGCGAGGGCAGATCAAGCTCGTGAAGGTCAATGTCGACGAAAGCCCCGCCACAGCTGCGCGCTTCGGTATCCAGGGGATCCCGACGCTCCTGCTGTTCCGGGACGGTCAGCTGGTCGATCGCATCGTCGGTGCACGCGGCGCCGAGCAGCTGCAGGAGTGGGTCGAGCGCGCGCTCGCCGGCGCCGCCCCGTAAGACGCTGCCGGTTGCTCTCGGTCGAGTAGGCCAGGTTCGGCGTGGCTCAGGTCTCGTAGCGGAGGGTAAACGAGGCCTTCGGGCCGAGAGGGGCTTCGAAGGTTCCTTCGCCCTTGAGAGCGAGGAGTTCGCCGTTGCCGACACCTTCGATGATCTTCCACGTGCCCTTTGCAGCCCCGCCGTCGAACGTGCCGTTCGAGCTCAAGACGAGAGTGCCCGAACGACCGTCCACCGTCCCGGTGACGCGTTGGAGGCCGACGAACTCAGCGGACCCGTCGCTGCGATAGGCCATCACCCATTCGACGGAGCCCTCGCCTTCGATGTCCCCCGAGAACGATTGCTCCACGCTCGCCTTCGTGAGCTTGCCGCCGTCATCGAACTCTTCCCACGGGTTCTCGTCCCACGACCGCAGTTTCGAAGTTGCCTCGTGCTTCGCTCATCGGCCCTCCATCCAATCGCTGGGAGGGGTTACCCGCGATCGCTGCTGTCAGAAACGGCGGGGTCAGGGACGCCTCGACGGGTCCCAAGCTCCTCCGTGATGGCTGCTTCCAACCGGTCCGGGAGGAAGCCGAACGGGCCCATCTCGCCCTGGAACGCGATCCTGCCATCGCCGTGGTGACCTCGTGGCCCGCGATCCCCGCGTCTACTCGCCGCTTCCATACGGGCGCGTGATGACCTCGAGGAGATGGCCGTCCGGGTCTTCGAAGTACACGCCGCGGCCACCGTCGTTGCGATTGATGGCCCCGGACTCTTGCCGGCCGGGGTCGGCCCAGTGCGCGAGCCCGCGCTCGCGAACGCGCCCGAAGATCTCGTCGAAGTCGTCTTCGCCGATCAAGAAGGCGTAGTGCTGGGGCTCGATCTTCCCGTCCGTATCGTGAAAGTCGAGCGACACACCGTTGTCGAGGCCGACGACGAGAAAGGGGCCAAAGCGTCCGGGTGAAGGCAAGCCGAGGACATCGGTGAGAAAGGTCGCCGACCGTTGCCTATCGCGGCACCAGACGATGGTGTGGTTCAGCTGCACGCTCATGCGGTGATTCTCGCGGCTCTTCCTTCTCGAATCGTCACGGAGTCGGTTTCCACGGCTCGAGCCAGTCGGACGCCGGCCAGCCCTCGGCGGCCGCCATGAGCTCGTACATCGTGGCGCCGTCGATCGACTCCCGGACGATGTCGGCGTGGCCGGCATGGCGGGCGGTCTCCTCGATGAGGTGGAGCAGGACCCACCGCACCGACCATGCCTCGACGTCGTCGGGGAACCACGGCACGCCCTTGGGCACGGGAACAGGCTGGCCGAGATCGGCGATCCTCGCGACCGCCGCCTCGGTGTCCTTGTCCACGTCGTCGTAGCGGGCAAGAACGTCGGCCAGGGTCTCATCGGGTCCGAGACGGAAGTTGTCCTCGTAGTTCGACGCCTCGTCCTGCTCCGAGCCGCGGCTGTCGCGCTGGAGGATCATGTCGATCCAGGTCGTCTCCATGTCGGCGACGTGCTTGATGAGGCCGCCGATGCTGAGCGAGCTGGCGGATGGCGCCAGCCGGGCTTGCTCGTCGGTGAGGCCGAAGGCGGCGTTGCGGATGCCGTCGCGCTGCTGGGCGAGGTATGCGAGCAGGAGCTCGCGCTCGTCGGTGAGCGCGGGAGCCTGTCCAGGCATGTCGGTCTCCGTTTCATCGGGGGTGGAGGTCATCATGCTGCGAAGGCGCCCCGGTTGGAGACTCGGGGCTGGTCGAGCGCGGCACAGACCCTGCCCGGTCGGGTAGCGACTCGAGAGGTCAGGACGGTTGCGGGTTTGCAGAGGACGGCGCGCCTCGGCCGAGCACCTCGAGGATCACGAGCCCGGCGACCCGTGCCGTCGACGACATAGAGGAACTCGGGGTACGTGTGCACGTGGGGGTCGCCTGCGTAGCCGGCGTCGGCTTCGACGAGCGCGACATTGAATCCGTCCGCCGCGCCGAGCACCTTGGCTCGCGCGTTCCCGCCCGAGCCCCAGGGCACCCAGTCGACCTCGTCGGCCGCCGACGCGATCAGGGTTGTCGACCCATGAACCCAGCCAGCTTGTCGGCTTCCGGCGCAGCGTCGGGCACTTCGACGATCGGTCCGAACGGGGCTTGGCCGTCCCGGACCCCGCATGGCTTCGGGGAGGAGCGCCTGGGCCGCCTCGCGAAGCTGCGCGGCAACGGCGGGAGCCAAGTCGGTCGACAGTCCGATCGCCTTGGCCAGGTCCCAGCCGTGGGTGAAGGTGTCGATCGCCGCGATCTGGACGAACACGGAACCGGGCAGCTCGCCATACGGCAGCTTCATCGTCTTCTCCATCGCGCCCTCGGGAGCGAACGCCTCGACCGCGCGTCGCGCGCCCTCGTCGAACGCGCCCACGACGTCTCCGGCGGTGTAGTCGGGGCCGGTACCCCGGACGGGAGCTGCCCCCGTCTCGGCGGTGATCGCGAAGAACGTGGTTCCGCCGACGATGTGGTTGACGAGCTCACGCACCGTCCAGGACGCGCACGGTGTCGGCCGGTCGAGCTGGTCGGGCGAGAGGTGTGCCAGGACCCCACCGGTCGAGGCGAACGCCTGCTGAAGGATCTCTGCGCTCATGTCGCCCCCGCCTTGTCGAAGAAGTAGATGAACACGATCTCGCCGACGCACGCAGGGCGTTCGGATCCCTCGAGCTCGAACACGAGGTCGAGGCTGACGCGTACCCCGTTCTCGCCGGAGGGCTGCGCCTTCGCGACCGTCGCGTGCAGGCGCACTCGTTGGCCTACTCGCACCGGCGCCGGGTACCGCACACGGTTCGCGCCGTAGTCGACGCCGTCCACGACGCCCTGCAGGTCCCACAGGTCGGACAGCAGCATCGTGGCCATCGCGAGGACCTGGATGCCGTACGCGATCGTGCCGCCGAGCGGCGTCTGCCGCGCGAACTCGGGATCGATATGGATCGGTGCTCGGTTGCCGGTTCCCTCGGCGAAGTGGTCGACCTCGGCCTGCGTGACCGCGTGCCACGCGCTCGTGCCGATCGATCGGCCGTCCAGCTCGAGCACGTCGTCTGCGGATCGGATGACGAGCGGCATCCGGGCATCCTCCCGCGCTGCTCGCCGGAGTGCAGGTCGTCCCGCCGAGTCGTCTGCAGCGTCGGGGTAGCGTCTGCTCGACTCGAGGGAACCGAGCGAAGGAGGGCGCCGTGTCGGAGCCGACGAAGTACGCGCCTGGAACACCGTCGTGGGTCGACATCGGCACCGACGTCGATGCTGCGAAGCAGTTCTACGGCTCACTGTTCGGCTGGGGCTCGCAGGACGCGGGCCCGCCCGAGCAGACCGGCGGGTACGGCTTCTTCACGAAGCGCGACCAGCTCGTGGCCGGGTACGGCCCGCAGCAGAATCCGGGACCGCCGTTCTGGTCGACGTACGTCTCGGTCGCCGACGCCGACGCGACCACGAAGAAGGTCGAGAGCGCCGGCGGCACGGTGGTCATGGCACCGATGGACGTGATGACCGCGGGTCGCATGGCCGTGTTCCAGGATCCGCAGGGCGCGTTCATCTCGATCTGGCAGCCGGGCGAGCACCAGGGCGCGCAGCTCGTGAACGAGCCGGGCACCATGTGCTGGAACGAGCTCAACACCCGCGACGTGGAGGGATCGAAGAAGTTCTACGGCGAGGTGTTCGGCTGGCAGCCGGTCACCCACCAGGACGGCCCGATGCCGTACACCGAGTTCCAGCTGGATGGGTCGACCGTGTGCGGGATGTTGGAGATGCCTCCGATGGTCCCGAGCGACGTGCCGCCGCACTGGCTCGTGTACTTCGCCGTCGACGACACCGACGCCAGTGCGAGCACCGCGCAGGGCCTGGGTGCGTCGGTGCTGATGCCGGCGATGGACATCCCGGTCGGTCGCTTCGCGGTCGTGGCGGATCCGCAGGGTGCCGCCTTCGGCGTCATCCGGCTCAGCCAGCAGCCCGGCTGATCGGAGCTCGCTCGAGCTCCTGGCCGACGCGGTGAGCGTGCGCGGACGCCCCCGTGTCGGGTGCTCCGGGTGGGTGTACAAGGACTGGCGGGGCGTCGTCTACCCGAAGGACCTGCCGCAGCGGGCATGGTTCGCGCACTACGCGACGCTGTTCGACACCGTCGAGCTCAACAACACCTTCTACCGGCTCCCGCCACCCGAGACCGCGGAGATGTGGGGTGCGCAGGCGCCACCCGGATTCGTCTACGCGTTGAAGCTCGGACAGTTCGGCTCGCACCGGATGAAGCTGCGTGACGCGGCGTCGTGGCTGTCGAACCATGTCGACCGCGCCGAACGGCTTGGTCACGCGCTCGGGCCGACACTCGTGCACCTCCCACCGCGCTGGAAGCGCAACGTCGGGCGCCTCGACGAGTTCCTGTCGGTCGCGCCCACGACGATGCGATGGGCGGTCGAGCTGCGTGACCCGTCGTGGGTGCACGACGATGTGTTCGAGGTGCTGCGACGCCACGGCGCCGCCCTGTGCATCCACGACCTACTCCCACGCCATCCGTGGCTGCTGACCACCGACTGGACGTACCTGCGCTTCCACGGACCGCACGCGCTCGATCGCAAGTACGTCGGCCGCTACGGCGGGCGACGGCTGTGGCGGACTGCCGACCGGCTCGCGGGCTGGCTCGATGACCGCGTCGACGTGTACGCCTACTTCAACAACGACTACCACGGCGACGCGGTGCTCGACGCGCAGTGGCTGCGCGGCCGGCTCACCGCGACGCAGTGACCCGGCCGGCACCGCCACGTCGGATGCTCAGTCCTGCTCCGGGAGCTCGCCGAAGAAGCCGGCGATGCGCTGGAGCCGGCCGTCGGGTGCGAGCACCCCGACGTCGATCCCGGCGACGGTCACCGTGCCGTCGGGCGCCGCCAGCTCCCAGGCGAAGCGGAGCAGGTCGTGGTGCACGTCGACGCCGCTCAACCGGCGGAAGCGGTGGCCCGGGTAGTGCGTGTGGACGCCTGCGACCATCTCGCTGATCGCGTCGTGGCCCTCGGCCTCCAGCAGCGGGTCGACGTAGCGGGCGTCATCGGTCCACGCCCGCTCGATCAGGTCGCCGCGGCGAGCCGCGTCGGTCTCGTTCCACATCGCCAGATACGTGTCGACGGTCGTTTCGACGTCGCTCATGGGGTCCTCCTGGGGTGCGGGGGTGTTCGTTCCGAGGAGCGTGCACGAGTCCGCGCCTCGGAGCGATTACGTCCGACGTCATGGGCCGCAGGAAGTCGTGCCGTTAGGGTCGTTGCGATGAGCGTTGCTTCCCCTGCGCGTGGCGTCCGCGAGCTGCTCCGTGACTGGCGCCAACGGCGCCGGCTGAGCCAGCTCGACCTCGCCTCGGAGGCGGAGGTGTCGACGCGACACCTGAGCTTCGTGGAGACGGGCCGATCGCGGCCGAGCCGCGAGCTCGTGCTCCACCTCGCGGACCACCTCGATGTCCCGCTGCGCGAACGCAACGGGCTGCTGCTGGCCGCCGGCTACGCGCCCGTCTACCAGGAGACGCCGCTCGACGCGACCGAGATGACCCCCGTGCGTGAGGCCCTCGACAAGATCCTCGCCGGGCACGAGCCGTTCCCAGCCGTCGTGGTCGACCGCCGCTGGGACCTCGTCTCCGCCAACCGGCCGGCCATGGCGATCCTCACCGAAGGGATCGCGCCCGAGCTGCTCGCGCCACCGGTCAACGCGCTACGCGTCACGCTCCACCCCGATGGCCTCGCGCCGCGGATCGCCAACCTGGGGGAGTGGAGCAGCCATCTCCTGACGCGCTTGGACCGCGAGGCCATGCTGTCGGGCGACGCCGCCCTGCTCGCGCTCGGCGACGAGCTCCGCCGGTACCCCGGCGTCGAGGCGGGCTCGTCGACGGCGCATCCGGCTCACCTGCTGTTCGTGCCGCTCGTCTTGCGCACCCCGGCCGGTCAAGGGCTGCGGTTCTTCAGCACGCTCGCGACGTTCGGGACCGCGCTCGACGTGACGCTCGCGGAGCTCTCGATCGAGTCGTTCTTCCCCGCCGACGAGGCGACGGCTGCCGCGCTGCGCGCCGCCTGGGCCGTCGAGCCGCCACGGGCGCCAGGAGCGTGAGCAGCTGGTCCTGCACTTGACTTTGGAAGCGCTTGTGTACGACGTCGAAACGGGTCCGTGCGTCTGACCTCGAGAATCACGACGAGAGGATCCGCTCGACCGTCGCCATGTCGGCGGCGAACGGCTCGGTTGGCCGGGGCCAGTGCACGACGAAGTCGGTCACGCCGATCTCCGCGTAGTGCCCGACCGTGTCGCGGAACGACTCGACCGACGCGAGCCCACTGTCGAGCACGAGCCGACCGAGCGAACCCGGATCACGTCCGACCTCTGCGCATGGTTCGTCGAGCCGGTCCATCTGCGCGCGCACGACGTTAGCGCCATCCGCGGCGCCGAGCGGCGCGTCGACGCGCCGCTCGCCGGTCGTGACCCACGTCTGCGCGAAGCGTGCGGCGACGCGCATCCCGCGGGGCCCGGTCGCCGCCACCGCGAAGGGAATGCGGGGTTCCTGTACACACCCCGGATACGTCCGCGCCTCTTCCGCCGAGTAGTAGCGCCCCCGATACGACGCGGCCGGCTCGCGCAGGAGCAGGTCGGTGAGCTCGACGAACTCGGCGAACCGGTCGGCGCGCTCGCGCCGCGACCACGCCGTCCCCCCCAGCATCGTGGCGTCCCATCCCGGGCCGCCCGCACCGATTCCGAGCGTGAAGCGCCCACCGGAGATGTCGTCGAGCGTGACGAGCTCCTTCGCGAATGGAACCGGGTGTCTGAAGTTGGGTGACGCCACGAGCGTGCCCAACCGGATGCGCTCGGTCGCGGCCGCGGCGGCTGAGAGTGTGGGGATCGCGCCGTACCAGGGGGAGTCGCGCAAGGACCGCCACGCGAGGTGGGTCGTAGGTCCATGTGTGATCGAGACCGAGCTGCTCCGCGAGGCGCCAGCGGTGTTGCGCGCTCGACCACGGGATCTCGGGGAGGATCACGACCCCGACGCGCACGCGACCATCCTCGCACCGAGTGACTGGGCCGCTCCGTTTTCGCGGTCTGCGACCGGGGTACCGGGCGTCACCTCGGAGCGCGCAGCATCACCGCTTCGGCCGACCCGCAGACGGTGAACCCGAGCGCGTCGTACAGGCGGATCGCAGAGTCGTTGTCGGTCTTCACCTGCAGGAACGCCCGCTCACCGCGATCGTGGATGTCGGTCACGAGCGCGCGCACCAGCGCGGCGGCGAGCCCACGACCGCGGTGGCCCGGATCGGTGCACACCGCGCTCACCTCACGCCACGCCTCGCAGTGCAGCCGTTCACCCGCCATCGCGATGAGCGCGCCGCCGTGGCGCACGCCGAGGTACGTGCCGAGCTCGATGGTGCGGGAACCGAACGGGCCGGGCTCGGTGCGTTCGACCAGGTCGAGCATCTCGGGCACGTCGGCCGTCCCGAGCCGCACGGCACCTACGTCGACGGCGGGCTCGTCGCGGCCGGCGACCATCTGGAGGCACGGCAGCCGAAGCTCGACCCCCCAGCGCTCCGGCGTGTCGACGCGGTCGCGAAAGAGCACCGCGATCCCGCCCGGTCCGACCAGCGTGTGCAACGCGTACCAGTCGTCGGCTGTGGGCGCGTCGGGGACCGCGGCGAAGGGCGCCATCTCGGCCGGGAACCGGACCGCAGTCGCGTGCCGCTCGGCTACCGTTCGCTGGGGTCCGGTCAGCGCGTGCCAGACCGCGTTGTTGAACGGGGTACCGGTGGGCTCCACCGCCCGGAGCCTTGCACGGGCGCGCAGTTCGGTGAGAGGGGTTTGCCCGTGGCGGCGACAGTGCTCGACGACCACGTGCTCGAGGAGCATCTCCGGTGCATCGACGACGACGGCTTCACGATCGTCGAGGATGCAATCGAGCCTGAGCTCGTCGCCGGGCTACGCGACGGGATCCGGCGCGTCGAGCGCGAGCTCGACGTGCGACCCAAGGGCACCGCGGCCGAGGGCCATTCGACCCTGCGGATGTACAACCTGCTCGCCAAGGACCCCGTGTTCGCGGCGATGCCGGTGCATCACAACGTGTTGCCGATCGTCGAGCACGTGCTCGACCGGGGTTGCCTGCTCTCGGGCATGACCGCGATCGACATCGGGCCCGGCGAGTCGGCGCAGCCGATGCATGGTGACGACCTCGTGATGGAAGCGCACCTTCCGCGGCCGCACCCGCCCATGATGGTGACGTCGATGTGGGCGCTCACCGACTTCACCGCGGCGAACGGCGGCACCTGCTACGTGCCGGGATCACACCGCTGGTCGTCGGTCCCGTCGTCCGACGCGCAACTCGAGATTCGCTTTCTCGAGATGCCCGCGGGCGCGGTGATGGTGTTCCACGGCAGCCTCTGGCACGGCGGGGGTGCGAACACGACCGCCGACGAGTGGCGTCTCGGCGTCAACGTGCAGTACTGCCCGGGCTTCGTCCGACAGCAGCAGAACCCGTACCTCGGCATCCCAGCGGAGGTGGCCGCGACGTTCCCGGACCGGCTCCTCGAGCTGCTCGGCTATCGCCTGTACCGCGGGATCATGGGCCACGTCGACGGCCGCAGCCCCGGTGAGGTCGTGTTCGGCTCGCGCATGGCCGAGACGGCCTATCGCGACGTCGAGCAACGGCGGGGCAAGAGCCTCGGGACGGTGCCGCCCGACCGCTGAGCGACGCCGCGACCGCGTCAACCCGGCGAGGTTGGGTGCCGGTGCCGGCTCGCGTGGATCCGCACGACGGTGCCGGTGGGATACGACCGCAGCTGCACCAGGTCGCAGAGCTGGTTGACGAGCCAGAGCCCGCGGCCATCCAGCTGGTCGGGCGTCGGCTGCAAGCGTCCGACGAGCGGCTCGACGATGTGTCCCGCATCCGCCACCTCGTAGACCAAGGCGTCGCCGTCGGGCCACACCCGAACGGCGCCGCGGCCGCCGCCGTGCCGGATGCTGTTCACCGCGAGCTCGTGGACCGCCAGCACGAGATCGGCTGCCCGGCGGACATCGAGCCCGGCTCGGTCGGCCTGCTCGAACACCACGCGGCGCAGCGCGGGAAGGTCGTGCTCGTCGAAGGCGAGCTCGAGCGGTTGCACGGGCGGGTCGGGGAGAGGGGCGTCGAACGGCGCAGCCATCGTGTCGAGGTCGCGACACACGCTGCTCGTGCGGTGCGTCCCGCGCCGCGCGACGAACGGATGCGTCCGCTCGGCCTCTTCGAGCACGTCGGGGTCGAGCGCGTCGGTGTCGTACGGGCAGAGGAGCCACCAGGGCCCGGAGCCCTCGAACGCGACGTTGAGCAGGGCCTCGTGACGCTGGCACTCGGCGAGCTCCGCCCGGCTCCGGCCGTCCCAGATCGGCTCACCGATGCCACGCAGGCGGCGGCTCCCGCCGTGCAGGTCGACGAACGCCCGCCAGGCCGGGATGATGCGCGCCGGGTTCCGGCCGACGTCCGCCATGTCGGCGAAGCAGACGTCCCCCGCATCGCGGTCCAGCTCGTCCCGGAGCGCCCGGATCTTCTCGGCGCTGACGACCGCGAGCACGGGTTCGCCGGCCGCGAGCCCGCCTCGGATGAAGGACGCCGTGCCGTCGACGAACTGCGCCTCGCCGCCATAGAACAGGGCCTCGTGGCGGAAGGCGTCGGCCGACGACGTCGTAAGAGCGGTCATTCCCCAAATCGTCCTGCGTGCAGGCTTCGAGCTCGCGCGAGTTCACACGACTGTACCCACAGCCTCCTGTTTCAACCCCTCTCTTGCCGAGCTCGTGCTCGGAGTTCGGCGTCGCGGGGCGCTCATTTCGCCGCTCGAGGCCACTCCGGGCCGAGGATCGCTTCGGAGACGAACTGCACGGCGGCACCGACCAGTGTGTCGTCGGCGCTGTCGGGGTCGATGGCGTTCCGAAGCCAGATGCCGTTGAAGAGCGCGAGGAAGATCGACGCGAGCTGGTCGACGGGGAGAGGCGGCACCGCGCCCATTCGCGCGAGCTCGGCTTCGATCATCGGGACGAGGACGTCGTGGTCGAGGCGGTAGCGCTCTGCGAGCCTCTGCCGGGCGCGCGGGTTCCGCGCTGCGTAGAGGGAGAACTCGAGGAACAGCAGCTGCCACTCCGGGTCGGCCCACAGCGTGTCGGCGGTCAACCGCGTGTAGTAGTCGAACCGCTCCTCGACCGAGAGCGACGACGCCTCGTCGAGGGCGGCGCGAACGACGGCCATCTGCTGCTCGCTCCGCTCGTCGATCAGCGCGAGGAACAGCTCCTCCTTGTTCTTGAAGTTCGAGTAGACGGCGCCCTTGGTGAACCCGGCGGCGGCGGCCACGTCGTCGATCGTGGCGCCGTGGAAGCCCTTCCGTGCGAAGACCTGCGCCGCCGCAGCCAGGAGGTGCCGGCGGGTCATCTCCCGGCGGCGTTCGGGGGTGAGTGGTTCGACCATGGCAGGCCTTGCCATTCCCTTCGGTATTCTACATACTGCCCGGTATGCAACGTACCAACCAGCATCTCACCACCGGCAGCGTATCGGGCCACGACCCGGACGACGCGACGACCTGGCTGCTCCGTCGGCTCGCTTGGGAGCGGCGCCTCGCCCGACTGGAGCACGCCGACCTCCCGCGGCGGCTGGGCCGGTATCGGGTCGAGCCCCCGGCACCGCGGGCAGACGTCGTTGCCGCGCGCTGACCGGTCTGCAGCAACGACCATGTTCGACCCGTTCGAGCTCCACGACACGATCCAGGGCGGCGGCGTGGACGATCCATATCCGTACCTCGCCGAGGCGCGTCGGCACGGTTCGGTGCAGCTCGGCTCCCCGCTGCCCGAGGACATCGCGGCGATCGACGAGGGGGCCGACCCGTGGTTCAGCGTGCTCGGTCACGACGAGGTCGTCGAGGTGCTGCGCGATCACGAGACGTACTCGTCGCAGATCCTCAGCGAGCTCATGGGGCCGATGCTCGGCCACACGATCATCGCGATGGACGAGCCCGAGCACCGCGCGCGCCGAGCGTTGGTCGCGCCCGCGTTCCGACCGAAGCTGCTCGCGCGGTGGGAGCACGAGCTCGTGCGCCGCGTCGTCGACGAGCTCATCGACGCGATTGCCGTTACCGGTCGCGCCGATCTCGTGCGGCAGCTGACATTCGCCTTTCCGGTTCGCGTGATCGCGCGCATCCTCGGTTTGCCGGAGCGCGACCACCAGCGGTTCCAGCGCTGGTCGATCGAGCTCATCAGCATGGTCGTGAACTGGGACCGCGGCATCGCGGCGTCGGCCGCGCTTCGCGACTACTTCGCGGAGCTGGTCGCCGCACGCCGCGCCGACCCTCGCGACGACCTGATCACCGAGCTCGTGGAAACCGAAGTCGACGGAGAGCGTCTCGTCGACGAGGACATCTTCGCCTTTCTCCGGCTCCTGCTCCCGGCCGGCGTCGAGACGACCTACCGCTCGTTCGGGAACCTGCTCTTCGCGCTGCTCACGCACCCCGACCAGCTCCACGATCTCGTCCGGGATCCCTCACTCCGCGCCGGCGCGATCGAAGAGGGCCTCCGTTGGGAGACGCCCCTCCTGCTCATCCCCCGCCAATGTGTCCGGGACGCACGGCTGGGAGGCGTCGACGTTCCCGCGGGCAGGGGCCTCAACGTCTTCATCGGGTCTGCGAACCGTGACGAGCGCCGGTACCCCGACCCCGACCGCTTCGACATCCACCGCGCGCCCGCGCCGCACGTGTCGTTCGGGTCGGGCCCGCACATGTGCCTCGGCATGCACCTCGCCCGCATGGAGACCCGCATCGCTCTCGACGCCGTGCTCGACCGCCTGCCCGACCTGCGACTCGACGACGACGCGGCGCCACCACGAATCGTCGGCACCGTGTTCCGATCGCCGGACGCGCTGCCCGTCGTCTTCGCGGCCTGACTCCTGGCTCAGCGCTCCGCCGACAGCTCGGTCGGGCCGACGTGCCTGTCGAGCCAGGTGTTCAACGGCTGTGAGGCACGGAGGAAGTCGACCACGCGCGTCTTGGCCCTCGTGGTGCCGAGCCACGCGCCGACCGGCCATTGCTTCCACGTGATCAGACCCTTGCGGCGGAGCAGGTCGATGCGCGGATGGTCCTTGGGATAGCCGCGCGGCGCCGTCTTCAGGGTCTCGGGCGCGGTGACCTCGATCCCGGCGCTGCGGACGTCGTCGACGATGCCGGCGAGCCTCGCTCCCGTTCGGCTGTCGGCGACCGCCCGGCGGAAACGGTCGAGCTGGTCCGGCGCCGGCATGTACACCCCACATCCCGCGCCGAGCCCGTCGGCCGAGAGCTGCACGTACCCGCCGGCGGCGAGTGAGGCGCCGATCGCCGTCTTGTACGGCGACTTGTCGGCGCTGAAGCGCACGTCGCGGTAGGGACGGAAGATCTTGCCCTCGCCGAACTCCGGCGCGAGCTCGGTGAGCAACGCCTCCATGGGCGCGCGCACGCAGTCGTCGTACACGGACTTGTGCGCGTGCCAGTACGTCTTCGAGTTGTCGTCCTCCAGCCCCTCGAAGAACTCGATCGCCTCTGCAGGCCACCCGCGGAAGGACATCGGCGACGAGGCTAGGGCTTTGTCGCGGCTTGCTCGGGTGGGAGCCCGGCCAGCTCTCGCAGCGCGTCGATGCGCTCGTCGAGCAGGAACTCGCCGGCCAACCTCGTTCCCGACCTCGTCGATGCTCCGACGGCGAGCGTCGTCGGGAACTCGACCCAGAGTGGCGCGGTGGCGCGGCTGACTCGCTGCACGACCGAGGGATCATCGTGGAGCTTCTCCAGGGCACGAACCAGCGAGCGTGGGTTGCGGGTGAAGTGGACGGCGTGACGGTCCCGTAGCTCGCCTTGGTCGCGGAGTGCCCAGACCTGGAGCCGCTCCGCGAGGCGGACAGAAAGCCAGCCGACCAGCTTCTTCACCTCGTCATCATCGAGCGCGCTGATCGCTCCGGCGGTGAGCGCCACCGTCCAGCTCGAGAGCGCGATGTCCCATCCGTCGATGCGGCTCACCTCGTATGCGAGCACCGCCTCGAGCTCGTCGCGGGTCAGCCGGTCGACGAGCCCCGTCGTCACCCCGATGATCGTGTTCGACGGGCGCGTCCCGACGCCGAACGAGTTCGGAGCCGGATCGGCGATCATCGCGAAGCGCGGGACGGGCACGTCGGCGGCGATCGCGAGGCCCTCGAGGAGGTTGCGAACGCGTGGATGGTCGTCCGGCGTCGCGATGCGCGCGCCGGTTTCATCGAGCACGCGGCGTTCGAGCGCCCGCCGCTGACGGGGGATCCGCACGAGTGCCAGGAATGTGCCGACGACCACGGAGACGGCGAGGACGCACAGCACGCCGATCCCGACGTACTTCGCCTCGTCCAGGCTGTCGGGGAAGTAGTCGAGCTGGAACATCGCGTAGACGACGAACCCGACGCCCACGACCACGGCGGCGATGCAGACCGCGAGCCAGTAGTTCAGCGTGGCGACGAGCAGCAGCAGCGCGATCCTTGCCTGGTTCCGCCGGGCGAACCTGTCGGAGCTCGTCACTCGCCCTCGCCTCTCGTGCGTGCGGTCGACGTCGGGCGGGACTCTAGCGAGCAGCGCTCAGGGCTCGGGCTCGGCGAACGCCCGATCGATCTCTGCGATGGTCTCGCGCACCCGCCGGTAGCCGAGCAGCCGCTTGCGGAAGAACTCGTTCACGATCGCGCTGCAACGCGTCTGCACGCGGTCAAGTCGCGCGCATGGACATGGAGTCGCTCGAAGAAATCGGCGTCTCCCGGGAAGAGCTGCACCTTCCCTTGCGCCGAGCTGCCGGCGATCGCGATCGCCAACTCGACGCGGGAATCCGCGACGACGCGCACGTGGGGCACGAGCCGCCGCAGGCGCGCCAGGTCGTCCGGATCGAAGTCGAGCAGCGCAACGCGGTCCCCGAACACCCCGGAGGCGTCGGTGCCGATGCCACCCCGCACCTCGTCGCGTGTGACCGCGAGCATCCATCGCTGCGCTTCGTCAGCATCGAGCTCGACGTGCAGCTCGGCGGCGGCATCGAGTGAGTCCTGGTCCACTCCGTCTCCTGACTTCGACCCACGAGTCTGCCGACCTGGGCATGCGCATACCATCGCCGCATGCGCCCGGGCATGGTGGTGGCGGTGGGAACGGCGAAGGGCGCGTTCCTGCTCACATCCGGCGGCGTCTCGGAGCCGTTGTTCCGCGGGGACCGGGTCCCGTCGTTGGCGATCGACACGCGGACCGATCCGCCTCGCTTGCTCGCGGGCACGGTCAGCGAGCACTGGGGCCCCGTTGTGCGGGCGAGCGACGATCTCGGCCGCACGTGGAGCGAGCCCGCCGAGCGTTTGCTGCGGTTCCCCGCCAATACCGGCGCCGCGCTCGTGCAGGTCTGGCAGCTCCAGCCCGGCGCACCCGACGAGCCCGACACGATGTACGCCGGTGTCGAGCCCGCGGCGTTGTTCCGTTCCGACGACCGCGGTGAGACCTGGTCGCTCGTGCGGGGGCTCTGGGACCATCCGCACCGGGCGCAGTGGATACCCGGGTTCGGCGGGCTCGGCCTGCACACGATCCTGCTCGATCCCCGCGACGCGGCGCGGCTGCACGTCGCGATCAGCTCTGGCGGCGTCTATCGAAGCGACGACGGCGGCACGACGTGGGAGGCGCGCAACCACGGCGTTCGGACCGCGGGCGGTGCCGCGGAGCCGGACCCGTATCCGGAGTTCGGCCAGTGCGTGCACAAGATGGTGCGCGACGCGGTCGACCCCGATCGCCTGTACATGCAGAACCACGGTGGCCTCTACCGCTCGGACGACCGCGGCGACAGCTGGGTCGACGTCGCGAACGGCGTGCCGTCGGACTTCGGTTTCCCGATGGTCGCTCACCCGCGGGAACCGGGCACGGCGTACGTGGTCCCGCTCGAGTCGGACGAGTACCGCTGCACGCCCGACGGCCACTGCCGTGTGTACCGGACCACCGACGCGGGCGCGACCTGGACCGCGCTCGCGGACGGGCTACCCAACGAGCACGCGCACCTGACCGTCCTGCGCGACGCGTTCTGCAGCGACGAAGGTGAACCACTCGGGCTGTACTTCGGTACCCGGACCGGCCAGGTGTACGCGTCGGAGGACGAGGGGGAGACCTGGACCCTGCTCGCCGAGTACCTGCCACCTGTGCTGTGCGTGCGCGCGGCGGCGATCGCGTGACCGCGGCGCCGTGACGACCGTCGCGGTCCGCATCCCGACGGCGCTGCGCCGGTTCAGCGACGAGCACGCGACCGTTCGAGTCGAGATCGCCGCCACGCCCCCCACGCTCTCCGGCGTGCTCGACGCGCTCGCGGTCACGTGTCCTGGCGTCGTCGACCGGGTCCTCGACGAACAGGGGCGGATCCGTCGCCACGTCAACGTGTTCGTCGGTCCGGACGACGTCCGCGTGCTGGGCGGGCTCGACGCCACGGTCGACGACGGCGCCGAGGTGAGCATCGTGCCGGCGGTCTCCGGTGGCGCGGTCGACCGCTCCGTCGACGACCTGCTCGACGCATTGGAGCGCGACGGGTACGCGATCGTGCGAGGCGCGCTCGACGAGCCCACTCTCGCTGCAGCTCGTGGAGCGATCGCCGAGCTCCTCCCGCCGACACCGACGGGGCGGAACGCGTTCGAGGGCTACCGAACCCAGCGCGTCTACAGCGTCCTGGCCAAGACGCGGGCGCTCGACCCGCTCGTGCTGCACCCGTTGGTGCTCGGGGCGTGCGACCGCGTGCTCGCGCATTACCAGGTCAGCGCGACGGTGGCGATCGCCATCGGACCGGGTGAGGCGGCACAGCTGGTGCACCACGACGACGCGATCTATCCGTTGCCCAGTCCGCACGCCGACGTGTTGGTGAGCACGATGTGGGCGCTCGACGACTTCGACGCCGAGAACGGCGCGACCGTGCTCTACCCCGGCACGCATCGCGCCACCGAGGCACCCGAGGAGGACGCGGTGCCGATCTATGCCGAGATGCCGGCGGGCTCGGTCGCCGTGTACCTCGGGACGCTGTGGCACGGCGGCGGTGCGAACACGACCGACCGCGTGCGCGTCGGCGTCACGTTCGAGTACCTCGCCGGATGGCTGCGGCAACAGGAGAATCACGCGCTCGCGGTCCCGCCGGCGGTGGCTGCCGAGCTGCCGCCGCGACTCCAGGAGCTGCTCGGGTACAGCGTGTACCCGCCGTTCATGGGCTACGTCGACGGCCGCGATCCCAAGCGCCTGCTCGGTCGCTGACGCTCGTCCAGCTCCCTCCCCGAAACGCCGGGGTCAGGCGTCGGGGTTGGAGAGCGACTGGAGCAGCCCCGACACCTCGAGCACCTGCTGGACCGCGCCCGTCGCACCGTCGATCGTGAGGCGGCCGCCCTGTTCCTCGAGCTGCTTGCGTCCGCGGACGATCTCACGGATGCCGCTCGAGTCCATGAAGCTGACGTCGTCGAGCTCGAGCAGCACGCTGCGCGCGCCCGCTTCGATCGCGGCGTCGACAGCACCGGCGAGTGCCGGCGCGGTCGACACGTCGAGCTCGCCGCGCGCGCGCAGCACCCAGATGCTGCCTTCGCGCTGTTCGGTCGTGGCCGAGAAGAGAGCCGCGTCCATCGACTCGTCCGCGTTCATCGAGGAGCCAACCTACAGAACAAACGGGGCGATGGGAGGGCAGCACGAACGGGGCGGTGGGACGCCCCGGAGACGTCGCCGCCTCGACGGGGCGCCCCACCTGTTCGCCTGACTCGTCGCCCGCAGCGGGTGGGGCGGGGCTGGGCATCGCTGCTTGATGGGCGAGTCGCCAGGCGACCTCATCGGCGCTCCACCCCCAGCGCCGTTACCTTCTCGTTCTACCCCATTGGAACGCCCGCGTCTCCTACGCGCTTCCCACCCGCGGGCAATTTCTTCCGCCGGCGCGGTACCCGGCCGCCGGGTGGTCACGGGGCGCGCGGAACGACCCTTCTGCGATGCTGCGCACCATGAGCCGGCAGGCGCCGCCCGACATGCGGGACTGGGGGCTGGTGCGCGCCGCGGAGCTCGAGCGAATCGTGATCGTTTCGCCCCATCTGGACGATGCCGTGCTCGGCTGCTCCTACCTGATGGCCGCGCACCCGGGGACGACGGTCGTCACCGTCTTCGCCGGGCGCCCGGCCGAGTACCCGACCCCCATGGAGCGCTGGGATGCGCTGTGCGGCTTCGAGCCCGGAGACGAGGTCCACGCCGCACGTCGTGCCGAAGATCGCGCCGCGCTCGAGGTGCTCGATGCGACGCCGGTCTGGCTCGACTTCATCGAGCACTCCTACCTGGAGCGGCGTGACTGGATGACGCCGGACCAGGTCGTCGACGGCCTCGCCGAGACCTTGGACGAGCTGTCGCCTACGGCGGTGTTCGCGCCGTTCGGCCTCGGCAACCCGGACCACGACTGCACGCACGAGGCCGCGCTGCTCGCGCGCGAGCGGATCAGGAGCTCCGGTGGCCCCGCGTGGTTCTGCTACGAGGACACCGGCTACAAGCACATCCCCGGCTTGCTGGCGTGGCGGGTCGCGAAGCTGCTGCGCAGCGGGGCGTGGCCGACGCCCGCAGCTGTGCCCGTCGACCCGGATCGGGCGCGCAAGGCGGCCGCGGTCGCGTGCTACCCGTCGCAACTGCGCGCGCTCGAGGCCGACTGGCAGATCGGGCCCAAGCTGGACGCGCCATCGCCGGAGCAGTACTGGCGCTTGGCGCCACCGCCCGAGGGATGGGAGCGTCTCGCCGACTCGATCTAGTGTCGCCAAGGTGCGGATCGGGCTCGACGTCGCGGCCCAACGCATGCCGTGGAGCGAGGTCGCATCGCGCGCGCAGTTCGCCGAGGAGCTCGGCTTCGACGGCGTGTGGGGCTTCGACCACTTCCAGCCGATGTACGGCACCGGACCGGGTGAGTGCTTCGAGGGCAACACGACGTTGGCGGCCCTGAGTGGCGTGACGTCGCGTGTGCGGCTCGGCCTGCTGGTCACCGGCATGACCTACCGGCACCCGTCGGTGTTCGCCGCCGAGGCGATCACGATCGACCACGCGTCGAACGGTCGATACGAGCTCGCGTATGGCGCGGCCTGGTTCGACAAGGAGCACCGCCAGCTCGGAATCCCGTTCCCTCCTACGAAGGAGCGGGTCGACGCGTTCGAAGAGGCGGTCCAGATCGTGCGCGGCCTGCTCACGACCGACGGCTTCACGTTCGAGGGCAAACTTTTCTCGGTGCACGACGCGACACTGCGACCGCGGCCGGTGCAGGAGCCCCACCCGCCGATCTGGATCGGTGCCAACGGCGAGCGGATGCTCCGGATCACGGCCCGATTCGCGGACGTTTGGCACTCGTTCGGCGACCCGGCGACGCTCACGCCGAAGTCGGCGCACCTCGACGAGCTGGCGACGGCCGCAGGCCGCGACCCGGGTTCGATCATGCGCGCCGGGTCGCTGTCGCTCGACGACGTCGACGAGTCCCGTCGGATGATCGACATGTGGCGCGACGCGGGCTTCGGGTACCTGGTTGCCGGGTGGCCCGGCGCCGGCCGCGCCCAGGTCGAGGCGTTCGCCCGCGTCGCCTTCTGACTCCCTTCTTGTTGCGTTTCTGAACCTGCCCGGGCGAGTTCAGAGAGGTCAATACAGCGGCGACCACGACGTGGTGCGGAGGAGACGGCTCTCCCAGTCGTCGCGGACCCGGAGCGCGTCGTGCATCCACGTGCCCGGCGCGCGGTACTGCGGCGGCACCTCGGTCTCGAGCAGTCGGAGCAGCGCGTCGTGGTCGGCGATCTTCTGCCAGAGGACCACCTCGCCGCGCTTGCCCGTGCCCCATGCGGTCTGGAGCACGGCTTGCAGCTCCAAGATGCCCCGGCCGCGACCCTCCGCGATGCTCGGCGCGTAGTGCGTGCGGGCCGCCTCGAGGTAGTCGTCGAGCATCCCGTCGTGGGGCCACGCGGTGTCCTCCATGAACAGCGTGAGCTCGTGCGCGGCGGGCGCCCTCGGTACCGCGTCGAGATCAGCTACCGGCGGCGCGGACCAGGGGACCGGCAGCAGCACCTTGCCGTCGACTCGATGACGACACTGGTCGACGTCGTGTGCCCACGCGCGGAGGTCCCCGTCCTGCACGCGCTCCGCCAGTCGTTCCCACGCCGCGCCGTCGCGCACGCCGGTGACCGTCGTGACCGTGTACGCCCGCCCCGATCCGTGCGCGAGATGCATGAAGTAGAGGAGTCGTGCATCGTCGCCTTCGGCGAGCTCGGGCAGCCACCGGTCGCGCAAGCAGGCCTCGAACTCGTCTTCGCGCGCGCCGCGGACCCGGTGGACCTCGTGCAGGAGGAGCATGCGTGCCTCAGGCTACGAGCGCGGCGAGGATCTCGTCGACCGCGACGTCGGCGAGGGCGCGGATCTCGTCGTCGGTGCGGTCCTGGATCGGGTGCGGCACGAAGACCCGCGCCGGGTCGGCACCCAGCGCCTTCGCTTGGGCATCAGCCGCGTCGACGAACTCCGTCGACGCCACGAACACTGTCGGAACGCCTTGTGTCTCGAGGTTGACGGTGTCGTGCACACTGCACGACGTGCACGAGCCTCAGTCGGCGAGTGCCTCGATCACGACGTCGCACTTCGTGGAGATCTCGTGACGGAGATCGATTGGTGCCGGCTTCGTGAACGTCGGCTTGGCGAACCGCTGGACGCGCATGCCACGCTCGCTGAGCCGCTGCTCGACCCGGTCCAGGAACACGTCGCCACGCGCCTTGCTGATGTCGAGCAGGCCGATCGTCTTGTCGTCGAGCGCGCGCGGCCGCGGAGTGCGCTCGCGCGTTGTCGCCCGTAGCTCGCCCGTCGGATCGAGGAGCACCCGGCTCATGCGGCGACCTCCTTCGTCACGCACTCACTGCCGATCGCACCGCTGGCCCAGCCCCCGATGATGGCCGAGAACAAGCCCGCGCCACCACCAGCGTGCACGACCTGCAGCCCGCCGTCACGGAACTTCGGCAAGGTCGTGTCGGCGAAGGCCTCGGGCATCCCCTCCGCGATCCCACCTGCCTCGCGGATCAGCTCGCGACCCGGTATCTGCAGCCGGGCCGTGAGCTCGTCGATGACCCGCTGCTTGGTCCATCCGTCCTCGCGGAAGACGCGTGCATGCTCGGGTGAGACGACGAGGATCGCGTCCCACGCGATCACCGACTTCGGGTGTGCGGTCGTCCGTAGGCACGCGGCAAAGCTGTTCGCGAGCGAGTCCGCCGAGCGCGACAGCTGGTCGACGACCCCACGTGGCGCTTCGCCCGCGAACAAGGTGACCGCGGACGTTCCGGGCGCCAGCCCGCGCGTGACATGCAACGGCTCCCACGGCGAGCCGGCTTCGTTCTCGGCGAAGCAGAACGTGTACTTGCCGGGCTGGCCGAGCGTGGCACGGTCGACCTCGCCCGGCCGGCCTCCGCCGACGTTGCGGATGACCAGCTGGAGTGCGCGCCCGATGGTCGCGTTGGCCCGGTTGCCCTGACCGAGCGCGTTGACGCCGGAGTTCATGCCGATCGCCCGGGCGACCGGCCCGTTGACAATGACGACCGGCCCGCTGAACCACGTCGTCGCGAGCAGGCCGTGGATGTTGAACACGTCCGTGCACGCGGCCTCGACCGCGGTGAGCACGACGGGCAGGTACTCCGGCCGGCATCCGGCCAGCACAGCGTTGACGGCCACCTTCTCGACCGTGCACTCGACGAGGTCGGGCGGGACGATCGCGACGATCTCGTTCGGGTCGCGTTTCGTGCCGGTCAGCATGCGCGCGACGCGTTCGGGTGTCGGCGGCACGAGCGGCAGTCCGTCGCTCCAGCCGCGTTCGTACATCGCCTCCATCTCGTCCTCGCTGTCGCCGAGCTCGACGCGGCGGGATACGAGGCGAGCACCGCCCTGCGCGGCGCGCCGCGCGTCGGCGATGTCCGGATCCTGGGTGCGCGAGCCACAGCCGGGGCGGTGCGGCGGGAGCCCGGGCCCGAGCCCGGTACGGCCGGTGAAGGTCTCCCACTCGTCCCGACTCCAGCCGACGATGCGGGCGGCTTCCCGTCCGTCTTCGACGCGCACGAGGGTCGGCACGGTGTCGAGGTCGGCTGCGAACGACACGTCGAGCGACGTGTCGTCGACGGCGTCGAGCCCGTCCGGGAATGAGGGATCGTCCTGCGTGTAGATGGTCAAGGGCTCGTGGTCGGCCGACAGCTGTTCCAGCACCGGCACGACGAGCCGGCACGTCGGGCAGTCGCGCTTCACGAAGGCGACGAGCCCGTCGGGCAGCCGCGTGCTCACACGAGCGCCTCGACGACGTAGTCGATCGCGCGGGTGAGGGTCGCGATGTCGTCGGGCTCGATCGCCGGGAACATCGCGATGCGGAGCTGGTTCCGCCCGAGCTTGCGGTACGGCTCGGTGTCGACGATGCCGTTGGCCCGCAGCGCCGCGGCGATCTGCGCGGCGTCGACACCCTCGAAGTCGATCGTGGCCGTCACCGGGCTCCGCTCCGACGGCTTGGCGACGAACGGCTGGGCGTGCTCGTTCGCCTCCGCCCAGCCGTACATGATCTCCGCCGAGCGCTCGCACCTGCTCGCGGCCCACTCGAGGCCGCCGTTGCCGTTGATCCACTCGACCGTGTCGGCGAGGAGGAACAACGTGGCGAGCGCGGGCGTGTTGTACGTCTGGTTGAGCCTCGAGTTCTCGAGCGCGATCGGCAGGCTGAGCGACGGGGGCTGCCAGCGGTCCGCGGCGCCGATCTGCTCGATGCGCTCGATCCCGGCGGGTGAGCAGACGGCAAGCCACAAGCCACCGTCGGAGGCGAACGCCTTCTGCGGCGCGAAGTAGTAGACGTCGAAGTCGCGCGGCTCGACGCGCAGCGCACCCGCCGCGGAGGTCGCGTCGACGAGCACGATCGCGTCGACCGGCGATACGCCGTCGGGTCGACGGACCGGCATCGTCACACCGGTCGACGTCTCGTTGTGGGTGAGTGCATACGCGTCGACGGACGGATCGGGACGCGTCTCCGGGTGCGTGCCCGGTGGTGACTCGATGATGTCCGGGTCGTCCAAGAACGGCGCGGCGCGCGTGACCGAGGCGAACTTCGACGAGAACTCTCCGAACGACAGGTGCTGACTGCGCCGCTCGATGAGCCCGAACGCGGCCGCGTCCCAGAACGCGGTCGTGCCGCCGTTGCCGAGGAGCACCTCGTAGCCGTCCGGCAACGAGAAGAGTGTCGCGAGCCCTTCCCGGATGCGCCGGACGACGGTGCGAGTGCCGTCGCGACGGTGGCTGGTCCCGAGGTACACGCCGGACGTACCGGACAGCGCGGCGACGGCTTCCGGGCGAACCTTGGACGGCCCCGAGCCGAACCGGCCGTCGGACGGGCGGAGCTCGGGCGGGAGCACGATCGCGGCGGGGTCGGCGGGCATCGTGTTGAGCCTACCGACGGGTGGTCACGTGGCCGTTGTCGATTGCTTGAGGCGGCTCGCGGGGCGCCCGGTCTGCTCCTCGTACCACCGCGGTCGTTGCGTGCGCGCCCAACGCGCCGTGACGCGCCCGCGGACCATGCCGGCGAGCGCCACGGGGTCGCGCAGCGCGAACAGGACGTGGGCGCCGACCGCCAACCAGATGCCGAGCGCGAACCAGTCGTGCACGAACGTCGCGCCGGTCCGCGTGCCGAGCGAGAAGAGCGAGAACCACTTGAGGACGATCCCGGTGCCGAGCATCACGACCACAGCCGCGCCGAGGAAGACCGCGTTGAGCTTCTGGCCCGGGTTGAACTTGCCGAGCCGGACTGTCGGTCGTTTGCCGCGTCGCCACCACGCGCGGTCGTCGCCGCTCCAATGGCTCAGCCGGTTGAGATCGGCGCGCAGCGCGCGACCGCGGCGGCGCAGCAACAGGCCGGCGACGAGCGGCACGGGGAGCGACAGGCCCGCGAAGACGTGTACGGAGCGGACGACGTCACGGTGCCCGACGACGGTCGAGATCGGTCCGGCGTAGAGCGCCGCGCCGGTACCCATCAGCACGAAGAACAGCGCGGCGGTCACCCAGTGAACCGCGCGCTCGGTCGCGTCGAAGCGCACGAGGTCGGTCTCGGTCGCCGGGGCCGTTGCGCTCATGTCGTCTCGTCGTCGCGGCCGTTCGACCGGCCGACCCAGCCGTCGACGTCGTAGCCGCGCTCTTCCCAGTAGCCGGGCACCACCTGACGCGTCAGCTCGATCGAACGCAGCCACTTGATCGACTTGTAGCCGTACATCGGCGCGATGTAGAGCCGTGCCGGCCCGCCGTGCTCGGCGGAGAGCGGCTCGTGCTCGAGCTCGTATGCGACGAGCACATCGTCACGTCGCGCCTGGTCGAGTGTGAGGCTCTCGCTGTATGCGCCGTCGAACGAGGTGAAGCGAACCGCGCGGGCGCCGGGTCGCACGCCGGCGCGGTCGAGCACGTCGCGCAGGCGCACGCCCTTCCAGCTGACGCTCTCGACGCGCCACCCGGTCACGCACTGGAAGTCGCGTGTGAGCTCGGTGGCGGTCATGGCGCGCAGGTCGTCGAATCGGAGCTCGAGCCGCCGCTCGACGAGCCCGTGCACGCTCAGCCGGTACTCGTCGGGGCTGCGCTCGGGGATGCCGCCGGTGACCGTGTAGATGCGGAAGCGCCCGATCGGGAGCAGGGCAAGCAGGCCGGTCGGGTCCTTCGCGATGATCGGGCCGACGTTGCGCTCGAGCCAGCGCTGGATGCTCGACCCGGTCACCACGCCGGCCGCGCCGAGCCCGAGCAGCCCGAGGAACACCCTCCGCCCGACCGGCCTGCCGCGCGCGTCGTCCGCCATCACGAAGAGGGTACGGACCCGGCCCGCCCCCCGGTTTTCGGCACGCTGAGCAACCTCGACGGTTGTTGTGCGTGCCGAGAATATGGGTGGGGGTGGGCGGCTCCGACGCCGTCACACCCCCGTGGTGAAGTCGGCCCATGCACGAAGGTGCGCTTGCAGCACTGCAGCACGGGCTCCTCACGCGGGGCCAGGCGCTTGCAGCCGGTCTGACTTCGCGAGTGGTTCAGAAGCGCATCGAGTCAGGACGCTGGATCGCGATGCACGAGGGCGTGTACCGGATCGCTGGGGCGCCTGTCACCTATCCACAGCGTGTGCTGGCCGCGTGCCTGGCGATCGGGCCCGAAGCGGCGGCGTCGCACCGGTCGTCGGCCACGCTCCACGGACTGATGACACCGGCAGATCCGCCCGTCGAGGTCACGACGACGCGAGCCCGTTCGCCCGAGCTCGGAGACGGGGTGATCGTCCACCGGCTCGCGGACCTGCACCAGCGGTGGGTCGCACCGGTCGACGGCGTTCCGCGCACGACGGTCGCCCGCACGCTCGTCGACCTGGGTGCGGTGTGCCGGCCATGGACCGTCGAGCGCGCGCTCGACCGTGCCGTCGGTCGTCGTCTCGTCACGTTGCCGGACGTCCGGACGGCACTCGTCGCGGTCGCGCGGAAGGGTCGACGTGGCGTCGGTGTGATGCGGGCGCTTCTCGAGGCGAGAGGCCTGAGCGTCCAGACCGAAGGCGTGCTCGCCGCCCGGATGGTCACGCTGCTCTGCACCCACGGGCTGCCCGTAGCGGAGACCGAGTACACGGTCACCGACGAGCGGGGTGGATTCGTCGCCCGGGTCGACTTTGCATATCCGGAGCTCAAGCTGGCGATCGAGGTCGACGGCTACGAATCCCATGCCGCGTTGCGGGCGTTCCGGCACGACCGCAAGCGCCAGAACGCGCTCGTCGCGCTCGACTGGATCGTGTTGCGGTACTCGTGGGACGAGGTCGATTCCTTGTCGCCGCAAGTGGCCGACGGGATCGAGCGTGAGATCCGGCGTCTACGAGCCGCCGCCTGACATTTTCGGCACGTTCAGCAACCGCAGAGGTTGTTCAGCGTGCCGAAAAGCCGGACCCGGGGTGGGCGGCGGTGCAGGTGGATTCAGGCCAGTGCCAGTACCTCGTCGAGGCCGGCGTCGATCGCGTCCTTGAACGCGTCGGTGTCGGGGATCGCCCGGGCGTCGGTGTTGATGCCGATGCAGCACGTTCCGCAATGCGACAGCAGCGTGACGTTCGCGGCCGTGCCGGACAGCGGCGCGAACGCGTAGATCCGCTCGACCTCGCTCCCGCACACGTACATCGGGAACGGGGCGCCAGGCACGTTGCTCGTCACGAAGTCGGCACCCTTGAGCATCGATCCGAAGAGCATGGTGGCGAGACGCCGCGGCAGCCGGTTCAGCACCGCCGCAATCGGCTCCGTCAGCGCGACCGCCGGCTCGGCGCGCAAGCGGCGCGTGCGCTCCCCGATCGACCGGATGCGCTCCGTGGGGTCGTCGATCCCGAGCGGCACCAGAAGGCGCGCCGGCGTGAAGTGGTTGCCGCCGAGTGGCGCGCCCTCACCGCGCAGGTTGATCGGCATGACCATCCGCAGCTCGTCGCACTCGGCCCCGCGCTCGGCGTGGTACCGGCGGAGCCCACCGACCACGCCGGCGACGAATGCGTCGTTGAGCGTCCCACCCGCGGCCTTCGCGGCACGCTTGAGGTCGTCGAGCGGCACGTCGAGCGCCGTCACGCGCCGATCGAGGCTGCGCGCGTTGATCGCGGGCGACATCGGCGTGGTCGCGGGCGCCAGGTAACGCGCAATCGAGTCCGCCGCTCGCGCACCCCGCTCGAGCGCATGCCTCGCGTCATCGCGCACGGCGCGAACGGCTGAGCGCACACCGCCCACCGCGCGACCCGCCGTCTCGGCCAGGCGCCGTTGTTGGTAGGCGAGCGACTGCGCGATCAGCCCGACGGGCGTGAACACGGGCAGCGCGACCGGCTCCGGATCCGGGCCCGGCGCGGCGGGCTCACGCTCGAGATCGAACAGCATGAGCAGGAGCCGCATGCCCCCCACGCCGTCCGTCATCGAGTGGTGGACCTTGATCACGAGCGCGGCGCGCCCGTCCGGAAGCCCTTCGACGAGCGTGTACTCCCACAGCGGACGGGCACGATCGAAGTCGCCCATCGCGGCGGTCGCGGCGACGTCCAGCACGGTCGAGAACGAACGTGGCTTCGGCACACGCATCCGGCGGACGTGATACGCGAGGTCGAAGCCGGCATCGGCGGACCACGCGGGCGGACCGAGCCGCATCGTCGGCACGACGACGCGCTGGCGCATCCGGGGGATGAGGCGCGTCCCGCGCTCGATCCGGGCGAGCAGCTGATCCCAGTCGGGGCGCTTGTCGAGCACGAGGGCGGTGACGATCGTGGAGCGAAGGGCGGGGTCTCGCTCGACGTTCCACATGAGCGCATCGGCGTCACTCATGTGGTGCTCGAAGCGCTCGGTCACGCGATCGCTCGCCTCACGCGCCGTACTTCTGGAGACGGCCGGCGTTCGCCAGCATGATCGGCATCAGGTCCTTCGTCGGACGGATGCCGAGGCCGCCATGCAGGCACCACCGTTCACCGAAGTGCTGCACCTCGTCGCGCCCGCAGCGTTCGCTCCAGAGCAGCGTCGGGACCGGGTGCCAGGAGTGCGCCGCCATCTGGCTCGGCGTCGAGTGGTCGCCGCTGACCGCGATGACGTCGGGATCGAGCTCGCGCAGCGCGGGCACGACCGCGTCGAGCTGCTCGATCGCCGCGATCTTGCGTGCACGGTCGCCGTCCTCGCCGGCAGAGTCGGGGTACTTGTGGTGCAGGAAGAAGTAGTCGTAGCCGGCCCACGCGTCGCGCAGGATCGTGAGCTGCTCGTCGAGGTCGGCGGGCGCGCCGAGCACCTCCATGCCGACGAGCCGTGCGATGCCGCGGTACATGGGGTAGATCGCGACGGCCGCGGCATGCAGCCCGTACCGATCGACGTAGCTCGGCAGCTCGCGGTGGGTGTCGTACCCGCGCAACAGCAGGAAGTTCGCCTGCGGCTCGCCGGCGAGCACGGTCCGTACCTGCGACCCGACCTGTGCGAGCAGCTCGGCCGTGCGCTCCGCGCGTGGCTCGAGTGCCTCGGGCGCGCGCGGCGGCACACCCGTCTGCTGCGGGTCGGTCTCCGCGACGTGAGGGTCGAGGCCGTCGCCCCGCAATACCAGCAGCAGCCGGTGCTCGCATTCGTGCCGGAAGAAGACCTCGGCGCCCTCGACCTGGATGCCTTCCTGCAGCCGATCGACGATCGCGCGCGCTTCGGCGTCGGGGATACGACCGGCGCGACGATCGGCGATCGTGCCGTCGGGCGCGAGCGTGCAGAGGTTGCCTCGCGCCGCGACGTCGCCGGGCTTGAGCTCGAAGTCGAGGCCGGCCGCCGACAGCGCACCGCGGCCGAGCTCGAACTGCTCGGGGTCGTAGCCGAACAACCCGAGATGGCCGGGACCGGACCCCGGCGTGATCCCCGGGCCGACGGGCTCCACGAGCCCGCACAGGCCGTCGGCGGCGAGCTGGTCGAGGTTGGGTGTGACCGCCTCCTCGAGCTCGGTGCCGTGGCCGGCGTCGGCGTAGCCGCCCAAGCCGTCCATGACGACGAGCAGCAGCTTCGTCTCGGCCGGTTGGACCAGGCGGCTCGAGTCCACGCCCGCGACGCTACTGCTCGCGCTTGGCGCCCTTCCTGGCCGAGCTGCTCGTCGTCGTCGTGGTCGTGCTCGCGTTCCGCCACGACGTGAGGTCGTAGACGCGCGTCAGCTGGTCGAGCACCTTGTTCGCGATGCGGTCGCCGCCGTCGCGTGTGAAGTGGATGCCGTCGCCCACACGCACCTGCACGATCGTGCCGTCGGGGTTCGTGAGGTACGCGGTGTACCCGCCGTCCGGCCCCTCGAACATCTTGTAGATGTCGACGTAGTAGACGCGGCCCGGTCGCTTGGCCGCCTCGCTCCGGTAGATCTCGTTGATCAGCTTGTAGCGCGTCTGGGATCGGTCGACGTTGCCGATGATCGGCGCGCCGATCAGGAACAGCTTGTGCTTGCCATCGCCGGTCACCGAGTCCATCAGGCCGCCGACTCGCCGCCGGTACTCCTGTTGCCACGCGTCGCTGCCGAAGGGCCCGGTGCCACCCTCGCCGGTGAGGCTCTGGTCGTCGTTCGGTCCCAGCGTCAGCACGTAGACGTCCGGTGCCTGCGTGTCGCGTACTTCGGCGAGGTGCGCGGGCCAGTTGAAGACCTCGGGTCGCGCGAGGCCCGTCGCGACGTGCGTATCGACGCCATGCGCGGGCACCTCGACCACGCCGAGGAGCCCCGCCGCGTTGATCAGCGACTGTCCGGGCGTCTCGGCGAGCGAGTCGCCGCCGATCCAGACGCGCAGGCGGTGCTCCGGGCTGAACGCCTGCTTCGGCGCTGCCGTCGCCGTCGGCGCGGACGGCGTCGTGGTCGTCGGGCTCGGCAGGGTGAGGTCGACGTCGTCGTCGCCGCTGCGCCCCGCGAGGTCCTGGATCCCGAGGCGCAGCCGGTCGAGGTGCAGGAAGTGGCTGAGGTCGTACAGCGGCTCCGCGAAGAAGCGCGCGATGTCCCGCTTCCAACCGACGGGTTGTCCCAGTGCGGTCTTGCGGATGCCCGGCGCGTTCAGCAACGCGCCGAACAACAGGCACACGAGGCCGACGATGATGACGTGCCCGGCCGCCATCGTCCGGCGCGGCGGGTCGCCCGTGCGCGTTGCGGCCCGGCGTTGGGCCCGCGTCCTGTTGCTCGGCGGGGTCGAATCGGGTGTGGGCGGCGTCGCGGTCGTGGTCATCGGTCAGAACCTGAAGTAGATGAAAGGCGCGACGCCGCGCGGCCCCAGCGTGTTCGTGAGGAGCAGCGCGAATCCGAGCACCAGACCTTGCGCGACCGGGGGCAGCATCGAGAACCGCGCGACTGCCCGACCGATGAGCCCGGTCGGGATGTACTGCTCGCCGATACCCACCGCGATCGCGAGCAGAACGCCGCCCGTCACGAGCGGCGCCGCGTCGGCCCAGTGCGACGGGTCGAAGATGCGCGCCAGCACGTCGACTGCGTTGTCCAACGACTCGGCACGGAAGAACACCCACGCGAGACAGACGATCTGGAAGGTGACGAAGCGCTGGAGCCATACCCGCCGGAGCGTCGCGATACGCGACGGGGCTTCGTCGGTGCTCCACTGGACCTGTTGACGCGAGCGGCGCCAGTGCTCGATACACAGGAACGCGCCGTGGATCGTGCCCCATATGACGAATGTCCACGCGGCGCCGTGCCACAGGCCGCCGAGGACCATTGTGATCATCAAGTTTCGGTAGGTGCGCCGCTTGCCCTTTTTGTTCCCACCGAGCGGGATGTAGAGGTAATCGCGGAGCCACCGCGACAGCGTCATGTGCCATCGGCGCCAGAAGTCCTGGAGCGACGTCGCGGTGTACGGGCGGTCGAAGTTCTGCGGAAACCGGAACCCGAGCAGGAGCGCCAGCCCGATGGCCATGTCCGTGTAGCCGCTGAAGTCCGCGTAGATCTGCACCGCGTACGCGTAGACGCCTACCAGCAGCTCGACCGACCCGTGCTGCTTCGGCGACGCGAACACGATGTCGACGATCTCGGTCGCGAGGAAGTTGGCGATCACCACCTTCTTGAACAGGCCGGTGAAGATGAGGAAGAACGCGCGGCTCGCGTCAACCTTGCGCGGGTCGTGCCGCTCCTTGAGCTGCGGCATGAACTCCGCAGCGCGGACGATGGGCCCGGACACCACGTGCGGGAAGAACGACAGGTAGACCATGAAGTCGAGCAGCCGGCCGGGCTCGAAGGTCCGCCGGTACACGTCGATGACGTAGCTCAGCGCCTGGAACGTGAAGAACGAGATGCCGACCGGCAGCGTGACCGACACGACCTCGGACGGGAGGCCGAGACCGAGGCTGTTGAGCGTGTTCGTCGCGTTGGTGACGAAGAAGTCGTAGTACTTGAAGTAGGCGAGCAGCCCGAGGTTGAAGACCACCGCCCCGGTGAGCAGCAAGCGGCGACCGCGCTCCGACTGTGTGTGATGGATCCGGTAGGCGAAGACATGGTTGACGACGGACGACGCGGCGATCAGGAAGACGAATCGCCAGTTCCAGTAGCCGTAGAAGTAGTACGACGCCGCGAGCATGAAGAGCTTCCACCGCTGCCGGCGCGGCATGAGCAGCCAGTTGAGCGGCAGGACGACCATGAAGAAGATGGCGAACGTGATCGTCGGGAACAGCATCGGGGAGCCAGTCTCCCATGGGCCCTCGGCAGTTCCGCGAACACGTTCGCCGCGTCGACGATCTTGCCGGCGCCCCCGATGTCATGGATCTCGGCGGGCACCGTGTTGTCGACGGCTGCACCCTTCTGTTCACGCCGTTCGGCTTCGACGTCGGGGCGCTGCGCCCGGTTCCCGGAGGTAGCGTGCCGCGATGCCGGTCTTCGAGGGTGTCGGTGTCGCGCTCCTGACGCTCTTCGACGAGCAAGACCGCGTCGACGCGCGTGCGACTGCGGGCCTCGCCGCGCAGCTGGTCGGACGCGGTGTGCGCGGCGTGGTGGTCGCGGGCACGACCGGCGAAGCCGCCGCCCTCGATGCCGCCGAGCGGGTTGCCCTCGTCGAGTCAGTGCGCGCGAAGGTACCAGCCGACGTGCCGGTGCTGGCGGGTACCGGCGCCGCGTCGGCACGCCAGGCCGTTGCACTCACACGCGCCGCGGTGGACGCGGGTGCCGACGCGTTGCTCGTGCTCTCCCCGCCGGGCGCCGCCGACGCCGGTTCGTACTACGAAGCAGTGAGCGTGGCGGCCGGCGAGCTGCCCGTGATCGCGTACCACTATCCGGACGTATCACCGCCCGGCATCACGGTCGACGCGCTGCGCAAGCTGCCGGTGGCCGGGTGCAAGGACTCCTCGGGCGAACCGGGCCGCCTCCTCGAGGAGCTCACTACATTCGACGGCGACCTCTATACGGGCTCTTCGGCGTTGCTGTCGTTCGCAGGGCCGCTCGGGTGCACGGGCGCGATCCTGTCGCTCGCCAACGCCGAGCCCGAACGCTGCATCGCCGCCTTCTCGGGTGACGCCGGTGCACAGCGCGCGCTGGTGCCCGCGCACCGTCGCGCGCTCGAGCACTTCCCGCGCGGGTTGAAGGAGATGGTGGCCGAGCAGCTCGGTACGTCGGCCGCGTGCCGAATGGGCTGAGGTCGGGTCAGCGCTCCGGCCCGGTGGGCACCCCGGTCGCGCCCGCCGCCGCGGCGTCCTCCAGGAAGCGGGCGAGTACGGCTTCTGCTTCCTTCTCGTTGTAGACGTCCTCTTCGTACGACCACTGCCCGTTGCCCGCGTAGTGCAGGATCGTCACCACCGCGAACTTGTACTCGCCGGTCATGCCGGGGAGCGGGTCGAAGACGTTCCAGCAGTACATGACCACCCGGTTGCCGTCGGTCACGTGCCACTCGACCGGGAAGCTCATGCCGGAGACCGACGCCATCGTCTCGGTGATCCAGGCGCGGATCGCCTCGCGGCCGTGGAACGTGCCCATCGCATGCTCGACGTACTCCGCGTCTTCGGTGAACTGGTCGGCCCACGCGCTCCAGTCGTTCGCGGCGCCGCGCGCCACGAACTTCTGGAACTCGGCCTCGACTTCCTCGGGGGTGAAGGTCGTCACGGACGTGCGTCAGCCGCTCACGCGCTCGCGCAAGGTGCCCAGACCCGGCCCGGAGAGATCCGCCAGCGCGGCAGAACGGCCGGCCACGGCCATGAGGATGGCCTCGCCCGGCCCGGTCACCTCCGGCCCGTCGCCATGCTCCCACCCGATGTCCGTGGCGCGCAGCGTGATCCCGGCGGAGCGCTTCTTGCCCGGGAGCAGGCCGGTCCGCTGCTTCACGGCCTCGTCGAGCACGGCCCGGAGCGCCTCGGGCGAAACGGTTCGCGGGATGTTCAGGGGGCGGCGCACGTCCTGCTGGTGAACGACCTCGTCGAGCAGCATGCCCCCCGCCTTGACGCCCGGCGGTGTGCTGCGCTTCCCAACCGTCTCCCGCAGCTCCTTGCGCAGCTCCTCGGGTGGCGCAGCACCGTCCTTGATCGCCTCGCGCTCGAGCATCGTGTTCAACCGGAACCCGTACTTGACCATCGTGACCACGGCCTTGCCGCCGCCGAGGTTCGACCCCTCGGTGACGTGCGCCACGACGTCGCGCACCTTCCACTTGTTGCACAGCGATTGTTGGTCCCACTGTGCCGGGGTGAGCGAGTCGGCGAGATCAGCGAACGCCGCCCGCTCGTTGTCGATGATGTCCCAGGTCTCCATCGGGTACCCCCCGGTCGACGATGCAGCGGGGCAGCCTACGCTCACTCGCCGTGTCGGACCTCCCCGAAGCCATCTTCCATCTCGACGGCGGGCGCGCGGTGCCCACCGAGCTCGCACGCGGCCCGTGGTCGCCCGACGCGCAGCACGGTGGCGGCCCGGCCGCGCTGCTCGCGCGCGCGGTCGAGCAGTGCGATCCCGGACCGGCCGACTTCGTCGCGCGGCTCACGATCGAGCTGTTGCGCCCGGTTCCGCTGGTGCCGCTCGCAGTCGACGCCCGCACGTTCCGTCCCGGCCGGAAGGTGCAGTGGATCGAGGCGAGCATCGTCGCGGACGAGGTCGAGGTGGCGCGGGCGACCGCGCTCCGGCTCCGAGCCGATGACGCGCTCGCACTGCCCGTCGACGAGCCACCGCCGCTCGAGATCCCAGGGCCCGAAGCCGGTGCTCGCTTCGAGATCGGATGGGACGCGACCAGGGACGTCGGCTTCTGGCGGGCGATGGAGCTCCGCCAGACGCGGGGCTCGTGGGGGGAGACCGGTCCGGCGACCGTGTGGTTCCGGCTGGTCGTCCCGATCGTCGCGGGTGAGGAGCCGACGCCGCTCCAGCGGGTGGCGGCAGCCGCCGACTTCGGCAACGGCGTCAGCGCGACGCTCGAGCGCGGTCAGTACCTCTTCATCAACCCCGACCTCAGCATCCACCTCTACCGGCATCCGGTCGGGGAGTGGGTCGCGCTCGATGCGATCACCTACGCCGAGGCGCGCGGCGTCGGCCTCGCCGAGAGCGCGCTGCACGACCAGCGGGGGCGCATCGGGCGCTCGCTCCAGTGCCTCCTCGTCGACCGGCTCTGATCGGCGCTGCGGCGCGTCGGCGTTGACGGCGATATTCCGGATATCTACTATCCGTGATATGCGGCTGTCGGAGGGCATCGAGTGGGGGCTGCACTGCGCCGTGCTCGTCGCGGTCCTGCCGCCGGGCGCGGCACTCCCCGCGACCCGGCTCGCCGAGTACCACGGCGTCCCCGCGCCGTATCTCGCCAAGCATCTCCAGGCCCTCTCGCGAGCCGAGATCCTCGAGGCCGTGCCCGGGCCGCGCGGCGGCTACCGGCTGGCCCGCCCCGCGACCGAGATCACGGTGCTCGAGGTGGTCGAGGCGATCAACGGGTCCGAGCCCGCGTTCGAGTGCACCGAGATCCGTCGACGGGGGCCGGCACGTCTCCCGGCGCGCGAGTACCGGCTGCCGTGCGCCATCCACGCGGTCATGAACCAGGCCGACGACGCATGGCGGGCCGAGCTGCGCGCCACGTCACTGGCCGACGTCCTCGGCACGGTCGCCGCGGGCGCACCACCGAAGGCGCTCGAGAAGGGCGCGAACTGGCTCAGGGAGGTCCTGGCATGAACGTCTTCGTCACCGGCGCAACCGGCGTCATCGGGCGTCCGACCGTGCGACGGCTCCTCGGTGACGGCCACACCGTTCGCGCCGTCGCGCGCAGCGACGCAAAGGCCGACGCGCTCCGGGCCGCCGGCGCCGAGCCCGTCACCGTCGACCTCTTCGACACGATCGGCGTACGGGACGCGGTCGCGGGCAGCGACGCGATCCTGCATCTCGCCACGCACGTTCCGCCCATGTCGCGTGCCGTCCGCAAGCGCGCCTGGGCGACGCACAACCGGTTGCGGACGGACGCGACGCAGCATCTGCTCGACGCTGCTCGCGCCAACGGCGTCGAGCGGTTCGTCAAGGAATCCGTGACGTTCATGTATCCCGACCGCGGGGACGAGTGGATCGACGAGTCCGTGCCGTTCTTCGAGAGCGACAACCCGCTCGTGAACGCGACCCGCGAAGGCGAGAAGATGGTCGAGGCCTACACCGACGAGGGTGGAAAGGGCGTCGTCCTGCGCTTCGGGCTCTTCTACGGCTTCGAGAACCGGGGCACGCACGAGGCACTGCGGCTCGCCCGGTGGCGGCGGGCGGCCGTTGCCGGCCGGCCCGACTCGTTCATGTCGTCGATCCACACCGACGACGTGGCATCCGCCGTCGTGTCCGCGCTCGAGGCCCCGGCAGGGGTGTTCAACGTCGTCGACGACGAGCCACTCACCCGCCGGGCGTACGTCGACGCGTTCAGCGCGGCCTTCGATCTGCCCCGGCTCCGTCTCACGCCCGGATGGATGATCCGGCTGATCGCCGGTGCCGACCCCGTGCGCGTGCTCACGTCGTCGCAGCGCGTCGCCAACCGCCGGTTCCGTGATGCGACGGGTTGGGCGCCGGCGTACCGGAACGCACAAGACGGTTGGGCCGCGATCGCGGCCGCCGAGGGCACTCGTCATGAGGAGGCTCGACATGAACCGTGACCGCGTGGTGCAGGTCGGGTTGCTCGTGCTCGCGATACCCTCCGTCGTCGTCGGCGCATGGGCAGGGCTGGCACCGCGCTCGTTCTACGACGACTTCCCCGGCTTCAGCGCGTGGGTGTCGCCCGACGGCCCCTACAACGAGCACCTCGTACGCGACGTCGGTTGGCTCAATCTCGCCCTCGCGCTCGTCACGCTCATCGCGGCCTGGACGCTGGCTCGCGCGCTCGTCGGCGCCGCGCTCGGGGCGTGGCTCGTCTACGGCGTCCCACACCTCGTGTACCACCTGAACCATCTGGACGCCTACGACACCGGTGACCAGGTCGCGATGATCGCGAGCCTGGCCGTCGCACCCGTGGTCGCAGTGCTCCTGCTCGCTCTCGGGCGCCGGAGTGCACGGAGCGGCGCGAAGATTCCCGCATCGGAAGCGACAGCGCGCTCTTCGCCTTCGAGCAGGTAGCGGTCGTCGACCACGACCGGCCGCGCTTGCGCGACGTCGACGGCGCTGTGCCGTCCACGGGTGTCACGCTGATCGTCGGTCCGTCGGGTGCGGGCAAGTCGACGTTGCTGCGGCTGTGCAACCGGCTCGAGGTGCCGACCGCCGGGTGCGTCCGCTACCGAGGCGACGACATCGCGGATCTCGACCCGCTCGCGCTGCGACGCCGCGTCGGCATGGTCTCTCAACGGCCGACCCCGTTCCCGGGCTCGGTGCTCGACAACCTGCGCGTTGGCCGGCCTGGACTCGGGCCCGGGGACGCCGTGCGCGTCCTCGAACGCGTCCAGTTGGACGGTTCGTTCGCCGAGCGGCCGGCGACCGAGCTGTCCGGTGGCGAGGCGCAGCGGGTCTGTCTCGCCCGCACGCTCGTCACCGCGCCCGAGGTCGTGCTCATGGACGAGCCGGCGTCGTCGGTCGACCCCGTCGCGAGGCGCGCCATCGAAGAGCTCGCGCGCGGCCTCGCGTCTGGCGGCACGCCGGTGCTGTGGGTGACCCACGACCTCGCGCAGATGCGGCGACTCGCCGATCACGTGATCGTCGTGATCAACGGCTGTATCGCCCATGCTGCTGCGATCGGCGAGCTCGACGCGGGCGCGCCGGCGGCGGCGCGCCAGTTCCTGGACGAGGCGGCATGAGCGACATCGGTTGGACCGGGCTCGCACTCTCCGGACTCCTCGTGGTCGTCGCGATCGGGTTGTCCCTGTGGCGTTCCCTCGGGCTCGAGCGCAGCCTGGCCTGGTCGGCCGCACGTGCGCTCGTGCAGCTGCTCGCGATCGGGCTGCTGCTCCACGTCCTGCTCGAGCCGCACACGTCGATCGCGTGGGCATGGCTGTGGGTGGGGGTGATGCTCGTGGTGGCGGCGTTCACCGTCCGGCGGCGCGCGCCCGAGGTACCGAACCTCTTCCTGCTCGCGCTCGCCGCCTTTGCGAGCTCCGCCCTGCTGACGCTCGGCGTGCTGTTCGGCTTCGGCGTGTTCGACGTCCACGTGCGCACGTTGGTGCCGCTGGCCGGGCTCATGATCGGGAACTCGATGGCCGCGACCGTGCTCGTCGCGCGGCGGCTCTTCGAGGAGCTACGCGACAAGCGCGACGAGGTCGAGGCGCGCCTGGCCCTCGGGCAGCCGGCCTCGGAGGCCGCGCATCCCTACGTGCGCAACGCCCTTCGCACCGCGCTCATCCCCCAGATCGAGACGACGAAGGCCGTCGGTCTGATCGCCCTGCCGGGCTCGATGACGGGGCTGATCCTCGCGGGCGTCGATCCGCTCGACGCGGTGCTGGTGCAGGCGGCGGTGATGTACCTGATCCTGGGCTCCGTCGCCACGACGACGAGCGTGGTGGCCCTCGGGGTCCAGCGACGGCTGTTCACCCGCGACCATCGCCTGGTGCGGGTTCCCCGATAGTCAGGACCGGCGACCGGCGTTCGGCCTCTTGCCGTGGTTCGCCTTGTTCCGGCGGGCCTTCAGCTTGCGCTTCTTGGTCTTCTTCGACAACGTCAGCCCTTCGTCGCCGGCCCTTGCCGGTGGCAGCGAGCCAGCCTACGCCCCGAGGTCGTCGTGCTCGGAACGGTTGACTACGCTCTGCAGGTCGCCCGTGCACGACACGGGCGCGGAGTCTGGGCGGCTCCACGACACGAGGGGACGGGGCATGGGCGTACGAGGGGCTTGGCGCGCAGCGCTGCTGGTCGTGGCCCTCGCCGCGCTCGTCGCGTGCCAGCGTGTGCCGCGCCAACCCGCGCCGAAGCCACCGGCGCAGCCGACCACACAGACCTGCGCGGCCTCCGCGACCGTCGAGGACAACCCGACCCCTTCGAACCCGGTCGACTACGTAGCCGTTGTCGACCCGTCGGGCCCGGCCACCCCGAGAGTCGAGACGTTCGAAGCCACGTCCCACGCCGAGAAGGACGCGAAGGTCGCCCAGCTCGACAGCGAGGGCGACGTGCTCGCGGTCGACGTCGACCAGCCGGTGCACACGCTCGAGGTCGACCCGAGCGACGATCCGCGCTACGGCGTCACACAAGAGCAGAAGCTCGCGATCGACCAGCTCGGCTTCCCCACCGCGTGGTCACAATCCCACGTGAACGGAGCGGGCGTGACGATCGCGGTCGTCGACACCGGCGTGCAGACCAACCACCCCGACCTCGCCGGGCAGGTCACGAACGGCCCCGACTTCAGCGGTGGAGGACTGCTCGCCGGCCACGGAACGCACGTGACCGGCATCGCCGCCGCAGCCGACAACCAGCAGGGAGGGGTCGGCGGGGCGCCCGGAGCGCACGTCGTGTCCGTGCGCGTCCTCAACTCCAGTGGTGCCGGCAGCGCCTCGGCCGTCGCACAGGGAATTCACTGGGCGGTCGACAACGGCGCGGACGTCGTCAACCTGAGCCTCGGCGGAGCCGCCGACGCCGCGATGCAAGAGGCCGTCGGGTACGCGGTCACACACGACGTGCTCGTGGTCGCTGCGGCCGGGAACAGTGGCAGCTGCGCGCCGCTGTACCCCGCGGCCTACCCGGGCGCCATCGCGGTCGCCGCGCTGCAGACCGGGACCAACCAGAAGGCCTCGTTCTCCAACTTCGGGAGCTACGTCGACCTCGCGGCTCCGGGGACCAGCATCGACTCGACCTACCCGACGAGCACCTACACGACGCTCAGCGGCACGTCGATGGCGACGCCGTTCGTCTCGGCGGTGGCCGCGCTCGTCGAGTCCAAGTGCCCCTCGGACACGGCCGCCCACGTCAGGAGCATCCTGGAGTCAACCGCGTTGTACGTCGCCCAGCAGCTCGGGCACGGACGCGTCCGGGCGGATCAGGCGCTCGCGGCTCCCTGTTAGGCCCCGCCGGGCACGGCCGTCGGCATGTCGCCGTCGGTCCAGACGCTCTTCTCGATCCGCTCCTTGATCCGCCAGCCGCTCGCGGTACGTGTCAGCCGATCGTGGTACTCGCCCCCGACGAAGAACAGGCTCGTGCTCCCGTCGGGCTTCTGCTGCATCATTGGGTTGTAGAACTCCGACCGGCTCGTCGCGGTGTCGCCGCTCACCTCGATCTGCTTGTTCGTGACGAGGTGCTGGTACGCGGGGAAGTGCGGGAGCACGCTCGCGAGCCACGCCTTGACCTCGGGGTACGCGCCGGCGATCCCGCCTGAGCTCGTGTAGTCGATCTGCGCGTCGGCCGTGAAGACGTCGTCGAGGCCGTCGAAGCTCTTCGAGTCGATCGACCACGCGTAGCGCGTCAGCACGTCTTCGATCTCGAGCCGGTCGGCGATCCTCTGCAGCGTCGGCTCGGTCATGTCGCCTCCTCTGTATGGCGTCGCTCGCTCGGCGGCGGGCACCGGGCTCGGCTTCTCCGACCTGAAGGGCCGCTCGCTCCGCGGTTCGCGAGGGGCAGTTTTACAGGCCGGTAGCCTGCGCGCGGGTGCCGCAACGAGCGAAGCGAGTGGAGGCACAGCCGAGCGAGCGGTCGTTGATGTCGACGAAGGGGAGCCCGGTGCTTCTCGCCGAGCGAGCGAGGCAATAGAGCTGTGGAGCGAGCGCAGCGAGCGGAACAGTCGAGCGAGCGCCCGCGGGTCGGGTATCCCGGCCCGCAGCGAGCGAGACCATAGACCTGTGGAGCACTTGGGTCTGATCGGGCTTGCGGACTCGGGCCACGGGCAGCTGTTCACCGCGCTGACGGGGCTCGACGTGTCGAGCGCGTCCGATCGGGTGCTGGGGGTCGTCCAGCTTCGCGACGAGCGGCTCGAGCGCCTCGCGGAGATGTCCGAGTCGAAGAAGGTGGTACCGGCCACCTTCCAGGTCGCGTACCTTCCTGGTCTGTCGACGGAGCCCGGCAAGGGGCTCGGCAGCCGGCTGCTCGGGTCACTGCGCGACAGCGACGCGCTCATGCTCGTCGTGCGCGCGGACGACGGCCACGACCCGGCCCAGGAGCTCGCCGCGCTCGAAGAGGAGCTGATCCTCGCCGACCTCGGGTCGGTGGAGCAGCGGCTCGAGCGCCAGCGGCGCGCGGCCAAGGGCGACAAGACGCTCGGTCCCGAGATCAGCGCGCTGGAGCAGGCCGAAGCCGCGCTCGGTGACGGCGTTCCCCTGTATCGGTCCGAGCTCTCCGCCGACGCTCGCGAGCTGCTCGAGCCGGTGTTCCTTCTCACGAACAAGCCCGCGCTGGTGGTCGTCAACGTCGCGGTCGACCAGCTCGACCGGGCCGACGAGCTCGCAGCACGGTTCGGCGGTGAGGCGCTCGCGGTGTGCGTCGAGCTCGAGGGCGACCCCGACGTCGTGAGCACAACCGGCGACGAACGCGACGCGCTGCTGGCCGACCTCGGGATCTCGGAGAGCGTGGTGCCACGGCTCGCACGCGCCGCGTACCACCTGCTCGGCCGGCGGACGTTCCTCACGACCGGTGACAAGGAGAGCCGCGCCTGGACCTTCCGCGCCGGCGCGACCGTCCCCGAGTGCGCGGGGGTGATCCACTCCGACCTCCAGCGTGGCTTCATCCGTGCCGAGGTGATCGACTGGCGCGAGCTGCTCGAGCTCGGTTCGTGGGACGACGCGAAGCGGGCCGGCAAGCTGCGGGTCGAGGGAAAGGACTACGTCGTCGAAGACGGCGACGTGCTCGAGATCCGGTTCAACGTGTGAGCGCGAAGTGGCACACGACGCTCTGGCGCGACGGCATCCCGCTCGGTCCGGTCGAGGTGGCTCGCTCACGACGCGCACGCCGGCAAGGTCTCCTCGGCCGCGACGGCGTCGATGGCGCCTTGGTCCTGCGACCGTGCCGGCAGGTGCACACCATCGGGATGGGCTTCCCCGTCGACGTGGCGTGCTGCGCTTCGGATGGTCGCGTGCTGCGGGTCACGCGGCTCGCGCCTTGGCGCGTCTCCCGACCCGTGTTGCGTTCCGCGTTCGTCGTCGAGGCGGAGGCAGGGGCGTTCGTGCGTTGGGGCGTGCGGGCCGGCAGCGTGCTTGCGGTCGAGGAGCGAGAGTGAAGCAGGGCGCGCTCGTGCTCGTCGGGACGCCGATCGGCAATCTCGGCGACATGTCGCCTCGCGCGGTCGCGGAGCTGCGCGATGCCGACGTGATCGCGGCCGAGGACACGCGGCGCACCCGGGCACTGCTCTCCGCGCTCGAAGTGCCTGCGGGCCGTCGGCTGCGGGCGATCCACGGGCACAACGAACGTGCCCGCGCCGCGGCGGTCGTCGAGCTCCTGCGCGGCGGGTCGCGGGTTGCGTACGTCACGGACGCGGGCACACCCGGGATCTCCGACCCGGGCGAACGCCTCGTGCGCGCGTGTCTCGACGCCGGGCTCCCGGTCGAGGTCGTGCCCGGACCGAGCGCGGCCATCACCGCCCTCGTGCTCTCCGGGCTCCCGACGGGCCGGTTCGTGGTCGAGGGCTTCTTGCCCCGCAAGGGCGCGGACCGCGAGGAGCGGCTGGAGGAGATCGCCGCCGAGCTACGGACCGTCGTGCTCTTCGAGTCGCCGCATCGGGTGCGGGCGACCGTCGCCGACCTTGCTGCCGCGTGCTCGAGCGATCGTCGTCTTGCCATCGCCCGCGAGCTGACCAAGCTGTACGAAGACGTGTGGCGCGGCGACCTACAGGAGGCGCCGGCGCACCTCGAATCGGTGACGCCCCGCGGCGAGTACACGCTCGTGCTCGAAGGCTCACCCCATCCGAGCGGACCGGACGACGAGGAGCTGGGGTGGGAAGCGCTCGCGCTCGTCCGCGAGGGAGTTCCGACGCGAGAAGCAGCCGACCGGCTGGCGATCCGCTTCGGCGTCTCCCGTCGGCGCGCCTACGACGCGGTCATCGCGCAACGTCGGAGCCGCTGAGCGCCGCGACGCAACGGCCGCAGGCCTGCTTGCCCGCGAGCTCCCGAAGGTCGGCCGACGCGCCGCAGAACACGCAGGCCGGCTGGGCCTTGGCCATCACGAGGTGATCGTTCTCGACGTCGATGGCGAGCGTGTCGCCCTCGCGGATGCCCAGCGCATGTCGAAGCTCGGCGGGAAGCACGACCCGGCCGAGCGAGTCGACGCGACGCAGGCGCCCATTCCTCGTCATTCGAACTCACCCGGGTGCTGCGGCATGCGCTCGGTATCGTAGGTCGCATGTCCCGGCCGTTCTACGTGACGACGCCGATCTACTACGTGAACGACGTGCCACACATCGGGCACGCGTACCCGACGGTCGCGGCCGACGCGGTCGCCCGCTGGCACCGGCTCTGGGGCGACGACGTCGTGTTCCTCACCGGCACCGACGAGCACGGGCTCAAGGTCCAACGTGCTGCCGAGGAGCACGGGCTCACCCCACGCGAGTGGGCCGACCGGACCAGCGAGCGCTACCGCGAGGCCTGGCGCGCGCTCGACATCAGCAATACCGACTTCATCCGCACCACCGAGCCTCGCCATCACCAGGCCGTGCAGCAGTTCCTCCAGGTCGTCTACGACAACGGCTACATCAAGCTCGGTACCTACGAGGGCCTCTACTGCGTCGACTGCGAGGCGTATTACACCGAGGACGAGCTGGTCGACGGCAACTGCCCGATCCACGGGCGTCCTGTCGAGCTCGTGACCGAGGAGAACTACTTCTTCCAGCTGTCGCGCTTCCAGGACGCGCTGCTCGAGCACTACGAGACGCATCCCGACGCCGTGTTGCCGGTCACGAAGCGCAACGAGGTGATCGGCTTCATCAAGCAGGGACTCCAGGACTTCTCGATGAGCCGCACGTCGATCTCCTGGGGCGTTCCCATCCCGTGGGACAACCGCCACGTCGCGTACGTCTGGTTCGACGCGCTGTTCAACTACTGCACGGCCGTCGGTTACGCGACGGATCGCGCCCGCTTCGATCGCTTCTGGCCCGCGGCCCATCACATCATCGGCAAGGACATCCTTCGCTTCCACGCCGTGTACTGGCCCGCCATGCTGATGGCTGCGGGCGAGCTGCCGCCGAAGCTCGTGTTCGCGCACGGCTTCCTGCTGGTGCGGGGCGAGAAGATGAGCAAGACGGCGTTCAACCAGATCTCGCCGCTCGATCTCGTCAACGAGTTCGGGCCCGACGGCGTCCGCTACCACTTCCTCGCCGACCAGCGATTCGGCCCCGACGGCGATTTCAGCTACGAGGCGATGGTGGCGCGCTACAACGCTGATCTCGCGAACAACTTCGGCAACCTCGCCAGCCGCGTGCTGAACATGGCGGTCGAGTATTGCGACGGCGTCGCGCCGTCGGAGCGCGCCGAGGGTCCCCTCGTCGCCTCCACCGCGCGCGTGTTCGAAGCTGCGTCCAAGGCGATGGAGCACCTCGACTTCTCGGGTGCGTATGGCGCCATCTGGGAGCTGATCCGTGATGCCAACGCGTTCATCGAGGAACGAGAGCCGTGGAAGCTCCATAAAGCGGGCGACCGCGCCGCGACGGCCGCAGTGCTCGGCGACTGCCTCGAGGCCCTGCGGGTGATCGCACTGCTCGCGTCGCCGGTGATCCCGCGTGCCGCCGGCGAGCTGTGGCGCCGCCTCGGCCTCGACGGCACGCCCGAGGACCAGCGCCTGCCCGAGGCCGCCGCCTGGACCGGCGCGCCCGCCGGCACGACCATCGACAAGGGGACCCCGCTCTTCCCGCGCATCGAACAGACGTGACCGCCCAAGGCGAGCGAGCGTCCGCGGGCGGGGGTGCCGACGCGCCGCAGCGAACGCAGTGAGCGGAGGCCTAGGCGAGCGAGCGTCCGCGGGCGGGGTAACCCGGCCCGCAGCGAGCGAGCCCATGGTTTGGATCGATTCCCACTGTCACCTCCAGTCGATCTCGGGCGGGGCGGACGCGGCGATCGAGCGGGCGCGCGCCGCGGGCGTCGTCGCGATGGTGTGCGTCGGTACCGACCTCGAGACCTCGCGCGAGGCGGTCGAGCTGGCGGCCCGTCATCCCGACGTGCACGCGACGGTGGGCCTTCATCCGCACGACGCATCGCGCTTCGCCGACGAGTGGGTAGAGCTCGCGGCGCTCGCTTCGCGCGAGAACGTCGTCGCAGTAGGGGAGGCGGGCTTCGACTACCACTACCGCCATTCGCCGGCCGACGCGCAAGAGCACGCCTTCCGCGCGCAGATCCGGCTCGCGCGTGAGCTCGACCGCGCGCTCGTGATCCACTCCCGTGAGGCGTGGGAGCCCACCTTCACCGTGCTCGAGGAGGAAGGCACGCCGGCCGGGACCGTGTTCCACTGCTTCACCGGCGGGCCGGGTGAGGCCCGACGGGCCCTCGACCTCGGCGCGTCGCTCTCGTTCAGCGGGATCGTCTCGTTCCCGAACGCACACGACGTCCGTGCCGCCGCGGCCGAGACGCCACTCGAGCGACTGCTCGTCGAGACCGACGCGCCGTACCTCGCGCCGGCCCCGCACCGTGGTCGCGAGAACGAGCCGGCGCTGGTGGTCGCGGTCGGTCACGCGCTCGCCGGCGTGGTGGCTCGTCCCGTGGAGGAGGTGGCGACTGCAACCGCCGCCGTCGCCGAGCGGGCGTTCGGGCCTTTCGCGACGCCCTGACCTGCCTGTTCGGGGAAGAGCATTGCCGGGCCGCGGCCGGTTCGCTAGGTTGCAGCGAGCCCGGGACTTTCTGACGTCGTTGTCGCGCGCGTCGGCTCGAAGGCTGGGAGGCGGAGCCCATCACCGAGCCAACCCGTTCCAATCGCTGGATCCATCGCCACATTCGGCGCGGTCGTCGCCCGTCGAGTGCGCACGTCGCCGAGTCGGTCCGTCCGTCGCCCGCCCGGGCCGAGCCCCACGACGCAAGCGCATGGCTGCCCGTCCCCGAGCCGGAGGTGCTGCCGAGCGTCGACGAGCTGCTCGCCGCACCCAACGTCGAGAGCGCCACCCCGGCGCGTGACGGCGTCGCGCAGCCGTCTCCGGCGCGCGCCGAGCCTCACGACGAGACCACCTGGCTCCCGCTCCCCGAGGTCGAGGAGCTGCCGCCGATCCACGAGCTGCTCGAGCCCTCGAGTGACACGGAGGTGCCGGCGGCGCGCGACATCGCGGTCGCGCCGTCACCGGCCCGCGCCGAGCCGCACGACGCGACGGCGTGGCTGCCAGTGCCGGAAGGCGATTCGCTGCCCGAGATCGACGAGCTGGTCGACTCCGACGCGAGCGCCGCAGCACCCGCCCGCTGGAGCACGCGCCGCTGGCAGCGCACGCGACGCGCGCTCCGGCCCCTGCTCGTCGGCATCCTGGTGCTCGCCACCATGGTCGGTGGCTTCTTGGCGATCCCGAAGCTGTTCGACGCCGGCGACGACGTCAGGCTCGAGGTCGACGGCAAGGTCATCTCCGCGGAGACGGGCGTCTCCGACGTTGCGTCGTTCCTGAAGGAGCACCACGTCGACCTCGGTGCGCACGACCGCGTCGTGCCGGGGCCGGGCACGTCGATCGAGAACGAGATGACCGTTCGTGTGTACCGCGCGTTCCCCGTCTCACTCGACTTCGACGGTCGGAAGAGCACCGTGTACACGACGTTCACCGATCCCAACGACTTCCTGAGCAGCCTGAAGCTCGGCAAGCGCGTGATCCTGAGGGATCCGCCGAAGCGGATGGAGCGGAGCTCGGCGATCGTCGCGCGTACCCGGCGGCTGCTCACGCTCATCGTGGACGGGAGCTCGGCCAATCACGTGTCACCCTCGTTGACGGCGCGCGAGCTGCTCGCCGAATACAGCGTCGTGCTCGGTCCGCAGGACTACACCGATCCACCGATCGACTCCGTTCTTCCGGACAACGGGTCGGTTCGCGTGACGAGAATGGGCAACGACCTGCTCACCGTGGCAGAGCAGTACACGGTTCCGGATCAGGAAGCGGACGACCCGAATCTTCCCGTCGGCGAGACGCGCCTCCAGGAAGCAGTGCCCGGGATGCAGAACGTCACGTATCGACGGACGATCAGAGACGGCCAGGTGATCGGGCAGGAGCCGGTGTCGAAGGTCCCGATCGCCGGGCAGGAAGCGAAGCCGCACATCCTCTTCCACGGGGCGAAGTACGACGCGCGCTGGGACAAGATCGCCCAGTGCGAGACGGGCGGCAACTGGTCGTTCCACGGGTCGCAGTACTCGGGTGGGCTCGGTATCTACCACGGGACCTGGAACGGATTCGGTGGGCGGCAGTTCGCGTCGACGCCGGACGGCGCGACGAAGCTCCAGCAGATCGAGGTCGCGGAGCGCATCCGCAAGAAGCACGGCTTCGGGGCGTGGGGGTGCGGCCGAAAGCTCGGGTACGGATAGCCGAGCACCGGCGCCGGCTGACCTGGCGCTCGCAGAACAGTTCTCAGGGTCACGCGTGGTGGCGCTACGGTGCGCTGCAATGCCCCCCGTGCTGACACCGGTCGACGTTCGCGCGCTGCTCGCGCAGCACGGGTTGAGACCGAGTCGAGCGCTCGGGCAGCACTTCCTCGCCGATCCGAACACCGCGCGGCGCATCGTCCGCCTCGCCGACGTCGACGCGACCGATCATGTGCTCGAGATCGGACCTGGGCTCGGATCGCTGACGCTCGCGCTCGCGGAGACACGCGCGCGCGTGCTCGCGCTCGAGCTCGATCGTCATCTGATCCCCGCGCTCAGGAGCGTCGTCCGCGATGCCGACAGGATCGAGGTCGTCCAAGGTGACGCGCTGACGTACGACTTCGCGGCAGGGCTCTCCGACGAGCCGTGGTGCTGCGTGTCGAACCTTCCGTACAACGTCGCGACACCGGTGGTCATCCGGTTGCTCGAGGAGGCGCCGCAGGTGACGCGCATGCTCGTGATGGTCCAACGCGAGGTCGGCGAGCGGCTCGCGGCACCGCCGGGGACAGCCGGGTGCGGTCCGGCATCGGTGAAGGTCGCGTACTTCAGTGAGGCGCGGGTCGTCGGGACGGTTCCGCGCACCGTCTTCGTGCCCCGGCCCAAGGTCGACTCGGCGCTCGTGCGGCTCGACCGGCGTGCGCAACCTCCGGTCGACGTGCCTTCCCCCGACGAGCTCTTCGCGCTCGCGCGCGCCGGTTTCGGTCAGCGCCGGAAGATGCTACGGCGATCACTCCGACCGCTGCTCGGCGCAGGCGCCGACTCCGTGCTCGAGCGCGCAGGCATCGAGCCCACCGTGCGCGCCGAGTCTCTGGAGCTCGACCAGTGGGCGGCGCTCGCGCGCCAGGTCGCTCGTTGAACGAGCTGACCCAGCAGGGGCGGCTGTCCCGTGTGCGCGCCACTGCTTACGCGAAGCTGACGCTGTCGCTGCGCGTCCTCGGTGCCCGACCCGACGGGTACCACGAGATCGAGGCGCTGGCGGTGTCGCTGGGCCAGCCGCACGACGTGATCGAGACCGAGGCCGTGCCCCACCCCGGCGGGGTCACGTTCGAGGTCGTCGGCGAGACCGAGCACGTGCCGACGGGCATGGACAACCTCGCCGCGCGCGCCGCGGAGGACCTGCTGCTCCAGGCCGGTCGCTCCGGCCACGGGCTGCGCCTCACGCTGCGCAAGCGCATCCCGGCCGGAGCCGGGCTCGGCGGCGGCTCGGCTGATGCGGCGGCCACGCTCGTCGCGGTGCGTCGCATGCTCGACATCGACATCGACGACGTCCACCTCGACCAGCTCGCGGCCGGGCTCGGCTCCGACGTGCCGTTCTGCCTACGGGGCGGTGCTGCCTGGATGCGCGGCCGCGGCGAGCAGCTCGAGCTCGCCACGCTGCCCGTCGGCCTCCCGTTCCTCGTCGCGCTGCCGCCGTTTCGGCTTCCGACCCCGGCCGTGTACCAGGCGTGGGACGAGCTCGGCGGGCCGCGTGCCGAACGCGCCGTGGAAGCACCGCCCGCGATCGCGGGGCTGCTCCCCGAGCTGTCCAACGACCTCGAGCCCGCGGCCGAGGCCGTCGAGCCGCGCCTTGGCGACTTCCGCCGCGCGCTCGAGAAGGCCGCGCGACGTCCGGCGATGCTCACGGGGAGCGGCGCGGCGTACGTGGTGCCGCTCGACGGCACACGGGACGTAGGCGATCTCGCGGTACGCGTGGGCCGGAAGCTGCATCTTCCTGTCGTCGGTGCCGCGACCGTCTCTCGCGGCGTTCGTCTCACCGTGTAGTTGCGTGATGCGAGGACGCCGGCCCGGGTCGACTACGGTGACTCGCCGTCATGGGATCGCTGATCAAGAAGCGCCGCAAGCGGATGCGCAAGAAGAAGCACAAGAAGCTGCTCAAGAAGACCCGCTGGCAGCGCCGTCAGCAGGGTCGGTAGCGCATCCAGTGCGGCGGCCGCCCCACGGGGCGGCCGTTTCGCGTCCAGCCCTTGCCGAGAATGCTGAGGGAGAGGGTCCGGGGTTGGGTATGGTCGAGAACCACCGGTCGGGGGTGGTGTAACGGCAGCACGGGGTCCTTTGGAGTCCCAAGTCGAGGTTCGAGACCTCGCCCCCGAGCCCTTGGCACAGAGCCCGGCGCGGTGAGGAGGTGAGCGACATGGCGTACCGACCACTCTCCGCCGTGGTGCTCGCTGCGGGCGAGGGCACCCGGATGCGCTCTTCGACGCCGAAGGTGCTCCACGCGCTGTGCGGGCGCCCGATGCTGCTGCACGTGCTCGACACGTTGGTCGCGCTCCCGCTCGACCGCATCGTCGTCGTCGTGGGGAACGGCGCGGAGCGGGTCACGAAGACCGTGCAAGAGCAGCTCGCCACCGAGATCCCCATCGAGTTCGTCGAGCAACGCGTGCAACGCGGTACCGGCGACGCTGTCGGTGTCGGGCTGACCGCGTTCGTCGACGCGCTCGACGCGGAAGACGACGTGCTCGTCCTCACCGGCGATTCGCCGCTCCTGACCCCCGAGACAATGGCGACGTTGGCCACCGAGCACCGTCTGGCCGACGCAGCGGCCACGCTGCTCACCGCGGAGCTCGACGATCCCAACGGATACGGGCGCGTGGTGCGCGACGAGCGCGGCAACGTGGACCGCATCGTCGAGCAGGGTGACGCCAACGATGCCGAGCTCGGGATCACGGAGATCAACCCGTCGATCTACTGCTTCCGGCGCAGCATGCTCGCCCCGGCCCTCCGGCGTCTGAGCCCCGAGAACGTGCAGGGCGAGTACTACCTCACCGACGTCGTCGCGGTGCTGCGCCAGACCGGCCACGCGGTCCTCGGAGTGCCGGCGCCGGACGCCCGCGAGACACTCGGCGTCAACGACCGCGCACAGCTCGCCGCGGCCGAGACCATCCTCCGCGCGCGGATCAACCACGCATGGATGCGCAACGGCGTGAGCATGATCGACCCGGAGCGGACGTACGTCGACGCGTCGGTCGAGCTCGATGCCGACGTCGAGCTGCTGCCCGGCACGATGCTCGAGGGCCGCACCGTGGTCGGTGCCGGGAGCGTGATCGGGCCCGATACCCGCTTGGTCGACACGATCGTGGGTGACGAGGTCGTGATCCAGAACACCGTCGCGCGAGAAGCGGAGATCGGTGACCGCGTGACCGTCGGTCCGTGGGTGTCGCTCCGTCCCGGCACGCGCATAGCTGCCGACGCGCACGTCGGCACGTTCGTCGAGACCAAGAACGCCGATATCGGCGAGGGTGCGAAGGTGCCGCACCTCGCGTACATCGGTGATGCCGACATCGGCCCGGGCGCCAACATCGGCGCGGGCACGATCACCGCTAACTTCGACGGACGTCGCAAGCACCGCACGAAGGTCGGGCGCGACGCGCGGCTCGGTTCCAACACGGTGCTCGTCGCGCCGGTCGAGGTCGGCGACGGCGCGTACACAGGCGCGGGCGCCGTCGTCAGCAAGGACGTGCCGCCCGGCGCGCTCGCGAAGGGTGTGCCGGCCGAGAACATCGAGGGGTGGGCCGCTCGACGCGCCGGCGACGACGAAGCCGCCGACGAGATCGGGTAGCGCGATGGAGCTCGTCACCAAGAAGCACATGCTCCTCTTCGCCGGGCGGGGCAACGAGGAGCTCTCGTCGGAGATCGCCCGCTGCCTGAACCAGCCACTCGGAAACGTCGAGCACTCGACGTTCGCCAACGGGGAGTTGCTGCCTCGCTACGGCGAGAGCATCCGTGGGGCCGACGTCTTCATCATGCAGACCCACTGCGAGCCGATCCACGACCGCATCTTCGAGCAGTTCCTCATGCTCGACGCGGCCAAACGCGCGTCGGCGAAGCGGATCACCGCGGTCTGCCCGTTCTACGCGTACGCGCGTCAGGACCGGAAGGCCGAGGGTCGGGAGCCGATCTCGGCCCGCCTGCTCGCCGATCTGATCACCGTCGCCGGCGCCGACCGTGTCGTGACGGTCGACCTGCACACGGGCCAGATCCAGGGCTTCTTCGACTTCCCGGTCGACCACCTCACCGGCGTGCCGCTGCTGGCTGCGCACCTTGCCGACGTCCTCGACGGTGACGTCACCGTCGTCTCTCCCGATGCCGGCGGGGGCAAGCTCGCGCGCCGGTACGCGAACCAGTTCCTCGACCGGGGCATCGAGAGCGAGCTCGCCTTCATCGACAAGCGGCGACCGAAGGGGACCCACAACGTCGCCGAGGCGGTGGAGGTCGTGGGTGACGTCGACGGACGGCTCTGTGTGCTCGTCGACGACATGATCGATACGGCCGGCACGGTCTCGAGCGCCGCCGACCTGCTCCACGATCGGGGCGCCGCGGATGTCATCGTCGCGGCCACGCACGGTGTGCTGTCGGGACCTGCGGTCGACCGGCTCAAGAACGCCCCGATCCGCGAGGTCGTCGTCACCAACACGCTCCCGATCCCCGACGACAAGCGATTCGACTCCCTCAGCGTGCTCTCGATCGCTCCGATCATCGCCGAGGCGCTCGACGCGGTGTTCAAGGACACGAGCGTGAGCGAGATCTTCCGCGGCGACAACATGTGACACGCGAGCGGCCCGGAGTTGGCGACGGCGCTCCGTCGCGACCACAATGGTTGGCCGTTCGCCCCCTCCTCGAAGGCCAGTGCGCACATGCCTGACGACGTCGTCCTCACCGCCGAGCCGCGTCCCCCCGAGCGTGGGTCGCGCCCTGCCGGGCGGCTGCGACGCTCCGGACGGGTGCCTGCCGTCGTCTACGGCCTCGGCACGCAGACCGCCGAGGTCGCGGTCTCGGGCCGTGAGCTCAACCACATCCTCGCGTCGGGCGCGAACACCCTGGTCACCCTGAAGCTCGACGGCGACGACGCGCTCACGCTGGTCCGCCAGGTCCAGCGACACCCGACCCGCGGCAATCTGCTGCACGTCGACTTCGTGCGCGTGCGCCGCGACGTCGCCGTAGCGGCCGAGGTCGCGCTCCATCTCGAGGGCGAGCCGGCGGGCGTGCGCGACGGCGGGATCCTCGAGCAGCTCGTGTTCGCGCTCCCGATCGAGGCCAAGCCCCAGGACATCCCGCACGAGATCGTGGTCGACGTTTCCGCGCTCGAGATCGGTGACCAGATCCGCCTCGAGGAGATCACGCTGCCGCCCGGGGTCGCCGCCACGATCGAGTCCGACTCCCTCGTCGTGCAGGTCATCGCGCCCCGCGTCGTCGAGGAGGAGCCCGAGGCCGAGGAGGGCGTCGAGGGCGAGGAGGGCGTCGAGGGCGAGGAGGGTGCCGAGGGCGAGGCCGGCGCCGAGGGCGAGGCCGCGGAGGCCCCGAGCGACGCCGAGGGCGGCGGGGAGTAACCCGTGCTGCGGCGGCGGCGCGGGTCGCCGCAGGCGCCGCGCACCGGGACCCCGGCCGACATCCTCGTCGTCGGTCTCGGCAATCCCGGCAGCGAGTACGCGCACACGAAGCACAACGTCGGTGCGGAAGTCGTCGAGACGCTCGCGCGCCGTCACGGCGCACGCCTGCGCAAGGGCAAGGAGCGCGCGCTCGTCGACGAGGTGCGCATCGGCGACCGCCGGGTCGCGCTCGCGATCCCGCAGACGTGGATGAACGACTCGGGCGAGTCGGTGCGGCTGCTGGCCCGACGCTACGGCGTAGAGCTCGACTCGGTCGTGGTCGTGCACGACGAGCTCGATCTTCCGGTCGCCGCGCTGCGGGTGAAGTCGGGCGGCGGGCTCGCGGGCCACAACGGCCTGCGCTCGATCACGTCGCACCTGCACAGCGACGCCTTCCAGCGGGTCCGCATCGGCGTCGGCAAGCCGGCGTCGAAGGAGCACGGCGCCGACCACGTGCTGTCCCGATTCAACAAGCGCGAGCGCACGGAGGTCGACGTGACGATCGAGCAGGCCGCCGACGCGGTCGAGACGATCGTTGCCGACGGCGTCGAGGCCGCGATGAATCGCTTCAACAGCACCGTCTGAGCGGGAACGGATCGAGCCGCCCGCGGGTTACCCTCCCGTGCGGGACCCGGGGGCGCGCATGCGTCTCCGGCCGCTTCGCGCGCCATGACGACAAACACCACGACCGACACCACCGCCGCCCGGCCGCCGCTCGCTGCGCTCGCGCCGCTCCTTGCCGAGGAGCCGGGCCTGCGCGCCGTGATCGGCCGGGCGCCGGCCGTCGCGGTTCCCGAAGCCGCCCGCCCGTTGTTCGTCGCCGCGCTGGCCGGGGTGACGACGCGCCGTCCGTTGCTCGTCGCCGTGCCGACCGACGCCGAGGCCGAGCGGCTGGCGCACGACCTCGTGCAGTTCCTCGGGGCGTCGACCAGTAGAGGCGCCGGCGGCGGGCGGCGTGGACGGCCGTCGCCGGAGGAGACGCCCCTCGGGGCGTCGACCAGTCGAGCGGTCGAGCGGTTCCCGGCGTGGGAGACGCTGCCGTTCGAGCGGGTGTCGCCGTCGCTCGAGACGATGGGCCGCCGCCTGCGCGTCATGTGGCGGCTGCGCAAGCACGACTTCCCGACGGTGCTCGTCGCCCCCGTCCGTGCGCTCGTGCAGCGGCTCGGGCCACACGTCGAGGAGGTCGAGCCGGTCGTCGTGCGGGCCGGCAGCCGCCTCGACCGCGACGAGCTCGTCGAGCGCCTCGTCGCGCTCGGGTACCGACGCGAGTACCAGGTGGAGGCGCGCGGCGAGGTCGCGGTTCGCGGCTCGATCGTCGACGTGTACCCCGTGACCGACGACCATCCCGTCCGCATCGACCTGTGGGGCGACGAGGTCGACCGGTTGTCGGGGTTCGGCGTGGCCGACCAGCGCAGCACGCACGACGTCGACGACGTCGAGATCTTTCCCGCGCGCGAGCTGCTCCCGACCGACGACGTGCGCGACCGGGCGCGCACACTCGTCGCGACCGAGCGGTGGGGTGCGGAGCAGTGGGAGCGGCTCGCCGAGGGCCAGACGTTCGACGGGATGGAGTCGTGGCTGCCGTGGCTCACGACCGACGAGCATCTCCTGCCCGACCTCCTTCCCGACGACGCGCTCGTGCTCCTCTGCGAGCCGAAGCGCATGCGGGACCGCGCGCAAGACCTGCTCGACGAGGAGGCCGCGCTCGCCGGTGCGCTGTCGAAGACCTGGGGCGCGTCCGGTCGTGGGCTCCCGCGGCTGTCGTTGCCGTTCGACCGGTTGCTCGCGCACACGAGAGCCGGAGTGACGAGCGTGCTGCACGCGCCCGAAGGACCCGACACGCCGCACGTCGCGGCCACGGGCTTCGACCCGGTCGTCGGCGACGCCGACGGCCTCACGGCGCGTCTCCGGCGCCTGCGTGACGAGGGCTACCGCGTGGTCCTCGCGGCCGAGGGCAGCGGGTCGGCCGACCGGCTCGCCCAGGTGCTCTCCGAGGACGGCGTCGAGGCCGTTCGGGTCCGTGACGCGGGAGCGGTGGCCGGCGGCGTGCTCGGCCTCGCCGTCGCGCCCCTCGACCGCGGCGTCGTCGTGCCGTCGGCGCGGGTTGCGGTCGTGTCGGAAGCCGACCTCACCGGTCGGCGTCGTGTGCACCGACGGCCACGTGGCGCACGGCGAGGAGCAGACCTCTACGACGCGCTGACCCCGGGCGACTATGTCGTGCACCATCAGCACGGCGTCGCCCGGTACGCGGGGATGGTGAACCGCGCCATCGGTGGTGTCGCGCGCGACTACCTCCTGCTCGAGTACAAGGGCGCCGACAAGCTGTACGTCCCGACCGACCAGGTGGGCGCGGTGCGCCGCTACACCGGCGGCGACACCCCGACGCTCAGCCGCATGGGCGGCGCCGATTTCGAGAAGCAGAAGGCGCGCGTCCGCGCCGCCACCCGAGAGGTGGCGCAGGAGCTCGTCGTGCTGTACCGGCGGCGCCTCGCGACGCTCGGTCACGCGTTCGGCGCCGACACGCCGTGGCAACGCGAGATCGAGGAGGCGTTTCCCTACGAGGAGACCCCCGACCAGCTCGACGCCATCCGCGCCGTCAAGGACGACATGGAACGACCGGTGCCCATGGACCGCCTCGTCTGCGGCGACGTCGGATTCGGCAAGACCGAGGTCGCCATACGCGCCGCGTTCAAGGCGGTCCAGGAGGGCAAGCAGGTGGCGCTGCTCGTGCCGACGACGTTGCTCGCGAGTCAGCACGGGCAGACGTTCCGGGAACGGTTCGCGAACTACCCGGTGCGGGTCGAGGTGCTGTCACGCTTCCTCACGACCAAGGAGCAGGCCGCAGTCGTGGCCGGCATCGCCGACGGTGACGTGGATGTCGTGATCGGCACGCACCGCCTGCTGTCCGATGACGTCTCGTTCAAGGATCTCGGCCTGCTCGTGATCGACGAGGAGCAGCGCTTCGGCGTGCAGCACAAGGAACGCATCAAGGCGTTGCGCACGAGCGTCGACGCCCTCGCCCTGTCGGCGACGCCGATTCCCCGCACGCTCGAACTGTCGCTCACCGGGATCCGCGACCTGTCGCTCGTCAACACGCCGCCCGAGGACCGTCAGCCGATCCTCACCTACGTCGGCGAGTACGACGACCGCGCGGTCGCCGAGGCGGTCCGCCGGGAGCTGCTGCGCGAAGGGCAGGCGTTCTTCGTGCACAACCAGGTGAAGGACATCGACTTCGTCGCCGAGCACCTGCACGAGCTCGTACCCGACGCTCGCATCGGCATCGCACACGGGCAGATGGACGAGGGTCGACTCGAGCGCGTCGTGCTCGACTTCTGGGAGCGTGAGTACGACGTGCTCGTGTGCACGACCATCGTCGAGAGCGGTCTCGACATCCCGACGGTGAACACGCTCGTGGTCGACCGGGCGGACCGCCTCGGGCTCGCGCAGCTCTATCAGCTGCGCGGCCGCGTCGGGCGCCGCGGGCAGCGCGCGTACGCATACCTGCTCCATCCGCCCGACCGGGTGCTCACCGAGGAGGCGTACGAACGGCTGAAGACCGTCGGGGAGTTCACCGACCTCGGTTCCGGCTTCAAGATCGCGATGCGCGACCTCGAGATCCGCGGCGCCGGCAACCTGCTCGGCGGCGAGCAGTCGGGTCACATCGCCGCGGTCGGTTTCGACTTGTACTGCCAGATGGTGACGGAGGCGGTCGGCGAGCTCACCGGTGAGCTGCCGCCCGAGCCGGTCGAGGTGACGATCGATCTGCCCGTCGACGCGAACCTTCCTCGCGACTACATCTCGCGCGACGACGTGCGCATGGAGGCGTATCGGCGTCTCGCCGCGGTCGCGGCACCCGTGGATGTCGACGACGTGCGCAACGAGTGGGAGGACCGCTACGGGCCACCACCACCGCCGGCCGAGGCGTTGCTCGATGCCGCGCGTCTGCGTGCCGAGTGCGTGCGCCTCGGCATCCGCAGCGTCACAGTGCAGGCGAGCGTTCCGAAGGGCGGCGCCGGAGTATCCCCGGCGCCGAGTGAGCGCATCATGAAAGGTGTGCAGCAAGGCAGCGCGCGCATCCGCGGCCTCGATCTGCGCGAGTCGCAGAAGGCTCGGCTCAACCGGCTGGCCCCGGGCGCGAAGGCGAACGTCGACGAGGTGCTCGTGCCGCTCCGCATCGATGCCGCGCGCGCCGCATCCGCCCTCGTCGAGCTGCTCGGGTCCCTGATCCCGGCAGAGGAGCCCGCGTCGGTAGGCTCCCCGGCGTCATGAGACGGCTCTTGGTCCTCCCCGTCGCGCCCCTGCTCGTCGCGATCCTGCTCACAGGCTGCACCTCGGGCAGCGCGTCGCACGGCATCGCGGCCTTCACGGTTGCAGGCCACGACACGTCGCAGCAGTCGTTCGACGAGGAGCTCGAGGTCCTGGCCGAGAACCCGGCGCTGAAGCGAGTCGTCTCGCAAGGCGGTGGAGCCGCGCTGTCGCGCGCCGATGGGTCGATCAGCTCGGACCTTGCCGCCGGATGGCTCACCCAGTTGATCGGCTTGGATCTCGTGGCGCGCGATCGCGCGCGTCAGGGCGTCGACATCACAGCGGCCGACCGTTCGAAGGGCCGAGAGCTGGCGATCCAGAATGTCGGTGGCCGGCACGTGTACGACACGCTTCCCGGGTGGTTCCGCGAACGCGTGACCAGGCGATGGGTCGAGGTCGCGGCGCTCCAGCGGGAGCTGCTCGCGTCGTCGGCGCAGGAGGTGAAGAACGCGCTACGCGAACAGTGCCCGTCGGGTAGGTACGTGAGCCACATCCTCGTGGCGACACGAGCGGAGGCCGAGCAGATCGCGGGGCAGCTGGACGCGGGCGCGGACTTCGCCGAGCTGGCGCGCCGGCGATCGACCGACCAGGGCTCGGCGAGCCAGGGCGGGCAGCTCGGGTGCGCCGACGGCCAGCAGTTCGTGGAGCCGTTCGCCACGGTGGCGGCGACCCAGCCGCCGGGGCAGGTGTCGGATCCGGTGCAGACGCAGTTCGGGTTCCACCTGATCCGGATCAGCACCATCCCGCCCCAGGCGGAGCTCGACCGGGTGACGCTCGGTCGGATCCTCGGTCGAGCGCGGGGTGCGGACGTCGAGGTCGACCCGAGGTACGGCACGTGGGACCGAAAGAACGGCCGGGTGGTCCCGCCGCGCGCGTGAGCATGGACGGTCCCGGACGTGTCGTGATCGTCGGGCTCGGACCGGGCGGTGTCGACCTCATGCTGCCGGTCGCACGCGACGCGTTCGAACGTGCGCCACGTCGGTTCGTGCGCACCGCGCGCCATCCGGCGGTCGAGGAGCTGGTCCGGGAGGGCGTCGAGACCGCGTCCTTCGACGCGGTCTACGACGGCGCCGCGACGATCGACGGCGTCTACCAGCGGATCGTCGCGGCCCTGGTCGAGGCGGCACACGAGCACGGCGAGGTCGCGTACGGCGTCCCGGGAAGCCCCGCAGTTGCCGAGCAGACCGTCGCGCTGTTGCGCGAAGCGGAGCGAGACGGGCGCGTGGAGCTGACTGTCGTCCCGGGCCTCTCCTTTGCCGAGCTCGCATGGGCGCGCCTCGGCGTCGATCCGATGATCATCGGAGCGCGGGTCGTCGACGGGCGGGAGCTCCGTGCCGACGCGCTCGATATGGCCGGCGCGCTGCTCGTCGCCCAGTGCGACAACGCGGTCGTGCTCTCCGACGTGAAGCTCGCCCTGCTCGAACGGCTCGCCCCGTCGACGCCGGTCACCGTGCTCTCGCGCCTCGGGCTGCCCGATGAGCGCGTGCACGCCGTCCCGCTCGCGGACCTCGACCGCGCGGTCCGACCGGATCACCTCACCGCGATCTATGTCGAGGCGCCGTCGTCGTCGGCCACGCGCGAGCTCGCGCGTCTGCTCACGCTCGCGTTGCGGCTCCGTCGACCTGGTGGGTGCCCGTGGGACGCCGAGCAGACGCATCACTCGCTCAGCCGCTACCTCCTCGAGGAGGGCTACGAGGTCGTGGAGGCGATCGAGCGGCTGCCCGCGAGCGCGCCGGAAGACACCGCACCCGACGACGCGGCATACGCGCAGCTCGTCGACGAGCTCGGCGACCTGCTCTACCAGGTGATCTTCCACGCGGTCCTGGCCGAAGAGGCCGGTGCGTTCGGGATGGGCGATGTGGCGCGCGGCATCCACGACAAGCTCGTGCGCCGGCACCCGCACGTGTTCGGCGATGTCGAGGCCGGGACGAGCGCGGCGGTGATGCGCAACTGGGAACAGATCAAGAAGGAGGAGAAGGGCACCGACTCGGTGGTTGCCGGCATCACGCCGGGCCTGCCGTCGCTGCTCTACACGCACAAGCTCCTGCGCAAGGCTGCGTCGATCGGCGTCGACCCCGGCGACATGGCGGCCTCGCTCGACCGCATCGACACCGCGACGAGCGCGCTGCGCTCGCGGGCGGCAGAGCCCGAAGAGGTGCTCGGCGAGCTGCTGGCGGCGACCGTCGCACTGGCGCGCGAGCTCGGTGTCGACGCCGAATCCGCACTCCGCGGCTGGGCGGCCCGTTACCGCGACCAGCTCGCCGCGACGGAGCGCAAGCCGTAGCTGCAAGGAAGGGCCCTCAAGACAGGGCGACCGGGAGTGAGTCGAGGCCGCGGAGGACGAGGCGGCCGTTCCACGCGGGCGCGTCCGTCGCGAGCTGCATCTCCGGGAACCGCTGCACGAGCGAGCCGATCGCCGCGCGTGTCTCGGCGCGTGCGAGCACCGCGCCGAGACAGTGGTGGATGCCGCCGCCGAACGACACGTGGTGCGGGGCGTCGCGGCGGCTGAGGTCGAGGCGGTCGGCGGCGGGCCCGAAGTGCGCGGGATCGTGGTTCGCTGCGCCGAGCACCGTGAAGACGAAGTTCCCGGGCTCGATCCGGTGGCCTTCGATCTCGAGCGGCACCAGTGTGATGCGTCGGGAGAACTGGACCGGGCTGTCGTAACGGAGCAGCTCCTCGACCGCGTTGCCGATGAGATCGGGCTCCGCCCGCAGCCGCGCGAGCTGATCCGGGTTGCGGAGCAGCGCGAGCGTGCTGTTGCCGATGAGGTTCACGGTCGTCTCGTGCCCGGCGATGAACAGCAGGATCACCTGCGCGATGAGCTCCTCGGTCGAGAGACGGTCGCCCTCCTCTTCGGCGGCGATCATCGCGGAGAGCAGGTCGTCGGCGGGCTGCCGTCGCTTCCATTCGATCGCGCCTTCGACGTGCTCGATCATGGAGTCGCTCGCCTCGAACATCGCCGGCATCTCTTCGACGGTGAGGATGGGCTCCAGGGTCTTGACCAGCGTGTGCGACCAGTCGCGGAGCTGATCGCGATCCGCGTCCGGCATGCCGAGCATCTCGGAGATCACCGCGAACGGGAGCGGGAACGCCAGGTCGCCGATCACGTCCATGCGCCCGGCCGATTCCGCAGCGTCGAGCATGCCGTCGACGAGCTCTTGCACGTGCGGGACGAGCTCCTCGACACGGCGCGGCGTGAACGCCTTCTGCACGAGGCGACGGATACGCGTGTGGTCGGGCGGGTCGAGGTTGAGGATCGCGAGGTCCCCGCGGCGGGCGCGCTCGGGGTCGAAGCCGGCGATCATCTGATCGCGCGGCGTCGGCGGCGCGTTCCGGTCCTCGACCGACAACGATGGGTCCCGCAGGAGCGCCGAGACGTGGTCGTACCGGGTCAGGGTCCACGGGCCGAACGGGCTCTGGTGGATCGGCGCCTCCTCGCGGAGCCGCCGGTACTGGGCGTACGGGTTGTCGAAGAACCCCGGCTCGAAGGGGTTGAGGAAGATCTCCTCCTCCGGTGCCGAGACTGGCGCCTCACCCGTGGGCACGGCGTCAGTGTACGGACGCGCCGGCGCGACGCCCCGGGTCATCGGTCACAGTCTCCGCTGCCGTGACTCGGCCGGGCTGCGGGGCTATCGTCGGAACCCCCGTCACACCAGCCACATCAGCAACAGCCCCGTGGACGACGAGCGGGTCGGGGCACCGGGAGCCCGAGTGAGCGAGATCGTCGAGGTGGTCGCGAGGGAGATCCTCGACTCCAGGGGCAACCCTACGGTCGAGGTCGAGGTGGAGCTGCTCTCGGGCGCGCGCGGGCGGGCCGCGGTCCCGAGCGGTGCCAGCACGGGTGCCCACGAGGCCGTCGAGCTACGCGACGGCGGCGACCGCTACGGCGGCTCGGGCGTCCGCACCGCGGTCGAGCACGTGAACACCGAGATCGCCGAGGTCGCGATCGGGCTCGAGGCGTTCGACCAGCGTCTGCTCGACGAGGAGCTCGTCACGCTGGACGGCACGCCGGACAAGGGGCGGCTCGGCGCGAACGCGATCCTCGGCGTCTCGCTCGCGGTGGCCAAGGCGGCCGCCGACGAGGTCGGCGCGCCCCTCTACCGCTACGTCGGGGGCGCCAACGCTCACGTGCTGCCGATGCCGCTGCTCAACGTGCTCAACGGCGGTGTGCACGCCGACAGCAACGTCGACCTCCAGGAGTTCATGCTCGCGCCGGTCGGTGCGGCGAGCTTCTCCGAGGCGCTGCGGTGGGGCGCGGAGACCTACCACGCGCTCCGCAGCCTGTTGCACGAACGGAGCCTCGCCACGGCGCTCGGCGACGAAGGGGGCTTCGCGCCGAGCCTGCCCTCCAACGAAGACGCGCTCGCGCTCTTGCTCGCCGCCATCGAGGCGGCCGGCTATCAACCGGGGGACGAGATCGCGCTCGCGCTGGACGTCGCCGCGACCGAGCTGTTCGCGGACGGGCGCTACAAGCTTCCGGGCGAGGGCAAGGAGTACGGCGCCGACGAATGGGTCGACGTGCTCACCGGTTTGTGCGACCGCCATCCGATCGTCTCGATCGAAGACGGCATGGCCGAGGACGACTGGGACGGTTGGGCCGCGCTCACCACGCGTCTCGGCGACCGCGTGCAGCTCGTGGGCGACGACGTCTTCGTCACCAACCCCGAGCGGCTGCAGCTGGGGATCGACCGTGGCGTCGCGAACTCGATCCTCGTGAAGGTCAACCAGATCGGCACGCTCACGGAGACACTCGACACGATGGAGCTCGCAACACGCCACGGCTACACGAGCGTGATGTCGCACCGGAGCGGCGAGACCGAGGACACGACGATCGCCGACCTCGCGGTCGCGACCGGCTGCGGGATGATCAAGACGGGTGCCCCGGCACGCAGCGACCGCGTCGCGAAGTACAACCAGCTGCTCCGCATCGAGGAGGAGCTCGCACCCGCCGCCGCCTACCCGGGTGGCGCCGCGCTTGCCCGCCGCGGTGGAGCCGGCGGTGGCTGAGCGCCCTTCGGGGCCGAAGCGTCGCCGGGCGCAGCCCGTGAGCGGAAAGCGACGCGTGCAGCGCGCGAAGCAGCGCCACCCCGCCCAGGCGGCGCGGCCCGGCGCACGCCGTCCGCCTTCACCCCGGGTGCGTCGCCGGCGTGCGCTCCTTGCGACCGTGCTGCTCGGCTTGCTCCTGATCGCGTTCCTGTTCGCGTTCGTGTATCCCACGCGCACGTTCCTGCGCCAACGCGAGCAGATCTCGGCAGCCGAGCGGCGACTCGAGGAGCTCCAGCACCAGACCGGCAGGCTCGAGCGCGAGAACGCCAAGCTCAACACGCCCGCGGAGATCGAGCGCATCGCCCGCGAGCAGTACGGCATGGCCCGTCCCGGCGAGACACCGTACGTGCTGATCCCCGGCGCGCCGTCGACCACAACTCCCACGAGCTCGACACCGACCCAGCCGTAGACTCGCCGCGTGACCGGCCGCGCCACCACGGACGCCGACATCATCGCGGTGCGTGAGCGCATCGGGCGCGAACCGCTCGCCGCCTTCGACGTCGTCGTGCGCGCACCCGGCGGCGAGCCCGTCGTGCTCCGCAACGCGCCGTTCACGCGCGACGGCACCCCGATGCCGACTCGTTACTGGCTCGTCGATCCTCACCTCGTGTCGCGCATCGCGCGGCTGGAGGCGGCCGGCGGAGTGCGCCGCGCCGAGGCAGCCGTCGATCCCGACGCACTGGCTGCTGCCCACGCCGCGTACGCGGCCGAGCGCGACGGAGCGATTCCCGCGGAGCACGACGGACCGCGCCCGCACGGCGGCGTCGGCGGGACCGCCGCCGGCGTGAAGTGCCTGCACGCGCACTACGCGTGGTACCTGGCCGGCGGCCGCGACCCGGTCGGCCGCTGGGTCGCCGAGCAGCTCGAATCGGCGTCGTAGGCCGTGAGGCTCGGTGCGGTCGACATCGGGACGAACTCCGTACGGCTCCTGGTCGCCGACGTCGCCGGCGCGGGCCGTGGTGCGATGCTGACGCCCGTCGATCGCCGCATGCACATCACCCGGCTCGGCCAAGGAGTGGACGCGACACGCAGGCTCGCGCCGGATGCGATCGAGCGGACCGTCGGCGTGCTGCACGAGTACCGGGACGCGCTCGACACGCTCGGCGTCGAGCGGGTACGGGCGACCGCGACGAGCGCGGCGCGTGACGCCGAGAACCGCGACGCGTTCTTCGGACCGGCGACCGACGTGCTCGGGCTGACGCCGGAGCTGCTCCCCGCCGACCAGGAAGCGCGTCTGTCGTTCCTCGGCGCGACTGCCGAGCTCGATGAGCCGTCGCCGTACCTGGTCGTCGACATCGGCGGTGGCTCGACGGAGTTCGTCGTGGGGACGACCGAGCCTGCGGGCCTCCTCTCGGTCGACATCGGCTGCGTCCGCATCACGGAGCAGTTCCTGCACTCCGACCCGCCCGCGCCCGAGGAGCTCTCGGCCGCGATCTCGGTGGTGCGCGACTATCTCGCCGACGTGGAACGCTCGATTCCCGGAGTGCGCGAGGCCGGGACGCTCGTCGGGCTCGCGGGGACGGTCACGACCGTCGCCGCCGTCGAGCAGGGCCTCCCGGAGTACGACCGGGACCGCATTCACCACTTCCGGCTGAGCCGGGCCGCCACCGAGGACGTGTTCCGTACCCTGGCACTCGAGCCGTCCGACGAGCGGCGCGCCAACCCCGGTCTCGAGCCCGAACGGGTCGACGTGATCGTCGGTGGCGCGGTGGTGCTCGTCGCGATCCTGCGGACCTTCGAGTTCGACGAGGTCCTCGTGTCGGAAGCCGACATCCTCGACGGACTGGTCCGCAGCCTCGCCGCGTAGCGGTCGCGAGCCCGGTCACGAAGCCGTTCAGGACCCGTCACGCCGTGCCGACACTCGGGTGGGTGGCAAGGGAGGCCGGCGATGGCTGCGATATCCACCACTTTGCTCGGCGGGGCGCGGAGAATGCCCGCCATGGCCGAACGCGAGGCGATGCGGTTCACCGATGCGCTTCGACACCTGAACGCCGACGAGCTGCGGCGCGTCGCCGCCTCGCTGGGATCCGACGCGCTCACCGACGAGGTCGACTGGTGGCGGGCCACGATCGCGATCGACAAGGTGCTGCGCCACACCCGTTGCACGCGGCAGGCCGCGCACGCCGCTCGTGACGCCGCGCACGCCGTGCAAGAGGCGGCCGAGCGAGCCGGGATCGCCCTCCCCGACACCGACGTCACGCGGGTCGCGCGCGCCGCCGCCGACATGGCCCGCGGCCTCATCGCGGGGACGCCGGCCCGCCCGGTCGTGCGCCTCCTCGCCGAGCACTGGGCCCCCGTCTTCGCGACGGTCTGATTCCCGTTCCGGAGATCCGTAGGTGTCGAATTGACGCCTAGCAGTCTCCAGAACGCCGGCTCGTAGGATGCGCGACGTGGTGCCGAGCGACCGGCTCCTCCTGGGGCCGGGACCGTCGAACCCGTATCCCGAGGCGACGGCCGCGCTCGCGCGCCCGTTGCTGGGGCACATGGATCCCGAGTTCCTCGCGCTGCTCGACGAGACGATGGCGCGGCTGCGCACGGTGTTCCGCACGCGCAACGCGCTGACGCTGCCGATCAGCGGTACCGGCTCGGCGGGCATGGAGGCGTGCTTCGTCAACCTGCTCGAGCCGGGCGACATCGCGGTCGTCGCCGTCAATGGGGTCTTCGGCAACCGGATGTGCGAGGTCGCGATGCGCTGCGGCGCGGAAGTCGTGCGCGTCGACGAGGAGTGGGGAAAGCCGCTCGAGACCGAGAACCTCATCCACGCGGCGAAGTCGTACCCGCACGCCCGGCTCTTCGCCGTCGTTCACGCGGAGACCTCGACCGGGGTCGAGAACGACATCGAGCCGCTCGCGTGGATCGCCGATACCGACACGCTCCTCGTCGTCGACGCGGTGACGTCGCTCGGCGGCATCCCGGTCGACGTCGACGGGTGGCGCATCGACGCCTGCTACTCAGGGACACAGAAGTGCCTCGGCGCCCCGCCGGGCCTCTCACCGGTGACGTTCTCCGAACGGGCAGTTGCGCGCATCAAGGGGCGCGCCCACCCTCCGCAGAGCTGGTACCTCGACCTCGGGCTGATCGCCGACTACGTCACCGGCTCGCAACGCGTCTACCACCACACGGCGCCGGTCTCGTTGGTGTTCGCGCTGCATGCCGCGCTCGGCGCGATCCTCGAGGAGGGGTTGGAGTCCGGTTGGGCACGGCACCGGCGCGTCGGGGAGCGGCTGCAGGGCGCGCTGCCCGATCTCGGATTCCGGCTGATTCCCCACGAGCGTCACCGCCTGCCGCAGCTGACGTCTGCGTGGCTTCCCCAAGGTGCCGACGACGCGAAGCTGCGCAAGGCGTTGCTCGAAACGTACGGCATCGAGGTCGGCGGCGGTCTCGGTGAGTTCGCGGGTAACGCCTGGCGCATCGGCCTGATGGGCCACTCCGCCCGTGAGCGTTCCGTCACGACACTGCTCGGAGCGCTGCGCGAGCTCCTGTAGTCCTTGGTCGCAGATCTGCGACGACGGGCGGATCATCACGCGTCGGGCACGGGCTCTTTCGGACGGAGCATCTCGTCACGGTAGAAGCGCAGCTCGGTGATCGATTCGTACACGTCCTCGAGCGCGCGGTGCACCTCCTTCTTCCCGGGCCGGTGCCGGTAGACGTCGGGATACCAACGGCGGCAGAGCTCCTTCAACGACGACACGTCGATGCTGCGGTAGTGCAGGTACGCGTCGAGCTCGGGGAGGTGACGATCGAGGAAACGCCGGTCGACCCCGATCGAGTTGCCGCACATGGGCGCGGTGCGCGCCTCGGGCACGTGCGATCGCACGTACGCGAGCGCGCGCTCACCGGCCTGGGGGAGCGACACGTCCGACGCCTCGATCGCGGTGAGCAGTCCCGACTTCGTGTGCATCTTGCGCACGATGTCGTCCATCGCGGCGAGCGCATCCGGGGGCTGGTGCACGACGATGTCGACGCCTTCGTCGAGCGGCTCGAGCGCGGCGTCGGTGACGAGCACCGCGATCTCGACGATCGTGTGACGCACGACGTCGAGCCCGGTCATCTCGAGGTCGAGCCAGACGAGCCGATCGTCGACCGGCGGCAGCGCGGCAGCCACGACGCGGGACCCTACCGGCACCTTCGGGCCGGTCCGGGCGGCGCGGTGGGTTACGGTCCCGCCGTGCGTCGTGGGGAAGCGCTGCACGGCCGTCGGGTCGACCTCCGGGTGCTCAAGGCCGCCGACTGGGACGCGTGGCGCGACGTGCGCATCCGGAGCCGCGGCTGGCTCGAGCCGTGGGAGCCGTTCGGCGAGCCCGGCGCACCCGACCCGATCACCGACCCCGAGGCGTTCCGCGCCCGGTGCGACGCGTGGGAACGGCAGCGCCAGTTCGATGCCGCCTACGGGTTCGGGATCTTCCTCCGGAGGGGCCCCTTCATCGGTGAGGTGAGCCTCGGCAGCGTCCAGCGCGGCCCGTTCCAGTCGGCCAACGTCGGGTACTGGATCGACGAGGCTCACGCGGGGCAGGGCCTCATGCCCGAAGCGGTCGCCGTCGTGCTGCGGTTCGCGTTCGACGAGCTGCGGCTCCACCGTGTCGAAGCCGCAATCGTGCCTCGGAACGCGCGAAGCCGCCGCGTGGCCGAGAAGCTCGGCATGCGCGAGGAGGGCATCTCGTCGCGCTTCCTCCAGATCCGGGGGATCTGGGAGGACCACGTGCGATACGCGATCACGGCCGAGGACTGGGCCGACCGGAAGTCCGACCTCGCCGCCGAGTTCCTCACGCGGCGCTGACGGGCGGTCGCCCGCAGCTCCACGTCGGGGGTTCAGCCGTCGCGCAACCGGCGCGCGACCTCGCCGCTCGCGAACGACTCGCGCTGGCGCTCGAGCTCGACCGCGACGGCAGCCTCGAAGTCCGCCCGCCAGGGCGTCTCGCGCAGCGTCGCCTTGACCGACTGAGCGAGCTCCCGTGGCAGCTCTGCTGCCGCGCTCGCGAGGGCGACGGCCTCGTGCAACAGCTGGGCGTCGGGCACGCGCCGCCACGCGAGGCCGATCTCGACGGCGTGCTCGCTGTCGACGCGCTCGCCGAACAGCACCATCGCCGCGGCAGCTTGCGGCCCGATCTCGCGCTCCAGCATCCAGACGTGTCCGCCGCCCGGGTGCAAGCCGATCTTCGCGAAACGTGTGTCGAACCGGCCCGAGTGCGCGACGAGCCGAACGTCGCACGCGAGAGCGAGGTTGAAGCCCGCACCGACCGCGGGGCCGTTCACGGCCGCGACGGTCGGGAGCACGCAGTCGCGGACACGCAGGAACCCGTCGTAGAGACTGCGGACGCTGCCGCTGTCGCCGCCCTGCCCGATCGTGGTGAGGTTCGCCGTGTCGGCGCCCGAGCAGAACGCGGGCGGCGCGCCGGTCACGACGATCGCGCCCACGCCGTCGTCGGCCTCGGCGGCCTCGATCGCGACGACGATCTCGTCGACGAGCGCCGCGGTCAGCGCGTTGCGCTTGTCGGGATCGTCGAGCGTCAGGACCCGTACGCGGTCGTGCTGATCGACGTGCAGCATTCGGCTCGCCTCAGGCACCGTTTCCGACGACCGCCGGCGAGTGCCGGAAGAACGCTTCGACGTCGCGCTCGTAGGTGTACTCGGGTGCGGCGCGGCCCACCGTGTTCTCGAGCCGGAGCGTGCGCGCGAACGCGTCGACGGTCCCCGCCGTCGTGTGGCGGTACTCGAAGCCCGCTCGCTTGTAGCGGGAGCTGTCGACGGCGCGTCCGTAGCGGAGCAGGTCGAGCACCTCCGGCTGGAGCTCGGCGACGCGGAGGAGCCGCAACGGCTCGGCCGCCCACGCGGTCAGCACGGGTGGGAGCGGCACCCGACGCTTCCCGCAGATGCTCGCGACCTCGCTCCACGGGAGCGCGCCGTCGCCCGCCACGTTGAACACCCCCGGGACTTCGTGCAGCGTCGCGTACGCGAGCGCGGCAACCACATCGTCCTCGTGCACGAACTGGAGGCGCGGATCGAAGCCCAGGATCTCCGGCACCACGGGCAGGCGTAGGAGCCGGGCGAACGGTGACGTGAACTCGTCGCCCAGGATGTTCGCGAGCCGCAGCTTGGTCACCACCACGTGTGGGTTGTCCTCGGCGAAGTCCCCGACGAGCGATGCCACCTCGACCAACGACCGTTCGACGCCGGTGCGGGGCGCGCGTGTACGGGGAGTCTCCTCGCGGAAGAAGTACGGGTCCTGGAAGTTCGAACCGTAGACCAGCGTCGAGCTCTTCAGGACGATCTTGCGCACCGGGCTACCCGCCGCTCCAGCCGCCGCGAGCAGGTTCATCGTCCCGATCACGTTGATGTCGTGGAGGGTTCGGCCGCTCGCCCGTGTCGAATCGACGACGAGGTGGGTGTGCAGGATCGTGTCGACTTCTGTCGCACGTACGATGCGTTGGAGGATCGAGTACGACGAGTCGGCGCGCACGAACTCGGTCTTCTCGAGTGGCAGCCTCGGCTCACGCGTGTCGACGCCGACCACGAGCTCGACGCCGGGCTGCGACTCGAGGTGCTGCGCGAGGCGGCTCCCCCAGAAGGTGCCGAGCCCGGTGACGAGGATGCGCACGGAACGAAGCCGGGTCAGCCGCGCCAGATGCTTCGCCGCTTGCGCAGCATGTCATACAGCGCGTGCTGGATCGACGTGCGGATCGCGTCCGCCTGCTCCATGACCACGCTGCGGTTGTACCGCTCCTGGTTGGTCGCCACGTCGAAGTGCACCGGCGGCAGGACGCGGATGCGGAACTTCGCCGGGAGCGGCGCGACGAGGCCGAGGAGCGGGCCGAACACGAACTGGTTCGCCGTCACCGGGAAGTACGGGATGTTGAGGAGCCGCGCGAGCCGTGTGCTCTTGAACACGATCGGCATCGCCTCCTCGTTCCCGACGATCGCGATCGGGACGATCGGCACACCGGCGCGCATCGCGATCTCGACGAAGCCGCCACGACCGAACCGGCGCAGCTGGTAGCGGTCCTTCACCAGCTTCCCCGTCGCCTTGGTGCCCTCGGGGAACACGACGGCGAGCTGCTGCTCGTCGTGCAGGAGCCGATACGCGTTGTCGGGGTGCGCGGGGACGCCGCCGGTGCGAGACCACAACGTGCCCACGACGGGCACCGCGCGGAACAGGTTGTCGGCGAGGCCGTAGAGCGGGCGCCCGAGCTCGGTCTCCACGCCGTGCATGAGCACGGGCGCGTCGGAGGGGATCGCACCGCCGTGGTTCGCCACGAGCAGCGCGCCGCCCTCGCGGGGAACGTGCTCCATGCCCTCCCACTCGACCCGGAACCACCGCCGGTAGACCGGGTCGTACAGCCGCCGGGCGAGCGCCCGCATGCGCTCGCTCCGGCCCCAGCCGTCGACGTCACCCCTGCGCACCCCCTCGCTCCCGTTCTGCGCGTCGGGTCGCGGGACGGGCACGAGCTCGCCGCCAGGGGCCGGCGCCACCGGGCGGACCGCGGGCCGCTCCGCCGTCGGCGCGGCCGGATCGGGGACGTCGGGGGCCGTCCAGCGGACGTCACCAGGGGGTTCGGTCACCATGCCAGTGAAGTGCCCGCGACGCGGTCGATTCAACCCGGGCCGCCGTCACCCACGGATGGCGCCCGTCACCTGCCACCCGGAGCCCACGTAGCGCGCGACGAGCCCGACGGCGCGTGCGACGAACCACACTGCGAGCACGCCCCAGAGCGCGAGGATCCCGCCGTCGAGTGCGACCACTCCCGCCGCGACCGGCGCGTACACGCCGACGGTCGCGACGATCATGGCCGCCGCGAGGTACCGCTGGTCGCCGGCGCCGATGAGCACGCCGTCGAGCACGAAGACCACCGCTCCGAGCGGCTGGAGCGCGGCGACGACGAGCAGTAGCTGCGACGCGAGGTGCCGCACCGCTTCGTCGTCGGTGAACACGGGGACGAGCCACGGTCGAACCAGCGCGAGGGGATCACGCCGAAGCCGACGCCGACCACGACGCCCCACTCGATCATCCTCCGCGCCGCCGCGCGCGCCTCGTCCGCCGCCGACGCGCCCAGGAAGCGGCCGATCATCGCTTGCGCCGCGATGGCCAGCGCGTCGAGCGATAGTGCCAGGAAGAGGAACACCTGGAACGCGATCTGGTGCGCGGCCACGTCGACGTCACCGATGCGCGCCGCCAGGTTGGTCGTCGCGAGCAGGGTGGCGAGCAATGACGCGGTGCGGACCATGAGCGGGCCGCCGACCACCGCGGTCTGGCGGACGCCGCTCCGCCGCGGCCGCGCGGGCACGCGTTCGGCTCGAAGGGAGCGCAACACGATCACCACGTATGCGGTCGCGCCCGCCCCTTGCGCGGCCACCGTGCCCCACGCCGATCCCGAGATGCCCCAGTCGAAGCCGAACACGAAGAGCACTTCGAGCGCGAGGTTGAGCACGTTCGAGGCGACCGCGATCACCAGCGTCGTGCGCGTGTCCTGGAGTCCGCGCAGGTAGCCGGTGCCCGCGACCATCACGAGCATCGCCGGTGCGCCGACGGCGCTGATCCGGAAGTACGTCACCGCGTAGGGGCGGACCCGCGACGACGCGCCCATCAGGTCGATCACGACCGGCGCGAGCACGAGCCCGACGACCATCAGGGCCAGGCCGAGCGCCAGCGCGAGCCACATCCCGTCGACACCGAGCGCAGCCGCCTCCCGCCGGTTGCCCGCGCCGACGTGGCGTGCCACCGCGGCAGTGGTCGAGTACGCGAGGAAGTTGAACAGCGCGAAGGCGGCGGTCAGCACGATCCCGGCGACCGCGAGGCCGGCCAGCGGTCGCGTCCCGAGCTGGCCGACGATCGCAGTGTCGGCGAGCACGTACAGCGGTTCCGCGGCGAGTGCGCCAAATGCCGGAAGCGCGAGCCGCAGGATCTCGGTGTCGTAGGCGCTCCGGCGCGCCGCGACGCGCACGCCGGTCACGCCGCGGGCGAGTTGATCGCCCCGCCTTGGTCGTTCTTCCCCGCTGCCGGCGTGTTCGGTATCGCCGGGTACGTGCGCCCGGCGGGTCCTTCGCCGAACGCGCGGAGCACGTTGAGCGTCGTCTGGTGCACGAACTCGCTCTGCGCGATGCCGAAGAACACCGGGTGCAGGTGACCGATCCACCAGATCGTCCCCGAGGCGAAGACGCCCGCCCCGCTCGGTGCGGTGTAGTAGCTCGTGTCCGCGTGGCTCGGGCGCACGCCCACGACCACCGGCGAGTGCGCGAGCACCTGGAGGTTCTCGGGGCTCGACCCGGGGTAGCGCGTGTCGTACTCCGGGCCGATCACCCCGGGATGGCTCATGCCCGGGTACGCCCCCGTGCCCTCGAACATCCACGCGTCCGGATCGGTGACGACGAGCGCGGCGCGCACCGGCTGTCCGTCGTACTGCACGCCGATCATCGATGCCTCGGGACGGTCCACGGGGTCGTAGCGCCAGTCGACCGTCGTGCGGCGCGGGTCGGTTCGGCGCAGCGGGTCCTCGCGCGCCTCCTTGTAGCAGACCTGCCGGCGGTTGGGACCGAGTGGAGAGTCCTCGAAGCGGATCTGGCGGAAGCACGCGTTGGCGCCGAGGAACGCGAGGTTGATGCCCTGGTCGCGAGCCGCCTCCGTCCCGTTGCGCATCTCGAGCGACCAGTACTCGTCGTGACCGGGCGAGAGGATCGCCTTGTGACGCAACAGTCGCGACGGGTCGGCGTGCACGTCGAGGCTCGTCAGGTACGTCACGTCGAACGCCTGCTGCTCCAGCCGCATCACCAGCGGCAGCTCGTTGCCGGCAAAGTCGCCGCCACCAGCGCCGAGCACGTACGGGCGGTCGAACGACACGACGCGTGCACGCGCCGCGTACGTCTCGCCGTGCCGGGTGCGGCCCCAGTACAGCGACGCGCCGCCCCACTTGTTGTACGCCTGCCAGCTCGTGACCGCGTTGACCATCAGGAAGGGCGCGTTGCTGTCGTCGACGCGGATCGTGAGGGGAACGTGCGCGTCAGCGTCGGCCGCGTTCAACCGGAAGAGGTAGCAGCCGGGCAGGAACGTCTTCGGGTCGAGCGTGAGCTCGTAGGTCGTCTCCCAAACTGCCTCGGCCCGGTTCGTCTCCCGGTCGACGAGCGGCGCGGCCTGGACCCGGCCGGGCAGCGTCGGCGACTCCCAGACCTTGCGGGCGCCGAGCCCCTGGTACCAGCCCATACGGAAGCCGAGGATCTGGTACTCGGGCCGGACGGTCGAGACCTTGAAGGCGACGGTGTCACCCAGCGCGGCGCTGACGTGGTCGAGGTAGCCCTCGATCGTGCCGACCGGGTCGGGGGCGCGGAGGAGCCACTCGTCGGTGCCGGGCTTGGCGTTCTCGGCCGCGATCCAGGCCGCGGTGAGGCCCTGCTTGATGCCCCCCACCGGCTCCGGGACCGGGCCCAACCGGGGTAGCCGGCGCAGAGCGTGGCTGCCGACCGCGGATGCCGCGAGGGCGAGCGAGCCCCGGAGGAACGTGCGGCGGCTGACCACCGGTCTACGGCCTCCGCTCCGCTCGCTGCGGCACGGGGCGAACGGTAACCGGGGATGGATGTCATACCCCGGCGCGATCCTGACCTCATGGGCGGAGACCCGAAGCCTTCCTGCGAGAAGGTGGGGCACACACCGCGCGGCAGTGCACCCGATGCGGTGCGCTTCGCCGACACGGCGAGGCGGCTTGGCGCGGCGGCGCGCGACCGGGGCCTGACGGTGCCCGCGTTCCGCTGCCCGCCGCGGGTGCCGGGCGTCGTCCGCAGCGTGCGGCGCTTCCCCGACGGCGCGGTGGTGTCGGTCGTGCTGCGCGAGCGCCCGTTCCCGGAGGTCGCGGCCGACATGGTCGAGGGCGTCGTGGTGGTCAACCGGCTCGACGGCGAGGCCGCGGCTCGGGCGCGGCACGCCCTGCGCGCCGCCGCGGGCCTACCCTGCGTCGAGGCCCGGGTGGTGGAACGGCATACACGGGCGGCTTAAACCCGCCTGCTCCCTCGGGAGCGTGGGGGTTCGAATCCCTCCCCGGGCACGGCCGACCTGCCTGATGCGATGTGCTGGCCGCGCAGGCCGTTCGGCCGACGGCGTCACGCGAACGATTTGCTCACGTCCGACGGGGCTCGGGGGCTTGCGCTCAACATGGGCCCGTACAACACGCACGACTTCGATGGCGATGGCATGTGGGCCAAGTCCGATGGCGGCAACCACGTGCCGACGTCGTGCTTCCTGATGCTGCAGGTGCAGGACGCCGATTCGAGCGTGTTCACCCGAAGAAGCCGGGCATGCGCGACTGCAAGAAGAGCAACAACAAGGAGATCAAGGTCGACCTGGTGCAGTAGCAGGCGCGTCGAGGCCGACCAGATCCAACCCGGCGAGAAAGAACGAGCGCACCGGCGGCAACCCGAGACGGAACCTCGGCGTCGTCAGGTACAGGTGACGGGCCTGGGCGAGGATCATCTTTGGACCTGACGCTGCGCTGAGTGGCCCGTGGCGAGCCGTGGGCCCTTGCGCGATAGTGCTCGAAGCTGCGCGAGCGGTACCGAGCACACACAGAGGGGGTGCTGTGCACGTCACCGTCACCGTGAACGGCGTTGATCGGTCGCTCGACGTCGAGCCCCGTCGGCTGCTGGTGCAGCTCCTGCGGGAGGAATGCGGGCTGACCGGCACGAAGGTGGGATGCGACACCTCGTCGTGTGGCGCGTGCACGGTCCTCGTCGACGGCGAGTCGGTGAAGTCGTGCACGATGCTGGCGGTGCAGGCCGACGGCCGGAGCGTGACGACGATCGAGGGGCTGGCGCGCGACGGCGAGCTCCACCCTCTCCAGCGGGCATTCCAGGAGCAGCATGGACTCCAGTGCGGCTTCTGCACGGCCGGGATGGTGATGGCGGGCGTGTCGCTGCTCCAGGAGCACCCGAACCCGACCGATGCCGAGATCCGCCGTGGCCTCGAGGGCAACCTCTGTCGCTGTACCGGCTACCAGAACATCGTGCGTGCCATGGCCGTGGCGATGGGAGGTGGACGATGACTGTCATCGGGACCCGGCAGCTGCGCCGGGAGGACCCCGCGCTCCTCACCGGATCCGTGCGCTTCGTCGACGACCTCGTGGTACCGGGCGCGTTGCACGTCAAGATCGTACGGAGCCCGTTCGCCCATGCTCGCATTCGCTCGATCGACACGTCGGCAGCGACCGCGATGCCGGGAGTGGTCGCCGTGTTGACCGGAGCCGACCTGGCGAGTGAATGGCAGACGCCACTGCCCTGCGCATGGCCCGTCACCCCCGACATGAAGAACCCACCGCACTGGCCGCTCGCGGTCGACGAGGTTCGTCATGCCGGCGAGGCCGTCGCGGCAGTCGTGGCTGAGACGCGAGCTGGCGCGCGCGACGCCATGGAGGCGATCGAGATCGACTACGAGCCGCTGCCGGCGGCGCTCGACCTCGAGCAGGCGCTGAGCGACGAGGCGCTCGTGCACGGCGACCTCGGCACGAACACGTCGTACACCTGGTCGCTCACGCCCGACTCGGAGCGACTCGAGCAGGCTTTCCGCGATGCCGCGCACGTGGTTCGTGCCCGCTTCGTGCAACAGCGGCTCATCGCGATGGCCATGGAGCCGCGAGGAGTGTGCGTTGTCCCCGAGCCCTACGGCGGCGATTTCACGGTCTACTCGGCGACCCAGATTCCCCATATCCTGAAGTTGCAGCTGAGCATCGTGTGCGGGATCCCCGAGCACAAGCTGCGGGTGGTGGCACCCTCGGTCGGTGGCGCTTTCGGGTCGAAGCTCGACGTGTACCCGGAAGAAGCGTTGTGCCTCGCGCTCGGGAAGCGCCTCGGGCGTGCGGTGCGATGGAACGAGGAGCGGTCGGAGGCGACCCAAGCCACGGTCCAGGGACGGGGCATGATCCAGGAGATCGAGCTGGCCGCCGACGCCGGCGCCAAGGTCACCGCGGTGCGAGCGACGGTTACCGCCGACATGGGCGCGTACCTCCAGCTCGTGACGCCGGGCGTACCGCTCCTCGGTGGCTTCATCTATCACGGGGTGTACGACATTCCCGCCTACTCGTTCACATGCACGGGCGTCTTCACGAACAAGACCCCGACCGACGCGTACCGAGGCGCCGGTCGCCCCGAGGCGACGTACGCGATCGAGCGAGCCATCGACCTCCTCGCACGAGAGTTGGGCCTCGACCCGGTCGAGATCCGGCGTCGGAACTTCATCCCCGCCGAGGCGTTCCCGTACGAGACCGCAGCCGGGCTCGTCTACGACAGCGGCAACTACGACGGCGCCCTCGACGAAGCGTTGCGGCTGGCTGGCTACGACGAGCTGCGTGCCGATCAGGCTGCCCGACGAGAGCGGGGAGGCGTCCGACAGCTGGGGGTCGGCTTGTCGGCCTACGTGGAGATGTGCGGGTTGGCGCCGAGCCGGCTCCTCGCGCAGCTGAGCTTCGGGGCGGGAGGCTGGGAACACGCGTCGGTTCGAGTGCTCCCCACCGGCAAGGTGGAGGTCGTCACGGGCACCGCGCCGCACGGGCAGGGCCACGAGACCAGCTGGTCGATGATCGTCGCCGATCGGCTCGGCATCCCGCCCGAGGATGTCGAGGTCTTGCACTCCGACACCGCGATCTCGCACCTGGGTCTCGACACGTACGGGTCGCGCTCGCTGGCAGTGGGCGGCATGGCGATCTGGCACGCGTGCGGGAAGGTCATCGCCAAGGCCGGACAGATCGCCTCGCACCAGCTCGAGATCTCGGAGGAAGACCTCGAGTTCGAAGGCGGCGAGTTCCGGGTCCGCGGCACTCCTGCTCGCGCGATGTCGATCCAGCAGATCGCGTTCGAGGCGTTCACGGCGCACAACCTCCCCGACGGTCTCGAGCCCAACCTGACCGCCGACGCCAGCTTCGATCCTCAGAACTTCACCTTCCCGTTCGGCGTGCACGTCGCAGTGGTCGAGGTGGACCAGGAGACCGGCCGGGTCGAGCTCGTGCGCTACATCGCGGTCGACGACTGCGGCAACCAGATCAACCCGCTCATCGTCGAGGGGCAGGTGCACGGCGGCGTCGTCCAGGGCATCGCGCAGGCCTTGTGGGAGGAAGCGGTCTACGACGACGACGGGAACCTCCTCACTTCGTCGCTCATGGACTACCTCGTGCCATCGGCAGCCGACGTGCCGAGCCTCGAGCTCGGCACGACGGTCACACCCAGCCCGGGGAACCCCATGGGGGTCAAGGGTGTCGGTGAAGCCGGGACGATCGGTGCCGCGCCCGCGGTGATCAACGCGGTCGTCGATGCGCTCGCTCCGCTCGGCATCACCGACGTCCCGATGCCCGCGTCGCCGCAGCGGGTCTGGGCCGCAATCGAGGAGGCGCGGCGATGATTCCCGCGACGTTCGACTACGTGCGACCACGCTCGATCGAGGAGGCGTGCGCCGCGCTCGCCGAGCACGGAGCCGACGCCAAACTGCTCGCGGGCGGGATGTCGCTCCTGCCGCTCATGAAGCTCCGCCTCGCGACGCCAGCCGTCCTCGTCGATCTCGACGGTGTCGACGACCTCTCGTACGTGCGGGACGGCGGCGACCACCTGCGCATCGGGGCGTTGACGCGCCACCGCGACCTCGAGACCAGCGAGCTCGTCGCGCGGCACTGCGGCGTGCTGCGTGGCGTGGCAGCGGAGGTCGGCGACGCCCAAGTGCGTCACCGCGGGACACTGGGTGGCTCGGTCGCGCACGGTGACCCTGCCTCCGACCTGCCGGCCGTGCTCCTCGCGCTCGACGCGACGATCGTGGTGACCGGCCCTGGGGGCGAGCGGTTCGTGCCGGCCGGCGAGTTCTTCCGCGGCTTCCTGGAGACTGCGCTCGCACCCGACGAGCTCCTGACCGAGGCCCTTGTGCCCAAGACCGGTCTCGCGCGATTCTCGTACCAGAAGTTCAACCGTCGCGCGCAGGACTGGGCGATCGTGGGTGCGCTCGCGGTAACGGTCGACGGCGCGGGCATGCGCGTGGCGCTCGTGAACATGGGGAGCACCCCGATTCGGGCCCGTGGGGTGGAGGAGGCCCTCGCTCAGGGCGCCCCGGCAGCCGACGCGGCTGTACGCGCCACAGAAGGTGCTGATCCACCGACGGATCTCAATGCGACACCCGCATACCGCGAGCACCTCGCCCGGGTGCTGGTCCGTCGAGCCATCGAAGCCGCGCTCTGACCATCGGTTGTTCGCGCCCCCGGCAGTGTCCGGTTTCAGGACATCGGCGAGTGATGTGTCAAGACATCGGCGACACCGAGTGGGGGGTCGCCGATGGGTCAGGGTCGGTATCTGGTCGAGGCACATCTTCGGGAGCACCGCCGGGTGGCTGAGTTGGCCGCGACGCATGGGGTGCATCCGAGTTGGATCTACCGGCTCGTGGCTCGTTACCGCGCCGAGGGCGACGCGGGGCTCGAGCCCCGGTCGCGGCGGCCGAAGCACTCGCCAACTGCGCTGGGGAGCGTGGGGGTTCGAATCCCTCCCCGGGCACGGCCGACCGGCGGAGACGCCGATACATGACGGCGCGGCGACCTCGGCGGACCGCGCGCGAATAGCGTGAGCGTGGGCCACGGCGGTCGACGCGGGGGGATGATGGGGCTCGGGCAGTCCGGTCGCGTAACGGCCGTGGTGGGCTTCACGCCGATCGCGGTAGTGGCAGCAACGTCTCCGGCACGGGCGCGCGTCGGCGTCTCAGACGCCCAGGCCACCAGCGGCGTCGCGAGCTGGACCGACGGGCACGGCGACTGTGGTGATCCCGGGGTCGGCGGCGGGGGCAACGGGACGGGCTACATCGCGACCTTCAACATCAACACCGAAGTCGTCGTCAAGAACACCTCCATGACGGTCACCTTCGTCGGGTACAACGGCAAGGCGTTCTTCAGCCCGGTACGCGGGCGGCTTCATTCGAACGGAAGGTTCGCGCTGCACGGCTCGGAACGGCAGGCCGACGAGGACTACGAGTTCCGCGGCCGGTTGAAGCGGACACAGCTGACCGGAACGTTCAACCGCCTGGCCCACTTCATCGGGCAGGGAACCAGCGGACCTCGATGCACGGCCACTTGGAACGTCGCGGTCAAGCTCTCGGGGCCGGCCCCTACGAGGCCGAAGACGCAGGAGAAGCCGGACAAGAAGAAGACGAAGACCACGTCGAGGTCCTCCACGACGACGGCGCCGACCTCGACCGCGCCCACCACCACTGCGCCCACCACCACGGCGCCAACCACGACGGCGCCGACCACGACCACGCCTTCGGCTGTGGATCAGCGGATCTGCCCGTCCGAGATCACCGACGGCCTCTTCGAGCCGTCACAGGGCGTCTGGCAGGACGATCGTTCGTTCGAGGACCGGGCGGGCAAGGAGCTGAGTCGGACCGGGCCGACGAGCTACAACGCGGAGATCCCAATGGTGGTCGGGCGCCCGACCGTCCTCGTCGGCGTCGACCATGTCGCGGGCGAGCGGGCGGTGCGTCAACGCGACACGATCACCCTTTCCGGAGTCACGACGGGCACCCGCCCGGTTGCCGTCGCGATGCTCTTCACGATGCACGCGCCGGCCGAGGGGAGCTTCGAAGTCGACACGGTCCGGCCGAAGCAGCTCGAGGTCGGCGCGCCTTGCGGCGCCGAGCACAGGTTCACGCTCTCGGTCGACGCGACGACCGGCCTCCCCCAGCACCGGACGTTCACCTTCGCGTTCGCCGCGCACTACCAGATCGAGGCCAAGATCCGGGTCACCGACCCGTTCGCCCGAGGCATCGGGATCGACGGCTCCGTCGTGGTCACCGGTGGCGTGGTCGAGGAGCCGCACCTGAACGTCGTCGTCGTCCCGGTCCGCCTCGGGCTCGAGAGCCCCAGCGACGCGGACAACCCGACCGCGACCGCGATCGATCCGGCCAAGGTCGCGCGCGAAGCACGCCTGCACCTCGCGGAGCTGTTCCCGTTACCGCCCGACGGGGTCTCGGCGTTCGTCCGAAAGCGAGAGCTCGACCTGCGAGACGAGCATCTGGACTCGATGAGCTTCGACGCGGCCGAGAGCCTGCTCGAACAGCGGCTCGAGCCGTACGTCAAAGGAGCAGACGCCCTGCCCGGCGTCTCGCGGGTCGTCGCGGTGTTGTCGGCGCGTGACACGCAAGCACTACCGCTCCGGGACCACGGCGCGCAGGCCTACTCACAACACCTCGTCGTCGGAAGATCCGAAGCGCTCGAGCAGGTCACCGTGCTGGCTCACGAGATCACGCACACGATCCCGTTCCATCCCGCGTGGACCGACACGGACATGTTGCGCGACTGCGGCAAGAGCTTCCACAACCGGAAGTCGAGCCAGAAGCTCGCGCACGGCATCAGGCTCCGCGACGGCGAAAAGCCGGTCCGTCAACGCCTGGACGTGGGAAGCATCATGTCGCCCGGTGACTGGGTCGACCAGTGCACCTACAAGCACCTCGTCGACGGTCTCATCCAGACTTCGTGACCAGCGAGGGTGATCAGCGCGGGCGGTCGATGCCGTAGATGCTCACCGGCTTGTCGCGCCGCGTGATCGTCCGCTCGTACGTCTCGCCGAGCCGCTCGGCGACCCGGATCGACGCGGTGTTGTCGGGATAGATGAGGCTGACGACGTGATCGGCGCCGAGCTCGTGCCACGCGTACTCGAGCGAGGCGCGTCCCGCCTCCGTCGCGTAGCCGCAGCCCCAGCACGAGCGCGCGAGCAGCCAGCCGACCTCGATGCCCGGCCAGCCCTCCGGGTTGTACAGCCCGGTGCGACCCACGAGCCCGCCGCTCGATCGCTCCTCGACCGCCCACAGCCCGAACCCGCGGAGCTGCCAGTGGCCGAGCATCTGCGCGATGCCCAACCAGGCCTCCTCGCGGTCATACGTGTGCCCGTCGCCGATGAAGCGCATCACGTCGGGGTCGCCGACCATCTCGACGTACGGGTCGAGGTCGTCCTCGCGGAACGGTCGCAGCACGAGCCGCTCGGTCTCGACGGTGATCACGTGCGGGTCAACCGCCGCCGTTCGTGGTGGACGTGGTATCCGTCGATGGAGTGGTGCCGCCGCTGCCGGTCCCCGCGCCCGCGCCGGGGGTCGTCGTCGACGGGCTGAGCGCCGCGACCTCCTCGCGCAATGACCGCACCTCGCGCCGGAGCTGACTGACCTCGAGCCGCAGCTTCGCGATCTGCGGGCCAACCTCGTCGAGGTTCGTCGTCGCACCCGACTTGTCGTCGGACGACGAGCCGCACGCGGCCGCCCCCGCGGCGAGCGCGATCACAAGCGTGCACGTGGCCGCCAGTCGCTTCGCAGTCACTCGGCGGGTGGCACGGGTTGCGGCGGCGGCGGGCCGGCGTAGTGCGCGCTCGGGCGGATCAGCCGGTTGTCGGCAGCCTGCTCGAGGATGTGCGCGCACCAGCCGATGACACGGCTCGACGCGAACGTCGGTGTGAACATCTCGCGCGGCACCCCGCACGCGTCCATCACGATCCCGGCGTAGAACTCGACGTTCGTGTAGAGCTTCCGGCCCGGCTTGAGCTCGGCGAGGATCTCGACGGCCATCTGCTCGAGCTGCTCGGCGAACTCGAGCTTCTCGCCGCCGAGTCGCTCGGCGACGCTGCGCAGCATGACCGAGCGCGGATCGTCGGTCTTGTACACGCGGTGGCCGAAGCCCATCAGCCGGTCACCGCGCTCGACGGCGTCACGGATCCACGCGTCTGCCTTGTCGATCGTGCCGATCTCGTCGAGCATGTCGAGCGCGCGGCTCGGCGCGCCGCCGTGGAGCGGGCCCGAGAGCGCGCCGATCCCGCCGACGACCGCAGCGGCCAGGTCGGCACCCGTCGAGGTGATCACGCGGGCGGTGAACGTCGACGCGTTGAACCCATGGTCGATCGTCGAGATCAGATACTGCTCGAGCGCGCGGGCGTGCTCGGGTGCCGGCACGTCACCGCGCATCATGTACAAGTAGTTCGAGGCGTACGGCAGGTCGGGGTGGGGCGCGATGACCGGCAGGCGGTGCTGGAGCCGGTACACCGCGCAGAGCAGCGTCGGCACGACGGCGCACACGCGCAACGCCTGCGCACGGAGCTCTTCGGGCATGAGGTCCATCGACGGGCGGAAGCCGAGCGTGGCACCCATCAACGACACCGCAGTGCGCAGGAGATCGAGTGGCGGCGCGCCCGCCCCGGCAATCGCGATGGCGGGCAGCACGTCGCCGACCTCTGCCGGGATCTCACGCAGCGGACGCACCTCGTCGATGAACTCGTTGCGCTGCGCGAGCGTGGGCAGCTCACCCTGGAACAAGAGGTACCAGACGTCTTCGAGCGTGCGCGTCTCGGCGACCTCGACCGCGTTGTACTGCCGGTAGTGGTAGAAGCCCTCGAGACCGCGCACGTCGCCGATCTCCGTCTCGGCGACAACGACCCCGTCGAGCCCGCGCGGGACTTCGTGCGCGAGCGCCTCGGCCGGCTGGATCTGCGCGATGCGCATGAGGTCGCGCATCGACACGACGCCGACGAGCGTGCCGTCGTCGACGACCGGGATGTGGCGGTATCCGTGCTCGGAGAGGCTCGCGAACGCGTCGGTGACTTCGAGGTCGGGCGCGACCGCGTCCGGGTCAGGTGTCATCCAGTCGGTGACCCGATCGTCGGAGCTCGACGCGCCGGCCGCGGCGGCCCGGACGAGATCGCGCTCGGTGAGGATGCCGACGGGCCGGTCGCCCTCGACCACCACGACCGAGCCGACCTTCTGCTCGCGCATGCGCGTCGCCGCGTCGGCGACGGTGTCGTCGGTGCCGGCCGTGACCACCGGACGGCTCATGATCTCCGCGACCGTCCTGGCCCTGCTGTCGGCCATCCACCCCTCCTGTCTCGCGATCGAGCCTACTTACGCAGGCGCGCCGTGCCGTCCCTCTCCCGCGACGAAGCGCCCGACACCCTCGGTCAGCTCCTCGGACGACAAGGTGTCGCGGCCGAGCCACAGCTCGTTCGCGAGCGCGTCGTCGATCGACATGCCCCACTGCTCGTAGACGGACCGCCGGTCGTTGCGCATGCACGTCTGTGGCAGCCGCGCGAGGTCGTGGGCGAGATCGACCGCGCCGGCGAGCGCCTCGCCCGCCTCCGTGAGCCGGTTGGCGAGGCCCATCCGGAGTGCCTCGTCGCCCGAGACGCCGCGCCCGGTCAACACGAGATCGAGCGCGTGGCTCGTGCCGATCAGGCGGGGGAGACGAATCGTGCCGCCGTCGATCAACGGCACGCCCCACCTGCGGCAGAACACGCCGAACACCGCGTCGCGCGCGGCGACGCGCAGATCACACCACAGCGCGAGCTCGAAGCCGCCCGCAACCGCGTGCCCCTCGACCGCCGCGATCACCGGCTTGCCGAGGAGCATGCGCGTGGGTCCCATCGGTCCGTCCTCACCCATGTCCCGCACCGCGTTGGTGCGGTTGGTCCCGTCGAGCATCGCCTTGAGATCGGCGCCGGCGCAGAACGTGCTGCCCGCCCCGGTCAGCACCGCGACGCTGCGCTCGTCGTCTTCTTCGAAGGCCCGGAACGCGTCGGCGAGCGCGGTCGCGGTCGGCCCGTCGACCGCGTTGCGCACCTCGGGCCGGTCGATGGTCACGATCGTGACGGGTCCGTCGTGCTCGGTTCGCACGCTCATGGGGCTGCCTCCTTCCTGGTCGGCTCCGGCAGCGGATCGCGAGTCGCGACCAGATGGGCGAGCTCGTTGATGCTGCCGACGCTGCGCGGGCCGTTGCGCGCCGCGTGCACGCGGCTGACCGACGTGTACCCGGGGTGGAACCACAGGACGTTGTGGGTCATGCCGACCACGTGGGCCAGGTACACGTTGATGAGCCCACCGTGTGACACCGCGGCGACCTTCCGACCGGGGAAGCGCTCGATGATGCGCTCCACCGCCGGCACGACGCGCTGCTGGAACACGTGCGGCGGCTCACCGCCGACGTCCTCCCATCTGCCTTCGATCGTGGCGAGCCAGCGCTCGTCCTTCAGCGCACGCAGCTCCTCGATCGGGATGTACGAGGTCGCCTCTGCGTCGTACTCGGTCAGGCCGGCGTCGACCTCGACCTCGAGCCCGAGCGCGGACGCGAGCGGTGCCGCGGTCTCGCGTGCGCGCCGCAACGGGCTCGTGAGCACGTGGCCGATCTCTTCGTGTGCGAGCCAGGCCGCGAGCCGATGGGCCTCACGCCGCCCGCGACGGGTGAGGCCGGGATCAGCCGGTCCGTCGACTTCGCCTTCCTCGATGCGCACCGGTTGCGCATGCCGGATGAGGAGGAGCTCCATCAGCCGCTCGCCTCGGCCGCCTGCAAGGGGAAGCCGAGCACGTCCTCGAGCTCGGCGAGCGCACTGGCGGGGTCGGCGACCTTGATCGTCGTCATGCCCATGACGCGCGCCGGCTTGAGGTTCACGCCGAGGTCGTCGAGGAACACGGCCTCGGAAGGCGCGATCGCGAGCCGCTCGCACGCGAGCTCGTAGATGCGCGGGTCGGGCTTGCGCAGGCCCTCGATCGACGACTCGACCACGACGTCGAACAGCTCGTCGAAGGCGCGCGTGCGTTCGTCGCCGACGTCCGAGGCCGCGTCGACGACCCAGTTGTTGGTGAGGGCAGCCGTCTTGAGGCCCTCCGCCCGGATGCGCGCAATGGCCTCGAGCATCACGGGCCGCGGCTCGTGTCCGGCGTGCAGCGCGCCGAGGACCTCGTCGGAGTCGATCGCGGCCCCGGCCGCGGCGCACTCCGCCTCGAACTCGCGGCCGAACTCGGTCAGCGTCAGCTGGCCGCGCTCCAAACGCGACCAGGCACCATCGTCGCCGCTGCCGACGATCACCTCGCTGATGAACCGGTGCGGGAGCCCGGCGCGCTGCTCGTACTCACGAAACGCGTCGAGCGGCGACGGCATCACGACGCCACCGAGATCGAAGATCACGGCCCGGTACGCCACGTCTCCGGACGCTAGTCCCGCGCTCGGCAAGTTTGGGCTGTTGGTGTCGTACCCCGGTGGGATGGTCGGGGCATGGCGGCGGTGCATCGCACGGCGCGGATCGGGTTACGGGTCACGCCCGGGCAGGCGCGGCGTTGCTTCCGCTTGTTGGTAGCGGCAGGTCACGTATGGGCGGCGATGATCGAGCTGAACGACGCCCGGTTTCGCGGTGGAGCCAAGCCGATCGCGAACTATCAGGAGTGGTGCCGCGAGATCGCCGGCGTGCCCGTCGGTGAGCTGAGCGTCACCGCGATCCGTTCGGTGGTCCGACGTTACTCGGATGCGTTCTTTACGACCGCGGCGCGCAAGCGCGCCGGGCAACGGGCTCGCTATCCGCGCCGCAAGCGGCATCTGTTCCCGCTGCGGTGGTACCAGGGCACCTTCGTCCTCGAGGGCAGGCGCCTACGCCTCTCGACGGCTCGGGACACCCCCGCATTGTGGGTGCGTCTGGCCCGCGACATGCCATACCCACGCGACCAGGTCCGCTCGGTGACACTGTTGGTCGACGCCGGGCGCCTCGTGGTCGATGTCACGGCCGCCGTCCCCGTCGAGCACCACGACCTCGACGCGGACCGGGTCGCCGGCGTTGACTTGGGGATCATCCACCCATATGCGGTCGTAGCCGGTGATGAGGCGCTGTTGGTGTCGGGTCGAGCGCTACGGGCCGAGGAGCGCCTGCATCTGGCCGACACCAAGGCGCGGGCCCGTCGCACGAGCCCAAAAGCGCCCCGGCGCGGCCAACGGGGTAGTCGCCGCTGGCGCAGGCTCCGCGCCGCACAGCGCCGTGCTGAGGCCCGCCACCGCCGCCGCGTCCGCCAGGCACACCACGAAGCCGCCACGACCGTCATCGCCTGGGCGCTTCGCCGACGCGTCGGCACGCTCGCCGTGGGCGACCCCAAGGGCATCGCGAACCGCGACTCCGGCCGTCACCAGAACTGGCGGCTCCACGCCTGGCGGCGCACCCACCTGACCCGAGTGTTGATCGACAAGGCCGCGGCCGTCGCCATCCGCGTCGTGCGGGTCGACGAACGCAACACCTCTTCCACCTGCCCCCAATGCCTGCGCGTGGTTCCCAAACCCCGGGACCGCCGCTTCACCTGCCCCCATTGTGGGCACCGTGGGCATCGCGATCTCGTCGCGGCCCGGAACATCGCCGGACGAGTCCCCGGCGGCACCACGACCCCACCGAGGGTCGTCACGCACCGTCGAGCCGGCCACCCGCCAGCCCGACGTGACCGACGCCGCCACCTGATGGACCAAGCCCGTCGGTCCTGCCCGGCACCGGGCCGCCCTCACCCGGGGGAGTCGCTCGAAGACATGGTCGACACAGTCGCACTCTTCGAGGATCAAGCAACCAATGCCATCACGGCCAACGTTGCCTGAAGGAGCACTAGCGTCCGGAGACGGTGGCAGCCTCCGGGGGGATCACGCGTCGTCGGTTCCTGGGCGCGACCGCGGGCGCCGGGCTTGCTCTCGTTGCGTCGGGCGGCGTCGCCCGTGCGCTCACCGGGCCGGCGTTCCTCCGCGACCGCGGCGCACCGTTGCCCGGGCCACCCTTCACGCTCGGCGTGGCGTCGGGTGACCCGCTCCACGACCGCGTCGTCTTGTGGACGCGCCTCGCGCCCGACCTGCTCGCTCCCGACGGTGGCTTGGGTACCGCACCGGTTCCGGTGCGCTGGCAGGTCGCGACCGACGAGCGGTTCGCGAAGGTGACGGCGGAAGGCCGCACGACCGCACGCCCCGAGCACGCGTTCTCGGTGCACGTCGACGCGAAGGGACTCCAGCCGGATCGCGAGTACTTCTACCGCTTCCGCGCCGGCGACCAGCTCAGCCCCGTCGGTCGCACGCGCACCGCACCTGCAGACGATGCGGGGTTGAAGCACCTGCGATTCGCGTTCTCGTCGTGCCAGAACTACCAGGACGGGTACTTCACCGCGTACAAGCACATGGCCGATGAGGACGTCGCCTTCGTCGCGTTCCTCGGCGACTACATCTACGAGAACGGCGTGCAGCCGACCGCCCCACGGCAACACGAGGGACCGGAGCCAATGGATCTCGCCGCGTATCGGGTGCGGTACGGCCGCTACAAGAGCGACCTGGATCTCCAAGCCGCGCACGCGGCCTTCCCCTGGATCGTGACCTGGGACGACCACGAGGTCGAGAACAACTATGCGAACGACCGGGCCGACGACGACACGCTCCCGCCGGACCGGTTCCTCGAGCGTCGAGCCGCGGCGTACAAGGCGTGGTGGGAGCACCAGCCGGTGCGGCTCGATCCTCCGGACGGCCCGGATCTCCGCATCTACCGCGAGCTCGGGTTCGGACGCCTCGCGCAGGTGAACGTGCTCGACACGCGCCAGTACCGCACCAACCAGCCGTGCAACAGCCCGCTGGATGTCGGGGTCGCGTGCGCCGACACGGCGGCGCCGACGGCGACGCTCATGGGTGAACGACAGGAGCGGTGGCTGCGTCGGTCGCTGCAGCGGTCCCGCGCCCGATGGAGGGTCGTCGCGCAACAGGTGATGGTCGGCCGGGTGAACTTCGTACCCGGAGGCACTGATCCCGTCTTCAACTTCGACCAGTGGGACGGCTACGGCGCGGCACAGCAGCGATTCGTCGACACGCTCGACCGAGCGGCGCATGGGAACGCGGTCGTGATCACCGGTGACATCCACTCGAGCTGGGTGAACGACCTGAACGCGCGACCGGGCGACGACGCGTCGAGGACGGTCGCGACCGAGTTCGCCGGCACGTCGATCACGTCCTCCTTCGACTTTGCCGCCGTCGTGGCCGGCTCCATCGCGGGCAACCCCGCGGTCAAGTACTACGAAGGTGAGCGGCGCGGGTACGCGGTATGCGATCTGACGGCCGACGAATGGCGTACCGACTACCGCTACGTCTCGACGGTCGACAGCCCCGACGCCACCATCGAGACTGCGGCCAGCTTCGTCGTCGACCATCGCAAGCCGGGCGCCCAGCCGGCGTGATCTCCCTTCTCTTTGTTGCGTTTCTGAGCATGCCCGGGCATGCTCAGAAACGCCACAAGGGCAAGACGCAACAACGGGTCAAGTGGGGTCGACGAGCACGCCGGGGTTGAGGATGCCGGTCGGGTCGAGCGCGTGCTTGGCGGCGCGCAGCGCCTCGGCGAACAGCGGCGGGCGCTGGCGGTCGTAGCCGGGGCGATGATCCCGGCCCACCGCGTGGTGGTGGGTGATCGTGCCGCCCGACTCGATGATCGCATCGGACGCGGCTGCTTTGATCGCCTCCCACTGCTCGAGCTGCGCGCCCTTGCGGCCGTTGGCGATGACGGTGAAGTACGGCGCCGGACCGTCGGGGTACACGTGCGTGAACCGACACGTGACGATGCCGGGCTCCGCGCCGACGCGCCCCATCGCGTCTCGCACCGAGTCCATCACGTGCGCGTACAGCGCATCGAACTTGTTCCACGTGATCGCGGTTTCGAACGTCTCGTTGACGAGCCCGAGCTGCACGAGCGTGTCGCGTGCATACGGCGCGCGCAGGAACGCGTTGCGCCACGCATCGGCGGCGTCGGGGCGGACAACAGCATCGCTCCGGGAGCTCGTCCGGATCGCGCTGTCGTCGACTACGCCGCGGTGATCCCGCACGACCTCCACCGAACGCGCGACCCACGCGTCGAGCGCGTGGTCGGCCGACTCGAACGCGACGAGCAGCACGTGCGCGGAACCGTCGTCGGTGCCGGTCACCATCGCCTCGGTGGCGTCGAGCAACCGGCAGTTCGACGGGAACAGCCCGCTCTGCGCGAGCGCGCGTGCCGCCGCCACGCCGTCGTCCCACTCGGTGAACCGGCCCACGGCCGAGGCTCTGAAGCGCGGCCGGTCCTGGAGGCGCATCCATGCCTCGGTGATGATCCCGAGGACGCCTTCCGAGCCGATCAGCAGGCGATCCGGCGATGGGCCGGCGCCGGAGCCGGGCAGCCGGCGCGTCTCGAGCACGCCGCGCGGCGTCACGACTCGAAGCGACTCGACGAAGTCGTCGATGTGGGTGAACAGCGTCGCGTAGTGCCCGCCCGAGCGCGTCGCGATCCACCCTCCGAGGGTCGAGAGCTCGAACGACTGCGGGAAGTGCCTGAGCGTCAATCCGTGCGGACGCAGCGCCGTCTCGAGCGCCGGACCATAGATGCCGGCTTGCACACGCGCCGCGCGCGACGTGCGGTCGAGCTCGACCACCTGGTCCAGCTCGCGCAGGTCGATCGTCATCACGCCCGCGTACTCGTCCTCGACATCGGGCTCGACGCCGCCGACGACGGACGACCCGCCGCCGTACGGGATTGCCGCGGCGCCGGCGTCGGCGCACCAGTCGAGCAGCGCGGCGACGTCGCGCTCCGTGCGCGGCAGCGCGACGAGATCCGGCGGGTTGCGAAAGTCGCGAGCCAGCGCGCGCACGACGTCACGGAACGACTTGCCGTACGTGTGCCCCGCCCGTTCCTCGGGGTCCGTCGTGCACAGATCGGCGATGGACGACGGCGGCAACAGACGCGGCGCAGGCAAGTCGAGCTCGGCGACGGTGGGCGGTCGTGTGAGCGTCAGGCCGTCGAGCCCGAACCGATCGGCGAGCGTCTCGGCCATGCGGGACTGCTGATCGGGCGTCGGTCCGGCGTCGTCGTAGCCCCAGCCCCAGAAGCGCCGCTTGCTCATGACCTCAGGCTAGGTGTGCCTCTATCGTGCTCGTCATGGAGACACGCATCGACGAGATCGCCGACCGCATCTACCGGGTCTCGACATTCGTCCCGGAGATGGACTTCATGTTCAACCAGTTCCTCGTCGATGCCGACGAGCCGTTGGTGTTCCACGGCGGGCCCCGTGCGACGTTCCCCGCGGTGTCCGACGCGGTCGCGAGCGTCGTCTCACTCGACCGGTTGCGGTGGCTCAGCTTCGGCCACTGGGAAGCCGACGAGTCGGGCTCGATGAACGAGTGGCTCGCGGCTGCACCGTCGGCCCAGGTCGCGCACACGGCGATCGGGGTGATGGTGTCGGTCACCGACCAGGCCGACCGCCCACCGCGCGGGCTCCACGACGGCGAGGTGCTCGACCTCGGCGGCAAGCGAGTCCGGCACCTCGCGACCCCGCACGTGCCGCACGCGTGGGACGCGGGGCTGCTCTACGAGGAGACCACCGGCACGTTGTTCTGCGGCGACCTGTTCACAGCGGGCGGGGCGAGTCCGGTCCTCACCGACGACGACCGCGTCGGGCCGGCGATGGCCGCCGAGGACGTCTTCCTCGCGACATCGCTCACGCCCGCGCTGGCACCGACGATCCGCCGCCTCGCGCAGCTCGAGCCGCGCACACTCGGGCTCATGCACGGCCCGTCCTTCAACGGCGACTGTGCGAGCCAGCTCCGCGGGCTCGCCGACGCGTACGCGCTGCGACTGCAGGGCGCGCTCGACGCTGCGAACGGGAGCGGCGCGCCATGATGGCGTCGTGGATGATGCCGACGCCATCCGCTCGCTGATCGTCGCGTACGCGGAACGACTCGACGCCGGCGACTTCGACGGCGTCGCCGCGCTCTTCGAGCACGCCACGTTTCGATCCGCGCGCGCGGAAACGGCGCGTGTCGGCCGCGACGCCATCCGCCAGATGTACGACCCGGTGATCGTCTACGACGACGGCACACCGCGCACCAAGCACGTGCTCGGCAACATCGAGGTCACGATCGATACCGGACGGGCGAACGCCGCGTCACGTTGCACCTTCACCGTGTTGCAAGCTGCTTCGGCGCACCGCCTCGCGCCCGTGCTCGCGGGCCGCTACCACGACACCTTCGTACTCGTCGACGGCGCGTGGCGCTTCACCGAACGGCTGGTCCTGCCCGACCTGGTCGGGGACCTGTCGGCGCACATGCGGGCCCGGTGAGCGACGCCGTCGACGCCGTCGTCGATCTGGTGCGAGCGCACCGCGCTCGATCCGACACGCCGACCGTGGTCGGCATCGCGGGCGCGGTCGCCGTCGGCAAGAGCTTGTTCGCCGAGCAGACGCGTAGCGCCCTCACGGCACTCCCGGGCGCAGGGTGCGTCGAGATCGTGGCGACCGACGGCTTCCTCCTGTCGAACGCCGTCCTCGCCGAGCGCGGACTCCTGATGCGCAAGGGGTTCCCAGAGTCCTACGACACCGCGAGTCTGCGCGACTTCGCGTCGGCCGTGCGCGCCGGCGCCGGCCCGCTGCACGTGCCGGTCTACTCGCACGAGGTCTACGACATCCTTCCCGGCGCCGTGCGGGAGCTCGGGCCGGTCGACGTCGTGATCATCGAGGGCGTGAACGCGCTCAGCGCGCTGCCAGACCTGCTCGACGTCGCCGTGTACCTCGACGCTGACGCGGGTGACATCGAGGCGTGGTACGTCACTCGATTCCACGAGCTGCGGTCGGCGGCGCGCGACGATCCCAACTCGTTCTACCGTGGGCTGGTCGCGATGACCGATGACGACGCCGATGCGATTGCGCGCCAGGTCTGGCGGGAGGTGAATGCGGTAAACCTGCGGGAGCACATCGAGCCGAGCCGGCGTCACGCGCACTGCATCGTGGCGAAGGCGGCCGACCACACCGTGCGGTCGGTCATACTGCGCTCGCCGGAAGGAGACCAGCGTGCCTTCTGACCAGGAGCTCGTCGAGCTCCTCGACACGGTCTGGGCGTCGATGTCCGAGCTGGGTGACGGGCTCGACGAAGCGCAATGGAAGCGAACGACCGAGGTCCCCGGCTGGAGCGTGCAGGACAACCTCACGCACGTCGCCGGCCTCGAGTGGATGCTGCTCGGACGGCCCGCACCCGCTCACGAGATCCCCGCTGACCTCCCGCACGTGAAGAACGACTTCGGGCGCGTCAACGAGGTGTTCGTCGACTCCCGTCGCGGTCTCAGCGGCGCACAGGCACTGGACGAGTTCCGCGAGGTCACCGGCGCCCGGCTCGCGCAGCTCCGCTCGTTCGGGCCCGACGACTTCGGTGCCGACTCGTTCACGCCAGTCGGGCCGGGCACGGTGCGCGACCTGTTGCCCTTCCGCATCTTCGACAGCTGGGTCCACGAGCAGGACATGCGCCGGGGCGCCGGCTCGCCGGGTCACCTCGACGGCCCGGTCGCCGAGTTCGCGTTCGATCGGATGGCCGGCTCGATGCCCTACGTCGTCGGCAAGAAGGCCGGGGCGCCCGACGGCGCGACGGTCGTGTTCGAGCTGGGTCCTCCGCTCGCGCACACGCTCGCGATCGGCGTGGATGGTAGGCGGGCCAAGCCTCTCGACACGGCGCCCGCGTCGCCGACGGTCACGATGGTGACGGACGGGGAGACGTTCTCGCGGCTCGCGTGCGGGAGGATCGACCCGTCGGCTGCGCTCGACGACGCCCGCGTACGCGTGAGCGGCGACGAGGCACTCGGACGCAAGGTCGTCGAGTCGATGAACTTCCTCTTCTGATCCTCGCCTCCACTCCACCCCGGTCGTCTTGCCCGGTCTCTGACCACCCACACGGAGGCCAGGCATGACGGTCCACCGCATCGTCGCACGGCGGCGTGAGACTGTGCCCATATACCTGCTCGAGATCGCGGGGCGCTCGCTCGTCGTCTACCTGGCGGTCGTCGCCTTGCTCCGGCTCGGCGGCCGCCGGGAGCTGAGCCAGGCGACGACCACCGACATCGTGGTCATGATCCTCATCGCCAACGGCGTGCAGAACGCCATGGTCGGCCCCGACACCAGTGTCGAGGGCGGGCTCGTATCGGCCGCGACACTGGTGCTCGCGAACTTCGTCGTGAGTCGGCTGCGGACGCAGTTTCCTCAGATACAGCGCATCCTCGACGGGCGCACGGTGACGATCGCAGCCGATGGCGAGTGGGTCCCGCAGGCCCTGCGGTCGCTCGGACTCACCCCCGAGGACGCGCTCGACGAGATGGGCTCGGAGGTGACCGACGTCGGCGATCTCGCGTGGGCGACGGTCGACCCGAGCGGGCACATCCGGTACAAGACACGCGCGGGCACGGTGCACCGCACGAGCCAACGGGTCGCCGACGGCTAAGCGAGATCGCGCCGCAGCAGCGAGAACATCACGACGTCGTCGCGCCCGCCCTTGCCGAGGTCGACGTACGCGCGCAGCACACCCTCGCGGGTGAAGCCGGCGGCGGCGGCCACGCCTTGTGACCCCACGTTCTCGAGCCGGGTCATGAGCTCGATGCGCTCGAAGCCGGCCTCACTGATGGCCCAGCGCGAGAGGAGGACCACCGCGCGCGTCGCGACGCCACGGCGCCGCGCGTCGGGCGCGACCCAGTACCCGATCTCCGCGACGTGCCGCTTGTCGTCGAGACGCACGAGGCCCACGGCCCCGAGCAGGGCATCGGTCGCGAGGTCGGTGACGGCGAAGCTGACTGCGTCGCCCCCGGTGCGCCACTGGTGGTTGGCCCGCTTGACGAACTCCACCGCGTCGGCACGTGTGTACGGGTGGCGGATGCGGGTGAAGCGGGGGATGTCCGCGTCCTGGCACGCAACCGTGATCGCGTCGACGTCCCGCTCGGCCGGAGGCCGCAGCGCGATCAGGTCGTCCGCGAGCGTCGGCACGTCCAGGCGCATCGGGCGAGCGTGCCATCATCGAGCAACGACCGCCGAGCGAATTCCGGAAGGAAGCCGATGACCCTCGTGCACAACGTCGTAGGCACGCCGCAGGCCGCGCGCGTGATGCTGCTCGTACACGGCTACGGCGCCGACGAGCGCGACCTCGGCGGCCTGCTCCCGTACCTCGACCCGGAAGGTCGGTTCCTCACCGTGCTGCCGCGCGGGCCGGTCGCGGCACCACCGGGGTTCGCGTGGTACGACATCGGCGCGATCGGTGCCGGGCACACCGCTGACCCGACGTTCATGAGCTCGTTGCAGGAGCTCGACGACCTGCTGGACCAGGTCTGTGCGGAGCACGACAAGCCACGCGACGAGGCCGTCGTCGCCGGCTTCTCCCAGGGCGGCGGGCTCGCGGTCGCGCTCGGTCTGCGAAAGAGCGACCGCGCGCACCCGGCCGCGGTGGTCGCGATGAGCTGCTACCTGCCCGACGTCGAGGGAATCGAGTACGACTGGGAACCCGCCAAGGAGATCCCGGTGCTCGTCCAGCACGGCACCAGGGACCCGCTCATCCCGGTCGAGCAGGGGCGCGCGCTCGCACGCACGCTCGCGGATCACGGAGCTCCCGTCACCTACCGCGAGTACCCGATGGAGCACCAGGTCGCGCTCGAGAGCGTGCAGGACGCGCACGAGTGGCTGCTGAAGGTCTCTGCGGGGGAGAAGCCGAGCGAGCCGATCCCCGACGCGCCGGCCGAGCCGCTGGTCAAGCCGGTGACGACCGCGACGTTCGACACGGAGGTCCTGCAGTCCGAGCTGCCGGTCATCGTCGACTTCTGGGCACCGTGGTGCGGCCCGTGCCGGCAGGTGTCACCGATCGTGGAGCAGATCGCGGGGATGCGCGAGGGCGCCTACAAGGTCGTGAAGGTCAACATCGACGAGGAACCCGCGCTCGCGCAGCAGTACCAGGTCCAGAGCATCCCCATGATCGGCCTCTTCCGCAACGGGCGTCTCGAGCGGGCCGCGCTCGGGGCGCAGCCACGTCCACAATTGGAGGCCGAGCTCGGGATGCTCGTCATTCCCTGACACCGCTCGCCGCGCAGGTCCGCAGCGACCAGGTCACGTGATCGTGATTCGGCCCGGTTCGCCTGCGACCGTTCGGCCCACGACGGTCGCCGCGGGTGTTCCGTTCAATTCCAGCGCTGCGACGAGATCGCTCGTTGCATCGTCGGTGACCGCGAGGAGGAGGCCGCCGCTCGTTTGCGCGTCGGCGAGGAGGAGCTGCTCCGGCTCGGGAAGCCTGCCCCAGGCGGTGCTCTCACTGACGAAGGCGTGGTTGCGCTGGGTGCCGCCCGCGACCATTCCCTGCGCCAGCTGCTCGCGGACGCCGTCGATGACGGGGACCGCGTCGGCATCGATCTCGCCGGCGACGCCCGAGCCGACGAGCAGCTCGCGCAGGTGGCCGAGCAGGCCGAAGCCCGTCACGTCGGTCGCCGCGTGGACGGCGTCGCCCAGCTCGAGGGCGGCGTCGCGCGCTCCTGCGTTGAGCGTCGTCATCACGCGCACCGCCTCGGCGACGAGCGCGGGCGGAGCCGTGTCGCGCTTGATCGCCGTCGAGATCACGCCGAGCCCGATCGGCTTCGTGAGCACGAGCGTGTCGCCTGCCCGCGCGCCCGAGTTGGTGAGAACCCGGTCCGGGTCGACGGTGCCGACGACGGCGAGGCCGTACTTCGGCTCGTCGTCGTCGATCGAGTGCCCACCGCCGATCACGGCTCCGGCGGCACCGACCAGGTCGGCACCGCCGTCGAGCACGCGGGCGAGCAGGTCGAATGCGAGACCCTCCCGGGGCCACGCGACGAGGTTGAGCGCGAGGAGCGGCGTGCCACCCATCGCGTACACGTCCGAGAGCGCGTTCGTCGCCGCGATGCGCCCCCAGTCGTAGGGGTCGTCGACGATCGGCGTGAAGAAGTCGGTGGTCACGACGACGGCCAGGTCGTCGCGGAGGCGATAGACCGCGGCGTCGTCCGACGTGTCCAGCCCGACCAGGAGGTCCGGATCGGCGCCGGCCTCGACGCCGTGCACGAGCCCGAGCACCGTGCGCAGGTCGGACGGTGACAGCTTGCACGCGCATCCGGCGCCGTGCGAGAAGCGCGTAAGGCGAACCGGTTGCTCGAGTGCGGTCACGCGGGAAAGCGTAGGCCGGTCGACGAGGCGCTCAGCCGGGCCGGACCGCTCCCACGGGGCTGCCGTACACGGCTTGCTGCTTGACGAAGTCGCCGGTGTGCGGGGCCGCGATCATCTGGCCGCCGCCGACGTAGAGCCCGACGTGCTGGCTCCCGCCCGGTCCCCAGAACACGAGGTCGCCGGGCTGCATCTGGTCGAGCGGCACGTGCGGGAACATGTCGTACTGCGCGCCGGAGTAGTGCGGCATGTACACGCCCGCCGCGCCCCACGCCCGCATCGTGAGGCCCGAGCAGTCGTAGCAGTCGGGCCCGGCACCGCCCGAGCAGTACGGCTTGCCGATCTGCGAGCGCGCGAACGCGATCGCGGTCGCGGCGCCGCCGCTCGGCGCCGGCGGCGGCGGGAAGCTTCCGCTGCCGCCGCTCGGGGTGCCGCCAGGGCTGCCGCCGGTACCACCACCGGTACCACCACCGGTACCACCACCGGTACCACCACCGGTACCACCACCGGTGCCGTCGCCGGTCCCGTTGCTGATCGCGCCCGCGTAGCGGACCGCGGCCTCCTGGGTGGCCTGCGCCTCACGCTTTTGAGCTTCCTGCTGGACCAACTGCTGGAGGTCACCCTGCACCTGCGACAGGATCTGCTGCTGCTGCGCGTTCGCCGCCTCGAGCTGGCGCTGCGACTCCGCGACCCGGTCCTTCTCGTGCTTCGCGTCGTCGCGCGCCTGCTCGGCGGCGGTGCGTTGCTTGTCGGCCTCCTGGCGAGCTGCCCTGAGCTCGTCGATCAGGTCCCGATCGTGCTTCGCCGCCGACTCCGCGTACTGCTGGCGGGGCACGAGTTGCCTGGAGTCGCTCACGTCGAAGCTATCGAGCGACCGTCCGCTCACGGCGCCGCGGTACGCGGAGGCGCCACGCTGCAGCACGAGCTCGTGGAGGTCGTGGGCCTTGCGCTTCGCCTCGTCGGCCTTCGCCTGCGCGTCGGCGATGTGCTGCTCCGCTTGCTCGAGGTGGTACTGCGCGCCGTTCGCCTCCTCCGCGAGCGCGCTGATGCGCTCGCCGTTGCTGTCGATCTGGTCCTGGATCGCGTTGGCCTGCGCCTGCTTGTCGGCGGTCGGATCCGCGCCGGCAGTGGACGCGAGCCACGTACCCGCGGTCGCGAGCGCGATGGCTACGAGGGCGATGAGGCAGGTGACACGGCGAAGGACCAAAGCGGGGGAAGTGGTTGGAGTGACGGGGGTCATCAAGAGGTATCGGCCGCGATCGGCGGCCGGTTGAGGGTCAGCCCGGTCTGACGGCGCCCTGGAAGTAGTCGACGCCGATGTAGGAGACGAACTCGCCGGTCTGGGGCGCGTGGATCACCGCTCCGCCTCCGACGTAGAGGCCGACGTGGCCCGGTGACCACACGATGTCTCCGGGCTGGAGCTGGTCCATCGGCACGTGGGGGAACGACCCGTACTGCGCCTCGGAGTTGTGGGGCAGGCCCACGCCCGCGGCGCCCCATGCCGACATCGTGAGCCCGGAGCAGTCGAAGCAGTCCGGGCCGGTGCCGGCGTAGCAGTACGGCTTGCCGAGCTGTTGCTGCGCGAAGGAGACCGCGATCCCGGCCTTCCCGCTCGCGGGCGGGACCTTGCTCGGGTCGAAGGGCGCGCCACCGGTGCCCTTGGGTGCCTGGGCCACCTGGCGCGCGGCGGCGGCCTGGTCGACGAGCGTCTTGAGCTCGCCCTTCACCTGGCCCAGCAGCCGCTCGCGCTCCTGTTGCGCCTTGTCGAAGTCGGCCTTCTTCGCCTCGAGCTGCGCCTTCTCGTCCTCGGCCGACTTCTTGGCGTCCTCGGCGTCGTGACGCCGGTCGGCGAGGTCCTGCTTCGCGGCGTCGAGCTGGTCGAGCAACGAGTTGTCACGGTTGGAGGCAGCCGACGAGTACGCCTCGCGGCTCGAGAGCGTGCGGATGTCGAGGTTGAACAGATCGACGGCGTCCCCGCCGTTCGCCGAGCTCCGGTAGATCGAGGCGGCGCGCTCGCGAACCAGCCCCTCGATCCGCTTCATCTCGCTCTTCGCGTCGGCGATGCGCTGCTGCGCGTCGGCGATCGTGGCCTGGGCGCCGTCGAGCTTGTCCTGCGCACCCTTGATCTGCTCGTTGAGCGCGTCGAGCTGGACGCCGTTCGAGTTGATCTCGGCCTCGAGCGCCTCGGCCTGCTGCTGCTTGTCATCGATCGGCGCGGCTTGCGCGATCACCGGCATCAGCAGCGACACCACCACGGCCGCGCCGAACACGAGTGCAACGACGATGTGCGCTCGGCGGCGGGCAGGTGTCGGCGTCGGCATCAGCTCTTCGTGTCGCGTCGGTCAGTGGGGCGAAAGCACGATGCCCGTACGCCATCCGAGCGGTTGACGTGCGGGCCTGGCCGCAACCCTAGACAAGCACCCCGCCCGTTGCCAGCTTTGTCGCCCGGGCGCGTTCTCCCAGGTCAGGGCCGTTTTCAGGCTGTTTCGACCGGCCAGCCCTCGAAGCGGGGCGGGTCGTCGGGGCCCGACACCTCCGGCACCGTCCACGCCAGCGCCTTCCCGATCTCGCGCGCGACGCGCTGCCACTCGCGCGCGTCCCAACCCTCGGTCGCCGCGACGAGCGACGTGTCCTGTCGGAGGTGCACGAACGCGGGGAGCCGCTCGAGCCCGAGGGCGCGCACGAGCTCTTTGTCGGGATCCAGGAAGACCATCGCGCGCGAATCGTTCGCCCCGATGATGCGCTCGGCGACGGCTTCGGGTCCGGTCACCACGAACGCGGTGTGGCAGTCGGCGTCGCCGAACGTCGCGAAGATGCGGCGCGCGACGGGCAGCCACGAGGACGCCTCGGGTCGCTCCGGGAGGATGACGAGGCAGAGGTGGAACATCGTCGACCAGTCGTCGAGCGTCCGCGTGATCCCGGTGCTCGTCGTCAGCTTCAGTGTCGGGTCGGGGTCCTTGGCCACGCCGCCTCCTGGGAGCGCAGGGAAGGTAGCGCGTAAGGTTGCGCGACATGGGCCAGATGGTCTCGTTCCCCAGCAACGGTTCCGAGGGGCAGGGCTACCTCGCCGTTCCCGAATCCGGCTCCGGCCCCGGGATCGTGGTCATCCAGGAATGGTGGGGCCTCAACCAGCAGATCAAAGAGGTCTGCGACCGGTTCGCGTCCGAGGGCTTCGTCGCGCTCGCGCCCGACCTGTACCGCGGCGAGGTCACCCGTGAGCCCGACGAGGCCGGGAAGCTCATGATGGCCCTCAACATCGAGCGCGCGGCAAAGGACATGGTCGGGGCGATCGACTTCCTGAAGCAGCACGAGACGGTGACCTCTCGCGGCGTCGGCGTCACCGGGTTCTGCATGGGCGGCGGGCTCGCGCTGTGGCTGACGACGCTGCGCCCCGAAGACGTCGAGGCGGTCGTGCCGTTCTACGGCATCATCCCGTGGCCGGCCGCGCAGCCCGACTACTCGAAGCTGCGCGCCCGGGTGCAGGGGCACTACGCCGAGAACGACGACTTCGCGAGCCCCGAGCAGGTGAAGAAGCTCGAGGAGGAGCTGAAGGGCCTGGGCAAGCGGGTCGAGTTCTTCATCTATCCGGGCGTGGAGCACGCATTCACGAACCACCACCGGCCCGAGGTCTTCCACGAGGAGCACTCGGAGACCGCGTGGCGCCGCACGATCGAGTTCTTCCGCGAGAACGTCAAATAGGCGGCGGCCGCGCGGCCGGCGAGGCATCGCCGTCCTCGGCGGGGCCCCGGCTTCTCGGCGTGCTCGCTCCGCTCGCCGCCTGCGAGGCCGCCCCACCTGCGGGCGGCGACACCTCGCCCGCCGCGCTCGACGTTGTGAGCGCGCGATGTCGATCGTGCGGCGCCGCGCGGTTGGCCCTCGTTTCTACGCCAGGCCGATCGCTTTCAGCATCGCCGGCGGCATCTCGTCCTTGCCTTGCGCGAGGAGTCGGGCGCGTTCGATGTTGATGGTGTCGCGCTCGCGTTCGAGCCATGAGTCCCAGGGGCCGGGTGGCACTTCTCCCGCCACGCAGTGGCGCAGGTACTGCTGGAGCTCGCGGACCTCGGGCTCGCCACCGATCGGGCCGTGGCCGGGCACGATGGTGTCGGCGAGCTCGACGATCGCGTCGAGCATGTCGGCCCACTCGGCGGGGTCACCTTGGAAGGCGAGTGGCGTGACGCCGAAGAAGCACAGGTCCCCGGCGAAGCACACGTCGGCGTCGGCCACGAGCACGACGAGGTCGCCCTGGGTGTGCCCGCTTGCCGGCAGCACCTCGACCCGGGGCGTGAGGTTCGCCGCGCCGTCGACGAGGTGCGTCACCGGGCGCGTGCCGTGCTCGGCCAGCTCGTCGAACTCCTCGTCGAACGCGGGCATGAACGCCTTGTAGGCGTCGACCGGCATCGTCTGGTCGAGCGCGCTGCTCGTCATCGGTGATCCGTAGACGGCCGCGTGCGGGAACGCTCTCGTGCCGCCGACATGGTCGATGTGCGCGTGGGTCAGCACCGCGCGCCGCACGGGGCGGTCCAGCGCGTTCACCGCGTCGGCGAACGGCTCCCACTGCGACCGCACCATGAGCGTGTCGACAACCGTGACGCCGTCGTCGTCGACCACCACCCCGGCGTTGCTGACGCCCGTCTCGCCGCCCGGCTGGAGCCAGGCGTAGACGCCGTCGCCCAGCTCGTGCAGGGTGCGAGTGGGGGCCGCGGGCGACTGGGCCACGAGGCGAGCGTACCCGGGAGTCCGTAGGTAGCCTCAGTGCTCGTGCAGCGAGCGCAGCGAGCGGAACAGTCGAGCGAGCGGCTGCGGGCCGGGTATCCCGGTCCGCAGCGAGCGAGACCATAGAGATGTCCGAGCGCTCCCGCAACCTGCCCCGCCGGTCCTGTCTCTCGGTGCCGGGGTCGAGCGACAAGATGCTCGCCAAGGCGCCGGGCCTTGGTGCCGACATGGTGTTCCTCGACCTCGAGGACTCGGTCTCACCGCTCGAGAAGGAGGCAGCGCGCGAAAAGGTCGTTGCCGCGATCAACGGCAACGACTGGGGCGACGTCGTGCTCTGCGTCCGGGTGAACGCATGGGACACGGAGTGGACGTACCGCGACGTGATCCACGTCGTCGAGAGCTCCTCGGAGCGCCTCGACGAGCTCATGTTGCCGAAGGTGCAGTCGGCCGACGAGGTCGTCGCGCTCGACCTGCTGCTCACCCAGATCGAGCAGGTGATCGGCCGCCAGAGCCGGGTCGGCATCGAGGCGCAGATCGAGACCGCGCGCGGGCTGATCAATGTCGAGGAGATCTGCGCCGCGTCCGACAGGCTCGAGACGATCATCTTCGGCCCGGCCGATTTCGCCGCGTCCACCGAGATGCCGGTGCTCACGGGCGGCGTGCAGATCCCCGAGTACCCGGGCGACCACTTCCACTACGTGTTCTCCAAGATCCTGATGGCGGGGCGCGCCAACGGGCTCCAGGTGATCGACGGGCCGTTCCTCAAGATCCGCGAGCTCGACGCCCTGCGCGACTACTCGATGCGCCCCCGCATCCTCGGCTACGACGGCAAATGGGCGCTGCACCCCGACCAGGTCAAGGTCATCAACGAGGTGTTCACGCCCACGCAGGAGCAGTTCGACCGGGCGTTCGACATCCTCGAGGCCTACGAGAAGGCCACGACCGAGGGCGACCGCAAGGGCGCGGTCATGTTCGGCGACGAGATGATCGACGAGGCCAGCCGCAAGATGGCCGAGAAGTTCGTCGCCCGCGGCGAGCGCGCGGGCATGACCCGCAGCCCCGGCTGACCCCCCAGCTCGCTCCTCGAGCGCAGTACGGTCGTCGACGTGGAGCTCGTGATCTGTGCCGCCGTGTGTGTCACTGTGGTGGGCGTGGCGTCACGATTCCGTCGCCGCAAGCCCGGCGTCCCGATGTCGTGGCAGACGTCGCAGAGCGTCGCGGCCGATCTGCACCGGCGCATGCACCGGTCGCTCGAGCGCACGCGCAACACCGTCGCCGCGGCCCACAAGCGCGGCGTCCCGACGGCACACTACGAGGGGCTCGGCGGCGACCTCGCCGCGACTGGGCGCGCGATCGACGACCAGCTCGTGCTCGCGTCGAAGCTCCCGTTCAAGGCGCGCCACAAGGCGCTCTTGTCGCTGCGCTACCGGATCGCAGAGCTCGAGAAGACCGGCGACCGCATCGGCCGGACCGCGCTCGAGGCGGCGAGCCCGCTCGTCGGATCGGTCGACGACGCGCTCAGCACGATCAACGAGCGCCTCGACCAGGTGCACGAGGCCCGCGACGAGCTCCGCGAGCTCGGCGGCAACGCCTGACCTGTTGCGTTTCTGAACCTGCCCGGGCAGGTTCAGATCGGGCTCACGCGGACAGCGCCTGCTCGGCCAGGCGGCGCGCGATCACGCGCAGGCACAACGTCTCGTCGGCACCCTCGAAGATCGAGAGCACGCGCGCGTCGACGAAGTACCGCGATACAGGGAACTCCTCCGCGTACCCCATGCCGCCGTGCAGCTGCATGGCCTCACGCGTCACCCACTCGGCCGTGCGGCACACGTACGCCTTCACCATCGACGCCTCGAGCGTGCCCTCACCGCGGCCCATGCGCCGGGCGACCTCGTACGAGAACTGACGCCCGGCCTGGATGAGCGCGGCCATGCGGGCGAGCTTCGCCTGCGAGAGCTGGTAGTCGAACACGGTCCTGCCGAAGACGATGCGCTCCCGCGAGTACGTGAGGCCTGCCTCGAACGCGGCCTGCATCACACCGACCGCGCGCGCGGCGGTTTGGAGCCGTCCGTTCTCGAAGCCCTCCATCTGGAGGTAGAAGCCCTTGCCGATCCCGCCTTCCTCTCCGACGAGGTTCTCCGCTGGCACGAACCAGTCGTCGAACGCGACCTCGAACGAGTGCATGCCCCGGTAACCGATCGTGTCGATGGCGCGCCCCTCGATCTTCCCGCCGCCCTCTTGCGTGAACGAGAACGCGTGCCCGGGTGCGGGCTCCTTCTCGACGACGAACAAGGACAAGCCGCGGTGCCCCGCGTCGCGATCAGGGTCGGTGCGCGCGAGCAGCATGAGGATGTTCGCGCGGCCCGCGAACGTCGCCCAGGTCTTGACGCCGTTGACGCGGTAGCCGCCGTCCGACGGAGTGGCCGTCGTCTTCAGGTGCGCGACGTCGGATCCGTAGTCGGGCTCCGTGACCATCACGCCGACCATGAGCTCGCCGGATGCGATCTTCGGCAGCCAACGTTGCTTCTGCTGCTCGGTGCCTCCCTGCAGGATCGCGCGCGTGAGGATCTCGGGCCGCGTGATCAGCGAGCCACCCACGCCGAGCGAGCCCCACGACAGCTCCTCCGTGGCCACGACCATGCCGAGGTAGTCGTGCTCGCCGCCGACCGCGAACCCGCCGTACTCCTCGGGCACTGACAGTCCGAACCCGCCCAGCTCGGCCAGGCCGGCAATCACGTCCTCGGGGATGTCGGCGTTCGTGCGGTGCACGTGCTCGGCGACCGGGCGGACCTTGTCCTCGGAGAAGCGGTGGAACGTCTCGCGAACGAGCTCGAACTCCTCGTCGAGGTGCGAGGGGCCGGTGCTGCCGCGCGCCAGGTGTTCCGCGAGCTCGCCGAGGAACGCCGGCGACCGGTGTGTCTCGACGAACGGCAGCGCGCTACTGAGCTCGCCCGCCTCGACCCCCCACGCCGCCTCGCGCCCGAGCACCTTCGCCGTCAGGTCCCACACGACGTCGGCGACGAACGCGCGGGCGAGCATCGACTCGTACTCGCCGTGCTCGGCGTATTCGAGCATGACCTTGGAGCCCTGGACCGCGCTCGCCGCGTGCGCGAGGTCGTACGCGAGCACCTGGTGCTCGTCGAGACGTTCGACCGACACACGACCGTCCTGTGCAGAGGAGTGCGCGAGGTGACGCGCCGCCGCATCGACGAGCGCTGCTGCGTCGTCGACCGCGGTGGCCGCGGCTTTCAGCGGGTCGGGCACGAGCCCGAGCCTATCGACGGGTCATCCGGGACGAACGAGTCGACGCCGCTAGCACAGCGGCGGCGGAAGGCTGCACGATGGCGTCGAGCTCGATGGCGTCGAGCTGGTCGACGCCGGGGTCGACGTCGTCGTTGTCGTGGTCGTCGGCGCGGCGGTCTGTGGCGGCGCGGTGCCCGGCGCGGCAGTGGTGACGGTCGTCGACGAGGTCCTTCGACGGGTGCCCGGCACCTGGGAGCTGCCCTCCGTCTCGATCGCCTTCTTGGGCCGGCCCGGTACCGCCTGCTCGGTGGTGCTGCACCAGCCGTCGAGCGCCCCGAAGACCTTTGCCGCGAGGACGTCGCCGCCCTCGGGTGTGAAGTGCACGCCGTCGTCGGCGCGGACGCGGACCTTGTCGCCGGTTGGGAGCGTCAGCGAAGGCACGAAGTCGCCGTCGGGACCGGCAAAGAGCGCGTACGCGTCGATGTACGTCGCACGGTCGTGGCGGGCGATGACCTCATGCATCACCGCGTTCACGGCGCGCACCCCCTCGTCCTTGCGCTTCTCCTCCATCGGCGGCGAGCCGATCCAGTACACGCGGCGCCCGCCGGCCTCGAGCACGCCCAGCATCTCCTCGACCTCTCGCGCGTACTCGGCCTTCCAGGCCTCGCCGGCTTGGCGCGGCGCCATCCAGTCGTTGGCACCGATGATGAACACGACGACCTCCGGGTTCAGCCGGGCGATCTCGGTGGTTGCGTGCTTCGGCCAGTTGAAGAACGTCGGCATCGACAGCCCGCTCGAGACGCGTGAGTCGAAGAAGGGCTGGACCACGCCGGTCGCGCCGCTCTCCTCCCCGAGCGACGGCCCGAGCGAGCCGGCGAGTGAGTCGCCGGCGATCCACAGCCGCAACGGGTCGTCGCCGGTGAGGGGCGACCGGCACGCGGCTGGATCCGACGACGCGGTCGTCGTCGTGCTCGGCGAGGCATGACGCCGCGTGTTCGCCGAGTCCGGGTCTTTGTCCCCGGTGCCGTTCACGGCGAGCGCCGCACCGACGCCGAACCCCGCGATCGCCATCGCAGCGGCGATGGCTGCGACGACCGTGCGCTGCCGGCGCCTCCGTATCGCGCGCAGTGCAGGGCGCACGCCCGCCGAAGGGTCGGTCGGGTCGTCGGGTTCCGGCGCGTCGGGCACGAGCTACGCCGGTTCGGCGGGTGCGAGCGACGGTTCGCCCGCCCGCTCGAGCTGGGTCCGGTAGAGGTCGGCGTACAGCCCGCCCGCGCGGAGCAAATCGTCGTGGCGTCCTTCCTCGACGACACGCCCGTCGTCCAGCACGAGGATGCGATCGGCGGCGACGATCGTCGACAGGCGGTGCGCGATGACGAGCGCGGTACGGCCGGTCAATGCGTCGGCGAGCGCGTGCTGGATCGCGAGCTCGGACTCGGAGTCGAGGTGTGACGTTGCCTCGTCGAGGATCACGACCGCGGGGTCCTTCAGCAGCATGCGCGCGATGGCCACGCGCTGCTTCTCGCCACCCGACAGCCGGTACCCGCGCTCGCCGACGACGGTGTCGTAGCCCTCGGGAAGACTCGCGATCAGGTCGTGGATACGCGCCGCCTTGCATGCCGTCACCAGCTCGTCACCGGACGCGTCCGGCTTCGCGTAGCGAAGGTTGTCGGCGATCGTCTCGTGGAACAGGTGCGGGTCTTGCATGACCATGCCCACGGCGTCACGGACCGAGTGAAGCGTGAGGTCACGGACATCACGTCCGTCGATCAGCACACGGCCACTGCTCACGTCGTGAATGCGGGGGACGAGCAACGCCGTCGTGGTCTTCCCGGCGCCGGACGGCCCGACCAACGCGACGAGCTCGCCCGGCTCCACCGCGAAGCTGACATCGCGCAGGATCCATGCGCTCGGGGCGTCGTCGGTGGGAGCGACGCCCTCCTCGAGCGACGCGAGCGACGAGATCGCGGCGGGCGGATGGCGGAACCACACGTGGTCGAACGCCACGCTGCCCCTCGGGGCGACGAGGTCGACCGCACCGGGCCGGTCCGCGATCAGCGGCTGGAAGTCGAGCACTTCGAAGACCCGCTCGAAGGCCACAAGAGCCGTGAGCACATCCACGCGCGCGTTCGTCAGCTGGGTGAGCGGCGTGTAGACCTGCGCGACGTACACGACGAATGCCGCGATCGTCCCGATCCCGATCACGCCATCGATCACGAAGCGGCCGCCGAGGTAGTAGACGACCGCCGTCCCGACCGCGGCGACGAGCCCAAGTCCGACGAACAGCATCCGTGCATACATCGCGGTCGTGATGCCGATGTCGCGCACGCGGACGGCCCGACCAGCGAACAGGTCGCGCTCGCGGTCATGGCTTCCGAAGAGCTTGACGACGAGCGCACCGGCGACGTTGAAGCGTTCGGCGACCGTGTTGTTCATCGATGCGTTCAGCTGCATCGATTCACGGGTCACTACCTGGAGCTTGCGGCCGATCCGCCGCGCCGGGATGACGAATGCGGGGAGCACGACGAGTGTGAGAATCGTCAAGCGCCATTCCAGTGCGAGCATGAAGCCGAGTGTGACTCCGAGCTGGATCGCGTTCGACGCGACCGTGCCCAGCGTGTTGGTGATCGCCTGCTGCGCGCTGATGACGTCGTTGTTCATCCGCGACATGAGGGAACCGGTCTGCGTACGAGTGAAGAACGACAGCGGGAGGCGCTGCACGTGATCGAACACGGCGACGCGCATGTCGTAGATCAGGCCCTCGCCGATGCGAGCCGAGAAGTAGCGCTGGAAGAGCGAGAACGTGGCGCTGGCGATCGCGAGTGCCACCGCACCGGCCGCGAGCGCTGTGACGAGCGTGACGTCCTTGTCGGGTACGGCAGTGTCGAGCAGCGTCTTCAGCAGCAGCGGCGGGATCGCGCCGACGATCGCGCCTGCCACCACGGCGATGAGGAAGCCCACGAGCTGGCGGCGGTAGGGCCGTGCCATGCGCAGGACCCGACGTACGAGTGCGCGTTGGACCTTGCGGCCGCGAAGCGCTTCCGGATCGTGGCGAAAGCCCATGAGGGCGTGATACATGGCCATGCTGAAGGTCAACGCTACCGGCGGGGGCTGATTCCCCCGTTGTCACTGCGTGCGACACTTGGCGCCACATGGTCTCCACCTGGTCGCTCGTCGGGCGCGACACCGAGCTCGCCGAGGCTGCCGGTGCCATGGACGCGGGCGCCGGCGGCGTGCTCCTCGTCGGTCCGGCAGGCGTCGGCAAGACCCGCCTCGCCACCGCGTGCCTGGGGCTCGCCGAGGCGCGCGAGTGGGCGACGGCCGTCGTCCGCGCGAACCGGAGCGCGGCCACGATCCCGTACGGCGCGTTCGTCCCGCTTCTGCCGATGTCGATCTCGGCACAGGAGAGCCGCGCCGACGCGCTCCGCCGGATCAGCACCGGAATCCTCGAGAGCGCGGGCGAGCGCACGCTGATGGTCGTCGTCGACGACGCGCACGAGCTCGACGAGTCGTCGGCTGCGTTGCTCCTCTTGCTCGCGACCACGCCCGGCGTGTTCCCCGTCGTCACGGTCCGGTCGGGCGACCAGGCGCCCGAGGCCGTCACCGCGCTGTGGAAGGACGAGCTGCTGGCGCGCATCGACGTGGCCGAGCTCTCACCGCAAGCCGCCGCCGAGCTGATCACGGAGGCGGTGGCGGGCCCGGTCGACGGCGGGACCGCGCACGCGCTCTGGTCGATCAGTGGTGGAAACCCGTTGTTCCTCCGTGAGCTCGTGATCGGCGCCCTGGATGCGGGCACGCTCCAACCAGCGGGAGGCATGTGGCGGCTGCGCGGTGCCCTCTCCCCGTCGACTCGCCTCGGCGAGGTGGTCGGGCTGCGACTCGGCGCGCTCGAGCCGGGGCAGCGCGAGGCGATCGAGATCGTGAGCATGGGAGAGCCGGTCGGCATCGAGGAGCTCACGCAGCTCGCGCCACCCGAGTCGATCGACGAGCTCGAGCGACGCGGCCTGGTCGAGACCTTGACCGAGGGCGGCTGGCAAGAGGTTCGGATGGCTCACCCTCTCTATGGGGAGGTCTTGCGCGCGGGGCTGCCGGCTCGTCGCCGTGCCGAGATCTGCCGGCTCCTGGCGGACGTGGTCGAGGCGCGCGGGCTGCGCCGGCGAGACGACACCCTGCGCGTCGCGCTCTGGCGTCTCGACGGTGGTGGCGACGAGTCGCCCGACCTCCTCCTCGAGGCCGCCCGGCAAGCCTGGTTCGCGTCCGACATCCTCCTCACCGAGCGCTTCGCGCGCGCCGCGTGGGAGGCCGGCGGGCGCCCCGAGGCAGGGCGTCAGCTCGGCGAGGCGCTCGACATGCGCGGCGCGCACGCCAAAGCCGAGGAGGTGCTCCGTGCGGCGGAAGCCGCGCCCGCGCCCGAGGACGAGCGCGCTCGGCTCGCCCTTGCCCGGTCATCGAACCTGTTCAGGGGCTTGGGCCGTGCCGCCGACGCCGACGCTGTGCTCGTCGCGGCCGAACACGCAGTCCACGACCACGACCTCCATGACGAGCTCGTGGCGCAGCGCGCCACGCACGCGCTGTTCGCCGGCCGGCTCGCGGAGGTGTTCGCGCTGACCGAGCCGATGCTCGAGCGCCCCGACGACCGCCCGTTCGTGATGGGCGCGCTGTCGGCGGCAGTCGCGCTCGCGTTGGCGGGTCGCACCGAGCAGGCGATCGCGGTCGCCGACCGCGCCTTCGAGGCGCGGCTCGCGCTGGGTGACCAGCTGCAGATCGCGCGCCCCGGTGTGTACCTGGTTGCCCGGGCGCTCGCGTTGCAGGAGTCCGGTCAGCTGGCCGAGGGGGCGGAGTTCGCACGACTCGGGTACGACGGTGCCGTCGAGCAGCAAGTGCGCGACGGCCAGGCCTGGTTCTCCGTGATCCTCGGCCGGATCGCGTTGGTGCAAGGCCGCCCCGTCAGTGCCGCCCGGTGGTTCCGGGAGGCCGCCGTGATCTACGGCGACGCGAACCACGGGGCCGCACGCTGGGGGTACGGCGGTCTCGCACACGCGCTCGCGCTCGTCGGCGACCTCGACGGTGCCGACACCGCGCTCGCGGACCTCGACGCGGAGCCGCCGACGACGCTCCGGATGATGGATCCCGACATCGAGCGCGGTCGCGCGTGGGTGCTGGCCCAGCGCGGCGAGCTCAGCGTCGCACGCGCGCTGCTCCGCGCCGCAGCTGACGAAGCCGCAGCCGACGCCGGCTTCGCGCTCGAGGCTGCCGCGCTCCACGATCTGGCCCGTCTGGGCGACGCCGATGCCGTCATGCCGCGAGTCACCGAGCTCGCGACAATCATCGACGGCCGCCTCATGCCCGCTCGTGTGCAACATGTGCAGGCGCTTCAGACGCGCGAGGCGGCGCATTTCGACGCGGCTGCGGACGCGTTCGAAGACATCGGCGCCGATCTGCTGGCTGCCGAGGCGGCCGCGGCGGCGTCACGGGGCTATACGCGCAAGGGGCTCAGCCGCCGCGCGAAGGAGGCCGCTCAGCGTTCCGCGCGTCTCGCCGCACAGTGCCAAGGTGCGCGCACGCCGGCGCTCGTCGCCGAGACGCAAACCACGCCGCTGACGCGCCGCGAACGAGAGGTCGCGAACCTGGCTGTGCGGGGTCTCTCGAGCCGCGAGATCGCCGACAAGCTGTTCGTGAGCGCGCGCACTGTCGAGAACCACCTTCAGCGGGCGTACGAGAAGCTCGGCGTGCGCGGCCGCGCCGAGCTCGCCGACGTGCTGAACGTCGACGCGGAATAGTCTCGGCCACCGTGAGCACCGACCCCGCGATGCGCGACGAGCTCGTCGCGACGGTGCGCCGCTTCGTCACGCGCGATGTCGTGCCCGTCGCTTCCGACCTCGAGCACGCCGACGAGTATCCGGCCGACATCGTCGCGACCATGCGCGAGCTCGGCCTCTTCGGCGTGACGATTCCCGAGGAGCACGGCGGACTGGGTCTCGACCTGCTCACCTACATCGGCGTGATCGAGGAGCTCGCCGCGGGCTGGATGTCGCTGTCGGGGATCCTCAACACGCACGTGATGTGCGCCAACCTCCTCGAGGCGGAAGGGACCGAGGATCAGAGGCGGCGCTGGCTGCCGCGCCTCGCATCCGGTGAGATCCGCGGCTGCCTGTCGCTCTCCGAACCCGACGCGGGGAGCGACACGAGCGCGATCTCGTGCAAGGCGGTGCGCGACGGCGACGAGTACGTGATCAGCGGCACGAAGACGTGGGTCACCAACGGGCAGCGTGCCGGCCTCGTCGCGCTCGCGGCCCGGACCGACGAGGGCATCACCTGCTTCATGGTGGAGAAGGACCCCGGCGCGGAGCGCTTCGGCGGGATCACGGTGAGCCGCAACATCGGCAAGCTCGGGTACAAGGGGATCGAGACCGTCGAGATGGCTTGGGACGGTCATCGGGTGGCAGCCGACTGCGTGCTCGGTGGCGACGCGGGGCTCGGGCGCGGCCAGCACTTCATCCTGTCCGCGCTCGAGGTCGGCCGCATCAACATCGCGGCTCGGGCGGTCGGTGTGGCCCGGTCTGCGTTCGAGGCCGCGATCCGCTACGCCCAGCAGCGTCACACGTTCGGCAAGCCGATCGCGCAGCACCAGGCCATCCAGATGAAGCTCGCCGACATGGGCACGAGCCTCCAGGCCGCCCGGCTGCTGACCGAGCACGCAGCCGACAAGAAGGATGCGGGGGAGCGCTGCGACGTCGAAGCCGGCATGGCGAAGCTGTTCGCGAGCGAGGCCGCGTTCGAGATCGCGACCGAGGCGATGCGCATCCACGGCGGCCTCGGCTACACGACCGAGCTGCCGATCGAGCGCTACTACCGCGACGCGCCGCTGATGATCATCGGCGAGGGCACCAACGAGATCCAGCGTCTCGTGATCGCGCGCGGCCTGCTCCAGCGGTACCGGGAAGACTCGTGATGCGTATCTCAGCGTCGCAATCCGGGTTCAGATACGCCTCTCGGTAGGCTGTGCGAGGTGACCGTGCACGAACGCCCCTTCGGTCGGTACTTCGAGGACTTCGAGCCCGGTGACGTCTACAAGCACTGGCCGGGCAAGACCATCACCGAGTACGACCACCACCTCTTCTGCCTGATCACGATGAACCACCACCCGCTCCACACCGACGCGTGGTATGCCGAGACGCAGACGCAGTTCGGGAAGAACGTCGTCGTCGGCAACCTCGTCTACTCGCTCGTGCTCGGCATGAGCGTGCCCGACGTGAGCGGTGCCGCGATCGCCAACCTCGAGGTCGAGGAGCTGAAGCACAAGATGCCGACGTTCCACGGCGACACGATCTACGCCGAGACGAAGGTGCTCGACAAGAAGCAGTCGTCGAGCAAGCCCGACCGCGGCATCGTGACGGTCGAGTCGCGCGGCTTCAACCAGCGCGGCGAGGAGGTCTGCTACTTCCGTCGCAAGGTGATGGTCCCGAAGCGCGAGACGGCGAAACCACGGCAGCGGCCGTACACGTCCCCTGAATAGCTGTCTCTTCTGCCGCATCGTCGCGGGCGACGTGCCGTCGCACGTCGTGCTGGAGACCGAGACCTCGTTCGCCTTCCTCGACCACCGGCCGCTGTTCCCCGGTCACACGCTCATCGTGCCCCGCGAGCACATCGAGACGCTGCGCGACCTGCCGGCCGAGCTGGTCGCGCCCTACTTCACGGACGTCCAGGGGCTGGCCGCCGCCGTGCAGGACGCGCTCGACGCCGACGGCTCGTTCGTCGCGGCCAACAACGTGGTCAGCCAGAGCGTCCCGCACCTCCACTTCCACGTCGTCCCTCGCCGCCGCAAGGACGGCCTGCGGGGCTTCTTCTGGCCCCGGACGCGCTACGAGAGCGACGCCGCCATGGCCGCTGTCGCGGCCGCAGTCCGCCGGCACTTGCAGTTGCCGTAGTGGTGTAATATTGTAATTGCCATGTCGAAGCAGCTCACCGCCTGGTTCACCGGTCGCCTGCCCGACGGGTGGTTCACCGGGCCGCCCGAGGTCAGCGCCGACCGGGAGGAGATCCTCGTGGTGGGGACACTCCCGGAGCCCGATACCGGCGAGGAGGCGGACGACTCGACCAAGGCGGCGGCCGGCGCGGCGCGCATCCAGGGGTTCCGCGAGGACACCCGCCAGCAACGCATGCGCATCGCCGACGAGGCCGAGCACCGCTTCGGCCGCAAGGTCGCGTGGGGCGCACGTTGTGGCGACGCGTCCGCGGTGTTCACGAGCCTGAGCGTCCCCGTGATGACGCGCCTGCGCATGAGCGAGCGGCGCGTGCTCGACACGCTCGTCGACGCGGGCGTAGCCCGCAGCCGGAGTGACGCGCTCGCGTGGTGCGTGCGCCTCGTGCGCGACAACGAGTCGGAGTGGATCGACCAGCTCCGCGACGCGCTCGTCCACGTCGAGAAGGTCCGCGCCGAGGGCCCGACCCCGTCCTGATCCTTCTCTCTTGTTGCGTTTCTGAACCTGCCCGGGCAGGTTCAGAACGGAACATGGAGGAGCAGGGTCAGCTGCCGCAGCGGCGGAGACGCAGAACGCCTCCTACGCGAGCACGCGCTTGCGGAACCCGTTGATCCCGACCCAGGCGAGCAACGCGGTGAACGTCAGCAGTCCGGCATAGATCCCGGCCGCCGCCATGTGCGGAATGTCGGTCAGGGCCATGCGGAAACCCTCGCTCATGTACACGAGCGGGTTCACGAGCACCGTCCACTTCAGCCACTCGATGGCCTCCAGCCGGTCCCACGGGTAGTAGACGGCGCCGAGGAACGTCATCGGCAGCACGATGATGCTGAAGATCAGCGACACCTGCCGCGGCTCGAAGCTCGTGCCGATCGCCAGCCCGAGGGACCCGGCGAGCAGACAGGCGAGCGGGCCGATCGTGAGGAGCTCGAGCCAGTTGATGTTCAGGTGGACGGGGGACTCGGGGATCGTGAGCACGAGCGGCACAACGACGAGCGCGCCGAACGCCGACTGGATCGCGCCCGAGATGATCTTCGCGAGCGCGACGCCCCAGACCGGGAGAGGGGCCATCACGCGGTCCTCGATCTCACGCGTGTAGCCGAACTCGTTGACGAGCGGCAGGGCGACTGCCTGGATGCCCTGGAAGATCACCGCGATGCCGATCAAGCCCGGCGCGAGCAACGTCGAGAACGACGCCTCGGCGCCGGGGCTCCCGCCGATCCCCTGGCCGATTTTGGGGAACACGTACGCAAACACGAACACCGCGAGCAGCGGCTGGCTCACGGCTCGGGCGAGGAACATCCCGAACGTCTTGCGCAGGACGCGGAGATCGCGCAGCAGCAGTGTGCCGAATGCGTAGAGCGCGAGCCATCGCGTCGGCCGTCGCTCTGTGAGCACGGGTGCCCCGAGTGTCGCGGCGGCGGTGGTCATCTCTACCTGTCGCCTCCGCTCCGCCGCCCCGGCCGTCCGGCCGCGGCTCCGCTTCGTCTCATTCGCGCAGCTCCCTCCCGGTCAGATTGATGAACACGGTCTCGAGCGTCGGCTCGTTCATTCCGACGTCGCGCACCGCGACGCCGGACGATTCGGCGTAGTTGATGATCCGCGCGAGCGCGCCCCGTCCGTCGCGCAGGAAGACGCTCAGGCCACCGTCGATCGGTCGCACCGCGCTGACGTCGTCGCGGGCGTCGAGCGTGCGGGCGAGCGCCGTGAGGTCACCGTCGGCGAGCAGCCGGAGCTCGGTGTCGGCCTGGAGCGAGCGCTTCAGCGCGGCCGGGGTGTCGAGGGCCAGGATCCGACCGTGGTCCATGATCGCGACACGATCGCAGAGCTGGTCCGCCTCCTCCATGTGGTGGGTGGTGAGCAGGATCGTCTGCCCGGCGCGGTGGAGCTCGCCGATCACCTCCCACAGCGCGAGCCGACTCTGCGGGTCGAGTCCGGCTGTGGGCTCGTCGAGGAACAGCACCTGCGGGCGGTGCATCACCGCGCGCGCCACCATCAGCCGCTGTGCCATGCCGCCCGACAGCTCGAGCGTGTCGGCCTTCGCGCGGTCGGCGAGGCGGAAGCGCTCGAGCATCTCGTGGCTCACCTGCTTGGCCGTGCGCGGGCTCATGCCGAAGTAGCGGCCGTGGAAATAGAGGTTCTCGTACACCGAGAGGCTGCGATCGAGCGTGCTCACCTGTGGCATCACGCCGATCAGCTGCTTCACGGCGGTCGGGTGCGCGACGACGTCGACCCCGCCGACCCATGCCTCGCCGCCGGTCGGGATCACCCGCGTCGTGACCATCCCGACCGTCGTGGTCTTGCCCGCGCCGTTCGGCCCGAGCAGACCGAAGATCTCACCAGCGTGCACCGCGAGGTCGAGCCGGTCGACGGCGGTGATTCGGCTGCCGGCCCGGGACGCGTACACCTTCGTGAGGCCGACGGTCCGGATCATGTCGGGCCGGCCCGATGTGCCGTTCGGCACACTCGCCGCGGCAACGATGCCCGTCTCCTGGTCCACTCCGGTCCTCACGCACATCCCCCCTCGGAGCGCGGTTCGGGACAACCCGCTGCGTGGGTATCCTGCCTCACGTGCCGGGGGGTGCTCACCTCACGTTCTATGGCGCTGGAGGCGCCGGGCCACCGGCCGGTGATCTTCGACCTGGGCACGGGGGTGCGGGAGTACGGCGACGTCGTGACCCAGCGCTACACGGCCCAGCTGGCCGCCAACCGGGTGCAGTCGCCCTACTTCGCGTCGGTGCTCCTCACCCATCTCCACTGGGACCACATCATCGGGCTGCCGTTCTTCACGCCGGTGTTCCGACCCGACGCCGTCGTCGACGTGTACGGGCCGCGTCAGGCGGAGGGCCCGCTCGGCGAGGTCTTCGACGGCGTCATGCGCCCTCCGTACTTCCCGATCCGCCCGTCGCAGCTCGGTGGGCGGGTGACGTTCCTCGACGCCGGCGACGACGACTTCGGGATCAACGGCGCCAAGGTCCGCTCACGCTGGGTCCGCCATACCGATCCCACGCTCGGCTACCGCGTCGAGCTCGAGGGTGTCTCGGTCGCATACATCTCCGACCACGGACCCGGTTGCTGCCCGAGCGACCCCGACGACTTCGTCCCCGAGCCGGTGCTCGAGCTGTGTGACGGCGTCGACGTGCTGATGCACGACGCGCAGCACACGTGCGACGAGTACGAGGTCAAGCGTCACTTCGGACACTCCACGATCGAGTACGCGGTTCACGTCGCGCGCGAGGCGGCGGTCAAGCGGCTCGTGCTGTTCCACCACTGCCCGACGCACTGCGACGACGACATCGACCGCATGCTCGAGCATGCGCGCGACCTCTCGGCCGAGACCGACGGGCCCGACGTCATCGCCGCGGCCGAGGGCTTGAGCCTGCGCCTCCAGGCGCCGTGAGCGACGCCGCTGCCGGCGAAGACGTCTATCGCCCGGACGCGGACGAGTTCCGCAGCGTGCTCGGCCGGTTCGCGACGGGCGTCACGATCATCACCGCGATCGACGGCGGCGAGCCCGCCGGCGTCGCGGCGAACTCGTTCACGTCGGTCTCGCTCGAGCCGCCGCTCGTGCTGTTCTGCGTCGCCCGCACCTCGACCACGTGGCCGCGCATCGAGCGTGCCCGCAAGTTCGCGGTCAACATCCTCGGTGAGCACCAGGAGGAGCTCTGCCGGCTCTTCGCGACGAAGGGCGCCGATCGCTTCGGGCAGGCCGAGTGGCACCTCGGCGTCGGGGGATCGCCGGTGCTCCACGATGTGATCGCCTATCTCGACTGCGAGTTCTGGGCCGAGTACGACGGCGGCGACCACATCATCATCGTCGGCCGCGTGCTCGACCTCGGCGTCACGCACGACGCCGGCCCGCTCGTCTTCTACCAGGGGTCCTACGGCCGACTGGCCGGGCCCGACGAGTAGCGCCGCGGTGGCCGGCGACGACCCGGTCGTCGTCGTCATCGGACGCGACGCGAACCGGGTCGGCGAGCTGGTACGCGACCTCGAGCGCGACGGCCGGCGCGCGGCTGCGTTCGTCGGCGACCCGGCAACGGAACGCGACGCGCTGGTCGAGATGCTCGCGGAGCTGTTCGGCGATCGGGAGCGCGGCGACGAGGGCTGAGCTCGGCGTCAGCAGTACTGACGAAGCGTCGGGTACGGGTCGATCCTGGTGCCGTTCGGCCCGCCGACGCGGATCTCGAAATGCAGGTGGGGGCCCTGGGCGTCGCCCGTGTGACCCACGTAGCCGATCACCTCGCCCTGCGCCACGCTGCGCGGCCCGCCCGCGAACCCCGACAGGTGCGCGTAGAAGTAGGTGTTGCCTTTGGCGTTGACGTACGCGTCGTTGCCCCCCGCGGGGTCCGTGCCGAAGCTCACCGATCCCGCGGCGACCGCGACGAGGGGTGTGCCCTCAGCCGCGAACATGTCGATGCCCCCATGGGTGTGGCCGCTGCGCGGCGCGCCGAAGTCGTCGGTGAACGCCGTCGGGCCGGCGACCGGGCACACGAACGGACCGCCGCCGGGGTTGATGATCTGACCCGCCGGCCCTGACCTGGTCTGGGCCTCGGCGGCGCGCTTCGCCGCGATGGCCGCGGCCTCGCGGGCGAAGCGCTCCTGCAGGTCCTGCTGCGCCTTCTCGGCGTCGGCGAGCCGCGCCTGGACGTCCTTCAGCTCGCGCTGGAGCTGCTGCAGCGCGTCGGCCTGCTCCTTCCGGCGCTGGTCGAGATCCTGCTTCTCGCTCGCCAGATCCTTCTCCAGCGCGGCGAGCTCGCTGATCGCGTCGTCATCCCTCGCGTTGACGGTGTCGAGCATGCGCACCTTGCGCAGCGCGGCGAGGAGGTCGTCGCTGGAGAACAAGACCGCGATGTCGCTGCTGTCACCACCTTGGCTCGTGTACGCCGCGACCGCACGGTCGCGCACGATCTCCTTCAGCTCCGCTGCGCGTCGCTTGCCCCGCTCGATGTCCTGCTCCACGGCCGCGATTGCCTCACCGACCTTCTCGTACTCCGTCGTCGCCGCATCGACGCGCGCCGCGGCGTCGTTGGCCGCCGCGCGTGCCGTATCGACCCGTTGCTGTGCCTCGGCTGCGGTCTTGGGCGTGTCCTCCGCGCTCGCGGGTGTGGCGAGCCAGCACGCGACCGCGCACGCGAGCACAACGGCGGCGAGGGTGCGGGCGCGAGTCATCGACAGGGACGGACCGAACACGATGCGCGGTCAGGCTAGCGGGGCGGGCAGCCGGGCCCGGGTACCCAGGTGATCCACTGCAGGATGAACGGACGATTGGGTCACCGATGTCACTCGGGTCGGGCTGAGGAGCGGGAAAGGTCCGACGTCGGCGTCAGGCCCCGCTGGTAGCGTCGCCGCCGGAGGGGACCGATGGACCGCGAAGGTGAGCTTCGCCGTGAGGGCTGGCGGCTCATGGGCTCGGCCATGCGGCCCCAGCGCAACTATCTGCTGGCGGGCATCGTCGCGGGCATCGTCTGGACCGCGGCGAAGATCACCGTGCCGCTCCTCGCGGCCGCCGCGATCGACGACGGCATCATCCCGGGCGACAGCAGCGCGATCCTTCGCTACGCGATCCTGATCGTCCTCGTCGGTTGCGTGCAGGCGGCCGGAACCGGCATGCGGCGCTACGCCGCGTTCCGCATCTCCTACCGAACCGAGACCGACCTGCGCCAACGCCTGTTCGCGCACCTGCAACGACTTCACTTCGCCTTCCACGACCGGGCCCAGACCGGCCAGCTGATGGCCCGGGCCAACAGCGACATCCAGCAGATCAACCAGGTCGTCGTGCTGATCCCGCTCACCGCGGCGAGCTTCTTCATCCTGGTGGGCGTCGTCGCGGTCATGGTCGCGAAGAGCCCGCTGCTCGCGTTGCTCGCACTCGGTGCACTCCCGCTGCTCAACATCGCGGCGACTCGGTTCTCGCGCCGTATCGCACCCGTCGCGCTCGAGCTCCAGCAAGAGCTCGGTGACTTCTCGGGTGTCGTCGAGGAGAGCGTCGCCGGTGTGCGCGTCGTGAAGGGATTCGGCGCTGAGCGGCTCCAGGCCCGCCGGCTCCGCCACGAGGCCGATCAAGTGCTCGACCGAGCCCTCGCCGCGGCCCGGCTGCGGGCCGGCTTCCTGCCGCTCGTCGACTTCCTGCCCGCGCTCGCGCTGGTGATGATCCTCTGGTACGGCGGTCACCAGGTGCTCGAGGGCAACCTCCAGATCGGCGACCTGGTGGCGTTCAACTCCTACATCCTCATGTTGGTGTGGCCGCTTCGCATGGCCGGCATGCTCGTCGCGCAGGCGACGCGCTCGTCGGCCGCGGCCGGACGCGTGTACGAGATCCTGGCGACCGCGTCGGAGGTGGCCGATCCGCCCAACCCGCAGCCGCTTCCGAAGGACGGCCGTGGCGAGGTGCGCTTCGAAGGCGTGCGGTTCGGCTACCACGCGGGCCCGGCCGTGCTCAACGGTCTGGACCTCGAGGTCCGGGGTGGCGAGGCGGTCGCGGTCGTCGGCGCGACCGGCAGTGGCAAGACGACGATCGCCCGCCTGCTGCCGCGCTTCTACGACGTCGAGGCTGGGCGCGTGTGCATCGACGGTGTCGACGTGCGGGAGGTGAAGCTGCGCGAATTGCGCCACTCGATCGGCATCGTCTTCGAGGACACGTTCCTGTTCTCCGACAGCGTGTGCGAGAACATCGCGTTCGCCGACCCCGAGGCGCCCATGGCGTCGGTCGAGCGCGCCGCCGCGCTCGCAGGTGCAGCCGAGTTCATCGACGAGCTCCCCGAGGGCTACGCCACCGTCATCGGCGAGCACGGGTACTCGCTGTCGGGCGGGCAGCGGCAGCGGATCGCAATTGCCCGCGCGGTGCTCGCCGATCCGCGCGTGTTGATCCTCGATGACGCGACGTCGTCGGTCGACCCGACGAAGGAGCACGAGATCCGGGCGGCGCTGCGCGAGGTCATGCGCGACCGGACGACGTTGATCATCGCCCACCGCGCCGCGACGATCGCGCTCGCCGACCGGGTGGTGTTGCTCGACGACGGTCGCATCGTCGCCGAGGGCACGCACGAGGAGCTGCTCGCGGGCTCGGCGCGATACCGCGACGTCCTCGCCCAGTCCGAGGCCCGCCACCAGGTCGTGCCGATCGCCGGAGGCGCGGACTGATGCGCGCCGCGGCGAGCGTCCCGAAGGGCGACGCACGCGAGCGAACGCCCGCGGGCTGGGTATCCCAGCCCGCAGGGAGCGAGCCATTCAACCGGTATCCCGGCGGAGAGCGAGCTCGCCCATGAGAGGAGGAATGGGCGGTGGGCCGTGGGGCCGGTGGGGCGTCGACGAGCCATGAGAGCCGCGGCGAGCGTCCCGAGGGGCGACGCCGGGTATCCCGGCGGAGAGCGAGCTCGCCCATGAGAGGAGGAATGGGCGGTGGGCCGTGGGGCCGGTGGGGCGTCGACGAGACGTTGAGCCGGCGCGACGCCGAGCGCGTGTTGCGGCGGCTCTGGCGGATGCTGCGCCCGTGGCGGAGGCAGATCGCGCTCGGGCTCCTGCTGATCGCCGGGCAGACGGGCTGCCTGCTCGCAGGTCCCGCGCTCGTGCGCCACGGGATCGACGCGGGCCTGCGCGCCAACGACGGAGGCGCGCTCGACATCTCGGCCGCGCTGTACCTCGTCGTCGCCGTGATCGCACTGTTCTTCGGGCGCGCGTCGATCCGCGTGGTGAGCCGTGTCGGCGAGACGTTCCTGCGCGAGCTGCGCGTGCGTGTCTTCGACCACCTGCAGTCGCTCGGGCTCGGCTTCTTCGAACGCGAGAAGACCGGTCGCCTCGTTGCTCGCCTCACGTCCGACGTCGAGGCGATGCAGGAGCTCATCCAGATGGGCCTGACGATGTTCGTCCAGAACGTGCTGCTCTTCGTCGGCGCCGTGGTGGTGATCCTGGCCCTCAGCTGGCAGCTCGCGCTCTGCACGCTCGTCGTCGTTCCGCCCGTCATCATCGCGAGCCGGTGGTTCCGCCACGCGGCGAACCGCGCGTATCTCGAGGTTCGGGAGCGCATCGGCACCAACCTGGCCACGCTGCAAGAAGGCCTCGCCGGCGTGCGCGTGGTCCAGGCGTTTGGTCGGGAACGCGCGTTCACGCAGCGCTTCCACGAGACGAACGAGGCGCAATTCGACGCCAACCTCCAGACCGTGAAGATCGCGACCCGCTACTTCCCGTTATCGGCGGCGTGTTCGTCGACGACGGGATCGTAACGGTCGGGACGGTCGCCGCCTTCGTGCTGTACCTCAACAGCTTGTTCGAGCCGGTACAGCAGCTGAGCCAGCTCTACAACACCGTGCAGCAGGCAGGCGCGGCGCTGCACAAGCTGTTCCTGCTGCTCGATACCGAGCCGACGATCTCGGAGCGGGCCGGCGCGGTCGACCTCCCCGAGTCGGGGGCGCTCGAGGTCGACGCCGTGTCGTTCGCGTACACCGGTCACGACGTGCTCCACGACGTGAGCGTGCGGGTCGAGCCGGGCGAGCGACTCGCGCTGGTCGGCCCGACCGGCGCCGGCAAGTCGACGCTGGCCAAGCTCGTCGCCCGCTTCTACGACCCGCGCGCCGGCGCAGTCCGCTATGGCGGCGCCGACCTGCGCGACGCGACCCTCCCCTCGTTGCGCGACCGGATCGCAGTCGTTCCTCAAGAGGGGTTCCTGTTCGCGGGCTCGATTCGTGACAACGTGCGCGTCGGCCGCGCGGAGGCGACCGACGACGAGGTCGACGCAGCGCTCGACGCACTGGGCGTGCG